>ERZ808051.75-NODE-75-length-131615-cov-27.531626_pt1 | contig 131615 bp, 113 predicted proteins | sample MGYA00380199_ERZ808051 | MGnify/ENA primary metagenome ERZ808051 (study PRJEB31490, sample SAMN06133391) | mouse gut metagenome | isolation source: J11 | host: mice | place: China: Chengdu | collected 2015-05 ... | reverse complement strand
CAATCTGTGTGTTGCGCACAATCTGTGTGTTGCGCACAATCTGTGTGTTGCGCACAATCTGTGTGTTGCGCACAATCTGTGTGTTGCGCACAATCAGCAATTTCATTTCCACGGCCTATACTGCCGGAAAAAGGGAAAAAATTGTATACAGATTATTTCGAAAGTGATATGATAGATTTAATCAATCTACATACTTCATCAATCAGACTTGGAGGTAGGGGCTTGGACGGACAGATCAATCAATGGGACTACTTGGCAACTAATATACAGGCGGCCGACTATGTGAAAAAACTTGCCAATAAGATGCCTGGCGGTTTTTTTATTTATCGTGCCACCGGGAATGAAGATATCCTGTATGCCAATAAATCCATGTTAAAAATTTTTAACTGCCAGACAATGGAAGAATTTCGGGAGATTACCGGCAATTCTTTTCGCGGGCTTGTTCATCCCGAAGATATAGAGGAAGTGGAACGCAGTATCCGCGAACAGATCGCCGGCAACGATGACGATATGGATTACGTGGAGTACCGGATCATTCAAAAAGGCGGCGAAATACGCTGGCTCGAAGATTATGGCCACTTTACCCAGCACGATAATGAAGGCGATATTTTTTACGTATTCGTGGTAGACGCCACCGAACGAAAAAAACGCCAGCTTCAGGAAAAAGAAGAGCAGCTCCAGGAGCAGCTCCGGCGTCTTAGCATGATTGCGGGCCTCAGCATTGATTATGAATCCATTTTTTATGCTGATCTGGATCTGAACAGAATCCAGGCATACCAAATCAGCCACCGCTTTCGGCACAAATTCCAGGATATTAATACCGTCTGTCCGTTTATCGGATTTGACAGTGAATATATACAAATGTGGGTACACCCTTCCGACCGAAATATTCTTTTGAAAGCTACCGATGCCGCATATATCCGCCGGAAATTATCCAAAAATAAGACTTTTCATACCAATTACCGGATTATTCAGAATGGAAAAGAAGAATACCTCCAACTCCGCGTCGTAAACATAGGAAACGATAATCACGTTTCCCAGATTGTCATGGGATACCGAAGCGTAGACGATGAGATCAAGTATGAACTGGAACAGAAAAAAATGTTGAAAGACGCTCTCGAACAGGCAAAATCTTCCAATATTGCCAAAAATACATTTCTTTCCAATATGTCCCATGATATACGAACTCCTATGAATGCCATCGTAGGATTTGCGGCTCTGGCCAAAAAGCATATCGATGAAAAAGGCAAAGTGCAGGAATACCTGAATATGATCGAAACGTCCAGCGACCAGCTTCTCCGGCTGATCAACGACGTCCTGGAAATATCCAGCATCGAAGCCGACAGAATCCAAATAGAAGAAAGCGAATGCAGCCTTCTCGATATCATTCAGGAAATACAATCCGCCATTATGCCAAGGGTATCCGCCAAGAATATCGACCTCTCGCTGAATATTTCAGGCCTGAAACATTATACCGTATTCAGCGACCGGCAAAAGCTTTTCCAGATCCTTTTGCGACTTACGCGCAATGCGGTAAAATATACGGAATTCAAAGGCCAGGTTTCCATTACCGTAAAAGAAACAGAATCTACGGACAGGGAGTATGCTTCCTATCAGTTTATCGTTCAGGACAACGGCATAGGAATCAGCGAATCTTTTATACAACATATTTTTGAACCCTTTGAACGCCAGCAGAATACAACTTTAAGCGGTATTTACGGTACGGGGCTCGGGCTTACCATTACGAAAAATATCGTGGACATGATGGGCGGAACCATTGAAGTCGTCAGCGCTTCCGGCCAGGGGAGTACTTTCACCATTTCCCTCAGCCTCCGTATACAAAACAGACAGTTCCAGCCTTTCAGCCCTAAAAATCAGAAACAGAAGCCCGCATCGGAACACCGCAGGATTCTTTTGGTAGAAGACAACGAAATTAACCTTGAAATCGAAGTGGAACTTCTACAGGACGCAGGTTTTCTTGTGGAGACAGCTACGGACGGCAGCATAGCCATTGAAAAAATTACTCATTCGAAGCCCGGATATTATAACCTGGTACTTATGGATATCCAAATGCCAGTCATGGACGGCTATCACGCCACCTCCGCTATCCGCCGCCTCGAAAACCCGCTGTTGGCCAATATCCCCATTGTAGCGCTATCGGCTAACACGTTGGACGAAGACCGCAGAAAGGCCATGGAATGCGGCATGAACGCCCATCTTCCCAAACCTGTTAATATGCCCCAGCTCATGGAACTCGTTGAAAAAATATTAGCTTCCTTTTAACCCTACCACCTAAAAGGAGAACATAAAATATGTACGACCATCGTTATGATCAAATGCAATACCGCCGCTGCGGAAAAAGCGGCTTAAAGCTCCCGGTACTTTCCCTCGGCTTATGGCATAATTTTGGGGATACCGGAAATTATGAAAATATGAAGCAGATGTGTTTTACCGCTTTCAATAACGGCATCACGCATTTTGACCTGGCAAACAATTACGGGCCGGAGCCGGGCAGCGCGGAGAAAAATTTCGGAAGGATTTACAAGGAAAACCTGAAACCCTATCGGGATGAACTTCTCATCAGCACCAAAGCAGGTTATCTCATGTGGGAAGGTCCTTACGGCGACTGGGGCAGCAGGAAATACCTGATTGCCAGCCTGGATCAGAGTCTGCAGCGCATGGGCCTGGATTATGTGGACATTTTTTACCACCACCGTCCCGATCCGAAAACGCCTCTGGAGGAAACCATGGGCGCTCTGGACAGCATTGTAAAAAGCGGCAAAGCATTGTACGTCGGCCTTTCCAATTACAATGGCTCTCAAATGGAAAAAGCTGCCGCTCTCCTGGCCGATTTAAAATGCCCCTTTGTCATTAATCAGAACCGTTACTCCATCTTCGACCGGACCATAGAGCAAAACGGATTAAAAGATTCTGCAGCCACAGCGGGGAAGGGCGTCATTACTTTCAGTCCTCTTGCACAGGGACTGCTCACCAACCGTTATCTGCATGGGGTTCCTGAGGACAGCCGCATCCGTACGGACGGGCGTTTCTTAAAAGAGCAAGCCCTTACGGAAGAAAAACTGACCCGAATCAAAGCCCTGAATGAAATTGCCATGGTCCGCGGAGAATCTTTGGCGCAAATGGCATTAAAATGGATACTGAAAGACGACGTAATCACCAGCGTGCTGATTGGCGCTTCCAAACCTTCCCAAATATTGGAAAACCTTAAGGTGCTGGACAGCCAGCCGTTTACTGGGGAAGAACTGGCAAAAATAGACGAATATTCTCTCTGAATCTCAAAAGGCAGCCAAGAGTCACATGGCTGCCTTTTCCAATAAATATTTTTTTAAAAACTCATACATTTCCTGTTCCGTAGGAGGACAGCCCGGCAAACTGCATGCAAAATCCTTCGTACAGTTTCCTATGCCAAGTTTTCCGCTTTTTCCGCGGAACCCCTGGCCGATGCAAATCTTTTCAGGGAACTCCCGAAGCAGCCCTTCTTTTTCCAGCATATCCAGAGCCGGCAGAAGATACCCGTAACATGCGCTGCAGGAATCCACTTCCTCCGTCACTTCCCGAAGTTTCATGATTCTCTCTTTATCCGGCACCGCCACGGAACCGTCGGAAGCGTTCAATTCCCTGATCAACGCCCCCTGCACGTCCGCTTTTCCTGCCCCCAGTTTTTCCGCCAACCCGATATAGGGTACTTCTTCCGGCTTATATCCCATAAGTTTACATACATAAGCATCGCACAACACAGGGTCCGCTGCCGCAAAGATCCTGTTCATTACTGTGGGATTCCCTCCATCCTCAAAATTCAAATCACCGCATATACTGTCCACTAGAATAAAATCCTGGCGGATTCCCACGGCCAGATGCGCAATAGGCTTATGCAGCCCCATCGAATGAAACCTTCTTTTTTCCCCGTTAGGAATGAGCCCCTTCATATTTTTCAGCGCGCACGTGATTCTTGTCTGGCAATGCCCTTTCATTACCGGCACATTGATCATATAATCCACATCAAAAACACATTGGCAAATATGAAGTTCCATTCCCGCGCAATCCACCGCTTTTGCTTTTTCCTTCTGTGTATCGATCAACTCTGCCCGATAGCGGGCAGCCAATTCCCTGTATCCGCACTCAAGAAAGGCATGTTCCGTTTTTTCCCCTACCCAGGAGCCCTCCATAATTGCGATATTATGAAATCCATTCTCTCCCAAATATTGCAGCAGCCCCTCCACCACTGCGGGATGCGTCGTCGCTCCCTCTTCAGCCCGAACCGGAGAAACCAGATTGGGCTTGATCCCGATCCTTTTCCCTCTGTCGCCGATCCTGCCGGCCAGATCCGCCGCTTCCAGCAGTTCTCTTGTCATTTTTTCATATTTATTCCCATATATAACCAAAATCTCATTATTTTCCAAACGATATTTCTCCTCACTCACCAGTTATTTACTGCATGTTCCGCGAAAGAAACCAGATCTTTTACTTCCAGTTCCGTTCCATCGTCCAGCACTGCCCGGCCGCAGAATGTCCCGAACATTTGATGGCAGCAGTTGTCCACCCACAATAGCCTGACAGCCGTCGTCCGGTCGTAAATCGGCGTCATCGTCAAATCCAGCCGCCCTTCCCTGTCTCTTAGCCGCCATGGCTGCATGTAATCCCTTCCCAATATAAAATCCACCTTTCCGATCTTATGGCTCTTCCCTTTATAAAAAAGCATATTCTCACTGGCCGTATCGGTATTGCCAAAGCCGCACCCCAGATTAAAACCGAACATTTCCCCGTCCAAATATCCGGTTCCGTTGCTCCAATACCACTCATTATGAAAAGGCCATACGCCGCGCCCCCAATCCAGCAGACCAAAAGACTTTTCCTTCTTGAAATTCCATTCCTCTTTGCCCGAGCGTATATATCCCTCCGCCGTCATGCAGTTTATTTTATGATTATAATAAAAAGCCCGGGGCGACTCGTCAAACGGAAGATTGACCACAAGGGAGTCCGGGTTGCACCGCTCCAGGCGGACTTTCGCATCCACATCCCCCCACCGGCAGCGCAGTATGCGGATATCCCCATCCACTTCGAATCTCATCGACACGCCGTTTTTCTCATACGCCAGGACATGACTGCGTTCCGTGTCGGAAGGCATATGCAGCGTCCCAAAGGGAAGCGCCAATATTTTATTCAAATTCAGCAGCTTCCTTCCCTCACGGAAATCAAACAACATCAAACTCACCTGGCCCGCATAAGAAGCATGCCCGATGGTAAACTGGAGGCACAATCTGTCATCGGACACCTGATAAAAGTCCCACTCCTTGATCCTCCATAGCGGAGCCTTAATCGCCTTCCTGTCGTAAACCAACACACTTTTCCTGGAAAATCCGGGATTCGGCCGCCCTTTCCGATCCAGCACCGGCCCCCTTTCCAGCAGTTCCCTTTCCACAGCCGCATCTTTCTTTACCGTAATATATCTTGCCATGGCAATACCTCCTTCCCTTCTCCATCCATGCACTTCTTTTTCTTTACAAACCGTTCATACCCGATTCCTCTATCCACCGCTTCGTTCTCCCACCGAAACCCTAGTTTCCTGCACAGGCAAACCGAAGCCTCGTTCTCCTTTCGAACCAACGCCTGTATTTCCTGAAATCCGAGTTCATTCTCTCCATATTCCACGATGGCTTTGCATACTTCATATGCATAACCCTTTCGCTGGTGAGAAACAGCGATCACAAATCCAAGCTCCGGCACATCGAACCCCTCTCTCCAGCTAAGACCAGCCCGGCCGATTATCTGATTGCTTTCCCTCTCCAGAATCGTCCACATCCCATAACCGTAAAAGCCATAAATTTCCCTTATATAATTTTTGACATACTCCCTCTCATCTGCCGGGTCGGGAAACAAATCTTCCATATAATAAGTAATGGAAGGTTCTGCATAAATACGGTAAAACTCTTCCACATCCTCTACCATCGTCTCCCGGACAAGGCACCGTCCCGTCTCCAAAATTGTCCATGGTTTCCCCGCCTGACGCAGATACGCTTTTTCCAAAGACCCCCACTCCAAATCCTCAATATCCGTCACCGCATAAGAAGCACCAGAAAAATCTTCCTGCCGGTTATGATCATGCAAAAAAGCAATCCCATAATTCCCCCTTTGTCTCAATTCGGAAAGCATAATGGACGAATCCGTCACAAAAAGGATCTCCTCCTTTGAACATTCCTCCATACCTTCCTTTTCCCAATCATCCGCACTCCCATAAAAAACGTGTTCCCCCGCAGCTCCCATATTTTTTTTCATCTTCTCTATCGAGCTGCCCTGTCTCTCATCCGCCACAAGAAAAACTACCTTCTTTAACATTTCACTCCCTCATACCGCCACTTCCTTTTAAAAATCCCCATTCTCCCTATTTGACCCCCGCCCGATTTAACTATAATATAAATTACAATATAAAATATACCATTAAACCCCCACTTTGTGAATGGGATATAGTAGCGCGGAAATGAATTTTTATAAGCGCCCTGGCGGAGAAAGCAAAACGGGGCGGGGAGGGCCGGGAAAGGGGCTGGCGGGGGAGGCAGTTTTCTGCCGTTGCGTACAATCAGTTATTTCACTTATGAAATGGTCAATAACCAGAAGAAAATTGCCACGGAGGGCAATTTTAGGAAGCATAGGCATGGATGCCGTTGCTTCCGGCTCGTCCGGTTCCATTATTTTACCCATTTCATTAGTGAAATCTGATTGGAAGCTCCGGCAGAAAACTGCCTCCCCCGCCAGCCCCTTTCCCGGCCGTCCCCGCCCCGTTTTGCTTTCTCCGCCAGGGCGCTTATAAAAATTCATTTCCGTGAGACAACACTTCTATAGTTTTTGAAAAAAGGCATTTTGCTTTGCTATAAAAAATGCCATACAGATGAATACAGTCTGCATGGCATTTTTTTATTATATGTTACCGCTCTTTTCGTCTTTGGGCCAATTAGCTTCGCCTGGGCTTGAAATTTGTACGCTTCCATATTCGGCTACGGTCTTCATTGAGCCTTCTGTAGCCAGGGTATCCGGTACTTTTTTATATGCCGCTGTATGATTTTGAATGGCTTTCAGGCATGTCACGGCATCCGGTAGAACTGTGTCTCCCAGAGGAGAACCGAAACCTCTGAAATCATGATGGCTGTTGTATACCAGATCGTACTCGGTTCCCTTTAAGGCGAGAAGGCGCTCCAGTCCCTTTCCGGCCTTCTCCACCATGTCATCGGGGATCAGAAGATTTCTGTTACAGGCATCTCCGGCCAGCAATATCCTGCTTTTATCATCAATTACGGCGCATTCTCCCGCTGTGTGGCCGGGGCAGTGATAGACCGTCACTTTTCTTCCGCCCAGGTCAAAAACCTGCATATCTTGAAGAATATGCTTTACAGGCTCTTTCGGCCATTCAATAATATCCCTCTCTCTATCATACGCATAATTTTTGTTCTCCCTGTCCGCAATCAATTTTGCATAAAATTTGCGTCCTGCCAGCGTGGGCGGCACCGGCAGATTGCTCCAGTCGGCATCTGCCTCATGAATCCACACTTCGTCAAAAAATCCCGCACCGCCGATATGATCCGCATGGTTGTGGGTAAGTACCACATCGTAGGGCTTGTCGGTAATTTTATGTTCGATCACCCAGCGCAGATCCCCGATGCCTGTTCCTGTGTCCAAAACAAGCGCCCGCTCCTCTCCAACGATCACGAACACGGAGGCACAGTCAAATTCATCTATTTCAAATAGCCCTTCTGAAAATTCATAATACGGTAATGCACGTGTCCTCATATTTTTTCTCCCCTTATTTTATTTTTTTCTTTTTGCCTCCCTGATAGCAGTCGATAGCTACTGCAACCAGGAGAATCAGGCCCTTTACCACGCTCTGGAAGTTGGAATTTACTCCCATGAGTACCAGGCCATTGTCCAGAATCCCCAGAATAATGACGCCTACTACAACGCCGCTGATCTTTCCTTCTCCGCCGCTGATACTGATTCCGCCCAGACAGGCCGCCGTCATGCAGTCGAAAGGATAACTGCTTCCCGCTCCCGGTTGGGAAGCATTCGTTCTGCCCACCATAATAACCGCTGCAATGCTGGCTGCAAAACCTGTAAATGCATAAATAAAGATCGTCAGTCTGTCCACGTTAATACCTGCAAGCCTTGCCGCTTCTTTATTTCCGCCAAGCGCATAGATTTGTCTCCCAAGATAAGTTTTATTCATAACAACCCATCCAAAGACTACAAACAACACGAAAATAATAACGGGAACCGGGATGATGCCGATATACCCCTGTCCTATCCTGGTAAAGCCTTCCGGCATTCCTGTGATGGGATAACCGCCGGTAATCAAATAGGCAACGCCTTGCAGCACTAACATCATGGACAGCGTTACGATGATAGGAGCCATATGAAGTTTGATCGCCAGAATACCATTTAAGCTTCCAAAGATACAGCCTGTCAGAATGCCGATCAGTATAGCGGGAACGATCCCCAGATTCAGGTTTACCATCAGATAACCCAGTATCATGCCGACCACCGCCATTTGCCCGCCCACCGACAAATCCATGCCGCCGCCTATCATTACTGCGGATACGCCGACTACTACGATACCGAACATGGACACCTGGCGTAAAATATTTATGACATTATTCGATGACAGAAAGTTCGGCGCAAAAATTGCAAAAAAGACGAAAACAACCGCAAGAAAAATATAAATACCAAATTTCTTATAATAATCAACCCATGTTTTTTTAGTCTGTTCCATTTTCTTTTCCTCCAGATGCCAAATCCAGAATATAATTCTGATTAAATTCCTCTTTGGACACTTCTCCTGTTTTTTCCCCTTCATAAATGACGATTACCCTGTCTGACATTCCCAAAAGCTCGGGCATATCCGATGATACCATGAGAATAGATTTGCCGCTCTCTACCAGCTCATTCATCAGCTTATAAATTTCCTGTTTTGCCCCTACATCGATTCCCCTGGTAGGCTCATCAAAAATTACGATTTCGCTGTTTGCTGCCAGCGTTTTCGCAAGCACCACCTTCTGCTGGTTGCCGCCGCTTAAATTCCGCACCCGCTGCTCTAAACTCGGTGTTTTTATGCGGAATTTTTCCCGATACTCCTCCGCGGCCCGGTTTTCCTTCTTTGTATCCACAAACAATCCGCTGGAGAACGCTTTCAGATTATTGATCACCGTATTCCATTTAATCGTCATCGGTAAAAAAACGCCGTGAGCTTTACGGTCCTCGGGAATATAACCGATTCCTGCCTGAATGGCGTCGCCGCAGCATTTAATATGTACCTCTTTTCCATGGATATATACTTTTCCTGATTCCATCGGATCGGCTCCGTAGATCACCCGCATCAGTTCTGTGCGCCCCGCTCCCACCAGTCCGGCAAATCCAAGGATTTCTCCCCGGTGCAGTGCAAACGATATATTCCTGTCTCCGTTGCCATAAAGGTTTTCCACCCGCAATACCTCTTCGCCCACATCTACTTTCCTGGATGGATAGCTCTCCTTCAGCTCTCTCCCGGCCATCATGGCGATCAGTTTCCTGCGGTCGATATCCACCATCTTTTCCGTTCCCACATAAGCGCCGTCCCGCATAACTGTCACCCGATCCGCTATTTCGAACAGTTCTTCCAAGCGATGGGAAATATAAATGATCGTCACACCCTTTTTTTTCAGATCCCGCACGACGCGGAAGAGCGTGTCCACCTCGCTGACCGTCAAAGGTGCCGTAGGTTCATCCATAATCAATATCTTTACTTCTTTACTGACTGCTTTTGCGATCTCTACGATCTGCTGGCAGGCCGGGGATAAATCCCTGACCGGTTTAGACACATCGATTTCCACCTGCATCTCATCAAACAGCTCTTTTGCCCGGCGTTCACGCTCCTTAATATTTACGAAAATTCCTTTGGAAGTTTTTTCACCCAAAAAAACATTTTCCGCCGCGCTGATCCCGGGTACCAATGTAAATTCCTGGTAAATGACGCCGATTCCCTGCTCTTTTGCCAGTTTAGGAGTCATTTCGGAGAATTCTTTTCCATTTACGACAATCGTGCCCGCAGTCGGTGTAATCGCACCGGATAAAGTCTTGATCAGCGTCGATTTTCCCGCTCCGTTTTCTCCGATCAGAGCATGAACCTCCCCTTCCTCCACATCAAAGGAGAGATGATCAATGGCGCGCACTCCCGGATAATCTTTCGTGATCTCCCTCACACTTAATATTGTATTCGCCATACTCGTTTCCTTTCAAAAAAATGCCCGTTTCCCGGGCATTTTTTGTTGCTCTTGTCCTGTTTATTCTGTATAGTACTCATCGATATTAGCAGCGGTAACGCTGACTGTCTCTGATGTTACAACATCATCAAATGTCTCGCCATTTAAAACACGTTCCGCATATTCCGCCATCATAGGCGCAAGAGGAGTAAACATTACCGTACCCTTCTGTGGGTCTCCCGCTTTAATTCCTGCCATCGCCTGTGCCGTACCGTCACAGGAAAAAATACCAAAGTTTTCCGTATCAACACCTGCTGCTTTCGCCGCTTCCATAGATTCTACTGCCGCAGCATCGCCGTAGCAGACAATACAGTTCAAATCCGGGTATTTCTGCAGCATATTTTCCGTAGTGGAAGTACCCGCGCCGACCACATCTTTTCCGATATCCACAACTTCCAGTATTTCCGCATCCTTTGCCTTCTCCGCGATCGCATCCTGGATGCCCTGTCCGCGGTTCTGCATATCCTGGTTCTGCACCGTCGTATAAACTACCACTTTTCCCGCGCCGCCAAGCTGGGAATTGATCCACTCGGACGCCATCTCGCCGATCTGCACGCCAACCGCATATTGGTCAGTGTTTATACACACATCATAAACTTCCGTCTGTACGCCGCACTCCATAATCTTTACGCCCGCCGCCTGTGCATCTGCCAAAGCGGAATCGCAGGAGCTGTCGGATACCATGGCAATAATTACATTACAGTTCCCCGTCACCATATTTTCAATGCTGGTCACTGCCTTTGCGGAATCATTGTCAAAGCTCACGGATACATATTCCCATCCTCTGTTCGCACATTCCGTTTTTAATCCATCATCAATCGAAATAAAAAATTCTGTCTGCAAAGTCGGCGCTAAAAACCCAATTTTATAACTCTTGCTTCCCTCTGCCGCCTCTTCGCTTTGTGCCGTTTCTTCGCTTTCCGAAGCTTCCTCTGTTCCTGCTTCCGCCGCGGGTTCTTCTGCCTTTCCTGCTTCCGGTGCGGAACCGCACCCTGTCATTACCGTTACTGCCAGCGTCAGGCCAAGCAGCATGCTCAATAATTTCTTAGTCATATGATACCTCCCATTGATTGAATTGATAATTTTACTTTACCTTTTCAAGACGTTTCTTTCAATGAGGGGATTTTTGGAATTAGGGGGACGATTCTCGGTTCTTTTTTCTGACGCCGAGTGCCAGCGCCACAAGGATAATGCTTCCCTCCAGTATATTTTCAAAACGGTACAGGTAGCCGCTCCCTGTCAGGAACGTAACCGCCAACGTCACCGCCAAAGCGCCGGACAGCATTCCGAATATACGTCCTTTTCCTGTATTTGGAAGAACGCCGCCCAAAAACACCGCCGTGAGGATTTGATAGAGATAAGTCGCGCCCAATGCGCTGTTGCTGCTCCCTGTGCGAAACATAAGAAATGCGGCAGATATGGAAAAAAATAACGAAGCAAATAAATGGACCGCTACGGAAATGCCAAAACATTTCACGCCGTTTTCCCAGGCCAGCGGCAGATTCTCCCCTAACATCCGGCAATACTTTCCATAATAGGTCTTTTCCAGAAAAAAAAATGCCCCTGCCACACAGAGAACAGTTATTGTCAGCTCCATCCCTATATAAATATTACCCCGGTAGCTTTCCCGCAGTTCAGGTATGACTATGCCTGTATAATCTACCGTTGCCAAAAGGAAGTTGGACAGGATCACCTGCATGGCCAATGTGAAAATAATAGAAGGAACACGCAGCTTCACGAGAAAAACTGCCTTCAGAAACCCGAGGAAAAAATTAAAGAAAAGAATGCCGATGCATCCCACCCAGACGGGACAGCCTCCAGCAATCAGAAAAATTCCAACCAGGGCGGATGCGGAAAGCTGTGCCGCAAAAGCAAGATCGATTACTCCGCCGATCATCTCCAGCGACACTCCCACCGTCAAAAGTGTAATAAGCGATATCTGTCTGATGAGAAAAGAAAGATTTATCATTTTTTGCCTCATTTCTGCGCGGTTTTTGTCCCCGCTTTGTTGGGACGGCACATGAACAAGTTCGTGAATGCCTCGCAGATCCGAACCTGTTCCATGCTATTTTGTATGGATCACCCGATCCGCGATGCTTCTGGCCGCTTCATCAGCAGTCTCCAGAAGAACAAATGCAGTCCCGCGCCCTGCCATCTGCAAAAGCTGCCCTGCCATCCACCGCTTCATCTCGGGGTCAAAACGGGACAACACATTATAAGCAATTAACATTCTGGGATGATATAGTTTCCATCGATAGCACAGCAGTTTCCACACGCCTTCGTCCGTAAGGCTTCCTGTCTCCCTGCCTTCTTCCAAAATCTCCGAAAAGTCCATATCCTGCAAGATAAACCGCTCCCCAGCCCGGTAAAATCCCATACGGCTGATCCGCTTCATGGACGGCATCAGAATATTATCCGTCACACTCATATTCGGAAACAGCTCATCCTCTATCCTCTCTTCGCCCCAGAAAAAAATGTTATATTTTTGTAAAACCTCCGGTTTTTTACAGACGATCCTCCGCCCTTTTGCCTCCAGCACCACTCCGCCTTCGCCGAGCCCCATCATCCCGCGGCAAAGCGCTTGCTGATGCTCCCAACCGTCCGATGGAAAATATAGGATCTCCCCGGGATGTATCGCAAAGCTGCACAGCTCTCTACCAGGAAAATGCCAGGAAAAACGAAAATATTCTTTGCCCCCCGCTCCTGCCAGCTCCTTTTTGGCCACTCTTTCCGATATTGATCTCGAGGAATGTTCCCAGTAAATTTCAAAAGCCTCCCGATCATAAAATTTTTTTACGATCTGTCCCTTCTTTACCAATAAAATATGATCTGCCAGAGATACGAAGCAATTCGGATTGCTGTCATAAACCAGCATGGAAATACCTGCTTCCCGTATTTTTCCCAATATTTTCAAGAGTCGTTCCATATCTTCTTTATTACAAATAAAAGACAGGTTATTGATCACCAGCATCTTAGGCTGCAAATCCGCTAACCTTACTAATTGCAAAAGCACTTTATCAATCGCCCGCAGCGATTCCACTTTTTGTTCCGGTTGGAACGGCAGCCCGTAGCGACGGAACAATTCCTCTGTCCGCAAAAGAACCGCCTTCCGGTTCAGCTTTACTTTTTTCAGGCTGTTCGGCCGGAGCAGAAAAATGTTTTCTGCCAGATTCAGGGAATTCATAAACCGGACATGGCTGTCCACATAGTAAATTTTTTCCCTTTGAAAAAAAATTTCCGTACAGTCGCCCGGCATTCCTTCCGCATCAAAGATCCTGCCGCCCACAATGCGGCTGTCTCCATTGAAGATTTCAGCCAGGCTCCTTCCTGTATGATCCAGGCTGCAGAGCAGATAACTTTCTTTTTCAAAAAATACCATATTCAGCCCCGTCATTTGTTCCTGATACTTATTTCTGACAGAAAGCTCATGGAATCGCAAAAAATCCTGTTTCATATTTTTCCTCGTTTCTGCGCGCCTGTATTGCATATTTCAGGCTTGTGAATGCCGGGCAGACGCAAATCCCGAATTAAAAATTTTTAACTTTTAATCTTTCCTTCCGGTGCGTACGGGCATCTGGATTTCCACATCGGTTCCCTCTCCCTCCATGCTGTAGATATGCAGACCGTAGTTTTCTCCGAATAAGAGCTTCAGCCTCTGGTTCACATTATAAAGAGCGATGCCATTTCCATGATCGGCAATATCCCCTCCTTTTTCCCTTTCCCGCTCCGTCCCTTCACGAAGTTTTTTAAGCTGTTCCTCATTCATGCCTATGCCATTATCGGACACCACAATCAGAATCAAATGCTCTGTCAGACGAATGCGGATGATCACGTGACATTCTCCCTGCTTTGTTTCCAAGCCATGAAAAATAGCATTTTCCACAATCGGCTGCAAGGTCATTTTAGGAATCTGACAAGCATATACCAGTTTATCCTCCGGCTCCACTTCCACTTTAAACTGAAATTTATCTTCAAACCGATAGTTTTGAATCATAATATAATGTTGGATATTGTTCAATTCGTCCTGCACTGTCACCACATTTTCATTTCTGCTGATGCTATAGCGAAAGAAAGAGGCCAATGCTTTCGCCATTTTGGCAATGCTGCCGCATCCCTGGCAGACGGCCTCGCTACGGATGCATTCCAGCGTATTATAAAGAAAATGCGGATTAATCTGGCTCTGCAAAGAATTTATTTTGCTCTGTCTGTCCTCCACCTTTGCACTGTATCTGCTCTCCAGATCGCGGGCATAGTCCAGCAGCGTCTGCCCCATCAAATGCAGCACCGGATTAGAGGAACTTTGGAAATATTCTTTCGTCTCCGATGATTCTATCGGCAGCTCCTCTACCCGTTCCAGTTCCCGCCAGAACAATCCTGCCCTCAGACAGCCATATGCCGCCAAAAGCAGCGTAAGAATACCGGCCAATATCCGAATGCTCCCATGGCCTATCCAGCTCATCAGGATAGCTGCGACCAGAAGCACAAAATAGGCATATATTTTAACAGAGGTTTTCATATTGATAACCATGCCTTTCTCTAATAGTAAAGACGCCTATATTCCTTTGGTTTGATCCCCACCATTTTCGTAAACTGCTGGCTGAAGAATTTTGCATCTTTATATCCCACGTCAGCCGCTATCTCATAAATGGTTTTTGTTGTATCCCTTAGCATAGTTTTGGATTCCTCTATCCGCACTTCCAGCAAAAAGGTGGTAAAATTTTTCCCGGTCTCTTTTTTAAAGATTTCAGAAAAATAGCTGGCATTGAACCCGACCATTTCCGCAACGTCTTCCAGCAGTATCTTCTGTCCATAGTTCTCCTGCACATAACGAATCGCATTTAAAACCGGCTTGCGCTCCAGGTCTTCCCTGTGTTTCCTGATCGTTTCCAGATCTTCCTTCAAAGCATCCTTTATATATTTCTGCAACGAACTGACCGTTCTGCAGTGGCCGACCGCTTCCTGCCACTGTGCCGCCTTTTCCGGCTCTGTCTGGAATAATTCTAGTACAACCGCGGCATATTCCGCTATCAGGCCATTGCCCAAACCATAGTATTCGCTGGCCATCAGCTGCATCCGTTCCGCTTCCTCAAAACATTCCTTTATGGTTCGTCCCAGTTCTGCCGTTCGGAAAATAGAGATATCTCCCTTTATCTGCTCCCTGCGTCCGGAAAGAATATCCGTCCAGCTTTTTGATGCGGTTTCACCGCCCGAAGAATCCCCATAATTTTCTATGCGCTTGCCGCATCCCTCAAAAATCCTGCGTTCCGCCGCTTCGCGGGATATTTCCAGAATCAGGTTTATTTTGGAAAACTCTGTTATCCCCGGACTACAGCCCATCGTGACCGCACATCCTTCAAATCCGCTGATATAATTCCGCATTTTATAAAACATGGCATCCAGCGCTTCCTGAATGCGGTCATTATCATCCTCCCTGAAATTTAAAAGCAGCATCAGCCACATGCCGCTTTTCACGGAGACTACCAAATCTATCGTCAATGCCTGTAAACTCTCCTCTGCCTTTTCCGCAAGTTTCTGCATAATCAGCCGCTCTTTTGGCACGTCTCTTTCCCCGGCAATATCCCTGTCCACTTTCAGCGATACGGCCTGGAAATAGCCTCTTCCCATGAGTTTCTCCTCAGCCGGGAGAACAAGGCTCTTTTCTTCTCCCCCATGTTCATTTTTTTCTGAAAAAGCACGCTCCATCAGCTCTTTATGGAGCATATGCCTACTGTGAAACAGATCCTTTTCCAGCGTTTCCACTTTATTTTCCAGATTCTGCTTCTGCATCTCTTCCGCATATACCTTTTCCAGAATTTTATTTAATTCCGTTTCATCGATCGGTTTTAACAGATAATCTTTTACCCCGTATTTCAAAGCTCTCTGCGCATATTCAAAATACCGGTAACCGCTGACCACAATAAAATGCACCTTAATTCCACTCATCGACACTTTTTCAATCATTTCCAGCCCCGTGAGTTTCGGCATACGGATATCTGTAATCACAATGTCAGGATGTTCCCGCAAAATAATATCATAGGCACTTTGTCCATCCTGTACCAGTCCCAGAAAATTAAGTCCCAGTCTCTCCCACTCAATCAAGTTTTTTATCAAAAGTCCAACTTTTTTTTCATCATCCGCGATCAGTACACTAAGCATCTTTACCTAAGCATTCCTTTCAGCATCCCGTAAACAGGTATTCATCCCCTTTTCATAACAGTCAATTTTTGTTTCCGATTCTTTTTTATTATAAATTCTATGGAAGAAACGGTCAAATGTAATTTGGAAAAGCTGGGGAAATCAATTTTTATGGGGGAGGGGAAGGCATGGCTGGGCGGGAGGGACAGAGAAAAGAGGGGCGCTGGCGGAGGGGCGGCAAAGAAGGGCGGGACAAGTTGGAAATGGTTTTCCGTGCTGGTTGCGGAAAATGGATTTTCCTTCACAAAGCAGCGGTAAAACCGTTTCCAACTTGCCCCGCCCTTCTTTGCCGCCCCTCCGCCAGCGCCCCCTCTTTTCTCTGTCCCTCCCGCCCCTCCTGCCCAGCCATGCTATGGATTGTTAAAATTGATTTCTGGGTGGAAAAATAAAATCCTATTTACTAATTTGCCCGTTTCATCTAAAATATAAAAATACAACAAAATAGAAAAGAAGGGAAGCAGAACAATGGCACAAAATCCGATCGTTACATTTACAATGGAAAACGGTGATATTATTAAGGCGGAATTATATCCCGAAATCGCACCTAATACCGTCAATAATTTTATTTCTTTGATTAACAGAAATTTTTACGATGGCCTTATTTTCCATAGAGTCATCCGGGGTTTTATGATACAGGGCGGCGATCCGGAAGGTTCCGGTATGGGCGGGCCGGGTTACAGCATCCGGGGAGAATTTTCCCAAAACGGAGTGGAAAATAGCCTGAAACATGAAGAGGGCGTTCTTTCCATGGCGAGAAGCATGCATCCTGATTCCGCCGGATCGCAGTTTTTCATTATGCATAAAAACTCTCCTCATCTGGACGGAGCTTATGCGGCGTTTGGAAAGGTGATAGAGGGTATGGAATATGTGAACAATATCGCGGAAGCAAAAACTGATTATTCCGACCGTCCTATGGCTCCTCAAATTATGAAAACTGTCACCGTAGAAACTTTCGGCATCGAATATGCGGAACCTGACAAGGTTTAAATACCTTTTTGCCTGAAAAAGCCGGCGTGCTTTTTCAGGTTTTTCTTTTCCGTTCATATTTTGTTCATATTACTTTAAAAAAAACTTCAATTCATTATCATTCTTTAGACATTTCTTTCCCATATACTAAGTTCATAAGATAAATACATGAGAGCCAGAGTTAATTGATTTTTTAAATAACTTTTTCATAATAAATGCCAGATAAAGATTGCTTTATCTGGCATCCTCCCTTTTCAGGGGCATTTTCCAAACTTTCACTTTATTTCTTATCGACATACTTGACATATAGCACTTTAGCGTAATAAAATGTATGCATTCTTATTTTTATGAAGGAGGTGTATCATGGTATCCTATGATGCCATGAAAACGTATGGATGGATTTCTTCAGATTGTAACAAATATTAACGGCGTCCTGAATAATTTTATATGGGGTCCCGTTATGCTCGTCATTTTCCTTGCGGTAGGACTGATGTTTACGGTACGAACCAAAGTATTTCAGATTTCTCACTTTAAATACTGGATTGATGTAACCTTTCTCCAGCTTTTTAAAAAGGATTCGGCACACGTTCGGAAAACGGACGATAAACACGCTATTTCCCAATTTCAGTCGTTATGTACCGCTCTGGCAGCTACCATAGGCGTAGGAAATATTTCCGGGGTAGCGATCGCCCTCGCTCTGGGCGGGCCGGGCGCTATTTTCTGGATGTGGCTTTCCGCTTTTCTCGGAATGATGACCAATTATGCGGAAAATACCCTCGGTATCAAATACCGCTATAAAAACGAAAAAGGCGACTGGGTCGGAGGCGCCATGATCTACATCGAAAAAGGATTGGGCTGGAAATGGCTCGCGGTGATCTTTTCCGTTTTCTGTGTGCTGGCTTCTTTCGGTATCGGCAACATGTCACAGGGAAACGAAATCGCCAACGGCCTGTACAACTCTTTTTCCGTCCCCAGATGGGCGACCGCGCTAATCGTTATGCTCCTCGCCGGCCTTGTTATCGTAGGCGGTATCAAGCGCATTGCTTCCGTGACGGAAAAGCTGGTTCCTTTTATGGCCATTACATATATCCTTGGTTCCCTCGTCGTTATTTTTACAAACGCTTCCGCAGTCCCCGGAGCTTTTGGCGCTATCTTTGGCAATGCTTTCCGTTTTTCTTCCGTGGGAGGCGGCCTGGCGGGATTTACCGTTATGGTTGCTATGAGAAGAGGAATTTCCAGAGGTGTATTTTCCAATGAAGCCGGACTCGGCTCTTCCGTCATGGTTCACTCCGCTTCCAATGTGAAGGAACCTGTCGTACAGGGAATGTGGGGGATTTTTGAAGTATTTGCTGACACGCTGGTAGTATGTACCCTGACCGCGCTCACGATCCTGACATCCGGCGTTTATGATTATACGGAATACGCAAAATACGTCGGCACAGATCTTCCTGAGACACTCAAAAGCGGTGTGGCCCTTACCAGTGCGGCATTTGAATCCGTATTCGGTTCCATTGGAGGAGGCTTTATTTCCATCGCAGTCATGCTATTTGCATTTTCCACCATCCTCGGCTGGTCCTACTACGGAGAGCGGGGCATCGAATATTTATTCGGCCTGAAAGCCGTTCCCGTTTATAAACTGGTTTTCATTCTTATTATTTTCATCGGCTGCAACGCTTCTCTAAAATTAGTGGTGGATATTTCGGATACTTTCAACGGTTTTATGGCACTGCCCAACCTTATCGGGGTCAGCCTCTTATCCGGCCAGGTTATCACTATGACAAAAGAATATATTGCCAAAGTCAAGGCTGGCAAAGAGACGGTTAATGGGGACGAACCATAAAAACACTGATACGATGATTATCTTTTATTTAAAGGGTACTCCAAATACCATGATACCTTGGAATACCCTTTGCAATATTATCTTATGATCTTTTGCCCTCTTTGCACTCTATCCATTGTCTGAAACTGAATCTTTTTGCCATTGTCATCCGTCACTATCAACATAACGGACATATCGTACTGCACACTTAATTTTTTCAGCGAGACTTCCACAATCGGCTCTCCCGCGCGTACCCTATCCCCCTGCTTTTTATCCAACAGACAAAAACCATCCCCCTTTGCATTGACTGTCCCGATACCAATATGCACCAAAAGCTCTGCGCCATTATTCATACGGATCCCGAAAGCATGTCCTGTGGGAAAGAGTACAGCCAGTTCCCCATTGGCAGGCGCGCAAATTACGACTTTGTTTCCCTCATAACAAAAGGCTGTGCTTTCTCCCATCATTTTTCCGGCAAATACCGGATCAGATACAGATGCCACATCAATCATTGTTCCATCTGCCATTGCAACAATATCATTATCACCGCAGGAAACAGGAGGCAGTTCTTTGCCCTGTGTTATTTTTTTCCACATTTGAAACATATTTTCACCTAATCCAAATCTTTTCCATTTGAAGCGATTACCTTTTGATAATAATAAAAGGAATCTTTTTTCAATCGTTTCTGAGTTCCATTTCCATAATTATCCCGGTCAACATAAATAAATCCATAGCGTCTGCTCATTTCCGAAGAACGGGAAGACACAATATCAATAGGCCCCCAACAACAATATGCTATAATTTCTGCACCATCCATAATGCATTCCTTTAACTGTGCAAAATTCTGCCGATAGTAATCAATCCTATATCCATCATGAACCGTACCATCCTCTACCTTTTCTTCCATGCAAATTCCAGCCTCCGCAATCAGAATTGGCTTATGATATCGCTCCCACATCTGCATTATTGTATAATAAGTAGCTCCAAAAGCATCCACAACCAGATTTTGAGTATAAGGATTAGCCGTAAATTTCATGCAGCTAAATGGTTCAAGTTCATACTGTGAAGAATCCAGAGTAAACATGCAGTAGCCTGTACATGCAACAAAATCACAAGTATACTGTTTCAGCAGCGCTTCATCTCCCGTTTCCATTATAATCTGAATATTATGCCGTTTAAAATACCGCAGCATATGAATCGGATATTCCCCGCGGAGATTTACATCAGCAAAAAAGTAATTCATTCGATTATGCTTGAATGCAAATTCCATATCTTCCGGCTTGCAGGTCGCAGGATAAGATTCTCCTCCCGCAAGCATTACGCCTATCTGCATATTTGAATCAATCTCTTTCGCAGCTTTGCATGCTAAAGCGGTTGAAATAAACTGATGATGTACCGCCTGATACATTAGCTCTTCCATTTTCTCTTTCGGCGCCTGATCCTCCAGCAAACCAACGCTTCCAAACAACACTCCCGGAAGAAGATTAACCTGATTAAAAACAATCCAATACTTCACCTTTCCCTTGTACCTTTGCAGAATAGTACGGGCATATTTCTCAAACATCCCTACTACCTCTCTATTTGCAAAGCCGCCATATTTTAAAACAAGATTCATAGGGATCTCATAATGGGACATGGTGATAATCGGTTCCATTCCACAATTTATAATTTCATCAATGAGATCGTCATAAAACTGCAATCCTTTTTCATTGGGTTCTTTATCATCACCATTAGGAAAAATTCTGGCCCATGCAATGCTGGTTCGAAAAGCCTTTAACCCCATCTCTTTTAGAAGTGCTAAATCCTCTTTATACGTATGGTAAAAATCAATCCCGTAACGCTTAGGAAAGTAAGAATCAGTATCTCTGATCAGTGCTTCTACATCAGCTCTTGTTCCACCGCCTTCACGCTTATCAGGATCAGAAGCCTTGTTATACTTATGAATTAAATCTGCATCATAAGCATGGATATCGGATGTTGACATCCCCTTTCCATCTTCGTTCCATGCTCCCTCAATCTGACAAGCCGCCACAGCCCCACCCCAAAGAAAACCCTCCGGAAATCCTTCTGGCACTTTTTTCATAAAAATCATCCTCCTTATTCTTTCTCCTCTTTATAAAACAGGCAAGTTAATACAAATGTAGTAATACATGCAGCAACTATAGCAACAGCCGCATAAATCAAATTTTTCCCTGTCTCTTCTACAAAAATCGGAAAAGCAAACAAAGCCCAATTTGCAGGAATATTATATACAACAACCTTGAACAAACCGGCAATGGCTCCTCCCACAAAACAGCCCGCCATAGATGTAAACAGCACACTCTTATTTTTCAGCAAAACACCGAACAATGCCGGCTCAGAAGTACCGCTTAAGATAGAGGTCGTGCCGCAGGAAATTCCCAATGCCTTTAACTGCTTATTTTTTGTCTTTAAAGATAATGCCAAGCATGCAACACCGATATTAATATTATAAATAATATTTGACAGCAAATAAATCGGCTCATAACCCAGGGTAGCAATCGATCCCAGCCAATAAGGCATAAAGGAATAATGCATTCCCGTAACAATCAGGAAAGGCAGTAAAGCACAGAAAATTGCCACTCCTAAAAAGCCTGTCAGATCATATAACCCCATTAAGGCTGCCGCCAGATATTTCCCAATAAACGAGCCTGCCGGAGCCAAAACACATAGCGAGAGCGGAACGATAATAAGCAAAGTAAGAAGGGGCCGGAGCAATGAATCCAGAATCTCATTCTTTATCAGTTTTTTTAGCATTTTTTCCACCCATGCCAAAACTGCCACCGAAAGAAACGCAGGAAATACAGTTGAAGTATATGTACCCGCATAAACAGGCATTCCAAAAATTGACATCGGCACTTCACCTGAAACATTTGTAATAAAAGTCGGATTGATTAATATTGCCCCTACAAAGACTCCCATCAACGGAGTTGCGTTAAATTTTACTGCCGTGGTATATCCTACTGCCACTGGCAGGAAATAGAATGCTGTATCTGATACCCACGAAAGCACTTGATAAGTCTGGCTTTCCGCTGTCAGAAGATGCATCATTGGAAGAACAGTCAGCAATAGCTTGATCATACCAAAGCCAATTAAGGAAATTGCAACCGGCAGCAAACTGGCAGAAATGGTTTCAAACACCTTTGCAATAGAAAATTTACCTTTTTCATCCAAGTTCTCATTAATAACATCAGCCCTTGCAATACCACCGACTTCGCACAGAGCATCATAGACATCCCCTACATGCATGCCAATAATAATTTGGAACTGATCACCAAACCATGATGTTCCCATAACATCATTAATCTCTTCGATCGCTTCTTTCTCAATCAAGGATTTATCCTTAATATTAAACCTCAAACGTGTTGCACAGTGAGCCAGCTGAGTAATATTGGAAGATTCTCCAACCAGCCTTAAAATATCTTTTGCCAAACTTTCATATTTTTTAGACATAAACTCCTCCTTCTCCTTCGTTTTTATGCAAACAGACTGTCGCGATCAATCTGTAATTGCCAAATTTATCTCTATGATTCCTGGTCGCAATTTTCCCTTGAACAGACACGATTAATATGAAGTATCAGATAGAGCATTTCTTCTTTATGAATATTCTTATTAAACTTACTTTCCAGATACCGAACTATAATGACAGCCGCGGAATATTCCTTCGGACACTGCTCTACCATAGCATCTAATAACCCACTATTCCCGCTTTCTATACATTCTCCTTTAGTAAGCCGCTGTAAAAAGTAATGTATATGTGTTGCATAACGGGCATAATTTGCCGTATTCCGATTGATGGATATGTCAAAAGCATTTTCAACAATTTTGGTAATACGTTCAATAATTTTTTCAGCATCTAAAATTTCCTGATGCTTATCAGGAATCATTTCATTATTAATAATATTAATTGCAATACCTGCCGCTTCCGTACGCGGAATGTCCGTATGCAGACGATAATTAATTAGTTTAACCGCGTCCTGAGCAATCATAAACTCCTTCGTATAAATCTGTTGCAAATCATAAGTCATTGGATATTGCATATGAATATTTTTTTTCATCCTCTCAATGCAAAATGCAATATGATCAGAAAGGGTAAATACCATATTAGGACTAAACAAAGTGTCTATCTGATTCCGGCAGACATCGGCAATCTCAGAAGAAACCAGAATGATTTCATCACTTATATGATCGAACAAAGAAATATTTCTTATATCAACACTGTAGTATGTTCGTTCGATCTTTGATAAGTCTTTTAATTCATAAGGCATCGTTGGAAAACCAACACCTTTACCATAAATAATCAGCTCTTCTAAATTGTTATCTACAGCAAGTGCAAAATTATTATTGATTTTTTTTATAATCCTCATAATTTTTCCTCTAAACAGATACAATTTTCCTAAACAAAAAAACCTCGCAGACACACTCTAATACTCTAAGTACTATAAGTGATGCCTCCGAGGAGTTACAACCTTATCTTTTATTTTTGTAGTATAGCAAATCAAAAATATAATGTCAAGTCATTTTCCGGAAAATCATGTGTGGCATGAAAAGATGATTTCCTTAACTTTTTCTTCTATCTACATCCATGTCCTGTCATCAAACGAATAATGATTCCCCTGGTTTCCCTGGTTCATTTGCTGCTGGAGCAAATCCGTCTTCATCCCCTTAATCACTACTCCAAGAATAACAACGGAGATGCCAAAATTAATAATCCAGAAATACGGAATAGTAAAGGGCAGCCATGAAACACACGCCTTAATCAGCAATGGAAGCACCCTGCTGTAAATGCCAAGCAAATACAACTGCCCGAAGGTGAGCTGGTATTTCATAGAGGATGCCACGATCATCCCGATCAGGGCCACAAACAAAACGCCGAAGAAAAACAGCATAGTCATAACGACATACGTAATAATCATGACAACTACAATAATAAAATACATGGAAGGCACCAATGCCTCAAGATCATCTTTTGAAAAATTGATTCCTAATTCGTCAAACCGATACTGCTGCATCGCACTGCTGGAATTTTTTATAATTACTTTCTCAGAATCCATCAGTATAACATTGATATAACCGGCATAATATGACTCCATCTCCGACGCATCATAAAATACCTCATCCGGATTCGTATCCACCCAAATGCAGTTACTGCCGTCATCGATCTGCACTATTTCATCTACCCATAAAACCCCATTGCTCAGTTCAAAATCCGGCACTTCTTCCCGAATCATAGCCCCCAGCCCCGAACCCAGCCTGACAAATGGAACGATAATAGTCAGCACAAAATAAATGAGCATAACGACAATGGCAAATAAGAAAACCTTCGATTTCCTATTATTCAGAAATTCCTTATAGCTCTTAAAACTATAAACGGACAATGACATTTCTTGAAATATATTCATCCTTTTTCTCCCTCATACTACAAATAACGGACAGCCCGCCAAGCGTTCTGCCCATTATTTGCTGCTTTATATCAACTCTGTTTTTAAGCTTTGCCTACGGAACCGAATAATTCCATTTTTTCTTTTACCGTCTGCTTGATCGCTTCAAAGCCGGGCGCTAACAGCTTACGAGGGTCAAATCCCTTGCCCTGCTGATCTTTTCCGTCTTCAATATACTTACGTGTAGCTGCCGCAAAGGAAAGCTGGCATTCCGTATTTACGTTGATTTTAGCTACGCCCAGGGAAATCGCTTTTTGGATCATATCCGCCGGGATGCCTGTACCGCCGTGGAGTACCAGAGGCATTTCGCCTGTCAGCTGCTGGATCGCATCCAATGTTTCAAAGGACAAACCTTTCCAGTTTTCCGGATATTTGCCATGGATATTGCCGATTCCTGCTGCCAGGAAGTCGATACCCAGGTCTGCAACAGCCTTGCATTCCTTCGGATCTGCGCATTCGCCCATACCTACAACACCGTCTTCTTCTCCGCCGATAGAACCAACTTCCGCTTCCACGGAAACACCTTTATCATGTGCTGCTGCAACAACTTCTTTTGTTTTCGCTACATTTTCATCGATCGGGTAATGGGAACCATCGAACATAACGGAGGAAAATCCCGCTTCGATACATTTATAGCAGTGTTCATAGCTGCCGTGATCCAAATGAAGAGCTACCGGAACCGTGATGTTCTGATCTTTGATCAATCCGTTTACCATGCCAACGATTACATCATATCCGCCCATATACTTGCCTGCTCCTTCGGAAACGCCAAGGATAACAGGGGAATTATTTTCCTGAGCCGTCAAAAGAATTGCCTTTGTCCACTCAAGATTGTTGATGTTGAACTGTCCTACCGCATAGTGGCCAGCTTTTGCTTTTTGAAGCATTTCTGTTGCTGATACTAACATTTTATTTACCTCCATGTGAATTTTTAAAATAACCTGCATTTATTATAATACATTCTTTTTAAAAAGGAAATAGTTTCTTATTTTTCCGGTATTCTTATTTTCACCGCCTGTTTTCTGTTTGCGATTTCCACCTTTTTATGGCAGCCTCCAAATTCCCCGTCCGTAGTCCATGGAATCTCTTCTTCGGATTCCAAAACTATTTTCTCCGTTTTAAAACAATACATATGATCCGTATTGATCCTGCGGTTCAGCAGCGCAGCTATAATCGCATTTAACTCTAGCGGGTTGGATGGCTTGCGGATCAATGTTACTTCAAATTCCCCATCATCCAGCTCCACATACTTTCCTGTAATGCGTTTAAAGCCTCCTACCGAAATGGAGTTTGTCACCATACCGAAAATAAATTCGTCCTCTATCACTTCGTCCTTATCGATCCATTCCCTATGGTTCCCTTCCTCATCTTCCTTCTCCGTTCTGTTTCGATACGTTATTTTGAAACGATAGGATTTAATAGAAGAAAGGCGTTTCATTCCTTCCAATATATAAGCCATATGCCCCAGTACATTTTTAATCTCCTGGCTGGTCTCATAAGACACATCCGTAAACATGCCGAAAGCGGCGATATAAACAAAGCTCTCTCCGTTGATTTCTCCTATGTCACAGGCGTAGTCCCGGCCATTTGCAATGGCTTCGGCGGCCTTCACCATGTTCTTTGGTATCCCGAGGCTTTTCGCAAAATCATTGGTACTGCCCGCCGGTATATAGCCGATGGGAATCTGCTTTTGGCATTTCATCATGCCGTTCACCACCTCGTCTAATGTGCCATCCCCTCCGCTGCATACCACCAGGTCATAATCTTCCTTCTTATCCCGGACGGCCCGCACGGCATCTCCTTCCTTTTGCGTAGGGTATACCGTGATTTCGTATCCCGCTTTTGCAAAAATATTGATAATATCGCATAACTTATTCTTTATTTTCGCCTTTCCCGCCCGGGGATTAAAAACAAATAGTATTCTTGTTTCTTCCATGGCAATACCTCTGCTCTCTCAATATCCTATTTTCTTATGCCTCATGCCATTAGACGCACAATCCGGCATAAAAAACGGGAGCATCCGAAGACGCTCTTTTGCGCCCGCTCATGCTCCCTTTCACCCTAGCTGACTTTTCCTTTTAATAAGTACTCCTCGATGTCCTTTACTGCCTGCTTCTCATCCTGCCCGTCCGCAATAACAGTAATTGTTTCGCCGCTGTCAAGTCCAAGGCTCATCATTCCCATAATGCTTTTCGCATTTACTTTTCTGCCTTCGGACTCAATGTACACCGTGCATTCGTGCTTGCTGGCCACCTGAACCAGCACCGCGACCGGTCTTGCCTCCATTCCTGACGGCAACTGCACCTGCATGCTCTTTTCAATCATAATAATACTCCTCCTTTTAATTTCTAAGCCTATCAGCGATTTCACTTAATTTCCTCAGTCTATGATTCATTCCCGACTTTCCAACTGTCGGACTTAAGATTTGTCCCAGCTCTTTTAATGTTGCATCCGGATATTCTAATCTTATTTCTGCCGTTTCTTTTAAGTTGTCTGGTAGATTTTGAAATCCATAATGTTCTCTTATGAGGAGGATATCCTCTATCTGTTTGGATGATGCATTTACTGTCTTGGTAATATTCGCCGTTTCGCAGTTTACTTTTCTGTTAATGGAGTTACGCACTTCTTTTACGATACGGTAATTCTCGAAGTTCATCAAAGAAATATGCGCCCCCATAATATTTAAAAGATCGACGATCCCTGCGCCCTCTTTTAAATATACTACATGATATTTTTTTCTGATGACAATTTTAGCATCGACTCCAAAGCCCTGTATCAGTTCCTTTAACTGTTCCGCACTTTCCTGATGTGTACAGACAAATTCCAGGTGATAACTCTTCTCAGGATCGCTCATAGAACCTATACATAAAAAAGCACCTCTTAAAAAAGCTCTTTTGCAACAGGCATTCTTTATCAACAATGGATTAACCTTTACGGCCTCTGTATTTTCTCCGCCATCCGGCCCTCTCATTTTGACCGCCTGAAGTATTTTATCCGCCTCGCCGCTGTCCTCCGTAATGGTAACATATGTATGTCCTTTTCCTTCTTCACGGGGAAACTGCAAAGCATCTCCATCTATATTAAAGGTTTTTTTCAATAATGTAAAGCATTTTCTTAGAACTGCTTCATTTTCTGTCTGAATACCAAGCCGTATCCCGGATTTTCCGCCCGTTTCCACCCTTCCAAGGAAACAGATGACCGCGGACAGCTCTGCCAGCTGGCAATGTCGCGAAGAACTGACGTGTCCTGCCAGCTCTTCCTTCACTTCGCTCGAAAAAGACATATTTCCGATCATACTCCTTTCAAGGGCAACCCCCGGCTCACCCGTCTTACAGCCCCTGTTTCACATCTCTGTGATAAAGCTTAAGTCCGTAATTCCCTTTATCTTTCATACGCTTGTACAATTCGTTTGCCAGAGTCACGCTTCTATGTTTTCCGCCCGTACATCCAATTCCGATCACAAGCTGGTATTTTCCTTCTTTTACATAATTCGGTATCAGAAAATGTATCATTTCTTCCAGCTTCTTCATAAACTCCTCCGATTCCGGGAAGCCCATCACATAATCCTGTACCGCCTTATCATTTCCTGTCTGGAATTTCAATTCATCGATATAATAAGGATTGGGCAGAAAACGTACATCGAACACAAGATCCGCATCTGCCGGAATGCCGTTTTTAAAACCAAAAGAAAGAATCGTCACCATAAGACTGTTATATTCTTCATTCCTGACAAATATTCGGTCAATCTCTTCTTTCAGTTCCCTCGTCAGGAGATTGGACGTATCGATGACATAATCCGCATCTTCCTTTATCGACTTGAGTATTTCCCTTTCTTTTCGGATGCCATCCTCTACCCTTCCCTCCGGGGAGAGCGGATGGAGTCTCCTGCTTTCTTTATAGCGCTTCATAAGAACATGCTGGGAAGCATCCATAAAAAGTATTTCATATTTATAACCGCTTTTTTTCAAATTGTCCAATACACGGCACGCTTCTTCAAAGGGCTGGTCCGCACGGACGTCAAGCCCCAACGCTACCTTATTGATTTCCGAACTGGAAGTCACAATCAATTCCACAAATTTTTCAATCAACGGTACCGGCAAATTGTCTACGCAGTAAAATCCTACATCTTCCAGCAGTTTTATCGCCGTCAGCTTTCCCGCGCCGCTCATTCCGGTTACGATTACAAATCTCATATGCTCTCTGTTTTTCCTCCGTATCCGTCAGGCTCATCCCTCGTTTCGCCTTCCAATACCTTCCGGCCGGCATGAACCTTAAAAATCACCCAGATAAATGATCTCCCTTTCCAGCGTCACTCCAAACTTTGCCTTGACGCAATGCTGTACTTCCTCGATCACCTCTCTGATATCCTCTGCAGTGGCATTTCCCGTATTGACAATAAAACCGCAATGCTTTTCCGAAACCTTAGCGCCGCCTATGCCAAATCCGCGCAGCCCTGCATCCATAATTAATTTTCCCGCAAAATATCCTTCCGGGCGCTTAAAAGTACTTCCGGCGCTGGCATATTCCAACGGCTGCTTTTCCCTTCTTTGCTTTGCCAGTTCGTCCATCCTGCCGCCGATCTCGTCCTTGTTTCCTTTGTTCAGGGCAAGAACGGTATCCAGCACGATAAACGGGCGGCTTTTTACCACACTGGTACGGTATCCAAATTCCATCGTATCGTTATCCAGAACCAGAATTTCCCCTTCCAGATTCATTACTTCCACGGATTCTACAATCTGCTTCATTTCTCCGCCATATGCCCCGGCATTCATGACGATAGCGCCGCCCATTGTCCCCGGAATACCGGAAGCAAATTCCATGCCGCTCAGCCCATGGTCACGGGCCTTTGCCGCCGCCCTTGCGAGAAGCGTTCCTGCAGAAACCTTCATCCGCTCTCCTTCCACCGTTATGCCGTCTTTGCCGTCCTCCAGCTTTACTACGATGCCGGAATATCCCTTATCGCCGACCAGAAGGTTGCTGCCGTTCCCAAGAATAAAATATTTTTGCCCTGTGATATGCAGATAAGGCACCAATTTTTTTAATTGCTCTTTATCATCGACCCTGATCAGGCATTTTGCCGCTCCGCCTACCCGGAAAGTCGTATGTTTGCTCATTGGCTCGTTAAATAATATATTTTCCTTAGGTACTATCTTTTCAATATAATCAAAAATGGATACGCTCACCTTAGATTCCCGCCTGTTTTTTATTATGGTATGTAAATGGGTGACAACTTATTCCAGTACCAGTCTGGCCGCCCCGTAAATACCCGCGTCATTCCCCAAAGTGGCCAGCGCAAACTTCACATCGCTGCTGCCCCTGAATACCGTCTTATAAAAATGAGGGCTGATATATTCAAATAAAATTTTTCCTGCCTTGGACACGCCGCCTCCGATTACAATAACTTCCGGGTTAATAATGCTGGCTACGACTCCAAGCCCTTTGCCCAGATATTCGCCGAACTGCTCTGCTATCTTAACCGCCAGATCGTCCCCATCCTTAACCGCGTCGAATACTTTTTTTGCGGACAGTTTTTCTTCCGGTACGTTTCTTAAAACGCTGGGATCTTCACAGGAGCGGAGCGCCCTCCTTGCCAGTCTTACGACTCCCGTTGCGGAAGCATATTCCTCCAGGCAGCCTGTGTTCCCGCAGCCGCAGCGTTCCGTTTCATTGTCCTCCACATGCATATGCCCGATTTCTCCGCCCGCGCCCACCGCGCCGGTAAGGATCTCGCCATTTACAATAATTCCTCCGCCCACGCCGGTTCCAAGCGTAACGGCTATCAGATTCTTACATCCCTGGCCGCCGCCCTTCCACATCTCGCCAAGAGCCGCCACATTTGCGTCATTTCCTGCTTTTACAGGAAGGTCCAGAAGTTCTGCCAGCGTATCCCGGATGCTGAAAGTACCCCAGCCCAGATTTACCGCGCCATATACCGTTCCTTCTCCGTCAATGGGGCCGGGAGCGCCCAGCCCTACTCCGACCACATCTTTTTTCAGCATATCCTTTTCTTCCATCTTTGCTTTGATGCTTTCCGCCGTATCCGCAAGGATCAGTTCTCCTCCGTTTTCCTTTCTGGTAGGAATCTCCCATTTATCCAGTAAATTTCCTTCTATATCAAAAAGCCCTAATTTCACCGTAGTTCCGCCTACATCCACTCCAAATACATATTTACCCATCATTTCTCCCTGCCTTTCTCTCCGACTCCTTAGTCTTCCTCATCCCTGCGCCTTGCCAGCGAATTCTGCACACGGGTGTACAGTTCCTGCGCCGCGTTATATCCCATCTTCTTCTGACGGTGGTTGACCGCCGCGGACTCACATATGATCGCCAGATTACGTCCCGGACGAATCGGGATATTGTGGCATACGATCTTATTGCCCAAATATTCCGTATACTCTTCTTCCAGGCCAAGCCTGTCATATTCCTTATCTTTATCCCAGTCCTCCAGGCGGATGACAAGGTCGATATTCTGTGTATCCTTTACGCTGGATACACCGAACAATGTCTTTACATCCACAATGCCAATACCCCGCAGCTCGATAAAATGCTTCGTAATGTCCGGCGCAGTACCGATCAGCGTATCATCGCTTACTTTTCTGATCTCCACCACATCATCCGTCACGAGGCGGTGGCCTCTCTTAATCAACTCCAGAGCCGCTTCCGATTTACCGATACCGCTCTCACCCGTAATCAGAACACCTTCGCCGTATACATCCACCAAAACTCCGTGAACGGAAATGCACGGAGCGAGTTTTACGTTCAGCCAGCGGATAATCTCTGCCGTAAATGCGGAAGTCGCTTTTTTCGTCATAAGCAGCGGCACCTCATTGGCTATAGCCATCTCCAGGAACAAAGGATCCGGCTGCAGCTCACGGCAGAATACGATGCCCGGAATATCACAGGAAAGTAGTTTCGTATAAATCTCCTTTTTTCTTGCCTCCGGCAGACCCAGCATATAAGTATATTCCACAAAACCAATGATCTGCATACGAGTCGCCTCAAAATGTTCGAAATACCCCGCCATCTGCAACGCGGGCCTGTTGATATCCGGCTGGGTAATTTTCACCTTAGTAATATCCAGCTCCGGTGTCAAATTCTCCAGCTTCATTTTTGCGATAATGTCCTTCAAACTTACGCTAGCCATAAACCTTCTCCTTTTCCTTTATTATAAATTTTTTCTTTTATTTCACGGTGTTCTCTGAATATAAATTTTACCATAGAAAGATGGGAATGGCAATAAAAGCGAAGGGGGACGGAACCAATTTTTACAAAGTCCACGACGCGCCGGAAAATGGGATGGGCGGGGAGATAGGGTTGAACGCGCTGTAAAACCGCTTACTTTCCACGGCTGGACTGTTAGCATTTAGGCGTTTGAAACCCGCTTGTATCAAGGGTTTCCGGGCGCGTTCAGCAGGGGGGGGGGTATGTTTATATGTCCTGTGCCCTATTTGTTCCATAAAAGCTAACAGGCAAATAAGGAACCGGTGCGACAGCGGCGGTGACGCAGCCAATCTCTTTGAGACATTTTGTCCCAAAGAGCCGGGTTTGGGGAGGCTCCCCAACAAGCATTTTTGCGGGCCCACGGCCCAGCAAAAATTTCGGAGTGTGGCCACACCCGAATTGCTTGCCGTTTGTGTGTACTTATCTTCATTCGAAAGATTTACATACAGACTGTTTGTATGTTATAATGTGACTACTAATTTACAAGGAGCAAACGAGTATGAAACATAAAGATCACTACAATGATGATTACATTTTCAGTCTTTCTCAAAAGATAGTTCTTGTGATGCCTGACTTTGACGAAAAAGCCTTTTGTAATTCTTTAATAGGTAGGTTGGATAACAAAGAGTTATTTGCAAGGTTTGACTGTATTGTGGATGCTATGCAAGCAAGTATGACGGGCGATTATTCAAAAAATATTCAAGCATTTTTCAATATGCTGGGGCCTGAATTAGAATACCCTGAGGGAATGTTCAATTTTGGGTGGTGGCTATGGCCTATTGGCAGATATGTTGAACGATATGGAAATGAAAATTATATTTTATCACTTTCGTTCTTGAAAGAATTAACAAAAAGATTTACCGGAGAGTATGCTATACGCCCATTACTACAAGCGCATCCCAAAGAGGTCATGGACGAGTTAATAGAATGGACAACCGATAAAAATGTGCATGTTAGACGGCTTGCAAGTGAAGGAGTTAGAATACGGCTACCATGGTCGCAAAAATTATTTGTTGCATTAGACGAATTTGAAAGATATGCAACCATTCTTACAAAATTAAAAGATGACCCAGAAAAATTTGTTCAAAAAAGTGTAGGGAATAATCTTAATGACTTATATAAAGACGCTCCCGAAAAAGCTGATTTTATTATTTCACAATGGGAGAAAACAGGAAAAAGCAAGGCACAGGATTGGATTATTAAACACGGAAGAAGAAATCAAAAATAGAGAGGAGTTTTCTGTTTTGAGTGCAGCAATCATTCTGTATTGATAACAGAACAATATAAAATGAAAAATGTAGAGGCTACCAATAAAACTACTTCTTCTTTAATAGAAATTGCAAGAAAATACTTTGCACAATATGGTTATTTCGATGTTCCTTTAGAAAAAATCGCAGAGGAAGCTAATGTAACCAGAGGGGCAATATATCATCATTTCAAAAACAAGCAAGGACTTTTTATCGCTGTATTAGAAAGTGTGCAAAAAGATATTGCCGCCCAAATTGAGAAAGAGGCATTAAAAAGTGATGACCCATGGCAACAGCTTATACTTGGTTGTATCGGCTTTGTAAATGGTGCTAATGCAAAAGAAAACAGGCGTATATTGTTAGTAGATGCTCCATCCGCACTCGGCTGGGATATTTGGAGAAAAATTGATCAGGGAAATTCAATGCGTGCATTACAAGAGCATATTAACGACTTAAAGGTATGGGGGTATCTCTGCGATGACGTTGATACAAGTCTAATGACTTGTTCTGTTTCTGGCGCATTAAATGAGTTGGCATTAAATTGTCCACAAGATGATACAGCGACATCAGAAAGAAAGATTTTCGATACTATATCACAATTAGTCAGTGGCTTTAGGAGAAAGAATTGTTAAGAAAAAGTGAATGGGTTTATTGTCCTATTTGCGGCAGTAAAACTCGTGACAGAATAAGAGAGGATACTATCTTAAAAAATTATCCTCACTCTTTCAGCTTATGACGCGGGAATCAATTTTGATAAGCGCCATGGCGGAGGGAGGCCAAAAGGAGCTGCGGCAGCCGGGAGAGGGACTGGCGGGGAGCCGGTTTTCTGCTGTTGCGTACAATCAGTAATTTCACTTATGAAATGGTCGAAAATACAGGGGGGAATTGCCATGGATGGCAATTTCAGGAAGCTTGCGGCATGGATGCCGCTTGCTTCCGACCCGATCGGTTAGATACCATATATCCATTTCATTAGTGAAATCTGATTGGAAGCCCCAGCAGAAAACCGGCTCCCCGCCAGCCCCTCTCCCGGCTGCCGCAGCTCCTTTCGGCCTCCCTCCGCCATGGCGCTTATCAAAATTGATTCCCGTATGCTTATGATTTTATCCTTATCTGATATCGACCAAGTATTAACAGCCTACAAAAACGGATTATAGTAGCGGCTGCCGTCCCAGAAAGTGATGAGAAGATCCAGTGCGATAATGGCTACAGCAAGGCCCATGGCAATCCAGTCTTTTTTCTGAAATTTCCGTTGGACGTACCATGTTCGTTTTTGTTTTTTTCCGAAGCCTCTCAGTTCCATCGCGTTGCTGACGGTTTCGATTCGGTTCAGGCTGGACAAAACCAGGGGAAGCAGAATGGCAGCGGAATTTTTGATCCGCGTCCAGAACTTGTCCTTGCCGGCAAGTTCGATTCCTCTGGCCTGCTGGGCCTGGCTGATGTTGGTAAAATCCCTTTGCACATCGGGAATATACCGCAGCGCCAGGCTGACCGAATAGCCGATTCGATAGCTGACGCCGATGCTTGCCAGGCTGGCGGCAAACTCGCTGGGATCCGTACATGCGATAAAGAGCAAAGCTACCGGCACCACGCATATTACTTTAAGGGTCATGTTAAAATGATAAAAAAGTTGTTGTAACGTAATCGTATAGGATCCGGCGATCGTCAGCAGAACTGTACGGCTTCCGTATAAACCGACACCGTATTCCGGCGAAAACAAATAAACAAATAAATTATTCATCAGCAGAAATACGGCTGCCAGTCCCAGAACGAAACGCACTTCCCGAAAGCGTACTCTGCTGATTCTGAAGATTGCGAAACTTCCTGCCAGCATGCAGAGCAGCACCCTGGTATCATATGTCACCATTGCCGCCACGCTCCATAGAAGGAAAAATACAAGCTTCGTCGTCCCGGTCAGTTCATGCACGAGGCTTTTTCTCCTGATATAACTCATAATCGCAACTTTTGCCATGTCAGCGCGCCTCCTTCCGTTCGTATCCGATAAACCGCTCCGTAAATGCCTGTGGATCTTCCACTCCGCAGGAAACGCTCAAAGTATACAGGCTCGTTTCCTTCAGATTCGCTTTTTCCACCAGGGAAGGGCTGTTCAGCACATGCGCCGCACTGGTATCCGCCAGCAGTTTCCCTTCGGAAAAAACAATGGCTCTCGGCGTATACTCCAGCATCAGGTGCATATCGTGCGTCACCATCAATATTGTATAACCCTGGCGATTCAATTCCACCAGAAACTCCATGATTTCCGTATAATGAAAATAATCCTGCCCCGCCGTAGGTTCATCCAGAATCAATATCTGAGGACGGCATACGAGAATGCTGGCGATCGTCACACGTTTTTTCTGTCCATAAGAGAGTGCGGATACCGGCCATTTTCGGAAGGGATACAAGCCGCAGATCTTCAACGTTTCCTCCACGCGTTCCCTTCGTTCCTCCTCTGTCATTCCCATCTTTAGCAATGCCAGTTCCACTTCATCCCATATCATCGGCTTGGATATCATCTGGTTGGGGTTCTGCATTACGTAACCGATTTTTTCCGCCCTCTCCCTGATCGTATCATTCTGCAGATCCCTCCCCTCCAGGAGAATCCGTCCCGATACGGGAAGTTCAAAACCGCAGATCAGCTTGGCCAGCGTACTTTTTCCCGCGCCGTTCCGCCCCACAATGCTTATCATTTCTCCCTTATATATCGTAAAATCAATATCTTCCAGAGTATTTTTCCCTTGCTGGTAACCAAAGGTCAAATGTTCCACCTGCAGCAGCGGTTCCTCTTTCCCTGACTGCATCTTCCCCTCTTTCCCGCTTTGATACCAGGTTCTTACCATCCCTTTCTGCTCGTCCGTCAGTTTCAGGCTGTCCACATGGGCAGGGCTCATCTCAGGAGTCACCGTTACCCCTGCATATTTCAGCGCGGTCAGATACAGCGGTTCCCGGATGCCATGTTCTGTCAGCAAAGCGGAACATAACAGCTCTTCCGGCCTCTGATCCGCTACAATTCTTCCCTCATGCATAAGGACGATGCGGTCCACGCTCCGCCAAAGCACGTCTTCCAGTCGATGTTCAATAATAATCACTGCCGCTTTTGTCCGTTCCTGTACTTTTTCGATCAGTTCAATCGTATTTTTCCCGGCCGCAGGATCCAGATTCGCCAAAGGCTCATCGAACAAAAGAACCTTTACTTCGTCTACCATAACGCCTGCCAGGCTGACCCTCTGTTTCTGTCCGCCGGAAAGCTCATGGGGCGCATGCTGTAAATGATGATCGATATCCACCAACCGGGATACTTCGTCCACGGTCAGTTTCATCTGTTCCTGGTCAACGCATTCATTTTCCAAAGCAAATGCGATATCTTCCCCGACCGTCAATCCGATAAACTGCCCGTCCGTATCCTGAAGCACCGTGCCCACCGAACGGCTCATCTCAAAAATGCTGCCCTCTTTCACTTCTTTTCCATCCACAAGTAGTTTTCCCGTACTCTGCCCCGGATAAGCAAAGGGAATCAATCCATTTATGCAGCTTGCAACCGTGCTTTTGCCGCTGCCGGAAGAACCTGCCACCAGCACCCTTTCTCCCGGATAAATATCGAGATTGATCTCATATAGGGTTGGTTCCGCCTGTGCCGTATATTGAAATCCAAAATTCTGAAACGAAATAATGGGTGAACTCATGGGTTTACTCCTTTTATCTATTGTCTGTACCGCCATCGGCGGAATAATATACATAACAAAAAGGTAAAAGCTGTCGCCCGGACAGCAACAGCTTATACTCTTCCTCTTCGTACATAACGGCAACTGCCATTATTTCATTTTATTCCTTGTTCAATGAACCTTTCTTTACCAGTGTCTTAGAATACGCGATCAAAAGCAGCGTACCCACAACGCCGGTAGTGAGCATATTGCTGATGCCCGCAACCAGACCCTGCATAAACAGCTTTTCCAAAGGTTCCGCATAAATCAGGATATCCAGGCACGGAGCGATAAAGCCCCAGGAAACCAAATGGGCAATCACCTGAGCCACATTAAACCGAATCAGCTTTTTGCCGTCCAATCCTTCGGACATATCCAGCTTCATTGTAATAACACCAATAATCAGACCTGCCATCCCGGAAGCAATGATCCAGCTCCACCATGGGCCATAATTCGTCGCATCGATGAGCGTATGGCCGACCAACCCGATCAAAAGCCCCGCTATCGGGCCAAACAGCATTGCAAACACTGCCTGAACCGCATACTGCAAACTGATATATGTATTAGGAACAGGCGTGGGAATGGAAATTTTTCCCAAAACAAAAAATAACGCCGCGCCGATGCCAATGGCAACTACACTTTTTACAGATAGTTTTTTCATTTCTCACTCACTCCATTTCTTTATAGAATATTTATCTACACAAAAACATTATAGTGGGAATGTCAAACCGTGTCAATATACACACAATGATTTCCGTGCAATGATAGCATCATTGATATGCGTCATTTTAACGCCGCTTTAAAGGGCAGTTCTCTTATCTCAATATCTGCTGGCCGCTTGCAGTATAAATTTCATACCATTCATAATGTTCCAATTTAACATCCAGCGCTTTGATTGCCAAATCCAGCCTTTCCAATTTGTTGCTTCCGGAAATCGGAGCGGCTCCTGCCGGATGATACATCAGCCATGCATAAATAATCGTTTCCGGCTTCTCATTATGCCTCTCTGCAATTTCGTTTATTTTTTCCATCGCATGGCAGCAAAGAGGATCTTCTTTTTGAAATAATCTCCCTCCCGCCAAAGGCGACCATATCATTGGATGGATATGCCGCGCTGTCAGATAATCCATCATTCCGCTGTTAAAATGTTCAAAGCATACCGGATTCCATTCTATTTGATTTGTTACAAGTTCTCCGTCCATCGCCTGATTGAGAGCATCAAATTTAAACGGATCAAAATTGGATACTCCGACTTCCTTTACCAGCCCTTCCTTTTTCAAATCTTTTAAAGCCCTTGCCGTCTCCCACGGGTCAAAACAGGGGTCTTCCCTGTGTATTAAATACAAATCCAAATAATCCGTCCGCAGACGCTGCAAACTTTCCTTGCAGGACTGCATCACCCTTTCATAAGAAGTATTATAATACCCAAAAGTTTCCCCATTTACTTTTTCCTGGAAAATACCTGTTTTTGAAATTAACTGTATCCTCCCGCGAATAGACGCATCTTCTGAAAAAGCATCCCCCATCAGCTTTTCACATAAAGTTGACGAATAAATCTCCGCCGTATCAAAAGAAGTGATTCCTCTGTCAATGCACGCATTCATGAACTGCGCCAATTCCTTCGACGTCCATTTCCAGTCTTCCAGCCTCCAGAACCCTTGTACAACCGCAGAAAGCGATAATCTTTCCGATAATTTTACTGTTTTCATATAAATGCCCATACCTTTCCCATCATCTGTTCCTTTATGTTCTGCTCCTTCTTAAGCATTCTTTCTCATATCCAATGCAACCGCGCTGCATATAATCATACCTTTTATTACCAACTGCCAGTTAGCGTTTACACCGATAAATGCTAAACCATAACTAATAAATGTAAAAATAATGACGCCTATGACTGCCCCTGACACTTTGCCGATGCCCCCGCTCAAAGAAATGCCGCCCACTACGCAGGATGAAATAGCATCGAACTCATAAGCGTTCCCATAAGAACTATTGGCGCCGCCTGTCCTGGCCACCTCCATAATACCGGCCAGACCCACCAGACAGCTTTCAATAATGAACACGCACATGATCACTTTGTTTACACTTACGCCGGAAACCTTGGCCGCTTCGGGATTGCCGCCTACAATATAAATATTTTTTCCGAATACTGTTTTATTGAGGACGAACCATACGATAACAACTGCCGCCAAAGCAATAACAACCAACAAGCTGATCTGCCCAAACAACTTATAGCTGCTTAAGAAACGCAGATCATCCCTGATTCCTCCTATTGGTTGTGAATTATTGGGTTTTTTTGCAAAATAAAGGCAATTAATTCCATATACAATCGTTGACATCCCAAAAGTTGCTATAAAAGGCGCCATTTTCAGTTTCGAAATCATAAACCCATTGACCGCTCCGATAACGGCAACAGCCGCAATCGTAATAAGAATTGGAAGGATAATCGGAAGTTCCGGCAAATTCGGCCAAAACCTGTTGGAGTACGCCGCCATTTGGGACATAGACGCCACCAAAACCGCCGCCAGACCCACCTGTCTTCCGCCCGCCAGATCGGTTCCTCCTATCAGAAGCGGAAACATCAGCCCAAGGGCACAAATCATCTTTACCGCAGATTGCGTAATAATATCGGTAAATACCCGCCATTGCAAAAAGGAAGGCTCTATTATTATAATCCCTATAATCATAAACAGCAAAACGATAACAAGAGCCTTATCAATTAATATCTTTTTCAAATTTATCGTCTTCATTCAGAATCCTCCTCTTTCGCTTTATTGGAAAACATCGTAGCATACTTCATTACCTCTATCTGCGTAGCTTCCTTCTGCTCCAATATTCCCGATAATTTCCCCTCACACATAATCATTATCTTATCCGACATGCCAAGCAGTTCCGGCATTTCCGAAGAAACCATAATAATTGCCTTCCCCTTTTTTACCAGGTCTCTCATGATTTTATAAATCTCATATTTAGCGCCTACATCTACGCCCCTTGTAGGCTCATCCAGGATAAGGATATCGCAATCCGACAAAAGCCATCTTCCTACCAACACCTTCTGTTGGTTTCCCCCGGAAAGATTTTTTATCAAAGTATCCGTATTTGCCATCCTCACATCCAGTTCCCTGCATATATCATCTACGCTTTTCCCTATTTTTTTCCTGTGAATTAACCCTATTACATTATCCGCCAGTTTTTTATAAGCCACTACCAGTGCATTATCCCATACGGAGAGCATCGGTATGATGCCTGTTGCCCGCCGTTCTTCTGTCAATAAAGCGAATTTATTTTTTATGGCATCCTTCGGCGTTTGATTTTTAATTATTTTCCCATTCATAATCAGCGTCCCTGAGCGGATCTTCCTCAGTCCGAAAATCGCTTCTACCAGCTCTGTCCGCTGGGCTCCTACCAAACCGCCAATCCCCAATATTTCCCCTTTATGAAGTTCAAAATTAATATGTTCAAATGAATGTTCCTGCGCACTTGTAAAATCTTCTACTTTTAAAAGCACTTCTTCCTGAATCGTATCTTCCGCGGGAGGAAACCTTTCCTCCATATTACGTCCAACCATTTGATGGATGACTTCATCGATTGTTATATCCCTGATCGCCCACTTTCCTACATATTGTCCATCCCGCATAATAGTGATCTCGTCCGCAATCTCAAAAATTTCCTCCAATTTATGCGATATATAAATGATAGAACGGCCTTCCGACTTCAACCTGCCGATAATCTTAAAAAGATGCTTTGTCTCGGCTACCGTAAGGCTTGACGTAGGTTCATCCATAATAATAACTTTGGCGTCATAAGATACTGCCTTGGCTATTTCAATGGCTTGAAGCTGGGAAACGGATAAGCTTTTTGCCAAAGTATCCGCCGGAATATTGAATTCCAAATCTTTCAGCAGCTCCTCCGTCATTGCTTTCATTTTTTCCTCGTCTACTACCATGCCTTTTTTTACAAATCTTCCTACCCATATGTTATCCACTACACTCCGGTAAGGAATCGGGTTCAATTCCTGATGGATCATGGATATTCCCAATTTTAAAGCGGTATTGGGATCTGCCATTTCCACTTTTTCTCCATCCAGTTCTATAATTCCTTCTTCCGGATGATATAATCCGAACAGGCATTTCATCAGTGTCGATTTTCCGGCGCCGTTTTCACCAATTAAAGCATGTACCGAACCGGGTTTCACCTCCAGCTGTACCTTATCAAGCGCCTTTACACCCGGGAATGATTTAGACATATTACTTACTCTCAATCTATACTTTTCCAAGTAATATTCCTCCCTTCTGGAAGGCGGCTGCCCGTTTCCGTTCTTTTGCAGCCGCCCATATGATCACAGCTTCTTTCGTGTTTATTCCGAAATGGAATTCATCAGTTCCAACGTTTGATCCAAATTGCTGCTATCCACAATTACATAAGGAACCCACACGTATTTTCCTTCTACCGTACAGTCCACTCCTACTACGTCTTCCGTAATTTCCTTGCCCTCTTTTACGGCTTTTATTACGTTAATGATGGCATCGGACTGATTCAGCCTGTCGTTTAATACTGTGCCAAGCAGAGATCCCGCTTTCATTGCTTCCAAAGCGTCAATATTGGCATCAATCCCTACAACCGGAACAAATTTTTCCGGATCGCCGCTGTTATATCCGTTATTGATGCAAGCCTGTACTGCCCCCATTGCCATACTGTCGTTGTTGCAAAGCACGCCTTCAATCCCGTCAATCCCATATGCCGTAATCCATGCGTTCATTTTATCCAATGCCTGAGCCTGATCCCAGTTCGCAGTATCCATTGCCAATATTTCATATTCAATTCCCTGAGCGCTTAACGTTTCTTCATAAGCCTGTGTACGCAGGACAACATCCTGCTGCCCGATTTCACCTTGCAGCACTACCAGCTGCAAAATGCCGTCGCCGTTTTTATCCGCAATTTCTTTATTTGCATTCCAATAATTAATTAACGCCTGTGCGCACATTTCTCCCGATTCTTTTGCCTGGGCTCCTACATAAAGAATATTGTCATAATTTTCCATTGTCGTTTCCATAGGCTCCATATTGAAAAATACGGCCGGCACTCCTTCTTCGCTGCACTTTTGAGCCATGGTTTCCGTACTTTCTCTATCGGGCGCGCAGATCGCAACCACATCCGTTCCTTTCGTAAGCGCCGCTTCCAATTTGCTGATAGCGGTAGAAACATCATTTGCCGCATCCTGCATATCAAGGGAAATTCCCCCTATTTTTTCTTCTTCATTCTGCATTATAATACGGAAGCCGCTCTGGAACTGGTCGTCAAATGCCCTCCAAATAACGGTAGCATTTACGGAACTATCTGCTGCTTCGCCTTCTGCAGCAGCATCTTCTGCAACATCCGCGCTTTCTTCTGTTTCATTTTCCGCAGCATCTGCAGCGGGAGCTTCTTCTGCCGCCGGCGCCTGTTGGGTTTCATTTGCTGTACCGCATGCAGCGAGGGAAAATACCATTGCAGTTGCTAATATTGTGCTTAATAATCTTTTTTTCATATAGTTATCCTCCGTTTTTTATTTACCCAAATTAGCTTTCAAATCTGAAATCCTTCATTTTTCCTTTGATAAATTCCTTTGCGGAATTTTTGGAATGAATAAACATTGCCGTATTATATTTAAATTCCGGCTGCTTTTTTAATTCTTCAAAAGAATCCGCGACTGCCGTAAGCACATCCGTCGCCACATTGATTTTTCGGATACCATTACGGATTGCCTCCTGAACCTGATCAATAGGCGTCCCCGATCCTCCGTGAAGCACTAACGGTACGTCTACCGCTTCTTTAATCGCTTTTAACCTCTCTATATTAAGATGCGGCGCTGCAATATAATGTCCATGCTGCGTTCCGATGCTGACTGCCAGGCAATCCACCCCTGTTCTTTCTACGAATTCCCTCGCTTCTTCCGGATCGGTCTGCGCTGCCTCAGGGCCTTTGACGATCAAATCCCCCTCTTCCCCTACCAGTTTGCCCAATTCTCCTTCCACCGTAATGCCAAGGGTGTGCGCATAATCTACAACCTTTTTCGTCAAAGCGACATTTTCTTCAAATGGCAGGGAAGAACCATCAATCATAACGGAAGAATAGCCCGCCTGAATTGCCGCAACACATTCTTCATAGGTGCGGCAATGATCCAAATGAAGCGCAATCGGTATTTGAGCATTTGCCGCTGCCCTTTTTACAGTCTCCACCGTTCCTTCAAATCCTCCCATCAGGTCACAGCAATCCGTTCCCGTGATAAAAATAACCGGGCAATTCAATTCGGTTCCTGCTTCAATAGCCGCCAAGGCCGTCTCGTAAGAAACCGTCACATAAGCGCCATACGCAACCTGCTGTTCCTCCGCCAGTTTTAAAATTTCTTTCATTGGTGCAAATTTCATAATCTCCATCCTTTCTTTATTTTATTTATAAAAACTTTGATATAAATCAAAAGCTTCTTCATAATCCGGTATTCCCGCAGTCCCGCCTACACTCCCCACATTTTTTGACGCCACGCAGGAAGCAAATTCAGCGCCGGAAAAGATATCCATCCCATTCGCCAATCCACTCATCAGTCCTGCCATAAAGGAATCCCCCGCCCCTGTTGTATCTACCACCGGCAGCCCTTGCGGACATTTAATAAACCTCTTCTCCTTAAAATCCGTAACAAAACATCCCTCGGCTCCCATCTTGATCCCAAATGCCTTCATGGGGAATCTTTTAAAGCATTCCGCTATTAATTCCGGTTCCGTCCGCCCGGTAATTTTAACCGCTTCATCCATGCTTGGGAAAAAAATATCCGTTTCCATAAATGCCGGAGCGAGATAGGAAAGCCAGTCCCTTTCGGGATCTTCCAAATTAAAAGCCGCATCCATAACCGTCATCTTCCCGCGGCGGTGCGCCCTGCAAAAAACATCCTTTATGCCTCCCTCATCCATTTTCCGCATTGCCATAGCAGAACCGATGTATATCATATCCGCTTCTTCTATCAGCTGATCGCCGATATCTCTTTCGGAAAGCCTTGCAAAAATAGATTTCTCCGATAAAAAATGCCTTTCGCCCTTTTCATCGATCAATGCATAAGAGGCTGCCGTAGCGCATTCTTTTTCATAGATTACACCCGAAGTATTTATCCCCCGGCTATCGCATTCCCGCAGAATAAACTCCCCGTTGGCATCCTTGGCAACCCTTCCGGCAATAGAAACCGAATTCCCCAGCTTCGCAAGGCCTATCGCTACATTAAGGGCATCCCCGCCGCAGCAAACGGAGGGCTTGTCAATCTTTACACTATCCAAAGACAAAATATTGGATGGTACAGGAGAAAGCAGCGTATCGCATACCATCATTCCTATACAAAGCATCTTCATCCGTCCACACTCCTTTTCTCTTCTTTCCTTAATTTTTTTCTCCACACGCTTTGATTATTATTTCGTTCATTCTAATGTACGTACATTTGTATGTTTATATATTTGCATATTCAACAAAAATTGTCAATATATTTTTTTCATTTTATTTATTTTACTCAATTTTATTTTTCTTTCATAAAGAAAATCATATAAAATGTCATTTTTTCTCATTATCTATTGCATTTTTTCATATAATATCATATTATAAGTATATATTTGTTTTATTGTCCGTACATAAAAACACAAAAGCGGTAACTAAGTAAAACTTAAGGGGGAAAATCTTATGCAGTTATTTCAAAAGAAACTTGATAAAAACACACCGATACCTTTGTACTTTCAGTTAAAAGGCATTATATTAAGCGATATTCAAGACAATTCGTTTTCAGTAGGGGATGCCATCCCTACTGAAAACGAATTAGTAGAGTATTACCATATCAGCCGCTCCACCGTAAGACAGGCGATTTCTGAACTTGTCCAGGAAGGCTGGCTGACACGAAAGGCAAGCAAAGGGACTTTTGTGACAAAACCGGAGCAAAAATCCAGTTATATCCGCTCTTTCGAGCCTTTTTACCAACAAATTTCAAGGTTGGGGAAAACTCCCCGTACCGAATTAATTGATTTGAATGTGATCACACCAAGGCCGGAAATTGCGGAAAAACTGAATTTAGCGCCGGAGCAAAAGGTAATTTCCATGTTCCGGAGACGCTTTGCCGACGATATCCCTATGGTAACTTTTCAGAATTATATACCTTATGATTTATGTTCTTTTATTTTAAGCTATGACTTCAAAGTGCATTCTTTATACGAATTGCTGATGAACAATCCGTCCACACAGATTGCTAACACCAAAACTATCGTCTCCGCCATGAATGCCACTACAGAAGATATTGAATTATTGAATGTAAAAGTAAACACGCCTATGCTCTATTTCCATAATATTTCAACGACCGGAAACGGAACTATTGTAGACTATGCTTTTGCACATTATAGGGGAGATTTGAATAAGTTTGAGTTCGATGACAGCCCCAAACGATAATCCCGGCGGATTGCCCCCATTCACTATGCATGAAACTACGGCTATTTTCTATCCGCCTCAATCAAATACCGCACAGCTTCCACCGCTACAGCTATGGTTTCCTTCATATCCCCCCGGTTGTTCAGCACACATCCTGCCCGCGCTTTCCTAATGGAACTAACCACGAAAAGCGCTGCCGCCTCCATTTCGCTGGCCAGCACCTGACCTCTTTTCCATGCCTTCCACTGGCTGCGCAGCATATCCTCATTCGGCATGGATTCCGGCTCCGCTTCCCCGTAAAAAGCATCTTTTGACTGGACAATCCCGATATGGGACACCTTTCCGCATTTCTCCGCAGCATATTGAAGAGCCGCCACCACCTGATAATGGGCAACTGCAGGATATGCTAACGGAATGTATTGGCGCGTAGTCCCCTCATCCCTTACCGCTCCTGTGGCTATGATACAATCATTTAAATTAAAATAATCCTGTATCATTCCGGCCGTTCCAATCCGTATAAAAGTGTCTGCGCCGGCCGCTATCAGCTCTTCTACCGCTATAGCTGCAGACGGCCCGCCGATACCGGTGCTGGTCACGGAAACCTTTACTCCGTCCAATGCTCCCGTATAAGTAACATACTCTCTATGGGAGGCCATTTTTACCGGATGATCCAAAAAAGCGGCTATTGTCTCTACTCTGCCGGGATCCCCCGGCAAGATGACATACCTCCCCACGTCACCTTTCGCAAGCTCCACATGATATTGTTGTCCTTTGTCATTATATGCGTACATATATCTTCCCTCTCCTGACTTTTTATATTTTATCTAATTTCACTTTCGTCTGGCTCATAGCCTGTTGGGATCATGGCTCCCCTCAATTTTTCCTTTCCTCCAACGGCGCTGTTTCCGTCTCCCATTCCCTGGCTCCCAACATCAGGGCATGTTTTTTCTCTTTTTTCTTCTGTGCCTGCCCGATAATAATCAGGCCCAGCAATGTCGTAATATAAGGAACCATAGAGGCCACCTGCGAGGGAATCCGGTAAGTCTGGAGCGCTATGCCAAAGGCATCCGCCATGCCGAATACCATCGCGCAAACCATAGTAAGCAACGGATGTCCTACTCCCAGGTTCTGGGCCGCAATGGCATTGAACCCCCTCCCATTCATCATATCGCGGGTAAAATACGGGGTATAGCCCATGGACATAAACATCCCCCCAAAAGATGCCAGCACACCGCCAACCATTAATGCAATGACTTTCACCTTTACAATATCGGTACCTACGGATTCCGCCGCATCCGGGTTTTCCCCCACGGACCGTATCCGCAGCCCAAGGGGCGTCTTATACAGAAAAATATATACCAGCGCTACCGACAGATACGCCAAATATGTCAGCAAATTATGTCCTGAAAAAATCTCGCCCAATACCGGAATGTCTTTGATCACGGGAACCGTCACTGACGGGAACTGAAGGGAACTCATCGAGATCGAGCTTCCCTTCTGTCCGGAAAGCATGTATAAAGTAAAAATTGTCCCTCCGCTGCCCAAAGTATTCAGCGCCAAGCCAACCAGCATATCCTTTGTTTTCAACACCAGCACAAAATAGGCAAAGAGCCCGGCAATTATGCTGCCCGCCAAAATACCGCATAACATACCTAAAAGCAGACTCTGGAAAACCGCGCTGCCGATTACTCCGCCTAAAGCCGCAAACAGCATCATTCCCTCGTAAGCAATGCAAAGAATATTCGCTTTCGCTCCCAGCACGGCTGCCATGGATACAAATATAAGCGGCGTACTCATACGGACAATGGAATTGTCAAATCCCACTGAAAAAATATAGTTTACAAGTTCATTCATACACTCCCTCCTATCTGGAAAGTAATGCGGAAATCTTCTCTACGGAAGCTGTCACCAAACGTTCAAAAGCTTCCGGAATATCGTCCTTCGGCTCATGGACAAGAACTTCATCACAAATACCTGCCCCCATATTGCCGATAGCCGAAATACCGCACACTTTCATTCCCATGTGGTTTCCCGCGATAGCCTCGCATACCGTACTCATTCCCACCACATCGCCTCCAAGGCGCTCCAGGAGGCGGATCTCTTCCGGCGTCTCATATTGCGGCCCGGTCAGCTGCACATACACTCCTTCGCGCAAGGGAATCTTCTCCTCCCCGGCCGCCTCACGTATCATCCTGCACAACTCTTTCCGGTACACATTGGTCATGTCAGGAAAACGGGTTCCAAGCTCCTCCACATTTTCACCAATCAATGGGGAAGGAACGAAAAGCGACAGGTGATCCGTAATCAGCATAAAATCCCCGGGCTCATAACTGCGGTTCACAGCCCCAACGCCGTTTGTCAAAAAAAGTACCTCTGCCCCGAGAAGCCCCATCAGGCGGATCGGCAGAACTACATCCTCCATGGAATAGCCTTCATAATAATGCACTCTCCCCTGCATCACCACTACCGGAACAGACTTCACATACCCGAAAATAAACCTTCCTGTATGTCCCACTACCGTAGAAACCGGAAACCCTTCTATATCTTTATAATCAATCACCGCCGTCTTTTCCACGCGCTCTCCAAATGCATTCAGCCCCGTACCAAGGACAATCGCAATCTGCGGCCGAAATTCCCCGATCTTCTCTTTTACGCTTTTACAGCAATTCGTCAATTTCTCATATACTTTGTTCATATTTTCTTTTCTCCTGGTTGTAGTTTTCAGTTTCTTTCCGGCAATTTTTAATCTTGCTTTATCTGCTTTCTATATTCTGAGGCACCGCTGCCTCTGCCCGCTGTGACATTTCTACTATTTTCTTTCGCTTCCATTCTATTAAAAACCGATCCGATGCCACAAACATAATGATAACAGCCTGAACAATATTGATAATCTCAATCGGAACATCACATGTCCTGTTCACCACATCGGCCCCAACGCTTATATACGCCACAAACAACACTGCTAACGGCACATTTCTGGGATTATTCTGAGCCAGTACCGCAATCATGATCCCGTTCCATCCATGTCCCGGCAAACCCAGGTAGGAAAAGCGTTTATACATTCCCAACTGTTCTACCGCCCCTCCCATTCCTGTAATAAAACCTCCTGCCATGGAAGCCGTCAGAACCATTTTTGCCACATGAATGCCGGAAAACCTGGCAAATTTTGCGTTCTCCCCAGTCATCCTCACTCCATATCCCCATGCGCTTTTATAAAGAACCAAATAGCTAATAACGACCAACGCAATAGCAATAAATAAGCCGGTATGGATGTTGGTTTTCGGAAATAAAGAGGACAGCCTCGCCGTTGCCTCATATTTTGCGGATGCATCAAAACCCGCCGCAGGATCCTTCATGACATAATGCATGAGATAAGTGCCTATATGCAAACATAAAAAATTGATCATCAGGGAAGATACCACCGTCATCGTATCAAATTTAATATACATAATTGCCGGAACCGCGCAGATGACTGCCCCGGCCGCCCCGGCTGCCAAAATGCACAGGAACGGATGGATGCCGGCGGCAATCCCTGTTTTTGTGGCTACTGCCGCACAGGCAATACCTGTCAGGTAAAAAGTCCCTTCCACTGCCAGGCTAATCTGCCCGCATGAAAAAATAATGCAGACTGCCGTTCCTGTAAATACAAGAGGAATCGCTTTTTCAACCACACTTCCCATCCTATTGACGGAAGTAAACGGCCCTATTAAAAATCCAAGCAGCGCCTGCCAGGGCCGGTCACTGACTGCCGCAATCAATACCAGCGCCAGCAGCAAGGCGATCCCCACGCCGATCAAAGTCCGTATCATCGTAAAATTCCGTTCAATCCCTTCAACATTTTTCTGTTTATACCCAATACTCAAATCACGGCACCTCCAATCTCTTCCCTGCTTTGCCTCCTGATATTCAGCATATATTCGCCCAGAATCGTTTCATCGATCTGCGCCGTATCCGAAATATGTGCCACAATCCCTCCCCCATAGAATACCAATATCCGGTCACTGATTTGCATGATCTCTGCCAGATCTGCCGAAAAAAGCAGTACTGCAGTCCCCTGATCCCGCAGAGCAATCAGCTTTTTACGTATAAATTCAGTAGCCCCCACATCAATGCCGCGGGTAGGCTGGCTGGCAATCAGCAAAGCCGGACCGGACGTGCATTCCCTGGCCGTAACCACTTTCTGCATGTTTCCTCCTGATAACGTCTTTATATAAGCGTTTCTTCCGTCACAGGCTACCTTGTAATCTTTGATCAGCCGGTCAGCCTCCCCCGCAATTTTCTTTCTGTCCATCAATCCCTTGCGGTTATATTCTTTTTTATAAAACCGGTCCGAGATCATATTCTCTTCGATAGAAACCGAAGTTGCCAGGTCATAGGTCATTCTGTCCTCTGAAATGAAGGATACCCCTTCTTCCCGAATCTGCCGTATGCTCATCTTCTTCATGTCTTTGCCGTTGACAGTAACTCTCCCCTCCTGTATCTCTTCCAGCCCGGTCAGCATCCGCGCCAGTTCGCTCTGCCCATTGCCTTCTACGCCGGCAATTCCTACGATTTCCCCCCGGCAGACATCAAAGGACACATTTTTTACCGCTTTCTTTCCATACATGTTCGTAAAGCCAAGATGACTGACACATAGTATTTTTTCTCCTCTTTTCACCGGCTTCTTCTTCATATCCATAGAAATATCGCGCCCTACCATCATTTTAGAAATGTCCTGTTCCGTAACATCTGCCACATCAGCCGCGCCCACCACGCGGCCGTCCCGCAGCACGGTAATTCGGTCACAGATTTCTTTGATCTCGTTCAGCTTATGGGAAATAAATACGATGGTAAATCCATTTTTCTTCAGATTTTTCAGCTGGACAAACAACTCCTCTGTCTCCTGTGGAGTCAGAACCGCCGTAGGCTCATCCAATAGCAGTATTCTCACCCCTCGCAGCAAAATCTTTAATATTTCCACCCGCTGCTTATATCCCACCGACAAATCCATCACCCGTTTCTCAGGATTCACCTCCAGACCATATTTTTCGGCTGTCTCTCTTGTCATATGAACCGCCTTGCGGTAATCAAAAAACAGCTTTCCTCTTTTCGGTTCCGAGCCAAGCACCATATTTTCCGCCACTGTGAGGGAGGGCACCAGCATAAAATGCTGATGCACCATCCCGATGCCATAATCCAGGGCTGCAAGAGGGTCTGTGATATGCACCTCTTTCCCATCGATCAAAATCCGCCCTTCTTCCGCGGTCTCCTGTCCGAACAAAACTTTCATCAATGTGCTTTTTCCAGCTCCATTTTCCCCCACCAGGCCATGTATCTCGCCTTTCCGGATGCTGAAGGTGATATCCTTATTTGCCATAAATCCATTGTCATAAATTTTAGTAATATGCTGCATGGAAAGAATTTCATCCGTCTTCTCCGCTATTTTTGCCATACATAATTCTCCTTCATGTTGTACCCAAATGCCATATCATCAATCGGCTTTGGCCCGCTTAAGCATTTCCGCATATTCTTCGTCGGATGCACCAATCGTCGTACTTACTACGATTTCACCGTCTATCACTTTTTGTGCTGCCTCTTCCAGCACCGCCTTTATCTCATCTGTCACAACAGCCTGGTAATATTCGTTATCGCAAAGATACATTCCGTTTTCAGCAAGCCCGTATCTTGTATGCTTCCCCAGTTCCAGAGTCCCTTCCGCATAAGCTTTCACCTGGTCATAAATAATCACCTGATAGTTTTTGCAGCAGGATGTCACGATATGCTGCGCCATTGCCGCATTATTATCGGAAACTTCCGCCGCCAGATCCGTATCCACACCGATCATATAGACCCCTTTTTGCAGCGCGGCATCTGCCACTCCCAGTCCTGCCGCCCCCATAACAGCATAGCTTATATCCGCCCCCTGTTCAAAATGCGCCAATGCATGCTCCGCAGATGCTGCCAAATCGGTAAAACTACCACTATAGGAATACAACACCTCGATCGAAGGATCCACATATTTTACGCCGTCAATATAACCTACTAGAAAATCATCAAGGGTCACGCTGGGCGATGCTCCGATAAAACTCACCACCTTATCCTCGTTAAATCCTTCAATCCCGCTGGTAGTCAGACATGCCGCCAAAACCCCTGCCAGAAAAGAGCCTTCGTTCTGCAGCCCTTCCACCGATACGCAGTTATCAAAATTACCGGTTGAGTAATCCAGTTCCGTATCGAATACCAGGAACTTCTGATCCGGATACTCTTCAACAGCTTCCGTAACCGGATCTACCATCTGATAAAAGCCGGTAATGATCAGATCCCACTCCCCGGACTCGCACAAATCCATCACGGACGAAGCATAGAGAGAGGTATCGTTATTCAGTTCCACACATTTCGTCGTCATCCCAAAGTCCTTACCGGCAGATTCCACCGCTTCCCATATCGAATCCACCAAAGGATCGTCCCCCAAAGCGCTGCTTGTAAGATAGCATATCTTTTTATTGTTTTCCCCTGCATCGGCCCCGCTTCCCGAAGCGCTTTCCGAGCTACTTTCCGAAGTGCCGCATGCCGTCATCATAACCATTAATAATACTAATAATAAACAAATCATTTTTTTCCATGTTCTCATTCCGTTTCCTCCCGTTATTTTTCTCATTCATTGTCCAATATCGCCTTTTTCCCTAAAAGTTTCGTACTGCGCTTAATAAAAAACTGTGTGAGATAGCCGCCGGCAATCGTACTGACTATAGTTCCTACGCCAATCGTACCCCCCAGGCATATACCTGCCAGCATCAACAGGAAATCCGTCAAAATCTTAGCGTACCTATATTGCCAGCGGGTATGCCGGTAAACTGCCATAATCGTCGCATCATAGGCGCTGATGCCGGCATTGACTGCCACATAAAACCCGGTTCCCATAGCCCCGAATATCATTCCCAGAAAATACATTCCATAGATACCGGCCGGCGACTCTACAACCGCCAATCCCAGTATCCCTTTCCAGAAATCCACGGAAAGTCCCGTAACTAACATACTGACCACCGTCCCTGCATTGATCAGATCCCTGGCAAAAACAGCCACTATAACCAACAGGCACATACTGATTAGTATATCCGCCCGCCCCCTGGATATCCCCAGCGTATGGTGAACGCCATCCACCATAGTCCCTATCGAACCGGTTCCTAATGCCGCCTGGTAAACCAAAGCAGAGCCCAGTCCCATGACGAACAGCCCGATGCAGATAAGAGCCATATCTTTTAATAATTGTTTCATTTCAATCTTTATTTACACCATTCCTTCCCCTGACTGCTATCGTCCGAAAATAACCGGAGTAGAAATCGCATGCAAATTTCCGGTAAAAAAAATGTAGCATACTCTCTACTAATGTAGAGTCAGTATGCTACAACCTTTCACAGTCAGCTATTACCATTTGTCACAACGTATGATCTGCACGTGCATTATTCAATTTGTACAATTTGTTGCTTTTTCTAAAGCGAATTCACTTTTTATGTTATGATAATAACAAACAGTCTTTCACTCGTCAAGCTTTTTTTATAATTTTCCACAATCTAACAATTTGATCCCTCATTGAAAAATATCATTTCGCTATAATCGTCTCCACCACCGACATCTTCCTCACGCGCCTTACCGGATGATGCACGGCCGCCGCCAGGGAAACAGCCACAACGATAAGAATGACCGCCAGGCTGGCCGTCGGAAAAGTCCACTCCTCCCCCCAGCGAACCGTCACCATATAATAGTACAGCATCCGGTTCACCGGCAGACCTGCCCCGCACCCGATGATCACTCCCCACAAAGCATAAGTCCCCGCCTCGGCAACGATCATCTTTTCCATCTGGGAACATTCCATGCCGACGGCCCGCATAGCACCATACTGCCTCATGCGCGCGGATACGCTCATCGCGATAATATTGATCACATGGAAAACAGTAATCAGCGCGATTACCGCCAAAAAACCATATACAAACACGATAACGGAATACATCGCCCCTTTTGCCTGTCTGTTTTTCATCCTCCTGTCGGATAAATGCACATTATCTCCGGCAAGGGCGCGGATTTCATCTATCGTTGTATTGGATGCCCTTCTATTCAACTGGATATCTATAATGGTATAATCCTCTTCCCCCGTCAACCCCTGAAAAGTGTTTTCCGAACATATTAAAATCACTTCTCCGTCCGTGCTGTTAAACGGACATTGGCTTAAAACCCCGGAAATGGCGAACTCCTCTCCCCCATTTCCCGTATCAATCCGCAAGACGTCCCCTCCCCTTACCGGCTGATCCGGCCTGAACACCGACAACATTCCCCTCCCGTTCACCACTTCTTCAAAAGAACCCTCCACCAGATCCTCCTTCGCCCACCCAAACTGATAATCTTCATAGGATATGATACAGGCAGAACCTTTTTCCCCTTTGATCTCCACTGGCACATCATAGGCAAACATCCTCCCATATACCCGTTTTACTCCTTCTATCTTCGATATCCTCTCTCCCATCCCACTGTCCACGGGGTTGTTCCCCTCTTTACCGGTGAGAGAAATATCCGGCGTATAGGGCTGTAATCCATTCAGTGCATGTCCCATAAAATCAACCGTTGTAGCAAATGCCAGAAACAGTATGATACTGAAGGCAAAAGAAGATGTGGTTAAAATAAAATTTTTTCCGCTGTATAATGCATGGTGGATTCCTAATGCCGTCTCTATTCTGCCAAAACCCTTTCCTGCCGCTTTGCGCACCCCCACATTACTGTGGGCATTCCCCGAGACTGCTTCCAAAGGCGAAACTTTTGCCGCCCGTTTCGCCGGCGCACGGGCTGCCATAAGCACACTGGCCACTCCTACTGCGGCTCCGCATGCCATACCGATCCAACTGATCCCAAACCCCGGCATCTTTCCAAAATATTCAGGATTGGTCAATCTCAAAAAAGCACAGAGCAACCAGATAATACCAGTTCCAATCCCAATTCCCGCCGGAACCGCTATCCTGCACCAGCCAAGCGCTTCCTTCCTGACAAGCCTGGATATCTGCTTCCTTTCTGCCCCCAGGCAGGAAAGCAGTCCGAAAAACTCCGTCCGCCGGACAACATAGCTATTCATACTGCTGCTGATCATCAATACTCCTGCTACCGCTGCCAATATAGAAAGAAAAAGGGCCGCACCATATAAAATGAGTATGGTAGGATCATCGCTCTGCCCCATAGTTGCCAGCAGCAGTTCATTTCCTGATACCTTGTCCGCCGGAATTCCGAATTGATCCCGGATACTTTCCTCCGCTTTTCTAATATTGCACCAAGGCAGAAATTTTACATATATCAAGGACTCCCTCTCTTCTCCCTCTTTTGCCTGGATGTTTCTGAAATCCTCCATATTCATTATCAGTCCAAAAACCCCTTTTTCCGCCAGCATCGGCGTCTGCTCCAAAATCCCCGTCACCTGATAAACAAACTCCGTTCCATCCGGCCCGGAAAGAACGATCCTGCTCCCGACCGTAAGCCCAAGCCTTTTTTTCATATCCGCATCTATCATCACTCCGCCCGGCTCCCCCGGAAATACCCCTTCCTGCATGCGGACGCCAAAAACATCCAAACCGGTTCTGTCCAAACCAGCAACCAACGCCTCCTCTCCTTCTATCCGGTAATGCATATCCAATCGGTAATTCAAAACATCATACCGGCTGCATGTTTCAATTTCCGGTCTGCCGGCAAGTATTTCCATCTGTTCATCATCCATTCCCCGGAAAGCGATATGCCATTCTCCGTAGTCTTCCTTCGCCTGTCTGCGCATAGTACGTATTTCCATATCCGCCATACCAAAAATCGTCATAACAAGAAATACGGAAAATATAATGCAAAAAACCGTCATTCGGTTCTGATTTTTACGGATTTTAGCCGAGATAGAAGCGAGTTCAAGATAATTTTTCATCCTCATTGCCCCCTCTCCAAACTGTCAGAATGATTGTCGGCCCCGAAATATCCTCCCATATCTTTCATCACCCCGTCCGTCACACGGAATACCCTGTCCATATCGGATACCAGATTCATATTATGGGTAATCATCAAAATCGTCTGCTGGTAACGGCGCGAAGCCCTGACTAGTAGTTCCATAACATCCCGGCTGCTTGCCGAATCGAGATTTCCCGTGGGCTCGTCCGCCAGAATCAATGTCGGCTGCATGATCAGGGCTCTTCCAATCGCGGCCCTCTGCTGCTGTCCGCCGGAAAGCTGGCTCGGCAAATGCTTCCTTCGATCTGCCAGCCCAAGCACTTCCAATATCTCCTCCACTCTTTCCTTCTCCGGTTTCCTTCCATCCAGAAGAAGCGGAAAAGTAATATTTTGCTCCACATTCAATTCCTCAATCAAGTGAAATGCCTGAAAAATAAAGCCGATATTTCTTCTCCTGAATATGGTGCGCTTTCTTTCGTCCAGCTGAAACAAATCCTCCCCATCTACAAAAACTCTCCCGGCCGTAGGCGTATCCAACCCGCCAATGCAATTCAGCAGCGTACTTTTCCCCGACCCTGATTCTCCCACTACCGCCGCAAATTCCCCCTTTTCCATGCCAAAACTTACGTTTTTCAAAGCATTGATCTGGTTTTCTTCTTTTCCGTATATCTTGCTTAAATTCTGCACTTCTAATATTTTCATCGTTTCCATCCTCCTTATATGGAGAATACTACCCAGGACTTACAATACCGTGAATATTGCCTTACAATTTTGTAAGATAATATAATTTCAAAATATTAAATTATAATTCCTTAAGCTTCATCGGAAAAGTCATTACAAAAGCTGCCCCTCCCCCCGGAATATTATGGGCAGACAGCATCCCTCCCTGCCCTTCCATTACCGATTTCGTCAAAGGCAGGCCAAGCCCGATGCCGTTTCCCTTTCCCACGCGGTAAAACCTCTTAAACATATGATAAAACATTTCCTCTCCGATCCCTTCCCCATCGTCTATTACCGAAACTCTTACTGCGTCCGCAAGCTCTTCCCACGAGATCTCAATTTTCGCCCCCTCCCTCGTATAATCCAGCGCATTTTTTACCAGATTTCCCAACGCCTCTCCCGTCCATTGCAAATCGCAGTTCACACTTACGCTGTCCTGCCCGGACAAAAGAATTTCTTTCCCTTCCCGCTGCGCCCGGACTGCCAGTTCTTCAATTCCCCTTTTTACCACATCCCCGACCGAATAATCTTTCTTTTCAAATATCACCGCTCCTGCATCCAGCCTCGCAATTTTCAGCAGCGCAAGAATCAACCGCTCCATCCGTATAAGCGCTTCCGATGCTTTTTTCGTAAATTTTATGACAATTTCCGTATTTTCAGGTTCTGCTGATATAATTTCACAATACATTTCCAGCGCTGCCAATGGCGTTTTCAGCTGATGGGAAATATCGGATATCGTATCCTTTAAAAATGCTTTCGCCCTCCCTGTCATTTCACTTTGCGCCGCCAGCGCCTTTGCCAAATGATCCACGCTTCCAAATAACTGATGCAGACGCCCTTCTTCCAAATAAGAAATATTTTCGGAAAAATCCCCCTCTGCAAATTTCCGCACCGTTTTCTCCGCCTCCGCATATACTTTTTCCCTGTCCGAAAAGAAAAAACCTGCCCCCGCCATCTGGACAAGCCATAAACTCATGACAAATCCTGTCATGCAAACAGCCATCTTGCTTTGCATACCGGCTATGCCGGGCAAAAAAGCGGCTTTCGCATTTTCGCCAAGCCCCATCATCTCTACAAGAGCCTCCCCCTCCGGCGATGATGCATCTGCCGCAAACGCCCTCGCAATAACATTCCTCTCCACTCCGGCTTCCAACAAAGAAGATACGACAGAACGGTTATGCGAAAGATACATTTCTTTCGATAACCGTCCGTACATCATCCATATCACTGCGGCAAAAACAGTCAACACCGCCAATACTCCCATTAAAAAAATATAAAAATGCCTGAACTGCCTGTCCCGCCAAAAACTCATTTTTACTTTCCGCCCCCATTACTCCATTTCTTTTCATTCCCAACAGTAGCCAAGCCCTCTGATTGTCACCAAATGCCCAGGACTGGAAGGATCTTCCTCTATTTTTTCCCTCAAACGCCGTATATATACGGACAGAGTATTATCATCCACAAACCGTCCCCGCCCGTCCCACAACTCTTCTAATATCATATCTCTCGTCACGACCCTGCCCGCGGATCGAACCATCAGGCACAACAGCCGGAATTCCACGCCTGTCAGCTCCAGCTTCCGCCCCGCCAGCCATGCCCGGTTCCCTTCTAAATCAATAAAAATATCGCCATGGGACAATCCGGCCCTGCCCTCCCGCTTTTGGATTCCCGTCCGGCGCAAAAGAGCCTGGATCCTCGAAAATAATTCTCCCAGGCGGAAAGGCTTGGTAATATAATCATCCCCGCCGCTGTCCAGTCCCCGGATTACATGTATTTCATCGTCGGAAGCCGTAAGAAAAATAATCGGCGTCTGATTTCCCTTAGCCCTTAACATTTCGCAGACTTCAAACCCCGTTCCGTCCGGCAGCGCCACATCCAGCAGCAGCAGGTCATATTCTTTTTCCTCTAAAAGCTGCTTTGCCTCACGAACATTTCCTGCCAGCTGAACGTCATATTCTCTTTTCTCCAGTGAATAGATCAGTCCATCCGCCAGGCTTTCATCGTCTTCCAGCAGCAAAATTCTTACAGCCATCCCTTTTCCCTTTCTCCCCTTATGCCCCTCTTTCTTCCCTATTGGCCGTCCGAATGAAAAAACCGATAGATCCCTTCCGCAATATGCTCCGGTATCTCCGGCACTTCCATTAATTTCTCCACATCCGCCTCTTTCATTTCCTCAATGGATTTGAAATGGCGCATCAGCGCCTTCCTCCTGGCGGGTCCGACTCCTGGTATATCATCCAGCACAGACTTCACCTGTGTCTTCCCCCTCAGGGAACGGTGGTATTCTATGGCGAAACGATGGGCCTCGTCCTGCACCCTCGTAATCAGTTTAAATCCTTCCGAACTTCTGTCAATGGGAATCTCCTGATTCCGGTAATAAAGCCCCCTCGTCCTATGGTTATCGTCTTTTACCATACCGCACACCGGAATATCGATCTGCAGTTCCTGCAAGACTTCCAACGCGATATTGACCTGTCCCTTTCCGCCGTCCATCAAAATCAGATCCGGAAACTTGGTAAAACTTCCGAATTCCTTTTCCATCTCTTTCAGGGCCATCTCCTCCCGCTCTTCCATGCCATGCACAAACCTCCTCGTCAGCACTTCCTTCATGCATGCATAATCATCCGGCCCCGATACTGTCTTTATCTTAAACTTGCGGTAATCGCTCCGCTTCGGCTTTCCCTTTTCATAGACCACCATCGATCCTACATTGGCAAACCCGCTGATATTGGAAATATCATACGCCTCCATCCGATGGATGCCCTCCACGCCGATCAAGGCCGCAATCTCCTTTACCGCGCCGATTGTGCGCCCCTCTTCCCTTTTTATCTTCTCTTTATCCTGGCTCAGCACAAGCGCCGCATTTTTGGCCGCCAATTCCACCAGTTTTTCCTTAGAACCCTTTTTCGGCACGCGGATATAGACCCGGCCTCCCTTCCTTGCCGACAGCCATTTCTCCAACACTTCGGTGTCTTCGATCTCTTCCTGGATCATCAACTCCCTTGGAATAAAAGGAGTACCCGCATAAAACTGCTTCACAAAGTCGAGAAGCACCTGTTTCCTCTTATTCCCTGACACATGTGTCATATAAAAATGCTCCCGGCCGATCAGTTTTCCGTCCCTGATAAAAAATACCTGCACCACCGCATCGTTTTCATCCAATGCCAACGCGATAATATCTTTATCCTCCCCGTCGCTGTCCGTGATCTTCTGCTTTTGCGCTATCTTCTTCACACTATTGAACAGATCCCGGTATTTGATCGCCTCTTCAAACTCCATGTTGTCGGAAGCCTCTTTCATTTTCCTCTCCAGCTCCTTCAAAACAGGGCTGAAATTTCCACTCAAAAAATCCAGGGCATGCCCCACCTCTTCCCTGTATTCCTCCTGGGAAATGGAACCCTGGCAAGGCGCCATACACTGTTTGATATGATGGTTCAAACAGGGCCTGTCCTTCCCGGCCTCCTTCGGGAGATTTTTGTTGCATGTCCTGAGCATATAAAGCTTATTAATTAAATCGATCGTATCCTTCACCGCCGTCGCACTCGTAAACGGGCCGAAATACCGTGACTTATCCTTTTTCATCTCTCTGGAAAGCATCACCCTCGGATACGCATCCCCCAGCGTTACCTTGATATAAGGATAAGTCTTATCATCCTTAAGCATCGTATTATAGCGGGGGCTGTACTCCTTAATCAGATTGTTCTCCAGAACAAGGGCCTCCAGCTCGGAATCCGTAATGATATATTCGAACCGGGCAATCTGCGTCACCATCTTATCGATCTGGGGCCCTCTTCCGATGTTTTTCCGAAAATAAGATCTGACGCGGTTATGCAAGTTGATCGCTTTGCCGACATAAATAATCGCATCGTTTCCATCATGCATAATATACACGCCCGGCTTTGCCGGCAGTTTTTTCAATTCTTCGTTAAAATCAAACATATCCGCGTTACTCCGTTATATTCAAAAGCTTCCCGGCGTGTTGGAAAAGCGTCCGACTGTCCCGGGATCTTTTTCTTCAGCGGTTTCCACGCTTTCTTCCGCCCCAGCCTCCGCGCCGTCGTCCTCTTTCTTCTCCGGCACATCTTCCTCTTTCTGGCCGGGAAGCGCTGCATCGGCTTTCTCCTCTATCTCTTTCCCTTCTTTCTCATCCTCTTCCGGCTCGGGAATCCCTTTCTCCTCACGGAATATTTTCATGAATTCCTTTCCGGTGATCGTTTCTTTCTCAATCAAATGAGCTGCCAGCTTATCCATCAGCTCTCTGTTTTCCAATAAAAGCTGTTTTGCTTCTTCATAACAGCCTTTCAGAAGATTCATGACCTCCGTATCCACATCCGCCGCCGTCACATCGCTGCAATTCAGCCTGGAACCTCCGCCCAAATACTCATTCTCTATCGTAGCCAGCCCCATCAGCCCAAACCTGTCGCTCATCCCGAAGCGCGTCACCATATTCTTAGCAATATTCGTCGCCTTCTCGATATCGTTGGCCGCGCCGGTCGTTACCGTATCGAACACAATCTCTTCCGCCGCCCGGCCTCCCAGATAGCCTACCAGCATATCGTGGAGTTCCGCCTTCGTATTCAGATATTTTTCTTCCTCCGGCACCTGCATAACATAGCCCAAAGCGCCCATCGTCCTTGGAACAATCGTAATCTTCTGCACCGGTTCGGAATTTTTCTGCAATGCGCTGAGCAGGGCGTGCCCCACTTCATGATAGGATACGATTTTTCGTTCTTCCTTGCTCATAATGCGGTCTTTCTTCTCCTTGCCCACCAATACCTGTTCCACCGCTTCAAACAAATCCTGCTGGCAGACATAATTTCTTCCTTTCTGCACCGCGTTGATCGCCGCTTCGTTGATCATATTGGCAAGATCCGAGCCAACCGCTCCGCTGGTCGCCAAAGCTATCGCTTCCAGATCCACGCTTTCATCCATCAGCACATCCTTGGCATGTACCTTAAGAATCTCCGAGCGCCCTTTCAAATCCGGTTTATCCACGATGATCCTGCGGTCAAAACGGCCCGGGCGCAGCAGCGCCTTATCCAATATCTCCGGCCGGTTCGTAGCGCCCAAAATCAAAACTCCCTTGGAAGTATCAAAACCATCCATTTCAGACAAAAGCTGGTTCAAGGTCTGTTCCCTTTCCTCGTTTCCTCCCCCGTATTTGCTGTCCCTGCTTCGTCCGATCGCATCGATCTCATCGATAAATACGATACAAGGCGCATTCTTTGTAGCTTCCTTAAACAGATCCCTTACCCTGGAGGCACCCACGCCCACGTACATCTCGATAAAGTCCGAACCTGTCAAAGAAAAAAACGGCACGTGCGCCTCTCCTGCCACCGCTTTTGCCAGCAATGTCTTTCCTGTTCCCGGAGGGCCCACCAGGAGGGCTCCTTTTGGCAGTTTTGCCCCGATTTTTGCATATCTGCCCGGATTATGAAGAAAGTCAACCACTTCCTGCAGGGATTCTTTCGCTTCATCCTCCCCTGCCACGTCTTTAAAACTTACCCCTGTTTCCTTTTCCACATACACTTTCGCATTGCTCTTCCCAATGCCCATGACTCCGCCGCCGTTCTTTGCCATCCGTCGGAATAAAAGGCTTAAAATAAGCCACAAAAGAAGCACCGGCGCGATATAGGTCAAAATGATCGAAAGGATCATCCCCGAACTGTCAGGAACCACTCCTTTGACATCCACGTCATTTTCCAGAAGGCGCTGGGTCAGGCTTTCATCCTGAATCTTTCCGGTGTAATAAGTAACCGTCACCCCGTACCCATAAATACCAAGAGCATTTTCCTGTTTCTTCGGTTTGATGGAAATGCGGTCAGACTCAATCTGCACGCTTTCCACTTCGCCGTTTTCCACCATCTCAATAAATTCGTTATACGTGATCTCTTTCTCCGTATTGCCGCTCATCGCCTTCATAAAATAACTCATGCAAAAAAGTGTGATAAGAGAAGCGACTAGCAGCAGGAGAATGCTCTGCTTCTTCGGATTTTCCCCATTGCCTCCCGGCCCCTTATTCCCATTATTATTATTCTGATTTCCTCCACGATTGCCGTTATTGTAACCGCCTCCATCGTATTGGTTTAAATTGTTATTATCCATAATGATTTCTACGTCTCCTTATTTTTCAGCTTTTCAAGCCGCTTATTTCATTATAGGGATTGGGTTTTGATAAATCAATAAGATATTTATGAAAATATTTTACCATGTATAAAAGATTTCTAAATTTTTTTCATGGAAACTCTGGATTTTTATCCCGCATTCATTGTATAATACAAAGGTTATTTTATTTTTCGGCATCTGAATACCATAAGCTGAAATCAAGACCAAACAGGCCGCACCTGCTATTCAGAGGCTTTATCGTAGCGGCCAAAAAGAAATACGAGGACTGATATTATATGAACTTAGGATTTGACAACCATACTTATTTAAAATTGCAATCGGAACATATCAGGAAAAGAATCGCCCAGTTCGGGAACAAATTATATCTGGAATTCGGAGGCAAGTTATTTGACGATTATCATGCATCACGCGTCCTTCCTGGTTTTCAACCGGACAGCAAACTGAAAATGCTCCTGCAGCTCAAGGAACAGGCGGAGATCATCATCGCCATCAGCGCCGATGCGATTGAAAAAAATAAGATACGCGGCGATCTCGGCATTACTTACGATATGGACGTCCTGCGCCTGATCGACGCATTCCGTTCCATGGATTTATATGTGGGAAGCGTAGTAATCACCCAATACTCCGGCCAGCCGGCCGCTGACCATTTCCGTAAGCGCCTGTCCCTTCTCGGAATCCGTTCTTACCTGCATTATATTATCGAAGGTTATCCAAGCAATATCGCTCATATTGTCAGCGATGAAGGCTATGGAAAAAACGACTATATTGAAACGAGCAGACCGCTGGCCGTCATCACCGCCCCCGGTCCCGGAAGCGGGAAAATGGCGACCTGCCTTTCCCAGTTATACCACGAACATAAGAGAGGTATCGCGGCTGGCTATGCCAAGTTCGAAACTTTCCCTATCTGGAACCTTCCATTGCGCCATCCGGTCAATATTGCCTATGAGGCCGCTACTGCCGATTTGAACGATGTCAATATGATTGACCCTTTCCATCTGGAAGCCTATGGGGAAACTGCCATAAACTATAACCGCGACGTCGAGATCTTTCCTGTCCTGAACGCTATGTTTGAGCAGATCTTAGGCAACAGCCCTTATAAATCTCCTACGGATATGGGGGTGAACATGGCGGGCAAATGTATTATTGACGATGAAATATGCCGGGAAGCATCCAGGCAGGAAATCATACGCCGTTACTACCAGGCATTGTACGATCAGAAAAAAGATACGATGGGTTCCAAAGAGACTGTATATAAACTGGAGCTTCTAATGCAGCAGGCTTCCATTACGGCCGAAGACCGGAAAGTCATCCCTGCAGCCATGATGCGTCAGGAAAATACAGGCCACCCGGCTGCCGCCATTCAGCTGCCGAACGGGCAGATCATCACAGGAAAAACCTCCGACCTTCTCGGAGCTTCCGCTGCCGTCCTGCTCAATGCCCTGAAAACGTTAGGAGGCATTGACCACGACCGCCATCTCGTATCGCGGGCAGCCATTGAGCCTATCCAGGCATTAAAAACCGGCTATCTTGGCAGCCGCAACCCAAGACTCCATACGGACGAAATACTGATCGCCCTGTCCATCAGCGCAGCCACCGATGAGGCCGCAAGACTGGCGCTCAGCCAACTTCCGAAGCTCAAAGGCTGTGAAGTACATTCCACGGTCATCCTTTCCTCCGTGGACGAAAAAACGTTTCGCCGGCTTGGCATGCACCTGACAAGCGAACCGGCTTATGAGACAAATTCCATGTTTCATTAAACCAGTGCGCATTGTCCGCAAGATTAAAAAATTGAGAGGAGCAGAACCTATTCCGCTCCTCTCAATTCACTGTGTGACCCGCTGTTATCCATCGCTGATATCATCGACTGCAAATACCAGATCAGAATTCCCACATAAGGAGTCCTGGGATTGGTCTCTGCTTGAAAATCTTTTAAAACACCGGAACAATAAACAACCAAATCATCATCCGACACCTGCCCCATCTCATCAATCAAGCTCTCCAACGCCGCTTTTCGTTCTGCTATTAACGGTGATGAAGGGCAATTCAAATTCAACGTATGTATTAAGTCAAACCGAACGTCCGGATCCGCAGCATCAATCTTCCCATCTATTGTATATGTAATCGACGTTAAAGTTTCCGGTCTGCACGGATTTACTTTCCTGAATTCATCATTTCCTTTATGCCCATCGCATGTCAGGTCTGACAGCATCCTGCTTCCATGCGCTCCTCTATTCCCATGGCATACAGCAACAAAATTATGATAGTCAAGCCCTTGCCCTATATTTCTTCCATCACCAGGACTGCGTGCCACCATATGTTCTATAATAATTGGCGTTATTACAGGATCCACATCCTGGTGCGGGATCCGGCACATGCAATATGCACATATCTGCCCCTGTTCTTCCACAAGGCTGTCTCTAACCTGCTCCTTTAACGGATTTTTTAATAAAGCATACGCTTTTTTCGGCGAAAGGCCTTCATCCATTGCCTTTTGTCGCAGCTGTGCCAGTCCTTCCGGCTCGCTTTTCTTCTGAATTGCTATCATTTTTGTCCTCCGCGTATACGTTCCAGCTTTAGTTTTACACGGCATCCGGCCACCTCCGGGTCATGGTAATCCCGCAATTTATCAATTTGATCCAATATCTGTTCTGCCAATTTGAATTCTTTCTTTTCAAGCAAATTATAAAAACTCTTGAACAATTTTGAAACTTCCGGCGGCCGCTCAGTTACCCCCATTATCTCATTTAAAACTGCATTAACCTCCTTGCCATAAACCTGACTGCCCGCATCCATAATCTGATAGCCTTTTAGAATCATCAAATTCTCGCTCTTTACCGACTGGATCACCGCAGGTGCATGTGTGGTGACAATAAACTGTACTTTCGGAAAAATATTTACTAAATCATGGATGACACGCTGCTGCCAAGCCGGATGCAGATGTAGATCCACTTCATCAAGCAAAACAATTCCATCCGTCTCCGATAATACACGCTCCGACAACTGCGGATTCAACACAGCCATCCGATAAGCAATATCCGCAATGAGGCTGATCGTTCCTTTATATCCATCGCTTAACTGATTCAGCGGAATTTTTACCTTGCCCTCTTTTTCGTCTTGATAAATAATCACAATCTCAGACGTATCTAAATCCAACTTCACTTTTACATCTGTAATTCCGGTCATGAGCGCAAAGCAGCGTTCCATCGCGCCCCTGACGGCGGAAAATTCAGGACTGGGGGTTTTTTCATCCAAATCACGTCTCGCCATTTTCCTAAACCAATTCATCATCAGCTTTACGTTTGCCGTTCCGTCTAAACAATCAATGTACCCATTCGTTCGCGTATTTTTCTGAAAAGTATCACTTTTCTTTTCCCGGTGGTAATCCCACATACGACCGGTTCCATAATATGCTATCATCGGAAGAATAAGAGATGCGTCCCCATTCATCAATTTTTTCCGATAGGCTCCTGAAATGTCAGTCATTTCTCTTGCATCCACTACTGTCGTTTTTCCGTTTTCACCGTTTAATGCCCTCATCCATGGAGTCATTTTCCCGTCAATATTTCCATATGCAAACACCTCTACCGGATATTGCGGCTGTACATCAATCACGCTTCCCATGGAATAATATTTATTATGTGCATCGTTTTTATCTATTGTTCTCAATCGAATCCCATCGAAAGAATACAACAAAGTCCCTGCGGCAACAGCCGCCGCTTCTAAAACCGTCGTTTTACCAGCTCCATTTGCCCCAACAATTACCGTCAGCCTATCGTGAAATTCCACTTCTAACTTCTCAAAACACCTGAAATTACGCAATACCAATTGTTTCAGATTCACCCCATGCACCTCCGATCGCTTTCCGTTTTCCTACAGCTTCTTCAAAAAATGCCCATCCACATTCACACCTTCATTTACGACAATAAACGCTTTCGGATCATATTTCCTGATAATATGCTTCAATCTGCCCACTTCATACTTGGACACTACCATATAAAGCACTTCCGTATTCTCATCCGTATAGGCACCAAGCCCCTTCCATGTGGTAATACCCCGTTCCAGCTTCTGGAAAATCTCTTGCTCCATCTCCGTACAAGCATTCTTGGTAATAATATTTACCTCCACATTAATATTCTGGGAATGCACCTTGTCCACCGCGAAAGCGCTGACCGATGCATAGATCAGGGAATAAATCACCGTCTGTACATCAAACAGGAACAGACATACCGAATACAATGCAATATTCACAATCAGATTGACCTTCCCTACGCTGAAATCCTTCTTCCAGCGGATCAGCAATATGCCCAGCACATCCGTACCGCCGTCGGAACTTCCCATCTTCAGGGAAATACCAATCCCGGCTCCGCATAAAATTCCGCCGATCAGGCACGATGCCAGTAGGTCTTCCATCACCGGCATCTTGGGGACTGTTATGACAAATAGGAAAAACGACATCGCCGTCACACATATCAATGTCTTTGTAAAAAAAATCTTCCCCAGTTTTTTCATTGCTATAATAAACAGCGGAATATTGAAAATATAATAAATCAGGCCCGCAATATCAAAACTTTCCAGCGGAAGCCCCGCATACCGGATCAGCAAAGTACGGATAACCTGGCAAATCCCCATCATCCCGCCGGTGTACAACCCGTGCGGAACTACAAACAAATTCATCCCCGCAGCATAAAGAGCCGTTCCGGCCACCGCGCCGGCCAGTCTCCTCGTTTCATAAACCACAAGCCCCCGTTCCAGCTTCGGAATCTTATTCATCCAATTTCCTCCCTAACAATGCGTCTCGAACAACGCTCTTGTTTCTATACATTTGCAAGTGTATTTATCTTTGCGAATATATTTTCTCCATTTGCACAAACTATATGAATCATTCGCAATAAAACCATAACCAATATTATACCAAAAACGGAGGCAATGCAACATGAAAAATAGCGACAAAGACTTAGCAAACGACGTTTTAGCCAAAAATACGCTGGATGATATTCCCACGCCTAAAAGCGACGCCAAAGAAATTATCGGCCTGGTCAAAAGCGGCGGACGGGTCACCGGCTACCAGCTTTCGGACGGCGCCACCGTTTCCAAGCAGGAAGGAGTAGATCTTGCCAAAGAAGGAGGCATCAAAGGAGTCGGCATCGCCCACCGAAAAGATACGGAATATTTAAAGTCCCTGCCGGACGGCACGGAAAACAACAATCTGAATAACCTCCCTTCCATATCCGGTTGATTTCCGGCAGCAGCCGCTTCCTTTCCCAGAAACTCCCATCCATGCATATATTATAGAAACATTGCCATATAAAGGATAGCGACTATGTATCAATTCACTCCACGACTGACCTTTGTACGCATATTAGACAAAAACTGCCCTGCCGCCATGGCATGGGTTACCGGCAAAGGCGCTTATTCAGAGCTAAGCGGACTCGTCAAGTTTTACCGCACACCCTACGAAGGAGTTCTCGTAGAAGCGGAAATATTCGGTCTTCCCAATATTTCCACGCAGGATTCTTCCGATTTCTACGCTATGCATATCCACCAAAACGGAGACTGCTCCGGCTCTTTCGAAAAAACCGGCGGTCATTTCAATCCTTCCAACACCGTCCATCCGCAACACGCCGGCGACATGATTCCCTTGCTCGGAAACCAGGGCTATGCCTGGACGGCCTTTTACGACAAACGCTTTACAATCGAAGATATTATCGGAAAATCCGTCATCATTCATTCCCGGCGGGATGACTTCACCACCCAGCCTGCCGGCGATCCCGGCGAAAAGATCGGCTGCGGGGTCATACGCCGGGAAGAATAGTTCCCCATAGTTTTCAGGCAAACAGGTGCGGCGGTCAATCCCGCCGCACCTGCTTCCATTACAATAAAACTCCCCTCCGCTCAATCCATATGAAAATGCACCGGTTCCACCTCTTCGGTCAATGCCTTCATTTCATATTCCGGCAGTTCATCCAGCAATTCATCCAGGCATATCCCCGTGGCATAAATCACGTCGTGAGCCAGCATCACCACATTCTGTCTGCCAAGAACAGATTCCCTGGCATTGGCGATCAGCTGTTTCGGATCGGGATTTTGAACCGCATCCTCCAGACTGGCATTCCAGTCGTAATAAATAAATCCCATTTCCGTCATTTTTTTCGCAATATCCTTGCACACACTCTTATTATATGCATTAACGCTCCCTCCAGGAAAACGGAAAAGTTTTGCCTCCACTCCCGTTGTTTCTTTAATTACCTCATAAGCCTTTTCAAAGTCCCGGACATAACTATCCACGCTCTCATATATTTTCTCATAATCATGGCTATAGCAATGGATCCCTATCGTATGCCCCTCCTCTGCTATCCTTCTTGCCATATCAGGATTCCTCTCCACATTTTCTCCTACCAGGAAAAAAGTAGCCTTTATATTCCTCTCTTTTAATATTGTTAAAACTCGGTCGGTATTTTCCACATATGGGCCGTCGTCAAAAGTAAGATACATCGTTTTCGGATGAAAATAAAGGTCGATGCCGCTCACGATGCCATCCGCTATTTTTTGCTGGTACTCCGATGTTATCAGCTTTCCCCTTTCTTCCGAATTAGACAAAAAACCGGTCTCAACCAGACAGGACGGCATAACCGTTTCCCGGGTCACATGAAGTTCGGAATCCCCCCTCAGCTCCCTTGCTTTCGCCCCCGTACTTTTTAATGTTTCCTGATGGATCAGCCGGGCCAGCCTTTCGTTATCCGCTCCCTTTCCTGCGTCATACCATGTCTCAATGCCTTCCACGCTTTCATCCTCAAAAGTATTCTGATGGATACTCACATAAATATCCGCTTCCCAGGCATTGGCATTTTTTACACGCTCTTCTTTCGCCGTATAAGTATCATCTTCCCGCGCCAGGACTGCCTGATACCCCATTCCCTCCAGCCGGTCTCTTACCATTTCCGCAATCGCCAGATTGATATCTTTTTCCTGTATGCCATTTTTTTCGCATCCTTCGTCTTCCCCTCCGTGACCGGGATCGATTACCACAACCGGCACGCCCGGTTCCCTTTCTACGGCTTCCGGCAAGGCCAGATTGCCGGATATGGTTTCCGCCGTCGTTTTTAATTCCGCCTTCTGGTTTTCCTCCACTTCTATTTCCGGGTTTTCAGGAGCCGCCAGCGTATTCAATGCCAGTGCCATTGACGTTCCTGCCGCCGCAGCCGCCACCAGCAGCGCACAAGCGACCCGCACTCTCCTCTTTCTGCGCACCTCCCGCTTTTTCATTTGTTCATATGATATTCTTTTGTACATATTTTGACGCTCCCTTCTTCCCGAAAAAACACCCTTGCATCATCCGCCTTTGACTGTTGTCAATAAGTAGATTACACAAGGGCTGCATCAAAATATCATCATACTTGTATCATACTTGCATCATTTTGCAATTTTTAAAAATAACTCGTTAATCCCGTCATAAAACCCGACCGTTACCACCGTATTCCCTTCGCCGATGCCGGGAAAAGTATACTTTTTAAAATAAGGCGTTGTCTCCAGCAGCGGATTGACCGATTCATAAGGAACAGGCTCGCTGATCCCCATATAGCCGCTCCATTTTTCCACGATCCCATCCGGGTCGATGTCCTCCCATGCAAGAGGCGTCCTCACATAAAACTCATAAATTTTACCGCTGTCGGCATCAATATACGCATCGATCAGACGGTTGTCCTTATCGGCATTTTTTTGGCTGTTCGACAGACTCAGCTTCCAGACCGCCACATTATTTCTCGGCTCCAGCACGTCGATCGCCGAATACAGAACCGCATCATAATATCCCTTCTCTATTTTTTTCACGCCCTCCGGCAAAATCCCGAGACCGGCCAGCATTTCCAGGCTGCTGTTGCATGTTCCGTATATTTCCTCGTCCGTAATCTCTTCCCCGGAAGGCCCTTTGTGATTGACGACAAACGCATAAGTACCACCCAATCCCTGATACCCCGTCTCCGACGTTTCGTTCCTCGTCCATGCATTCTGCTCGCTTTCCGGCAGAGCCTGGCTGTTAAGGCATTGGGAAAGAATATATAACTTCTCATTGCCGTTCAGCGAATACCGGTATCCTTCCCCGGCCCCCTCGATTTCCTTCCAATGCGTCTCGTTCAATATCTCTTTGTCCTTATATCCCGTCAACGCTTCCGGCCCCCAGACGGACGCCGCAATAACCAAAGCGGTAAAGGCAAGAAAGAAAATGGCAACTCTGTCCCTCGGCAACGCTTCTCCGATCCGGTCGGACATTTTATCCCTTATTCGCTTCATATGCCCCTCCTCTCTCCGGGTTCGGCAGTACAAAGCCGACGCGCGTTCCTTTGCCGGGTTCGCTCTCTATCTCCAACCGGCTGTTATGCAGCCTCAATATTTCCGCGCAAAGGGCAAGCCCCAGCCCTGCCCCGTTTTTGCTCCTTGCCCTGGATTTATCCACCATATAGAACGCCTTGACCACATTCTTCTGCTCTTCCTCAGGAATACCCACTCCATGATCCCTGATTTCAAACCGGTATCCCTCTTCCGTCCGGCATCCTCCGATCTCTATCCGCCCATCCGCTTCCGAAGCTTTGCAGGCATTATCGATCAGGTTGATCAAAACCGTTTTGATCAGATCCGTCTCCGCCCATACCGTACCCTTTTCAAACTGATATACCAACTGCTGCCCGCCGCTCCTGAACATATCCTGCAAATACAGGAATATGGATTCTGCGGATACTTTTTGGAACTGTGCCTCATCCCGTTTCGTAACGATAATATCCAGCAGCCGGAACGCCATCGTTTCCAGCCGCTTTCCTTCCGTATAAATATAGTTGGCGGACATAAAGCTCTTTTCTTCATCCAGTTTATGGGAACGCAGCATATCCGCGTAACCTATGATCGCTGTCAACGGAGTCTTTAATTCATGGGCAAAAGCAGCCACAAAATTTTCCCTGTCCTGGATTTCTTCCTCCAGTCTGGCAATATTCTCCTCCAAAGCATTCGCCATATAATTAAAATCTTTCGTCAACTGCCCGAGTTCATCGCCGCTTACCTGTCTGGCCCGGTAATAATAATCTCCGGCGGCCATTCTTTTCGTCGCCTTCGTCAGCAGACGGATCGGTTTTGTCAGCCATGAGGAAATCAGATGCATGATCGCCGTACCCACGACCAGCATGGCAATCGTCACCCTGCGGTAGACGGAAAAGCCCGTTTCTCTCTCCCTGAACACATCCGAAATATCCCGCATCGTCTCAAGATACAGAAGCCGGTCCAGCGTATTTAACACCACTCCCGTCTGCACATAATATCCCCCCGCCATTTCAATGATCCGGTAGGCCTTCGTATTTTCATTCGTCTGTCCGAGCAGAGTATCATCCGCGTCAAAGCCATCGCTGGCATACAAAATATTTTTCTGTTCATCGGAGATCCGCAGAAGGCGGCTCGTGCTGTTTCCTCCCTTTTCCAGATTGGAAGCGATCTCCTCTATCGTATTATCCTGTAGAATATCATACTTTACCGGCACATTGAGAGCCGCCGTTTCAAAGGCAAAACTCAGGATGCTATTATCATCCAATGCCTGTCCCACTTCCCTTGCGAGGGAAGTTTCAAATACATAATTCACAAAATAAAATCCGCTGAATCCCAATGCAATCGCCAAGACAATAATGGTCCACAGCAGCAGTTTTAATGAAAACTTCATTACTGCACCTCTAAACGGTATCCCACTTTATATACCGCTACCAGATTATGTTCCCACCCCAGTTTTTTCCTGAGACGCTGTACATGAAGATCCAGCGTCCGGCTGTCCGCCAGGTACTCGCCCTCCCAGACTTTTTCATATAAGTTTTCTCTGAACAGGGCAACATTTTTGTTTTGTATGAATAACAGCAGCAGCCCGAATTCCTTGTTCGTTAAAACAACAGGCTTTCCCCCCTTCATCACCCTGCGTGCTTCCACATCCACAACCACATCCCCCGCCGTCAGAATCTGCTCCGTCTTATTATACCTGCGCAGCACGGCTTCCACCCGGGCAACCAGTTCCACCACATCAAAAGGTTTTACCAGATAATCGTCCGCTCCCAGTTTCAGCCCCTTTACTCTGTCCTTCACCTCATGCTTTGCGGTTATAAAGATAACAGGGATCTTTAATGGCCGTATATATTCCATAATATCATAGCCGTCCGCCCCTGGAAGCATGATATCCAAAAGAACCAAATCAAAATCTTCCTCTTCAATCCGATTGATCGCTTTCAGTCCGTCCTGCACGGAAATGCAGTGATAGCCCGCCGAAGAAAGATTCAGGTCAATCAAATCACAAATCGGTTTTTCATCATCTACAATAAGTATTTTTATCATTTTTCTGATTTCCACCCCCAATATGCGCGTGCCTTTTCCACAACTTCTTCCATCGTATCTTCATCGCCGCAGCGATAACTGCCCTTAATCTCCGTATCCGCCGAAAAGCCGCCTGTTCTTTGGTAATAAACGGCATAATCGCTTTTCACGATCAGCTCATGCCCGCTCCCTTCATAGCTGTATCTCGCCAGCACCACGATATCTTTCAGGCCGTCCCCGTCGATATCCCTGCAGCTTATCCCCTTCAGCGCATAAAGATTGTCGTATTCCCCCATAGGCTGCAAACTCGACACGATGTATCCCTGTTCGTTTACAAGATAGATCATAAAAACGCCATAATCCGCAATGCTGTATACTCCCGGCACCACCTGCAGCCTTCCCAGTTTCTCGAAATTCCTGAAATAGCATTGTTCCGAAATAATCCGCAGTCCGGCCTTTTCCAGTTCATCCAGCGTCGTTGCCGTATATAAAAATTCCGTGGAATTACCGTTCCTTACAAAAGAAGCGATCAAATCTATGCTCTTATTCATGCTAAAACGATTGATCTTGTCCGATATCCGGTAATCCCTGTAAAATTTTGTGCCTTCCTCATTCTGGAAAAGAACGTCTCCCACCTTATACGTTTTTCCGGCATAGTCCCCTTCCTCATTGACACAGGATGTGATTAACACGATATCCATCAAGCCGTCCCGATTCACATCCTGGAAGGAAACCGCGGAAATTCCCCGGTTCGGCTGCTCCATCCGCCCTCTGTTTCGTCCGTTTGTTTCCAACTGATCCGTTTTATAAAGAATCTCTCCATCCGCGGCCACAAAAAACAACAGCAGACGGTCATAACCCTCATCCATTGCGGGAACAAAAAAGGCGTCTCCATAGCCTCCCATCTCAATAGGAAATATTTGATCTTCTATCACACGGAAACCGCTGTTCCCGATATCGTCCTGATATTTGACCTCATCAAAACGCCGTTTATATTCATTATACTTTTCCGCTTCCTCCACACCGGGAGACGTTGCCTGTGCCGCCTCCGCCGCATAAACAACGTTCGGGCCGGATAAAAATGCCACCACCAGAAGCGCCGCTGTCATCATACATTTCAACAAATGCATGGTTTTTAAAAAACGCATATAGATTTTCCCTCGTTTTGCATTTCCTGTGCGTATCCATTTTATCATAAGCCATTGGTTATTTAAAGTCAATCGCACGTCCCAATCACGACCTAAGTTTCAATGCTTTTCTGGAGTGATGTTTTCGTTTCCCGGTGCCGTGAACAAAAACTACATTTTTACTTTGTTTTAAAGCATACAACTCTTTGGCATAAAGAAGGAGCTGCGCGCTAATTATTTAGTGCGACAGCCCCTTTTATTACTTCACGCCCTGAAAATCCTTAAAATCTTTTCCTTACTATCTACCAGCATGTGAAAAATTCTCAATATGTACACAGTCCGCTCCCTTTCAACAATCAGAAAATAGATTTTATAGTTTTTGTAATAAGTCTTTCTAATGCCATATCCTGCCAGTTCTCCATCTTCATCCAATTCATGGCTTTGAGGAAACAGGTTGAGACTGTTTATTGTCTTCCGAAAGCCTCTTACCATATTGACCGCAGTTTCCGGAGACTTCAGCTCAAAGGCGATGTAATCTGTCTGGTCTGCAATGTCCTCCTCTGCCAACGGCAGAGTGATTACTTTATACTTTGTCATTGGTATACCTTTTCTCCAGTTCGTCAAAAAATTCGTTGCAGTCCCGGCCCTTTCCTGCAGCAATGTCCCGGTAGCTTTCCATTACCATTTCTCGTACCTGTTTCTGGTTTTCATCTATTTCTCTCCGATAATTCAAAACTTGCTGTGCTGGACTCATACAACTCACCTCTTTCTTTCAAATGTATTTTTAGTATATCCAAAAACAGTTCCTAATACAAGAAATAAATTTGCAATTCAGCATGAGAGCCTTAAATGGCATGTTCTTTACTTTTGCTGGATCAACAACACGCCCTTCTAACAACACTTCTCTGCAAATATAAGAATGTTTCGGTTTGCGTATATATTCCATTCTTTTACATAAACTAACTTCCATGATTCCCCTTTTGGGAATCTCGAATCAAAGACAGGAAGGGAAGATATGCTTATGAATCGTGCAGAGAAAGAAAATAATTCAGTCAAACTGCCTGAAGAGATCCATACGACCCCGGGCGGGCAAAAACCAGCAAATTTTAAGAATGATGCCAAAAATGTGATTCCTGACGAAGTTCCCCGCAAAGACGGGCCAGGCGGAGAAGAAAAATAAACGGGCATCCGTCAGACAGAAATGCATCGAAAAGGCAAACTTGTAACACAAAACCAGAGCGTATAGGGATTGATCAGACCAGCCTATACGCTCTGTTTTCTTTTCTATATTCGAAAACCATTCCCTCACACCAACCCAAGCGTCTTAAAAACCGCCCAGACATAAGGAGCCCCAAAGCATCCCAGGCTCTTCGGCCCTGTCACTTTATGCTCTCCGTCCTGCTGTATCTTCTGGTATGCCTGTTCGAACGTAGCCCTGGTGATAGACTTTTTCTTTCTGTCCGAAAACAACTCGCCGCCTTTTACCGTATAAGTAAAAGGCAGACCCTTCGCCGTATAAAAAGTCTCTCCCTGCCGAATCGTAATGGCTTCCCATAGCTCGTCCTTTGTCACCGTTCCCTGCCAGTCCGTTTCTGTTTTTCTCCTCCCCTGTGTTCCCCCCTCACGCAACGCTATTTTTTCGTATTCCATGAGCTTCTCCTCTCTATACCCTTTTCCGGTATGAGAAATGCTCATTCACTCAGGGCATAAACAGATTTGTGTTGTATCCATCATAATCGATTAAAACCATAAAGTCAACAATCGTGATTATTGATCATGGAAATCAATTCTGCAAAAAAGGATATCCGCCAGACGGATACCCTTTTATTTTTATTATGTAATGTTGCCTTATTTTTTCTTCTTATCCGTCTTGCCTGAAAGCTGTTTCAGAAAAGCTGCCTTGCCCAGATCCCCCTCCGCTTTCAGCTTGCCGATCAGGTATGCCTTCACCGGATCGATCTTGCCATTGGCAAGCCCTATGACTGTATCCGCATTTGCAGTAACCAGAATATCACGGTCATGGTATTCATAAGGTTCTACGTTCACTTTGCCGTCTTTGATCTCCACGTAGAAAGCGCCTTCTCCTTCCCCTGTCACATTAAACTGAAATGCCACATGATCCGTAATATGGCTTGCATCCACATCCGCATACGCCGCCTTTACACTTGCCACTATTTCTTCGTAAGTCATTGGTTCCTCCTCTCTGTTACACATGATTTCATATCCCTATTCTTAGTATACTATCCTAAGTTCATGATTTCAAGAATAATCGCAAAAGAGGAAGTTCCTCTCACGCTAACTTCCGCACCAATTCTATCACACGGCCCGCGCTGCTCCTGATATCGCTTTCCGAAAGCATGCCCTGTTCATACGCCTCCCGGATATTTTTGTCGTCCTCTGCATTTCCCGGCATAATGATATCATTGCCCGCAGCGGCGCACTTCCACGGAATGCTTCCGTCCTTTGGAACAGTCGTATTCCAGTCAGACATAATTACGCCGTCAAATCCCCATTCCCCACGTGCAATCACCGTACACAGGTCTTTATTGTTCGCCGCATGTATTCCATTCACCAGATTATAAGAACTCATTATGGCCATCGGCGCACTCCGTTTTACTGCAATTTCAAATCCGCGGAGATATATTTCCCTCAATGCCTTTTCGGATACACGGGCATCCACGCCCATGCGGTTATCTTCCTGGTTATTACATGCAAAATGTTTCAGCGTCACGCCGCATCCCTTTCTGCTCTGCACGCCTTCCGTCACCGCCGCCGCCATCACTCCTGACAATAAAGGATCCTCGGAATAATACTCAAAATTCCGCCCGCATAATGGATTCCTTTGAATATTCATTCCCGGCGCCAGCCATAAATCCACATAAAATTCCTTCATTTCCTCCGCTATCGCCCTGCCGAATTCCTTCAAAAACTCTTCGTCCCAAGTCTGCGCCATTAATGTACCCACCGGAAACGCCGTACAGAACTGATAATATATTTCCGCGCCTTCATGGTGTTCCATCGGCTCTAAAAAGCCGTTTTCCAGGCATCCCAGGACTCCCGCCCCATAAACCGTTCCGCTCTCCTTATCCGCCTCATAGCTCTGCCTCAGCCTGAGTCCCGCCGGTCCGTCCGCCATAACCAGCGAACGTATGCCGTATTTTTCTTCCGAAATTTCTGCAGTCTCTCCCGCAGACCCCGGCACATGACATCCTGCGGAACCAAGCATACTGGTATTCTGCGTAATGTTGCCGTATAGAAGAGGAATCAAATCCTCCACAGGCCAGTCCGCCGCAAAATACTGCATACAGTCTTTATGCTCTTCCCTGCCGGGTACAAATATATATTCTGCAGCCTCTTGTCCCCATGCGCCTCCGAAAGAAGCTTCCTGCGCATCTTTCCTCCGGCTGTCTCCTTCCAGCTCCTGAACCTCTTGCTGCAACGGGCAAATCCGGTTCGTACGTTCAATCACTGCCCGCTCCATGATATTTAATGTCGCCACATGCCTAAGGGAAGCGGAATGCTCCCCGATCCAGATCCCATATGCTCCCTGTTCCATCACCCATGCGCTTTCCTGTTCCGAAAATACCGCCAGCTGCTTTTGTTCGACAGAAACCGTCAGTCTGCATGCTTCCCCTGGCTGAAGCAACGGCGTTTTCGCAAATCCCGCCAGACGGCGGTATTCCTTTTTCCTCCCTGTCCCGGGCAAAGTTACATACACCTGCACGACTTCCCTTCCGGAATAATACCCCCCTGTATTCTGTACCTCCACATCAATTTCCATCCCATTTTCCCGGACTCTCCCTTCCAGAAATTCCATTTCAAACGTGGTATAAGAAAGTCCATATCCAAAGGGGAACAACGGTTTTACCCCAAAGCTGTCAAAATATCGGTAGCCTACATAAATCCCTTCTTTATACTCTTCTTTTTCCAGATCGCCGTTCAAATAACTGAAAGAGTCCGCACACGGATAATCTTCATACCGTCTGGCCCAGGTTGCTGTCAGCCTTCCTCCCGGAAATTTTTTGCCAAATAATACATCTGCGGCCGCGCGCCCCCCTTCCTGCCCCGCCTGGGAAATATTTAAAATTGCCGATATATATTCTGCCTCTTCCAAAATATCCGTAAGCTCCACAATCCCTCCGGCATTCAGTACAAGCACTGTTGGAATTTTTTTTGCGCTCAGGTACAAAATATCCTCCCGTTCTCTTTCGCTTAAATAGTAATCCCCCTCTGCCCTGCGCCGATCCCTGCCTTCGCCGGATATCCTGCTTATGACATAAACAGCAGCTTCCGCCCCTCTTACATCTTCATCCATAATCGGACGCCCTTCCGGCAGGGCAAATGCATTTGCCGCATACGCGTCAAATGGATTTTCCACATGCTTTGCATCCTCCAATATTTTTTTCTTCCATTCATTTCTTGCAGCATCATAGCATTTTCCATATTCTTCCAGCCATCCGCTGCTTACTAAAACGGCGCCGATTTCTTTCATCCCCTGAAAAATAGAAATACTTTCCCGGCTATTCACGTCGCCGGACCCTGTACCCCCTTTGACAGTCTTTACCGCGCCGCTTCCCAAAAGAGACACAGGCATGGATGCGTCCAGCGGAAGCAGGCCGTCATTTTTTAAAAGAACCATTCCCTCCGCCGCTATTTTCCGCGCCAGTTTTCCATGCTCTATTTCCCTCTGCGTAACACGGGAATCCAATGTTCCGCTATGCACCCGGATTTTCTTTTCCATAATAGTTCTCCTTTTATTTAGTCCTTATATGCTCATTATGCCTCCTGGCGTATTGTAACAGCATATGAGCCGATTTTGCAGGCATACATATCCAACAATACGCCGGAGGCATTTATAACAGCAATTATACCTTATTCTTTTACACCGCCAAGAGTTACCCCTGCGATAATATATTTGGAAAGAAGCAGATAAATAATAACAATCGGAACAATCGCCACCATGATCATCATATAAATTTTTGCGCTGTCAAAATTCATATAATCCGCCCCCCTGAGCGTCGCGATCAAAATTGGCACCGTCATTTTATCCTTTGACTGAATAATCAACGCAGGAACAAAATAGTTATTCCATGAACCTACAAAAGTGAAAATAGCCTGTACCGCAATAGCCGGTTTCATGATCGGAAGCACGATCTGATTAAAGGTTCTGAACTCCATGCTTCCGTCAATCCTCGCCGCTTCCACCAAAGACAGCGGAAGGGATGACTGTAAATAGCTGTACATAAAGTAGAACACCGCCGGCGAAGCAATCGATGGAATAATGAGCGGGAGCAGCGAATCGTACATCCCCATCTTAGTAATCAACCGCAGGAATCCCATTGCCATAACCTGCGTCGGCATTACGAGGATCGCCATAATAAAAGTAAACGCAACTTTTTTCAGTTTAAAGTCATACGCATAAAGCCCATAAGCCGTCAAGGACGAAAAGTATGTACAAAGTGCAGCCGAGACACCCGATACTACCAAACTGTTTAAAATCCCCCGGAACATAGGGAAGGTTCCGTCATTCGCAACTTTTTTCAGATTGACCAGAAAATCCTTTCCCGGAAGCGCCGAAAACCCCTTCTGCAAATCTGCATGCGACCGGGTCGCATTAATAATTAAAATGTAGAAGAAGAACAGGCACATGATCGACAAAATAATCAGCACTAAATGTGCAACAATGCTCCGCAAAGCATTTGGCTTTTTTGATTCCATACCTCTATTTCCTCCTTCTCTTTTCTTCTTTTGCGCGCCGTTTTGCCGCCGCTTTTGATCCATCCTCGTCAGTTCCATTTGTCATCTTGTATACAACAAAGCACAAAGCTCCGCTGACAATAAACAGGTAAACGGATAACGCGCCCGCCATGCCATAGTTCTTGCTCTTTAAATGGCTGTTCAGGAACATGATGAGCGTCATGGACGTACGGTCCGGAGTTCCCTGGCCATTTGTCAGAATCTGTGGAACATCAAACATCTGAAGCCCACCGATAATCGCCGTAATCAATGTATAGGCAAGAATCGGCCGTATCAGGGGCAGGATGATGGAGAAAAACCTTCTTATACCGCTGCATCCGTCTATTTCAGCAGCTTCAAAAACATCCACGCTGATGCCCATAATGGCCGCCATCAACATAATCGTCGTATTTCCAAACCACATCAGAAAGTTCATGAACCCTATCAATGACCGGGTGCCAAACGTCGATCCCATAAAATCAATTTTTTCATGGATTACTCCCAAAGACATTAAAATCGAATTAATCGGCCCATTTGTGGAAAATATGGTAAAAAACAGCATGGCAAATGCGGATGCCATAATCAGGTTCGGCAGATAAATAACCACTTTGAAAAATTGTTTTCCACGTATTTTTAATCTGATATCCGTAAACCATACCGCCAAAAGCAGCGCAATCAGAATCTGCGGAATAAATCCTATTACCCATAAAATCAAAGTATTTGCACCATACTTTAACATATCGGACTCCAGCAGACTTCCATAATTCTCCATACCGATAAAGGTTGGTCCGATTTCTTTGATTCCCGAACGATAATATTCAAAAAAGCTATACCGGATCGTATCCGCCAATGGAATCAACGAAAAAATGAAATAGCACAGGAAAAACGGAAGAATGAAAATGTATCCCCATTTCGCATAGCTGATGCTTTTTTGCTTTTTCTTCATAGCACATCATTCCTTTCTAACCAAGGCCACCGGCCAGGCCGATGACCTTGATTTTTTACACTCAATTAGTCCGGCCAGCGAATTTCCGTGATATCCGGATAGCGTTCCTTGATTGCCGTTTCAAAATTTGTTTTTGCTTTGTCGTACTCAACCAGTCCCTGAAAATAATCACTGAATGCATTCTGGATCAGTTCCACGCATCCCTGGTCGTAAGCGGACAGCGGGGCAATTTTGATATTCTCCGCAACCGGCGCAAAGTACACGAACGGATTCTGCCCGCCAAGGAATTCGGAAGAAAATGTATCGTCTCCGGCCGCCTTCTGCATACCGACTGTCGTATTCGTAAAATCGGAATAATCCCTGGAAATCTTTAATAAGTTATCTTCTGAAGCCGTTACCGCAAGAATGATATCTTTTACATGCTCAGGGTTATCCGTTCCGGTACATGCGTGGACATAAGAACCTCCCCAGTTATATTCCTGCGGAGGATTGGTTACTGCCCATGCCCCTGCATCGCCATCCCAGTTTGGCTTTAAAGTGAAATCAATTCCCCATGCCGGAAACAGGAATGCAAATACTTTGGAAGCAGATCCCATGGATTTGTTCCAGTCGTCATTCCATTGCCCCTTCACGGTTTTATCCAGATAACCTGCATCCAGCCATTCTTTCGAGTCGCTGATCCAATCCATGATTTTCTGGTCAACGTTGATCACCGTCTCTCCCTGTTTTACCCATGAATCTCCAATGCTGTTTCCATAAAGCCGGAAGGTATCCGCATAAGAAGCAAACGTATAATATCCTTTTGCCTTCAGCTCCTCTGCTGTAGCCTTCATTGTATCCCAGTCTTTTACCTTTTCTCCAATTGCCTCCGGATCATCCGTCCCAAATACGTCCATCGCAATATCGCGGCGGTATACCAACAGTCCGGGGCAGCATTGCCATGTGGAACCCCTCTGCACTCCGTTCATATCAGAAGCCGTTGCTTTCGTAAACTCATACTGGTCTTTCAAATCTGTAGCCGGATCAATTCCAAGATCAGCAAGCGGCATAGCCACATCCGCATCCGCATCTGTATATTTATTTACATAATCCGTCTCGGATAAGAAAATGTCTATCTTATCATCCGCCGCCGCATCTGCCTGATTCAAAAGCGCCTCATCCAGTTTCTGCTGGTAAACTCCATCCTGGTTCGGGTTAATAATCCAGTGGATCTCCGTTCCGTCCTTTAATGTCGTTACAGTTCCGTCTTCAGATGTTTTCTCCACTTCAGGATAAACCGCTTCTACTCTCTGCCGGAATTCATCATTCCATGAATAAATATTGATTACCTTCCCCTCTCCTGTCGTTCCTGACTGTCCTGAATTGCCGCATCCGGCTAATGTCCCGGCACACATGCTTGCAATGAGCAGGGCTGCGATTGCTCTTCTCTTTATCATACTTTTCTCCTCCTTAATTTTGTGAGCTGTCTCCCTCACCTTTTCATGTATTATAGTCTACTTGCCACTGTTGATATATTATAATTTTTAACAAAATATCAGATTCATGACACGAATTAAAGTTTCTTATTAGATTTAATGTCATGAATCTGATATTTTTCACATGGTTCTTATTTCCTGTCAAATCTATGCCCCTGTATAATAAACTCACATTAATCATATAGAAAAAGCAGCAAAGGAGGACGATGCTATATTGAAACATTTGCAATTTATTGATACAAACGGCAGTTTTACAATGGAGAATCCGGAAAACACCAGTTATCTGTACTTCCCGCTCGCCTCGGAAACAGGACTGAAAAGCGCCGTCACGCCCAATCTCGGCGGCGATGCCAAACTCAGCCAGGACAGCTTCCTTCTGGAACCCGTCAGCGTTGAAAATCTGCACAACAACCGTTCCGTACGCAATTTCTGGTGCGTGACCGATGATGGCGGCATCTACTCGGCCGCCGGGATCTCCCCCGCACAGGAAGCCGCCAGATTTTCCGCAGACCAGGATAAGAGCAGACTGACAGCCGGGTTCATGTGGCATATTATGGAAAGAACCTCACAAACATTCCAGATTGCCTCTACGGTAACTTCTTTTATTCCTTATAACAATAACATAGAAGTCATGCATGTGGCTATTCGGAACCAATCGGAAGCATGCCGGACGATAACCGCTTATTCTGCTATCCCTATATATGGAAGAAGCGCAGATAACTTGCGGGACCACCGCCATGTCACTTCCCTCCTGCACCGCATCGAAGTAACGGAAAACAGCATACTGGTATGCCCTGCCATGTCCTTTGACGAAAGAGGACATCAAAGGAACTACCGCACATATTACGTATCGGGATGCACAGGCAGCGGAGCCGCTCCTGTAAGTTTTTATCCAACCGTTGAGGATTTTATCGGCGAAGGCGGATCCTATACCCATCCCCGTTCCATATACGAACATCGGGAAGGATGTCCTGCTTTCCGCCGCTTTGACGGAAAAGAGGCTATGGGCGCTTTCCGCTTTGGAACAATTACCCTTTCTCCCGGCGAAAGCGCAGAATACATTGTTCTTCTCGGCGCGGAGGATGATCGTGAAAAGATTTTTGACATTTTATCTAAATACGACACCTCCTCCAAGGTACGTATGGAGCTGGAAAAAACAAAAAAATATTGGGAGCAGAAAGTAAACGTCGCATTTCATACAGGCAATACGGATTTTGACCATCTGATGAAATGGATCAGCTTCCAGCCGTTTCTGCGCCGCCTGTTCGGTTGCTCCTTTCTTCCTCATCACGATTACGGGCGCGGAGGCAGGGGCTGGCGCGATCTCTGGCAGGATTGCCTATCCCTGCTTCTGATGGATCCCCAGAATGTCGGCGAAATGATTGTCAAAAATTACGGCGGCGTCCGAATCGATGGAACCAATGCTACCATCATCGGAAACGGGGACGGGAATTTCCTTGCGGACAGAAACGGCATTGCCCGCGTCTGGATGGACCACGCCCTCTGGCCCCTGATGACAACCAAACTCTATATAGACCAGACCGGTGACATTGATATCTTATATAAAGAAGCTCCCTATTTTAAAGATGCCCAGGCATTGCGCGGCACTGACACCGATACGCTTTGGCACGATGCATATGGCAGCCGGCAGCGGGCAGAAGACGGATCTGTCTATGCCGGAAGCATTCTGGAGCATCTCCTGATCCAGCAGCTTACTGCTTTTTACGAAGTTGGAGAGCATAATATCTGCCGTCTCAGAGACGCGGACTGGAACGATGCCCTGGATATGGCGGCAGAACGCGGGGAAAGCGTCGCTTTTACCTGTGCATATGCCGGAAACCTGAGGGATCTCGCCTCCATTATACAATCGCTGGACCTCCGGCAGTCAGGGCAGTCCGTAGAGCTTCTGGAAGAAATTACAACCCTGTTGGACATGGATGCCTCGGTCTTTGGCGATATAGCCGCCAAACAGAAGACTCTGGAAAAATATATGAATCAATGCAAACATCATATCAGCGGCAGACGCATCCGTGTCGCCCTTTCCTCTCTGGCTTCCAACCTGATGCAAAAAGCCGTCTGGCTCACCGATTTTATCCGAAGCCAGGAGTGGATAGAAGGCCCGGACCGGGAGGGCTGGTTCAACAGCTATTACGATAACCACGGCCGCGCGGTGGACGGCTTCCAACCGGATCACGTGCGCATGATGCTGACCGGCCAGGTCTTCTCCATCATGAGCCATATCGCCGACCAGGAGCAAATTGCCAAAATAACCAAAAGCGCCGACCACTATCTTTATTCACCGGAAATTGGAGGCTACCGCTTAAATACCGATTTTCATGAACTGAAATTCGATATGGGACGCATGTTTGGATTTGCATATGGAGAAAAAGAAAACGGCGCCGTATTCTCCCATATGACCGTCATGTATGCCAACGCACTATACCGCAGGGGATTTGCCGCGGAAGGATGGAAGGCTCTGAAAGCTCTTGCGGACGCGGCCCTTCACTTTGAAACCAGCCGGATTTATCCGGGGATCCCCGAATATTTCCGCAGCGACGGACGCGGCATGTACCACTATCTAACTGGCGCTGCCAGCTGGTATATGCTTACTATGATCACTGAGGCCTTCGGCGTACGTGGTTCTTCCGGCGATCTGGTACTATATCCGAAGCTTCTGGCCGGGCAGTTTGACACCGAAGGAACAGCCTCGATCTGCCTTTCCTTCGCCAGCAAAAAACTATGCATTACCTATATCAACAAATCCGGCCTCAACTATGGTTCCTATACCGTATCCGCCGCTTCCTGCAATGGGATCAAACTGGATATCCGCGAGCATTCTTATGCCATAATCCCAAAAGAAATGCTCTCTGCGCTCTCCGACGGAACAAATAAAGTTACCGTGGCTCTTCTATAGATTTACTAAATAAAAAAGGACAGGTATGACAATATGAAATATGGATATTTTGATGATAAAAATCGGGAATATGTAATTGAACGGCCAGACACCCCGGCTCCCTGGGTAAATTACCTTGGTTCGCCGGAATACGGGGCGATCATTTCCAACAATGCCGGCGGCTATAGTTTTGCCCAGTCCGGCGCAAATGGACGGATATTGCGCTATGTATTCAATCATTTCGACCAGCCGGGACGCTATATATATATTCGGGATAACGATTCCGGAGACTACTGGTCTGCTTCCTGGCAGCCCGTTGGGAAAAATCTGGAACTCTATAAGAGCGAATGCCGCCACGGCATAGGATATACCAAAATGACAGCTGAATATGACGGGATTTCCTCCGAAGCGCTTTATTATGTTCCCTTCGGACAATCCCACGAAGTATGGTCGCTCACCGTCAGCAATCATTCCCGGAAAACGCGGAATCTTACTCTGACCGGATACGCGGAATTTACCAATCACAGCAACTATGAACAGGATCAGGTCAATCTCCAATACTCGCTGTTCATTACCCGGACGCTCTTTTCCCAAAACCGCATTATGCAGGAAATTCATGGAAACCTGGACGCTCTTCCCTCCGACCAGCAAGTGGACAGGAAAAATGTAACCGAACGTTTCTTCGGCCTCGCCGGTGCCGAAACGGATTCCTATTGTGGAGACAAATCCTCCTTTCTCGGCAAATACCGCGGATATGGCAATCCGCTGGGCGTAGAAGCCGGAAATCTTGGCAATATCACCAGCTATAATGAAAATTCCTGCGGAGCCCTCTCCTGCCGCATTACATTGCTGCCGGGAGAAACAAAGACAGTCGCTTTTCTTCTTGGCATGAAGCCCTCAGAGCAGGCGCATTCCATAATATGTTCCTATGAAAATACGAACCAAAGGATACGCAAGGAACTGGAAATGCTGAAAGAAGACTGGAGCCAAAAACTGGAGAATCTATCGGTCAGCACCCCCAGCCAGGAATTTAACACCATGCTAAACACATGGAATGCTTACAACTGTTTCATGACCTTTATCTGGTCGCGGGCCGCCTCCTTCATCTATTGCGGGCTCCGCAACGGTTATGGCTACCGCGATACTGTCCAGGATATCCAGGGCATCATCCATCTGGCCCCCGAAATGGCATTGGAAAAGATTCGTTTTATGCTTTCGGCACAGGTTGACAATGGCGGCGGGCTTCCACTGGTAAAATTTACCCATAATCCCGGTCATGAAGATACGCCTGACGATGCTTCTTATGTTCAGGAAACCGGGCATCCTGCCTACCGGGCCGACGACGCGCTCTGGCTGTTTCCTACCGTTTATAAATACATCGCGGAAACAGGAAATACGGCATTCCTTGACGAAGTAATTCCATTTGCAAACAAAGGGGAAGGCAGCGTTTATGAGCATCTCAAGAGAGCCGTGCAATTTTCTTTTGACCATCTTGGAAGCCATGGAATGCCGGCCGGGCTATATGCCGATTGGAATGACTGCCTCCGCCTTGGCGCAGGAGGCGAATCCTCCTTCGTTGCTATGCAGTTTTATTACTCTATGATTATTTTAAGGCGTTTTTCCGATTATAAGGGTGATACGGATTACACCCGCTACCTGGACGAAAAGCTTTTAGAAACCGGCGCCCTTATTCAGAAGCTATGCTGGGACAAAGACCGCTTTATCCGGGGGTATACAGAAGCCGGAGACAAGATCGGCGCAGCGTCGGACCCGGAAGCCAATATGTGGCTGAACCCGCAAAGCTGGGCGGTAATCAGCGGGCTTGCCTCCAAAGAACAGTCGGATGCCGCATTAAATAACGTATACCAATATTTGAACACGCCGTATGGAGCCATTTTGATGGATCCGCCTTATCATGCCCATGCCTTTGAGGGTGCGCTGGCGGTAATTTATAACCAGGGAACAAAAGAAAACGCGGGTATTTTTTCTCAGTCCCAAGGATGGCTTATCCTGGCGGAAGCGCTGTGCGGGCATGGAGAAAGGGCTTTTACCTATTTTATGGAAAACGCCCCTGCCGCCCAGAATGACAGGGCGGATATCCGTCATCTGGAACCTTACTGCTATGGACAATTCACTGAGGGAAAAGCCAGCGAACACTTCGGCCGTTCCCACGTCCACTGGCTGACCGGCACCGCCTCCACCGTTATGGTCGGATGCGTGGAAGGAATCCTCGGTCTCCGCCCTGACCTGCAAGGACTCCGCCTGGCTCCATCCATCCCAAAAAGCTGGAAAAAATTTGAAATTCATAAGAAGTTCCGGGGAAAACAGCTCCACATCCTGGTAGAAAATCCAAGCCAAAAAGAATCCGGCTTCACGAAGCTTATCCTGAACGGTACGGAACTTTTGGACAATTACATTCCCGCAGAACTTTTGCAGGAAGAAAATGAAATTAAACTTATACTCTGACCGCCAAACAACGGATTCCAGGCTTTGTCAGCCATCCCTATGTCCGACAAATGCTGCTACATTCCGTAAGTCAGCTTATTATAACAGAAGTTGCTGCAAAAGGAGCTGTCACTTTCATGTGGCGGCTCCTGTATCGTTTCCATTCTCCGGCATCCCCGTATTCCATTGTAACATATAATTTTCATCCCTGTATTTTTTCGGCGTCACCCCCACCGTTTCCCTGAATTGCTGTATAAAATGGCTCTGGGATGAAAAGGATAATCTGTTTGCAATCTCAATCATGGAATAATCGCTGAACCGCAGAAGGTTTTTGGCTATAGCAATCTTCTGCTCACGGATATATTCACTTACAGATACGCCCGTCTCCTTCTTAAACAAACGAGACAGATAACTGGCAGACACACCAAACTCATCCGCCAAGTCCTCAATGGTGATCCTGTCTTTAATATGGGAATATATATATTCCTTGCATGCATTAATATGCCTGGAATTTGTATCCTTCCGAAAGTACTTGTTCATTTTCTCCGTATAATCCAATACCATTTCATCATGCAGCTTCTGCACTCCCTGTACCGTATGAATATCATCCAATTTCTGGATGTAAAAATCGCTCAGCCGAAACGCCTGTTCAAGCTCCATACCGTTTTGTCTGCATAAACGAGTCACCATTGCCGTCGTAATGACAAAATGATACTTCAGATTCACTACCGGATCCTTTGACAAAACCCCTACCCCTTCGCTCTCTACAAACCTTCCCATTTCACAGTTTTCCCTTACCGCCTTCACATCTCCTCCGGCCACTGCATGATAAAACAAAAATTCTTCCGACGGCTGCCTGTGTTCCATTTCATCTATATCGTCTCCGGATTCAAAAAGAAGCCATTCATTCCCATAACTCATATATGACAGCACCTCCACATAATCTACAGGCAAATTTTTTAAGGAAAAACCCCTGATTGTGCTGCATATATTTTCAGGGGTTCCGCTTTTGCCGAAACAGACTTTTTATTTTCCTGTCTGATGCCATTATGTCATATGCTGTTCTTGATTACAAGATGTATTTCATATGCTTTATTTTTGAAAACATTCGGTTATCTCTTATTCAAAAACCCCCATCCTTTTCAGCTCATAGTAAACGCCGTCTTCCTCCACACATTCACAGACGATATCCGCCGTTTCCTTCAATTCATCACAGGCATTCCCCATTGCCACGCTGACATGGGCATATTTCATCATTCCATAATCGTTCATGCTGTCTCCAAACGCAATCGTATCTTTTCTGTCCGCCCCCAAATACCGACATACCAATTCCATCCCTTTGCACTTATCAATCCCTTTGGGGATGATCTCTCCGTTAAAGCAGGAAGAACTGTTTCCATACATATGCACCGCATATGCAAACCGGCTTTCGAGATATGGCTTCGTTCTTTCGATAGCTTCCAGGGTCGTACTCGTAAAGCAGATTTTATATGCTCCTTTCCCGGGATATTCCTCATAAGGTAAAATGCCGATACCTTTTTCGATCTCTTTCTGCATGCGGATCAATTCCGAATTCCTTTTATCCGGCTTCGCGCTTTTTAAAAGAGCTTCCATTTGCAGATCCATGTATATCCCTTCCCGCGTTTCTATCCTGCAATATACGCCGTGATCGTGAAATACATCCAGGCATTCCTGTACCGTTTCTTCCGGCAAAAGGCTGTCGAACAATATTTCCTCTCCGACCTCCACATGCCCCCCGGCACTGGATATTACCCCGTCAAATCCGATTTTCAGAATATCATCCCCAATGATAGCCATATTCCTTCCTGTGCAAAGAAATACTTTATGCCCCATTTTCCTCGCTTCCCGCACCGCCGCCGTCGCAAGGGCAGAAGGTTCCGACATAGCGGCAATCAACGTTCCGTCAATATCCAAAAAAATTATTTTTCTATCCATATATGTTACCTTGTATTGCATACAACAACCGTCCGTACATCCGGTTTCACCGAACCGGGCGCTTCCTTCTCCAATACTCTCCCCTCCTGCAAATCCGTAAATATCATTGGGATAACCGTATCGTACCCGGCTTTTTCTATTTGCTCTCTGTCAAATTCTATCATAAGCTGTCCCTTTTTTACAATATCCCCATCCTTTACATGGGCCGTAAAATATTTTCCTTTTAAATTCACCGTATCAACCCCGATATGAATCAGAATTTCCGTTCCGTAGCTGCTTTGGAAGCAGACCGCATGCCTGGTATCGAATACGCTGAGTACTGTACCATCTGCAGGAGCATATACCTTTCCTTCGGAGGGAATCACCGCAATGCCGTCACCTAATACTTTATTGGCAAAAGTCTCGTCTTTTACGTCCTCCATGGCGATAAGCTGCCCTTCCGCATATCCATAAAAAATTTCTCTTTCCGGCATTTCCATCTGTGTTCCGCTTTCCGCCGGTTCTTCTCCGATCTCCCGCCTGTTCGCGCCTCTGTCTGTCGCGCCTGATACTTTTTCCTGCGGCTTATCCATAAATTTTCCTAATACCAACGTCATCACAAACCCGCCTGTAATAGCCACTCCGTGGGCGATGATATAATTGATATAACCGTTTCCGGCCGGATCTGCCAAGGCAATGCCCGGAACCACCGTGGTACCGAAGCCTACGGCTGCAAGATTTGTAAAATAAACTACGATGCCTCCCAACGCGCCTCCGATACATCCCCCGATGATCGGAAAGCGATACCGGATATTAATACCGAACAACGCCGGCTCCGTAATGCCGAACAATACGGAAACAAAGCTGGGAATGCACAATTCCCTTACCTTTGCATTTTTCTTATGGAGAAAAAGATATCCCAATACCGCGCCGCCCTGGGCGATAATCGCTACCGACATCAACGGATTCAGGAAGTTCCTTCCCGTATCCGCCAAAAGCTGTGCCTCAATAGCTCCAAAAATATGATGGAGACCGGTAATGACTACCAACTGCTGCAACCCGGAAAACACGCTATAACCCACTACCCCAAGATTTTGTGTCATCCAGACAAGGGCATTTGTAATCCCCGAAGAAAGCCCACGCCCAACAGGGCCGATCACGGTAAACAAAAGCAACGCCCCCACCAGTGTCGTCAGAAGAGGAGATAAGAGCAGACGGATGACCTCCGGTACTTTCTTTTCAAAAAACTGATCTAATTTTGCCGTCACAAACCCCATCAATAACGCTACAATAATGCCTCCCTGAAAACCTACCAACTCCACACCCAGTCCAAATATATGTAAAGTTGTGACCTCAACGGCCCCCTGTGCCGCCGCATAGGCATCGGCAAGGCTATTGCTTAACATAATGCACCCAATGACAATACCAAGGATCGGGCGGCCGCCGAATCTTTTACAGGCGCTATACGCAACCGCAAGGGGCAGAAAACCGAAGATCGCGCCGGAAGCGATATTGATCAGCGTATTGATTCCATATAAAGTATCATTCCCTTTCACAAACTCCATATTCCCCAATACTCCTGAAAGCCCCGTAAGCAATGCCGCTGCCAGGATTCCCGGCATAATATCCACAAATACATCCGACAAAGCCTTAATGATTCTCTGGAGAGGATTCATCTTCTTGTTCGCCTCTGTTTTTAAGTCGCTCAAACTCATATTTTTCATGTTATTATTTTCTGCAAACACTTCATAAACGTCATTCACCAAACCGGCTCCGAAAATGATCTGAACCTGATCGCCCGCTACAAATACCCCTTTTGCAAGGTCAACGTCCTCTATCGCCTTCAGATCTGCCAGATCGTTGTCCTTCAAAACGATTCTAAGACGTGTTGCACAGTGCGCCACCCCCTGAATATTTTCTCTTCCTCCAACCAATTTCGTAAGCTCTTCAGAAATTTTATCATACCTCTGCCGCTTGCTCGCATCCATTTTCTGCTCCTCCTTTTCGTTTCTTGTAATTCTTATTATATTCCTATATAATGAGAATTATATAGATATATGTGACCCCTGTATTGGTTTTTGTGACGAAATGGAGGTTTTGAATTTGCAGGATTATATTTTTTCCAACGACTTCACAAGAAATATTGATGCCATGATCTATACCTGCGGTTATGAAAACTGCGACCCGGGACACAGTTACGGGCCAGTCATGCGCAACGGCTACCTGATCCACTATATATTAAGCGGCTGCGGTATCTACAAAGCAAGGGGGAAAATCTTCCATTTAAAAGAAGGAGACGCTTTCCTGATCTGCCCTGAAGAACTGATCTATTATGAAGCCGACCAAAAGCAGCCATGGAGCTATACATGGATCGGTATGCAGGGAATCAAAGTCAAAGGTTATCTGGAGCGGACCTCCCTCCTGAAGAGTCTTGTATTCCATTACGACCAGGATGACAGAATGCGTTTATGCCATGAAAAAATGTTTGAAGCAGACCAAATAAAAAGCAATAAGGATCTAATCATGAACAGCATCATGTATGAATACCTTTTCCTTTTAGCGCGCAAATTCCCCGGCGACCTTCCCGAAGAAAACAAAAAGAAAGCCGGTTATGTTGACGAAGCCCTCAAATATATTGAAAGCGCCTACTGCGATCCTATTACCGTACAGGATATTGCGGATCGCCTCAACATCAACCGCTCCTATCTCTCCCGTCTTTTCAGAACAATAACCGGCATTTCCATTCAGGATTATCTTCTGGATTACCGAATACGCCAGGCATGCATCCTGTTAAAAAACAGCGATTTATCCATTCGCACAATCGCCCACTCGGTCAGTTACATGGATGCTCTTTATTTTTCCAGGCTCTTCCACAGAAAAAAAGGAATGACTCCCAGCGAATACAGGAAATATATTCGGTAAATTATACAAAACATACGCGCAATATTTTCTCCAAATCTCCAAAAATGCGCCTGACTTATTGACAATTTTTGTTCATTATGATATTGTCATATCAGAAATAAACGAATGGCTCCTTCAGGCTTGTGACTATTTCATAGGCAAGACCTGATATTACATGCTTATTATATTATGCATGTAATGGGGGTCTTTTTTTTATTGAACGTAAAGGCAGTCTGCCCATTGTTTTTCATCCGCAGGTTGATATGTATACAGAAATGAGGGAAAATATGAGCCCAAAAAAGTGGAGGATCAAAAGTCCAATCAACAATAACGTAGTATGCGCCAGAAATGAACGCAACCAGGAAAGGATTCTGGTCGGCAAAGGCATTGGTTTTAAAGTAAAAGCCGGCGACGAAATAGATTCCGCCAGGGTGGAAAAGGAATATTTTTTAAAATCCAAAAATATCACCGGAAAATTATATGCCCTTCTGGCGCAAACGCCGGAAGTCTATATGGAAATTGCAGACAATATTATGAAACGTGCCCAGGAAACCCTTGGAAGCGAGTTGGACGAAGCCATTCTTCTGCATCTGATCGACCATATCTCCTTTGCCGTTTCCCGTATGAAGCAGGGCCTGGATTTTAAAAATGCATTATTATGGGAAATTAAAACCTTTTATCCAAAGGAATTTGAAGTCGCCCGATACGGCCTCTCACTGATCGAAGAAAAGACAGGGGCATCCCTCCCCGAAGACGAGGCGGGTTCCATTGCCATGCACATATTGAATGCGGAATTCGATTATAAAGACATCCATGACTCCGTCCGTATGACGGAACTCATCCATAAAATTGTCAATGTGGTGCGTTACCAGCATCATATGAATTTCGATGAGGAATCCTTACATTTTGTGCGCTTTATCACCCATCTGAAATTTTTTGCCAAGCGCCTTTTTACCGATTCCATGCTGGACGAAGATGACTTGGATTTCCATGATCTGATAAGAGGCCAATATGCGACAAGTTATGAATGTGCGGAAAAAATTGCCAAGTTTATCTGGGATGACTATCAGATTGCGGTTCCGGAAGAAGAACTGATTTATCTGACTGTTTACATCCGAAGGATGACCACTATGGGAACAGAGGACTGACGGCTTACTGCAGGAGCCGGATTTCCTTTCCAACTATATAAAAAAAGTAATTTATGGAGGTAAGGTATGGACTACAAAAAAACAGCCGCAGAGATTTTAAATCTCGTAGGCGGAGAAAAAAATGTGGCAAGCGTCACAAACTGTATGACACGCCTGCGCTTCAATTTAAATGATGCGAAAAAGGCAGATGTGGAAGCAATCAAAAAAATAAAAGGCGTTCAGGGCGTAGTAACCAAGAACGGGCAATTCCAGGTTGTAATTGGAACGGATGTCGGGAATGTCTGCGATGAAATAAGAAAATTAGGCAGGTTTGAAGAAAATGCTGCTGCGGACAGCACTGAAAAAAGCGGTATTATTGCGGCATTTTTCGGCACACTGACAGCTATTTTCCAGCCGATTATCCCGGCTCTGGCCGGCTCCGGTATGATCAAAGCCCTGCTTGCCCTGCTGGTGGCCTTAAAGCTGGTTGACCCCGGCTCCCAGACTTACCAGATCTTCAACGCTTTCGGCGACGCGCTTTTCTCCTTTATGCCTTTTATCCTGGCATTTTCGGCGGCTAAGCGTTTTAAATGCAATCCTTATGTTTCCGCGGTGCTGGCAGGCGTGCTTCTGCACTCCAGCTTTACGGGGCTGAATACGGGCGATCCGGTACACCTCTTCGGTGTTATCCCTGTCACCATGATTTCCTACGGCGGCAGCGTCGTACCTATTCTTTTGATCGTATGGGTGCAGTCCTATATCGAAAAATTTGCGAATAAAATATCCCCGAAGCCGGTCAAAATATTCCTGGCGCCTATGATCACCATTATCGTAACCGGCATTATAGGAATTACCATAGCGGGTCCTCTCGGCAATCTGGTAGGCCAGGTCATCGCTGTCGGTTTCAACTGGCTCAACGATTATGCCGGCTGGGTCATCCCGGTATTAATGGGTACTTTCTGCCCGTTCTTTGTTATGACGGGCATGCACTACTGCTTTGCGCCTATCCAGACGATCCAATATGCAACGCTGGGCTACGGCACTATCTTGGGCCCCGGCATGCTGGCGTCCAATATCGCCCAGGGCACCGCAGCTTTGGTGGTAGGCATCAAATCTAAAAACAAAGATTTGAAGCAGCTCGGTTTTTCCTCCGGCGTTACCGGCCTGATGGGCATTACCGAACCCGCCCTTTACGGTGTAAACCTGAGATTGAAAAAACCTCTGTACGCCTCCATGATCGGCGGCTGCGCAGCAGGTTTATATGCCGGTATTACGGGTATCCACACCTTTTCATCCACTACGGCCGGTATCTTCGCCCTTCCCGTCTATATCGGAGGAGAAGGCTTCGGCAACGTAATCAATGCTGCCGTTACCATCGTTATTTCCATGGTTGTAACAGCTATTGCAACTATGGTTATCGGCTTTGAGGATCCGACGGAAGAAACGGCGGACGAAACGGAGCAAGGCATTCCTTCCGCCGATGAAGCTATGAAAGAGTCCTCCAAAGCAGGAAGCATTAAAATCACTGTTGATTCCCCGCTGAAAGGCAGCATTATCCCTTTATCAGAGGTAAAAGACGAAGTTTTTTCCGGCGAGATCGTCGGCAAAGGAGCTGCTGTTGTTCCTGAAAAGGGCGAAATCCATGCTCCCTCCGAAGGGGAAATCCTTTCCGTTTTCGATACGGGGCACGCGCTCGGCATGAGAACCAGGGACGGAGTGGAACTTTTGATCCATATCGGCCTCAATACGGTAGAGCTGAAAGGAAAATATTTTCAAACCCATATTAAACAAGGCGATTTCGTGAAAAAGGGCGATCTTCTGATTTCCTTTGATATAGAAGAGATTCAAAAAGCCGGCTATGATATTACTACCCCGGTACTCGTAAGCAATACCGCTGATTATTTAGATATTCTGGCTAAAAAAGAAGGAAAGGCCGGAGAAGAACTGATCACTATCTTGAAGTGATTCTCCTGCCACGGCCGGAATGAATATTGAAAAGGAGCATGGATACTATGAGTTTTCCAAACAACTTTTTATGGGGCGGAGCTGTCGCCGCCAACCAATGCGAAGGCGCTTACTTAGAAGACGGTAAGGGATTATCCATCCAGGACGTTATGCCAAAAGGCGTTGTCGGGCCGGTAACGCCGGAACCTGTGGCGGAAAACCTGAAACTGACAGGCATTGATTTTTACCACCGCTACGAGGAAGACATCCGCCTTCTATCCCAAATGGGATTTAAGGTATTCCGCATGTCCATTGCATGGAGCCGGATTTTTCCAAAAGGCGACGAGGAAATGCCAAACGAAAAGGGACTCGCTTTCTATGATAAAGTTTTTGATACGTGCAAGGCATATGGCATAGAACCCATGGTAACGCTATCCCATTATGAAACGCCCCTCCATCTGGCTAAAACCTATGACGGATGGCGGGATCGCCGTTTAATCGGATTTTTTGAACGTTACTGCCGGACTGTTTTTCACAGATATAAAAATAAGGTCAAATATTGGATGACCTTTAACGAGATCAACGCCCTATGGCATTTCCCTCTCATGGGAGCCGGCATCTGGACGCCCAAAGACCAGCTCACGGAACAGGATAAATACCAGGCCGCGCATCACGAGTTTGTAGCAAGCGCCCTGGCGACCAAACTGCTCCATGAGATAATTCCGGATGCCAAAATGGGCTGCATGGTACTGGGAGCCCTGAGCTATCCCATGACTCCCAGACCGGAAGATATGATTGCCATGATGGAAGCTGACAGAAATGTCATGTTTTTCTCGGATGTACAGGCAAGGGGCTATTATCCGTCCTATATACGAAAACGCTGGGAAAAAAATGACATCCGCATCAAAATGGAACCAGGCGATGAGGAACTCCTGCATCATACGGCAGACTACGTTTCTTTCAGCTATTACATGAGCAAATGCACGGCCGCCGACTGTTCTTTATACAGCAAAGGTGCCGGCAACTTAACAAGCGGCGTAAAAAACCCTTACCTGGAAGAAAGCGAATGGGGATGGCAGATTGATCCCGCCGGACTTCGCTATACGCTCAATTATTTTTATGACCGCTACCAAAAACCGCTTTTTGTGGCGGAAAACGGCCTTGGAGCCGTAGACACATTAGTCACGGACGATACCGGTAATCTTACCGTAAAAGACGACTACCGGATCAAATATCTGAAAGACCATCTGCTCGAAGTGGAAAAGGCTTTGGAAGAAGGCGTGGACGTAATAGGATATGCGGCCTGGGGATGCATCGATGTAGTGAGCGCTTCTACGGCGCAGTTAAAAAAACGGTATGGATTCATCTATGTAGACCGAAATGAGGACGGTTCCGGGACTCTGGCACGCTATAAAAAGAAAAGCTTTCATTGGTATCAACAAGTAATTCAAACCAATGGAGCCTCTTTACATTCGGATCAGTAACTATCATAACTTTGACAAAAGGGCATTTCCCGGAAAGGAAATGCCCTTTTGCTCTCTGGCGTACATAAAACAATTTACAACAGTAATTCGTAAAATATTATTTTTAACAACAAATACTTGCACATATACCTCTCATGTGTTAGACTATATACAACAAAATATTGTTTCAGGAAAGCAGAAATAGCAACCGGTAAAACGACTGTCAGAAAATATTATCATCATCGAAATGCTCCATAATATCTTCCACCCGGCAGTGAAGGATATTGCAAAGCTTATCGATAGTATTCATTTCCACGTTTTTATTATGTCTTAACCTGTTGATCTGGGAACGGTTTATATTATGGTACGTATATAAGGCATATTGGGTAATCCCCTTTTCTTTCATGGTCTCCCAAAGCCGATCATATTTTATCATACATTTTCCTGCCCGCTTTCAAAGGAACAATTATTGATACTTGTATCCTTCTCAATTATCAATGCAAAATCAGCGCAGCAATAGTGTTCGCATATCAACACTATTTGATGCAGGAAAAAATACAAATGGTTTGTTAAAAATATGAAGAAAATTTTTTATTTTTTTAAATATTTTTGAAAATAGACTTGTATTGACACAATTATCAATGTAGAATAGTAAGATGGTAGTGTTCGTATACCCATACTACCGTCAAACCGATTTCAGAATTCAGAAAGGGGATTTTTAAAGAATATGTCGAATACGAAAAGCCAATACCAGCTCACGCCCCGTGAAATTGATATCCTGTATACCATATGGGATGCAGGCAGACCTCTGATGGCATCCGAGATGGCCAGCGAAGAATTGAAGCTGGCAACCGTGCATACCACTTTAAAAAGAATGCTGCGGAAAAACCTTCTGGAAGTTGTCGATTTTGCTAAAAGCGGCAACGTGTTCGGCCGGTGCTACCAGCCTACTTTCACCATGAAAGAATTTGAACTCGACATGCTCTCCACCGCTTTTAAAAACAGAAGATGCAAGGAAATTACCATCGCTAATTTTATAGAAGAGCTGCTGAAGGACATGGATACGGACGAAGCTCTGGTCATGCTGGACGAATTGGAAAAAGCGGTAAAAGAATTGCGGGAGAAAATTGTTTCCAAAGGGGCATAATACGGCTCACATATATCCATATTTATTTGCGGGCCTCCATTTCCTCCCACTGCAGTTCCTTCCGCTCCATCCATTCTTCTCTGATGCCAAGCTGCCTTATTCTTTCCCTTAATATTTCGACGTCCCAGTTTTCATTCGCCTCAAAGATCACATTTTTTTTACAATCAGCATCCAAAAATAAATTACCAGAACCATAGTTGCCCACTCCGCTGTCCACCAATCCATAATAGTAGAGTTCTGCCCAGCTTCCGCACCCGGTTTCGAATGTATTGCACAGTTCCAGCCTTCCGCTTTTACAGGAAATAAGAAGCGTCAGGCCGCTGTCATCGGTCATTCCACATATCTCCGTTCCTGAAAGCCTGACGGCCAGCTCCCGAAAGCCGTCTCCTCCGCAATCCAAATAAGCATATTCTATTTTTGCTATCCCTTGCTCTTCTCCCCCTCCGTCCATCCAATAGTACAGCTCCAGCAGATTCCGAATATCTTCCAATGTATACCTGTCCCATACCGAAAAATAACTTGCTCCTCTGCACAGAGAACCCAACCTTACGCATAACCCCCGTTCTCCTCTCAAAAATTCTTCATAAACTTTCGTTTCGTCAGCGGCCGCTTCGTTCCCCTCCCCCTCCAACGCTTCTTTTTCCTGGTATTCTTCCAAAGAATAAAGTTTTACCATGTCTTCTCCGGCATCCTCACCAGCAAAGATTTTTCTCTCCACTGCTCCCCCTGTTCCATACCCCCAAGCTTCCCAGCGTGCCTCGGAGGATCCCTGTTCTCTCTCTCCATTTAACAACAGTTTGCACCTTATCCCGCCGCCTTCCTTCCATTCAAAAACTACCGTCTGAAATCCGCGGAATACCTCCCCGCCTTCTCCCGTTATCACTATTTGATTTCCCAGAATACTGATTTCCGAATGGTAGAGGCATTCATCGTCCATCATAGACAGACTTTCTGTGAAATCTTCCGGCAGATTCTTTCCTAAGCCTTCCATTCCATCCGTTTCCTCCGCTTTGCCCATATAAATATGAAGCCCGTATCCTCCCTTTTTCCTCATTTCTATTACAGCCCTATCCTCCGCGCCATCGCCGTCCAGATCTCCAAAAGCCGCCCGATGTACCATGATTTTCCGTTCCTGGTCGTATTCATCCTTTCCATCCCGCCTCGGCATATTCGTAAAGACTGCCAGATATTCTTCCCTGTTTATTTCAAACCCTTCCTCCGACTGCAGCAGCTTTTGGGCAAATTCTATCTTCCTTTCCATTTCTCTTTGTATTTCCTGCTCCGTGGCTTTCCTTCTTTTCTCTTCCGTTCTCCTCCCTGCGGCTTCCTTCCGCATATTCGTCCAATCTTTATCCAACCGCTGCAATGCTTCGTTCCCTGACTGGGAGCCAGCCACAACATAATATTCCATATTTCTCCATTTCGGATAAAGATGATTCCACAGCCAGATCCCTTCCTGCCCGGAAGAAGCTTCGAATATGCCCGCCGTATATTCCTTTGGATTCCCATAATCCCTGCGTTTACGGAAGATTCTGACAATTTTTTCCCTCCCGTCTTTACAAAATACCAGTTTTAACGATTGATCCGGTATCAGATCCTGCAAAACGACCTGCCCGCCTCCCGCCTTGCATTCCCACCAGATACGGAGTTCTGCCTCATCCGCCAGTCCGCTCCAGAAAATATCTTCATAATCCTTCTCATCTTCAAAATCCTCTTTCCCGCTCCTGCCCCACGAGCCTTCATAGAGAATTTCCCCGGATCTGCCATCCATAATCGTCTGGCTATGCGCTCCTTCATCAATTTCCCACCAGCGGAGCTTATCCAGCTTCCCTTCCCCGTCTATCCTATAGAGCACCCGTTCTTCCACATCACCGCCGCGGATAACGGCACGGAACATTTTTTGCTCTTCCGCTTTTTCATACTCCATAGGAATACATATCTTTTCCCCGCTGAATTTCCCCTCTTTTGTATCCCAAAGATACACGCTGCAATAATTCGTGTCATTTTTCCAATTAGAATACCCTATTTTTAGATCCGGAAATCCATCAAAATTCAAATCATCAAATCCCAAGCTCACCACATGTCTTACCGGTACTTTACAGGCAAATTCCTGCACGGCATCCCCTGCCCCGTTCCTCACGCAAACCCTGAAAATGCCATACTCCCCGTCTTCTTCCCGGCAAGTCTCCCTGGTATCCACTGCCGTCACCGTATAAGCCCTCTGTTCCTGCAAAAACTCTGCGCTGTACTTTTTGCCGGCTCCTATCCTTTTGACTTCCTTTTCGCTTCTCTCTTCCTCTTCATAAACCCGGCCGCCCGACCCGGCAGGAAAAACAACTCTTTCCTCCCATCCCGCCGCCGCGTAATATATCATTGCCAGACACAATAATAATGCAAACACGCTGTTACTTCTCTTCATCCCAACCTCCATACCGCCTCCGGCATCCTTGCTCTTTCATGGAAAATGCCCTGATTTCGGTCTTTTTAAGAATAACGCATGTTTGCATCATATTTGCATCTTTTTTATTATTTAAAACAATATATTCATAATCTCTTATAAAAACCAATCCGTATAAAAGAATATGCCAACTAAGAATATCAGAATAACATCAAGCCATTTCCTCCACTTTTCGTATTTGTCTCTTAAAATCAAACCAATAGAAAATACCAAATACAAAATACTTTTTAAGATATTACCTTGAAAATAAATTGCCAAAAACAAATCAATGACTGATATAAACAAAATTATTTTATAAAACATATTCCGTCCCCCGGTAGCTTTTTGTTATTTCTCCACTTATCGAATATAATTTCATTGTTTTTGCTGCCTCGTAAAAAGGAATGATTACTTTTTCTTTCATCCCCTCGTACCCCCTCTCTTTTGTATTCTGTTATCCTGATTATAATATACTTTAATGCTTAACGAACAAATTCGTCGTAAAAGGCAGAAATTGGAGAATTTTCGTATACCCGTAAAATGTTTTGCAACGTTTATTATGAATAATCGTTGCTTTTCTGCTTTGTTTATATTATAATCCTGAATGCAAACGCTATGAAAAGGTGAAACGATATTATGGCGCTGATAAATTCTATTCCTTTACTAACACTGAGTGTACTTGGTTACTTTATACCCACCTGCTGTTTTTTACCTTCCAAACTTACCTTAAAACAAAAAGCAGGTTTTTTTTGTATTCTTCTTGTTAATCTGTTTTTTATGATGCACGGTTTGGGGAATGCAGGAGTTGTTTTTCTACTTCTCAGTTCCTGCATTTATTTTGCTCTTATTTTCAAAAACCGCTTATTAAATATCTGTGCTTTTATCGCTATTTATTTATTTTGTGTTCTTTGTGATCATGTGTTTTCTCTGTTTTGGAACACTTTGATTTCTTCTTTTTCCAATTTTCAGACTTTTACAGTGGATTATTTTCTATATGTGTTACTTTATGTCATCCTGATGGCCATCATCTGCCCGCCTTTAGGGAAACTGACTCATCGTTTTACTACAAAGATAATTTTCGGTATTCCGAAACAGGTTCTTGCATTGATTACAGCAAATTTACTGGTTTGCCTGTTTATTTTCCTGTTTAATATTATCGTAGGGCAATACATTGGCTACAGTGATAAAATAATTGCCTTTAACTGCATTTTATTCGGCTGCTATTGCATCATCAGCACGGTACTAATTGTAAATCTTTTAAAAACACATATGGCTAAGATGGAATTAGACATGCGCCAGGAAAGCTATAAGAGGCTTCAGGAATACACAGATCAAGTAGAAGAAATGTACTCCTCTTTACGTTCTTTCAAGCATGACTATCGAAATATTATGCTTTCTATGTCGGGATATATCGAAGCAGAAGATATCAAAGGATTGCGGACTTATTTTCATAATGAAATTCTTCCCCAGAGCCAGTCCCTCTCTAAAAACACCGCTCAGTTAAATCAGTTAATGAATTTAAAAGTGACAGAATTAAAAAGCATTGTCTCCTCAAAGCTTTTGTATGCCATAGAATTACATATTGCAGTCACAATCGAAATGACTGAAGAAATTTCAGAAATCTCTGTAGATGCGCTGGATTTATCAAGGGTTCTTGGTATTTTCCTCGATAATGCCATCGAAACCGCTTTAGAGACAGAGCATCCTTCTATCCGCTTCGCAGCTATCAGTCTGGATACGGAATATTTATTTATCATTTCCAATACCTATATCGACCATGGTTTGTCTCTCGCTTCCCTGCGCCAACCGTTGATTTCTTCCAAAGGAACTACCCGCGGCATCGGACTGTATAATGCGCAGAAAATCCTCTCAAAATATCCCGGCGTTTTATGGAATACTGCAAAAGATGAAACTTCCTTTACCCAGCAGCTCAATATTGCAAAATAGCCTCAGTACTTCTTTCTGAATTTTTCTGGTAACAGTGAAACCGCTTCAAACGCCACTGAAAATAAATAACCCTGTACTGAAAAGGCATTGATAGCTTTTTTGAAAATGAACTCCCCCAGCAGTCATTTTTAATATTCCGAAAGTAGCAAAAAGTACCGCCGAATTCTTAAAAATTCCCAGAATTTTCGCAAACATTAAAATCAACCCAATCATAAAAATATTGTGGAACAGCACCTGCACGCCTAATTTCATTTTCATCAATTCCAACTCTGTCCACTCGCTGTTCTCAGTCACAATGTAGGTTACAATTTTATCTGCCAGTAATTCCATCTTTTTGCTTATCCTTTATCTGATTTTATTAATGCATCCTGCTTCTATATAAATCAACAACAGTAAGTATTTATATTCATTTTATCACGAAATCATCCTCTTGCTTCTATTTTATCATAAACGTAAAATTTACTATAATTTTCGTCATAAAACGTTCGTTTTTCAAGCAAAATAAAACGTTTATTATTTTTCTTTCCATAATCGCACAAATTTCTGTATAATAAGTATATCTAAGGGGGAAAATGCCATGCTCGATGTTTATGTATGTGAAGACAATTTAAAACAGTTAAAACTTATTACAGACCTTATCAAAAAATCCATTTTAATTGAGGAACTAGATATGCAGATTGCATTGTCCACCAGAGACCCTCATGAAGTACTCAAGGCTTTAGATACTGCGGAGCATACAGGTCTGTTTTTTCTTGATATTGATTTAAAGTCGGATATGGACGGTCTGACGCTGGCGCAGCGCATTCGAACCATACAGCCCCGCTGTTTTATTGTTTTTATCACCTCTCACTCTGAAATGATCTTTTTAACCTTTCAATATAAAGCGGAAGCTCTCGATTGTATTATCAAGGATACGCCGGAAAAAATGCAGCCGAAAATTCATGACTGCCTGTTAAACGCTACCGAAAAGCACCTTGCCCAGAATGGCCCGGCGAGAAAAAACTTTATCATTCATTACGGGGAGCGGTGCATGACGGTCAGTTATGATGATATCTATTTTTTTGAAACTTCTAATCAGATTCATAAGATTATCCTTCACGGGAAAAACAAGGTTCTTGAATTTCATGGACAGCTCAAGGACATCGAACCGGATTTGGATTATCGGTTTTACCGTTGCTACCGCTCCTACATCGTTAATACTAATATGATTGACCATGTGGATTTTACAGAAATGGTTATCTATTTTAAAAATGGTGAATCCTGTCCTATCGCTGTCCGCATGAAAAGGGGGCTTAAAAAAATATTAAAATGACGCAGCCCGGAAGCCCCACCACCGGCGTTTCGTTGTCGAAATACGCCAGACAGAAATGAGCAAAGGAGCAACCAGCATGACCGAAACAAAACAGCCGCCTTTTCGTTTATCCTCTTTCATATAAAATCAAGGCTTCATACGGCCTGAGCCTCATCTCTTCTTTCACTTCACACCTTTCATAATTTCCCAACAGTCTTTGGAAACCTTGAAGGCTGACAGGGCTTTTCCAATCCCTCTCTTTTTCATAAAAATTGCATATTACCGCAAGTTTCTGCCCTTCATATTCCCGCATGTATGCCAGCACTGAAGGATTCCCTTCATCCAGCGCCTGAAAACTACCATACGAAATAACATCATACTCTTTTCTCAAACGGACCAATTCCCGGTAATAATGGAAAATGGAGTCCTTATCCTCTATCTGCTGCGCCGCATTGATCTCTTTGCAGTTCCCATTCACTTCGAGCCAGGGAGCAGAGTCCGTAAAGCCTCCGTTTTCTCCTGCTTCCCACTGCATCGGCGTGCGCCCGTTATCTCTGGAATGAACTTGCAAGATACGGTAAGTGTCTCCCTCGGTCAGCCCTTTTTCCTGTAAAATACGAAAGTGGTTCAGACTTTCCACGTCCCGGTACTGGGAAATATGGGTAAATCCCGCATTCGTCATCCCCAGCTCTTCCCCCTGGTAAATATATGGCGTTCCACGCATTCCATGAATAACTGTGGCAAGCATCTTCGCGGATTCCTTCCAATATTTCCCTTCGCTGCCAAACCGGGAAACCACTCTCGGCTGGTCATGGTTGCACCAGAAAACGGCGTTCCATGCGTTATGCCTCTCCATTCCTTCCTGCCAGCCAAACAATATCTTTTTCAGCTTCATAAAATCCGCAGGAACAAGCACCCACTTTTCATTCCCCATAAAATCCACTTTCAAATGATGGAAGCTGAATACCATGGACAGCTCCCCGCTGTCCTCCCCGGCATATTGGAAACAATTTTCCATGGACGTGCTGGACATCTCGCCTACTGTAACAATTTCCGCATCCCTGCCAAAAGTCAGTTCATTTAATTCCTTCAGATATCGATGGATGTTCGGCCCGTCCGTATAGAATCTTCTTCCATCCCCTTCCGTATCGTCCGCGAACTCTCCCTTACTTATAAGGTTTACCACATCGAACCGGAAGCCTTTCACTCCCTTTCCCATCCAAAACAGAAGAATCTTTCGGATTTCCGCCCTTACTTCTTCGTTATCCCAGTTCAGATCCGGCTGAGAAACATCGAACAAATGAAGATAAAATTCATCCATTTCCGGCACATATTCCCATGCGCCCCCTCCAAATTTGCTTTCCCAATTCGTCGGCGCCTCTCCGCCCCCTCTGCCTTTCCTGAAAATATAATAATTTTTATATTTCTCATTCCCGGCCAAAGCCTTCCGGAACCATTCATGACGGCTGGAAGTATGGTTAAACACCATATCCAGCATCAGGCGGATTCCTCTCCGGTCCGCCTCGCGAACCAATTCCTCAAAATCATCCATCGTCCCGTAGCGCGGATCGATCCGGTAATAATCTTCCACATCATAGCCATTATCTTTTTGAGGCGATACAAAAAACGGCGTCAGCCATATATAATCCACCCCCAATTCCCTGATGTAATCCAGCTTTTCTATCACTCCCCGCAGATCCCCCAGCCCGTCGTGATTACTGTCATAAAATGATTTTGGATAAATTTGATATACCACACTTTTTTTAAAATCTGCCATTGCCGACCTCATTTCCGCGCTGCTTCGACGCATAACTTTTCTTTTTCCGCCAACCCCCATGCCGCTGCTTCACAGCGGCACAAACCATCAGTAGGGAAAGACTTGCAATGCAAGTCTAGAAGTTCTTAGCGAAACGCCCTCTGGCGTGAGCTTTAGAACTTCTTTCCACACTAACTACCACCGTCTTTCCCGCCACGACATCTATTCCCGTATGAAAAGATGCTTTTCCCCCGTTTCCCTGCTCGGTTATAATACATACTGTCGTATCCGGGTGCCCGGCCGCTTTGATTTTATCCCTGTCAAACCGGATCAGTGGAGTTCCTGCCGCCACGTCTTCCCCCTCTTTTACCAAATATTCAAATCCGTCGCCCTTCATATCCACCGTATCAATTCCTACATGCAGCAAGATCTCCATGCCGTTTCCCAGCCTCATTCCGCATGCATGGCGGGAATCTTCCATTAAAATAGCGATCGTGCCGTCCACCGGCGCATAAAGGATATTGTTTTCAGGTATGATCGCAACCCCCTCCCCCATAACGCCTTCGGAAAATACACCGTCTCCCACTTCTTTTAACGAAATCGCTCTTCCGCTCAAAAATGCTTTCCATTCTTTCGCACTGCTTTTCACATCATTTTTTTGTCCGTCGCCTTTATCCGAATTTCCTTCCCCTCCGTTTCCATCGTTTCCGTCTACAGAAAAAGCAGAACGTGCCGCCTGTGCCTGTGCCGTTCCGGCAAATTTCTTTTTTCCAACCATAAAAGTAAGGATAAATGGCACGCCTGCCGCAATCGCCATGCAGATTGCAAAGCTGACCATATATTTTGGCTGGATGGACAAGATTCCGGGAAGCCCTCCCACGCCGATCGCATTCGCTGTCGTTCCGGTAGCCACGCACACCACCGCCGCACAGGCCGAACCGATCATACCGCATATAAAAGGATAAGCAAACTTTAAATTAACACCGAAAATAGCCGGTTCCGTTACGCCAAGATAACAAGAAATACAAGCCGGAACGTTCACCTCCTGCGCTTCCGCATCTTTTTTCTGGAGGGCAATCATTCCTAATACCGCAGAACCCTGGGCGATATTGGATAATGCGATCATCGGCCACAGCATCGTTCCGCCGTAATCCGCAATCAACTGCAAATCAATAGCATTTGACATATGATGAAGCCCCGTGATTACTAAAGGCGCATAAACAAAACCGAACACTGCCCCGAAAATAACTTTAAACGAACCCGTAATCCCTGCATACACTACGGAAGAAATCACAGAACCTATTTTCCAGCCCACCGGCCCGAGAATAAAATGCGCTGCTATTACCGCCAGAAGCAGACTGCAAAACGGAACGACTATCATCGAAACCACCTGAGGCGTTATCTTCCGGAAAAATCTTTCCAAATATACCAACGTAAACGCTGCCAGTATCGCCGGGATTACCTGCGCCTGATAGCCGATCATGTTCACCTGGAAGCCTCCGAAATTCCATACGGGAATATCCCCTGCCGCAGTCCCTGCCACAGCGTAAGCGTTCAACAACTGTCCTGACACTAATGTCAGTCCAAGTACAATACCTAACATCTGTGTCGTTCCCATCTTTTTTGTCACCGACCAACAGATACCCACCGGAAGCATATGAAAGACCGCTTCTCCGATCAGCCATAAAAAGCTGTCGATCCCCGCCCAAAACTGGCTGATATCGCATAACGTCTTCGTTCCGTTTTCAAACAAATACAGACTATCGATACAATTTCTGAATCCCAAAATCAAACCGCCCGTAATAATAGCCGGAATCAGCGGCGCAAAAATCTCCGCCAGAGCGGTCACGATTCTCTGAAGCACATTCTGGTTCTGCTTTGCCGCCTGCTTTACCGCATCCTTGGAAACCCCTTCGATTCCTGCCACAGCAACAAAATCATTATAAAAATCCGCTACCGTATTCCCGATAATCACCTGGAACTGCCCTGACTGCGTAAAGCTCCCTTTTACCGCCTTCATTGCTTCAATCTTCTTCACATCCGCCTTTGCCGGCTCATTCAAAACAAAACGCATACGCGTCATGCAATGCGATACCGCCGCAATATTCCCTTTACCTCCCACCAAACCGAGAAGCTCTTTCGCATCCTCTTCATACTTACCCATAAGTTATCCTCCTTCAATTATATATGAACCCGCTCCAACATGTTTAAACAAGTACTATAATCCATTTATATCATACTTGTTTAAACATGTCAACCGTTTTTTATTTTCTTTTTCATGATAATATGAGGCTGTCATATGTGGAAAGTTTGGAGGCCGGCAGGGCGGGGAATGGGATGGAGGCAGCCGGGAGCAGGGGTGGGATTTTCGGACTGTTGCGCACAATCAGCTATTTTACTTATGAAATGGTCGATAGACAGGGAAAATCGCCAAGGAGGGCGATTTTAGGAAACGCAGGGCAGGATGCCCGTTGTTTCCGTCCCGTCCGGTTTGAAACGCTTACCCCATTTCATTAGTAAAATCTGATTGGAAGCTCCAGTCCGAAAATCCCACCCCCGCTCCCGGCTGCCTCCATCCCATTCCCCGCCCTGCCGGCCTCCAAACTTTCCACATATGATTTCCACATATGATCCCCGCCCTTATTGACATCTTTCTTCTGCGTATTATAATAAATTTGTAATGTTTAAACAAATACCACCATTCCAAAGATTTTACTTTTTTCAGGAGGTTTTTTATGCCAAAAGCGAAGTATGATTTCATATATAAGGATTTAAAAAGCCGCATTGAAAATGGCGAATACGAGTTCCAGGAACTCCTCCCTTCGGAAAATCATCTCGTCCTCACTTACGGCTGTTCCCGCAATACCGTCCGCCGGGCCGTTGCGGCTCTCGTTACGGACGGCTATGTCCAGACGATGCAAGGGAAAGGCGTTCGCAATATATTCGAACCCGCTCAGCAGACTTCTTTTACTTTAGGAGGCATCGAATCTTTTAAAGAATCCGCCCTCCGCAACCGGCAGACGCCGAGAACAAAAGTCCTTTGCTTTACCGAACTGACCGCCGATGAAAAAATTTCAAAAAAAACCGGATTTCCCCCCGGTTCACAGCTTTACTATCTCCAACGGCTCCACTATCTGGATGATAAAGCGCTGATTCTCAACCACAATTATTTTTTAAAGGATATCGTGCCTTCCCTGACTCCGGAAATCGCTGAAAATTCCATCTATGAATATTTGGAAAATACGTTGCGCATTTCCATTGTTACAAGCAAAAGAGTCATGACTGTGGAAAAAATGACGCAAATAGATGAAAAATACCTGGAGCTTGGGGATTATAACTGCCTTGCCGTCGTCAGCAGCCAGACATATAACAGCGACGGCATCATGTTCGAATATACCCAATCCCGCCACAGGCCGGACTACTTCCGGTTTCAGGATAACGCAACGCGGCGGCCAGCATCACACTGACCGCCACCGGATCCAACCTCTAAAAAGCATCAAGTCTTCTATTCTATTCCTCTCTCTAACCAGTATTGCCATACTCCTGCATCTTCGCCAAGCCACAAGTTCTCCTGCCAATCAGGGCATTCGAATACTCTGCCCGCCGTTTCCGATTCCTCGTATTTGCTCCAGAATTCGGATTCCGTCCGGTACGGCTCCACATCGCTCCAAAGCAAAATAACGCTGTAAACGTTGTTTTTCGGCGCACTTCCGGCAATTCCCTCCGGTTTCGGATCCACCGACAAACCTATGGAGAAATTTTTTTCGGACGTAATGTGGAAAAAAGGCCGGAAATCATAAGATTCGCCCTCTTCGCCGCCCTCTCCCGAAAACCATTCCAGCAAATAACGCCTCATTTCTTCCTCATACGGCATTTCTTCTCCGTATTTCCTGTTGGCGGCCTGAAGCCACAAATCAATAAAATCTTCATCGATCCGCAAGATATCTGCCAATTCGTATACTTCTCCCGTCATCAAATCCAGATTTATTCCCCGCTCCGTACTGTAAACGTAGTAAACCGGATCGATGGGCGCATATATTTCCTTGAAATCCACGCTCAACAAATATTGGCTATGATAAGCCACGTCGCATCGCACGTCGCTGCTGAAAATTGTATACTCTTCCTGCATTTTGCGAACCTCTTCATCCGGCTCAAAATGCCAGTAATTCACCCTGTCCATGGCAGTATCATACAATAGCTGATTTATCAGCGTCTGTGTTTCCTCTTCCGTTCCCTCCAGTCTGGGATATTCCACTGTCAGCACTTCCAAATAGTCATACTGCTCCGAGTACTGCACATAATACTGTTCCTTCTGTACCGTATAATCGCTCTGCCCCTTCGAAGAATGTTCTGCCAACATCGTATATGCTTTGATTCCTATGATCAAGGCAATACAGACGGAAAAAATCAGAACAACAAGCTTTTTCTCCTTCTTTCCCTCCGACTGCCCCTTTCCTTCCAGATCCATTTCATTCATACCAGCCTCCATGATATCGCCGCGCGGCATCCCAAATCTAAGCAAAAAATATCATCTTTCGGGTATTTCCCCCTATAAGTCGTAGTACATCTTGAACTCCGCCGGATTGGGGATCTGTTCCATCTTTTTCAGTTCTCCCCGTTTGCGGGCAATCCACACATCGATCAGGCGCTGCGGAAATACATCGCCCTTTGTCAAATATTCATGATCCGCCTCCAGCGCATCCAAGGCCTCTCCTAAAGACTTTGGCAGTCCTTTGATCTTTTTCTGCTCCTCTTCGGACAGAGAATAAAGGTTGAAATCATAAGGCCCCCATCCATTTTTTTCCGGGTCGATCTGATTCTCGATCCCATCCAGCCCCGCCATAAGAATTGCGGCATATGCGTAGTACGGATTTGCCGTCGCATCTGGGTTGCGCAATTCAAACCGCTTCGTCTCCGGTGTCTTGGCATAAGCAGGAATACGGATTACCGCGCTGCGGTTAGAAGTCGCATACCCCACTGTAACCGGTGCTTCGAATCCCGGAACCAGCCTTTTGAAAGAGTTGGTGGAAGGATTGGTAAACGCGCACAAGGACGCAATATGTTTCAAAAGTCCTCCGATAAAATAATGCGCCGTGCGGCTCAATCCCGAATAACCTTTTTCATCATAAAACAGCGGTTTTCCATCCTTCAGCAGCAGCATATGCACATGTAAGCCGCTTCCCGCTTCCTGATAGATCGGCTTTGGAAGAAAAGTCGCCGTTTTCCCTTCTTTCGCCGCCATATTCTTAATGATATATTTAATGACCATCGTATTATCCGCCATCGCGGGCATATCCGCCAGTTCCACTTCGATCTCCATCTGGCCGGGGCCGCCCACCTCGTGATGATGGTATTTTACTTTGATCCCCCAGTCTTCCATCATCATGCACATCCGGCTGCGCAAGTCGTATCCTACATCCTGCGGAGAAGCCACATGATATCCCCCCTTATAGGACACCTCATAACCATTATTCCCTTCCGTATCCAGACTACAGTTCCAGTCAGCCTGTTTCGTATCTATCCGATATCCACACTGCTGAGGAGTCACCTCATAGCGGGCGCTGTCAAATAAATAAAATTCAAACTCCGGCCCGATGATCATTCTGTCCGCGATCCCGCTTTCCTTCATATATTCCAGCGCCCGCAGACTCACATTTTTCGGGTACTGGTCGAACGGCTGATTCTCCCCCTTCCCGATTGTACATACGTTGCCGCACATTGTCAGCGTTGGCACCTCCGCAAACGGATCCACATAAGCCGTGTCCGGATCGGGCAAAAATACCATATCGCTCTTTTCGATCGGAGCATACCCATAGTTGGAACCGTCGAAGCCGATCCCGTAGGTAAACGTGTCTTCGCAAAACCGCTCTACCGGAATCGTAATGTGCCTCCACCGACCGTCGATATCCGTCATTTTAAAATCGATCATACGGATACGCTTCTCCTCACATAATTTTTTAATTTTTTCCATCTTGTCCATAATTGGAACCCCCTTCCCATAACGTGTTTTTTATTATAACATATCGGCTTCTTCCGCACTACTTTTTTTATTTTTAATGTCCGCCGTACCTGCCAACCCATCCCTTGCCTTCCAACAGTAACTATTCTCGTTCCTCTTTCATATTTATATCATATAATCGGCATAGAGGTTTGCGGAAATGATGGATTTGCAGAATATCCTCCCTGCCCCCTATCCCCCCTCTATCCCCATCAAAAAAGGAGAATCACAATCATGGCTATCGGTTATCTAACCATACAGACACGGACAGCCCAGGATGCCGTTCCATTAAGCGGTGTACAAATCCGCATCATGGACAACCAGGGAAATCCTGTCTACTCTCTGACAACGGATGAAAACGGTGAAACACAAAAGGTTCCCCTGGAAACGGTCAGCAAAAGTTTTTCCCAGAATCCATATTATACGGGAACGCCGTATAACAGCTATTCCGTTCTTGCCCGGGCGGCAGGTTTCAATTCCCTTTATGTTTCGGATATCCCTATCTTTGAGGAAGAAACAGCCATTCTTCCGATCGCCCTTATACCGATGCAGGAGTCTCAACGCAGCCCCATACAGGCCGAGATTTCTATCGGGAAACCAGCGGTCGCCATGCAGACACAGCGCCAACAGGAAGGAACGGTAGCGGAACCCTACGTGCTGCGGCAAGTGGTTATTCCCAATCCTATTACCGTCCACCTCGGCCCGCCAAGCGCATCCGCTTCCAATGTCCAGGTTTCGTTTCCTGATTATGTAAAAAATGTAGCCAGCAGCGAAATCTATCCTACCTGGCCGGAAGCCGCTCTGAGAGCTAATATTTACGCCATTATTACGTTCGCGCTGAACAGGGTCTACACGGAATGGTGGGGAAACCACCGCCCGTATCATACAAACTCCTTTCCATAAATCCTTTTCCCGCCATAGTTTACCCGTTTTCCGCATCTTCCGAATGCAATTTCCATTCCCTGCATAAAATGCAGTAAATAATAGAAAATCAAAGGACAGCATATGTTCTCACAATCATTTATCCATCCATTCCAAAACCAAAAAGTTAAGATCACCATCCAATCCCCCAAACAGCCAAACCCCAAAAATGAACAAGATCTGATCCAGTACCTGAAAGAAATTTACCTGCAAAAAACAGAGGAAAATTTCCATGCGTAAAAAAGTAAGAACTCTCTTAAGAGTATCTTCCAGGCAGCAGCTTCGCGATAACGATATTCCCATCCAAAGAGCGGAAGCGGAGCAATATATTTTAAGCCGCCCCGACTGGCAATTCGACAAAGAATATATGGAAAAAGCCGTATCCGCTTATAAAAACGGCGTGGAAGACCGGAAAGTCCTTCAGGATATCATGGCCGATGCACAGAAACATGAGTTTGACGTGCTGCTCACTTATATGTCCGACCGAATCGGCAGACAGGAGGAATACAGCTTTTACGTAGCAGCCCTGAACAAACTTGGCATCGAGGTATGGACGATCAAAGACGGCCAGTTGAAAACCGGCGACCACGTCGATAAACTGCTCAACTACATACGTTTCTGGCAAAATGAAGGAGAAAGCAAAAAAACCGGCATGCGGGTGAGGGATCATCAAATTGAGCTGGTAAAATCAGGAAAATTTGTAGGTGGCAAAGCCCCCTTCGGCTACCGGCTGGTTCCATCCGGCATCATCAGCAGCCATGGCAGAGCATTAAAAAAACTGGAAATTGTGGAAAAGGACGCCGAAATCGTCAGAAAAATATACTTTTTAGCAATTCATTGCGGCATGGGCTATGGAAAAATTGCAAATGCCCTGAACGAAGACGGGATACCCGCCATTCTCGCAACCCAATGGAAACCTTCCACTATAGCCAGTATCTTGAAAAATCCGATTTATATGGGATACTATGCCTTGAACCGCAGAGTCAATCACGGCAGTTTTACGAGATTGGACCGCAAAGACTGGATCTATTCGAAAGAACAAATACCGGAATTGGTAATTATCCAAAAACAGGACTGGGAAAAAGCCCAGCAAATCCGGGAAGCCAGGAAGGCAAAGCTGCATTCCCATGCAGCAGGAACATCCTGCGACGCCCCTTTTTCCTTTCCCCTCCGCACCTCTGGCAGACTCGCCTTAATAGGACTGGCATATTGCGGTTACTGCGGGAGCAAATTAAAAAACGGAAGCTATTATCAACACCGAACCGGAAAACCGTGCCAAGAGCAGCCCGCTTTTACCGGAAGATACCTCTGTCCCCAAAAATGCCCGGCCCGTTCCTGCTACTCCCAGAACTATCTGGAAAGCGCCGTCTTCCGGGCCGCAGAGCAAATTCTGGAACAAATACAAAGCATAGATATTTCGGAAGATCTGCATCAAATATATGTACAAAAGCAAAAAAAGCTGCGCCAGGAAGCGGATATGCTTCAAAAAAAGAAGCAGCAGCTCCGGCTCGACATATCCTCCCTGGAAGAAAAAATACCCGAAGCTATTCGGGGAGACTACTTTTTCAGTGCGGAAAAACTATCCTCCATATTGTCAGAAAAAGAACTGTCTTTTTCCGCTTTACAGGAACAGGAACAAGCATTGCTCGCCGAACTCCGCCGGGCAGAACGTGAGCAAAACGAACAAACACCAACGAAACCATATCTTCCCGACTGGAAAAAAGAATTTCAGAACAGTGATACCGCAGCAAAACAAATGCTCTTATTTCACCTTATAGAAAAAATTATAGTAAAAGATAACGATATTACCATAAACTTGAAAATTTGATTGACTCCTCCGTACCGGAACCGCTGTTCATCGAGAACATCAACGAACATTTGCCGGGCAGGATGTTCGTTCGAATAGACAAAAGACAGAACTATAGTTTATAATAAATTTGCGTACTATGATTAAAAAATATATATCGTATAAAAATCAAAAATAATGACAGATGAAAGAAACTTCTGAAAAGAAAGAAGGGTATTTATGACAGTGATGAAAGAAAGAGCGATTGACATGATTAGCCGTATGCCGGAGGAAAAGCTATATTATGTCATACAACTACTTGAAAGCGTTGAAGGCTTATCCGAAAATATGATAAAAGGAGCTAAAACACCGGCGCAAAAAGCCTTGGAGGATTTACAGCGATTCCGCAAACGGAGCGATGTAGAAATTGATTATAAAAAGGAATTAGCAAAAGCCAGGGAGGAAAAATATGCGAATATTGATTGATACAAATATTCTGGCCGATTTATTATTAGGCAGAGATCCCTATTACTATATCGCGTATGATATACTGACTATGTGTGCGGATCAAAAGGTTTATGGGTATATTGCTGCCCACTCTATTCCGAATCTCTTTTACATTCTTCGGAAATCTATGACTAAAGAAGAACGCAGAGAAGCACTAAAGGACATTTCCTCATCAAGAATTCCTGCTATTCTTCCAGACGAATTTTTAAAAAAGTATCAATAGATGTATATATTGAGAATTGTAAAAAAATATAATGTTTTCGTAGAACTATCAGGAATTATTTCATGTGATATGAAATTTACAGGATAAAGAGGGCCTATAACTGGCTTTCTTTATCCTATGTTTTTTTGATTTAATTCTTGTAAAGATTAAATATTCTTTCACTGTACAAAATGTAAGAAATTAGATATATTATAGACCACACAAGGCCATAATTCTTTAATTTGTCAACGGATCCACTTTAGGATAGTCTCCAATCACCGGGCGGAAATGGAATCAGAATGCGCCAAAAACGCTTTTCTACCACGAATCAGTGCCGATTCCGCCGTACCGGAACCAAGGCTATAGTTTTGATATTACCAACAGCACTGCCTACGACCAATATTTCATCTATGGCCGTCCCATTTACGGATCCATCAGCAGGGTTGTAGACGATATTTTCAACGAATACGTGCGCCGCCAGGGGCAGCTCGCCCCCTATTTCACTTCCTTCTGCAATGGGACCACCGTTTCCTGCCAGGGCATGTCCCAATGGGGCACGGTTACTCTGGCAGACCGGGGGTACACACCCTTGCAGATCCTGCGTTCCTATTACCCCAACGATATAGAAATCGTGCAAACCGATATCATTACCAACGTTCTCTCGTCCTATCCCGGAACGCCTCTCAAACAGGGAAGCAGCGGTCTTGATGTACAGACCATCCAAACATGGCTCAATCGGATCCGGCGTAACTATCCGGCTATCCCTTCCATTACCGATCCCGCTGGAACCTTTGGAAGCAGTACCAAAGCGGCGGTTACAAAATTCCAAAGCGTCTTTAATCTGACACCCGACGGTATTGTTGGAAAATCGACCTGGTATAAGATATCCCGCCTTTATGCCGCAGTTACCCGGCTGGCGGAACTGGACAGCGAAGGAACGACTCTCGGAATCGGAACTGTTCCCCCAAGCTCCGTACTCCGCCAGGGATCCCGGGGTTCTGACGTCATTACCCTACAATACCTTCTGGATGTCATATCCGAATACTATCCGGGCATCCCCGCCCCTGCCCAGGACGGCATCTTCGGCAGCGGAACGCGCCAGGCAGTTATCGCCTTCCAGCAAATCATGGGATTGCAGCCGGACGGCATTGTAGGGAATCTCACATGGAAAGCCCTCTATGATGCCTATCTCGGAATCAATCAGAACATTCCTCCGCAAAAACCGGAGGGCGGAGCTGACACCTATGTTGTCCGGGCCGGCGACTCTCTCTGGCTCATTGCCCAGCGGTACAATACCACAGTGGATGCTATTAAGCGCCTGAACGGACTGACCAGCGACCTGATCAACGTAGGCCAGGTATTGAAAATACCCTCTTCCCAAGAGGCGTCCTATATCGAATACACCGTCCGTCCCGGAGATACTCTCTGGCTGCTCTCCAGGCGCTACAATACCACGGTGGATGCCATCAAAAAAGCCAGCGGACTGACCAGCGATCTGCTGAGCATCGGGCAGATATTGAAAATACCGACAAGATAAGCCAAAACCGGGCAGGGAAAATATTTTCCCTGCCCGGCACTGTTTACCGTCTCTTCTTATTCACTGGCATTATACAATATAACTATTCAGATATTTCTCCTGTTCTTCCGTCAGAACATCGATCTCTTTTCCAAGGAAGGCGAGCTTGCGCTTTGCTACATCCATATCTACTTCCCTCGGCACATCGATCAGTTTTTCATTCAATTCTCCGCCATGCTCCACCAGATATTTTGCGGAAAGCGCCTGAATCGCAAAACTCATATCCATAATCTCTGCCGGATGTCCGTCACCCGCCGCCAGATTTACCAGTCTGCCCTCTGCCAGCACGAAAATCCACTGCCCCGTCGGCAGCTTGTAACCCATAATATTCTTTCTCTGCTCTCTCGTTTCCACAGCGATCTCACGCAGCCTTGCCATATCAATCTCACAGTCAAAATGTCCGGCATTACAAAGAATAGCCCCATCTTTCATGAGTGCAAAATCTTCCTCGTCAATCACCTTGTCACATCCCGTTACCGTTACAAAGAAATCTCCCACTTTGGCCGCTTCTTTCATCGGCATTACATCGAAGCCGTCCATAACCGCTTCAATCGCCTTGATCGGGTCGATCTCCGTCACAATCACCCTTGCGCCAAGCCCTTTGGCTCTCATCGCCGTACCTTTGCCGCACCATCCGTAACCGGCAACTACCACGATCTTGCCCGCCACGATCAGGTTTGTCGTTCTGTTGATTCCATCCCATACAGACTGGCCCGTACCGTATCTATTGTCAAATAAATGCTTGCAATCCGCGTTGTTGACGCGCACCATAGGGAACTTTAATTCCCCGGCTTTATTCATCGCCTCCAGCCGGATAATGCCCGTCGTCGTTTCCTCACACCCGCCGATGATCGCGGGAATCAGTTCCTGCATATTGGTATGCACCATATTGACCAGATCGCCTCCGTCGTCAATAATAATATTCGGGCCCGCTTCCAGCACGTGGCGGATATGTGTTTCATATTCTTCCGGTGTGCAATCATACCATGCATGCACTTCCAGGCCATCTTTTACAAGAGCCGCCGCCACATCATCCTGCGTGGAAAGGGGGTTGGAACCCGTCACATACATTTCTGCTCCGCCTGCCTTCAGTACCTTGCACAAATAAGCCGTCTTCGCCTCCAGATGTACGGAAAGCGCTATTTTCTTTCCGGCAAAAGGCTTTGTCTCCGAGAATTCCTTTTCCAATGTACGAAGAAGGTCACAATTCCTTTTTACCCATTCGATCTTGCGTTCGCCGGATTCGGCCAAATTAATGTCTCTGATTTCACTGCTCATTTCTTACCCTCCAATAAAATTATGAGATATATTCAGCCGAATTTTTATTATAGTGATGGTCGTCTGTCCTATCATCACTTTTATGCAAACCATAATGCCGGCCTCATTGGCAAACACTACGCAATTACATACTATTCATATTCTTTTTTATCCAGCCCCATACGGACAATGATTTCATTAATCTTTTTATACACCAGCTCTTCGTCCATCGTCAATACTTTTCTGTCCTCCATGACTATTTTACCATCAATGATTACCGTTTCTACCTCAGACCCATTCGCGGAATAAGACAGACCAGCGATCAGATTATTCCTCGGCGTTAAAGAAGGAGTATTCAAATCCAAAATAACCAGATCCGCTTTTTTCCCCGCTTCGATAGAACCCGTTTCCTCTTCCAGCCCAAGGGCTTTTGCCCCATTTATCGTAGCAATGCGGAAACCTTCCCTCGCGCTGATGCATTGAGGCGTTTTATTTACTCCTTTATGGATCAGCGTCAGGAGTCCCAGTTCCCGGAACATATTCAAACTGTTATTGGATGCCGCCCCATCGGTGCCAAGGCATACGTTTACGCCCATTTCCACCATCTTCCCAATCGGTGCAAAGCCGTTCCCAAGCTTCATATTGCTGGCAGGATTGGTTACCACGCTGACTTTCTTTCCTTTCAGGATAGCGATATCCTCATCCGTAACCTGCACGCAGTGGGCAGCGATGGCCGGCACGTCAAAGAGTCCGTTCCGATCTGCCATTTCAATAGGCGTGAGACCGTACTTCTCGCGAATCTGTTCCATTTCGCTGACGCTTTCCGACAAATGTACGTGTATCCGCATTCCGTTTTTCTTTGCTTCCTCCGATACCACCCTCATAAACCCGTCGTCACAAGTGTAGGGAGCATGAGGGCCTAACATAAAGCTCAGCCTGTCGCAGTCTTTTGCCGCGTCCCGTTCTTCATAAGCCTGTCTCAACCTCATCTGCCCGGCCTCGTCATGCCCGCTCCCGATTAATCCCCTGCTGATAACAGCTCTCATGCCGGACTCTTTCACCGCCCTGGTCGTCTGGTGGATATTCATCTGCATATCATTAAAGCAGGTTGTACCGCTTTTTATCATCTCTATAATAGCAAGGCAGGCTCCCCAATAGGTATCCTCATCCGTCATCTGCTGCTCAATGGGATCGATCGTTCCGAAAAGCCAGTCCATAAAAGACAGATCGTCGGCTACATTTCTCATAAATGCCATATAAGAATGGGTATGGCAGTTGATCAGCCCCGGAATCACCAGTCTGTCCTGTCCATCGATCACTTTATCTTCCCGGAATCCCTCCGGTTTTTCTCCTACCGCGGCAATCCTGTTTCCCTCAATATAAATACACGTCTTCCTTACTTCGTCTTTCTCTCCGTTCGGCAGAATTGCCAATATATCCTTTAAAACGATTCCCATAAAAATATCCTCCACATCTTTTTGTATGCCTCAAACCAGAAAAAGCTGGCCGTTGCATCGATTGTATCAAATTATCGATGCAATGACCAGCCCTATTGTCATTTTTTACTCCATTTCTGCGCGGCTTTATTGCGCAAAGCCAGCCTGGCTTTCAAGTTTGTGGATGCCGCGCAGACACAAACTTGGTCTTTCTCTTATCCGTTTACAGCTGGAACTTACTTCCCTGCTCGTTCAGAAGGTGGCTTAATTTTACCAGTCCTTCCGTATCTTCGGTACATTCGCCCAACGTCTGGGAAAGAAGCGTCATGCTGGCGCTCGTTTCCTCCGTAGAAGCCGCGTTTTCCTGCACTACGCTCGCCAGGCTGTTGACGGAATCCGTAACAATCTGTTTCAAAGAACCAAGAATCTCCGTCTGGCTTCCGATTTCTTTCGTCACCTCTTCCACCATAGCCACTTCTTTGTTCAAATGCTCAAACGCTTCCCGCGTCTCATTCAGGCGGTTTTGCTGGTTTTGCACGTTGCGCGTTACTTCCTCCATCTTAGCCACGGAAACCTCTACATTGCCGACCAGTTCTTTTACAATACTTTCTATTTCCTTGGCATTGCCCGAAGATTCTTCGGACAGGTTCCTGATCTCTTCGGCCACAACGGCAAAGCCCTTTCCTGCCTCTCCGGCCCTGGCCGCCTCTATGCTGGCATTCAGCGAAAGCAGATTGGTTTGGTTCGCCAGCCCTTTGATAATTTCGATCGCCTTGGTAATATTTGCAGCGGAATCATTATTTTTGTTCGTCTGCTTGGATACTACCTCGATCGCCTCAATCGTTACTTTTGTAATCTCATCCAGCTCCTTAATGCTTTCGGAGGCCTCTGTGGAATGCTGCATCATAGCGGATACCGCTTCTCCAAGTTTATTTACACCGTTCTTTTCCACTTCAATGACGCTGCCAAGCTCCACAATCTTCTCATTCACTGTCTCCGTCTCGTTGGCCTGGTTGGTAGCCCCTTGCGCCAGATCATCGATAGCCTGGTTGGTATTTCGAATGCTGTCCGAAATATATCCGAATTTCTCGCTGAACTTTTCGCTGCTCTGGTTCAGGCTTTCTCCCGTATGGATAACGCTGCCCAGCATATTTGCCAATGACTGGCGGACATTTTCCAGCGAACGCGCCATCCCGCCGATCTCATCGCCTCGTTTCAGCAAAGCCGGGCTAACCGTAAAACTCAAATCTCCCATAGCCGACTGACGAAGATGTCCTTCCACCAGTTTAATGCCCTTCGTGATCCTCATACCGCTCCACGTAGAAATCGCAAAAGCCGCAATCAGCATCACCAGCGCAGTAACACCATACATCATAAGCATACCGGAAAACTGCTCCTCGATATATATCTTCCTGCCGTCAATCTTTTCATTCATCTCGTCCACATAATTCCCGGTAGCCACTGCCCAGCCCCAAGGCTCAAACAATTCGCAGTAGGCGATCTTAGGCGCAACCGTAACACCGTCCGACTTCGTAAAGTAAAACTCGTTGTATCCACCTCCGGCCTTTGCCGTTGACACGATATTCTGTGTCACCTTCACACCATTCTGATCCGTCAGGTCATATCTGTCATTCCCTTCCTGATCCGTCAAAATCGGATGCTCGACCAGTATATAATCCGTTCTGTCTATCCATATGTACCCGGATGCATCGTCCCTGTAACGCATAGCCCGAACCGCATCCGCCGCCATCTTCTGTGCCTCTTCTTCCGTCAGTTCTCCGCTCTGGCTCCGGTCATAATAGCTCCGTATCACGGAAAGCGCCGACTGAACTTGCGATTTAATTTCCATCGAATATCCGTCTGTCATAGATTCTTCATACAACTCCATGGACTCGTTCATTGACTTACTCAGATCAAAAACACCCAGACATGCCAATCCGATCGTAGGAATAGCAACCATAACGCAGATAATTAAAATCAGCATAACCGTCAGGCTCCGAAATCCACTTGTCCTCTGTGTGCCAGCAACTGTTTTTTCTTTCATGTAACCCCACCTTCCAAATTTTATTTCCGATGTTTCCTTATATGGATTCAGATACGAAAAGCCCTTTTTATGGATGCTGACAGACCGCATCCATAAAAAGGGCTTTTGACACTTGAATCTCATACATACTAACTTTATTATACACCTTTTACCATTGAAGTCAATAAATCGGAAACAAAAAAATGGGAAATTCGTACTATTCTTCATCTTCCTCATCAAAGCCGCCCACTAATAGCCAGCCGCTCTCATCCTTTAAATAGAGCTGTCCCGTTCCCCATCCTATTCCTTCTCCGCAAAAAACAGCACAGTCCGGGCACATAAACCCCCAGACAGATGTCCCTTTTATGCTGCCATCGACCATATATTTTCCATCCGCCAGTAAGCATCCGCACAAATCACATTCCGGCGAGGCTCCTATATAATATTCCTTCAATCTCTTTCCTTTACCGGTATCTGCAATCTGATCCAAAATTCGTTCGGCCGAACTGCCATCCATAATGCCGTTGTTATCTCTTGGCAATATTTTACAAACAATTTGCCTTACCAGCTTCTCATTCTTTTCAAGATATTCCCAATACATATTTAATGGATCATTCGGCTCGCATACCCTCCATCTTTCATCCTTCCATGCGAAGAATGAACGTTCTTCCTCTTGCATATCACAGCGGAATGTACGGTACGCGCAGCCCAGATCCTCCGCAATATCCACATCCCGTTCATCCCGCCCTCCCCAAGTCATACTCATTAACAATGCGCTAAGGCTGCCCTCATAGTATTTATCGAGGATTTCCCGGAATGGCAGGGACTGCCCGATATCCTGAAGTCCGCCATAATACATTCGAACCGGCTCCGGGTCATGGACTATTAAATAATAAGACGGTATATACAGAATTCCGTTTTCCTTTGAGACTGCTAAATATATTGTAAAAACTCCGGTAGCAGGATTATACACCGATACTTCAATCTTTGCTTTCGGAAATTCCTCCTCAATTTCATCCAGACATCTTAAAATATGGTTTCTCCAAACCGCATTTTCCGAAAGCGTCTCTTTCACTTCGTTGCGAAGCGATTCCATATGAACCCGATTACACACATCCGCTGTCTTTTTCAGCCTCTGTCCCGTCGACCCGTCTTCCGCAAAAAGTTCGGAAATGATCGTCGCATCCGATAATAAATTATTTTTTTCAAAAATCCCGTACCGCCGTATCTCCTGGATGGTATGTCCCGTATCTTCTATAAAATCATGGATCTTTGCCGGATATCCAATTTCATAAAAATCCTGATAAAAAGATGGCTGCAGCGCCACTACGGATTCATGGAGATAACAGAGCGCCTCGCTTTCTTCCATATCCGAAATTATTTCCTGTCCTTCCCTATATTGTTCTTTGTCCGAAGATAAAATATCCAGGCACTTCTCTTTTGACAAAGTCTGCATCGCAAAATATGCCACGAATTCATAAACCGGCAATTCCACATCCGCTTTTACCTTCATCCCATTCTGACTGGCCATTTGCATAATTGCCTCTTTCATTTCGGCTTCTTTTTTTGAAGTGACCGGATGAGCCAATCGGATTATCATAATGATAAAATCATCAATGCCTTTGGCTTTGCACGATTGTTCCACCGATTGAATGCCTTTCTTCAAAGTATTTTCATTCAAATACCAGCACATAGCATGCCATGGCGCTATGAACCGGCCATTCGTTATAGGAAGGACGGCCACCGGAAAGGTATTGATCCCTACCGGACTGGACATTTCAATCTGCAAGCCTTTTACATCCCATTTTGTATCACAAACAAACCGGGAAAAAGGAACGATCAGTTCTTTCCAATCTGTCGAAGCCACAATCACCCTGATTTCATGATCCCTTGCCCCTAAATATGATTTCACGCCTTCTACATATTTAAACACTTCGTGTATGGCCTCTCTGGCAGATGCATCGCTTTTTTTTAATTCAATAATCACATGGTTCCCTTTTTTATCTTTTGCATATAAATCAATAAACCCCTTTGTTCCTAATGAATTGGGTATATACTTCTCTTTTTTCAGTAAAACCAAGCCATTCTCCAATACTTCAATATGATCCGCAATCCTATCCCTTAATTCCGCTTCTTTCATTACCTATCTCCTTTTTCGAATAACCGCTTTTCTTCTGTTTTCTCTTTTTTATTGTATCACCAGCCAGTACGCCTGTCATGTATGATCAGAATCTCCTGCCCGTAAGCATTTATTTCTAACCGGCCAAAAATGAAAAGGCGCAGAGCCTTTCTTATGAAAGACTATGCACCCTTCCATTTATTTTTCTTTTATCATTTTTTTACTCTGCCAGCTTCGCTATTTCCAGCCCTTTCGCCGGCGGTTCTTCCAGTACTTCCGCTATCAGTACTTCTTCTGTCAATACCGCTTCCACCAGAAGCCGGCGCTCATCCCTGCCGGCATAGCAAGTGGATAATACCAGAATCTTCGGTTCCTCCGGCAATTCCGTTTCCGTCCTGAAATTCCCTTCGCATTTTCTCACATCTTCCAAATGCTTTTGAACCTCGGCATTTTTTGTAAAATCATACTCATAGGGCAGGAGATCATCGGAAAAATCTATTGCGGCAAAGATCTCATAAGTAAATGTCTTCTCCGGCGTATAAATAATGACCTGGCTGTTCCGTTCAAAAAAATCTTTGTCCGCAAAATCATGGAGATCGCTGAACATTCCTCCATTTTTCAAGTTATGCCCGTACAACACCGTAACGGCATCCATAAAGTCCCGGCGATTGACCGGCTGGGAATAAATGACTCCGGGAAACCCTTCCGACAAATCTACCTGATGATTGAGATAATAATTATCGTACGGGTCTTTAGCATCGCTCTTCTGTAAAACCGGATAATCGATTCCAGTCCCCGGAACACTAATCCATGCATAAATATCCGGATTCTGCGCCTTTAATTGTTCGAAATCAACCTTTGCTCCGCCGGGTTCACTATCATTCCCCACCGCATCAGCAACACGACCGGACGGATCCGGAGCATCCGCCGCATCTTTCGTGGCACCGGCGTTTTCCATATTTACTGCATCCTCTGTCCTCCCTGTATGCAAGCCGGCCAGACAGACCGCCACACCAAAAACAAGGACTGCAAAGATTGACCATATTTGTTTTTTTCCAAACTTCATCTTTTCTTATTCTCCTGTTTTTGGACTCTTTAGTCTGTCAGTGCCATTCTTTTGTTCCGCCTCGGTAGCAGGAAGCATATCGTCCTCCGCCTTTGCGACGGAAATTACTTCCTGTCCACTGTTGCCCCGGCCGCTATTGGAACTGCCGCTTCCGCTGGCATTTCCGTTGTCATTGTTATTCTCATTGTCATCTTCATTTTTGCTGTCATCTTCTTCCTCGCTGTCCGGCAAAGTTTTGTCGATCACTACCACATACTCCGACGCATGGGAGAAGGACAGGCTGATATTTCCATCCTCCCTTATCTCCCCGGCATCCATAAATATCAGCTTCCCGGCGCTGTCATAATAGTATAAGTTCCCCGTACAGCCGCTGTTCTCCCTGCCCAGGTTCACGGTAAGGTCTGCCCGGAACCCAAATTCCCCGTTATGAACCAACGTGATCTGGGTGGAAGGTTTTCCTTCCGCAAGAGCCTCCACAATCGTCGGCGGGATATCGTCCGTATCCACGATCACCTCCAGGTCAATGTCCTTCAAGTCGGAGGCAACTACTTCATTCCCTCCGATCGACCAGCTGTAAGCGCCCATGTCAAGCACTATGTTGACTTCCTTCCCTTTGATAGCCTCCAGGACTTCCTTCGGCACCACGGTAACTTTCTTCATGTCCACATGTACCGTCCCACCACTTCCGCTTTGTTCTATATCCGTTATGATTCTATCAATCTCTTCCTCCGTAAGTTTCCCATCGGAAGGCTGCTCCGGTTCCTCTATGTCTCCGTCCTTCGGTTTCGCTTCCGCCACGAGAAATTCCTTGTCCTCAGTAATCCTCACGGTTTCACCCATGCTATGGCCTTGCCACACAATGTCCATATAATTTTCATTCTCTACAGGCAGCGTAAAATCAGAATTCTTCTCCACGACCACGTACTCACAGACACCCTCGGGGTATTTCAGGATAACCGCACAGTTAGCATACTCTGCCCGTATATTCATCTTCTTGTATCTGGCAATATCCGTGCCGCCGGTTACTCCTGTCCATTTCGCCAGCACAAGCCCTTCCAAGTGTTCCAGTTCTTCCAGAACCCCTTCCACTTTTTCCATGGCTGCGGGATAAGTGAGGTCTTCCCCGTCCAGAGCCATCAGCCTGTAGCCGGAGGCCAGTCTCCCATCCGCCCCCCGGTAGGTATAGGACACCTCAGCCGTAGTCTTTCCCTGGTATACGGCGATCACCTCCAGGTTCGTCATCTCATGGATCAGTATTTCCTCCCCGCTGATCCCCGGCAGGGCCCACTGTTCAAACTCAAGCCCCTCCGGCGCCGGCTGACCCTCCAGCTCTGCCAGGGCATCTTTGACTTTAGTCCCTTTCGCATACGTCCTGAAAACAATTTTTGAGGCTTCATTTCCGTTTTCGTCCAGGTATTTCACGTCCCACGCCACCACGCAGTCACCATATTTCCCCACTACGCCGACATAGGCTGTGTCTTCCACCTGCGCCGCTTCCTCTTGCCCCTCCAGCTGGTATTCCACCAGGAGGTCCGTATCCGCATCCGCCGGAGCTACAAAGGCAGCCAACATTTCCCCGTATGTGGCATCCTTGTCCACAAACTGCGGCACCACCGCCATTTTCATTCCTTCATCTTTACTTAGATAGGTAAGAACCACGTTGACGCAGCTCTTGTCATACACGGCCTGGAAATCATAGGACGGGTTTGTCGTATTTCCGAAAAATATCTCCGTCTCCCCGTCCATCTCCCTGCCGGAGACTGTATCCAGAAGTTTCATGTTTACCCCTTCTGCCGGCAATGGCGGGCATAGGCCGAGTCCTTTTAAGGAATCTCTTCTTCCCACCTTCACTGTTTTATTTTCCATAAAATAACCATATTGATAGCTGCCGTCTCCCTGACGCACTAATCCGTATATGGAAAAAGTGGCATCTTTCACATCTTCCCGGTAAGTATCATCGGTTTCTACCCTGTAATACCATGGGCAGGTGTCCCTCCAGTCCGGTTTGAAGTTGTTCAGGTATGTGTAATGCCCTTTGATATCAGATACATACAATTCGGTAAGCATCCATTCACAAGGATATGTATTATCAGTTATAGAAAGGGTTCCCTTATACTCTTTTGTATCATCATTATAATACAGCGTAATCCTATGGGAACTGGAGACATTTGATACCTGTGGATAAAAATAAGCAGTTCCCGTATTAGATGGATTTTCTTCATCCACTTTCACAGTAATGGTAACAGTGTCCCCCGGATAAACCCATTCCCCATTTTTATCAATGGTAATGCTTTCAATAACAGGTGCCTTCGTATCATCCAGATACCCTTCCGGATCCACGTTATAATACCACGGGCGGGTCGTATTCCAGTCCGCCTGGAAATCAGTCAGGGATGTACTATTTCCATTTACATCAGACAAGCTTATAGAGGTAAGCTCCCATTTCGTAGGATAAGTATCCCTTGTAATATTTATTGTTCCTGTATACTCCATAGTATTTCGGTTTAAAGATAAAGAACAATAATTACTTCCAATGCCCGAAGCCTGTGGGGTAAAATATACTGTCATTGAACTGGAAGGATTTTCTTCCTCCACTTTTACCTTAACGGTAACTTTTTCCCCTACCTTTACCATTTGTCCGTTCTTATCAATGGTAATGCTTTTAATGACAGGTTTTTGCTTATCATAATTAGCATTTACGACTGTATAAGTCAAATCTTTATTCGGCTCAATATTGCTTGGGTAAAAATACTGATAACCATTTGCCACATATGTCCTAATATAATTCAACTTCCATTTTGACGGATATGTAGTATTTTCAATGGTATAGGTACCTGTCAGCGTCTTAGTTTGCGCATTATATTGCATAGATACGGATTTGCTGCGTGTAACGCTGCTGTCCACCGTTTGCATATACATATACGTACTTCCCAGTTCTGCCCCTTCGCATTCTACATGCGCCGTATATGTCACCGTATCTCCTGGTTTCAGGGTTCCATCCGCATTGGAAGCATTCTTTTGTATTTGGAAATCGGAAATAGATACCTTTCTGTTATTACTAATCGTAAATGTATAACGGTATTTTCCATTTTCTTGCACATCCCAATCTATATAATTGTTTCTTCTGTCTTCCAGGCGAATCTGTCCAATATAATATTCTCCTTCATAGCCCGTAAACCTGCTGCATGGAAGTGTCCCAGTATACAGGTTTCCGCCTTTATTTTGGAGCGTTACTGTCTGTGTATGACTGGAACCGCTTTTTCTATATATTGTAAGAGTAATGGATTTGATCTGGTCGTCTGCATCATAGGCTGACATGTTAAAGTGAAGGGTACCATCCTTTGTCAATGTCTGCCCATTTTCCTCAAATTCAAAACTTTCTATAACCGGCTGGTTAATGTCATAAGAAAACGGCGCAACCAGGAAATCTTCCAATTCCGCTTCCGGCAGTATATTGGCCGAAACCGTTGGTTCCGGCACCTTCCCCTGTGTTGCGTTTTCTTCTTTCTGTTGCACCTCACTTTTTACTCCACGGTCAATTTCTTCTGCCGCCGTACCCTGCATTGGAAATACCGTCGCCGCTATGATGGACGCTGTCAGCAAAATTCCTAACAATTTTTTCCTGGACTTTTTCATCCATGATACCTCCTTTGTAAAATACATTATTTGAAATTATACAGGGAAGATCCCTGCCTGCCGCGCGAAGCACATGCTGTATCCACCAACAAATTCCTTCATGCACCTCTATGCGCCATAAAAAGTGTACATCCTTATGTATATCCGTACTAAGGCAAATCTGTTACAACATACTCCTTTCCTTTGCATCGATCTGCACGATGCATTTCACGCATAAAAAAGGAAACAAATGCGGGTAATCCCTCACGTGTTTCCGGTACAATCCATTCTCCCCCCTTCCTTTTTGGAATAATATACTTATATATTATGATTATACATTCTTTTTCCAAAAATAAAAGTGGTTTGCAAATATTTTTTTATTATTTTAATTTTATTTTATAACATAATCAAGCTAATTTATGAAATTAACATTCCTGGCATTGGATACATGTCCCCAATTATTAAGATCGCTCACTTTTGTCACTTTAAATCTTACTATTTCTCCAACCTTATAACGCGGTTCCTGTCGGTTCCAGTCCGCCAGCCAATGGCTTTCATCCGGAATATGGGAATCTGCCCCTTTTAATTCGGACAACGGCAGTAATCCATCCAGCTTATAAAAATAATGCCCCTTATTTTTATTGCAATATGTATCAAGAATAGCAGCTTCATAAAATCCATTATTCGGATGAAGAATATGGCTTAATCCATTTCCGATATGTAGACGGGCCGATACGGTCCCTAGCGTTGCAGACAGATCCGAAGACAGTTTTCTGTCCCATCCAATCCCGCTGGAATTATATTGCAGATAGCGATAGTGACGATAATCAGACGGAACATCTTCTGAATTGGATGTAATAATAATTACCTCTTTATCCAAAGCATGGGCTATTCCCAATTCATAATTGACATTCGGATTGCGCCCTGTCACTTCTGCCAGAATGATATCGGCATTTTGTATTGACTGTTTGATATCCTGTATAATGGGCCGGTTATCGTAAATATCATCCGCCCGAAGCGGTTTTAGTCCCATCGCCTGAATGGCTGGTTTATAAATTTTACGATATATCTCATCAAATTGCCCGCCAAAGGGCATAACAACAAAGCATGTTTTTTCCATATGTTTTTTCTCCCTTTCATGAAAGTGCCATATCTTGTAATTCTTCTACTCTGCCAATTACAGCATTCGACAGTGCCTCTATGCGTTCCTCATCAATAAATTCTGTCGGCATAAAAATTTCTCTTATATCATCCTCTAAATGCCTTAACTCTTCAAACGGAATCCAACTAAAATCTGAAACCAATCTTATCTGTCTTGAAATATTGGAATAGAACGGCTTTGTTTCCATTTTCTCTAACGGATTAATTGCTCTCGTAAGTTTATCATGCCAAAGGCTTGTTCCACTGTCAAACACCGGTGCCGGTCCTATCCATTCCAAAGTTTCTACATTTCGTATCGCCCCCAAATTCCCAAAATGCCGATCCGTATTGGCCATTAAATAATCAAATACCAACATATAATCAACAAATTCTTTCATACCTGGGATGCCAAGTCTCTGACAAGCATTCAGAAAATGCTCATAAGAAGAAAACTGATTGCTCTTTTTCATGCTGCGATTAATACTTACTGCACTCACCAATTCCGTATTATGATTGATAAAATTTTCGCATACGCTATAGGGGACACCCCCCTCCAAAAGCGCTTTATAAGATACATAATTTTTACAACCAAGTCTTTGATGGAGCCTCGTTCCGAATACTTCATTAATTGGCTCCTGCATATAAGGATTGCTGCCAGCCTTCACCAAATATCTCTTCGAGTCAATAATGACCCACTTCTTTTTCAACCATCCGTCTGAAGTATTACATGGAGACATTAGATCAATCCCCTGTGCTGCTGGTCTGCCAAACAGAATATTACCTACATCATCTGAAAAATCATTTTCAAAAAAATTGATATTTTTCCACTTCAATTCACTGTCCACAGGTTTCATCCAGTATTGGTCCGAGAGGCTCAACCCATAACATCTTGGCAGCAGCTGCTCCGAATATCGAACCCCCAGTTGCTCCAATGCAGGTGTGATTCCTGATCTGCTTGCAGGAATACATCTGCCAAACCACCACTCATTCAGCTCCTTTTTATTCGGAATACCTGTTTTTACATCTATTCCAATCGGCAGGAAATCCAATTCGTAATTCTTCCTTACTTTTAATATTGTCGCCGTATCATCATCCAATTCCACCTCTACTACAGGCACATTTTTATTCATCAGTATACACCGCATTGGATTTCCACCTCCCTGATTCTATGCTGAAAAAAATTTGTATTTATTATATCCAATGCGTGTTAAAAAGTACAGAAATAAAATTCATTTTGAATATGAAATGATTTTAATTATTCTTCTGTTGCTCTTATTCTTCTAATAAGCTTATCTTTCAAGCTCTGTTCATCTTTCCAAAAAATAGTATTAATTTGTGCAACATCAAAATGAGGATTTTCTCCATCCTTGCAGCAAAGAATCAAATCTTTACCTTTGGCTACTGCATAGCCAGCCTCATAATATACTCCACCCCGTTGACCTGTCAGATCTGCAATAACAAATATACTGTCACTTATCTCTTTATATATTTCAGGTACAATTTGATTATTATGCTCTTTATTATCTATTAACATTGGGTCATAATTAAAACTCTTAATAGCATCCACTATAGCATTTCTAGCTTTTTTCATAGAATCATCAAAATTCATAGCAATAAAAACTTTCTTCTTCTGTTCTCTTCCTATCATATCTATTACAGAAAACAATTCATATTCCTTTAACCCTCTATGTAACTTTTTTACGAACTCCTTATATAAGCTACAATCTATGTCTACACCCCTTACAACAGATAAAACTGCATAACTAAATTCTACATTATCCTCTACTCTTTGGATTTTTTCATATATGTCTGGAAATGCGACACAACAATGCAAGAACCCTTCTTTATCATAGAAATTTTCTGCTCCTTTCATTTTTTCATCCCATTTCCATCCCATTTCAGAATATGCCAGCATGACATCATCATAATATATACTTTTCCAACTATATTCCAAATTCTCCATCTTTTTAGAGCCTAAAGCAAAAACCACCGCTTGTGATTTTTCCAACTCATAATTCTTTTTATAGGAATTATAACAGTTCTCTACCCATACGCGAAACAATTTGAAATTTTCCTCACTGTTCGCCCATGTACTTACAATTTCCTTAAATTTTCCTATATTCATTTTCTACGTCCTTTCCACCAGTTCCTGTCGTAATTTAGATTCTATCATCTTTGTACTTCTGCCAATTCTTCTTACCAATTCATCTTGTCCAACAGTTTTTACAATATTTTCTTCATTCATCCCCCAATTATAAATATAGGTTTTAAACATTATATTTATTTTATATTTTCTACATATTCCTGTCAACTAACTTCAATATGCTCTTCCACTATTCCCTTGAATATAAAAGAGTGCTGGAAACTGATATGGTCAAGCTTTTTTGTAGCACTTATAGCCAATAAAATTCGTTTTCATGAGGACATTGTCGTAGAATAAGGCCGCCCATTCCGCACCACAAAAGTGTCAGAACAGGCGGCCTCTTAGCCACATTTTCTATTCAGTTGCCGATCATCTTTTTCCAGTAATTACCGCCACCCAGATTTTTCAGCCGTTCATCATCCATCGTAAAGCCTTTTATCATATACTCTTTTAATCGTTCAGTAGCCCAACGCCGGAAATTTGTGGCAATCTTGGATTTCACTCTATATCCAAGAGAAATAATCATATCAAGATTATAATGCGTTGTATTATAATTTTTCCCGTCATTACTTCAATCTCTGCCATTGGTTTTATCTCTGGCATAATCATTTTTTCATCTTCGAATTTAACGTCAATTTTTGTGTGTCCATCTTCCGTTGGATAGTTGGAATAGGTGACTTAGAAAATATCCATTATTCAAGGGTTTCCAATGCTCCTATGAATTTATAATGGATAGTAAGTCGTTGAATTTTCTGCCCGTCAACTTCTACGGGTTCAGAAACAAGAATTTTTTCTATAAGTTG
>ERZ808051.74-NODE-74-length-132222-cov-6.565341_pt1 | contig 132222 bp, 121 predicted proteins | sample MGYA00380199_ERZ808051 | MGnify/ENA primary metagenome ERZ808051 (study PRJEB31490, sample SAMN06133391) | mouse gut metagenome | isolation source: J11 | host: mice | place: China: Chengdu | collected 2015-05 ... | reverse complement strand
CCGCCCCCGCCGCCAGCGCGGCTTCCCCCGCCCCCGCCGCCGGGTCCGCCCCCGCCGCCGGCACGGCCCCCGCCGCCACTCCGGCCCCTGCCGCCCAGCAGCAGCACCCCAAGGAGACGCTGATCAGCGTCAACCTGAGCAAGCTGGACCAGCTGTCCGCCGTGGTGGGCGAGATCGTCATCACCGAATCCATGGTCACCTCCTCCCCCGACCTGAAGGGGCTGGTGCTGGACGCCTTCTCCAAATCCGCCCGCCAGCTGCGCAAGCTCACCGACGAGCTTCAGGACGTGTCCATGTCCCTGCGCATGGTGCCCGTGTCCAGCGTGTTCCAGAAGATGACCCGCATTGTGCGCGACATGACCAAAAAGCTCAACCGCCCGGCCAAGCTCACCCTCATCGGCGAGAACACCGAGGTGGACAAGACCATCGTGGACGCCATCGGCGACCCCATCATGCACATGATCCGCAACTCCATGGACCACGGCATTGAGGAGACTCAGGAGGCGCGCGTCGCCGCCGGCAAGGACCCCGTGGGCGAGATCATCCTGTCCGCCCGGGACACCGGCAGCGAGGTCATCATCGAGATCATCGACGACGGCCGGGGCGTCAACGACGAGGCCGTGCTGGCCAAGGCCATCCGGCAGGGCATCGCCTCCCCCGACGTGGACTACAGCCATAAGGAGATCCTCAACTTCCTGCTGGCCCCCGGCTTCTCCACCAACACCGAGGTCACCGAGTTCTCCGGCCGGGGCGTGGGCATGGACGTGGTCAAGCGGAGTGTGGAGGAGCTGGGCGGCTCCGTATCCATCTCCAGCGAGCTGGGCCACGGCATGACCACCACCATCCGCATCCCCCTGACCATGGCCATCATGGACGGCATGGAGGTCGCCGTGGGCGACTCCATCTTCACCATCCCCATCAACAACATCCAGGCCACCATGAAGGTGTCCTCCGGGGATGTGATCCACGACTCCAGCAGCGGCGAGATCATCAAATGCCAGGGCAGCTTCGTGCCCATTGTCCGCGCCCGGAACCTGTATCAGCTCCAGGGCGGCTGCGCCAACATCGAGGACGGCGTGCTCATCTGGCTGGAGGCCGGGGACCACTCCTACTGCCTGTTCGTGGATGAGCTGCTGGGCCAGCAGCAGGTGGTGGTCAAGCAGCTGCCCGCCTATGTGAACAGCTTTAATGTGAAGCACTACGGCATCAACGGCTGCACCCTGCGCAGCGACGGCAGCATCAGCATTATCCTGGACGTGGCCAGCCTGTACACCGCCGCCCGGGGTATGTGAGAAGGAGAGAAGAATATATGAACGAAGAGATCCTGTTCGCCCGCGAGGACGAGATGGAGGCCCTGAACCTGGACGACGCGGTGGACTCCCAGAAGTACCTGATCTTTATGGCGGGCCACCTGAAGCTGGGCGTAGTGGCTGAGGACGTGGTGGAAATTCTGAACAATCAGGTTATCACCTACCTGCCCATGGTGCCCGACTTCATCCGGGGCATCATCAATATGCGGGGCCAGATGATCCCCATCCTGGACATCCGCGCCCGGCTGGGCATGGAGCCCCAGGAGGGCGACAACCTGGTGGTGGTCATCAATCTGGGGGAGGTGCAGCTGGGCATTCTGGTGGACGGCGTGGATCAGATGCTGGATATCCCCAAGGTCAATATTCACCCCCTGCCCGCCAACAGCACCCAGATGCTGGTGTCCGGAATGTGTTCCCTTCCCGATGGCTCCGGCACCATGATGGTGCTGGACTGCGTTCAGTTGATGCCCAATGATTAGCCCGGGAGCCGGAGCGGGCGGCTCATTCTCCGCCCTGGCCATTACAGATGCCGATTTCACCCGCCTGGTGAAGTTCATGCAGAGCAATTATGGCATTGACCTGTCCCAGAAGCGCCAGCTCATCACCGGCCGTCTGTCCACCGCCATCAAGCAGCGGGGCTACACCAGCTTTTCCGACTTCGTCAACCACGTGCTCCAGACCAAGGACAACGACGAGGTCACCCTTCTGCTGGATAAGCTCACCACCAACTACACCTTCTTCATGCGGGAAAAGGAGCATCTGGACCTGTTCTGCCAGAAAATCATTCCCGACATCGTGCAGAAGCACCAGCGGGACAAAACCCTGGCCATCTGGAGCGCCGGCTGCTCCACCGGGGAGGAACCTTATAATATCACCATGTTCCTCTTCGACTACCTGGGCCCCCAGGCCGCCCAGTGGGACTGCCGGCTGCTGGCCACCGACATCTCCAACCGGGCCATGACCGCCGCCAAAAAAGGCGTGTACGAGCTGCCGGACACCATCCCCGCCGACTGGAAGAAGAAGTATTTCGTGCCCCAGCCCGGCGGACAGTACCAGGTCGCCCCCAAGGTGCGGGACAACGTGATTTTCCAGCCCTTCAACCTGATGGACCCCATCAAATTCCGCCGCAAGTTCGACGTGATTTTCTGCCGGAATGTGATGATCTACTTCGACCAGCCCACCAAGGACGCTCTGGTCCGCCGGTTCTACGACGCCACCCTCCCCGGCGGCTACCTGCTCATCAGCAAGTCGGAAAACCTCAGCGCCAACGCCCCCTATCGCCGTCTGGCCCCGTCCACATTCCAAAAGTAAGCGGAACTGCCGGGCCGATCCCCTGCCGGTCGGCCCGGCAGTTCCATGAAAGAAGGAGAGGAGTTCCCTCTTATGACAATCCCTGCAGCAGTCAATAAGAAAATCCGCGTCATGGTGGTAGATGATTCCATGGTGGCCCGGGGCATGTTGATCCGGGGGCTGAACGCCCACCCCAGAATCGAGGTGGTGGGCTACGCCATCAACACCCTGGACGCAAAGAACAAAATTCCCCAGTACCAGCCCGACGTGGTCACCATGGACGTGGAGATGCCCGGACAGAACGGCATCGAGTTCCTGAAGCAGTATCTGCCCACCCATCCCATCCCCGTCATCCTGGTGTCCTCCTTAAATTTAAAGGTGTTCGACGCTCTGGCCGCGGGCGCGGTGGATTTCGTCCGCAAGCCCGACGGCACCACCAGCGAGGCCACCTTCCTGGCCGCCCTGGCCCAGAAGATCATCATTGCGTCCAGCGCCCGTCCCCGCACCGCCGCCCCCATGCCGGCGGGCGGCGCGGCGGCTCCGCTGGGGGCCTCCGCCGCCCCGAACCTGGGCGCCAGCCCCAACCTGGACCGGGTCATCATTGGACTGGGCGCCTCCACCGGCGGCACCGAGGCCACTTTGGCCGTCATGAAACGGCTGCCCGCCGATATCCCCCCCATGGTCATTGTGCAGCACATGCCCCCCGGCTTCACCAAAATGTACGCCGAACGGCTCAACCGCCTGTGCGCCATGGAGGTGCGGGAGGCCCAGAGCGGCGACGAACTCCACCGGGGCCTGGCCCTGATCGCCCCCGCCGACCTCCAGTGCCGGGTGGTGCGCATCGGCACCCGGTACACCGTCAACTGCACCCCCGGGGAAAAGGTCAGCGGCCACCGCCCCTCTGTGGACGCCATGTTCCAGTCCATGGCCGACGTGGTCAACTGCAAAATGGTGGGCATCATCATGACCGGTATGGGCCAGGACGGCGCCGTGGGCCTGCTGGCCATGCGGAAAAAGGGCGCCTACACCATCGGCCAGGACAAGGAGTCCTCCGTGGTCTACGGCATGCCCGGCGTGGCGCAGAATATCGGCGCGGTGATGATCCAGGCCTCCTGCGACAATATTTCCAACGTTCTCCTCCGGCACCTGAAGACCCTGGGCTGACGCGCCCCCAGCCGGCGTGCGTGCGGAAATTCGTTCAAAAACAGAGTTTGCCCGGAGCTTTTGCCAAAAGCTCCGGGCAAATTGCGTTTAGAAAGAAATTTCCTCCTTTTTCTTATGTTCCACCCAACTTTGCCGATATATAAGATGAATGTGATACTGAAACCCTACGGATATCAAAAGGATGTGAGTGATTATGCTGACCTCGTCCGGATACGGAGCAATCTCCCCCATCGGTCCCGCCAAGGTCTATCAGGCGAAATCAACCCGGGACAAAAAGGCCCAGGTGGTTTCGGCCGGCAACAAATACGACAGCGTGACCCTCTCCACCCCCAGTCAGGACAGCCGTTTCCACATGGGGCTGGTCAGCCGGCTGTCCGGCGAGGTGCGCACCGCCACCACCACCGGCGACATCGCCGCCCTGCGCCAGCAGGTGGCCTCCGGCGAGTATACCCCCGACCCCATGGCCATCGCGGCCCGAATTCTCTTCCTCGGGGAGGGGCGGTAAATGGGGACGGCTGAGTGCCGGTCCTATCTGGACCTGCTGAAGGAGCTGAGCGGCTGCCTGGACCGGCTGTCCGCCCTGGCTCAGGAGAAGGCGGAGACCGTCCGGCAGGACGACCTCACCGCCCTGGGCGACGTGCTCAAGCAGGAGCAGGCCATGACCCTCACTCTGCGGGGGCTGGATCAGCGGCGGATGAAGCTGCTGGGGTCGCTGGGGCTGGAGGACGTGCCCCTGGCGGAGCTCCACACACACGTTCCGCCCGAGCTGGAGGACGAAGCCCGGCAGGCGGCGGAAAACGCCCGGCGCAGCTACCGGGAGTACCGCAGTTATGCGGATATGGCGCGGAACACCCTGGAGCTCAACCTGCACCAGATTGAAAAGGTGATTGCCGCCGCCGGAGTGGACACATCCGGCCTGGGCGCGGGCTATACCCCCCCCGGCGTGGAGCCTCCTCAAAACATGAAAACAGATTTTCGCGCCTGACCGCGGCGTTGTAATAAAGGAGTTTTAGCTATGGGTACTGTTGGAACATTTGACGGCTTTACCACCGCCCGGCTGGGTATTTACGCCGCCCAGCACGGACTGCGTGTGACGGGCAACAACATCTCCAACCTCAACACGACGGGCTACACCCGCCAGCGTCTGGATCAGGTGAGCCTGAAAACCGGCGGCAGCGATGTGTACCGCTCTCAGTTCGACAACCATGTGGGCAACGGCGCCCTGGTGACCAACATCAACCAGGTTCGGGACCCTTACCTGGATATCCGATTCCGCAACACCGCCTCCAGCGTGGGCTACAATGATACGCTGCTGGCCGGCCTCAATGAGATTTCCGACACCCTGGACGAGGTGGGCCGGGAGATCGCCAAGGACAACGAGGACGACGGCGTGCTGTACGCCCAGATGCTGGACGTGCTGAAACAGCTGGAAGGGCTCAGCGAAAACCCCACCAAGGGCAACGACACCCTGGTGCGCAACTCCGCGGAGGCGCTGTGCAACCTGTTCCACACCTATGCCGACAAGCTGGAGACTCTGCGCCAGAACACCGTAGACGACCTGAAGAAAAAGGTGACGTCCACCAACGAGATTCTCACCAACATCCGCAACCTGAACGAGTCCATCCGGGAGGCGGAAATCCACGGCGACAACGCCCTGGAGATGCGGGACGAGCGCAACCGCCAGATCGACGAGCTGTCCCAGCTGATGCACATCAAGGTGGAGTACACCATGGAGGAGATCGGCGGCGGTCTTGAGGTGGAGAAGCTCACCATCTCCCTGGGGGACTCCAACCCGGACCCCCTGATCACCACGGACAGCACCGTCCTGGTGGACGGCATCTACGGCTCCCAGCTCTCCATCAAGCAGGTGCCCACGCCCAACCCGAATTTTGATCCCGACCCCAACAACACCGATCCTGCCAACCTGCCCTACCTGGACAAGGACGGCAACCCCTGCGAAGAGGCCGACGCCGAGATGATGGACGATCCCATGTACACCTTCGTGGTGTCCAAACTGGTGGACCAGCGCAACATCGTGCCCAAGGACCTGGACATCAACAAAGGCCGCCCGGTGACCCTGGACGACAACGACCTGTACGGCTCCATCCAGGCGGTGCGCGAGCTGCTCACGGAGCGGGGCGAGTTCTCCACCAACGCCGATGTGGCCGTGGATGAAAACGCCTCCATCAAGCGGGGCATCCCCTTCTATCAGCTGTCCATGGACCTGCTGGCCAAGAAGTTCGCCGACACCTACAATGAGCTGAACCAGGGCGCCATGGTGGATGAAAACGGCAACTTGATTTATGAGGAGCAGACCGGCACGCCCAAGGATCTGGGACTGAAGGAGGCCGCCAACGGCTACTATGTGGATGTCAGCGGCTACTACGTGGGCAACAACGCCCACGGCCAGTGCGTGCTCACCAAAGCGCAGATCAATGAGCGAGACGACATGAAAACGGCCATGCTTAAAATTAAGGCCGCCGACCCCGGATTCTACAACCAGCATCAGGCCGACCTCTTCCCCAACGGTGAGAACGGCGAGGTGAACGAAACCAAGGCCCAGGAGGTTCTGCTGGCCTTTATGAAGGCGGGCGCCGCCCCCGGCCACGGTGTCAGCGCGGCGGGCAACCCCGCCGACCAGCCCATCACCGTATACGCCACCGTGGCCCCGGAGGGCGTGGGCCCCCTGTTCAGCAACCGCAACGACAACGACGATCCCACCGGCATCAACGCCTCCAACATTTCCATCTCCCACAGCTGGTCCACCGGCGACGTAAAGGTGGTTCCCACCTATGTCCGCCTCCACGACGGCACCATCAACAACTCCACCAAGAACGAAAACGTGGACCACATGATCTCCAAGCTGAACGAGGACCTGGTTTACAATCCCAAGGACCTGATCGGCGACGACTGCGTCAGCTCCAAGCTGTACAAGGGCAGCTTCAACGGGATGTATGACAACATGGCCTCCACTCTGGGCAACGACCAGCGCACCACCAACGTTCAGCTCAACACCAGCTATACCCAGCTGGTGGAGATCGACACCAGCCGGGACGGCGTTTCCGGCGTGGACCTGAACGACGAGGCCATGAATATCATGCAGTTCCAGAAGGCGTACTCCGCCGCCTGCCGCATGATGACCGCCATCGACGAGGCAATCGACCGGCTGATCAACAACACCGGCATTGCCGGACGCTGACCATAAGGAGGGTATCTCATGATCCGTGCCACAACAGGCGGCGTGCTGAGAAGCTACCGCAAAAATTTGATGAACTCCTTTATTTCCCAGAATCACGCCCGGGATACGGTGCTCACCCAGCGCAAATTCAACTCCTACGCCGAGGACCCGGCCGCCGCCTCCAAAGCCTTCCGGCTGCGTAAGTCCCGGATGATGGCGGAGACACAGAAGAACATCAGCACCAGCACCTATCAGAAGTTTCAGACCGCTTTCAACAGCCTCCAGTCCATCGACCAGCTGGTGGATACGGAGAACGGCGGCGAGCAGCTGAGCACCTTGAAATCCACCACGCTGAAAATGCTCAACGATCCCTCCGGCGACGCCCGCACTCAGCTGAGCAAGGCCCTGAGCGTCATGTCGGAGACCATCGTCCAGAACCTGAACCAGAAATACGCCGACACCTTTATCTTTGCCGGGGCGGACGGCCACAACGTCCCCTTTGAGGTCAAAACGGTGAACGGGCGCAATCAGCTGTATTACCGCGGAGTGTCCGTGGACGCGGCGGTGCCCAACGTGTGGAAGAACGGCGATACGCCTGTGCAGGTGGACGCCAACGGCAACTATGCCCCCGGCGGCGGCAGCTACCTCAAGATGGACAACGTGGATCTGATGTCGGTGAGCCAGTACGACAACCTCTATACTCCGCCCGCCCTGGAGGCCAACGCTGCCCCCAACACCGGCTTTAAGGAGTATAATCAGGACGGCACCGACTTCACCGGCGCGGCCGGGGAGACGGGCGGCTATTACCGGAAGCTGGACGCCAACGGCAATCCCGGCGACCTCATCTCGAAAGAGGACTACGACGCGGCGGTGGAAAAGTCCAAGACCGCTCCCAACCGCCTGACGGACGCCGGCAAAAACGTCGTATACGTGGATAAGGACGGCAAGGTAATTCCCGCCCCCACCACCGACGCCCAGAAGGCCAATGCCTATTATATGGTGGTGGACGGCGACCCCAAGGACCAGGCCATGACCAAGCAGGAGTTTGACGACGCCGTCGAGGAAGCCGCCAAGCTGGAAACCCTGGTCAACGAAAAGCGGTTTGTGGACATTGGCCTGGGCTTCCAGGAGCACGACGGAAAGCTGATTGAGACCAGCGGCTATAACGACGCGCTCCACGGCATCACCTTTGTCGGCTATGGCCTGGACGCGGACGGCGACCCCAAAAATATTTACTCCATCGTTCAGCGGCTCTCCGAGATCGCGGACAACGTACCCGAGGAGGGCAAGTGGAGCGATGATGTCTATGAGGAGTTCCGCGGCCTGGTGCTGAAGCTGGAGGACGCCTCCTCCGAGTTCAAGACCCAGTTCACCAATATGGACGCCAGCACCACCAAGCTGAAAAACAACACCCAGCTGCTGGAGGACAACATCTACAATCTCCAGGAGCAGTACAGCGACTTGGAGGACGTGGATATGGCGGAGGCCATCAGCGCTTTTATCTGGGCGCAGTACAGCTATAACGCGGCCCTGAAGGTGGGCAACAGCATCCTGTCCCAGAGCCTGATGGATTACCTGCAATAAACCCGGCGCCCTGTGCGCAGTCAAGTTATTGTGAGAGAGGAGCGGAAATGACACATGTATCCCCTGATTGAGATTAAAACTGTCCCTATTGAGATCGAAATGAAGGTTTCCCACGCCAAGTTGGAGTACAGCCGCGGGACTGCCGATTTGGAAATCTCTCGAGGGGATGGCGGGCTGAGCATCAAGAGCCGGCCCATCAAGCTGAACATCGACACCTTTGAGGCCCGCAATTCCGTGGTCCCCACGGCCATGCGCTCAATTGAGCAGTATGCCCAACAGGGACAGCAGGCCTCCTACACGGCTACGGCAACCTTTGCCCAGCAGGGCCAGATGCTTTTGGAGGCGAAAATCGGACAGGATATGATCACTCAATTTGCGGCTGACGCCACCATGAAGAATTACAAGCCCAACGTGGGCCTGGAATTTCTCCCCTCTGCTCCCCCCGAAATCAGCTGGGACCCGGGAGAGATGCATATTCGCTATGAAATGGACAAACTGAACTTCGATTGGCGGGTGAACCAGCCCCAGTTTGAGTTTACTCCCGGCGATATTGAGCTGTCCGTCACCCAGCAGCCTGATGTGATTATCAAGTATGTGGGCGGGCCGCTGTACGTGCCCCCCTCTGCCGACCCGAATTATCAGCCGGTAGACGTGGAGGCCTGATGCGGCTTCCCCCCGACAGGAGGCGTTTCTTTGAAGCTCCAGACCAAATATTTCGGACAGATTGACTACGAGACGGAGGATATCGTTACCTTTCCGGTGGGGCCCTTCGGCTTTGAGGCCGAGCACGAATTTCTGATCCTGCCCTTTGAGGGCAGCGCTGGATCCCTGTTGTGCTTCCAGAGCATTCAGACCCCCGCCTTGGCCTTTGTCGCCATGGACCCCTTTGCCCTTCTGCCCGGCTACACCCCTGTCCTCCAGCCCCAGGAGCTGGAGGCGCTGGGCGTGGCGGACAGCCAGGAGCTGGGCTTCTATGTGCTGTGCGTGGTCAAAAAACCCGTGTCTGACAGCACGGTCAATCTGAAATGCCCGGTGGCCATTCATCCGGAAACCCGGGTCGCCCGCCAGGTCATTTTGGATACCGACGCCTATGAGATGCGCCATCCCCTGGCTCAGTTCAGCGCAGAGGGGGACCAATCATGCTGATTCTGCAGCGCAAGGCCGGCGAAGCCCTGATGATTGGCGAGGACATCACCATCCGCGTAGTCTCGGTGGACGGTGCCCGGGTGCGTCTGGCCATTGCCGCGCCGGAGGACGTGCCCATCCTGCGCAGCGAGCTGGTCACCGCCACCGCCGCCAACCGCGACTCCGCCATGGAGGAGTCCGCCCCCGCCGAGCTTCTGGGCCTGCTGGGCGGCGTGCTGGATCATAAACGGGATGGGTCCGCCGGCCCCGCCCCAACCCAGTCTCCGGCGCCGCCGGAGGGAAAGGAGGAGTAACCTATGATGGAATCCATTGCCAGCATGGCGATGGGCATGAGCGCGGCGTCCTTCGCCAACAACTACTCCATCGCCGTCACCAAGAAGATGATGGACAGCCAGGAGTTGGCAGGCCAGGAGCTGATGAAGATGCTGGAAGCAGTCCCTGCCCCCGCCAAGGGTCAGTATATCGACGTATACGCGTGACACCCGAAAAGCCGGCCGTCAGGGCCGGCTTTTTTATTGCGGCGGGATTGACCTTCGGCCCAGATGGCTATAATGATGAGCAAAACCGCGAGGAGGCCGTCCATGGAGTTTGCTCAATTCTGCGCCTGCGGGCCGTCCGGCTACGCCCAGCTGAAGCAGCGGGTGGACGCCTGCGCCCGGCTGGGGCGCAGCTATGAATTCCCATCCTGTGCCCTCCCCCCTGGCTGTTCTCCCAGCCAGGCCCAGGTGGGCTTCTGGCGGCGGGGGGAGGATTACTTGCTCTACTTCCGCCCCGCCGTGGCCTATCACGGCGTCCAGCCGCCCCTCAGCGATTTCTTTGCCCGGGGCGCCGTGCAGCGCTACGCCGGATTCCAGGCCATGGCCGACTGCCTCCGGAGGCTGGACGAGGCCCTTACCGCCTCGGAGCCCGACCTGTTCCAGGCTCTGAAGCGTGAGCTCCAGGACCGGGTGCTGGGCCAGGAGGCGGCGGTGGAGGCCGCCGCCTTCAAGCTCCGGGGCCACGTCTGCAAGCGGGAACCGCTCCGGCCTCTGTCGCTGATTTTTTACGGCCCCACCGGCGTAGGCAAGTCGGAGTTGGGCAAGGCCCTGGCCCCGGCTCTGAACCGCTGCCTGGGCGAGGAACGCTTCCGCCCGGTGTGGACGGAGCTGAACACCTATACTCAGGCTCATTCCGTATACCGGCTCACCGGTGCGCCGCCGGGGTATGTGGGCTACGACGACCCTCCTGTGCTGGAGGCGGTGCGCCGCTGCCCCCACACCGTATTTATGTTTGACGAGCTGGACAAGGCCCACCCGGAGGTCCTGAAGGTGTTCATGTCCATTCTGGACGAGGGCCGGTGCACTGCCCGCCGGGAGGACGCCCAGGGCGGACGGGAGCTGGATTTCCGCCGGTGCATTTTTTTGTTCACCACCAATACGGACCTGTCGGAGCGGCGGCGGGCGTTGGGATTCGCCCCCCCTCCCCCAGGGCGGGACAGGCCGGTTCCATCCGGCCCCGCCGGGCTGGCCGGACGGCTGTTCCAGGCGGACGAGGCCGCCCGGCAGGCTCTGGTGCGCTCCGGGGTTCTGCGGGAGATCGCGGGCCGGTTCAGCGGACTGATCGGATTTCAGCCTCTGGACCAGGACGCCCGGCGGGCGGTCACCGCTAAGCAGATCGCCGCCCTTGCCCGGGAGTACGGCTTGAATGTGGCCCAGGTGGACCCGGACACCGCCCGGGCCCTCACCCCCCGGGACGCCGCCTCTCCCCGTTCCAACGTCCCGCTGCTGGAAGGGCTGCTCACCCCTGTCTTTCTGGCCTGGTCCCATCCCGCCCAGGGCGTCTCTCCCCTGCGGCTCACCGGCAGGCCGGAGTCCCTGCGCCTGCTGCCCCTGTAAAAAACCCGCCGGGAGCGTATGCTCCCGGCGGGTTTGCGCGCCTCAGGGCTTCTTCAGCTCCCTGATCTCATCGGTGACCGGATCAAGGCGATAAATATGCTCGCCGTCCAGACTGATCAGATAGCTGCCCATGAACTCATTGCTGTTCTGGACGTTGTTGCTGTTATACACGTTCAGGCGGTAGCAGGCTTTGCCGTCCACCATCTCGGTGCCATCCAGAGACAGCACTTCGTACTCCTCCATGGACGCGCCGGGGAGCTCCAACTGCTCCGGGGCCATCTCCTCCAGCATATCCTGGGCGCCCCGCCGGCTGATGGACTGGCCCGGCCTCACCGTACTGGGCGGAGGCGACGTGACCTTGCCCTCCACCTCATCCGCCGTAACCACACATTTTCCCTCCGACCAGGTGATGCGCACGGTGTGCACATAGGTGACAGGCTCCGGGGTCGGTTCCGGCGTGGGCGTGGGCTCCGGAGTCGGGGTGGGCTCCGCCCCCTCCTCAGAGGGCGCCTCCGTAGGCTCCGGCGTGGGGTCCGGCTCCTCCACCGGCACGTTCCGGGCCAGCAGCACCATGCCCTCGGCTGTGGTGTAGTCCGGCTTTTCCCGCTGGCGGACCAGCTCCTCGTTCACCACCCGGAAGGCGGGGTCCTCTTCCGCCAGCTGGGCGGCGTAGGTCTGAGCGGCCTTGCCCGCGTCATTCAAATTGGTGTAGACGTAGGTAATGGTCTTGGCCTTTTCCGCCAGAGCTCCGCTCTCATCCGAGCCCAAGGCCATACCCGTGATGACCACATCCTCCCCGATGGGAATCTCGGTGGGCAGGACGGGCGGCTCCGGCTCCACGGAGACTGTGGCCTCCGGGTCCGCGTCCCCGCGCAGGCGGGGCAGCACAAACACAAAGATGATGACCGCGGCCGCGGCAATCACCGCCAGCGGCAGCAGCAGCAGGGGCAGCGGCAGCTTTTTCTTTTTTCCCTGGCCCTCCGCCTCCTGGCCCTCCGCCTCAACCGGCGGCTCCTGGCCCTTTTTGCCCTTCTTCCCCTTGGGAGGCTTGGGCTTCTTCTCTTTCGGCGCCTTGGGGTCTTTTTGCGCCTTGGGTTTTCCAAATGGCATAGGAATTACACCTCTCGCGTCAGTTCAAAGTGATGGTCACAGAGTCCTGCTCCTTCAGCGCGTGCTGGAAGCCCCGCTCCACGCCGTTGACCTCCAGGCGCACCGCCCTGTCCAGATGTTCAAAGTCGATGCCGGAATACTCCAGCAGGTCCATGAGATAGTAGGGGGATCCGTCCTCCTTGGCCGGAAGGACCAGCGGCTCATTGTTCAGGAGCAGATGCACCTCTCTGGGCCGAAGGGGCCGGACAGGCTCCGGGGACGCGCCGCGGATCGGGGAGGCCGGGGCGCTGTACGTCTGCGCCGGAGGCGCGGCGGGGGCCTCCTGCCGGACGGGAGGGGTTTGGCGCAGAGTGAGCACCACGTCGCCCTGAACCAGAAGGCGGTCCAGAGGGGCGATGACATTGTTCACCATGGCTTTGCCGTAGAAGTTCTCCCCCAGCAGCTCCCCCAGGGTGCGGTGGGCGTCCTCGCCCCGGGCGGCGGGCACGAACCGGATCTCATCTCCCGCGTGAACCGTGGCGGTCAGGGCCGCCTCCTCTCCGTTCACCTGCAGCACGGCAGGGACGGCGGGCTCCCCGCGGAACACCAGCCGTTTTCCGTCCAGCGTGACCGTGAGGCTCTTCCCCGTCTTGCCCACCATGTCGGCGTAGCTGTAGCCGTTCATCAGCAGGATATCCCGCAGGGTCAGCACACCGTTGCGGAACAGCTTGGCACTCTGTCCGTTGAGAATCACCACATAGCTGTCGTTCAGCAGGCCCATCCCCGCCGAGATGGCGATACCCAGGGGGGTGGCGTACTCCGGCTTCTCCAGCTCCAGGTTGTCGGAAAAGGCGGACAGGGCAAAATTGTTGCCCGCAATGGCCACCCGCTTCTCATCCATTTCCAGCTGAGCGGCCACCTTCTCCCGCAGGCCGGCAAGCTTGCTCCCCCCGCCCGCCAAAAACACGGCGGAGGGCACGCCGCCGTTCACGCTTATAATCTGCTTGGCCACGGCGTCCGCCAGCTTATTCATGGGCTCCTGGATCACCTGCGCCACTTCATCCACGGACACCCGCTCCTCCTGGCCCAGGATGTTCCGGCAGCGGATGAGCTCGTCGCTTTCGCCGATGGAGCGCTTGATCTGCTCGGCGGTCCGGAAATCCACCAGGAAGGACCGCATAATGGCCTCGGTCACCTCGTCACCCGCCACGGTGGCCATGGTATAGCCCACCACGCTGCCGTCCCGGCACAGGGCAATATCGGTGGTGCCCGCGCCGATGTCCACCATGGCCAGATTCAGCAGCCGCAGCTCGGCGGGAATGGCGGCGTTCATGGCGGCAATGGGCTCCAGCGTCATGCTGGCCACCTGGAGGCCCGCCGTGCGCATGGCGGCGTACAGGCTCTCCACCACCTCGCCGGGGAGGAAGGTCGCCACCACGTCCGCCTCCACCTTGCGGCCGGTGTGGTACTGAAGATTGACCATGGGATAATTGTCCAGCCGGTACTGGGCCACGGTATAGCCCACCAGGAACATCTGGCGGCGGCTGTCGCCGTCGGTCTGGAGCGCCTCCTCGGCGGCGGACACCGCCCCGGCCTCCAGCGCGCTGATCTGCTCAGCGTCGATGGACTGTTCCTCGGGCAATTCCAGGGTGAACGAGCCCTTCTGTGTCCGCAGGGCCCGCCCGGCGGCGGCCACGCACACCCGCTCCAGGCGGACGCCCAGCCGCCCTTCCAGCCGCTGGGTCACCGTCCGGGCCAGAGCGCCGACCTGACGGATGTCGTCAATCTGACCGTCCAGCATAGCCCGCTTGCCGTGCTCAGCCATTTCCACGTCCAAAATTTTCAGCCGGTCTCCCACCGGACGGCCCACTACGCCCACCACGCTGCGAGTCCCAATATCCAGGGCAAAAACCAGGTCCTTGTCCTGGGCCTTCATATCTGCCATAGGTCCGCTCCTCTCTTGGGGGGTTAAGGGTGATGTGTCACGCAAAAAGGAGCCAGGAGGCGGCGTTCACCGCCTCCTGGCAGTTTGTCTGGCTTTTAGTATTTGCTGAACACGCTGCTGCCGGAGGCGTCGTGGCTGGGCGCGGCATCATAGCTGTCGTCGTAAGAGGAGGAGGCGGCGGCGCTGTAAGCGGGCTGGGCCTTGGGCACAAACCCGTCCTGGCGCAGCTTGAAGCGGCTGAGCAGCTCCTTCATCAGGGCGGCCTGGCTGGACAGCTCCTCGCTGGCGGCGGCGGACTCCTCGCTGGTGGCGGAGTTGGTCTGCACCACGGAGCTGATCTGGTCAATGCCCTCGGTCACCTGGGCGATGGCCTCAGATTCCTCCTCGGCCGCCTTGGTGATCTCCTGGACGGAGGCCACCACCAGGCCGGCGCGCTCGTTGGTGGCCTGAAGGGCGGCGGAAACCTTCTGAACGATCTCATTGCCCTCCTTGACGGACACGATGGAGCGGTCGATGAGCTCCTTGGTAGCCTTGGCGGCCTCGTCGGACTTGGCGGACAGGTTGCGCACCTCGTCGGCCACCACGGCAAAGCCCTTGCCGGCGGAGCCGGCCCGGGCGGCCTCCACGGCGGCGTTCAGAGCCAGGATGTTGGTCTGGAAGGCGATGTTCTCAATGGTGGCAATGATCTTGCCGATTTCAGAAGAGGAGTCGGAAATCCTCTCCATGGCGGAAACCATCTGCTGCATATACTCGGAGCTCTCGCTGAGGCTCTGGCCGGCGTCGTTGGAGTGGGCCTCGGCCTTTACGCTGTTCTCAGCGTTCTTGCGGGAGTTGTTTGCAATCTCGGCGATGGTGGCGGACAGCTCCTCCACGGCGCTGGCCTGCTCGGTGGCGCCCTGGGCCAGGGACTGGGCGCCGGTGGACACCTGCTCGGCGCCGGCGGACACCTGCTCGGCGCTCTGGTTGATCTGGGTCAGGGCATCGCTGAGGCCACGGTTGATGGCCCGCACGGAGGTGAGGATGCTGCTCAGGGCGCCCACATACATATTGGCGTCCTTGGAGCGCACATCGAAGTTGCCGTTGCCCATCTCCTCCAGCAGGCGGCAGGTGTCGCTGATGACCTCGCCCAGCACGTTCTGGCTGGTGCGCAGGGCGTCGCACATCTCGCCCAGCTCGCTGGTGCTGTGGTAGTCCACAGGGATGTCCAGCTTGCCCTGGCTGAAGCCCTCCAGGGCCTCATGAACCTGCTGGGCGGGGACGGTGATGGACTTGATGATAATCAGGGCAATGCGCAGCACGACGATGGTGGCGATCACCATCACGGCCAGGATGACGCCCAGTGCGATGTTGGACGTCAGGTCCTGCTGCTTGATGATAGCTTCCTCGGCGTCCGAGATCTCCTGGTCCAGCTCGTCACCAGCGCTGGCCATCTGGTTCAGCACCGGGGTGCAGTCGGACACGATCAGCACCGCAGCCTGATCCTGATCGCTGCGGGCGACGGTGGCAATGGTCTGCGCCTCCTTAATCCAGCTGTTGGCCAGCGTGGTGAACTTATCCAGGGCCGTCTTGTCCTTCAGGGGGTACATATTGGTCAGCTGCTGCAGATCCTGCTCCAGCTCGGTTATCTTCGCAGCGGTGGTGTCCAGGCTGCTGGTCTGGCCGGACAGCACGGCGTCCCGCAGGTTGCGGGCGGCGATGTTATAGTCGATGCGGCTTTCGGCGACCATATTATTGGCCCCCACGTAGTGCTCCAAAATGTCGCTGTACTGATTCTTTTGCACGTTCATCAGAATGAGCGACGCGACGATGATGATCACGGAGATGGCGATGGTGACTCCGAACCCCAGGATCAGGCTTTTCTTGATCTTCATGTTTTTGATCATGGACTCTTCCTCCTAAATTTCTTGACTGTGGATTTTTATATGAAATCGGTCCTGAGCTTGGTGAAGACCAGGGGCTTCCTGTCCCTCTCCAGCACATCGCCGTATTTTCCCTTCTTCTCGTCGGTGACCACCCTGCCCTCCGACATGGTAATCACCCGGCGGCGGAGAATGTTCACATACTGGCTGTCATGGGTGGCCATGATGACCGTCGTGCCCCGCCGGTTCACGTCGTTCAGCAGGTGGAGAGTATCCCAGATGCAGTCGTCGTCCAGATTGGCGGTGATCTCGTCCAGCACCAGAATGGGCGGACTGCCGATCAGGGCCCGGGCCAGCTCCACCCGCCGGCACTCCCCGATGGACAGCTCCACGGGGTATTTGGCCTCAACCCCCTTCATGCCCACCAGGCCCAGCACCTTCTTCACCCGGATGTCCACCATTCGGGGGTGCTCCCGCCCCAGAGCGATGTGGGAGGCCAGCGCAAGATTTTCCCCCACCGTTTTTTTGCGGATCAGCGTGGGGTCCTGCCAGATCTGGCCGAACATCACCGAGGCCCGGTTCCGGCTGAGCAGCATGGCCCGGTTCAAATCCTTGTCGTTCACGTAAACCTTACCCCGGGTGGGCTTGGTCTGGCCGGTAATCAGCCGGAGCAGCGTACTTTTGCCTGCCCCGCTGCCCCCCACCAGAAAGATAAACTCCCCCTGATGGATGGTCAGGTCCACATCCTCCACACCCATCTCCTGATGGGCCGGGCCCTTTTTCCGCCGCTTGGGCTTATAGAATTTTGAAACATGGTCCAATTGAATTGTGGGCATAGACGTCTCCTGGCTCCTTCGCGAAAAAGCGCGGCTCCGAAGTTTCTTCCATTGAAAATAGCGGGATATCTGGTATAATGAAGAGGACCCTGATTGGAGGTGGCATGCAGGTGAACTGGAACGACGGCGGCGGACGCCGCAGACGTCGAAATATCATACTGGCGGCCCTGCTGGCCCTGCTGTGCATTGGCGCGGCGGAGCTGGCCGCCTGCAGCCGGTTCGCCCCGGACACCTACGAGCGCATTGTGGCTCCTGTCCGCTATGCCGCCGGAGCGGCGGCCGATGCCGGGGCCGCCGCACTGGATGCCGCCGGCCGGTTCTGCCGGGCGGCGGCGGACACCGCCGCCGAGCTCGCCGCCGCGGCGGCCCGCCAAGTGTCCCATGTGGCGGAACAGGCCGCCGAGGCCTGGGAGGCATTTACCGCCCCGCCGCCGGAACCGGAGCCTTCCCCGGAGGCCACCCAGCCGCCGGAGGGAATCCGCCCATCCGCCACCGATCCGCCCGTCACCACCCTCTTGGAAGAGGACGGCAAGCAAATTCTCACCGGAAACCGCTGGGATGTCATCTATTTCTGCCAGTCCGACGAGGAGTGGGCGGAGCAACTCTACGGCACGGACCCCATCGGGCCCTATGGCTGCGGCCCCACCGCCATGGCTATGGCGGTGGCCAGCATGACGGACACGGAAACCGATCCCGCCGTGATGGCCGCCTGGGCGGCGGAGCACGGCTACTGGGCCCGGCGGAGCGGATCTTACCACTCCATCGTCCGGGGCACTGCCCAGGCCTTCGGGCTGGAGGCGGAGGCCCTTACCGACCGGACTCCTGAGGGCATTCGCCAGGCCCTTCGGGACAACTGCCTGGTTGTGGCCCTGGTGGGCCCCGGCCACTTCACCGACGGCGGGCATTTCATCCTGGTGCGGGGCACCACCCTCACCGGAGACGTTCTGGTGGCGGACCCCAACAGCCTGGAGCGCAGCCTGCAGGCCTGGGACCCTCAGATCATCCTGGACGAGCTCTCCTCCGCCCGGGACAACGGCGCGCCCCTGTGGGTGATCTCCGCGCCCGGCTCCTGATACTTATGTATGCTCGTGGAATATCGGCCCGGCAGACAGCCGGGCCGATATTTTGTTGTCTCGGTCCCTATCGGTATGCTGAATTTTCCCGGCCCAGCCGCTGGTTCAGCATCCGGTCCAGCTCCCGCACCTGATCCAGGCGGCGGTTGTTGGAGCCGACCTGCTCACACAGCATGGCGTGAGCGCGTTGATCCGGGTCGGCGGGGGGACCCCCGTTGAGCATGGCGGCCAGGGCGGCCGCATCCTCCCGGGAAGGCAGAGCCTCCAGCTGCTCCCGCAGGGCCTGATCCGCCGCCTGGAGCTTGCCCAGGGGCTCTTCCCGCATGGCCAGCAGCATCTGAATGCTCACCTGGTCGCTGCGGTCAATGGCCTGGCCCAGCTGCTGGGTCAGATCCCACAGCTCGTTCAGCAGGTTTCCGGTCCGCTTCATCTGAACCAGGGCGTCCATTACAGATTTTTCATCCATCGCCTTACCCTAGCCCCGCACACCGGAGTCCGCCGTCTCCTGGGCAGCCGCTTCCTGGCGGACATTCTTCTGTGCCTCACGGAAGGTGTCGCGCAGTTCCCCCACCATAGTTTTCACCCGGTCCAGCTCGGTCTTGTTGCGGCCGGCCTTCACCCGGTTCAGCTCAAAGCTGAAAAAATCGTACAGGCGATTCAGGCTCCGGCTGATGGGATACTGCATATCCAGGGTGTCGTCCAGGTAGCGGATGATATCCAGACTTCGATCCACACTCGCCTCAAACAGGGGATAATCCTCCTTCCCCAGAGCCAGGTCGGCCCGAAGCAAGCGCTTGACCAGCTCGTCATACAGCAGCAGCAGCAGCTCCCCCTGGGACAGATCATTGATACCCTGCTCCTTGTAGCCCTGGTATCCCTGGAAGCCTTTGATATCCATTTCTGACTCCTTCCCGGTGGCTTTTTGGTGTTAGTAGCCGCTCTGTCCACCCATCAGGCCGGACATCGCGGAGGCCTGGGAGTTCATTTCGGCGATCAGCTGCTCCAGGCGGCTGAACTGGGTGGTGTAGCGGTCGATCTGATCGGACATTTTGTCCTGCCAGCGGTCAATCTGCTTATCAATGTTGTCAATCTGGCTCTTCAGCGAGTTGTTGTTCAGCGAGTTGGGGGACTTGACGGAGCCCGCCCGGGTAATCAGAATGCCCTTGGGCTCGCCCACGGTCTTGACGTAGGCGTTGAGCGTGTTCTGCATGTTCTGCATCAGGCCGTCCGAAGAGGCGCCCCCCTCCTTGGTCTTGGTGAAGGCGGTGCGCACCTTGTCCGGGTCGCTCTCCAATGCGCTGCGCAGTTTGTCCTCGTCCAGGCTCAGGGTGGTCAGGCCGTCGCTGTAGCTGGTGCTGATGCCGATCTCCCGCAGGGTCTGGCCGTCGGTTCCGCCGGGGCTGATGGCGTTGAGCAGCTTGCCATACATGCTGGACAGGTTGGTGTCGCCGAACAGGATGCCCTGCTTGGCCTTCTCGTTGTAGGCTTTCAGCTCGCTCTCCGTGTACTGCTCCTCTTCCTCCGCCGTAAGGGGCTCATAGCGCTGTCCCTTTTTCTGCTCGGCCGGCAGCGTGGAATAGGCGTTCTTGATTTCGGTGACCATGGCGTTGTAGTCGTCCACAAACTCCCGGATCGTGTCCACAAGCTTATCGCTGTCGGTGCTGGTCTGGAAGGTGACGGCCTCGATGGCGTTTCCATCCTTGTCCACATTGCTGCCGTCCCTGTTGAAGGTCCCCTTCACGTTGATGGTCAGGCCGTCAATGTCAAAGGTGTTGCTGGGCCGGGTCAGGTCTTCAAACCGCTTCCCGTTGATCTCCACGTCCATGACCGCGTCCTGCCCTGTGGTATAGGAGGAGCCGAAATCAGGGAGCTCATATTCCTCGTCGCTCTCGTTCACCATCTTGAAGTTCACCGTCTTGCCGGTCTTGTCGTCGGTGATCATGATCTTGCCCGAGAGCTCGTCAAAGGAAGCGGTCATCTGGTGGTTGGTGTTGAGCGATCTGTTCAGCCGGTCTACAACGTCCTGCATCGTGCTGTTCTCGTCCAGTCCGGAATAGCTGTAAGCGATGCCGCCTTCGATCTGGAACCCGATTTCCTTCCCCATCGAAATGCCGTACGTCTCGGAGAACTTATCGGTGGCGCTGCGGTCATGGGCCGCAAACAGATCCTTGGCCAGCCCGCCGAACTTGATTTTGCTGTTGGACCCCGTCTCAGTGGCGGTAAACTTGAACTCGTTGGTCAGCTTGGAGTAGCTCACCTTCATCCCCGCGTCCGGATTGGAGTTGATGGAGTTCATCAGGCTCTCCAGCGTGGTGTCTCCGGTGACCTCAATGTGCGCGTCGTTCATCTGGAGGTCATAGATGGCCTTGCCGGTGTCCGTGATGCGGAAGCCGTCCTGGTCCACACGGTTGCCCTTGTGGTCCACATAATACTTCGCGCCGCTGCCGTCGGTCTTTTCGATGGGCTTGGAGTCGTCGGTGAAGAAGGTGCCGCGCAGCTGGTTCTGGCTGAGCACTTTGCTGTCCTCCCCCAGCAGCTCGGACAGCTTCTTGCTGGGATTGATAAAGTTGGAGTCGCCGCTCTCAAAGCCCATGGCCTTCACGGCGGAGCCGCCCAGGCTCAGCACATTGCCGTCGCCCGGGGTGTTAAAGACCAGCTTGCCGTCCTGGTCCTTGGACACCGCGATCTTGCCCTGTCCGAAGGCGTCGTTCAGCTCCTCCTGAAGAGCGTCGCGGAATTTATTGTTTTTGGTGTCCTCGTCGTCCGTGGACGAAATGCCGGCCCTGCTGAACACATCCGCCATGCTGATGTTCTTGGTGCTGCCGTTGTAGGTAACGCCCAGGTTCTTGTCCTTCAGGTAGCTCTCCGTGCTCACCGACTTGGTCAGGGCCGCGTTGCCCACGTTGATGGACTCATTCTCGCTGCCGCTGAGGCCAAACTTGCTCTTGATGTCGCCCGAAGCCGAGCTGATCTTCACGGTGTTGCCGTTGCCCAGCCCGTCGCCGAACGTGATCTTCCCGTTGCTGACCTCCACCTTGATGGCCTTGTCGGCGGTGGTAGTCTCCTTGACGCCGTTCTTGGTGTAGTTGTACGTGATCTCGCCCAGCTTGTTTTTGATGGCCTGGGCCAGCTTTTCCGCGCTGGAGGGATTCTCTTTGCCGTTCCCCTTGTCGTCAAGGACCTCCACCTCGTCCAGGTTTTCCAGCTCGTCAAAGCTGATATCGAAGGAGGTGCCGTTGGTTCCGCCGTACTGGAAGCTCAGGGAGCCGGACACGGTGCTCACCGGCATCTTCTCAGACAGGCTGAAGGCCTTGCCGCCGGTGATCTGGTCCAGCGCTCCGCCCACCCCGCCCATTCCGGACACCGTGTAGGCGGCGGCCTGGGCCATCTCCTTCACCGCGTTGATCTTCACCTCGCTGGAGCTTTTTCCGCTGGCGCTGATCTTGTCCTTATAGGTGCCGTTGGCAACGGTGTTCACCGCGTTGGTGAAAAAGCTCTGGCTGAGCAGGTTGGTTTTGGAGGAGTAGGACGTATATTTGTTGTTGAAGTTGACCGCCTTGTCAATGATGCTGCGGTATGCCTCCTGCTGCCATTCAACCTTGGTGCGCTTCTTCACCAGATTCTCAATCTTCATTTTGATGCCGGAAACTGCGTTTTCGATCATGGATTCAGTATCCATGCCGCTGGCCAGACCGCTGAGTACGTTGCGGTTGCCGTAAATGCTGCTCATATTATAGCTGCTGTTGCTCAGGCTGGTAATGGACGCCATGTCGGACCACTCCTTTCTATTGGGGCTCATGGGCGGAATATCCCGTCCCAGGCGCGTTTGGCGGAAAAATTTCTGCAAAATTTTTTACAGTTTTTTTGCTGTACCTCTGTTTTTTTTTATCGACCTGTAGTATATTAAACTTAAGACTTTTCCCCAAGTTTTTGTGAAAGGGAGGGAATGTTCCTTGACTCAAATCATCACCGTCACCAACCAAAAAGGAGGCGTTGGAAAAACCACCACCGCCGCCGCCCTCGTCTGCGGTCTTCGCCAGAGAGGGGCCAGGGTGCTGGGGGTGGATCTGGACCCCCAGGGCAATCTGGGTTTCAACCTGGGGCTGGACATCGGCACGGGCAGCACAGTCTATGACGTATTAAAGGGGAGCTGCACCATTGAAGAGGCCATCCAATCCACTGAGTACGGCGACGTACTCCCCTCGGACATCATGCTGTCCGCCGCCGAGGTGGAGTTCACCGTGCCCCGCCGGGAGTTTATGCTGGACCAGCAGCTGTCGGCGGTGCGCTCCCGGTACGACTTCATCATCATCGACACGCCGCCGGCTTTGAATATCCTCACCGTTAACGCCTACGTGGCCTCCAGCGGGCTCATCGTCCCCATGGAGGCGGAGGTCCTCAGCCTGGTGGGCGTCACGCAGCTCCAGGAGACAATCGAAACCGTCCGGGACAGCTTCAACCCCCACCTGAAGGTCATCGGCATCCTCATCAACAAGTACAACGGACGGCTCACCCTGTCCAAGGATATTCTGGAGCTGGCCCAGGATGTGGCGGAGCAGCTGGACAGCCGGGTATTTCAGGCGAAGATCCACCGGGGCGTGGGCGTGGCCATGGCTCCCGCCCACGGGCAGACCGTGCTCACCTATCAGCCCGACTCCCGTCCCGCCCAGGATTTCCAGGAGATTGTGGACGTGGTGGCCGGAGAGCGTTTCCCCCGTTCCAAGCCCACCTTCCGGCAAAAGTATATCTCTAAATTTTTCAACTGAGTAAGGAGTATCGCATCATGGCAAAGGACAAAACCAGTAAAACTGCGCGGGTGATGAACCTGCTGAGCAAAAAGGCTGACCCCGTGGAGGACACCGCCGCGCCCGCGCCCTCCGCGCCCGTTCCGCCCATCGTGACCTCCATGGCGCCGGATGCCGCCGCATCCGTTCAGATCCGCAACGCCCTGGAGGACGCCCTGGAGGGTGAGCTGGGCGCGCAGGCCGCGCCCGCCCCCGCCGTCCCCGCCCAGCCTGAGCCCGCCCCCGCCGCGCCGGAGCAGCCCCCCGTCCCCCAGGCCGGCCCCGAGCCCCAGCCCGCGGCCCCCGCCGCCCCGGCGGAGGAGCCCGCCCCCGTCCCGGCGGAGAGCGCCTTCCCTGAGCCCGAAAACCCCGGCTACATCAACGTGATGCAGGTTCTGGTGGAGGAGAAGGCGCCCAAATACGTGGAGATGTTCGGCCTGTGCACCTGCAAGCGGTGCATGGAGGACGTGAAGGCCATCACGCTGAACCATCTGCCCCCCAAGTACGTGGTGCTGGAGCCCAACGACCGGGTGCCCCGCCTGACGGTGTACGAGGGCAAGTTCAGCAGCGATATCACCGCCCAGCTCCTCCAGGCCTGCAAGCTGGTGATGGAACGCCCCCACCACACCCGGTAAACGCCGCCTAAACGGAAAATCTCTGACGGAGCCCGTCTCCGTCAGAGATTTCTTTTTATGCGCCGGCTTATGTCTCGGGCGTTTCCTCGCCGGGGACAGGCATCTGCTGGGGATAGGGGTTGGTAAGCTGCTCCCAGAGGGTATTCACGTTTTCCATGCAGATAAAGTACACGCTGGTAATCATGTTGTCGGGAATCTTCAGCGCCTCGGCCAGCTCGGTGATCTTCTCCCAGTCGGCGGACTCATAGCTGAGCACCAGGTCGTACAGCATTCCGCAGCGCCCCTCGTGGCGCAGCAGGGCGGCCTTGATCTCGTCGGCCACCGGCACCTCCTCCAGGATATCCTCCATAGGGGCGTCAATGAGGTAGTTCAGGGTGGAGAACATGCCCATCAGGTAGGCCTCCGCCTTGGAGATGGGCATATCCTTGGCGTAGTTCATCAGCTCGCTGCAGAAATTGGCCCGCATGAAGGAGCGCTTCAGGAACTCCTCCGAGCCGGGGTCCACCTCATTTTCCGCGTTGCTGGCGCTGAGCAGGTAAATCCACTGCTTCAGCTGGCCCAGGCCCAGGGTCATGATGGCCTGCCGGATGGTGGTGGCCCGGTAGCGCAGGGCAAAATAGGCGGAGTTGACCATTTTCAGCAGCCCGTAGGACAGGCTGGCGTCCGCGGCAATCATCTGCTCAATCTCTTCCACGTTGGGTTCGTCCCGGGTAACCGCCACCATCAGCTGGAAGAAGTTGCTCTGGATGTAGGCGCTGCTGTGGGCCTTGGTGGTCAGCTTGTCGGCCACATAGGTGCCCTCCATGGCGTCCGCCCCAAGGGCCACCGCCCGCTGGTAGAGCTTCTCCTCGTCGATGTTGGTCACCACGCACTTGATGTTCATGCTGTGGGCGATCTCCACCGTGTTTCGGATGGTAATCTCAGTGGCGGTTTTGGCGTTGATTTTGATAAATTGGATATCATCCAGCAGGGACAAGTACCGGGGGGTGAACTGGAAATCGTTCACAGCCACGCGGTAGCCCTCCTTGGCGTACTGCCGCACCAGGTGCATGGACAGGGGGTGGATGATGACGGCGTCATCGATCTGAATGACCAGGTCGCTCTTGTCAAAGAGCCTTGGGGTCTTTTTCATCAGCAGCATGGTGGTAAAGGTCATGAAATTCAGCGTCCCCTTCAGCACCTTTGGGCTGTTCTCGGTGAGAAAGCTGTAGATGGTATTTGCGGCGGCAAATTCCGCGCTGGAAGTGGAGCTGTCGCTGCTGAAGGCCTGGTTGGCCCCGTGGTATAGGATCTCATGCCCAATGGTGTTGCCAGCAGCGTCCCGGATGGGCTGCCGCACGATATACTTGCCGCTCATAAGCTAAGCGCCTCCTACTAAATCCTGTCTTAGGGCAGGCCCGCATCATCGCGTCTGCCGGACCCTCCGGTCCTCTCAGCCCCTGGTCTGCTTCTCCTGGCGTGCCAGCAGGCGGTCCATCACATCCACCAAGTGGCCGATTTCCGGCTTGGTGAGCTGCTCGTCGGCGCCCAGGTCCCTGCCCTTGCGCCGCATCTCCTCGCTGATGAGGGAGGAGAAAATAATGAGGGGAATCTGCCGGAACCGCGCATTCTCCTTCACCAGCTTGGTCAGCCGGTGCCCGTCCATCTGGGGCATTTCAATGTCGGTGATGATCAGCGCCACATCCCGGGTCAGGTCGCCCTCCTGGGGCAGGGCGGTAAGGCCTTCCCACAGCTCCAGGCCGTTGGAGAACATATGCAGGTTCACATAATTGGCCTTCCGCAGGGAGTCCTCAATCATCTTGCTCAGCAGGATGGAATCCTCCGCCACCCAGATGGGCTTGTCGTTGCGGTCCCGGGGGCCCAGCTGCTCCACTTCGGACATCTGAATGGAGGTCTCCGGGGCGATCTCCGCCACAATCCGCTCGAAGTCCAGAATGGTGACCAGCTCGCCGTCGCACTGGGCGATGCCGGTGGCCACGCCCTCCGCCCCGCCGGAGACGGTCTTGTCCGGCTTCTGGATGTCCGTCCAGGAAATGCGGCTGATGCGGTCCACGGCGTGAACGCGGAAGGCGATGAACATCTTGTTGAAGTTGGTGATGATGAAGATGTCCTTGGGGTCTTTGGGGCTGTCCACCCCCAGGTACTTGGGCAGATCCACCACGGTGAGCACCGTATCCCGGGGCTTGAAGATGCCCTCCACCGCCGGGTGGGCCATGGGCATGGGCTTCACCGGCGCGGAGATCATAATCTCCCGGACCTTGGCCACGTTGATGCCGTACAGGTTCCCGCCGATGGTGAACTTCATAATTTCAATCTCATTGGTGCCAGATTCCAGCAGGATACCCTGTTTATTATCTTCCATCATTGCCAACACTCCCTCTCCGCTTGCGCGGTGTCAAATGATAAGTTCCTGACGGCCATAGCTGCGGATGCAGGCCAGACCGCTGTTCACGTCAAAGAGCAGGGTGCGGGCCACAGTCCCGCCCACATCCTCCTTTATCAGGCGGACGCCCTCTTTTTTCAGGTTCAGCTTCACGCTCTCAACGTTTCTCTGTCCAATGTTGCCCAGGGAGCCGCTGCCATCCTTGAACATCATGGCTCCGCCGGCAATCTTTGCTGTAATCCTGGACCTGCTGGCCCCTTTGGCCTCCATTTGTTTCAAAGTCTCTTTGATCCCGGTATCGGCATACTTCATCGGGTTTTTCCGCCCTGTCTCCATATTCAGCGGCAGCATGATGTGCACCAGAGCCCCCAGCTTCAGATTCGGGTCATGCAGGCAGATGCCGATGCAGGAGCCCAGTGCATAGGTGACCAACATCCCCTCCCCCTTGGCCATCTTCATGTCCGCGATACCGATTGTGATCTTGTCAGCCATCGCTTACGCCCAGCTTCCGTAAAAGGCTGTTCAGCGACCGAAGGTCCGGCGACATCAGCAGGCGGCAGGGAACCTGCTTGTCCTCGCTTACAAAATTGCCTCCGATGGTCATGATGTAGTCGGACTGTCCGCCGTACTCCGCCATGGGTACGGCCAGAATGGCGCCCTGCATATCCACGGTGAAGGCGGGCACGGTCAGGCTCACATCCATGCCGGCCAGACCGCTCAGGGCGTTGATGAAGGTGGAGATCATGATGTTGCCCACCTCCACCAGGGCGGAATGCTCCATCTCCGTCAGCTGGTCATAGCTGTCCACCGTCCTGTCCATCATGCTCTCCAGCACGATGTTGACAAATTCCAGCGGCTGTACCGACAGCATGATGCCGTTGACATGGCCGCTGAGCTTCACCAGCACGCCGGCGGTGATTTCCTCCGGCCCGCCGATCCACTCGATGGCCTCGTTGTAGCCCATGATCCGCACCTCAGGCAGCGTGATGCGCACCTGCCTGCCCAGCATCTGGGACAGCGCGGTGGCGGCGTTGCCGGTGCCGACGCTGCCGACTTCCCGGAGGGTATCCAGCTCCAGGGAATTCAGCTCGTCGTAGTTTTTAATCGCCATTCAATTCCCTCCTCAGCTGCGCAGATTATTGATGGTAGTCTCGATCTCATCGGAGGTCTGAACCATTTTCAGAGCCATACCGTAGGCCCGCTGGGATTCGATGATCTTGGTATACTCCTCCGCCAGGTCGGCGTTGGAGCCCTCCAGCACGCCCTGGCGCAGGGTGCCGGTGCCGTACCACAGGTCCCCGTTTTTGTCCACGGGCATGTAGCGGGTGTCGTCCATCTGGATCATCCCGTTGTAATTGGCAAAGTCGAAGATGCCGATGGGCAGCTTCTGCTTGGGGTCGGTGACCTCGACCAGGCCGCCGGATTCGCTGAGCACAAACCGGCCGGTGCCGTCTCCCAGGCAGAACACCGTCTCCATAATGGGCTGATCGTTCTCATCCACCTGGCCGGTGGGCCGCTCCAGCGACGACATGACGAAGGCGCCGTTGCGGGTATAGCTGACCTCCCCCGTAGCCAGATCCACCAGGCCGAAGAAGCCGTTCCCTTCGATCATATAGTCCAGGGAGCGGCCGTTGTCCTCCACCGGCCCCTGGGAAAAGTCGGTGGCGGTCATGAGCAGCCGGGCGCCCACGCCCATGGGCAGCTCCTCCTCGATGCCCCGGTGGTTCTGGAACATCAGGGCGCTGAAGTCGGAGCGGTCCGCCTTGAAGCCCACCGTATTCAGATTGGCGATGTTGTCGCCGTGGACGTTCAGGCGGCGAAGCTGCTGCTGGGCGCCTACCGCGCCGATGTAAAAGGATTGATTCATTGTCCTTCACCTCATCCCATCCGGCCCACGTCGCTGGTGGCGTGGCCCATAACCTCGTCATACATTTTGGTCACCGACGCGGCGCTTTGCAGCGCCCGCTGGCTGGTGAGCATCTCCGTCATCACCCGGACCATGTCCGTGTTGGAACGCTCCAGATACTTCCAGAGCACCTGGGGGATCTCCACGGGCTGCGCGCCCTCGCCGGTGAAGAAGCCCTCGCCGTTGTGGTCCAGCTGCTGGAGGTCCTCAAAGGTGTATACGCCCAGGCGGCCGAGATAGGCGCCGTCCTGGGTGGACAGGTTCCCCTGGCCGTCCACCGACAGCTTGTCGGTGCCCAGCTGGATGGGATTGCCCTCCGGGTCCAGCACCCGGCCGGCGCCGGGGAAGCACAGGTACCCCTCGTCGTCCAGGGAAAAGCTGCCCGCCCTGGTGTATACAATGTCCCCGCCCTCCTGCTGAATGGCAAAGAACCCCTCCCCCATAATGGCGAAATCCAGGGGGATCTCGGTGGGCTCGGGAATGCCCTGGCTGTAGTCCACGTAGATCTCGCTGTTGGCGCGGATATAGCTCTGGCGGCCGATCTCGGTATAGATCTTTTCCTCGTTGCCCACCCGGGAGTACATCACGTCGTCGAAGGTGCTGGCGATATACCGGCTCTCCTTGAAGCCGGCGGTGGAGATGTTCACCATGTTGTTGCCCACCACATTCAGGTTGCGCTGGTGGGTCGCCATGCCCGAGGTGAGGTTGTAAAAGCCCTTAAACATCTTGCATCATACCTTCTTCCGCTTTTTGGTGTGTTTAACCGGGGCTTCGCTGTTCAGATAACTGCTCATATGGTCCCGCAGCTTCTGTATGGCCCGGGAGTGGATCTGAGAGATGCGGGGCTCGCTCACCCCCATCACCTGGGCGATCTCTTTCATGTGCAGATTTTTCTCATAGTAAAGGGACAGCACGATCTGCTCGTTTTTTTGCAGCGCGGCAATTCCCCGGGCCAGAGTCTCCTGAAGCTCCTGGTCCTCCAGCACCAGCTCCGGCTGGACCGACGGGTCCTCGGAGGACACCTCAAAGCGGTAGCCCTCCATGTCCCGGGCGTCCATCAGCGCCTCCAGGGACAGAGTGTTGCTCAGCGCCACCCGGGCGGCGTCCTTCTGGTATTTGTCCGTGGGCACCCCCAGATGGCCGGCCACCTCCTGGTCGGTGGGGAAGCGCCCCAGCTCGTTGGCCAGGGTGGACACCGCCGCGTCGATCTCCTTGGCCCGCTGGCGGATGTTCCGGGGCAGCCAGTCCTGCTTCCGGGCCAGATCAATCACCATGCCCCGGATGCGCTTGGACACATAGGTTTCAAATTTGATGCCCTTCTCCGGGTCGAACTTGTCAATGGAGCTGAGCAGGGTGAGGATGCCCTCGCTGACGATGTCGTCCACCTGGGCAAAGCTGCTGTACACGCCCCGGATCTGGAGCGCGGCGCTTTTAATCAGTCCCTCGTACCGCAGGACCAGAGGCCATTTCAGCTCCTCCTCCCCGGTCTCCTTATACAGGGCCAGCAGGTCGGGGGTGGACATGGCCTCAATCTCGCCCTCGGTAAAGCCTCTTTCCAGCGTGGGGGTCATGTGGCCACCGCCCTTCGCTGGGCCTGGATGGGCGCCTCGGCGGTGATGTTGCCCAGGGCCTGAATCTGCACGCTGTTGGTGATCTCATTGAAGGACAACACGTAGATATTGGGGTAGAACTGGGTAATCATCCGGCTGAAGTAGCCCCGGATCACCTGGCTGACCAGGATCACCGGCGTCTGGGACAGGTCGCTGAACTTCTTCAGATGCTCCGCCATCTGGGAGATGATGGACTGCATCAGGTCGGGGCCCATGGCCAGATACACACCCTGTTCGTTGCGGGTGAGGGAGGAGATGATCCGCTTCTCCACCTCGGCGTCCAGGGTGATGACCCGGAGCTGCCCGTCCTCGCAGAAGCGGCGGGTAATGGTGCGGGCCAGGGCGCCGCGGACCTGCTCGATGGCCATATCCAGATCCCGGCCCTGGGAGAAGGCGTCGGCGGCGGTCTCGATGATGGTGCCCAGGTCCTTGATGGGCACGCCCTCCTGCAGCAGGCTGCGCAGCAGCTTTTCCAGCTTGGCGTATGGGATGATGCCGGGCACCGCCTCCTCCACCAGCTCCGGGGAGGACTGCTTCAGATTCTCCACCAGCCGGATGGTTTCCGCCCGGTCCAGCAGCTCGTAAGCGTGCTTTTTCACCGTCTCCGCCAGATGGGTCAGCATGACGGACAGGGGGTCGATGACGTTGTAGCCGTAGATCTCCGCCATCTCCTTGTTCTCCGGCAGAATCCACCGGGAGGGGATGCCATAGGCGGGCTCGATGGTCTCGATGCCGTCGATCTCCCCCAGGGGGTTGGGGGGCTCCAGCGCCAGATAATAGTCCACCAGGATTTCGCCCTGGGCCACCACCTCGCCTTTGATGCGGATGGAGTACTGGTTGGTGCCCAGCGTGGAGGAGTCGTGCATTCGGATGGACGGGATGACAAAGCCCATATCCTGGGCGTACTGCCGCCGGAAGATGATCACGCGGCTGATGAGCTTGCCGCCGTGCCGTTCGTCCACCAGGGGGATGAGGCTGTAGCCGAACTCCATCTCCACCGGCTCCACCGACAGCAGGGTGTAAACGTTGTTGATATCCTTGTAGAAGTCGCTCTCGCTGGGGGCCGCCTCTTCGGGGAGCTCGGCGGGAGCCTGGGCGGCGGCCGCCGCGGCCTGACGCTGGGCGTCCATCTGCCGGGTGAGGAAGAACCCGCCTCCCAGCAGGGCCGCGCCGCCGATGAACAGCGGGACGGTGGGCGTGCCGGGAATGGCGGCCAGAATCACCAGAATCACGCCGGTGGTCATAATGGCCCGGGGCTGGGCCTTGAACTGGCCCATCACATCGGCGTTCAGGCTGCCGTCGGACACGGAACGGGTGACGATCATGCCGGTGGCGGTGGAGATCATCAGGGAGGGGATCTGGGACACCAGGCCGTCGCCGATGGTGAGGATGCAGTAGGTGCTCATGGCCTCGCCGATGTCCATCCCCCGGCCGATCATCCCGATGACGATGCCGCCCACCAGGTTGATGATGGTGATGATGATGGACATGGTGGAGTCGCCTTTGACGATCTTGGTGGCGCCGTCCATGGCGCCGTAGAAGTCGGCCTCCTTCTGGATCTTCTCCCGGCGGACCCGGGCCTGCTGCTCGTCGATGAGGCCGGAGGACAGGTCGGCGTCAATGGCCATCTGCTTGCCGGGCATGGCGTCCAGGGTGAAGCGGGCGGCCACCTCGGACACCCGCTCCGCGCCCTTGGTGATGACGATGAGCTGGACCAGCACGATGATGAAGAAGATCACGAAGCCCACCACGATATCTCCCTGGGTGATGAGCTGGCCGAAATTGCGGATGACCACGCCGGGGTCGCCGGTGGTGAGGATCATCCGGGTGCTGGACACGTTCATGCCCAGCCGGAACAGCGTCGTAATGAGCAGCAGGGAGGGGAAGATGGAAAAGTCCAGCGCCTCCGAGATGTTCATGGTAATCATCAGAATCATGATGGACAGCCCGATGTTGACCACCAGCAGGATGTCCAGGATGGCGGGGTTCAGCGGGATGAACAGGAACATGACCACAACCACCACAAACAGCGCTATGGCATTGTCTAAAATGCGTTTGAGCATGGCGGGTCACACCTCCTTGTCACCGCGGGCTGCGTATGGCTCCCCTCCGGCCCTGCCGGACGTTCGCCGCCGCGCCGCGGCTTCTCCCCAGAGCCTGAAGGGCGGCTCCCCGGGGCCCGATCCGTTTTGCGGGCCCCCCGGGTCTATTTTACAATCTGCTTCTTGTCGTTCAGCTTGAAGATGAACACCAGCACCTCCGCCACCGGCCCGTACAGATCGGGGGGGATGAACCGGTTCAGCTCCGCCTGGGCGTACAGCGCCCGGGCCAGGGGCACGTTTTCAATCACCGCGATCTTGTGGTCCTGGGCGATCTGGACGATGCGCATGGCCACATTGTCCTGCCCCTTGGCCAGCACGATGGGGGCGTCGTCCTGATCCGGCTTGTACCGCAGCGCCACCGCAAAGTGGGTGGGGTTACGGATGACCACGTCCGCCCCGGGCACCTGCTGCATCATGCGCTGCTGGGCGCGGCGGCGCTGGATCTCCTTGATCTTCCCCTTGACCTGGGGGTCGCCTTCCATCTGTTTGTACTCTTCCTTGACCTCCTGCTTGGTCATCTTCATGTTGCGCTCAAAATCCCACCACTGGTAGAAGAAGTCCATGGCGGCCACCGCCACAAAGGCGATGGAAATGCGGAGCACCATCCCCCCCGCCACCTCCACCAGATGGGCCGTGGAGGCGGTCAGGTCGGTATACAGGTAGTTGGAGCTCTCCAGGAACATGTCCCGGATGCTCAGGAAGATAATCGCCATGAGAATGACGATCTTGATGAGGTTCTTCACCGTGTCCACCAGGCTGCGCAGGGAAAACAGCCGTTTGAAGCCCTCCAGGGGGTTGAGCCTGCTGAATTTTGGCTTCAGCGGCTCGGTGGTCACCAGGAACCGGGTCTGGGCAAAGGTGGCCGCCACCGCGCACAGGATGGCCACCGCCACCACCGGTCCCACGGTTTTTCCCACCAGCACAATTCCCTGCACGGCCAGCTCGCCCATGACGCCGGACGCCTCTCTGGCCTCCTCGCCGGTCATGGCCAGGCACAGCGCCATAAATCCTCCCAGCTGCTCGGCGAAAGCGCCGGTCAGCAGCCAGAGCGTGAGAAAGGTGCCCAGCAGGCTGACCACCGCCACCGCGTCCCGGCTCATGAGGACGTTGCCCTTTTTCCGTTCGTCCCGCCGTTTTTTTGGCGTTGCTTTTTCTGTTTTATTGCCTTCGGCGGCCAACGTCCATTCCCCCTGACCTTGCGTGTTTGCCCTCCCCGTGCGCGGAGAGGCGGGGAACGGGGTGGTTTGCGATACTTGACGTCATTTTATGTCGAATGATTGCGGGCGGTATTCATCCGCTGAGTACCAGCAGCTCGTGGAGGCTGTCCAGCATGGTCATCTCCGCCTGGAGCAGGAATTCGCTGAAGGGGATGGTCAGCACCAGCAGCAGCGCCAGCCCCACGATGACCTTCAGCTCAATGTTGATGGCGAACACATTGATCTGGGGAATCACCTTCATCAACACCCCCATGCCCACCTGAGCGATCAGCTCCGCCGCCAGAATCGGCATGCACAGCTTGATTCCCATCAGCGTACACTCCACAAACAGCTCCAGCATCAGGTTGTAGGCGGAGAGGCCGATGGACACCTGGCCGAAGGGCACAATCTCCTCGGAGGTGAGAAACAGCCTCAGCAGGGTGAAGTGTCCCCCCCCGGCAAAGAACAGCAGCGTCATCAACACGTTGAGCAGCTGCCCGGTGGAGGACAGATTGGCCGAGGTGGCCGGGTCGTACATCTGGTTCATGGTCATGCCCATCTGGGTGTCGATCATGGAACCGGCCAGCTGCGGAATGTAAAAGAAAAAATTCACCGCCATGCCCAGCAGAAAGCCCACCGCAATCTCCAGCAGCATCAGGACGGAGAACTCCACCACGGTGGACGGAGTCGGGGGCTGCTGCTGGGATTCCGCCGTCACAAAGACGGACAGAACCAGAACCATCCCCGTGCGGAAGGCTGCTGGGATGTTGGTGCGCCCCAGAATGGGGTTGAAGAGGACGAACCCGCCGACACGGGCGGACACAAACAGGAACAGCGTCAGTTCCGGCCAATCAATCATGGGCGCCTCCCCGTCAGCCGGCGATCAGGGTGAATACCTGCCGGGTAAAGTCCTGAAGGGTATCCAGCATCCAGCCGCCGCCCAGCAGCAGCACGGCGCCCACCACGATCAGCTTGAGCACAAATCCGATGGTCTGCTCGTGAATCTGAGTGACCGCCTGGAAAATCGCCACCACCACGCCCACCGCCATACTCAGCAGCAGCATGGGGCTGGCCAGCCGGATGATGACGCCCACCGCTTCCCGCAGCAGGTCCGCAATCTGGCCGATATCCATGGGTCACCCTCCTTTCCCGGGGCCAGAGATCAGTTCACACCCCGCACCAGCGAGGAGAACAGCAGATTCCAGCCGTCCACCGACACGAACAGCAGAATCTTGAAGGGCGTGGAGATCATGGCCGGAGGCAGCATGATCATGCCCATGGACATCAGCGTGGAGGCCACCACCACGTCGATGAGCAGGAAGGGCAGGTACAGCAGCAGTCCGGTGTAAAACGCCCGCTGGAGCTCCTGGGTCATAAAGGCGGGCACAATGAGCCGCAAAGGCAGATCCATGGCCACCTCGTCCAGCCCCGCGTTGTCCTCCGGAATCTCCTGGTGGGCCAGGTCGCAGAACATCCGCAGGGTGTTGCGCTGGGTGTTGTCCAGCATGAACTCCTTCAGCGGGACGCTGGCCCGGTCTATGAACTCCTCCTGGCCGATCTCCTGTGCCCGGTAGGGCTGCCACGCCTCCGTCTCAATGCGGGAGATCACCGGGTTCATGGTGATGAGAGTGAGGAACAGGGCGATGCCCACCAGCACCACATTGGGCGGGCTCTGCTGGGTGCCCATGGCGGTGCGCAGGAAGGAGAGGGAGATGATGTACCGCGCAAAGGAGGTCATCATCACCAGCATGGAGGGCAGCAGGGCGATGAGCGTGGTGAGGAACAGGATCTCCAGCGTCTGCACGCTGTCGCCGTTGATATTGATCAGACTGTCGGTCGGCATCCTATCCTCACCTCGGTTTCCTTTGCCTGAGTACCGTGCGCAGCGCCTCCTGAAAGGTGGGGGGCGCCTGCCGGTCCGAAGGCGGGGGGCAAATGGCCTGGGCCTCCTCCTGGGTGAGCTCCGCCACCAGGGACACCCCCGAGGGGGTGACGCCCAGCAGAAACCGGCGCTCTCCAGCCTGAACCAGAGTCAGGCACTGCTCCCGGCCCAGGGGCAGACGGGCCAGCACCTGGAAGCGTTCCGTCCCTCCGGAGCGGCCGGGCAGGCCGGTCCCCCGGCCCGCCACATAGCGGGTGAACAGGTAGGCCAGCGCCACGATCACCAGCACGCACACCAGCACCCACATCAGGGACAGGATATTGTCCAGCGCCGATACCTCCAGGGCCGGATGAACTGTGCGGGGGAAGTCTGTCATCAGGGCGCGCCCAGAATGGAGGTAACGGTCTTGAGCACGCGGTCGGGCTTAAAGGGCTTGACGATGAAGTCCTTGGCGCCGGACCGCACGGCGTCCATAACCATGGACTCCTGGCCCATGGCGGAGCACATGACCACATTGGCGCTGCCGTCCTTGGCGCGGATGGCCTTCAGGGCCTCCAGGCCGTCCATGTTGGGCATGGTGATGTCCATCACCACCAGGTCGGGGCCGATCTCGCTGAACTTCTCCACCGCGTCGGCGCCGTCCACGGCCTCGAACACTTCGGTGTAGCCGTTCTTGGTCAGGGTGTCCTTGATCATCTTGCGCATGAAAGCGGCGTCGTCCACTAACAGAATTTTCTTAGCCATGGTAATCCATCCTTTTTCATTTATGTTGTGTGCCCGGCGCAGTGCGCACAGGCCGGCGGGCTTTATTTTTTCGTGGACAGCATCTCAATGGCGGAGGTCTGTACAATCTCGGTAATCCGAACGCCGAAGTTGTCCTCAATGACCACAACCTCGCCCCGGGCAATGCACTTCCCGTTGACGAACAGGTCCACCTGGTCGCCCGCCAGCTTATCCAGCACCACCAGGGAGCCCTTGGCGAACTCCAGAATATCCTGTACCTTCCGCCGGGCCCGCCCGATCTCCACAGTCACTTGGAGGGGCACCTCCATGATGAGGTCCAGATTCTGTGCCTGCTCCTTGCCCAGCCGGTCCATGGGGTCCATCTCCTCCATATGCACCGGCTTGGTGGAGATGACCTTGGGCTCCGCCTTCTGGACCGCGGGCTCAGCCTGCGGGGGGTAGGGGTAGGGATACGGGGGGTAGTACATGGGGGGATAGCCCATGTATCCGCCCTGCATCTGGCCGTCCGCGCCGGGCGCCGGGTAGGGGTAAGGCATCGGCATCTGCCCCGGCTGGCCCATCTGAGGCATGGCGGCGGGGCCCTGAGGGGCCGGAGCCGGCTGGGGCGCGGGCGCCGCAGGCTGCGTGGACGCTGCGGGGGCGGGAGCCGGGGCCGGGGCGGGAGCGGCCGGTATTCCGCCGGCCAGCATGGCCTCGATCTCCTCCTGGCTCATCTTGTGGCTGCCGCCGGAGGGCTCCTCCGCCGCCGGGGCGGGGGCGGGAGCGGCCGCCCCGCCGCCCGCCAGCATGGCCTCAATCTCCTCCTGGCTCATCTGCCGGTTGCTGGGCGGCTCCTCCGCCGGGGGAGCCGGCTGCGCGCCATCTCCGCCCACCGACACCTCATCCTCCAGGCCCAAGCTGCTCAGCAGCTCCTTGGCCAGAGCCACCGACATTACGTTCATGAACTCGCTCTCCAGCGCGTCCTCAATTCTCAGGAAGAACCGCACCACCACGATCTGGTCCGCGCCCTGAGGCAGGTGCTCCTTCTTGAACTGATCCAGATTGTCCAGTTCAAAGGACTGGGGGGTGGAGATGTCCACCCGGAAGCCCAAAAAGTCAGACATGGCCGTGGCCGCCGAGCCCATCATCTGGTTCATGACCTCGCACACGCAGCTGATGGTCAGCTCATTGAGCTCAAAGTCCTCGTCGGCGGTTTCCATGCCCATGAGGATGTCCACAATGACCTTGATATCGCTGCGCTTGAGCAGCATGATGTTGCTGCCCTCCAGGCCCTCCACATACTTGATCTCCACACCGATGGCCGGCTCCAGATTGCCCAGGGAGAAATCCTTCACATCCACCACGGAGACAGTAGGCGTCGTGATGTCAACCCGATGGTCCAACATGTTTGACACCGCGGTGGCCGAGGAGCCCAGGCTGATATTCATCATTTCGCCCAAGGCGTCTATCGCCATTGGGCTGAACATTTCCTTCTCCATCGCTTACTCGCTCCTTTGTTCGGCCGAATAGCATACCTCGTCTATCTTGATGGCCATGTTTTTCTTATGGGTCCCCATGCGGCCGGTGAACCACTGATAGCCTCCGATTTCCAGGAATACCGGGGCATCCTTGGAACGGCCCAGGTCCACCACGTCGCCCACGTTCAGGTGATAGATATCGCTGAGGGAGAGCTGGGTGTCGCCCAGCTCGGCGATGATCTCCAGGGTGGAATCCCGCAGGCGGTCGAAGATCTCCTCCGAGTTGTCCTCACTGGCCATCTTCCGGCCCATACTCTCCCGGTTGACCTCGCCGAACACGCTCATCAGCACGCTGCCCGGCAGAACCACGCTCATCCGCCCCTCGCTCTGGGCGAAGGTGAGCTTCATATCCACCAGCACCACCGTCTCGTCCAGGTTCAGCAGCGACACCAGGGTCGGGTTTACCTGGGTGCGCTCATACTCAAAGGTGATGGGCACGTAGTTCTCCCAGCTGCTGCCCATCAGGGCGATGATGTCGCGGATCAGGTATTCGTAGAGCTGGAGCTCCAGGTCGGTGTAGGCGTATCCCATCGGGACTTCCCGCTCCGCGTCGCTCTCGCTGCCCATCATGTGGTCCATCATCCCCAGCGCGGTGGAGGTGGACAGGTACACCATCACCGGGTCCTCCGCTATGATGGTTTTGCCGTCCTCCGACCTGGGGTGGATGGTGACGTCCACCATGGCCAGCACGTCCCCTTCGGTGAGGGCGTTGTTGAACTCGTAGAACTTCTGCTCCTCGATACTCTCCACCGTAATTTCGCAGTTGGTGCGCAGCTGGGCGTTGAGCCGGGAGCTGATGACACGGGTGTAGTTCTCAAAGATGCCGTTGAGCATCTTGATCCGGTCCTTGGTAAACTTACGCGGAGTGGTGAAGTCGTATTTGCGATATTTTTTCTCCGGCTGTTTCTCCTCCGCCTTTTCCGCGTCGCCGCCGCTGCGCATGGAGTTCAAAAGCGCATCGATCTGGCTCTGCGACAATACCTCAGCCATCGAATCACCTCACCTTATCTGGTAATGCGTACTCATGGGGCTATGGAGCCGCGGTCTGGCCCGGCGCGTCTCCGTCGATCGTGGTCATATAGTTGGACATGGCCTCGTTGAAGGCCTCCGCGCTCAGGTCCCGCCCGCTGATGACCATCTCCACCCGGCGGTTGGGGGCGCGGCCCTCCGCCGTCTTGTTGCTGGAGATGGGCCGCCACTGGCCGTAGCTCTCCGGGATGATGCGGGTGGGGTGGATATCGCTGTTGTCCCGGAGGAACAGCGTCACCGCGATGGCCCGGTTGGCGGCCAGCTGCATGTCGTTCCAGGGATCGTTGCGCCGGTTGGGGGAGCCCTGGGCGGTGTGTCCCTGAATGCGGATCTCGTCGATGGCGTCCTCCGCCTCGTTCAGCAGGGGGCACAGGCTGCCCAGGATGGCCTGGCCCTCGGGCAGCAGGTCGTACTTGTCCGCCTGGAAGAACACGCTGTCCCGGAAGGAGATGTACACGTCTCCGCCCTCCATGGACACCTGGATGACGCTCTCATATCCCTCGTCGCCCACCATGGACTGGATGGCCAGCAGCAGCTCCTCCATAGTCTCCTCAATCTCACGCTGGGCGGCCACGTTGGGGTCGGCGGGAATACCGCCCGCCTCATCGGTGGGGTCGGCGACGATGCCGTCGTTGCCCTTCGGGTCGGTGGGGTCCTCGATGGCGAAGGGGTTGAAGCTGGTAACGATGGCCCGCCATTTTTCCTCGCTGATGGTGGACATGGAGTACAGCAGAACAAAGAAGCACAGCAGCAGCGTCACCATGTCGCCGTATGTATCCATCCAGTTCGCGCCGCCGCCGCCGCTTTTTTTCTTTTTCACGTCGATCTCAACTCCTTATGCCGCGCATAGGCAGGGCTTGGGCTTATTCCCCGGCTGCGGCGGCTTTGCCGCCCTCGGTGCGCTTGCCCTGGGGGATGTAGGTCAGCAGCTTCTCGCGCAGGGCCTTGGGGTTCTCGCCGGACTGGATGGACATGATGCCCTCCACAATGATCTGCTTGCACAGCACTTCCTCGCTGTCCCGGGTCCGGAGGTTGTTGGCGATGGGGCCGAAGATCATATGGGCCAGGATACAGCCGTACAGGGTGGTGATCAGGGCCGTGCCCATGTCTTTACCGATGGACGAGCCTCCGTCCCCGCTGAGCTCCATGTTGTTCAGCATGTTGATCAGGCCCACCAGCGTGCCCACCATACCGAAGGCCGGGGCCACCGACCCCGCCTTGTCGTAGAGGGCGGCGGCGTCCTCATGCCGGGCGGACATGCACTCGATGTCGTTCTCCAGAATGGCGCGGACCTTGTCCGGGTCGTTGGCGTCCACGATGAGCATGATGGCCATTTTGAAGAAGGGGTCCTCCTGCTCGTTGGCCTTGCCCTCCAGGGCCAGCAGGCCGTTTTTACGGGCGGTCTGGGCCAGGTCCACCAGCTGGTCGATGTACTTCATGGGGTCGAACTTGTTGGCGTTGAGGATAACCCCGAAGTGCTTCGGGATGGCCGCCAGGGTGTCCCCCGGGAAGCTGGCCACCACGATGGCAAAGGTACAGCCGATAACGATGAAGATACTGGCGGCGTCGAAGAAGTTCCAAAGGTTTCCGGGGGTGAAGGTGATGACGTCCCCCACCGCTTTGGGGCCGATGTTGATGCCCAGCACGCAGCCCAGCAGGAATACCAGGATGGCGGCTACCAGGCCGATGATATAGGTGATATTCATTACGCAGCTCTACCTCCAACAACTCAGGCGGCAGCCGTGCCTGTTCCGGCCTCTGTCTGTCTCGCCTGTCGATTGCGGGCCTGTGCCCCAGCGCCCGGGCCGGGGGCGGTCCTCAGCGTTTGTCTACGACCGTGATCTCCCGCTGGATGTCCATAACCTTGGCATTGTAGCGGGCAATCTTCTCTATGATCTCCTCGGTGCTCTCGCGGACGAGGTAATAGTCGTGGTTCATCATGACAATTTTGGACTCGGGGATCGTCTCGATATACTCGATCTGCAGGTGGTTGACCAGGAACTTCTCGTGGTTTCGTTTTGTCAGGACGATCATCGTATAAGCCTCCTTCTCTCCTCATGACAGGACTACAGGGGGGCAGCCCGGGGAGAGTCCGGCTCTCCCCGGGCCGTTTCAGAGCTTATCAGCGCTTCATATTGACCAGCTCTTCCAGCATGGAGTCGGTCACGGTGATGATGCGGGTGTTGGCCTGATAGCCACGCTGGGTCAGGATCATGTTGGCAATCTCCTGGGCCAGGTCGGTCTTGGACATCTCCAGGCCGCTGGACAGGCACTTGGTCTCGGTGGTGCGGGGGCTCAGCCCGTCGATGACGGGGACGGTGGCGTTGGGGTCGGGGTTGCCGTTGGCGTCCCTGGCCACATACTTGGAGGCGTTGACCTGGGTGATGCCCATGGCCTCGGCGTTGCCGCCCAGGATGGCCACGTTCAGCTCGCCGGAGCCGGGGCCCGCCTTGTAGTAGTTGTCGCCCTCGTTGGTCACGCCGTTGGGGTTGGTCACCAGACCCACGGCGATGCAGCCGATGGTGACCACCTCGCCGGTCTCATAGCTGGTCCCGCTGATCATGCCGGTGACCTTGTCGATGGAGATGCCGCTGAATTTGCCCCGGGGCAGGTCCTCCCACACGGGGGCGTCGGCGGTGCCGGTGTTAACCCGGGCGTCGGTCACGCCCTCGCTGCCGGCGGTGGGGTAGGCGATAACCTTGGCCTTCTTGGCCTCAAAGCCTGCGTTCAGGTTGCCGTTCTGGTCCAGGGCGTCCGCCGCGGTGACCTCTTCCAGCGTGCCGTCGGCGTTCTCCTTGTAGTACTTGACGCCCTCTTTGAAGCAGGGGTAGCGCAGGGGCACCAGCTGGTCGCTGAAGATGGGGTCGCCGATCTTTTTGCCCTCGGGCAGGTCGATGGCGTTGGCCGGGTCGTTGGCGCCGCCCGTCTTGATGGGGTGGTTCTCGTCGCCGTACTTGCCCACGCACAGGAAGCCGTAGACGCAGTTGCCGTCGTTGTTGGCGAAGTAGCCGTCGGCCTTGAACTCGAAGTTGCCCACCCGGGTGAGCTTCAGGGAGGTGAGCCGGTCCACGTCGTTGGCGGTGCCGTCGAAGTTGTCGGCGATCTCCTTGTCGCCCACCAGGAAGAAGCCGTCGCCGTCCAGCATGCAGTCGGTGGGCTTGCCGGTGACGTTATAGTTGCCCGTGCTCATGTCGATGTCGATGGTGGACACGTTGGAGCCGTAGCCGATCTGAGAGGGGTTGGTGCCGCCCATGACGGGGGTTCCGTCGGAGCCGCCGGTCATGGTGGTGTAGAGGGAGGTCTTGAAAATGGCCCGGCTGGATTTGTAGCCGGCGGTGTTCACGTTGGCCACGTTGTTGCCGATGACGTTCAGGTTCTGCATATGGGTCCGCAGCCCCGCGATGGCCGCATACATTGCACCAGTCATAGTTGAAACGTTACTCCTTTCGGTTTGGCGCCGCCCGCTCCCCGTCAATCGGGCGGAGGGCGAAGGCATCCGCATCCGGTCCTGCCTTCATTCTGTCTATTCTATTACAGGAAAACGGCGCCGTCAATATTGGTGAAGATATTTTCTCTCATTTCTTCCTGGGTGATGGCGGTGATGACCTTGGCGTTGGGCACATTGATGATAAACGCCTTTTCGGAGTCCATGGCCAGGATGTTGGTCGCCCCCTTGGCCTGGGCCCGGATGACGCTGCCCGCCAGCTGGTCCATCAGGTCTGGCGTGACCTCGATGCCCCGCTCCTGCGCCCGGGAAATGGCGTGCTTGGAAAATGCCACGCTTTGGGACGGCTGGCCGCTTTTCGCCAGCTCCTGCTGGAGGAGCTCGCCGAAGCCGCCGCCCGCCGGATCGCGCTGCTGTATCCGGGCCGGTGGCGCTTCCCTGCGCTGTAGTCCTGATACACGCTGGATCATCTCAATGTCACCTCATTCTGTTCAGAATTCGCCGGTGTATTCGGGGCTCTCGATCATGGTGGGGGCAGGCGTCCCGCCGGAGCCGGCGGGCGTGTCGGTTTCCCCGGAGCCCTCTCCGCCGTCCACCTTGCCGCCGTCCTCGCCCTCGCCGGGCTTGTCGGCGCCCCCGGCGCCTTCGTCGCCGTCTACCTTGTCGCCGTCCTCGCCGTCTCCGTCATCGGGCACTTCCTCACCCTCCAGGGGGGGCAGATGGCCCACGGCCATGATCTGGTTCAGGGAATAGGTCTCCACGTTGCCCTTGCCGTCCTTGCCGAAAATGACCTGCTGGCCGTTGGACACGCCGGTGCCGATGACCACAACCTCGCGCTCCTCCAGGCTGTCGCCCTGGACCAGACCGATGGTGACCACCTTGCCCACCAGGGAGCTGGCATAGCTCATGATGTTGGTCTCGGTCATGTTGGTGATGGCGGAAATCATCTGCATCTGCACCATCTGGTTCATCATTTCGCTGGTGTCCATGGCGTTGTCGATGGTCTGGTTCTGGAGCTGCACCACCATCAGCTGGAGGAAGTCCTGCATACTCAGCTCGTTGCTGCCCTTCCGGCTGGTGCTGTTCTGCGCTTGGGCCACATTGGACGAAGCGGCCAGATTGGCGATGTCAGCCATTGAATAGGTTCCCATTTGTATCTATGCGCTCCTTTCTGTTCAGCCTTCCCCGTCCACGGGAATAAGACCCAGCCGCAGCTGCTGCATGAAGTCCTGGCCGTGGGTCTGCGTCCGGCGCTGCCGGCGTTCCTGCTCCCGGCTGTCCTGCGCGTGGCCGTTGTGTCCGTCATAGCTCTGCTGGCGCTGCTGGTTCTGCTGGCTCTCCTGGCCGCGCTGGACTTCCACCTCCACAGTCTGCTGGGTTCGGCTGCCGAGCAGTCCCTGCAGTTCTCCGGCGCTGCGCTCCAGAAGGGAGCGGGTCTCGCCGCTGCGGGCGGAAAGCGCGATGTGCAGAATGCCGTCGGCGTTCTGGCTGATCTCCACGGTGACCTCGCCCAGGTACTCCGGATTGAGCCGGATGCGCACCATGGATTCGCCCTGTCCCATCGCCTGGGCCAGCTGGGTGTCGATCTGCTGGGCCACGTCGGGGGCCTCGCTCTCCTGCGCGTCGTACACCTCGCCCACCTTCACCGGGGCGGCCTCCACGTCGCGGAAGATCCGCTGGGGGCCCTGCTGGCCGGCGGTGAGCTCCATCATGCTTCCGCTGTCCTCGCCCTCCTGGGACTGGACCTTCTCCACGGCTGTCTGGACCGTCTGGCCGGCCTCCAGGCCCACCGCCTTCTCCAGCAGCTGGGCGGGGCCGTGCTCCACGGTGGGATCGGTGGCCTCCAGCATGGCGTCCGCCTCGGGGTCGGACACGTCGATCACCTGCCCCAGGTCGCCCAGGATCTGCTTGAGCTCCTGCATCTGGTCCGGGTCCAGGCCGGTGATGGGGATGACCTCGGTGCGCTCACCCAGGTGCGCCAGGATATACTCGCCCGGCTCATAGGCCGCGCGGATCTCACCGGTGGCCAGGTCCATGTCCACAAACCCGATGCCGGGCTGGGTAAACCAGGCGCCCTGCTCCGCCAGCTTTTTGGTCTGCTCCACGGGGTCCTCCTGCTTCTGGACGGGAGCCTTGTCCTTTTTCGGGGCAGCGGTCTGGGGCTTGGTCTCGCTCTTGGCGGGCTGCTCCATCAGGGGGTCCTTCTCCTGGGTCTTCTCGTCCAGCAGCTTTTGGAAGTCGCTGAGCTCGTCGCCCTCGGTTTTTCCGGGCTTCGGGATACCGGCGGCCTGACTGGCTATGGTCTGAAGCATCGACATCACCACATTGCTGGTCTGTTCCATAATTCCTTACACCTCCTCATTCATGAGATATTTATTTCCAAACGGCGGATTCCGCCGAATTGGATAACGCCGCGGCCCTCCGGGCCCCTATCCTATGCGCCGATGGCGGCCCGGGCCCGGGCGGAGCTGACAAACTCGTCGATGAGGGCCTCCTCCGCCTTTTGGACGGCCTTGTGATAATCCTCCAGCTTGTGCTCCTTCAGCTTCTCAATGGAGGATGTGTCGATCTTGGCGTCCACAACCTCCTGCCGCTTGGCCTCCTCCTGCCTGCGCAGCTCCTCCAGCCGCCGGGTCTCCCGGTCGATCTCCGCCTCCAGGACCCGCAGGCCGTTCTGATAAAACATGGCGTCGGCAATGCTCAGCCCCTCCGCCTTGCGCTGGCGGTACTCCTCGTTGCAGTCCCGGTAGTCCTGCCACACCCCCTCCAGCACAGCCTCCTGCTCCCGGACGCGGGCCAGGATGGCGGCGTGCTCCCCCTGAAGGGACTCCAGCACCTGTTCCTTATAGGACAACACAGAATCCAGAGAGAATTTGAATTTCTTCATCTATCTGTACACCTCGCCGGTTTATTTGAGGATCTTGGCCATTTCCTCCACGCACTGGTCGTAGGTAAAGGCCTGATTCACATCCTGGGTGAGGAAGTCGTTCACCGCGTCGATCTTGGACATGGCGAAGTCCAGCTTGCGGTTGGTGCCCGGCTTGTAGGCCCCGATGGCCACCAGATCGGCGTTCTTTTCATAGACGCTCATAATATCACGGATGCGGGAGGCCAGCTGCCGGTGCTCCGGCGGAACGATCTCCACCATCAGCCGGGAGATGCTGGCGCTGACGTCGATGGCCGGATAGTGGTTTGCGTTGGCCAGCTGCCGGGACAGGACGATATGTCCGTCCAGAATGCCCCGGACCGTGTCGGCGATGGGCTCGTTGGTGTCGTCGCCCTCCACCAGCACGGTGTACACCCCTGTGATGGATCCGCGGCTGAAATTGCCGCTGCGCTCCAGCAGCTTGGGCATCTCCGCATACATGGAGGGGGTGTATCCCCGGGACACCGGCGGCTCGCCGATGGCCAGACCGATCTCCCGCTGGGCCATGGCGAAGCGGGTGAGGGAATCCATCATCAGCAGCACGTCGTACCCCTGGTCCCGGAAGTATTCCGCGATGCCGGTGGCCACGCTGGGGCACCGCATCCGGAGCATGGCGGGCTGGTCGGAGGTGGCCACCACCAGGATGGACCGCTTCATGCCCTCCTCGCCCAGGTCCTTCTGGACGAACTCCAGCACCTCCCGTCCCCGTTCGCCCACCAGGGCGATGACGTTGATGTCGGCGGTGACGTTCTTGGCGATCATGCCCATGAGGGTGGACTTGCCCACGCCGGACCCGGCAAAAATGCCGATACGCTGGCCCTTTCCGATGGTGATCAGCCCATCGATGGCCTTTACGCCAAACTGAATGCGCTCCCGGATGGGGGGGCGCTGCAGAGGATTGATGTAGCCGCCTCCCACGCAATAGGAGGTGCCCCCCTCAAAGGGGCCCTTTCCGTCGATGGGCTGGCCCAGGGCGTTGATGATGCGCCCCCGGAGGAACTCCCCCACGTGAAGGGTGAGCTGCCGCCCGGTGTTGCGCACAAAGTTGCCCGCCGAGATGCCGCTCATGTCCGAGTAGGGCATGAGCAGGATGTGGTCATTCTTGAAGCCCACCACCTCGGCGGTGACCTGCCCGCCGGAGTCGCCGTTGTAGATGCGGCAGATGTCGCCCACGGCGGCCCGGCCGCCGGAGGCCTCGATGGACATGCCCACAATATTCTCGATTTTGCCCGTCAGGCTGTAGGGCTCCGCGTTGTACACCTGGCGGGTCATTTGTTGAAATACGGAAGGCATGATTTGCTCCACCGGCCGTATGCCTCAGAGCCTCGTTCCCGGCCTGGGAGAAGGAGGCCCCCAACTATCGTCAAAACAGGGTCATCCCCGACGCGCTGTTGGCGGTATCCATCAGAATGGTCCGCAGGTTGTTCAGCTGGGTGGCCGCGCTGGCGTCCACGATCTCGTCGGGCATTTCGATGATGCAGGTGCCCGACTCGTCGTCCGCCATGGGGATGATGCGCACCCGGTCGGACAGCGCCGTCAGCGCGCCGGACAGGGACGCGGGGATCTGGGTGAGCCGCTTGGCGTCGCACTCAGAGATATATATGTGCACCCACTCTTTTTTCTTCCTCTTGTCGATGGCGGTCTGGATCATCCGGCTGATGACGTCGGCGCTGCTCTTCAGGCTGACGCACACCACTTTTTCCGCCACCGCCAGGGCCAGGTCCCGCAGGTCGTCCACGCTCTGGTCCATCTGCCGGTCCAGGGCCACACCCGCCTGCTCCATGAAGCGGTGGACCTCCTCCTCCTGGCGCCGGGCCTGCTCCTCCCGGAGGGCCTTGGACTCCTGGGCCGCCTGGGCCATGCCCTGGGCGTATCCCTCCTGATAGCCCTCCTCCCGGGCCTTGGCGAACACCGCCTCAGACTCCTGGGCGGCCTCCTCCCGGGCCTGCCTGAGGACGTCCTCCTTCTCCTCCCGGGCCTGCCGGGCGATGCGCTCCGCGCTCCGCCTGGCCTCCGCCAGGATCTCCTCCGCCTGAATCTGGGCAAAGGTGATGGGGTTTTCCTCCGGTTCCGGCTCCGCCTCCGGGGCCGGCTGGGCGTCCGGCTCCTGGTCGGTCACCAGCACGTCAAACCCTTCCTCTTCCGGCTCCAGCGGCGGCTCCTCCGGCGCGGGAGGCTCCTCCGGCTGGTCTGGCTCCACCACCAGCTCCGCCGCGTCGGGGAACTGATAGGGCTCCACCTTGGTATCGGCGCTATCCCTGCCTTCGCCCCAGAGGAACGCTTTGAATATGTTAGGCAATGATATCGTCCTTTCCACCCTTTGCGATCACGATCTCGTTCTTTTCCTCCAGGTCCCGGATGATATCCACAATGCGCTGCTGGGCATCCTCCACGTCCTTCATGCGGACATTGGTGGTGATTTCCAGGTCGTCCCGGATGTTCTGGGCCATACGGGTAGACATATTGCTGAGCAGTTTCTTGGAAACATCTTCGTTGGCGGACTTGAGGGCCAGCACCAGATCTCTGGGGTCGCAGTCCCGGACGAAGCGCTGGACGGAGCGGTCGTCCATGGTGATGATGTCCTCGAATACGAACATCCGCTTGCGGATCTCGTCGGCCAGCTCCTGGTCGTAGGCGGCCAGACCGTCGAAAATGTTTTTCTCGCTGGTGCGGTCCAGGTTGTTCATCACGTCGGCCACGTAGTCGATGCCGCCCACCTTGACGTTGGCGTTGGTGACAATGTTGGAGAACTTCTTGCGCATCTCCGCCTCAATGATCTTGACGGCGATGGGGGACACGCTCTCGATTTTGGCCATGCTCTCCACCACCTGGACCTGACGCTTCTCATCCAGCTGGGAGATGACCCCGGCGGCCTTGTCCGGGTCCACATAGGAGAGTACCAGGGAGATGGTCTGGGGCCGCTCGTTCTGGAGGGCGGAGAACAGGGACTTGTCGTCCGCCTTCTCCATAAAGGAAAAGGAGCGGTTTTGCAGGGACTTGGTGACCTTGCCCAGCAGCTCCTCGGCCGCCTGGGCTCCGTAGGCCTTTTCCAGCACCGTGCGGGCGTATTCCAGGCCGCCCTCGGTGACCGCCCGGTTGGTGCGGCACAGCTGATAGAACTCATACAGGATCTGTTCGGTCTGCTCCGACCCCAGGAAGCCCATTTTGGCCACTTCCAGGGTGAGCTGCTCCACATCGTCCGGGTCCATGTGCTTATACAGGGCGGAGGCCCGCTCCACGCCCAGGGAGATGATGACGGTGGCCGCCCGCTGGGCCCCGGTGAGGGGCACCTCGTGGGCCGGCTTTTTTCTGGCCGGAGCCTTTGCCTCGGCGGGGGCGGCCGGTGCCTGTTCCTTGACTGCCGCGTCAGCCATTGTCTCCATCCTCCTTCAGCCAGCTCTTGATCAGCAGGGCCGCAACCTCCATGTTCTCGTCCACAAAGTCCCGGATGCTCTGGCGCAGCTCCATGCTCCGCTCGGTGTGCAGGTCCATCACGTCGGCGCCGGACACGGGGTTGCCCTCCTCGTCCAGCTCCACTTCGGGAACCAGCGGCTGGCCGTCGGGGCCCAGCTCCACGGTCTGTCCGGGCATGGCGGTGGCCAGCAGCTCCTCCACGGCCCGCTCCTCTTCCTCCTGCTTCTTGCGCTTCCTGCGCCGCAGCATCAGAATGACGGTGAGGATGATGGCGAACACCAGCAGGCCGGCGCCGGCGGCGATGGGCACCCAGATGGGAATCCCCAGGGCCTCCCAGCCGGAGGGCGGGGTGGGCTGCTCAGGCGCCTGATAGAACGGGGTGCTCAGCACGGACACCTTCCGGGCCAGATAGTCCGCCTCGGTGACCCCATCGGGCAGCTCCAGGGGGGCCTGGATGCCGCCGGACACCGCCACGTGGCGGGTCATGGCCTCCAGGTCGATGGGGCCGGAGGCGGTGGAGTTGATGGACACCGACACCGTCACGTCCTTCAGGGTGGCGGCGGTGATAATCATCTGGGTCTGGGTCTTGGAGTTGTCGTACTCGATGTTGCCCTCCGCGGCCAGCCGGCCCAGCAGGCCCTCGACGGTGTCGCCCTCCTCCACATAGTTGGGCAGCTCGGAGTTGGAGGGGGTGCCCACCAGGCCGCCGGCCACCACCTCGTCGTTGGCCAGCATCTGCCAGCTGTAGAACTTGTTGCCGATGATGCCCGCGCCGTTGGTATCGCCGTCCTCGGCGAACTTGGGCAGGCGCACCTCGTAGTCGTTGACGGTCTTGTCACCCAGCTCCACGTTGCAGCGGACGGTGACGCCCACGTTCTCCTCGCCGTACATCTTGAACAGCTGCTGTTCGATCTGGCTGCGGATCTGGTTGGACCACCACTGCTCGGTCTGGAGGGCCAGGGCGGTGGCGTCGGCGGCGCTGGCGCCGCCCTCCAGGGCTGTCCCGTCGTAGATGTTGCCCCTGGTGTCGGTGATGGACACGTTGTCCACATCCAGGGCGGCCACGCTGTGGGATATGTAGTTGCGGATGGCGTTGGCCTGCTCCGTCGTGAGCAGCTTGTTGCCGTTCATGGTGAGCAGCACGCCGGCGGAGGCGTTGACCACGTTGTTGCTGTCCAGCACGTAGCCCCGGTCCTCGCCCAGCTCGATGTTCACGCTCACGTCCCGCACGCCGTCGAACTTGCGGATGGTGGCCTCGATTTCCTCCGTGAGGGCGGACAGCTTGGCCACATTCCGGTCCTGCACGGTGGACAGGGCGCTGACCCGCTCAAAGTACCCGCTGTAAGGGGCGTTGGAGGAGGAGTACTGCTCCTGGAGCAGCTTGGCCTTCAGGCTGGTGGCCTGGGCCTGGGGCACCAGGATGGTCCCCGACCCCTCCATGCGGAAATCCGTGACCCCCTGGCTCTCCAGCCAGGTGAGGACGGTGGCGGTCTCCTCTGCGGAGGCGCCGTCAATGAGGGTGGCATAGGGCCGGGTGTTGAAAAATACCACCAGGCCCACCGCGAGGACTACCAGGGCCGCTAAGGCCGCCCCAATCAGAATCTTAACTTTTTTGGAAAGATTGCCCAGAGCTCCTTTTACCTTTTCCCAGTAGCCCATCAGCTTTTCCTTGTTCAAGTGCCATCGACCCCGCTCTCCGCGTTGTTGCCGGGCCTAACGGCCCGGCGTCATCAGACGTTCATGTTTTTCAGCTCGTTGTAAGCGTCCAGCGCACGGTTGCGCAGCTGGATCAGCATGCTGACCGCGAGCTCGGCCTTATATCCGGCAATTCCCAGCTGGGCGGGGTTATCCAGCTGTCCGGTGGCCAGCAGATACTGCGCCTGGGTGTACTCCGCGTCGGTGTCCTTCACATTCTGGATCAGGTCGGTGAACAGGGAGCCGAAGGAGCTCTCCTTCACCTCGTCCAGGCCGACGGCCTTGTCCTCCTCCCCGGTTTGGACGGGGGCGGCAATTTTTTGAATGGGGTTTGCAATTCCGGCAATGCCTGCGTTTTTAGGGATTCCGGTGATCCCGTCGATGGATGCGCTCATGGCGGCGCCCTCCTTTGACTAAATAAAATAAACTGCGGATTACCTGCCGATCTCCAGCCCGCTGGAGATGACGGACTTCAGCGTGTTGAGCGCCGTGACGTTGGAGGCGTAGGCCCGGGTGGCGGCCATGGCGTCGGCCATTTCCATCACCATGTCCACATTGGGCAGCTCCACGTAGCCGTCCTCGTTGGCGTCCGGATGGGTGGGGTCATACACCAGCTTCATGGGGGACTCGTCCTCCACAATCTCGGTGACCCGCACGCCGCCGGCGGCCGGGGTGGACTGCTCCGTATTGGCGATGAGCCCGTTGGAGGCACGCGCCAAAGCGGCCCGGAACGAATCACGGCCGCTGATCGCCTCGAACACCACCATTTTGCGGCGGTAGGCGCCTTCGCCGTTTTCCACCCGGGTCGTCTGAGAGTTGGTTACATTTTCCGCTACAATGTCCAGCCGCAGTTGTTGGGCGGTCAATCCGGAACCCACAATATTAATCGAATTCAGGAATCCCATAATTATGTAATCCTCCTAGTTTATCTGGACGCCGCGCCGCTCACAGCGGCTCCGCGCTCTTCTGCTGTCACGCTGCGAGGCGGCCAGAGCGCTCCCTCGCTTTCCCTTCGCCTCGGCCCGGTCTGGGGCGGCTGCGCCGCCCTGCCACCGGTCTCGCTCCGGTCCAAGCTCCCTCGCCGTCCGCCTCTTCGCGCTTCTTGATTACTGTCCGTTGACAGCCATCCGAAGGATGGAGTAGTGCTTGTTGATGGCCTGATAGACATACTGCTGCTGATAGGCGTTGCGGATCAGCTCGGTCATCTCGCTGGTGACGTTCACGCCGTTGTCGTCCATGCGGGTCTGCTCCTGGGCCTCAAACACCCGGAGCTGGGAGTCCTCCAGCACGTCCCGCACCGCCTTGCCCGCCCCCTGGGGCCGGGCCGCGGCCTCCTCCAGCTTGGCCCGGATGCTCTCCTCGAAGGTGACCACCTTGGCCTTGTAGTTGGGGGTTTCCGCGTTGGCGATGTTGTCCAGAATCGCCGCCTGCTTGGTCCAGAGAAACCCCATGGATTTCTCCAGCAGCAGCTGAGAGTTGCTTGTCAAAAAGTCCATCACCGGCCTCCTGTTCTGCGGGCGGCGCCCGCCTGGTGAATAACAACTATTATGAACCATCTCCGGGAAAAATGCAAGCCCTGAGGGCAATCCAAAAATTGACATCTTTCGCCGGACTCAGGACAAACGGCGGCAGGCTCTCGCCGCGGCCGCATAAAGTGGCCGGGCACGCCGCCGCCGGACCATCCCGCACCGCAACACAACATACTTTACTGCATTATACCACAGAGGCCCAGAAAGCGCAAGCGTTTCCTGGGCTTCCACTTTGATAAAAATGAACAATATGTAAATTTATGTCCCAAAAAAACCGGCTCCGCTCAATAGCTGCGCCGTATTTAGGAAAATAATGGAAACTATGTGCGGGCAGCGGAAAGAGGCCCCCGCGCGGCACGGGGGCCTCCCTTCCCCTTCACTTAATGAATTTTTCCAGCAGGCGCATGACTTCCCGCACGTCGATGGGCTTTGCCACGTGGGCGTTCATCCCGCAGTCCAGGCTCCGCTTCACGTCCTCCGCGAAGGCGTCGGCGGTCATGGCGATGATGGGCAGATCGCGGTCGGGCCGCTCCAGGGTGCGGATGACCTGAGTCGCCTCGTATCCGCCCATGACGGGCATCCGGATGTCCATCAGGATCGCGTCGTAGTAGCCCGGCGGGGAGTTGTTCAGCATTTCCACGCAGATCTGGCCGTTTTCCGCCCAGTCCAGCGCCAGCCCCTCCTCGCTGAGCAGCTCGGAGGCGATCTCCCAGTTCAGCTCGTTGTCCTCCGCCAGCAGAATGCGCCGTCCGTTCAGGTCGCGGCGCCGCTCCGGCTGCGCGGCGGCCTCCTCCTTCTTCTGGTCAAAATCGCCCGCAAACTGGCGCAGGGAATTGAACAGGGTGGATTTGAACAAGGGCTTTGAGATGAAGCCGGCGATGCCCGCCTCCCGTGCGCTGTGCTCAATCTCCCCCCAGTCGTAGGCGGAGATCAGCAAAATCGGCACCGCGTCGTCCCCCAGGGCCTCCCGGATGCGCCGGGCGGTGGCGATGCCGTCCATGCCGGGCAGCTTCCAGTCCAGCAGAATGATGTGGTAGCCGTCCTGCCGCTGGTGGCGCTTGACCACCATCTCCACGGCGCTCTCCCCGTCCAGGGTCCACTCGGCGTTGACCCCGATGGACCGGAGGGCGGCGGCGGTGGACTCGCACAGCTGGCGGTCGTCGTCCACCACCAGCATGTTCCAGTTGGGGAGAATCATATCCTCCTCCACCACATCCGCCTTTTCCAGGTCCAGGGTCACGTTGAATTCGGTCCCCTTGCCCTGGACGCTGTCCACGTGGATGGACCCCCCCATGGCGTCCACCACGATAAACTTCGTGATGGCCATGCCCAGGCCCGTGCCCTCGGTGCGGTGCACCCGGGCGCTGTCCTCCCGGGCGAAGGAGTCGAAAATATGGGCCATGAAATCCTTGGACATTCCGATGCCGGTGTCCTTCACCCTGATCTGAATCCGCACGAAGTCCTCTCCCTTGGGCGAGGCCTCCTCGTACAGCGCCATGTGGATTTCCCCCTCCTCCGGGGTGAACTTGATGGCGTTGGACAGCAGGTTGAGCATCACCTGATTCAGCCGCACGCTGTCGCACAGCACGTTCTCGGTGGAAATATCGTGGATGAACACATCGAAATGCTGGTGTTTGGCCTTTATCTGGGGCTGGCAGATGGACACGATGCTGTCCACCACCTCCCGCAGGGACACCTGGTCCATGTTCAGCGTCATTCTGCCGCTCTCGATCTTGGACATGTCCAGCACATCGTTGATAAGGCCCAGCAGGTGCTTGCTGGACAGGGTGATCTTTTTCAGGCAGTTTTTCACCTGCTGCTGGTCGTCGATGTTGGCGGTGGCGATGGCGGTCATGCCCACGATGGCGTTCATAGGCGTGCGGATATCGTGGCTCATGTTGGACAGAAACTCGCTTTTTGCCCGGTTGGCGTGCTCGGCGTCCTCCTGCGCGGCTTCGGCGGCCCGCCGGGCCTCCTCCACCTCCCGCAGCTGCTGCCGGGTGAGGCCGTAGTACTTGTAGAACACCAGCATCAGGGCGGTGAGGATAATGATCCCGCTGAAAACGGTCATGCCCCCCCACTCCCGGCTGAATCCGTTGACAATGGTGTCCATGGAGCCGTAGGGCAGGAAGGTGATGAGGTACCACTCGGAGTAGGGCAGATGGGTGCTGTACAGGTGGAAGCGCTCCCCGTCCATGACAAACTCGGTGGTGTAGTCCAGGTTTTCCTCCATGGCGGCGTCGAGGGCCTTGATGTACTGGTCCGCGGTCATGCCGCTCACGTCCTCATAGAGGGCCCGGACCCGTTCAAAATAGTTGTTGCGGTAGGCCTCGTTGGTGCGGATGACGAAGGAACCGTCCCGCCGGATAATAAAGGAGTAGGCCCGCTCGTTGTTCTCCTCCAGGGAGAGGTTGTCGCTGATGTAGTCCACGGGCAGGCCGGCCACCAGGGCGGCGCAGCTGTGCTCCGGGGTGGGCGCGTGGGGCGACGGCATCCCCAGCAGGATGACCTTCTCCCCCCGGGCGTTGGTGCCGATGGCCACCTTCTGCTCCCCCTTGCGCAGGGACGCCAGAAAGGGCTCCGGGTCGGTGACGGTGAGCTGGGAGCCGTGGAGCATCTCAAACTCCCCGCTGGTGCTGTAAAAGGCCAGGTAGCTGAAATCCCGGGCCTTCGCCCCGTCGATGAGCTCCTCCTGAAGCGCCCGGTCCTGGTGCACCTCGTCGGAGACGATGGTATCCGTCAGCATTCTCAGCTGGTCCATCTGAAGGCTGATGATGCTCTCAAAGTGGACGGAGATCTGCTGGCTCATGCTGGACATGTAGAGGGTGCCCACCTCGTTGATGGTGCGGGCGCTCTGATTGCTCATATGGATGGCAAGAAAGGAAAAGACGCACACGCAAAGCAGGGCCACCCCGATCAGACTGGTGATCAGGAACCGCGTCGTCTTGTTTTTCATGCCCCAAGCGCCCCCTGGAAGGCCCGAATGGCCTGGATGGTGCGCTGGTAATCCTCCCCCACCCTGCGGATCAGCTCCTCCTCCCCCGGCTGGGGGGGGGCGCCGTCCCGCAGCGCCTCGGTCAGCCGCTCGCTGGACTCCAGCAGGGCGCTGAAGCCCAGGTTGGCGCACACGCCTTTTATCGTGTGGGCGGCGCGGAAGGCCTCCTCCCGGTTGCCGTCCTCCAGGGAGCGGCACAGCAGGTCATAGCTTCCGTCGCTGAGAAACTTCAGCACAAATTTCTGCACCAGCCGCTCGGGCAGCCGCCCCAGTACGTCGTCATAGTCGCCGCCCAGCGCGGCGTAGCATTCCTTCAGTGTCATGTGTCTGCCTCCTCCCCCGGAACCGCCCTGGCGCCATCCGCCCCGTCGATGGGGGATACCGCCGAGATCGCCCGGTCCATTTGGTCGTTGTCTTCGTGGTAATAGCGGTAATGTCCCTTGCCGTGCTTCTTCACCATGTAGAGGGCCTGGTCCGCGCAGCGGAACAGGGTGTCGTAATCCGTGCCCACCGCCTCCGCGCTGGCCACCCCCATGCTGGCGGAGATGGGGAACGCGTGATAGCAGCCGCCGGACAGCCGCTCATAGATCCCCTCGATGGTGGACTCCAGGTCGGCCTTGTACTCCAGGAAGATCAGGAACTCATCCCCGCCCACCCGGGCGGCGATGTCCCCTCCCCGGATGCTGTGGCGCAGCCGGTCGGCCACAAACTTCAGCACCTGGTCGCCGAACATGTGCCCATAGGTGTCGTTGGCCTGCTTGAAGTTGTCCAGATCCATGATGGCCAGCGCGTACCGGCCGCCGGGCCGGTCCTCCAGCCGCTGGCGGACCCGCTTCTTGGCATAGGCGTGGTTGAGCAGGCCGGTGAGCCCGTCATGGGACGCCTGCTGCTCCAGCTGCTCCATCTGGAGGCGGGAGGAGTGGATGTCCATGGCCTTTCCGATGCAGCCGGTGTACCGCGGGGGCTCCTCGGAGGACCAGGAGGCCCGGGCGATGATCCGGTACCAGCGCTCCTCCCCGCCCACGTTCAGCTTGCAGTCGTACTGCACCACGGGGTTGCCCGGGGTGGTGGAGTGGAGGGCGTCGGCCATGTTGTCCCGGTCCCGGGCCAGGACAATGGCGTTGGCCTGCATGTCCTGATAGGGGTCCATGAGCACCTCCGGCAGGCCCAGCTTCTCCGCGCCCCAGGTGCTCAGCAGCAGGGAGGGCGGGTTGAGGGTGTACTCAAACTGGATCTCCTCGGTGAGGGAGGCGAAGAAGCTGTACTTCATCCGCTCGTGCTCCAGCAGCTCCAGCGTCCGCTCGGACGCGGTGAGCTCCTTGTGCTTGTGGAGCTCCCGGGCCACGTTCTGAATCTCCCGCTGGCTGCGCCGCTGGAGGCTGTCGCTGCTGAGCTCCTCCACGATCTGGTCGGCGCAGTCCCGCAGGCAGTCCATGACCAGGGGGTTGAAGGTGCCGCACTTCCCGTTGAGGATCATGTCCACCGCCTGCTGGTGGCTGAAGGCCGGCTTGTACACCCGCTCCGAGGTGAGGGCGTCGTACACGTCGGCCAGCGCCACAATCTGGGCGGAGATAGGGATGTCGTCCCCCTTCAGTCCGTCCGGGTAGCCCCGGCCGTCCCAGCGCTCGTGGTGCCAGCGGCAGATCTGATAGGCCGCTTTGACCAGCGGCTCGTCCTGATAGGCCGGCAGGTCCTTGAGCATCTCCGCCCCGATCATGGAGTGGGTTTTCATGATCTCGAATTCCTCCGGGGTGAACTTGCCCGGCTTGTTGAGGATCTCCTCGGGAATCGCGATTTTTCCAATGTCGTGGAGGGCGGAGGCGGTGCTGATGATGGAGATCTCCGCCTCGGACAGGTGGTAGCGGTCCGTTTTCTGCCGCAGCACCCGCAGCATGATGTCCGTCAGCGTGTGGACGTGGCGGACGTGCAGGCCGCTCTCCCCGTTTCGGAACTCCACAATGTGGCTGAGTATGTCGATCATCAGGCTGCTGTTGTGCTCTTTTTCAAACATCTGCTCCGTCACCATGCCGGCCAGCTTTTTCTGCTTGGCGTACAGCAGGATGGTGTTCACCACCCGGCGGTGGACGATGCGGGAATCGAAGGGCCGGCTGATGAAGTCGATGACCCCCAGCTCGAAGGCCCGCTCGATATGGCCCGAGCTCCGCTCCGCCGAGATCATGATCACCGGGATATCCTCAATCCAGTGGTACTTGTTCATGGCGTTCAGCACGCCGAAGCCGTCCATCACCGGCATGACGATATCCAGCAGCACCAGCGAGATGGCCAGACCGTGCTTTTGCAGCATGGCCACCCCCTCGCTTCCGTTCTCCGCCTCCAGGATATCGTACTCCTCCTCCAGCATACCCGCCAGAATGGAACGGTTCATTTCTGAGTCATCCACGATCAGAATTCTCTGCTTGTCGGTCATTCTCTCCAAAGGCACACATCCCCTTACCTTCACGCAAATGGCTCCGTTCCGCGCCCGCCCGGGCGGCAGGGTACAGAACAGCACTTTAACGGTATTATAACACAACTCCACAGAGAAACACAAGCCGCATTTTCCGAAAGCGGGAAAGCCCCCCCTTTTCCTTGACAGAGGCCCGGTACAGCGATAAAATAGGGGATACTATGCTGCAAGGAGGTGCTTTTATGAGCCATACTGTGGAAATTCTGTCGGTGGGCACCGAGCTGCTGCTGGGCAACATTGTCAATTCGGACGCCCAGGCCCTCAGCCGGGAGCTGTCCGGACTGGGGCTCAACGTGCTGTACCACTCGGTGGTGGGAGACAATCCCGGGCGGCTGCGCGCGGCGGTGGAGCTGGCCCGGAGCCGGGCCGACGTCATCGTCACCACCGGCGGGCTGGGCCCCACCTGCGACGACCTGACCAAGCAGGTCCTGGCGGAGTGCTTCGGCAGACAGCTGGTCTTCCACCCGGAGTGTGCCCAGGCCATCCGGGCGTTTTTCGCCCGCATGGGCAAGGAGATGACGGACAACAACCTTCAGCAGGCGTACCTCCCGGAGGGCTGCGACATTCTGGAAAACGACTGGGGCACCGCCCCCGGCTGCGCCTTTGAGGCGTCCGGGACCTGCGTGGTGATGCTCCCCGGCCCGCCCCGGGAGTGCCTGCCCATGTTCCGGGAGCGCGCCCTGCCCTGGCTGGCCCGGCTGGGAGAGGGCGTGATCCGCTCCCGCACCCTGCGGGTGTTCGGCCTGGGGGAGTCCGCCGTGGAGGCCCTTCTGCGGGACCGGATGAACCAGCTGTCCAACCCCACCCTGGCCCCTTACGCCAAGGAGGGAGAGGTGGAGCTGCGCATCACCGCCAAGGCGGACACCCGGGCGGCGGCGGACGCCCTCATCGCCCCGGTGGAGGGGGAAATCCGCGCCTTGCTGGGGGATCTGGTGTACGGCGCGGACGTGTCCGGCCTGGAGCAGGTGGTGCTGGAGGGCGCCCGTGAGCGGGGTCTCACCCTGGGCACGGCGGAGAGCTGCACCGGCGGGCTCATCGCCAAGCGGCTCACCGACGTGCCCGGGTCCGCGTCGGTGTTTCTGGGCGGCGTGGTCAGCTACCACTGCGAGGTGAAGGCGGGGCTTCTGGGCGTGTCCCGGGCCCTGCTGGACGAACAGGGACCGGTGTGCGCCGAAGTGGCCCGGCAGATGGCCCTGGGGGCGCGGAAGGCCCTGGGCTGCCATCTGGCGGTGTCCGCCACGGGAGTGGCGGGCCCCGACCCGGACGACCGGGGCAACCCGGTGGGGCTGGTATACACCGCCCTGGCCGCGCCGGACGGCTGCTGGGTGAACAAGCTGAACCTGGCCTCTCCCGGGGCCCGGCGGGACCGCATCCGCACCCTGGCGGCCAACCACGCCCTGGATATGGCCCGCCGCTGGCTGGCGGGAAAGCGCGTCACCGGGGACGCCCAGCGGGAGTGGACCGATTAAGGAAAGGGGACGGCGGAATGAGGAAACACATATTGCCGGCGCTGGCGCTGGCGCTGTGCGGGCTGGTGTTGGCCGGGATTCTGACCGGTTCAGCCTCCGTTTCCGCCTCCGCCGCCGACGTGAACCTGATGGCGGTAAACGACCGGGTGCTGGAGACCACGGCGGACAACATGCCCCGCACGGTGGGGGGGGGGCTCTATGTGCCCTACACCATGCTGTCCTATCTGGACAGCGGCATCAACCTGGGGGTCAACGCCATGTACAGCACCACCAAGCGCACGGTGCTGGTCACGGACGGCCAGCGGGCCGTCACCTTTGACATTCAGGCGGGCTCCGCCCAGGACCAGGACGGCGGAGCCGTACCCGCCCGGGCCATGGTGCGCAATTCCACCGTGTTCCTGCCCATCGACTGGCTGTGCGAGTATTTCGGCTCCATCAGCTGCTCCCGGCCCCGTACGCCCTACGGCACTCTGATCCGGGTGACCAATTCCGCCGTCATCCACAGCGACCGGGACTTCGTGGACGCGGCGGACAGCCTGCTGTCCTCCAGCCTCCAGCGGTATCTGGCCTCCGGCGGAGGGGGCGGAGAAAACGGCCCTCCCCCGTCGGAGGAGCCCGCCGTCTCCGAGCCGCCCAGCGGGGCGGAGCTGTATCTGGCCCTGCGCTGGGGCGCGGAGGCGGAGGAGTGCGCCCGCCTGCTGGAGGGCCGGGGCCTGCGGGCGCTGTTCCTGTTCTCCTCCGAGGAGGCCCGGACGCAGGACGGGCTGGTCCGCCGCCTGGTGGGGGCGGGCCACACCGTCGGCCTGGCCCTGGCGGAAGAGGATGTCTCCGGCTGCCTGCGGGAGGCGGAGGAGGGCCGGGCGGCTCTGGCCGCCGCCGCCCGCTACAACGCCCTGACGGCGGGCGCGGACGGGCTGGACCGGGCCGGCCGGGAGGAGCTGGCCCAGGCGGGCTATGCCCTATGGGTTCCCACCGTCCGGGGGCGGGACTTCTCCTCCGGCCGGGCGCTGGTCCAGGGGCTGAACGCCCGCCGGGTGAACTATGTGGAGCTGAGCTGCGGCTCCGGCGGGGCGGCTTTTCTGCGGGCGGCGCTCAGCGCCATGGAAGAGGAGGAGTGCCAGCTCTACCTGGCCACGGCGCCCGCGCTGTCCCCGCGGTGATCCCGGCCCTAACGGAGGCCGTCCCGGCAAAGGCAAAGCCCATCCCCCTCGGGATGGGCTTTTGTGGTCACAGGTCCAGCATGACCCGCTCGATGCCGTCCACCGCCTCGGACACAAGGCCCTCGATGTCCAGCGCCTGTTCCGCCTCCTCCAGCTCCTCCAGCCTGGGCTTGGTCCGGGGATGCTTGGGGGTGAACACGGTGCAGCAGTCCTCGTAGGGCAGGATGGAGGTTTCAAAGGTGCCGATTTTGCGGGAAATGCGCACGATCTCCTCCTTGTCCATCCCCACCAGGGGGCGCAGGACGGGCACCGTGCACACCGCGTCGGTGCACACCATGGCGTCCAGGGTCTGGCTGGCCACCTGGCCCACCGACTCGCCGGTGACCAGGGCCTGGATGCCGTGCATTGAAGCCACCCGGCAGGCGATGCGCATCATGAACCGCCGCATGAGGATGGTGAACAGCTCCTCCGGGCAGGAGCGGCGCAGCTCCTCCTGGATTTTCGTGAAGGGCACCACGTGGACGCACTGCTTACCCGTATAGGGCACCAGCAGCCGGGCCAGGTCCAGCACCTTCTCCTTGGCCTCCGGGGAGGTGTAGGGGTAGGAGTAGTAGTGGATCATGTCCACGATGACCCCTCGCTTGGCGATCATCCAGGAGGCCACCGGCGAGTCGATGCCGCCGGACAGCAGGGACAGCGCCCTGCCCCCCATGCCCACGGGGAGCCCCCCCGCCCCCGGCTCCGGGTCGGCGTGGATATAGGCGTCGAAATCCCGCACCTCCACGTGGACGGTGAGCGCGGGATGGTGCATATCCGCCGTGAGGTGGGGAAAGCGGTCGTGGAGCTCCCCGCCCACGTACTGGGACAGCTGGATGGAGGTCATGGGGAAGGTCTTGTCCGCCCGCTTGCTCTCCACCTTGAAGGAGGGGGCGGCGGCCAGCTTGTCCCCCAGGTAGTCCACGGCGCAGGCCACGATGGCGTCCTTGTCCTTGGGGCAGGCCCGGGCCCGGCAAACCCCCACCGCCCCGAACACCTTGCCCATGGCCTCCCAGGCGCCCTCGAAGTCGGCGTTTTCGTCCAGCGGCTCCACATAGGTGGTGGACTGGCGGGTGTACACCTTGAAGGAGCCGTATTTCTTCAGCCGCCGCTTGACGTTGCCCATGAGCTTTTCCTCAAAGCCCCGGCGGTTGAGGCCCTTGAGCACCATTTCTCCCTGCTTGAGCAGGATGATCTCTCCCATAATATCCCTGGCTTTCTGATGAAATGTCCCCCTATTTTACAGGGCTGGGCGGGCGCTGTCAAGGGCGGGGCCGGGGAACCGAACGGAAATGCCCCTTGCCCCCCGCCCCGGATTGTGCTAAAATCTGGGGAGTGTACGCAGTGAGACAGGAGAGGGGGATGGGCCGCTTTGTGGATTGCGGCCTTACAGCATATGCCAAATCAGATCGGTTTCGACAACCAACGGTACCTGGATACCCAGTCCGCCCGCATCCGGGAGCGCATCGCCCAGTTCGGCGGCAAGCTGTACCTGGAGTTCGGCGGCAAGCTGTTCGACGACTACCACGCCGCCCGGGTGCTGCCCGGCTTCGCCCCGGACAGCAAAATTCGCATGCTGCTGGAGCTGCGGGACAGCGTGGAGATCGTGGTGGTCATCAACGCCGCCGACATCCAGCAGAACAAGGTCCGGGGCGACCTGGGCATCACCTACGACGAGGACGTGCTCCGCCTCATCGACACCTTCCGGGGCAAGGGGCTGTACGTGGGCAGCGTGACGGTCACCCAGTACGCCGGGCAGGGCGCGGCGGACCTGTTCAAGCGGCGGCTGGAGGACCTGGGGGTAAAGGTGTACCTCCACTACCCCATCCCCGGCTACCCCCACGACGTGGCCCGCATCGTGTCCGAGGAGGGCTTCGGTCGCAACGACTACATCGAAACTGCCCGGCCCCTGGTGGTGGTCACCGCCCCCGGCCCCGGCTCCGGCAAGATGGCCACCTGCCTGTCCCAGCTGTACCACCACCACATCCGGGGCGTCCGGGCGGGCTACGCCAAATTCGAGACGTTCCCCATCTGGAACCTGCCGCTGAAGCACCCGGTGAACCTGGCCTATGAGGCCGCCACCGCCGACCTGAACGACGTGAATATGATCGACCCCTTCCACCTCCAGGCCTACGGGGAGACTACGGTGAATTACAACCGGGACGTGGAGGTGTTCCCGGTGCTCCAGGCCATGTTCCAGGAGATCATGGGGGACAGCCCCTACAAATCCCCCACCGACATGGGGGTGAACATGGCGGGCCATTGCATCGTGGACGACGAAGCGGTGTGCGCCGCCGCCCGGCAGGAGATCGTCCGGCGGTATTACGCCGCCCTGTGCGACCGCCGCCGGGGCCAGGGCAGCGACGACATCGTGTACAAGCTGGAGCTACTGATGAAGCAGGCCCAGGCGGACCCGGAGCTGCGGCCGGTCATCGCCGCCGCCGAGGACAAGGCGGAGGCCACCGGGGAGCCCGCCGCCGCCATCCAGCTCCCCGACGGGCAGGTGGCTGTGGGCAAGACCTCCGAGCTGATGGGGGCGGCGGCCTCCGCCCTGCTCAACGCGCTGAAGGCGCTGGCGGGCATCCACCGCAAGACCCACCTCATCTCCCGGGAGGCCATCGAGCCCATTCAGGCCCTGAAAACAGCCCACCTGGGCAGCCGCAACCCCCGCCTCCACAGCGACGAAGCGCTCATCGCCCTGGCCATCTCCACCGCCACCGTCCCTCTGGCCGCCCAGGCCCTGGACAGCCTGGACAAGCTCCGGGACTGCGAGGCCCACTCCTCCGTCATCCTCACCGCCGCCGACAGCTCCACCTACGCCAAGCTGGGCCTGCGGCTCACCTGCACCCCCCGCTACCAGGGCAGCCAGCTCTACCATAAATAAAACCCTTGCAATTCGGGGAAACCTGTGGTATCATATCTGATACCTGCGCGGGCCAAGCCCGCTGATACGACGCCATTACCGAAAGGATTTGAGTTCAAATGACCACCGTTCAGCTCGTTGTGTCCATCATCTACTTTCTCCTGGCCCTGGCCCTCATCGCCGTGGTGATGCTCCAGTCCGGCAAGAGCGCCGGCCTGTCCGGCGCCATCGCCGGCGGCGCGGACACCTTCCTGTCCAAGAACAAGGCCAAGTCCGCCGACGCCCGCCTGGCCCGCATGACCAAGTGGATCGCCATTGTGTTCATGATCCTCACCCTGGTGCAGTGCCTGCTGCCCAACGCCTGAGCCCACTTCAAAATCCCCCGTCCGCCGGACGGGGGATTTTTATGCCCGGATAGGCCGGGAACGGCTTTGCGGGGGCCCCATTATGCCCGCAGATGCTCCGGGGGGCGGTACTGCAAAGCTTCGGCAAGATGGTGAACCTGGATATCCTCCGCGCCGTCCAGGTCGGCAATCGTCCGGGCCACCCGCAGGATGCGGTCGTACCCCCGGGCGGTGAGGCCCAGCCGGTCGTAGGCCCCCCGGATCAGCTGCTGGCACCCCTCGTCCAGCTTGCAGTATTCCCGCAGCTCCTTGGGGCCCATCTGGGCGTTGCAGGCGGGGCCCTCCGGGCCGTACCGGGCGGTCTGAACGGCCCGGGCCCCGTTCACCCGGGCCCGGATAGCCTCCGAGCTCTCCGCCGGGGGCCCGCCCCCGGACAGCTCCTCATAGTCCAGGGAGGGCACGTCCACACAGATGTCGATGCGGTCCAGCATGGGCCCCGACAGCCGGGACAAGTACCGCCGCACCGACTGCTCCGTGCAGGTGCACCGGCCCGACGGGTGGCCGTACCAGCCGCATTTGCAGGGGTTCATGGCGCACACCAGCATGAACCGGCTGGGGTAGGTCACCGAGCCGGACACCCGGGAGATCTGAGTCCGGCCGTCCTCCAGGGGCTGGCGGAGCGCCTCCAGCACGTCGGCGTGGAACTCGGGCAGCTCGTCCAGGAACAGCACCCCGTTGTGGGCCAGGGAGATCTCCCCCGGCCGGGGCATGGGCCCGCCCCCGGTCATGCCCGCGGCGGAGATGGTGTGGTGGGGGGAGCGGAAGGGGCGGCGGCGCACCATGGGGTGCTCCCGGGAGGTCAGGCCCATGATGGAGTAGATCTCCGTGCAGGCCAGGGCCTCCGCCCGGGTCATATCGGGCAGTATGCCGGGCAGACGCTTGGCCATCATGGACTTGCCCGACCCGGGGGAACCGGACATGAGCACATGGTGCCCTCCGGCGGCGGCCACCTCCAGAGCCCGCTTGGCCTGCTCCTGCCCCTTCACCTCGGAGAAGTCCGGCCCCTGGAAGGGGGGCAGGTCCTCATGCCATGCCGGCGCCGGGGCGATGGGCGCTTCCCCGGACAGGTGCCGGGCCAGCTCCTCCACCGTGCGGACGGGGAACACCTCCAGCCCCTCCGCCAGGGTGGCCTCCGGGGCGTTGTCGGCGGGGAGGAACAGGCGGCGGACCCCCGCCCGCTCCGCCGCCAGCGCCATGGGCAGCACCCCGGGCACCGGCCTGAGCCGTCCGTCCAGGGACAGCTCCCCGATAAAGGCGGACTCCCGCTCGCTGTTCAGGGAGAGCAGGCCGCCCGCGCACAGAATGCCCACCAGAATGGGCAGGTCGTACACCGTCCCCGCCTTGCGCCGCCCGGCCGGGGCCAGGTTCACCGTAATGCGGGAGACGGGGAAGTCAAAGCCGCTGGACTTGACGGCGGAGCGCACCCGCTCCCTGGCCTCCTTCACCGCGGCGTCGGGCAGGCCCACCAGCTCGAAGTTGGGCAGCCCGCCGGACAGGGCGCACTCGGCGGTCACCGGATAGCCCGCCACCCCGTGCAGGCCCAGGGAGGTCACGTTGCATACCATGGGCACACCTCATTTCCGTCAGTATTTTCCCTACTTTACCACGATTTCCCCCGTTCCGCAAGACCCGCCGGAGGCGGAAAAACCGGATAAAACCCCCGCGCCCGGGACACGCCCCGCCGCCGCCGGGGCCGGAGGAGGCGGAGCGCGGGATTCCCTGGAAAGTTTACCGAAAAAATGAGCATTTCCAATTGCAAAACCGTGGCGGATGTGATAAACTGTTTACCGCGAAACGGAACGAAACCGTATGAGGGAACGTTCTCATATGAAAAGGAGGAAAAACGCCTATGGCACGCAAGTTCAAAACAATGGACGGCAACACCGCCGCCGCCCACGTGTCCTATGCCTTCACCGAGGTGGCCGGCATCTACCCCATCACCCCGTCCAGCCCCATGGCCGACAATGTGGACCAGTGGGCCGCCGCCGGCCGGAAGAACATCTTCGGCCAGCCCGTCAAGGTCATTGAGATGCAGTCCGAGGCCGGCGCCGCCGGCACCGTCCACGGCTCCCTGGCCGCCGGCGCCCTGACCACCACCTACACCGCCTCTCAGGGCCTGCTGCTGATGATCCCCAACATGTACAAGATCGCCGGCGAGCTGCTCCCCGGCGTGTTCCACGTGTCTGCCCGCACCGTGGCCAGCCACGCGCTGAACATCTTCGGCGACCACTCCGACGTGATGGCCTGCCGCCAGACCGGCTTCGCCATGCTGGCCGAGGGCAACGTGCAGGAGGTCATGGACCTGGCCGCCGTGGCCCATCTGGCCGCCATTGAGGGCCGCGTGCCCTTCCTGAACTTCTTCGACGGCTTCCGCACCTCCCACGAGATCCAGAAGGTGGCCGTCTGGGATTACGACGATCTGGCCGAGATGGTGGACTGGAAGGCCATCGAGGACTTCCGCGCCCGGGCCCTGAACCCCGAGCGCCCCGTGATGCGCGGCTCCCACGAGAACGGCGACATCTTCTTCCAGCACCGCGAGGCCTGCAACAAGTACTACGACGCCATCCCCGAGATCGTCGAGACCTACATGGGCAAGGTCAACGCCAAGCTGGGCACCAACTACCAGCTGTTCAACTACTACGGCGCCCCCGACGCCGACCGGGTCATCATTGCCATGGGCTCCATCTGCGACGTGGCCGAGGAGGTCATCGACTACCTGAACGCCCACGGCGAGAAGGTGGGCCTCATCAAGGTCCGCCTGTACCGCCCCTGGCGGGCCGACAAGCTGCTGGCCGCCATCCCCGCCAGCTGCAAGAAGATCGCCGTGCTGGACCGCACCAAGGAGCCCGGCGCCCAGGGCGAGCCCCTGTACCTGGACGTGGTCACCGCCCTGGCCAACGCGGGCCGCACCGACATCTCCGTCATCGGCGGCCGCTACGGCCTGGGCTCCAAGGACACTCCCCCCGCCAGCGTGTTCGCGGTCTATGAGGAGCTGACCAAGGCCGCCCCCAAGCGCCAGTTCACCATCGGCATCGTGGACGACGTGACCAACATGTCCCTGGAGGAGAAGCCCTCCCCCAACACCGCGGCCGAGGGCACCATCGAGGTCAAGTTCTGGGGTCTGGGCGGCGACGGCACCGTGGGCGCCAATAAGAACTCCATCAAGATCATCGGCGACCACACCGACAAGTACGTCCAGGCGTACTTCCAGTACGACTCCAAGAAGACCGGCGGCGTGACCATCAGCCACCTGCGCTTCGGCGACCAGCCCATCCGCGCCCCCTATTATATCAACAAGGCCGACTTCGTGGCCTGCCACGTCCCCGCCTATATCGTCAAGGGCTTCCCCATGGTCCGGGACGTGAAGGACGGCGGCACCTTCCTCATCAACTGCCAGTGGTCCGACGAGGAGCTGGACAAGCACATGCCCGCCGTGGCCAAGCGCTATATCGCCGAGCACAACATCCAGGTCTACACCATCAACGCCATCGACCTGGCCATTGAGATCGGCATGGGCAAGCGCACCAACACCATCCTCCAGTCCGCCTTCTTCAAGCTGGCCAAGGTCATGCCCGAGGAAGAGGCCATCGGCTATATGAAGGACGCCGCCACCCACTCCTACCTGAAGAAGGGCCAGGACATCGTGGACATGAACCACAAGGCCATCGACATCGGCGCCAGCGCCTTCAAGAAGTTCGAGGTGCCCGCCTCCTGGGCCACCGCCCAGGACGAGGACAAGGGCGAGAAGCTGGAGGGCCGCGAGCAGCTGGTGGAGCAGGTCAAGGACGTGATGGAGCCCGTCAACCGCATGGACGGCGACAGCCTGCCCGTGTCCGCCTTCGAGAACTATGTGGACGGCACCTTCCAGCAGGGCGCCGCCGCCTATGAGAAGCGCGGCGTGGCCGTCAGCGTCCCCGCCTGGAACCCCGACACCTGCGTGCAGTGCAATATGTGCGCCTACGTCTGCCCCCACGCCACCATCCGTCCCTTCGCGCTGACCGAGGAGGAGGCCAAGAACGCCCCCGACTGCGCCCAGATCGTGGACATCAAGGCCGGCAAGGGCAAGGGTGTGTACAAGTACTCCCTGGCCGTGTCCGCCATGGACTGCATGGGCTGCTCCGTCTGTGTGGGCATCTGCCCCACCAAGAGCCTGAGCATGGTGCCCCTGGATCAGGAGGCCGCCCGTCAGCCCGCCTTCGACTATATGGTGGCCAAGGTGGCCCCCAAGGCCGATATGGAGGGTACCGCCTCCGTCAAGGACAGCCAGTTCAAGCAGCCCCTGCTGGAGTTCTCCGGCTCCTGCGCCGGCTGTGCCGAGACCGCCTACGCCCGCCTGGTCACCCAGGTGTGCGGCGACCGTATGTACGTGTCCAACGCCACCGGCTGCTCCTCCATCTGGGGCGGTCCCGCGGCCACCTCTCCCTACACCGTCAACAAGGACGGCAAGGGCGTGGCCTGGGCCAACTCCCTGTTCGAGGACAACGCTGAGCACGGCCTGGGCATCCACCTGGGCCAGAAGGCCATCCGCAACGGCCTGATCGAGAAGGTGGAGGCCATGGCCAAGAACTGCGCCGACCAGGGCCAGCCCAACGAGGTCCTCCAGAAGTATCTGGACACCAAGGACGACGGCGCGGCCAACGCCGAGCCCACCAAGGCCCTGATCGCCCTGCTGGAGAAGTGGGCGGCCGACGGCTGCGAGGACTCCAAGGCCATCCTGGCCCAGAAGGAGTACCTGAACAAGAAGTCCGTGTGGATCTTCGGCGGCGACGGCTGGGCCTACGACATCGGTTACGGCGGACTGGACCATGTGCTGGCCTCCGGCGAGGACGTGAACATCTTCGTGTTCGACACCGAGGTGTACTCCAACACCGGCGGACAGGCGTCCAAGTCCTCCAACATCGGCCAGGTGGCGCAGTTTGCCGCCGCGGGCAAGACCATCGCCAAGAAGTCCCTGGCGGAGATCGTCATGCAGTACGGCTACGTCTACGTGGCCCAGGTGGCCATGGGCGCCAACCCCAACCAGACCCTCCAGGCCATCCGGGAGGCCGAGGCCTATCACGGCCCGTCCCTGGTCATCGGCTACAGCCCCTGCGAGATGCACTCCATCAAGGGCGGCATGTCCAACTGCCAGAGCGAGATGAAGAAGGCCGTGGCCTGCGGCTACTGGAACCTGTTCCGGTACAATCCCGCCAACAAGGCCGAGGGCAAGAATCCCTTCACCCTGGACTCCAAGGCCCCCGCCGGCGGCTACCAGGAGTTCCTGCTCAACGAGGCCCGCTACAGCTCTCTGACCCGTTCCTTCCCGGATCGCGCCGACAAGCTCTTCAAAGAGAACGAGGCGGCGGCCATGGAGCGCTGGGAGCACCTCCAGAAGCTCATCGACCTGTACAAGTAAGAAACCGGCACAACAGCGGCCCCCCTCTTTCGAGGGGGGCCGTTTCTGTCCGCAAAACATCCCCTGGGCCCATCCCCGGGGTTTTTCGCGCATTACCGAATGAGGGAACGGAAGCACCGCTCCGGCACAGTGGGCCGCAGCAGCTCCCACAGGCGCTCCCTGGGGCTGTTTCCATATGGCGGCGGGGCGGGACACACACCCTCCCACGCCTGGGCGGTCCCGTAACGGAAGGTAGACCAGTTCTCATGCAAGACTGTGCCGTTGGCCATGGCGGTGACATACAGATTTTGCAGCAGGAGGTCAAAACCATCCCGGTACTCCTTGGGCGGCAGGCCGCACACCTGCTTTAGGACCTCTGCCTCTACCGCCGCGCCGCCGTCCAGTGCGGACAGGATGCGCTCCGCCGCCGGGGTAAGGGGTCTGCGCGGCTTTACCGCCCTCAGCAGATAGTAGCACTCCGGGGAGAGATATGCCGTGCGCTTGCGGAACGCCTTGGAGTAGAACAGCCCGTGCCGGTCTATCAGCCCTGTCACGTCCCGCCAAGTGCAGCCTACATCTTCTAAAGCGGGGAGGTCGGGATTCTGATTGCACAGCAGAATCCCGTTGGCCTCCAGATAACTTTCCAAGCGGTCCATGGGGCGCTATCTGTCCCACTTGGAGATGAGCGCCCGGAGCTGGTCGGCAAACTTGCCCAGGTCCTTGTTGGAGCCGCCCTTGTTGTGTGCGATGACCTCCATGAGCTTCTGGCCGATGCTCTCCAGCCGCCGGTAGGCGGGGGACCCCTCGTCCACATGGAGCTCCTTGGGTTCCAGCACGATGCCCGGGGCGATCATGCGGTCCTCCAGCAGGTCGTAGACCTCCTCATAGTTGGGCGCGTGGGCGGAAAAGCCCATCTCCGTCAGGGTCTGGCTGTAGTTCTCCGCGGCGCGGGCGTCGCCGTGGACCACAAACACCTGCTGGGGCTTGGGGGAATAGCGGTTGATCCACCGCACCAGCCCGTCCCGGTCCGCGTGGGAGCTGAGGCCGTGGAAGCGGACGATCCGGGCCCGCACGGCGATCTCCTCCCCGAACAGCTTCACCCGCTGGGCGCCGTCCAGGATGCGCCGGCCCAGGGAGCCCTCCGCCTGATAGCCCACAAACAGCACCGTGCACTCCGGCCGCCACAGGTTGTGCTTCAGGTGGTGGCGGATGCGGCCCGCGTCGCACATGCCGGAGGCGGAGATGATGACCTTGGGCCGGGGGTCCAGGTTCAGCTCCCGGGACTCCTCGGTGCTCTCGGTGATGTTCAGGCCGGGGAACCGGAACAGGGCCCCGCCCCGCAGCTGCTCCGCCTCGTTTTCGTCCAGGTAGCCGGTGAGGTCGCCGGAGAAAATCTCGGTGGCCGCCCCCGCCAGGGGGGAGTCCACGTACACCTGGAAGTCCGGGTCGCAGTGGACCAGCTCCTGCTCCTTGATCTGCCGGATGAAGTACAGCAGCTCCTGGGTGCGGCCCACGGCAAAGGAGGGAATCACCAGATTGCCCCCCTCGGACAGAGTCTCCTCAATGACCCGGGCCAGGTCGTCGGCGTAGTTGGGCTTTTCCTTCACGTTGTGCAGGCGGTCGCCGTAGGTGCTCTCGGTGACCACATAGTCCGCCTCGGTGATGGGCTGGGGAGAGCGGATGATGGGCTGCTTGCGGTTGCCGATGTCGCCGGAGAACACAATTTTCTTGGTGAATCCCTGCTCGGTGAGCCACATCTCCACGCAGGCGGAGCCCAGCAGGTGGCCCGCGTCCACAAACCGGGCCCTGATGCCGTCGGCGATCTCCAACTCCTGGCCGTACTCGCAGGTGACGATGTGCCGCAGGGCCTTCTCCACGTCCACCAGCGTGTACAGCGGCTCCACCGGCTCCCGGCCCGCCCGTTTTCCCTTCTGGTTCTCATAGGCGGCGTCGCTCTCCTGAATCTGGGCGGAGTCCCGCAGCATGATGGACAGCAGCTCCGCCGTCAGCCGGGTGCAGTAGATGTTGCCCGAAAAGCCCTGCTTCACCAGCAGCGGGATGCGGCCGGAGTGGTCGATGTGCGCGTGGGTGACCACCACGTCGTCGATGTACGACGGGGTGAAATCCAGTTCGCGGTTGTCCCGCTCGTCCTTGCCCTGCTGCAGGCCGCAGTCCACCAACACCTTGTGGCCGTTGACCTCCACACAGTGGCAACTGCCGGTAACCGCCTTGGCCGCGCCGAAAAACGTCAATTTCATCAGGAAGCACCTCCACGTCTCGTTACAGTTTTGTATAGTTTCCCTAATTGTATTGTATACCCGGGCGGGGAAAATGTAAAGAAGAACGGAACATTTTTTTCGTCCCGGTTTCCCGCCGCCATCCAAAAAATTTCTTGCAATTTTGCCTCCGGGAGTATATAATGTCTCCAATCAAAATCAGCGAGGTAGCGCTCATGATCCGTTTCACCGTCCACAGCTTCACCGTGAACAACCGCTGGACTCGATTTAACGTGTCCGGCTATTTTGGCGTGGAGAAACGCGGCGTGTGAGTGATGGGGCGGCGGGCCCCGCCTGAATTTGTATCTTTGGGAGAGCTCATGGACCGCACATACGCGGACCATGGGCTCTCTTTCATTTGGAGAGGAGTTTGTACGATGGTAATTGTCATGAAACCCGGCGTCAGCCAGGAAAAAATCCAGGCGCTGGTGGCTCAGCTGGAGCGGGACCAGGGCGTCAAGGTGGGCGTCACCAACGGGGTGGGGTGCTCCATTCTGGGTCTGGTGGGGGACACCGCCCACATCGACATGGGCAAGCTGTCCATGAACGACGACGTGGAGCGGGTCATGCGGGTGCAGGAGCCCTACAAAAAGGCCAACCGCAAGTTCCACCCGGAGGACACGGTGGTGGATGTGTCCGGCGTGCCCATTGGCGGCGGGGACAAGTTCACCGTCATCGCGGGGCCCTGCTCGGTGGAGAGCGAGGAGCAGATCATCGGCGTGGCCCGGGACGTGAAGGCGGCGGGGGCCGCCCTGCTCCGGGGGGGCGCGTTCAAGCCCCGCACCTCTCCCTACTCCTTCCAGGGTATGGGCACCGGCGGCCTGGAGCTGCTGCTGGAGGCCAAAGCGGACACCGGCCTGCCCATCGTGTCCGAGATCATGGCCCCCCGGTACTGCGAGCTGTTCGAGGAAAAGGTGGACCTGGTGCAGATCGGCGCCCGGAACATGCAGAACTTCGACCTGCTGAAGGAGGTGGGCCGGCTGTCCAAGCCGGTGCTGCTCAAGCGGGGGCTGTCCAACACCTACGAGGAGTGGATCATGTCGGCGGAGTATATCATGGCCGCGGGCAACGAGAACGTGATCCTGTGCGAACGGGGGGTGCGCACCTTCGAGACCTACACCCGCAACACCCTGGACCTGTCCGCCATCCCGGCCATCCGCAAAATGAGCCACCTGCCCATCGTGGTGGACCCCTCCCACGCCGCCGGGATGTACTGGATGGTGGAGCCCCTGGCCATGGCCGCCGTGGCGGTGGGGGCGGACGGCCTGATGGTGGAGGTCCACAACGACCCGCCCTGCGCCAAGTGCGACGGGGCCCAGTCGCTGACGCCGGAGAAGTTCGCCCACCTCATGGGCAGGCTGAGCCCGCTGGCGGAGCTCATGGAAAAAAAGCTGGTCTGAGCAGGGAGGCACACAATGAAAACCCTCACCGTGGCCCTGCCGGGCCGGGAATACGATATTTTAATTGAGCGCGGCCTGCTCTCCCAGGCGGGGGAGCGGGTGCGGGCGGTTCTGCCCCGCGCCCGGAAACTGGCCGTGGTCACGGACCGTAATGTGGAACCCCTTTACAGCAGTCCGGTGCTGGACAGTTTCAGGGCCGCCGGGTTTGAGGTCCGGCTGTTCCCCGTCCCCGCCGGGGAGGAAAGTAAAAATCCTTCCCAGCTGGCGGCGCTGTGGGAGGGCTTCATGGACTTCGGCCTGACCCGCGCCGACGCCGTGGCGGCCCTGGGGGGCGGCGTGGTGGGGGATCTGGCGGGTTTTGCCGCCGCCACCATCCTGCGGGGGGTGGCTTTCATCCAGATCCCCACCACCCTGCTGGCCCAGGTGGACTCTTCCGTGGGGGGAAAGGTGGCCGTGGATCTGGCCCACGGCAAAAACCTGGCGGGGGCCTTCTACCAGCCCCGCCTGGTGCTCATGGACCCAAATGTGCTGGACACGCTGCCCCTGCCCGTGTTCATGGCGGGGATGGCGGAGGTGGTCAAATACGGCTGTATCTGGGATGCGGACTTTTTCGGCTTCCTGGCCGCCCGCCCCTCCCGGGAGCAACTGATGGCAGAAATCGAACACATTTTGTATACCTGCTGTGATATTAAACGTCAAGTAGTCGCGGAGGACGAGCTGGACACCGGCCTGCGGATGATTTTGAACTTCGGACACACCTTTGGCCACGCCTATGAGCTGGCGGGAAACTATACCCAGTGGAGCCACGGTCAGGCGGTGGCGGCGGGCATGTGCGCCGCCGCCAAGCTGGGAGTGGCGCTGGGGGTCACGCCGGTGGACCTGCCTGCCCAAATCGAAGCCGCGCTGTCCGCCCTGGGCCTGCCCACCCAAATCTCCTGCGCCAGGGAGGACTACGCCGCCGCCATCGGCCTGGACAAGAAGGGGGCGGGGGCCAAGATCACCCTCATCCTGCTGGACAAAATGGGCCACGCCGTCCCCTATCAAATGCCCAAAAGCGCCTTGCTGGAACAGCTGAACGCCCTCCCGGGCCGCTGAATGGAGAAATACGCTATGGATATCACCATTGCCCCACACAAATTAGCTGGGACCGTCACCCCGCCCCCCTCCAAGTCCCAGGCCCACCGGGCCCTTATCGCCGCCGCCCTGGCCCAGGGGGAGAGCGTCGTCTCCAACGTGGCCCTGTCCCAGGACATCGAGGCCACCCTCCGCTGCCTGGAGGAGCTGGGGGCGGAGTTTGCCATCGACGGCTCCACCGCCGCCGTCCGGGGGATGGGGGCCAACCCCATGTCCCCCCTGCGGCGCATGGCATACCCACACCTGAACTGTGGGGAAAGCGGTTCTACTTTACGCTTCCTGATCCCCGTGGCTTTGGCGGTGCGGGGGGGCGGCATTTTTACCGGCCGGGGGCGGCTGATGGAGCGGCCCCTCACCCCCTATTTTGATCTCTTTGATGAGAAGGGCCTGTTCCACGAAGCAAAAGGCGGCGCGCTCACCGTCACGGGGATGCTCACCCCCGGGGAGTACCGCCTGCCCGGCAATGTGTCCTCCCAGTTTATCACCGGGCTGCTGTACGCCCTGCCCCTGCTGGAGGGGGACAGCGAGATTGTCCTCACCACCCCGCTGGAGAGCCGGGGCTATGTGGACATGACGGCGGAGGCGCTGGGACAGTTCGGGGTGCGGGTGGAGGCGCGGGAAAACGGTTTTTTCATCCCCGGCGGGCAGCTGTACCGGCCCCGCTCCCTCACGGTGGAGGGGGACTGGTCCCAGGCGGGATTCTGGTTCGCCGCGGTGTCGCTGGGCGCGCAGCTGGACGTGCGGGGGATGAAGCTCCCCTCCGTCCAGGGCGACTGGCGCTTCCTGGACCTGCTGGAGCAAATGCACGGCGCGGCAGAGGCGGAGCTGGACGTATCCCAGTACCCCGACCTGGTGCCGCCGCTGGCGGCCGCGGCGGCGCTGGAGGAGGAGCGGACCATCTCCTTGACCAACGCCGCCCGCCTGCGCCTCAAGGAGAGCGACCGGCTCGCTTCCGTCACCCAGGTGCTCAACGCCCTGGGCGCGGACGTGACCGAGGGCCCCGACTTCCTCACCATCCGGGGGAAGCAGATGCTGGCCGGAGGCGTGGCGGTGGACAGCTTCAACGACCACCGCATCGCCATGATGGCGGCCATCGCCGCTACCCGCTGTATAAATCCGGTGACAATCAACGGCGCGGAATGCGTGGCCAAGTCCTACCCCAATTTCTGGGAGGAATACGAACGCTTGGGCGGAATCATCCAACGGATTCCGTAGGGGCCGATGTCCCCATCGGCCCTCCGATGTCACCGTCGGCCCTATCGTTACAAACCGCGCTTTCAGGCCAGGCCGGTGAGGACACCGGCCCCTGCATACCCAATTAAAAAGGAGGGATCTTCCATGGACACAATCAAATTGATCCTCCCCACGGAGGAATATTTGGACCAGGTCTGGGCTTACCGCCGGGAGTGCCGCGAGGCGGACAGCTCCATGGACGGCTGCGGCCCGCTCCGGCATAACGAGAGCGCGGCACAGTGGCTGACGGACGTGCGGGCCTACGCCGACCCCGCCACCGTCCCGGAGGGGAAGGTACAGGCCACCCAGTTCCTGTCCGTCCGGGAATCGGACGGCAGGCTGGTGGGCATGCTCCAGGTGCGCCATTATTTCAACGAGTACCTGAAACAGTACGGTGGGCACATCGGCTACTCCGTCCGCCCCGACGAGCGCCGGAAGGGCTACGCCAGGGAGCAGCTCCGGCTGGCCCTGTCCTACTGTAAGGGGACGCTGGGCCTCGACCGGGTGCTCATCACCTGTAACACGAGCAACGAGGGCAGCCGCCGCACCATTCTGTCGGCAGGCGGCGTGTACGAAAACACCGTCCACGAGCCGGATCAGAACGTGGATCGGGAGCGGTATTGGATTACCCTGCCGTAGGGGCCAATGTCCCCATCGGCCCTATCATTACAAACCGCGCTTTCAGGCCGGGCCGATGAGGACATCGGCCCCCCTACACATCTTCCTAAGGAGGTGCTTCCCCCCGTGAAATACACCTTATTCGGCGAATCCCACGGCCCCGCCATCGGCGTGGTGCTGGAGGGCGTCCCCCCCGGACTGGCCCTGGATCTGGACGCCGTCCGCTTTGACCTCGGCCGCCGGGCCCCAGGGAAAAACCCCCTGTCCACCGCCCGGAAGGAGGCGGACGAGCCCCGCCTTCTCTCCGGCGTGTTCGAGGGCCGCACCACCGGCGCGCCCCTGTGCGCCGTCATTGAAAACACCGACACCCGCCCGGGGGACTACGCCAAAACAAAGGACCTGGCCCGCCCCGGCCACGCCGATTACGCCGCTCATGTGCGCTACCAGGGCTTCCACGACTACCGGGGGGGCGGGCACTTCTCCGGGCGGCTCACCGCGCCGCTGGTGTTTGCCGGCGGGGTGGCCAAGCAGATTCTGGCCCAGCGGGGCGTGACGGTGGGGGCCCACATCTCCTCCGTCTACGGCGTCAGCGACGACGCCCTGGAGGACTGGGAATCCCTGCGGGCCTGCGCCGCCAAGGACTTCCCCGTCCTCAACGACGAAAAGGGGGCGGAGATGCGGGCCGCCATCCTGGAGGCAAAACACGACCAGGACTCGGTGGGCGGAGCCATCGAGTGCGGGGTGTTCGGCCTGCCCCCCGGCCTGGGGGGGCCGGACTTCGGCCAGAACGCCGAGGGCATCTTCTCCCAGTACCTGTTCGCCGTCCCGGCGGTGAAGGCGGTGGCCTTCGGGGCGGGGACCGCCTTCGCCCTCATGCGGGGCTCGGAGGCCAACGACCCGCTGTACGTGGACGACGACGGCTCGGTGCGGGCGGAGCAGAACTGCGCCGGAGGGATCAACGGGGGCATCACCAACGGAATGCCCCTGGTGTTCGAGGTGACGATGCGGCCCACCCCCTCCATCGCCCGGACCCAGTTCACTGTGGACCTGACCAAACACGAGAACGCCGTGCTGGAGCTCACCGGGCGGCACGACCCCTGCGTGGTCCACCGGGCGGTGCCGGTGGTCGAGGCGGCGGCTGCCTTAGCAGCCTGCGAGCTACTGGGGATATAAGGGCCCCCGGGAACACGCGGCGTTTTTCCGCGGACGGCCCGTTGACCCCGCATTCCGCCCCAAATGGAGCAAAATGCCGGAATATTTTACTACAGTGAGGAATCGTTATGGATTTGAAAACTCTGCGTCAAAGCGATGAGAACGCCGTGATTCTGCCCGGCGCGGCGGTGGTGGGGGAAGTGACCCTGGGTCCGGACTGCTCGGTGTGGTTCAACGCCGTCCTCCGGGGGGACGGCAAGCCCATTGTGCTGGGCCGGGGATGCAACGTTCAGGACTGCTGCGTGCTCCACTCGGAGAAGGCCCCCACCGTGCTGGGAGAATATGTCTCCGTGGGCCACGGGGCGGTGGTCCACGGGGCGTCCGTGGGGGACAACACCATTGTGGGCATGGGAGCCACCCTGCTGGACTTCGCCAAAATCGGCAAAAACTGCCTGGTGGGGGCGGGCGCCCTGGTGACGGGCGGAATGGACGCCCCCGACGGCTCCCTGGTGCTGGGCAACCCGGCGAGGGTGGTCCGGCCCCTGACGGATGAGGAGATCGCCGGACTGCGCAAAAACGCGGAGCACTACGCCGCGCTGAAAGAGAGGTACCGCTGATGGACGAACTTCAGAATCTGCGCCGGGAGATCGACGCCATCGACCGGGAGCTGGTGGAGCTGTTCCGCCGCCGCATGGACGTGACGGCCCGGGTTGGGGCGTACAAGCGGGCCAACGGAATCCCCGTGCTGGACCAGGAGCGGGAGCGGCAGGTGCTCCAGAACAAGGGGGAGCTGGCGGGGGAGGAGCTGCGCCCCGCCGCCGTCACCCTGTTCCAGACCATCATGGCCCTGTCCCGGCGGCAGCAGCGGGACATGATGGGCCAGGGGGCGGACAACCCCGGCGTCCTCCGCTGGCGGGATGCCCAAGACCGCGCCCAGTCTCCCGTCCCCGCCCCCCGGGTGGTATACCAGGGGGAGCCGGGGGCGTACAGCGAACAGGCCGCCCTGGACTTCTTTGGAGCGGGCGTGGACGCCGCCGGCCTAGAGCAGTTCGAGGACTGCTTCCTGGCCCTGCGGGAGGGGCGGGCGGACTACGCCGTCCTGCCCATTGAGAACAGCTCCACCGGGGCCATCCGGCAGATCTACGACCTGCTCACCCGGTACGAGTGCTACATGGTGGGGGAGACCGCGGTGAAGGTGGAGCACTGCCTCATGGCCCTGCCGGGGGCGTCGCCGGACGCCATCACCCACGTCTACTCCCACGAACAGGGGCTGTTTCAGTGCGAGCGGTATCTCAACGCCCACCCGGACTGGAAGCAGGTCCCCCAGGCGGACACCGCCGGGTCCGCCAAAATGGTGGCGGACAGCGGCGATTTGACCAAGGCGGCCATCTGCTCCGCCCGGGCGGCGGAGCTCTACGGGCTGAACATTCTGGCCCGGGGGATCAACCACAACAGCCGCAACACCACCCGGTTCGTGGTGGTGTCCCCCCGGCTGGAGCTGCGCCCCGGCGCGGACAAGGTCAGCACCCTGTTCGTCCTGCCCCACGAGGCCGGGTCCCTCCACGAGGTGCTCACCGTCTTTGCCGTCCACGGGCTGAACATGGTCAAGCTGGAGTCCCGGCCCCTGCCCGGCCGGAGCTGGGAGTATATGTTCTTCCTGGAGTTCACCGGGGCCCCCGGCGACCCCGCCGTGGACGACGCCCTCCACGAGCTGGCCCAGACCACCGGGGAATTCCGGGTGCTGGGGTGGTTCCCCTCCAATCTCGATTGAAACCGCCTGTGGGCAGGGGAGCGCCCTTGGCTCCCGAAGCTGAGTCGGCGGATTGCCCCCTGCGCGTGTCTTTGGTTCCTTTCTGCACGGGCGGAAAGGAACCCGCCGGAGGCTCCGGCAGAAGGGAGGCCCATCCCATGGGCAAAAACATCATCCTCATCGGCATGATGGGCTGCGGGAAAACCACCGTGGGCGGACTGCTGTCCCGGCGGCTGGACCTGGAGCTGGCGGACACCGACGCCCTCATTGAGGAGCGGGCGGACTGCGCCGTCCGGGACATCTTCCGGGACTTCGGCGAGGGCCGCTTCCGGGACTGGGAGCTTCTGGTCAGCCGGGAGCTGGGCCGGCGGGAGGGGCTGGTGGTGGCCTGCGGCGGGGGCCTGCCCCTCCAGGACGGGGCCATCGCCGCCCTGAAGGACAGCGGCCTTGTGTTCTGGCTGGACCGGGACCCGGGGGAGACCTACGACGGGCTGGACGTGTCCGGCCGCCCCCTGGCCCAGGCGGGGCGGGGGGATTTTGTCCGGCGGTATCAGGACCGGGCCCCCGTCTACCGCCGCTGGGCGGACCACATCATCCCCTGCGCCGGCGGGCCCCGGGCCGCCGCGGACCTCATTTCCACCATTTATTTGGAGGTGTGCCACCCATGAAATTTCTCGTCATCAACGGCCCCAACCTGAACCTGCTGGGCAGGCGGGAGCCGGGCATCTACGGGGACCGGAGCTACCAGGCCCTGTGCAAGCTCATTCAAGACCACGCCGCCGCCCGCGGCTCCACGGCGGACTGCTTCCAGTCCAACCACGAGGGGGCCATCATCGACCAGATTCACGCCGCCGACGGGGTGTACGACGCGATTGTCATCAACCCCGGGGCTTACACTCACTACAGCTACGCCATCCTGGACGCGCTGAAGGCGGTGGACGTTCCCGCCTACGAGGTGCACATCAGCCACATCGACCAGCGGGAGCCCTTCCGGGCGGTGTCCGTCACCGCCCCCGCCTGCGTGGGCCAGCTCTGCGGCCACGGGTTTGACGGCTATCTCATGGCTATGGACCACTTCCTGGAGGGCGGAGCATGAAGCTGCAAGTGATCGGCGATCCCGTCCTCCACTCCAAATCCCCGGTGATCCACGGGGCCATGCTGGAGCTGCTGGGGCTGAACGTTGAATATACCGCCCATGTGGTCCGCCGGGGGGAGCTGCCCCAGTACCTGGACTGGGCCAGGGAGAACGGCGTCACCGGCTTTAACGCCACCATGCCCCACAAGGAGGACCTGATCCCCCTGCTGGACGAGGCGGACCCCGCCGCCCAGCTGATGGGGGCGGTGAACACCGTCTGCCTCCGGGACGGGAAGTGGACCGGCTTCAATACCGACGGGGCCGGGGCCGTCGCCGCCCTGGAGGAGGGCCTGGGGCTTGACCCGGCGGGCCTCACCGTCACCCTGCTGGGGGCGGGGGGCGCGGCCAAAGCGGTGGCCCTGGCCCTGTCCGCCAACCGGGCGGAGCGGGTGTTCGTCTGCAACCGCACCCTGGCCCGTGCGGAACAATTGTGCGCCCAGGACCCCCTGGGCCGGCTGTCCCCCGCGGGATTTGACCCCGATATCCTGCGCCGCTGCGCGGAGCGGTCCCGGCTGCTGGTGAACTGCACCAACCTGGGGATGGCGGGCTGCCCCCACCAGTTTGTGGACTTCTCCTTCCTGGACGCCCTGCCGTCCGGGGCCGGGGTGTTCGACCTGATCTACCACCCCGCTAAAACCGAGCTGCTGGCCCAGGCCCGCCGCCGGGGGCTGCCCGCGCTGAACGGCCTGCCCATGCTGGTGAACCAGGCGGTGCTGGCCCTGGAGCATTTTTTGAACGAGCCGCTGGACCGCAAGGCCATGGCCCGTGCGGCAGCTGCCGCGTTAAATGAAATTTGAGGTGATATCCATGTTAAAACCACAACGCCTGCGCCCCGGCGACAAGGCGGCTATCGTCTCCCTGTCCCACGGTTCCCTGGGAAAGCCGCAGTTCATCCACAAGTATTATCTGGCAAAAGAACGGCTGGAGCGGGACTACGGCCTGCAGGTTGTCGCCATGCCCAACGCCTTGAAGGGCATCGACTACCTGTACCAGCACCCGGAGGCCCGGGCCCGGGACCTGATGGGCGCCTTCCGGGACCCGTCTATTAAAGCGGTGTTCTGCGCCATCGGCGGGAGCGACACCATCCGGCTTTTGCCCTACATCGACTTTGACGTATTGCGGAACAACCCCAAAATCTTCACCGGCTTCTCCGACACCACCGTCAACCACCTCATGATGTACAAGGCCGGGCTGACGTCCTACTACGGCGGGGCCATTATGACCAACTGGGCGGAATACGGGGCCATCAACGAGTACACGGCGGACGCCTTTGACAAGACCCTGTTCCACCCTCAGGAGCGCTGGACTATCCCCGCCAGCGGCTTTTGCAGCTACGAGACGGACCGGGTGCTGTGGGACGAGGCCAACATAAACCGGACCATCCCCCGGTTTCCCAACACGGGCTATGAGATCTTGCAGGGGCACGGCAAGGTGTCCGGCCCCCTGCTGGGCGGCTGCGTGGGGGTGTTCGTGATGCTGTTCGGCACGTCCCTGTGGCCCTCCCCCGAGGAATGGCGGGGCAGGCTGCTCCTGCTGGAAACCAGCGAATCCGACCCCTCCCCCGACCTGCTGGCCTGGGTCCTCCGGGGCCTCCAGGCCCAGGGGGTGCTCCACGCCATTAACGGCATCGTGGTGGGCAAGCCCGCCTATCCGGACAAGCTGGAGCCCTACAAGGAGGTCTACCGCAAGGTGGTGGGGTTCGAGGCCGGCCTGCCCGACCTGCCCATCCTGTACAACGTGAACGTGGGCCACGCCTACCCCATCGGGCTGTTCCCCCTGGGTCTGGAATACGAGATCGACTGCGGGGCCAGGACTCTGACCCTGCTGGAGCCCGCCACCCTGTGACAGAGGAGGTCCCTCTATGGAGCTGCTGGCCAACGCGAAAATCAACCTGACCCTGGACATTCTCCGCAAGCGGGAGGACGGTTATCACGATTTGCAGATGGTGATGCAGGCCGTCACCCTGGCGGACGAGCTCACCGTCTCCCCCGCCCAAGGGGCCCGGGGCGAAGCCGCGTCCAATCTGCACTTCCTGCCCACCGGGGGGAAGAACCTGGCCCAGATGGCCGCCGCCGCCTTCCGTCAGGCCACCGGCCTGGGCGGGGAGGTGGACGTGTCCATCCGCAAGCGCATCCCGGTGTGCGCCGGGCTGGCCGGGGGCAGCGCCGACGCCGCCGCCGTCCTCCAGGCCATGAACCGGCTCACCGGGGCGGGCCTGTCCCCGCTGGAGCTGGCCCGCGTCGGGGAGTCCGTGGGCTCCGACGTACCCTTCTGCGTGCTGGGGGGCACCGCCCTGGCGGAGGGCCGGGGAGAGCTCCTCACCCCGCTGCCCCCGCTGCCCCCCTGCCATATCGTCGTCTGCAAACCCCCCTTCTCCATCTCCACTCCCCAGCTGTTCGGGCGGGTGAACGTGCGGAAAATCGTCCGCCGCCCGGACACCGCCGGCATCGTCGCCGCCCTGGAGGCCAAAGACCTGGCCGGAGTGGCCCGGCGGATGTACAACGTGTTTGAAGATGTGCTGGAGCCCCGGCGGATGGCGGAGATCAACGAGATCAAGGCGGTGCTCATCGACTGCGGCGCCCTGGGGGCGTCCATGTCGGGCAGCGGTCCCTCCGTGTTCGGCCTGTTCGGCGGCGGGGACCGCGCCCGGGAGGCCTGCCGCCGCCTGAAGGACAGCTACCGGGACGTGTTCCTGTGCGGGCCCGCGTGAAAAAATCCGCCCGCGGCGTATAAAACCAGAACGCGCCGTCCATACTGTGCCCATACGGTACATAGGACGGTGTGTGTTGATGAAAGGTTCTTTTTCTTCCTCCTCCAGGCTCCGCCTCTGGGAGGCGGCGCTGTTTCTCGCCTTCGGCCTCACCCTCACGGCGGGCGTGTGGGCCTCCGCCACCGAGGCCGCTCTGGCGGACCGGGTGCTCCGGCTCCACGTGGTGGCCAACTCCGACTCCGATGCCGACCAGGCCCGGAAGCTGCTGGTCCGGGACGCGGTGCTGGCCAGGGCCACCCTGCTGCTGGACGGCGCTGCCGGCCGGCAGGACGCCGAGGCGGCGCTGGCCCCCCACCTGGACGAGCTGGCCCAGGCGGGGGCGGAGGCCCTGGCCCGGACCGGAAACCATGACCCGGTGCGGGTGGAGCTGGACGGCCAGTGGTTCCCCACCAGGGAGTACGACGGGTTTTCCCTCCCCGCCGGACAATACCGGGCCCTGCGGGTGACCATCGGGGCGGGGGCGGGCCGCAACTGGTGGTGCGTGGTGTTCCCGCCCCTGTGCCTGGCCTCCGTGTCGGAGCAGAGCGTGGAGACGGCGGCGGAGGGCGTGCTCAGTGAGGATCAGGTGGCCCTCATCACCGGGCAGGACGGCGGCTATGTGCTGAAATTCCGGCTGGTCGAGTGGTGGCAGGAGCTGACCGGCGGCAAATAGAACAAAAGCGGCGGAGCTTTTCCGCCGCTTTTTCGTCTCTGTGCGGCTTTACAAACGCCCTTCCGTCCGATACAATGGGTGCCGTCAAAGCCGCTGGGAAAGGAGAGACTGCCATGATCCGGCTGATTGCCAGCGATATCGACGGCACCCTGCTCCCCTATGGAGCGTCCGCCATTCCGGCGGAAATTTTTGAGGAGATCGGCCGCCTCCGGCAGAAGGGCATTCTGTTCTGCCCCGCCAGCGGGCGGCAGTACACCAGCCTGCGCAAGCTGTTCGCCCCGGTGGCGGACCAGGTGCCCTTTCTGTGCGAGAACGGGGCGGTGGTATACGGTCCGGGCAGCCCCGGCCCCGTGCTGGGCAAAACCCCCATGGACCGGGGCTCCGCCCTGGCGCTGGCCCGGGACATCCACGCCCGTCCGGAGCTGGAGGTCCTCATCTCCGGGGCCAACACCAGCTATCTGTGCCCCAAGGGAGGAGACATCGCCCCCCTGGTGCGGGACTTCGTGGGCAACAACACGGTGGTGCTGGCCCGCCCGGAGGAGATGCCGGAGGACATCGTCAAGGTGTCCGCCTACTGCCCCGGCGGCAATCCCGCCGCCGCGCTGGCGGAGCTGGACCCCGGATGGGGGCGGATGTTCCAGGCCGCCGTGGCCGGGGAGGTCTGGCTGGATTTCACGCTGGCGGACAAGGGCAAGGGGCTGACCCAGCTGTGCACCGCCCTGGGGATCGGCCTGGACGAGGTGATGGCCTTTGGCGACAATTTCAACGACGTGCCCATGCTGTCCATCGCGGGGCGGCCCTATCTGATGGAGAACGCCGCGCCGGAGCTGAAGGCCCGCTTTCCCGTCCGCTGCCGGCGGGTGGCGGACATACTCCGGACCCTGTGAGAAAAAACAGCCCGCCCTGTCTTGGGGCGGGCTGTTTTTTTGCGCCGGGCTCCTGGAGCTCCAGGGGTCCGGCAAAAAGCTAAGTTTTTTCATGAAAGAGCAAAGAATTTTCTATCGTTTTTGACAGACATAACCGCTACAATAACCTTGCCGGGTGTGATTCCCCCGGCGTATCCTGAAATTTATAGGAGGAAATGAGAATGAAAAAGACGCTTGCTCTCGCTCTTGCCGCCGTCATGATGCTGGGCCTGTTCGCCGGCTGCACCAGCAACAACCCCCCCGCCGCCAGCAATCCCCCCGCCGGGAACTCTCAGCCCGCCGGGAACAACGATCCCGCTCCCGCCGGCGATATGCGGGTGGACGTGTTCTACTATGACTTCTCCGACGTGTATATCTCCACCGTCCGCGCCTCTCTGGACGAGCAGCTGGGCGCCCTGGGCATCAAGCCCAACAACTGGGACGCCGCCGGCAGCCAGCCCACCCAGACCGATCAGGTGAACACCGCCATCACCGCCGGCTCCAAGCTGCTCATCGTCAACATCGTGGAGACCTCCACCTCCGACCCCGCCAAGGACATCGTGGAAGCCGCCCGTACCGCCGGCATCCCCGTGATCTTCTTCAACCGCGAGGTGGCCGACAACGACGTGATCAACAGCTATGACAAGTGCGCCTTCGTGGGCACCAACGCCCCCGACGCCGGCCACATGCAGGGCGAGATGATCGGCAACTTCCTGGTGGACAACTACGACGCGGTGGATCTGAACGGCGACGGCAAGATCTCCTACGTCATGTTCAAGGGCCAGGAGGCCAACGCCGAGGCCGAGGCCCGCACCCAGTTCGGCGTGGAGGACGCCAACAAGGTGCTGACCGCCGCCGGCAAGCCCGAGCTGGAGTACTATGATTCCAGCGCCGCCACCAAGTACTTGGTGGACACCGCCGGCAAGTGGTCCGCTCAGGCCGCCAACGACTATATGGTCACCCTGCTGGGCTCCTACAACGCGGACAACAACAACATGATTGAGCTGGTCATCGCCAACAACGACGGCATGGCCACCGGCGCCATCTCCGCCCTCCAGAACGTGGGCTACAACAACGGCGAGGGCACCACCATCATCCCCGTGTTCGGCGTGGACGCCACCGACGACGCCAAGGCCCTCATCAAGCAGGGCAACATGACCGGCTCCATCAAGCAGGACGCGGTGGGCATGGCCTCCACCATCATCACCCTGGTGAAGAACGTCCAGTCCGGCGCCGCCCTGATGGACAACACCGGCAGCTACACCGTGGATGAAGGCGTAGCCAAGATCCGCGTTCCCTACGGCGTGTACGACGCCAGCAGCGAGGACTGAGCCGTATCACCTTGAAACGTACCGTACACTGACCCACAGACAAGCGGGGCTGCCGGTGGGCAGCCCCGCTCGTTCATATTGAGAGGAGGAACCGTATGGATCAGCCGGCACTGCTGGAAATGAAGGGCATTTCCAAATCGTTCCCCGGCGTCAAGGCCCTGGACGGGGTAAGCCTCACCGTCCGGCCCGGCACCGTCCACGCCCTCATGGGGGAGAACGGCGCGGGCAAGTCCACCCTGATGAAGTGCCTGTTCGGCATCTACCGCCGGGACGAGGGCACCATCACGCTGGACGGCCGGGAGGTGGAGTTCAAGAGCTCCAAGGAGGCGCTGGAGAACGGCGTGGCCATGGTGCACCAGGAGCTGAACCAGGCCCTCACCCGCACGGTAAAGGACAACCTGTGGCTGGGGCGCTATCCCAAGGTGGGCGGCTTCATCGTCAGTGAGCGCATCATGGACAAGCGCACCAGGGAGATCTTTGAGGAGCTGGAGGTCACCGTGGACCCCAACGCCATCATGTCCAAGCTGCCCGTGTCCCAGCGGCAGATGGTGGAGATCGCCAAGGCCGTGTCCTACGACGCCAAGGTCATCGTCTTTGACGAGCCCACCTCGTCCCTCACCGAGACCGAGGTGGAGCACCTGTTCCGCATCATCAACATGCTGCGCGGCAAGGGGTGCGGCATCATCTACATCAGCCACAAGATGGAGGAGATCCTCCGCATCAGCGACGATGTCACCATCATGCGGGACGGCACCTGGGTGGCCACCCGCCCCGCCAAGGAGCTCACCATGGACGAGATCATCCGGCTGATGGTGGGCCGGGAGCTCACCAACCGCTTCCCCCCCAAGACCAACCAGCCGGGGGAGGTCATCCTGGACGTGCAGCACATGGCGGGCCGGTACACCCGGCTGAAGGACGCCACCTTCCAGCTGAAGAAGGGCGAGATTCTGGGCATCGCGGGCCTGGACGGCTCCGGCCGCACCGAGGTGCTGGAGAACCTGTTCGGCGCCATGACCCGGGAGGGGGGCGCCATCACCCTCCACGGCAGACAGATCCAGAACCGCTCTCCCAAGGAGGCCATCCGGAACGGCTTCGCCCTGCTCACCGAGGAGCGCCGGGCCACCGGCATCTTCGGCATCCGGGACATCAAGGAGAACACGGTCATCTCCAACCTGAAGGGCTACCTGCTGGGCGGCGTGGTGCTCAGCGACAAGAAGATGAAAGAGGACACCGACTGGTCCATCCAGGCCATGCACATCAAGACCCCCAGCCAAAAGACGCAGATCCGCTCCCTGTCCGGCGGAAACCAGCAGAAGGTGATCATCGGCCGCTGGCTGCTGACCAAGCCGGAGATCCTGCTGCTGGACGAGCCCACCCGGGGCATTGACGTGGGCGCGAAGTATGAGATCTACCAGCTGATCATCGACCTGGCCAACGAGGGAAAGGGCGTCATCATGGTGTCGTCGGAGATGCCCGAGCTGCTGGGCGTGTGCGACCGCATCATCGTCATGTCCGGCGGACAGGTGGCCGGAGAGGTCAACGCCGCGTCCACCAGTCAGGAGGAGATCCTGACCCTGGCCGCCAAATACGTGTAACGAGGAGGAGTCCCCATGAGTAATGAATCCAAGAAACTGGCCGAAAAGGCCCAGGGGCTGACGGCCCGCAAGGTGGGCGACGCCCTGCTCAACAACGCGCTGATCATCATCATGCTGGTGGTGGCGGTGTACGTGGCCATCACCCAGCCGTCCTTCCTGTCCCCCAGCTCCCTGGTGAACCTGCTGTCCCTGACGGCGGCCTACCTGCCGGTGGCCCTGGGCATCGCCGGGTGCATCGTGCTCACCGGCACCGACCTGAGCGCCGGCCGCGCCGTGGGCATCACCGCCTGCGTGGCCGCCTCCCTCCTCCAGTCCACCACCGCCGCCAACAAGATGTGGCCCAACATCGGCACCCTGCCCATCCCCGTGGTCATCCTCATCGTGGTGGCCATCGGCGCGGCCATCGGCGCCTTCAACGGCTTCTTCGTGGCCAAGTTCAAGCTCCACCCCTTCATCGTCACTCTGGCCACCCAGCTGATCCTGTACACCATCCTGCTGCTGTACGTGAAGATGGGCAACAACGGCGGCATGGCCATCTCCGGCCTGGACGACGGCTACCGCAACTTCGTGGTGGGCAACCCGCCTCTGCTCTCCTTCGGCTCGGTGAAGATCCCCAACTACGTGATCTACGCCCTGCTGCTCACCGCCCTGATGTGGTTCATCTGGAACAAGACCACCTTCGGCAAGAACATGTTCGCCCTGGGCGCCAATGAGGAGGCCGCCCGGGTGTCCGGCGTCAACGTGTTCGCCACCACCATCGCCGTGTTCGCCCTGGCGGGGGCCATGTACGGCTGGGCGGGCTTTGTGGAGAGCGCCCGCATCGCCTCCAACACCGCCAACACCGGCGTCAACTACGAGCTGGACGCCATCGCGGCCTGCGTCATCGGCGGCGTGTCCTTCGTGGGCGGCATCGGCAAGATCAGCGGCATCGTCATCGGCGTCATCATGCTGCGGCTGATCTTCGTGGCTCTGCCCCTGGTGGGCATGGACCAGAACCTCCAGTACGCGCTGAAGGGCGGCATCATCCTGTTCGCCTGCGCCCTGGATATGCGCAAGTACCTGGTGAAGAAGTAAACCGCTCCCCTCAGATGTCCGCCCGCGCCCGCGGGCGGACATTTGCTGTTTGCAAACCCGCCCTCATATGATACAATTGACGTATTGCCGCCCATGGGCGGCGGCCGCTCCGCCCGCGGAGCGGCCGAAAACGGACGGAGGCGAGGGCTGATGGAGGAATACCGGGTGCTGCTGGTGGACGACGAGGAGGAGATCCGGGAGGGCATCCGCCGGAGGATCGACTGGACCGGGCTGGGCTTCCGGCTGGCCGGGACGGCGGAGAACGGCGTGGACGCCCTGGAGCTGGCGGAGCAGCTGCGGCCCGACGTGGTGCTCACCGACATCAAAATGCCCTACATGGACGGGCTGGAGCTGTGCCGGCGGCTAAAGCCCCTGCTGCCCGCCGCCAAGCTGGTGGTGTTCTCCGGCTTCGACGAGTTCGAGTACGCCCGGCAGGCCATCGGCATGAACGTGTCCGAGTACATTTTGAAGCCCATCAACGCCCCGGAGCTGTCGGGGGTGCTGAGCCGCCTGCGGGAGCAGCTGGACGGGGAGCGCATGGAGCGCCGGGACATCGAGGCCCTCCGCCGCCGGTACGAGGAGAGCCTGCCCGTACTGCGGGAGCTGTTTTATACCCGCCTGCTGGACGGGTCCATCCCCCCGGACCAGGTGCGGGAGCGGGCCGCCCGGTATGAGCTCCAGCTGCCGGAGGGCTGCTGGGCGGCGGCTCTGGTGCTGACGGACGGCGTTGCCGGAGACGGGCTGCTGCTGCCCTCCATCCGGGACTTCTTCCAGGCCCGGTTCTCCCTGGCCGGGTGCGCCCCCCGCACCGTGCTGTACAACGACACCCTGGCCCTGCTGGTCCATATGGAGTCCGAGGAGCGGATTTACGCTCTCACCGAGGAGCTGGGCCGCCTGTGCAAGCTGGCCGTCCCCCTGCTGGGGATGACCCTGTTCGTGGGGGTGGGCCGGCCCTGCTCCGGGCCGGAGCTGCTCCACAGCTCCATGGAGGGGGCCGCCGCCGCGGCGGACTACCGGGTGCTCATGGGGGCGGAGCAGGTGCTGTACATCGGCGACCTGGAGCCCAACCGCTCCGCCTGCCTCACCCTGGAGGAGGGGGACCTGCGGGCCATCGCCGCCGCCGTCAAGCTGGGCACCCGGGAGCAGGTGGCCCAGCTCATCCGCCGCCAGGTGGACCGGGTGCGGGAGGCCCGGCTGTCCCTCCCCCAGAGCCATATGTTCTTTCTGGAGATGCTCACCGCTCTCACCCGGCTGGCCCAGACCGGCGGCGTGGAGATGGAGGCGGTGTTCGGCCCGGACTTCACCGGCATGGTGTCCATCACCGATTTCCCCTCTCTGGACGCGCTGGAGGAGTGGCTGCTGGAGCGGGGCCTGCGCCTGTGGGAGGCTTTGAGCCGCCAGCGCACCGACTCGGCCTGGAAAACGGTGGAGCAGGCCAAGAGCTTCATCGCCGCCCATTACGACGACAGCGGGCTCAGCGTGGAGGCCCTGTGCGCCCAGCTCCACCTGTCCCCCGCCTACTTCTCCACCCTGTTCAAGCGGGAGACTCAGAAGAGCTTCACCGCCTATGTCACCGAGCTGCGCATGGAGCACGCCGCCCGCCTCCTCCGGGAAACCGACGACAAGACCTATCTCATCGCGGAGCGCACCGGCTACACCGACCCGAATTATTTCAGCTTCGTGTTCAAGCGCCACTTTGGCCTGCCGCCGTCCAAATTCCGGGCGGCCCGGCAGGGCTAGGAGGGTGGCGGAATGCGCGCGCTGTTCAAACGGCTCACCGGGCGGATCGCACAGGGCTACCGGGGCATGAGCATCCAGCTGGTGCTGTCCCTGTCCTTCACGGCGGTGGCCCTGGCGGGGGTGGTCTTTCTGGGGGCGGGGCTGCTGCTGCGCTTCTCCGACTCCACCCGGGCCCTGACCCAGGAGAGCACCCAGCGGGTGCTGGCCCAGGTGAACATGAACCTGGACAGCCATCTGCGGCGGATGATGCGGGTGTCCGACACCACCTATTACCGGATCGTCAAAAAGACCGACCTCACCCAGCGGTCCATGACGGAGGCCATGGGCCTGCTCTACGAGGAGAACCGGGATGCCCTGGTGTCCATCGCCGTGTTCAACGAGGGGGGCGGGCTGGAGGCGGCGGTCCCCCTGTCGGCGGCCAAGCCCTCCGCCATCCCCAACGAGAGCCCCTGGTTCCGCCTGGCCCTGGAGAAGATGGAAAACCTCCACTTCTCCACTCCCCACATCCAGGACCTGTTCGACGACCCGGACAACCGGTTCCGCTGGGTGGTGTCCCTCAGCCGCCACGTCCAGCTCACCCGGGACGGCAACACCGAGCCCGGCGTGCTGCTGGTGGACATGAGCTTCAGCGGCATTGCCCAGGTGTGCCGGGACGTGGAGCTGCCCAACGGCGGCTATGTCTACCTCACCGACCGGACGGGGGAGATCATCTACCACCCCCGGCAGCAGCTGATCTACTCCGGCCTGCTGGAGGAGAACAACCTGACGGCGGCGGGCTACCCCGACGGCTCCCACCGGGAGCGGTTTCAGGACCAGGACCGGGAGGTCACCGTCAAGACCGTGGGCTACACCGGCTGGAAGCTGGTGGGCGTGGTCCCAGCCGGCCTCCTGTGGGGGGAAGGGGATTCCCTGCTGCTGTTCGGCATCTCCCTGCTGCTGTTCTCCGCCTTTTTGATGGCCTTTCTGAACTTCCGGGTGTCCGCCTACATCTCCGACCCCATCCTCCGCCTGGACCAGGCGGTGAAGGAGCTGGAGGCCGGCCGGGAGACGGTGGACATCGAGGAGAGCGGCTGCTATGAGCTGCGCCGCCTGAGCCACTCCATTGCCTCCATGGTGTCCACCATGCGTCATCTGATGGACGACATCATCCAGCAGGAGGCCCAGAAGCGCCGCAGTGAGCTGGAGGTGCTCCAGTCCCAGATCAACCCCCACTTTCTTTACAACACCCTGGACTCCGTCATCTGGATGACCGAGTCCGGCCGCTATCAGGAGTCCATTCAGATGGTCACCTCTCTGGCCCGGCTGTTCCGCATCGCCCTGAGCCGGGGCAAGCGCATCATCCCCCTGGCCGACGAGCTGGAACACGCCCGCCACTACCTGAACATCCAGCAGATCCGCTACAAAAACAAATTTGACGCCGCCGTCACCGCCGGACCGGGCACCGAGGGGCTGTACACCTTGAAGCTCACCGTCCAGCCGCTGCTGGAAAACGCCATCTACCACGGCATCACCGGGTCGGAGGAGGACGGGCTCATCACCGTGCGCGCCTACAGGGAGGGGGACGACCTGATCATCGACGTGTCCGACAACGGGGTGGGGATGCGCCCCGAGGTGGCCGCCACGCTGCTCAGCGACGAGCGGCCCGAGCTGCCCACCACCGGGTCCGGCATCGGGGTGCGCAACGTCCATCAGCGCATCCGGCTCACCTTTGGGGAGCCCTACGGCCTGACCGTGTTCAGCGAGCCCGACGAGGGCACCACCATCCGCCTGCGCCTGCCCGCTCTGGATCTGGAACAGGCCGGCCGGTATCAACTGGAGGGCGCACCGTGAAGCATAAGCGAAATACCGTCATTCAACTGGCCATTCTCACCGTCCTGGGCGGGGCGGTGATTCTGACCATGCTGCTGCCCCGGCTGCCCAGCCAACAGGCCGCCGCCCCCCTGGTGGAGATCTCGGTGATCCTGCGGGAGTCGGACAGCTCCCTGTGGTCCAGCGCCCGCCTGGGCATGGACCGGGCGGCGGGAGAACTGGGGGCGGAGCTGCGGGTTCTGACGCTGGCCCGCACCAACGACAGCGGCGACCAGCTTGCCGTGCTCCGCCGGGAGATCGGCCAGCAGTCGGACGCCCTGGTGGTGGTTCCGGCGGACCCGGCGGGGCTGGCCCGGTCGCTGGCGGAGGCGGGCGCGGCCTGTCCCGTGCTCACCCTGGAGTCGTCCATGGAGGGGGCCGTTCTCGCCGCCGCTCCGGACAACGAGGGCCTGGGCCGCGCCCTGGCCCAGGCCGTCATGGACGACGGGGCGGCCGAAACCGTGCTGCTGCTCAACGCCTCCCCGGACAGCACCGGCGTCACCGCCCGGGCGGAGGGCGCCCGGGCGGTCCTGGAGGAGGCGGGCGTGGCGGTGCGGGGACGGACCGTGGATCTGTCCGCCCCGGCCGACGCGCTGCGGGACCTGCTGAAGCAGCCCGACCTGTCCGCCGTCATGGTGTTCGAGCCCGCCCTCACCGAGCAGGCCGCCGCGCTGAAGGACAGCCTGGGGCTGGATGTGCCGCTGTACGGCGTGGGGATCACCGCAAACGCCGCCGCATGGCTGGAGCAGGGCGTCATCGCCGCCGCCGGGGCCTGGAGCGACTTCGCCGCCGGCTATCTGGCGGTGGAGGGGGCGGTCTGTCTGGCCCGGGGGGACCAGTGCCATATGGAGCAGCTGCCGTTTTTCATCGTGCGGGGGGAGGAACTCTATGAGCCGGAATATCAAAAGCTGCTGTTCCCGGTGGGGTGAGCGGTGTCTGGCGCTGCTGCTGAGCCTGGCCCTGCTCCCGGCCGCGCCGGGCTGCGCGCCCGCCCGGGAGAAGGAGACGGACACCCTGCGCCTGGGCGTGGCCGTGTACAGCCAGGACGATACCTTTATCGCCTCCGTCACCCAGAATCTGGAGCGGATGGTCCAGGAGGCGGAGGTGGAGCTGGGCCGGAAGATCAACATCTCCGTGGTGGACGGGGCCAATAACCAGACCACCCAGATGGAACAGGTGGACCGGTTTTTGAGCCGGGGGTGCGACATGCTGTTCATCAACATCGTGGACCGCACCGCCGCCGCCGTCCTCATCGACAAGGCGGAAGCGGCGGGCGCGCCGGCCATCTTCTTCAACCGGCAGCCGGTGGCGGAGGACATCGACTACCGGGATCAGGTCTATTATGTGGGCGCCCGGGCGGAGGAGAGCGGCGCCCTCCAGGGCCGGCTGGTGCTGGACGCCTGGAACGACGAGGGGCTGGGCCTGGACCGCAACGGAGACGGCGTGCTCCAGTATGTGATGCTGGAGGGCGAGCCCGGCCATCAGGACAGTCTGCTGCGCACGGAGTGGTCGGTCAAAACCCTCAGCGACGCCGGAGTGGCGGTGGAAAAGCTGGCCAGCGACGCCGCCAACTGGAACCGGGGGCAGGCCGCCGCCAAAATGGCCCAGTGGCTGCGCGAGTTTGGCGGCGATATTGAAGTGGTGTTCTCCAACAACGACGATATGGCGCTGGGGGCCATCGACGCCATCCGGGCCTGGGAGGGGCCCGGCCCCCTGGTGGTGGGGGTGGACGGCACCGCCCCGGCGCTGGAGGCCATGGCCGCCGGGGATCTGTACGGCACCGTGCTCAACGACGCCCGGGGCATCGCCCAGGCCATGGTGGATCTGGCCTTGGCCCTGGCGGAGGGGGAGGACCCCGCCCAGGCGGTGGACCTTCAGGACGGGCACTATGTCTGGCTGCCCTACCAGAAAATCGACTGGACCAACCTGGACCAGTTTCTCCCCAGCGGCGACCGCTGAACGAAAAGCAGGCTTTGCGCACAGCGCAAAGCCTGCTTTTCAGCTGTTCACCCGTTGAACACGGATTGGTCCAGCCGCCGGAAGGCCTCTCTCACCCTCGAGATGGGCAGGGCCAGGTTCACTCGGATGTGGCAGGGGCCGTGGAAGGGCCGTCCGTCCTGCCAGTACACCCCCGCGTCCCAACCCGCCCGGAGCAGCTGGTCCAGGGTCTTTCCGTGGTCCGCACACCAGGGGGCGCAGTCCAGAAACAGCATGTAGGTGCCCTCGGGTCTGGACACCCGGACCCCCTCAAAGCGGCGGGCGATATAGCCGCAGGCGAAGTCCACGTTTTCCGTGAGCACCTGCCGCAGCTCGTCCACCCACTCCCGCCCCTGGGGGCTGTAGGCGCCCAGCAGAGCGTACATGGACATCAGGTTCATCTCATTGTAGCGGCACAGGGCGGACTCCTTCTCCACCCGCTCCCGGAGGGTCCTGTTGTAAATGATGTGGTAGCTGCCCACCAGTCCCGCCAGATTGAAGGTTTTGGAGGGTGCGTACATGGCCACGGTGCGGTTCCGGGCGTCCTGGCTGACGGACTGGGTGGGTATGTGCCGGTGTCCCGCCAGAACAATGTCCGACCAGATCTCATCGGACACCACCATCACATCGTGCTTCCGGAACAGTTCCATGGCCCGCTCCAGCTCCCACCGCTCCCAGACCCGGCCGCAGGGGTTGTGGGGGGAGCAGAACACGGCGGCATGGATCTTGTTGTCCAGGATTTTCCGCTCCATGTCGGCGAAATCCATGCGGTACACGCCGTTTTCGTCCTGGACCAGGGGGCTGTGGACGATGTGATAGCCGTTTTCGGTGAGGCTGCCGGTGAAGCCCACGTAGGTGGGCGAGTGAAGCAGCACGTTGTCGCCCCGGGAACAGAGCACGTTCAGCGCGCTGATCACGCCCCCCAGCACGCCGTTCTCATAGCCGATGTGCTCCTTGGAGAGGCCGGTCACGCCGTTGCGGTCCCGCTGCCAGTCCACAATGGCCTGGAAGTACTCCTCCCGGGGGAGGAAGTAGCCGTACAGAGGGTGGCCGGCCCGCTCCGCCATGGCCTGGGGTACGGAGGGGACGGTGGGAAAATTCATGTCCGCCACCCACATGGGGATGGGGTCGAAGCCGTCCCGGGGGGCGGGAAGGGAGCCGCCGGGGCGGCCCACCGCGTCCACCGCCAGGGCGTCCAGCCCCCGGCGGTCAATCACACTGGTAAAATCGTATTTCATGGCTCAGCCCATCCTCCGGCGCAGCTGTTCCGCGTTGTCCGAGCAAGACAGGGCCGTCTCCGCCGTAATCTTCCCCGCCCTGTACAGGTTCAGCAGCGACTGGTCCATGGTGATCATGCCCTCCGCCCCGCCGGCGGCGATGGCGTTGTCGATCTGGTGGGTCTTGCTGTCCCGGATCAGGCTGCGGATGGCGTTGTTCACATGCATGATCTCAAAGGCGGGCATCAACTCGCCGTTGACGCCGGGCACCAGCTGCTGGGACACCACGGTGTGGAGCACCATGCTCAGCTGCACCCGGACCTGGTCCTGCTGGCCGCTGGGGAAGGTGTCCACAATGCGGTCGATGGTGTTCACCGCCCCCTTGGTGTGGAGGGTGGCGATGAGCAGATGGCCGGTTTCCGCCGCCGTCATGGCGGTGTGGATGGTGGCCTGATCCCGCATCTCGCCCAGCAGAATCACATCGGGGGCCTGCCGCAGGCAGGCCCGCAGGGCGGAGGGATAGTCCTGGGTGTCGATGGCGATCTCCCGCTGGCTGACAATGCTCCACCGGTCCCGGTGGAGGTATTCGATGGGGTCCTCCAGGGTGATGATATGGCACTCCCGGGTCTGATTGATCTGGTCGATGATGCAGGCCTGGGTGGTGGACTTGCCGCTGCCGGCGGTGCCGGTGACCAGCACCATGCCGTGGACCACCTGGGACAGATTGATGACCTCCTCCGGGATGCCCAGGGTCCGGTAATCGGGGATGTCGAAGGCCACCACCCGGATCACCGCCGCCATAGATCCCCGCTGGCGGTACACGTTCACCCGGAACCGGGCCAGACCCGCCAAGGAGAAGGAGAAGTCGTCGTCCCCCTCCCGGAGGAAGCGGTCGATGGGCCGGCCGGCCAGGTTGTACACCTCCCGGATCAGCTCCTCCGTCTCCTGAGGAAACACCCTGTCCTCACTGATGGGCACCAGCCGCTTGTCCTCCTTGGCGCACACGGGGCCGCCCGCCACAATAAACAGGTCGGAGGCGTTGTCCGACACCGCCCGCTTCAGATATTCCGTCAACCCAGCCATAGGCCCGGCCTCCTTAAAACAGTGTTCCGTCCCAAAGGTTCAGGGACTCGTCGCCCTCCCACTCGCCGGTGGGGGCGACCTGCCAGCGCAGGATGGTATAGCTCCCGTCCCAGCTGAAGCGCACCTCCACCTGGAGCTCCTGGCTGTCCGAGATGGGGACAGCGTATGAGGTGACCATGTCTCCGGCGGCGCCGGGATAGTCGCTGGCCGCGCTGTTGAGCTGGAGGTCCTCCGGGATGGACCCGGGGGCGGCCTCGCCAGTGCGCAGGTAGGCCAGTACCGCCTGGGCCTGACAGTCGGCCTCGTAGTAGGCCGTCACCGACCGGGCGGAGGCGTCCGCCAGCCGCACGTCGGCCTGGACGGTGGTGAGGCTGAGCAGGGCGAACACCGTCAGGCACAGCACGGCGAACACCACCAGCAGGGAGGTGCCCCCCACCGCCGGCGGAGAAAACCGCTCCTGTTTCTTATCCGGCATAGCCGCCCACCTCCTCCTGCCAGGCCACATCCAGTTCAAACAGGGTCTCGCCGGTATCCATTTCCGTCACGGAAACATGGCCCTTGCCCAGACCCTCCGCTCCGCTGTCCTCCAGGGGTTCCACCCTCAGGCAGTAGGCGCGCTCCGCCTCCGAGGTCTTTTCCCAGTTTTTGTCATAGTAAATATCCAGCGGCATCCGGGTGTAGCCATAGACATATGGATGATCCAAAGCCGCGGCCACGGTCCAAGTCTCCCCCTTGGCGTCACGCAGGACCTCCGCCGCCGTCTGGCACAGGGTCACCGCCCGGTCCCGGTCCTGGCTGCGCTGGGACATCTGGTCGGACTTGACAAAGGCCTGCATACACAGCGCCGCCGCCAGGGCGAACACCAGCAGCATCACCATCTGCTCCATCAGAATCAAAGGGGCTCTGCTCTTCATTCCGCGTCCCCCTCTCCGCTGCGCAGGGACAGCCGCAGGGTGTCTGTTCCGGCGTCCCCGCCGTCCACCTCCACCGTCAGCAAACCGCCGTCCATAGACATGGCAAGGCCGTCCAGCTCCATAATCTTCTCCCCGTCCTCGGGAGCGAGCTGAACGTCCTCTCCGGCATACATTTCCATCAGCCAGCCGTCATGCCAGTAAACCCGGGTGACATAGCCGTCCTTGGCCATGACCAGGGCGTCGCCCTCCCCGAAGGGCTCCACGGTGACGGCGCCTTCCAGGTCTCCCTGGCGGACCCGGGTGGCGATGTACTGTACGCAGGTGCGGCGGCGGTAAGCCTCCTGGTCCCGCAGGGTCAGCCGGCGGTAGGCTTTGGCCCCCGTCAGCAGCACCGAAAGCACGCACACCGCAAACACTCCGAACAGCAGCAGGAGCAGCAAGCCGTCCATATGATGTTGGATTTTCTCTCTCTTCATGGCTCGTTCTCCAGCACGGTGATATCCGGCATCAGGTTTTCCGCAAAGGCTACGTAATGGACGGTGTAATGTTCCTCGTCAATCTGGAGCCCATAGTGCTCCTTCAGGTAGTCCAGATCGGTGGGATAGACGCCCTCGGCGGCATAGCAGGCCACACAGCTGCGCCGGAGCGTCTCCTCCAGCTGGCGCATGTCCTCCTGGCTGCGGCCGCTGTCCAGGCTGTCCACAGCGGTGGCAAAGCACAGCAGAGCGGCGGCGGCCGCCGCCGGCCAGAGCAGGCCCCGCACCACGGAGGCCCAGCCGTTTTTCCGTCTCTTCATAGGCTCACCCGATGGCGCTCATGATGTGCATCAGGGGCAGCATCACGGACAGCAGAATCAGGCCCACCAGCACGGAGCACACCAGCACCAGGGCGGGCTCCACCCGGCTCACCAGGGCGTCCAGGGCGGCCTCGCCCTCCTCGCTCAGGTCCCGGGCGATCTTCTCCATGGAGGCGTCCCCAGTGCCGCTGCGCTGGCCCAGCTCCAGCAGCCGGCTCTGCCGCGGGGGCAGCAGGCCGCTCTGCCGCAAAGCCTCGCTGAGGCTGGCGCCCTCCTCCATCCGCTTCTGGCAGCTGAGGCAGCGCTCCTTAGCGCCCCCCTCCATCAGCCCCGCAGACATGGCCACCGCCTCCTCCACAGGCAGGCCGCTGGCCATGCCCATGGCCAACGCCTGGGCCAGACGGGCGTTGTTCAGCTTGCGGGACACGCCCTTGTCCCCGTGGCGGCGCTGCCACCCGGACACCAGCCCGGCCCGGAAGGAGCCCACGGCGGAGAACAGCACCACGAACACGGCCACCGCCGCCAGCAGCACCCACAGCACGGGCATGGCGCCCTCCAGCCAGCGGCCCAGGGTGAGCAGGCCGGCGGCCACGCCGCTCAGCCGCCCGCCCAGGGAGGCGTACACATCGTCAAAAATGGGGAGCACCCGCACCAGCAGCACCCCGATGACCACCAGCATCAGCGCCAGCATCACCGCGGGGTACAGCAGGGCGCTGCGCACCCGGCGGCCCAGCCGCACCCGGTCCTCATAGTACCGGGACAGGGCGGCCAGCGCCTCCTCCAGGCGGCCCGTCCGCTCGCCCACGTCCACCAGACCGCAGACATATGCGGGGAAGCCGCCGCTCTCCCGGAGAGCGGCGGCCAGCGTGGCGCCGTCGTCCACCTGCCGGGCCATGGCGGTGAGAACCTCTTTGTTCTCACCCTCCTCCGCCAGCAGGGACAGGGCGTCCCCTGTGCTCACCCCGGCGTGGAGCAGCATGGACAGCTCCAGGCTCAGGCTGGCAATCTCATCGTTGGAAATTTGCCGTTTCATTCACAGTCCCCCAGACTTAGTAGAGGTATTTGGTCGTATAATTGCTTCCGTCGCCGATATACTTCATAATTTTTTCGCTCTGTTTGCCGGAGCTGGCGAAGGTGGGGTCCATCCGCTGCCAGGTGGAGCCGTCAAAGTAGATCACGCCGTCGATCCAGCCGGTCTCCTCGGTCCACACGCTGACCCAGGCGTGGTACGCCGTACCCGCGTAGCCCACCACCAGCTTGCAGGGCACACCCTGGCTGCGGAGCATTCCGGTCATCAGGGCGGCGTAGTCGAAGCAGATGCCCTTCTTCTCCGCCAGCACGCTGTCCAGCACGGGCAGGTAGCCGCTCATCTGCCCCTTGGCCACGGCGGTGGCCTTGCTCTTGTCGTAGGTCAGGTTTTTCACCACGTACTCGTAGACCTTCTCCACCTTCTTCAGGGGGTCGCTCTCGCTCCCGGCCAGCTCCTCCGCCTTGGCGATGGTGTCCCCGGCGTCCTGATAGTCCACGTACTGGTTGGGCCGCAGGAAGGGGGCGAACTCGTCGTCCAGCTGCACGTTGACGGACACGGAGGTGAGAATGCTGTACTTCTTGCCGGTGGTGTTCTGGAGGGCGGTCACCTTATAGCTGCCGTTGCCGTCGGACAGGCAGTAGGTAACCCAGTCCCCGGTGGGCAGGTCGTAGGTATAGGTGGTGGTGGGGCCGGCCACCTGCACCTTCAGCCTCTTGCTGTTGGAGGCGGCGAAGCGGACCATGACGTAGCCGTCCTGGACGTTGGAGTAGTCGATCTCGGCGCCGCCGCCGCTCTTGACCGCCTTTCCGGAGGCCTCGGGCATCAGCAGGTCGGTGACGGCGGCCGGGCCGTTGGCCAGGGGCACCATCTCGTCCTCCAGCTGGAGCTCTTTTATGGGCACCTGGTCGATATAGATCTGTTCCTCGTCCACCGCGGCGCTGGAGCAGCCCTGGAGCAGGCAGAAGGCGGCCAACACCGCCGCAAGCATCCTTTTCTTCTTCATAGCGATTTCCTTTCCCGCACGCTGCCGGAGGCTTCCGGCCTCTGCGTCTGCGTTTCGTCCCGGCGAACGCTGGCGCGTTCGTTTCATGTTGGTAGCGTTGTGCGGCCCGCGGACAGCGTTTATCGAACGTATATCCGATTTATTGCCTTATTGTAGAACATTTGACCGAGTGATGTGTGCAATTTAAACGCTATGTTCGTTAGCCACAGTCTTATTGTACCACATTTTTTTAGAATTGCAAGAGGTTTTTTCCCACGCAGCACCGGGCAGAAATCACAAAATATTGGATTCTCCACAGTTTTCCCGCACAATATTGTGCTTTTCCCCGCAGAACACGCCATCCGGTGAAAAGAATTTACATATTGTTCGATTTTTTGTCGAACGTCCCGCCTCCTTTCTCCCGGAGCCGCCCCATGATCCGGGCGATGAGGGCCGTGCGCCGGAAGGGCGTCATCAGGTACCAGCCGTCGGTATAGGGGGCCATGTCCCACGCCGTCCGGACGGACAGCTCCAGGGCCAGCTCCTCCGCCTCCTCCCGGTCCAGGCCCTCGTACCGCCGGACCACCTCCTCCGGCACCGACACCCCCGCCACCTCGTTGTTGAGAAACAGGGCGTTGCGGTGGCTGACGATGGGGAACACCCCGCCCAACAGCTTCCCCTTCAGCCTATGCCGGGCCAGCGCCAGATGTTCCAGGGCCCTAAGGGAGTGCACCGGCTGGGTGAGGAACCCCGCCGCCCCGGCCTCCTCCTTTTCCAGGGCCAGCTCCAGCTGCTTTTCAAAGTTGGGGGCGTTGACGTTCAGCGCCCCGAAGATCTGAAAGGGGATGGACAGGCCGTGGCCCGTCAGGCCGCTGACGTAGCGGATCAGCTTCCGGGAGTTGAAGTTGAACACGCTCTTCACCTCGTCCCGGTCCTGGGTGGGGATGGGGTCGCCGGTGACCAGCAGCACGTTGTGCACCCCCTCCATGCTCAGCCCCAGCAGCAGGGCCTTGGTGGCGTTGAGGTTGCGGTCCCGGCAGGTGAGGTGGGGCAGGGGCTCCACGCCGGCCTCCCGGCGGAGCTTGCAGGCCAGCAGGGAGCTGTCCGCCCGGGGGCGGCCCACAGGGCAGTCCGCCACCGTCACCGCGTCCGCCCCCGCGTCCCGCAGGGCGCGGACCCCCTCCATAAAGGCGTCCACGCTGTCGTCGGCGGGCGGGTCCAGCTCCACGGCGATCACCCGCTTTCCCGCCGCCAGCTTGTCCCGGAGACGGTTCCGCCCCGGTTGGGGCTCCGCCCTGGCCCTGGGCTGGGCGGGGAGGGCCGGGGACCGGGCGGACAGCCCCTCCAGCGCCCGGGCGGCCTGGGCGATGTGGGCCGGAGTGGTGCCGCAGCAGCCTCCCACCAGGGCCGCGCCGGACCGGGCGATGTCCGCCAGCTGGCCGGCGAAGTAGTCCGGCCCCCCCTGGTAGACCGCCCGCCGCCCCAGCACCGTGGGGTAGCCCGCGTTGGGCATGACGGACAGGGGCTTGCCGCTGAGGGCGGACAGGTCCAGCCCCCGGACGAATTCCAGCAGGTGCCGGGGGCCGGACACACAGTTGAGCCCCACCCCATCCACCCCGTCCAGAGCGGCGGTCCGCTCCAGCAGGACCCGGGCGGACAGCCCTTCCCGGGTGAAGCCGCCGGGATCGGCGGCAAAGGACACCAGCAAAAACGCCTGGAGACAGCGGTCCTTCAGATAACGGGCCAGCTCCGGGACACCCTCGTCGGTGGGCAGGGTTTCCACAATAAAGTGAGTGAGCCCCTGGGCCAGAAAGACCTCCGCCTGACGGCGGTACACCGCGCCGGGGGACAGCGGGCCCTCCCGGGGGGCGGGGCCCAGGTCGGCGAACACCCAGGCCCCGAAGGGCTCCGCCGCCGCCCGGGCGGCGGCGCTCCCCGCCCGGAGGACGGCTTCCGCCGTCCCCCAGTCCCCGCCCACGTCGAAGGTGTTGGTGCGGATGGCCCGGGCCCCCGCCTCCAGGTAGGCGCGGTGGATGGCGGCAATCTCCTCCGGGGCACTCAGATTGGCCCGCTCGCAGGGGATCCCGGCCCGGCCCGGCCGGGCGGCGTAGTACGTCCCCATGGCCCCGTCGAACAGCAGGGGCTTTCCCCCCGCCAGATACTCCTGAATCCTCATGGTCCCAGCACCTTCCGGGCGATCTCCACCGATTGGCGGGCGTCTTTGGCGTAGTAGTCCGCCCCCATCCGGGCGGCGTGGTCCGGGGTGACCACCGCGCCTCCCACCCAGATTGCCGGGGGCCGCTCCAGAGCGCGGAGCAGCCGGATGGTCTCCTCCATGGCGGGCAGGGTGGTGGTCATCAGGGCGGACAGCCCCACCAGCCGGATGTTCCCCTCCCGCACCGCCTCCAGAATCACCTGCGGCGGCACGTCCCGGCCCAGATCCACGGCCTCATAGCCGTAGTTCTCCATCACCGTGCGCACGATGTTCTTGCCGATGTCGTGGACATCCCCCTTGACGGTGGCGATGACAAACCGGCCCTTTTTCACCGGGGCCCCGCCCCGCTCCGCCATAAAGGACTTCACCGCCTCAAACACCGCCTGGGCCGCCTGGGCGGCGCTCAGAAGCTGGGGCAGAAAGGCCCGCCCCGCCTCGTAGTCCGCCCCCACCTTGTCCAGGGCGGGGATGAGCCGCTGCTCCACCAGGGACAGGCCGTCCTGGGTGTTCAGGGCCTCCCGGGCCAGACGGCCCGCATCCCCCTCCAGCCCCCGGACCACCGCCTCCTCCAGGGTGAGCCCCCCCGCCGGGGCGGGGGCGGCCGGGGCGGGGGCGGCGTCCGCGAACCGGGCGACGTAATCCCGGCACCCCGCGTCCTCCCCGGAGAGGACCTTGAAGGCCGCCACCGCGTCCATCATCTCCCGCTGGTTGGGGTTGAGAATGGGCAGGGTGAGCCCCGCCGCCAGGGCCTGGGTCAAAAAGCTCCGGGTGACGGCGGCCCGGTTGGGCAGGCCGAAGGAGATGTTGGACACCCCCAGCACCACCTGGAGGCCCAGCTCCTCCCGCACCCTGCGGACGGCCTCCAGCGTCTCCCGGGCCTGGTCCTGCTGGGCGGACACAGTGAGGGTGAGGCAGTCGATCCACACATCCTCCGCCGGGATGCCATAGCCCAGGGCCGCGTCCAAAATCCGGCGGGCAATGGCCACCCGGCCCTCCGCCGTGGGGGGGATGCCGTGCTCGTCCAGACACAGCCCCACTACGCCGGCCCCGTACTTTTTCACAATGGGCAGGACGCGGTCCAGCACCGCCCGCTCGCCGTTCACCGAGTTCACCGCCGCCTTGCCGTCATACACCCGCAGGGCGGCCTCCAGAGCGGCGGGGTTGGTGGAGTCCAATTGCAGGGGCAGGGCCACAGCGCTCTGGATTTTCTTCACCACCCGGGGGAGCATCACCGCCTCGTCCACCCCGGGGTGGCCCACGTTCACGTCCAGAATGTCCGCCCCGGCGTCCTCCTGCTGGACGGCCAGGTCCAGAACATAGTCCAGGTCCCCCTCCAGCAGGGCCTGCTGAAGCCGCTTTTTTCCGGTGGGGTTGACCCGCTCCCCGATGACCCGCGCCCCGTCCAGAAAGCAGGGGGCCATGGCGGAGCAGACAAAGCCGGAGGCGCGGTACGTACGTGGGGCGGGCAGGCAGCCCTCCAGAGCCCGGGCCAGGGCGCGGATGTAGTCCGGCGAAGTGCCGCAGCACCCGCCCACCAGGGACGCCCCCGCCCCCACCAGGGGGAGCATGGCCCGGACAAACTCCCCCGGCCCCATGCCGTAGGCCCCGGTGGCCGGGTCGGGCAGACCGGCGTTGGGCTTGGCGATGACGGGCAGGCGGGTGTTTTCGCACAGCTCCGCCAGCAGGGGGGCCAGCAGGTCGGGACCCAGGGAGCAGTTCAGCCCGACGGCGTCCGCCCCCAGCCCCTCCAGGGTCCGGGCCATGGACGGGATGGTGCAGCCGGTGAAGGTCCGTCCGCTCCGCTCAAAGGACATGGTGACGAACACGGGCAGGGCGGTGTTCTCCTTGGCCGCCAGGAGCGCCGCCCGGGCCTCCTGGAGGTCGGTCATCGTCTCAATGAAAATCAGGTCCGCCCCGGCCCGCTCCCCCGCCTGGACCACCTCTTTGAAATAATCGTAGGCCCGCTCAAAGGGCAGGGCGCTCAGGGGCTCCAGCAGCTCCCCCAGGGGGCCCACGTCCAGAGCCACCCGCGCCCCCGTCCCGGCGGCGGCCTCCCCGGCCAGGGCCACGGCGGCGGACACCGCCTGGTCCACCGTATACCCCGTCCCCGCCAGCTTGAGGGCGTTGGCCCCAAAGGTGTTGGCGCAGATGATCCGGCTCCCCGCCTGGACGTACTCCCGGTGGATGGTCCGCAGCAGGTCCGGCGCCGTGAAATTCAGCAGCTCCGGCTTTCCGCCGGGGGGCAGGCCCCGCTGCTGCAAAACGGTGCCCATGGCCCCATCCAGAATGGTGAGCCCGTCGTATAAGAAGTCAAGCTCCACAGGTTGTTCCCTCCTTGCGGTATTGGCAGCTCCCGGCCAGGGGGCAGTGCCCGCAGCCCCGGACCCGAGCGGGCTGGGGGCGGTCCGACAGGCCGATCAGGGCGGTGACGGACTTGGTGGGGTTCAGCAGCAGGCTGTCCGTCACCTGAATCCCCAGCCGCCGGGGGGCGTCCAGCGCGGCGCAGATCCCCCGCTGCAAGTCCAGCGGCAGGTCCCCGTAGCCGGGGCTGAACCGGTCGGTGAGGTACAGGCCCGGGAACCGGGCGGAGATCTCCGCCTCGGCGGCGTCGCAGCCCGCCTCCACCCAGGCGGAGCCGCAGGCGTCCAGCATGGCCGCCCGGGCCATGCTTCTGGCCTGCTCCGCCCGGAGCATGGTCTCAAAGCCCGCCCCCAGGGTGCAGGCCAACACCGCCGCCCGACCGCAGTCCGCCAGCATGGCGCGGGCCATGCCGCCGGGCAGGGTGAGGCCGCTGCCCTCCAGCTCCTCACAGTCGAACGAATGCTTCACACAAAACGCCCGCCACACCCACCGGGGTTCTACCCTTTGGGTCAGCCGGTCCGCCACCGCGGACAGCTCCCCCAGCAGGGCCGGGTCGGGCTCCCCCCGCACCCCCAGGTAGCGCAGGGGCTCGGACAGATCCAGCTTCACCGCGCCGCCTCCTCCCACTTCGATGACATGATCATACCGCAGATCCGAAAAAAAATCTACCCATAAATCCCGCCGTCTGCCCACTGTACTTTTGGGCGGCGGGAGCGGAAGCTGGCCCTCCGGCAGGAGAAGCGCCGGGAAAAGCACAAGGGGCATTAGCCCCTTGTGCTTTTCCCGCGGAGCGCGGCGGTCACCAGACGGCCACGCCCGCCACCAGCAGGGCGGCGATCATCCCCCGGACAATGTGGTGGGACAGGTGGAAGTTCCCGGACCGCCTGCCGTTGGCATAGGCGGCGGCGCAAATCAGCAGGCAGCCCGCGGCGGCGTAGATGGCGTCCTGCCAGCCGGACAGCTGCCCCATCAGCTGGACGACGGCGGCACAGATCAGCTCCACCCCGCCGCAGGCCATCGCGACGGCAAAGCCCCGGGCGGCGGGGTCTTTGGATCTGGACTGGGTGAGCCCCGCGATGAGGTGGAGCCCGCCGAACAGCGCAGCAAATATTCCAACCACGATGCGCATCAATCTCTTCCTCTCTTTCCTGCCGGCGCAGCGCGCGGCGCCGGCGGATCCAAGTTCTTTTTCGGTCCCTTTTTCTTTCAAGAAAAAGGGGCTACAGTTTTTTCATCAGCTGGGCGGTGAATTTCAGCATCAGCCGCTTGGTGCCCACCCCGTCGAAGGCGATCTCCAGCAGGGTGTCGCCCCCCACCTTCTGGGTCGAGGTCACCATCCCCCGGCCAAAGGCCTTGTGCTCCAGCATGTCCCCCTTCTGATACTCGGGCAGGGCCGGGCCGGACCCCGCGGATTGAAACGCGGGCCGGACGGGGGCGGACTTGGCCGGACGGGGCGGCGTGTATGTACCGCGCCGCTCCCCGCCCCCGTAGGCGGGGCGGTAGGGCTCCCGGCAGGTGGACACCTGGGGCGTCTGGTCGAACTCGTCCTCCCAGCCGTCCCCCGCGGGGGCCGGGTCCAGATAGGACCGCCCGGACTGGTCCAGCAGCTCGCCGGGGATCTCCCCCGCAAACCGGGAGGGGCGGTTGTTGCTGGTCCGGCCGAACAGCATCCGCTGGCTGGCGCAGGTGAGATACAGCCGCTCCTTGGCCCGGGTGAGGGCCACGTAGCACAGCCGCCGCTCCTCCTCCATCTCCTCCGCCTCGCCGATGGCCCGGATGCCGGGAAAAATTCCCTCCTCCATCCCCACCACAAACACCGTGGGGAACTCCAGCCCCTTGGCGGAGTGCATGGTCATCATCACCACCGCGTCCTCGTCGGGGTCGTGGCTGTCCAGGTCGGTGTACAGGGCGATCTCGTCCAGGAATCCCGCCAGGGAGGGCTCCTCCGTCCCGCTCTCCACGTAGCCCTTGATGGAGGTGAGCAGCTCCCGCACGTTCTCCAGCCGGGTGCGGCTCTCCACGTCGTTTTTGGCCTGGAGCATGGCGGCGTAGCCCGTCCGGGCCACCGCCTCCTCGTAGAAGTTCTCCAGATCCATAGTCTGGGACAGAGCGGTGAGCTCCTCTATCAGGGCGGCGAACTGCCCCAGCCGCCCCGCCGCCTTTTGCAGCTCGGGGTAGTCCCCGGCGCGGGACACCACCTCCCACAGAGACAGGTCCTCCCGGGCGGCAATGGCCCGGGCCCGCTCCACCGTGGCGGCTCCGATGCCCCGGGGGGGATTGTTGATGATGCGGGACAGGCGCAGGTCGTCGCCGTGGTTCTGGACGGCGCACAGATACGCCAGCATGTCCTTCACCTCCGCCCGGTCGAAGAACCGGGTGCCCCCGATGACCTTGTAGGGGATGCCGCTGCGCTTGAACGCCACCTCCAGCTGGTTGGACTGGGCGTTCATGCGGTAGAGCACGGCGTGGGTGTTCCACTTCACCCCCGCCCGGTAGTCCGCCATCAGCTTGTCCGCCACATACCGGGCCTCGTCGTTCTCGTTCATGGCAGTGTACAGGGACACCTTCTCCCCCGGCTCCCCGGCGGTCCACAGCTCCTTGCCCTTGCGGCCCTGGTTGTGGCGGATCACCGCGTTGGCCGCGTCCAGAATGTTTTTGGTGGAGCGGTAGTTCTGCTCCAGCCGGATGGTGCGGCACCCCTTGTACTGGTCCTCAAAGGAGAGGATGTTCTCAATGGTGGCCCCCCGGAAGCGGTAGATGGACTGGTCGTCGTCCCCCACCACGCAGATGTTCTCCCGCCCTCCGGCCAGCAGGGAGGCCAGCAGATATTGCAGGTTGTTGGTGTCCTGGTACTCGTCGATGAGCACATAGCGGAATTTCCGCTGATAATATTGCAGAACGTCATCATGTTCCTGAAACAGCCGGACGGTGTGCAGGATGATGTCGTCAAAGTCCAGCGCCCCCGCCTCCCACAGGCGCTTCTCATACTCCGTGTACAGCCGGGCGATCTTTTGCAGACGGTGGTCCCCCGCCCGGTCCGCCTCCTCGGTGAAGTCCCGGGCCAGCTGGAGCTTGTCCTTGGCCCTGGAAATCGTCCCCAGCACCGAGCGGGGCGGGAACTGCTTGTCGTCGAAATTCAGCTCCCGGACGCAGTCCTTCATCACCCGCAGGGAGTCGTCGGTGTCATAGATGGTGAAGGAGGAGGGAAAGCCCAGCTTCTCAATGTCCCGGCGGAGAATGCGCACGCAGGCGGAGTGGAAGGTGGACGCCCACACGTCCCGGGCGGCGGGGCCCAGCATGTTTTCCAGGCGGTCCTTCAGCTCTCCGGCGGCCTTGTTGGTGAAGGTGATGGCGATGATGGTCCAGGGGGCGGCGGGCTCCACCGCGCACAGCCGTCCGGCCCTCAGGCGGCCCTCCCGGGTGGGATGGGCGGCGTAATCCTCCAAAAAGGCCAGGTCGTCCTCTGTCACCCACTCGGGCACCTCCAGGCAGTCCGACCCCCGGCCGTAGCGGATCAGGTTGGCCACCCGGTGGATGAGCACGGTGGTCTTGCCCGACCCCGCCCCCGCCAGCAGCAGCAGCGGGCCCTCGGTGGCCAGCACGGCCTTGCGCTGTTCCGGGTTCAGGTCCCGGTGCTCCTGGGCGATGGCCTCCCGGCGGAGGCGGCAGAATTCCAGCTCCTGCTCTGGTGTCAGCATAGATATCCATCCTTTTCATCAAGTCAATTGGGCCTATTATATCAGGCCGGAGGCAAAAAGTACAGAGGGGCCCCGCAAATGGGGCCGCCCTGGGCGCGGAGATTCTGTCCAGGCGCTTCCAGCGGCGGTGGACATCTCCGGCAGGCTGTGGTATCATGTGGTATCATATATTGCGGGGGGATTGCGTTGAAAAAGTATGATTGTGCCGCTTCCGCGCTGATCTGGACCATTTTGGCGGGCGTCGCGGGCGTCTACCTGGGCGCGCTGCTGAACCTGGAGGGCTACCTGGGCGTCATTTTTGCCATCGCGGTGGCCGCGTGGCACATTGTCAAGGCCATTGAGGAAAAGGACAACACCTCGGGGGGCTCCGGGGCAGACTCACTGTAACCCGGTTCACCTCCCGTGTCTACCAAATCTGGTGGGCGATCCCGCACCCACAGGTTGCGGAGAAGCCGGGAGCAGGGGACTAAGGCCGGAGCGGAGCCAAAAGCCCAAGGAGGCGCGGAGCGCCGGATGGATTTTGGCGCAGTCGGAGGGCGCTGTGTGCCAGTGGCACACGTCCAGCGCCGACCGAGCCGAAGGCGAGACCTTAGGACCCGTCGCGGAGGCTTCGCAGCACGACTACAAGTTGCGGAGCCGTCGTGAGCAGCGCGGATGAACAGAAGCGCGCCGGGGCCGTTGGCCCCGACGCGCTCAGCTTTCCCGGCTAAGTAATCACATTCCCTGCTCCAGCAGCGCCCTGAGCCGGCGGCACCGCCCCTGACAGGCGTCGGCCAGCTCGCCGTACAGCTCCAGCATATCCGGGTCCTCCCAGTCGTCGGCGGCCAGCCGGAAGGCGCTCTCCTGCCGCTGCTCCGCCTGGTGGCGGCTGCGCAGCGCTCCCCAGTAGGACGGAATGGCAGGCGCCCCCAGCAGCTCAGTGGGCCAATACCGCAGCCCGGTGAGCAGAAAGTACGCCGCCGACAGCTTCCGGGCGTGCCTGTGCAGCTCTCCCGCCAGACTGTTCAGCGTCCGGGCGTCCGTCCCCCGGGTCCGCCGGGCCAGATGGCGGTAAAACTGCCACCCCTCCAGCGCGTCCATCACATGGCGGCGCAGCCGCGCCGTGCGGTCGTCTGCCGCCTGGGGCTCCTCCCACAGCCGGGGCAGGTCGCTCCCCCGATGGGCCCCGTCCTCCGGGGGCAGCTCCCCGGAGGGGGCGCAGGGTCCCTCCGGCTCCGGAGCCGGCTCCTCCATGGGCGGCTCCTCTATGGGCGGCTCCTGCTCCATGGGCGGGGCGGGTTCCTCCGGCTGGCACACCGGGGGCACATTGCCCTCCTCCTGGCGCAGCAGCGCCTCCAGACAGCCGCAGGACAGGTCGCCGCTGCCCACCGAGGGGTTGGGCCGGATGAGGCTGCTCTCCTCAGACCGGCCCGCCATCACCCTCTGCCATACCCGCTGGAATACCTCCTGATCCTGAATCGGACACGGGATCATATTTTCCATGTTCACACCTCCTTTGCCCCACATCCTATGTGGGCCGGGAGGTTTTTGCCAATGCTCTACGGCCGGACCAGCTCCTCCAGGGAGCGGACGTACCGGCCGCACACCGCCTTCAGCTCCTCCTGGCGGTTTTCATAGTAGGCGTCGTACACCCCCACCGCGCCCATCCCCGCCCGGACGGCGGCGGCGCAGTTGTCTGGACTGTCGTCAAAGAGAACGCAATCCTCCGGCGCCGCCCCGACGCGGCGGCACACCTCCGCAAAGCACCGGGGGTCCCGCTTCTCCAGGCCGATCTCCTCGGCAAACACCACCCGGCGGAACAGGTCCGACAGCCGGAACCGCTCCAGCGCCGCCCGGCACAGGGCGGGACGGCAGGCGGTGAACAGCGCCATGGGCCGCCCCTCCCCCGCGCACTGGCGCAGGAACGCCTCCGCCCCCGGCTTCAGCGGGGCCAGCTCCCGGTAGTGGAGGTCCGCCAGGGCGTCCCACTCCGCCATGATCTCCTCCGGGCTGTCGGGCAGGCCGTAGTGCTCTCTGGTGAACGCCGCCGCGATGGGGTAGATGGACCGCTCCACCACCCGCTGGTATTCGGCGGTGGGCGCCAGCCCCCGGCGGGACAAAAATTCCCGGTCCACCTCCGCCCACAGGCCGTTGGTATCGGTGATGGTGCCGTCCAGGTCGAATAAGTACATAAAATCAGCTCCTTATCTCTCTGTCCAGCATACCAGACCGGGGCCCGTTTGACAAGGCCCCCAGTATTTTCCGCCCCGGCGTTGACTTGTCCCCCCATTGCGGATAAAATAGGGAGAGACACAGAACTTGCATTCACAGCCGAAACCGGCGGATGAGCGAGGGATTTTCCCGCCAGACGAGGCAAATTTTCGCGGGCATACTTGTGTGTATGGCAAGAAAATTAAACGAAGTATGGCGGAAAAAGGCCCGCTCAGACGGCGGATTGAGGTTGTGAATACAGGTTCTCAGAGAGGGGGACGGCGGTATGCGCAGGCTGGCATGGTTTTCGGCGGGCTTCGCCGCCGCCTGCCTGTGGGCTTGCTATTTCAGCCTGAGCGCGGCGCTGTTCCCGGCCGCCGCCCTGTTGGGAATCATGCTGGCCCTCTGGGCGCCCACCCGGCCCCGCTCCGGCGAACACCCCCTTCTCCTGCGCCGTCCCAAAAATAAAGGGCCGCTGTCCCGGGCCGCGCTGTACCAGCTCTCCCGGCGGGGGCTGGCCCTGTCCCTGGGCGGACTGCTGGCGCTGGGCTGGGCGGGCATCTATTCCGCCCTGTACCGCGCCCCGGCGGAGCGATGGGTGGGGGAAACCGTCCCCATCTCCGGCCAGGTGCGCGCCTACCCCGTCCCCACCTCCACCGGCGGATACTCCGTGGCGGTCCGCCTGAACGGCGGGCCGGACGCCCTGGCCTACGGCCCGGAGGACTGGGGCGGGCTGAAGCCCGGCGACGGGCTCTCCTGCACCGCCCGGGTGGCGCTCTCCAGCCGCGCCTATGGGGAAGAAACCACCTACTACACCGCCAAAGGGGTGTATCTGCTGGCCTACTGCCGCGGCGAGGCGGCGATTCAGGCGGCGGACCGCGTCCCCCTCCACTGCTGGCCCGCCCTGTGCGCCCGCGCCCTCCGGGCGGGCATCGGCGCCGCCTTTGACAGTACCGCCGCCCCCATCGCCGCCGCCGTCACCCTGGGGGACAAATCCGGCCTGGACCAGACGCTGTACTCCGCCCTCAGCCGGACGGGGCTCATGCACACGGCGGCGGTGTCCGGCCTCCACATCAGCTTCCTGGTCCAGACGGCGCTGGTCCTCACCCGCCGGCGCAGAGGACCCGCCTTGACCATGATCCCCCTGCTGGCTTTCTACGCCCTCATGGCGGGCGGCACGCCGTCGGCCTTTCGGGCGGTCATCATGCAGTCCGCCCTGCTGTTCGCCCCCATCGCCCGCCGGGAGGAGGACGCCCCCTCCGCCCTGGGACTGGCCCTGCTGGTCCTGCTGGTCCAGAACCCCTTCGCCGCCGCCAGCGTGAGCCTGCAATTGTCCTTCGCCTCGGTGGCGGGCATTCTGCTGATCAGCGGCCCCCTGTTCCGGTGGATGTACCGCCCCCTCCGCAAGCGGCGCCCGCCCAAGGAGCGGGCCGTCAGGCTGGCCCTTTGGAAGGCGGCCCGGGCCGCCCTCACCGGCGTGTCCGCCTCCCTGGGGGCCATGCTGTTCACCGCTCCCCTCTCCGTCCGGTACTTCGGGCAGATCCAGATCCTGTCCCCCCTGTCCAACGTGTTGGCCCTGTGGGCCCTGAGCCTGCTGATGATGTGCGCCCTGGTCCTGGGGACGCTGGCCATCGCCTTTCCCGGCCCCGCCGCGGCGCTGGGGCATATCGCGGGCCTCCTGGGCCATTACGTCCGATGGATCGCCCTGCCGCTGGGCCGGTTCCCCTTCGCCTCCCTCAGCGCGGACAGCCGGTACTGCCTGATCTGGCTGGGGGCGGTGTACGCGGTCCTGCTGGCGGCGGCCCTGTCCAGGGAGCGGCCCCGCCGCCCCTTGCTCTCCGCCGGGGCCCTGGCCCTGCTGCTGTGTGCCGCCGTCGGCCTGGGCCGGCTGGAGGCGGAGACGGCGGACCTCACCGCCGCCGTGCTGGATGTGGGCCAGGGGTCGTCCGCCGCCCTGCTCTCCGGCGGACGGGCCGCGCTGGTGGACTGCGGCGGGGACGGCTCCCGAAACGCCGGGGACGCCGCCGCAGACTACTTCGCCGCCATGGGCCGCACCCGCCTGGATCTGCTGGTGCTCACCCACTTCGACGCCGACCACTCCAACGGCGTGGAACAGCTCTTCTACCGCATGAGGGTGGACCGGGTGGCCCTCCCGCCGGGGGACACGGACCCGGACGGCCTGGCCCGCCTGCAATCGCTGGCGGAGGCGGAGGGCGCGGAGGTCATCCTGGTGGACGAAACCCGGGCCCTCCCCCTGGGGGAGGCGTCCCTCACCCTATTCCCGCCCCTGGGCGGAGGGACCTCCAACGAGTCCGGCCTGTTCGCCCTGTGCTCCCGCGGGGACTTCGACGTGCTCATCACCGGCGACGCCGACGCCTTCGTGGAAAAAATGCTGGTGAAATATCACCCCATCCCCGACGTGGAGCTGCTGGTGGCGGGCCACCACGGCTCCAAATACTCCACCTGCCGGGAGCTCCTGGACGCCGCCGCCCCGGAGCTGGCCGTCATCTCCGCCGGAGCGGGCAACCCCTACGGCCACCCCGCCCGGGAAACCCTGGACCGGCTGAACGCCGCCGGCGTCCGGGTGCTGCGCACCGACGAGGACGGCGCCGTCACCGTCCGGGTGCGGAACGGGTCCGTGGGAATCCAACACACGAAATGAGGAAACACAATGCCGCCCAAACGCAAAAAAGTGGACAACACCGCCATGCGGGAGCTGAAACGGGACATCAAAGCGGGCGCCCCAAAAAATCTCTATGTCTTTCACGGGGAGGAGGCGTTCCTCCGGGACGACTGTCTGGCCCGGCTGAAGCAGGCCATCCTCCCCCCCGGGCTGGAGGAGTTCAACCTCCACACCGCCAAAGGGGCGGAGTGTTCGGTGGACTGGATCGAGCAGGCGGTGGACTGCCTGCCCATGATGAGCGCCCGCACCCTGGTGGTGGTCACCGACTTCGACCTGTCCGGCCAGGGGGAGAAGGGCCGGGACCGTCTGCTGTCCATCCTGTCCGCCCTGCCCGACTACTGCTGTCTGGTGTTCGTATACGACCTGCTGCCTTACAAGGCGGACGGGCGCTCCAAGCTGTCCGCCCTGCTGAAAAGCATGGGGGCGGTGGTGGAGTTCCAGCGCCAGGAGCAGGGGGAGCTCACCGGCTGGATCTGCCGCCAGTTCCAGAAAGCGGGCAAGTCCATCGACACCATGGACGCCAGCTATCTGGTGTTCCTGTGCGGCGACCTGATGCACGACCTGGCCTCCCAGATCGGCAAAATCGCCGCCTACGCCGGCCATGCCCGGGTCACCCGGGCGGACATCGACGCCGTGGCCATCCCCCAGGTCAGCGCGTCCGTGTTCAAAATGACCGACGCCCTGGCCCGCAAGGACTTCGACGGAGCCGCCGACCTGCTGGCCGACCTGCTCCACAACCAGGAGCCCCCGGTGATGATCCTGTCCGTCATGGGCAAGTACTTCCGCCAGCTGTACACCGCCCGCCTGTTCCGGGACGCGGGGCGGGGCAGGGCCGAATACATGGAGCTGTGGAACATGAACGGCGCCTATATGCAGCAGCAGGCGGGCCGCCTGCTGGACGCCGCCGGGAAGTTCTCCCTGCCCTGGTGCCGGTACGCCGTGCGCCGCTGCGCCGAGACCGACATCCTGCTGAAAAACTCCTACGGCCGGGAGGGCGAGGTCCTCACCGGGCTGCTGGTGGAGCTGGCCTCCGGCCGGCGGGTGGTTCCTTTTTCTTGAAAGAAAAAGGAACCGAAAAAGAACTTGAGTCCGCTGCGGACGTGGGCTGTCGTTGAGACGTGCCGCCACGGCCACCAGAGGAGCTGTATGCCGGGGGCTTTGCTCCTTTTTCTTGAAAGATAAAGGAACTGAAAAAGAACTTGAGTCCGCTGCGGACGTGGGCTGTCGTTGAGACGTGCCGCCACGGTCCGGGGCGGTATCTGGTCCGTTTCCGCCCGGCGGCTGAACGGTTTAATATCTGGGGGGGATTGGTATGAGAATCCGAGAAGCGATTGTCGTAGAGGGCCGGTACGACAAAGCCGCCCTGGCCGGGGTGGTGGACACCCTCATCCTGGAGACGGCGGGCTTCGGCGTGTTCAAGGACGGAGAGCGGCTGGCCTTCCTGCGCAAACTGGCGGCAACGCGGGGGCTCATTGTCCTCACCGACTCCGACGGGGCCGGGTTCGTCATCCGGAATTACCTGAAGGGGGCCATCCCCAGGGAGCAGGTCAAGCACGCCTATATCCCCGACGTGTACGGCAAGGAGCGCCGCAAGCGCGCCCCCGGAAAGGAGGGCAAGCTGGGGGTGGAGGGGATGCCCCCCGCCGTCCTGCGGGACGCCCTCCTCCGGGCGGGGGCCACTGTGCTGGACGGCGCGGAGGACGCCCGCCCCGCCGGGGACCTGACCCCAGCGGACCTGTTCGCCCTGGGGCTGTCCGGGACCCCGGACGCCGCCCGGCGGCGGTCCGAGCTTCTGAAGCGGCTGGACCTGCCGGAGCACATGAGCGCCAAGGCCCTGCTGGCGGCGCTGAACGCGCTGTACACCCCAGAGGAGCTGGAAACGCTGTTTCGCTCCTTTTTCTTGAAAGAAAAAGGAACCGAAAAAGAACTTTAATCCGCCGCAGACGCGGGCAGCCGTCGAAACGTATTCCCACGGCCACCAGACGATTGATTGAATCGGACATTTATTTTTTATCGCATAAGGCCGGGTGGAAACTGAACGGTTTCCACCCGGCCTTAACGCTGCAAAACGATATGGAATGAAGGTTAAAGTTTCTTTTTTACTCCAGGCTTCGGAGCCCGTCGTACAGCTCGTTGAAGGACTTCTCCCCGGCGCACCGCCCGAAGGACAGCGCCCGGTCCTCCCCAAACTCCAGCAGGAAGCACTTGGCCAGCTCCTCCACCGTGATTTCCAGCGACTCAAAAAACTGCCGGTATGCAAAGCTCCAGGCCGGGGTGCCCTCCTCAAAATGGCTGGTGATGAGAGACTCCGTTACCTGATCCAGAGGGTACAGCTTCAAATGCATCAGCTCGTGGACCATGACCTCCTCCAAATTCTCCTGTTTGGGGTTGGCGGCGTTGAGCATCAGAATCGCCTTGCGGTCGGTGCAGTCGATCTTGAAATCCCCCGTCTTGCGCCACTCGGGGTCCTCCACCCACTCCAGGCGCACATCCCAGCCGGGGATGAGGCGGAGCTTTTCGCACCAGTAGTCAAACCGCTCCCGTAGCTTTTCCCGGCCGGCGGCGGGAGCGCTCACCGCTCCGCCTCCATCATCTTGTCGATCCGGCGCTGGTGCCGGCCCCCCTCAAACTCCGTGGACAGAAACACGTCCAGAATGCGCTCCGCCAGGTTGCCGCCCGTCACACCGGCACCCATGGCCAGCACGTTGGCGTCGTTGTGGCGGCGGGTCATCTCGGCGGACAGCGTCTCGTGGCACAGGGCGCACCGTACCCCCTTCACCTTGTTGGCCGCCATGGACATGCCGATGCCGGTGGTGCACAGCACCACCCCCCGGTCGCAGGCCCCCTCCGCCACCAGCCTGGCGGCGGCGATGCCGAAGTCCGGGTAGTCGCAGCTGTCCGTGCTGTGGGCGCCGCAGTCGGTGACCTGGTGTCCCTGCTCAATCAGGTGGGCCTTCAGCCGCTCCTTCAGGTCAAAGGCCCCGTGGTCGCAGGCAATGGAAATTTTCATAGCTTCAAAGTCTCCTCCGTCAAAGTTTGTGGAGCACCGGCTTCCGGCGCTCATAGGTGGCCACGCAGGAAAAGCCCGCCGCCTGGATCAGCTCCAGGGCCCGGGGGACGCCCCGGGCCACATCCTGGGGCAGGTGGGCGTCCGCCCCCACCGTGACCAGCTCCCCGCCGCACTCCTTGAACCATCCCAGCAGCGGCGGCCAGCAATCCAGCTCCCTCCCCCGGCACACGTTCACCTCCAGGGCGCGGCCGGTTTTCGCCACCTGGGTGAAGATGGCCCGGACACGGTCCTCATAGTCCGCCAGGGACAGCGCCACCCCGTCCCGGTGGATATACCGCAGGGGATAGACGATGTGGGCCAGGCTGTCGTAGCAGTCGGCGCACTCCGTCACCAGAGTCCAGGTGCAGTCCAGGACGTTCTCCACCGCCCGGCGGCTCAGCTCCGGATTGTCGTGGTAGTCGGAGAAATACAAATCCCGGTTTCCCTCCATGCCAATCCAGTTGTGGAGGGAGCCCAGCACAAAGTCCAGCTCCTCCCCGCCCTGGGCCAGGATGGCCCGGGCGGCCTCCGGGTCAACAGGGGCGGAGCCCAGCTCCAGCCCCAGCCGGAGGATGAGCCGGTCCCCCACCTCCGCCTTGACCGCCCGGTACTGCTCCTTGGCGGCGGGCCAGTCGAAGAAGGCCGCCGGTTTCCCCTCCTGGCTCACCAGGTCGCAGTGGTCGGTGATGCAGAACTCCCGGAGCCCGGCGTCAATGGCCGCCCGGGCCATGTCCCGCAGCGGGATGTCGCAGTCGGGGGAAATTTGAGAATGGCTGTGAATATCACACAAATACATAGCGATCACCTTGTTGTCGGAATGAGGTCCCGGGGTACGAGCCCAGGCCGAACGGTCCGCCCCGGAGGCGCGTTGAGGAGCCTCGAAAACGGCTCAGTTCAGCGCCCGCGCAGGCCGCCGAAGGCCGGAACGCGAAGCGGGTTCGATTTGGAATTGCAGACGCAGCGAAATGACCGAGCTTTCGGCAAAGCCGGAAGCGAGGGATATGGAGCTTGCGCCACAAATGCCCTTCTGCCCAAATCGAAGCCCAGCGAAGCGGGTTCGATTTGGAATTGTAGACGCAGCGAAATGACTGAGCTTTCGGCAAAGCCGGAAGCGAGGGATATGGAGCTTGCGTCTACAAGGGCCAGCTTGGGAACCACCGCAGGAAATACTGGCTGTACCAGGTGGGCACGTAGAGCCCGATGAGCTCCGGGTAAAAGACGAAGTACAGCCCGATGGCGCAGCCGGTGTAGCCGTACACCGCCAGCTGCCAGCCCTTCCGCTTCCGCTCCACCATGTCGTCCATGAGGTAGGCAATGGCGAAGCACAGGAACAGCACCGTGGGGAAATAGTGATAGGCGAACAGGATGCGCCCGATGGGCAGCCAGGGCACGAACTGGGACAGAATGGCGATGAGGATGAACAGGCCCTTGCCGCATTTGCGGCGCACCGTCTGAACCGCCACGGCAAAGAAGGCCAGCAGCCCCGCCCAGGACACCAGGGGGTTGTTGAAGGAGGCAAACAGGCTCTTCATGCCCGGCGTGTCCAGATCCCGGTAGTACAGGATGGGCCGCCCGTCGAAAATCCACTGATACCAGTAGGAGGCATAGGGATGGGGGGTGTGCACCCCCTGGTGGTAGGTGAGCATGAAATACTGGTTCTTCAGCATGATGTCCACCGGGTGGCCGCTGTCGCCGGGGATGGCGTCAAAAAAAGCCTTGACGGCCCCTCCCTCCCCGCCTGCCATGGCGGCCAGGTGTTGGGGCAGCTGGGTGAAGGGCCAGGACAGCGCCTGGGCCGCCAGCCCGAAAAAGCCCGCCTCATTGCCCTTGGCCGCCGCGTAGGGGAAGTAGGACATGGTGTAGACGCACAGCGGAATCACCACGAAAAACACCACCGACAGCCCGATGGTCCCCCACACATGGACGGCAAACGAGGGCGTCCTGGGGGGCTGCCAGGGGGGCGCGGACTCCTGGAACATGGCCTCCGCCACCTGCTCCCGCACCTCCGGGGGGGCGGGCTCCTTCCGGGCGCGGTCCTCCGCCTCCCGCCAGTCCCCCGCCTTGAATATCATGCCCAGCAGCCACAGCAGAGCCAGACCCACCCCGGCGTACACCACCGTCCATTTGGACGCGCAGCCGATCCCCCAGAACAGGCCGCTGAGGAACAGGGGCAGGATATAGTGCCGCAGCTTCTTCCCCGCGGGCACCGCCAGCCAGCGGTACATGAAATAATAGGAAACCAGGATGAAAAACACGCCGTAGGTGTCGATGGTGGCGATACGGGTCTGCACCAGGTGCATGAAATCAAAGGTGAACAGGCAGGTCCCGCACACCGCCACCGAGGTCTTGCCGAACAGGTTCTTCAGAAACAGGTACAGCACCGGCACCATCAGCACCCCGAACAGCGTTCCCATAAACCGCCAGCCGAAGGGCGTCATGCCGAACATCATGATGCCGAGGGACAGGATCAGCTTGCCCAGAGGCGGATGGGACACCTCATAGGGATACACGTTGTTCAGATGCTCCAGAGCCGTCCGGGGGTGGTAGATCTCATCGAAATAGGAGGAATTCATATAGGTGGACTTGGCGGTCCAGTGCTCCGTCTCGTCAAACAGCGCCAGGGCCGACTCCGTCGCCCGGGAGGGCCGCAGAGGCTTCTCCCCGCCCCAGAGCGCCAGCTCCGCCAGCCACAGGCCCTCCGGCCGGGGGGCGCTGTCCGCGGTGATGCGGAACCGGGAGGCGGTGACCGCGCCCACGGCCCCCTCCTCCCCGGCGGCGACCTGCTCGCCCCCTTCATCCACCCGGTCCAGCTCCAGCACATTCCACTTGAACAGGTCGTTGTAGCCCTGGTCCAGCTTCACGCCCCGCCACTGCCCGTCCTCCGTCTCCCACTCCAGCGTGTAGTACCCCGTGCCCAGGGAGGTGAAATAGGACAGCTTGTCCACCGTCACCGGCTCGCTGTAGGAAAAGGTGCAGCTGTCCCCCTGCTGGAATTTGACCACGCTCTCCGGCCCCCCCAGATTGCCCAGCTGGAAAAAGGCCGTGACGGCGTACACCGCCGTGATCAGCAGGATGGGAAGGGTGTCCCGGCTGTCCAGCGGGTGGCAGGGCAGGGTGAGGGTCATCCGGCGGGGCCTGGACTTCTTCTCCCGCATGGCGATCCACTCCAGGCTGCGGGGCCGGGGGCGCAGGCACAGCCAGTAGTACGCAAAAAAAGCGGCGCACGCCCCGATCCCCAGCAGCGCCCAGCCAAAGGCGGGGGACAGATTCTTGAAAAACCAGGTCACTCCGTCCACCACCGCGTTCCACGCCCCCTGGAGGGTGAGCGGCGCGCTCTCCTCCGGGGCGGCGGTCAATGCCAATTGATTGTTCATCTGCGGCCTCCATCCGCGCTCAGCGCGTTTTCATCAGGTAAAAATGCGAAAGATTCACATACTATATTATCATACTACGAACCGCCGGGAAAGGGAAGCCCCTTTTTCACCTTGCATGCAAACGGACAACCGGAGCCATTCAGCAGTCCCTTCCTCGGACTGCGAAAACAGGGCGCATTTCTGGCAGCGGCGCCGCATTTCTCCGGATTCACATTTAATTTACAACTGAGCTATTGACAATTCGGGGGGGTGGTGGTACATTGTCTTTAGCACTCAGGTAGTGCGAGTGCTAAACCCTTGAGAGGAGGCCGGACCTTGCAGCTGACCGAGCGGAAAAAGAAGATCCTCCGCGCCGTGGTGGAGAGCTACATTGAGACGGCGGAGCCGGTGGGCTCCAAGGCGCTGGCGGAGCTGGCGGGGCTGAAGGTATCCTCCGCCACCATCCGCAACGACCTGGCCGACCTGACGGAACAGGGCTATCTGGAACAGCCCCACACCTCCGCCGGCCGCGTTCCCTCCCCCAAGGGCTACCGGCTGTACGTCAACGAGCTGATGGAGGAACAGCGGCTGAGCCTGGAGGAAACCCGCCAGATCAACGACGCCCTCCACCTGAAGATGCAGGAGCTGGACAAGGTCATCAATCAGGCGGGCCGTATGGTGTCCCAGCTCACCAATTACCCCGCCTTCGCCATGGCGGAGGGGGTGCGGCGGCTCACCATCAAGCGGTTCGATCTGATTCTGGTGGACTCCGCCTCCTTCATCGCGGTGGTGATGACCGACAGCAGCGTGGTGAAAAACAAGCTCTTCCGCCTGCCCGCCGACCTGTCCGAGCCCCAATTGCAGCTGCTCACCACCCTGCTGAACACCGCTTTCGTGGGCAAAACCCTGGACCAGCTCACCCCGGAGCTGATGCGAGTGGCGGAACACGCGGCGGGAAGCTCCTACGGGCTGATCTCCCTGGTGGTGTCCTTCGCCATGGAGGTGCTGGACGGGCTGGAAAACAGCGCGGTGTACACCGCGGGAACCAGCCACATTCTGGACCACCCCGAGTATCAGGACGTGGGCAAGGCCCAGAAGCTGATGAGCTATCTGTCGGAGGACCGCTCCCTGGCCCAGGCGCTGGCCCTGCCCGCCCTGGACGGAGACGACACCAAAATCCTGATCGGCCCGGAAAACGTGGCCGACGAGCTGAAGGACACCAGCGTGGTGCTGGCCAGCTACGACATCGGAGACGGCATGAAGGGGGTCATCGGCGTGGTGGGCCCCACCCGGATGGATTACGCCAAGGTGGCCGCCAAGCTGTCCTATGTGGCGGACGGGCTGTCCAAGCTGTTCGGGCAGCCGGAGCTGCCCCCCGGCACGCCGGAAAAGGAGGAATAAAATTCCATGGCAAAGGATCAGAAAAAGGAACATCCCGTCCCCGAGGACGCGCAGGACATCACCGAGCCGGTCCCGGAGCGGGAAACCCCGGACACCGCCGGAGCCCCGGGCTCCGAGCCTCAGGAGGCCCAGGCTCCCGAGGCGGCGGAACCGCCGAAAAAAGACCAGGGCCAGCTGCTGGCCGAGGCGGCGGACAAATACCTGCGGCTGGCGGCGGAGTACGACAACTACCGCAAGCGCACCGCCAAGGAAAAGGACCACGCCTGGTCCGAGGCCAAGGCCCAGACCGTGGCCGCCTTCCTCCCGGTGTACGACAACCTGGAGCGGGCCATGAAGCAGGAGACTGCCGACGAAGCCTACAAAAAGGGCGTGGAGATGACCATGAAGGGCCTCCAGGACGCCCTCACCGGGCTGGGCGTGGAGCTGATCCCCGCCCTGGGTGAAACCTTCGACCCCAACCGCCACAACGCCGTTATGCACTGCGACGACGAGGAGGCCGGGGAGAACACCATCGTCGAAGTGTTCCAGCAGGGCTTTATCTGCGGGGAGAAGGTCATCCGGTTCGCCATGGTGAAGGTGGCGAATTGAGACGTAGGGGCCGATGTCTCCATCGGCCCGGGTCAAAGGCCGTAAAAAGGGCCGTTGAGGACATCGGCCCCTACACCCGGCCCATCCCATCCCATATCATGATGTATAAAACAATCTTTACAATAAATTGGAGGAATTATTATGTCTAAAATTATTGGCATCGACCTGGGCACCACCAACAGCTGCGTTTCCGTCATGGAGGGCGGCGAGGCCGTCGTCATCCCCAACGCCGAGGGCAACCGCACCACCCCGTCCGTCGTGGCCTTCTCCAAGGACGGCGAGCGCATGGTGGGCCAGGTGGCCAAACGCCAGGCCATCACCAACCCCGACCGCACCATCGCCTCCATCAAGCGTGAAATGGGCTCCGACTACCGGGTGCCCATCGACGGCAAGAAGTACACTCCCCAGGAGATCAGCGCCATGATCCTCCAGAAGCTGAAGGCCGACGCCGAGAGCTATCTGGGCCAGCCTGTCACCGAGGCCGTCATCACCGTCCCCGCCTACTTCACCGACGCCCAGCGCCAGGCCACCAAGGACGCGGGCAAGATCGCCGGCATGGACGTGAAGCGCATCATCAACGAGCCCACCGCCGCCGCTTTGGCCTACGGCGTGGACAAGGAGTCCGACCAGAAGATCATGGTGTACGACCTGGGCGGCGGCACCTTCGACGTGTCCGTCCTTGAGGTGGGCGACGGCGTCATCGAGGTGCTGGCCACCGCGGGCAACAACCGCCTGGGCGGCGACGACTTCGACAAGTGCGTCATGGACTGGATGGCCGCCGAGTTCAAAAAGGCGGAGGGCATCGACCTCACCGGCGACAAAGTCGCCATGCAGCGCCTGAAGGAGGCCGCCGAGAAGGCCAAGATCGAGCTGTCCGGCGTCACCTCCACCACCATCAACCTGCCCTATATCACCGCCGACGCCACCGGCCCCAAGCACCTGGACCTGACCCTCACCCGGGCCAAGTTCGACCAGCTCACCTCCCACCTGGTGGAGGCCACCGCCGGCCCCGTCCGTCAGGCCATGAGCGACGCCGGCCTGTCCGGCAGCGACATCCAGAAGGTCCTGATGGTGGGCGGCTCCAGCCGCATCCCCGCCGTCCAGGACATGGTCAAGCGGCTCACCGGCAAGGAGGGCTTCAAGGGCATCAACCCCGACGAGTGCGTGGCCATGGGCGCGGCCCTTCAGGGCGGCGTGTTCACCGGCGACACCAAGGGCCTGCTGCTGCTGGACGTCACCCCCCTGTCCCTGGGCATCGAGACCATGGGCGGCGTGATGACCAAGCTCATCGACCGCAACACCACCATCCCCGCCAAAAAGTCCCAGACCTTCACCACCGCCGCCGACAACCAGACCTCCGTGGAGGTCCACGTGCTCCAGGGCGAGCGGGAGATGGCCCAGTACAACAAGACCCTGGGCCGGTTCCACCTGGACGGCATCGCCCCCGCCCGCCGGGGCGTGCCCCAGATCGAGGTCACCTTTGACATCGACGCCAACGGCATCGTCAACGTGTCCGCCAAGGACCTGGGCACCGGCACCGAGCAGCACATCACCATCACCTCCTCCACCAACATGTCCAAGGAGGACGTGGACAAGGCCGTGCGGGAGGCGGAGCAGTTCGCCGCCGAGGACGCCAAGCGCAAGGAAGAGGTGGACACCCGCAACCAGGCCGACCAGATGGTGTATCAGGCCGAAAAGACCCTGGACGAGATGGGCGACAAGCTGGACGCCAACGACAAGTCCAACATCCAGCGGGAGCTGGACAAGGTGAAGGACGCCCTGAAGGGCACCGACACCCAGGCCATCAAGAACGCCACCGAGGAGCTCACCAAGGCGTTCTACGCCGTCAGCGAGAAGCTGTACTCCCAGGCGGGCGGCGCCCAGGCCGGCCCCGGCCCCGACATGGGCGGCGCAGGCTTCACCGGCGGCCAGCCCCAGGGCGGCGGCGATGACAACGTGGTGGACGCCGACTATGAGGTCATGGACGATGACAACCAGAAATAATTCTGCACCAAACGTAGGGGCTGATGTCCTCATCGGCCCAATTCGGGAAAACGGGGCGGTGAGGACACCGCCCCCTGCGGAAAAGGCGGGGCCCGCAATGCCCCGCCGTTCCCGTGTCGAGAGGTGATTTCATATATGGCAGATCAAAAACGAGATTACTATGAAGTGCTGGGCGTGTCCAAGTCCGCCTCCGACGACGAGCTGAAAAAAGCCTACCGCAAGCTGGCCAAGCAATACCACCCGGACATGAACCCGGGCAACGCCGAGGCGGAGGCCAAGTTCAAGGAGGTCAACGAGGCCTACGAGGTGCTGTCCGACAAGGACAAGCGGGCCAAGTACGACCAGTTCGGCCACGCCGGGGTGGACCCCAACTTCGGCGCGGGCGGTTTCGGCGGCGGCTTCGACATGGGGGACATCGACCTGGGGGACATCTTCGGGTCCTTCTTCGGCGGCGGCTTCGGCGGACAGCGTCAGGCCAACCCCAACGCCCCCAAACGGGGGGCCTCCCTCCGGGCCAGCGTCACCATCAAATTTGCCGAGGCCATGGCGGGCTGTGAAAAGGAGCTCAGTCTCCACCGCATGGAAACCTGCGACGCCTGCCGGGGCACCGGCTGCGCCGCCGGCACCACCGCAGAGGTGTGCCCCGACTGCCGGGGCACCGGCCAGGTACGCATACAGCGGGGGGGCGGCGGCTTCGCCTTCTCCACCACAGCGCCCTGCTCCAAATGCCGGGGCACCGGCAAGCTCATCCACCAGCCCTGCCCCGACTGCCGGGGCGAGGGCCAGGTGCGCCGCCAGCGGAACATCAAGGTCCGCATCCCGGCGGGCATCGACGACGGCCAGACCATCTCCATGCGGGGCCAGGGCAACGGCGGCCTCAACGGCGGCCCCGCCGGGGACCTGCTGGTCAATGTGGCCGTCATCCCCGACCGCCGGTTCCAGCGGGACGGCAGCAACATCTACACAGAGCAGCCGGTCTCCTTCACCCAGGCCGCTCTGGGGGCCACGCTGGAGGTGGATACCATCGACGGCAAGGTGAAGTACGACCTGCCCGCCGGCACCCAGCCGGGCACCGTGTTCCGCCTGCGGGGGAAGGGCGCCCCCAGCGTCAGCGGCCGGGGCAGAGGCGACCAGTACGTCACCGTCCAGGTCCAGGTGCCCACCAACCTGACCGGCCAGCAGAAGGACGCCCTGCTGGCCTACGCCCAGACCATGGGGGAGGGCACCCCTCACCCGGCCACCCCGGTCAAGGACTTCTTTAAAAAGAAAAAGAAATGAAACGAGAGGACGAAAGCCAGCCGCTTTCGTCCTCTGTTTCTGCATGCGCGCCTGCTCCGGCGTGCGGCTCCCCGCTTCTCAACAGTCCACGGTGATGTTGTCCGTCTCACAGGCCGAAGCCCTGTCCCCCGCCCCCGCGGGGGCGGACAGCTTTTAACAGTCTACGGTAATGTTGTCCGTGCCGTGGGCCTCGAACTCGTCGATATAGGCGTCGATCCGCTGGGTCAGCTCGTCATAGTTGCTCTCGTCAATGGGCACGTCGTCCATGTCCCGCCGGGCCAGGTCCTCCGCCAGAATCTCAAAGAACACGTTGTTCTCATACTCCATAATGGCCTCGTGGATGCCCCCCTCCGCAAACGCCCGGGAGGGGATCACCTCCCCCTGGTACGTCTCGGACAGGCTGGGCATTCCCTCCTGGGCCGCCCGGGCAAACAGAAGGCTCTCCACCTCATCGTAGTCCTTGAAGCGGTCCTCACCCCGGGTGGAGTTCAGAATCCAGTTGCCGATGTACACCATGTCCAGCAGCCGGCGCAGCTGCTTGCGCGTCAGTTCCAGTTCCATCCTTAGCCCTCCTTCGGCTGTGCTCAACTCTATATTATACTGCCCCGTCCCCGCTTGTCAATGGGCATAGTTATCCATTGAAGGGGGCATATCCGCCCTGTCCCCGTCATATAGTCAGGGCAGGAAACCATTTGATATGCGGAGCGTGATATCCATGGACGAATACAGAGGCGAAAACAGGATTGTACTCCGGGGCCAGGGGCTCAAAGCCCCCGCCCCCTCCCACCGGAACCACGGGGTGGACTACTACACCCTGCCCCTGCGGGTGCCCCGGCTGAGCGGGGTGGACGACGTGCTCAACCTGGTGACGGCGGACCCCGACCCCGTCCTGTGGGCCCCCGGCCGGTGGGTGGACGTGCAGGGTGAAGTGCGGTCCTACAACAACCGTTCCGGCCAGGGCAGCAAGCTGGTGATCACCGTGCTGGTGCGGTCCGCCCGGCCCGCCGCCGAAGAGGAGGGCGAGAACCGGCTGACCCTGGCCGGGGCCCTCTGCCGCAGGCCCACCGCCCGGCGCACTCCCCTGGGCCGGGAGATCTGCGACCTGCTGCTGGCAGTCAACCGCCCTTACGGCCGGGCGGATTACCTGCCCTGTATCGCCTGGGGCTCCCTGGCCGCCCACTGCGCCGGGCTGGACGTGGGCGACCGGCTGCGGCTGGAGGGCCGGCTCCAGAGCCGGCAGTACCACAAGCTCATCGACGGAGAGCAGGTGGAGCGGACGGCCTTTGAGATATCCGTCATGAGCCTGCTGGACAGCGCGGAGCAGGCGGCTGCGAGGGAGCTTGGAACATAGTGAGGCCGAGCGCAGGGGCGCACAGCGCCCCGGAGACCAGGCCGAATCGGAGTGAAAGCGACCGAGCGGTCAGGCGCCTGCGCAGCGTGAGTGGGACAGCGCGGAACCTCAGGACCCCCCGTAGGCCTCCGGGCAGACCTCTCGAAGCTTTGCCCGGATGGAGCGCAGGTCGGCAAAGGTGTCCGGCTTCTTGGCGGGGTCCCGAAGGAGGGCGGCCGGGTGGTATATGGCGGTGAAATACATCCCGTCCCGCTCCACCCACTGGCCGTGCTCCTTGGTGATGCGGTAATCCGGCTTGATGATGCGCATGGCGGCAATGCGCCCCAGGCATACCACCACACGGGGCCGGAGCAGCTCCATCTGCTCCCGCAGCCAGCCGATGCAGGCGTCCTGCTCGGTGTTCAGCGGGTCCCGGTTCCTGGGCGGGCGGCACTTCACGATGTTGGTGATATAAAAATTTTTCTCCCGGTCCAGCCCGATGAGGGACAGCATCTCATCCAGCAGCTGCCCCCCCTTGCCCACGAAGGGCTCCCCCTGGAGGTCCTCGTTCTCCCCGGGCCCCTCCCCGATGAACATGATCCGGGCGTTTTTGGGTCCCTTGCCAAACACCACATTGGTGCGGGTGTCCGCCAGCGCGCACTTCTGGCAGGCGTGACAGCGGCGCTCTAATTCTACCCAGTCTGACATGGCGCGTATTCCCCCCTCTTCCCTGTTTGTCTCTTTTTTCAGGCGTTTCCGCGCCGGGCCCACCAGCCCCGCAGGCCCGCCTCAGGCGGGGCGGCGGGCCGGTCCGGCAGCTCGACAAAATATTTCCCGGAGGCGTTCACCACGGTGGTGGCCCCATACTGCCGCACCCGGGGCCAGGTGGGCACATATTGCAGGTGGACATGGCCATGAAAATGATAGCTGGGGGAAAAGCGGTCCATCAGGTCCCGGAAGCAGGCGAACCCCTGATGACAGCCGTCCTCCAGGTCCCCCATGCCCTGGGCGGGGGCGTGGGTGACCAGAAGGTCCACCCCGCCCTTCCGCAGGGTCCAGCCCAGCTTTGCGATGCGCCGCCTCATCTGCCCCTCGGTGTACTGGTGGCTGCTGCTGTTGTACTTCATGCACCCGCCCAGCCCCAGAATGCGGTAGCCGCCGAATTCCACCACCCGGCCGTCAATGCAGTCACAGCCCTCGGGGGGGTCCTTTTCATAGCGGCTGTCGTGGTTGCCGTGGACGTAAAACAAAGGCCGGTTGGCCATGGTCACCAGAAAGGTGAGGTACGCCGGCGGCAGGTCCCCGCAGGAGATAATGGCGTCGGCTCCCTGAAGCTTTTCCTTGGAGAAGTAGTCCCACAGCCCCTGATCCGGGGCGTCGGATATCACCATCAGCTTCACTGGTCGGTCCCCTCCTCCGGCGGGATGCGCTCCCGGTCCACACCCAGCCGCCGCACCGTGGGCTTCGCCACCGGCAGCAGCTCGTCAAAATCGGGCAGGCGGCCGTCGATGCGGTCGCACAGCCAATCCATCTTCAAAATTTCCTCCATGGTCAGGTTCCGGCTGCCGTCGTTGACCACGTTGCCCGCCTGGTCCCGGATCAGCCGTTGGAACGGCTGAATGGTCCCCGCCCGGATGCCCTGCCGCAAAATCTCCGCCAGCGACCGCACCCCCTCCGGCAGGTCGGGGCTGAACCGCAGGTCCACCACTCCGCTGTTCATCCCCCACCAGTAGTTGATGGCGCGGCTGCTGTCCTCCGCCAGGGGGATGGCCCGGGGGTCCCGGAGCATTTCCCGCACAATCCGCACGTAGAACTCCCCCCAGTGCCAGCTGGGCGAGGCCAGCTGGACAAGCTCGCCGTCCGGCTCCAGCCGGGCCAGGCCCTGGGCCCCGTCCGGCTGCTCGGAAATATAGTCCCGGTCGCTGACAATCTGGAGCCCCTGCCGCCGGAATTCGCCCATATAATCCCCCGGCAGGCAGTGCCAGCGCAGGTCGATGACGGCCTCCGGGTTGGTGAGGGCCGCCCCCAGGGCAAAGGCGTTGATGCTGGCGGGCACCCCCAGAATGGGGTAGCTGCCCACATAGCCGATGCGCCTGCCCCGGCTCATGGCCCCGGCAATGGCCCCGGTGATGAATTTGCCCTCGTACACCCGGCAATAGTACGCCTTCACGTTGACATAGGGCTGGTCGATGGAGCAGTTCATAAACCGGACCTTGGGGTACTTCACCGCCACCCGCAGCGTGGCGTCGATGAGGCTCACGGAGGTGGTAAAAATCAGCTCCGCGCCCCCCGCCACCGCCTCGCCGATCGCCGCGTCCGCCCCCTGGGGGGACACGTCGTAGAAGCACTGTACCGATACGCTGTCCCCCAGCGTCTCCTCCAGGTACTCCCGCCCCCGGTCGTGGGCGGCGGTCCAGCCGCTGGTCTGCGGCGCGCCCTGGAACAGGAAGGCGACCTTCAGCCGCTTCTTGGTCCCCAGAAGGGCCGACATGACGCTTTTTTTCTCCTCCCCCTCCGCGGCGGGCGCCAGACTCACCGCAATGGGCTCGGGGGAGCCGTGGACGCACAGCTCCTTCCAGATGGCGGTGAGCGACCGGCGGTAGTCGCCCTCTCCAATGGAGTTCAGAAATTCCTGGGCCGGATAGAATTCCAGCCAGCGCAGCAGGGCATCCCCGGTGGTCAGGCCCAGGCTGCCCCCGCCCAGCCGGTAAAAGCTGTTCCGGAAACTGAAATACCGCGCCTTGAATTTCTTTTGGAAGTCCTCCGGCCAGTCCTCGTCCCTGGCAAACCCCAGCGCCGCCTGGAGCTTTGCGTACCCGCCCAAGTCGCTGAAGTGGACCCCCCAGCACCGGCTGTGCCGGAAAAACTCCAGAAACTCCAGGTAAATCTCCGTGGTGATATCGTCCGTCCGGGCGGGCATCAGCCGGGTGACGTCCGCCTGCACCGTGGCGGAGCCCACGCATTTGAGCACGCTCACCCGCTTGTTGCCCTCCTGCACATAGAACCGGCCCAGGTATTCATAGCACTTGATGGCGTCGTGAATGCCCTCGTTCAGCTGGGCCGTGCACAGGTTGGTCCACTTGACGGCAAACTCGCTGTCCGTTCCCATCAGGGGGTAGAACCCCGGAGAAAAGGAATTGCAGCGCGCATCCTCCGTGGAGCCGACAATCAGATAGATGGGCACCTCCATCACCCCCAGCTTCACCTGGGACAGCTGGAGCTTGTCCGCCCCCAGGGCCTGGATGTTGGGATACTGTCCCCGGTGGACACAGTTTTTATATTCTCTCTGCCCCGCTTTCAGGGCCTGCTGGTAATATTGTATGGCTTCCGTGCTTGGCATTGGGCGTCCTCCTTGATGCAACGTTGACTTTTTTGACGTTTTGGGAGTCCGGTGTAAGCTGGCGGCGGTTTGGCGCGTCTCCGCAAAAGAGGCGGGCACATGCCCATTACGGTCACGTTTCACCTGTTTCATTTGACGGTGGCAATCCGCGTCGTAAAGAGCAACAGCCGCCACTCTGCCAAGTGACGGCTGTCTAATCTTTTCGCAGCAACCTTGCCCGAGCCAAACCGCTTGCCCGGACGAACGAACACGGGGCTCTTTGGCATAATTATACCCTCCGGCGGCCGGTTTGTCAACATCAGGTTGCGGAGCCGCGCGTCGCGAACAGGCGCAGCACGACTCCAGGTTGCATCGAAACAGGCAACCCGGCGGTCCTTTATCTCCTCCTGTGAAGGAGGAGATAACATCATGCAACACACCGAAACCTACAACCTGAACCTGATCGAAACATCCGACACCTTTTCCCCGGACCCCCTCAACCAGAACGCCCAGGCCCTGGAGGACGCCCTCAGCGATGAAACCGACGCCCGCGAAGCTGGCGTTGCCGATCTGGACGCCCGCCTCAAGGTGTTTGAGGCCAAGCACGTCAAATACGGCATGTACAGGGTCCTCAACAGCAACGTCCCGCTGACCATCTACCTGGGCTTCACTCCCAAGGTGGTGCTTGCCTTTGACCCCACAGGCCAGCGCTTCGGTTCCCTCTACGAAGGATATTCCATCTCATCGACCCCTCCCTCTGAAATTGTCACCGGCGGCTTCCGCATCAACACCGTGACGCCCAACGGCCTTTCCGCTGGAGGCCATTTCGTCTACCTGGCCTTTGACTGAGAAGCGCACAAAAAGGGCCCCCCGGAATTCCGGGGGGCCCTCTTTCAGGTCTTTACCTTCAGCGTTCTCAGCGTGAATCAGGGACGGGCAGTCTGATCGAAGCAGACGTAGATCTGGGTCACGTTGGTGGTGCTGCTGGTGATGGCGGACACGTACAGGTCGGTCTGGCCGCCGTGCTGGTTGCCGGTGTAGTCACCCAGGGAGCCGGCGTAGTTCAGGGTGGTCAGGCTGTTGATGCCGGGCCAGGTGGGATTGGCGTTCAGCGTGTTCAGGTTGGTGATGTTCGCCTTGTCCACACGCATCAGGGCGATCTCGCCATTCGTGCGGCCATTGGCGCCGTAGACGCACTCGAAGGAGCCAGTCTGGGCGTTCATGGTGGACGCGGTGTAGATGTTGGCGGTCCACTCCAGGTTGCAGGGGATCTTGGTGGTGCCGTCAGCATCCAGAGTCACGATCTTGTAGATGTCCCCGCCGTCGGCAGCCTTCCCGCCGGTGGCCTGCAGGTCATAGAAGTGGTCGTGGCCCTGCGTGTCAATCACGTTGGCGCTGCTATTGACCGTGTCGATCATGCCCTCGACCCAGACGCTCTCGGCCACACCGTTGTTATACATGGTGAACTGGGTGGCGTCGTTGTCCACGTCGATCAGGGTACGGGTGGCGTTGCCCACGTAGCGGATGCTGGAACCGTCGCTCCAGTTCAGAGCCTGACGGTGCAGGAAGATGACATCAGCCTGACGGGACAGCACGCGGTCCTGAGAGTAGGTGAAGGGGCTCTGGGTCAGGTAAGCCATATCGCGCACCTGGACAGCGGCCGCATTGGCGCGGTCCATGCCCCAATTGGTGGTCACCTTCTCCATGTCGATGCTGACGCCGGTGTGGCCGTTGCGCGTGGCCAGGTCGGTGATGCCGTTGTAGACCACCGGGGTCAGGCTGTCCTCACCGTAGCCGGACACCACGATGAACTTGGTGTTCTCGGTGAAGTACAGGTACTCGGAGGCGCCGTTGGCGGTACCGTTCATGTAGATATCGCCGGCGTACACAGCGCCCAGAGCCATCTGGCGGGTGCCGATGTTGATTCTGTCGGTGTCGCTGTCGCCCTCCAGGATGTCCTTGTCGTTGCCGATGAAGTCCACCATGGGCTGATCGTCGTGATCAGTGGGACCCCAATTATCCCAGGCATTATTCTCCCAGGTGGCGCGGCCGTAGCCGTTGTCGCCGGCGATAATGCCGATGTTCGCCAGGTCCTCGTAATTCCAGGAGATGACCTTCTCTCCGTTATAGGCGAAGCCGCGGTACACGCCCTTGCCGATGCCGTTGACGGCGGTGGAGCCGACAGTGCCGGTGCCGGCGCCGTAGGTGTCACGGTAGGGCACGCCGATGCGGTCGGTGCCGTTGATGGTGATGCGGCTATCCTCGTCGATCAGGGTGCTGACGGACTTGGTCACCTTCTCGCCGGCCAGGTTCACGCCGGTCAGGAAGTACTCGAACTTGGAGGAGCTGGTGACGGTGTTGTAGTCCAGGTAGGTGCCGTAGAGGAAGCTGTCACCGTAGACCAGCTTGGCGCCCAGGTACTTGTTGTCGGGGGTCAGGTAGAACTCATAGGTGCCGGTCTGGTAGATGTTCTCGTCCTTGTCGGCCACCTGGGGAATGGTGCCGGGGACCACGCTGTAGTACAGGATGGAGCGGTCCAGAACGGTGCCGTCCTGCAGGTTGATCTTGCCGGTGTCGGGGTTGTAGGACACAACCTGACCCACCTTGGTGTTGACCACGGGAACCAGCTTGAACCAGGCGTCCTCCTCAGTGGGAGTGGCGATGCCGCGCTGGGTCAGACGGATGGGAGAGTAGGCGCCCTGGTTGGCGTCGCCGGTGGGAACCTGCGCGCCAGCGGGCAGCGGAGTGGTGCCGCCGGTGCCCTCAATGTGCACGCCGATGACCTTGGTGCCCAGGGTCTTGGCGCTGTCGGGGGACAGCTGGGCCTGCTCAATGGTGCCGGGGTGCGGGACGTTGGAGACAGAAATCTCGTTGGTCGGGTCGATGAAGGTGTCGCTGGTGGTGATCTGGGGCAGGGTGACGGTCTTAATGGTGTTCACGTCGTCCACGCCGGAGATCGCGGTGGCCTGGATGTTCAGGGAGATGACCACGTCCAGCTTCTTGTTGTCGCTGTTGGAGATCAGCAGGTACAGGTTCTCGCTGAAGTCCTCATCAAGACGGTCCCTATCGTTATCAGGGGCCACAAAGCTGGTGCCGATGGTGGCCACCTTGGTGTGCTCGGTGTCGCCATCCTTGGCACCCGTATTAGCCACGGGCAGGAAGCGCTGGAAGGCGTAGTTCTGCTCCACGGGGCCGGCAACGATGAAGCCGGCGCCCTTGGCCAGACTGTTCAGGTTCTGCTTGAACTCGCCCACAGCGTCGATGGTGCCGTTGGGAGCGGTGGTCACGTCCAGGTAGTTGTTGGACACGTTGTTGGCGCCCTTGTCAATCTTCACCACGTCGGTGTGGGTGGCGCGGTCAAAGTAGGCGTAGGTGTGCAGGTTGTTGTTCTGCTTGCTGCTGCGCCAATCCAGGGCCACGTTCTGGCCGAAGTAGGCGCTCTTCAGCTCGGTCTGACGGCCGTCGAACCAGATCTCCACCTTGTGGGCGAACAGGTCCAGCCCGGTCTTGGCGTCGAAGGTGACGATGGCGTTGTTCTGGCGCAGCTTGGGGTCGGCGGAGCTGGTACCATTATTGATCACGCTGCCCAGAATGCCGGTGGTGCTGTTGGCAGCGGCATCGGCGGCGGCGTCATACAGCTCCTCGTTCACGGCCTCCTCGCTGTAGGCGTACACGGGGTCGGCGGTGATCAGGGAGAAGCTCATGCGGGTGACGGACTCACCGGTGTCCTGGTTGCCCACGACGATGCCGGTGTCGCTCATCAGGCCGAAGGCCTTCCAGCCCAGGGTGGGGTTGTGCTCGGGCTGGCTGCCGGCGCCGGTGACGGGCACGCCCACATAGGGATTGTAGGTGCTGCCGTTGAAGGTCACGGTGGGCACCCGGGCGGCGGCGTTGAAGGTCAGGGAGGCGATCACGTCGCGGCGGGCGGCCAGATGCAGGGTGCCGCCGTACTGGGTGGTGTTGACATCACGCAGGATGCCCAGGTCGCGGCTCTGGCTGGACACATTGACCTGCCAGTTGGGGCCGGTGAACTCGTTGTTCTTGTCGTAGCCGATGGCCCGCAGCAGCATGGTCAGGGCCTCGTAGCCGGTGACGTTGCCGGTGGGGTCAAAGATGGTGTTGGCGGCGTCGCGGCCCTTGATCAGGCCGGCGTTCCAGCAGTAGCCCACGTAGCCGGCGTACCACTTGTCGGCGGTCACGTCCTTGAAGGGGGCGTAGTTGGCGTACA
>ERZ808051.73-NODE-73-length-132670-cov-8.601434_pt1 | contig 132670 bp, 108 predicted proteins | sample MGYA00380199_ERZ808051 | MGnify/ENA primary metagenome ERZ808051 (study PRJEB31490, sample SAMN06133391) | mouse gut metagenome | isolation source: J11 | host: mice | place: China: Chengdu | collected 2015-05 ... | reverse complement strand
CTCCGGAAAAATAAGCAGCCGCAGATCATAGCGGAAGAGTTGGAAGAAGAGCTTTCGGAGATAGAAAAGGTAATAGCAGCCCAGAAAAAGGTAGGAAGTTATGACGTGAAGCAAATCTGTATGGCAATGATGGAATGACAGGAAACGTAAGTGAAATTATGGAAAGCAGTACGGCAAATATATTCCTGACATCAGCGAAATGGATGATAAGCAGGCAGCCGGGAAGCAGACATGAAAGAGATGAATCTTTATAATGAAAACGCCAACTACATAAAAGACAAAGTTTCAGCGGTAGTCCCCGTATACAACGGTGAATTGTTTTTAACTCACATTCTCGACTCGATACTGGCCCAGACTTATCCGCAGATTGAGATGATTCTGGTGGACGACGGTTCAAGCGACAGGACATTGCAGATTGCAGAGGCATACAGAGAGGCTTTTGATGTAAGGGGGTACGGATACCACATTGTGCGTGCCGGCCACAGGAATGCCTCGGCGGCGATCAATCATGGGTTGCCCTATGTGACAGGAGAATTTCTGATCTGGCCGGACAGCGATGACAGGCTGGAGAAGGACTCTGTTGAAAAAAGAGCAGCATTTTTGCGCAGTCATCCGCAGTATCAGGCTGTGCGTTCTCTGTCATATTACTTTAGCCCTGAGACAGAAGAGATGCTGCCGGAGGATGAAAAGACGGGAGATCTGACCAGGGAATATCTGTTCTGGGATATTTTGGAGTTCAGGACTTATGTGTGCTGTGGATGCTATATGTTAAGGACCGAGAAGTTTTTCGATATTTATCCAGAGCGTCATATACCGGAATACGACGTGGGGCAGAATTTTCAGATGCTGTTACCTTTTATGTATCATCATCGCTGTCCGACCATTCCGGAAAAGCTGTATGGTGTCTGTGTCAGAGAGGGCAGTCATTCCCGGACGAAGCTGACAAGACGGCAGGAGTATAAGAAATTTCATGACTATGAAGATCTGGTGGATGAGATTGCCGCGATCTGCCATATTCATGACAAGCCGTCGAAGAAGCGCATCCTGTATTGGAAGTTGAAAAGAAGAAGCTATCTGGCGGCAAAATACGGGCAGCGTAAACAGCTGTTAAAGATCTCGTGGCAGATGTTAAAATGCGATCAGCGGAGCTTTTATCATTCTGTCAAGGACTTTATATGGAGCATTTTTTGTGATACGTGGCTGTTGCGAAAGTGTATGAAATACAAAGAATGCATGCGCGGTATATCGGGACGAAAATAAATATTATGGTCATAATAAAAATGATCGAATCAGGAGCAGAATAATGTTTCAAGGATGTCGTGCAGGTCTGAAAGCTGTTCCTAAATCCGGCACCTGAAACAAAGAAGAAAATGGACATCGGCAGATGATAAGCTGCCGGATGTCCATTTTTTGTCTGCTCAAAAAGATGGTAGATTATACAGCTTGAAACATGTTTCAATTTTTTGAATAAATGCAAATTGCACACACAATTAGGGAATAACTAACAGTTGAAAACGAATTGATTATACGATATCATCAAAACACCAAAATAATCAAAAGAAAAAAGGAGAGAAGAGTATGAAAAAACTAAGAAAAATGATGGCTGTTGTGTTAATTTCCTGTATGGTCATTGGCCTTATGGCATGCGGCTCAGACAATGGGAAAGCCGGTGACAAGGATACAGGAAACAATGTCGGAAGCAGTACCGACGGGAATGAAACAAATGCTGCACAGGAACCTGCGGCGGAGCAGGAAGACAGTGGTACAGAGCAGGAGACGGCTGCAGCAGACGGGGAGAAGGTTACGCTGGAATTTGCCCAGTGGTGGGAGAATGAGCTGCCGGAGGGGAAGCTGGCTGAGATCATTGACCGATTCGAAGAACAGCATCCGAACATCGAAGTGAAGCTGGTGACAAACCCTTATTCCAGCACGCATGACGCTTTGATCGCCGGTGCGGCGACAGGGACCATATCAGATGTGTGCGGAGTGGATGGCACCTGGATCTATGATCTGTCCAAAATGAATGCGCTTCTGAATCTGGATACTTACATGGGTGCGGAAGACAAATTTACGGCAGAGGATGTGTCCTGTGTCAAGGTAGACGGCACTACGTATATGATTCCGGTAGTAGTTTACTCGTATCATATGTATGCCAATATGACACTTTTAAAGGAGCATGGGATCGAAGAGCTGCCGACGACCTTTGATGAATTTTATACGGCCTGTGAAGCGGTCAATGATCCGGACAACAATATTTATGGCTGGATCACGGTTCTTTCCGAGGCATATCCGTCATCTTCCCAGGATCAGTTTATGAGTCTGGTATGGGCGAATCAGGGGAATATGATCGGAGAAGACGGCAGAGCGGTTTTTGCAGATGACACGGCGGTCAACGATACTTTTGCATTTTTCAAGAAATGTTATGATGCAGGGCTGGTCAATCCGGGTATCTTTTCCATGACGTCTCCGGATATGCAGGATACTTTCGCCAACGGCTATGCGGCATTTATGCTCAGCACCTGTTCTACCATCAATACACTGAGAACAGCCAATCCGGATCTGGAATTCACCATGGGAGCAGTTCCCGTTAAAGACGGTATGGAAGGAAAGAGCGGTGTGATGTATGCGCCCTGGGGACTTGGTATTTCTGCCAATACAGAGCATCCGGATGAAGCATGGGAGTTTGTATCTTATCTTTTAAGTCCGGAAGTGAATACCGAATTCGCCGGTTATGCCAATGCATTTCCAGGCAATACGAAGTCGGAAGTGATCTCTGAGGATGAGGCATTTGTCAATGCCTATAAGCTGGTACAGGAAAATTATCTGATCAATCAGGTGCAGGGGCTGCCTTCCACTGAGGATCTGATGAAGAATCTTACGGTTCAGCTGCAGCTGGCATTCAGAGGGGATCAGGATATTGCCAGGTCACTCACGGATTCTGAGGATTACTGGAATCAGGTGATCGGAAAATAAGAGTTCGGGAATCTGCCGGCAATCGTTTTTTGGAATAAGTTGTTGCTTTCGGTTTCTGCAAAATCCATATTCGGAAACTTTTGCAGAACCGAAAGCACAGGTTCCTGTGTCGTTAACTACAGAAAGGAAAGATATGAATAAGAAAAAGATGATACCCTATTTCTATCTGCTTCCGATCACCCTGATCTTCTGTATCCTCATGGTCTATCCGATCTGTCAGGTGATCGGGTTTTCCGTAAAAGATAATGTGATTGTAAACCCGAACCCACAGTTTGCCGGTATGGAGAATTTCTCCAGGATCTTTCATGCACCGGAATTTTGGAAGGCGCTGGGAAATTCCCTGAAATTCTCGGTTGTGTCGCTGTTTTTTCATATTACACTGGGGATGGTATTTGCGTTGATGTTGAATTCTGATCTTATCAACAGCAGATTCCGTGGACTGGTCAGGGCATTGTACATTATTCCGTGGACTTTTACAGTATCCATCGTGGCAATACTCTGGCGGTTGATGTTGAATAACAGTGGTATTGTCAATACGGTTTTGGGGCTGTCCGTTGACTGGTTCGGCGATCGGGATCTGGCGATGAAAGCGGTTATTTTCGTGAATATCTGGTGTTCTTATCCGTTCTACCTGATCAGTATCCTGGCGGCGTTGCAGGGTGTTTCCACAGTATACTACGAGGCGGCGAGCATAGACGGGGCAAACGGAATCCAGAAGTTTATCAAGATCACATTGCCGCATGTGAAGCCGGTTCTGATCAGTCTGACGCTGCTGGATTTTATCTGGTCGATGCAGCAGCTTTCGCTGACATATATCACCACAGGAGGCGGGCCCATCGGTTCGACGGAAACTGTTGGCACATACACATACAATCTGGCATTCAAGAGCTATCAGTTTTCGACGGCCTCTGCCAGCGCTGCGGTCATGATGCTGTTATGTCTGGTGATGGACATCTTCTATGTAAGAATGCAGAACAGGGTAGACGGATAGCGGGATATGAAAAAGCAGGAGAGGAGCAAGATAATCATGAGAAAATCAACCAGAATGCGGCTGATGAAGATTCTGATCATAACGGGACTGCTCATCGGGCTGGTTTATGCCCTGTTCCCGGTAGTGTGGATGATCAGCTGTGCGTTTAAGAGTAATACAGAAGTGTTTACCGTGCCCCAGCGGATCATCCCCAGAAGACCTACGCTGGAGGCTTTTTCACAGGTGCTGACGGACAGAGGAAAACTGCGGTATTTTTTAAACAGCTATATCATCGCCATGGTGACTACGGCGATTACGTTGTTTGTGGCCATTCTGGCAGCATATGCCCTGAGCCGCTATGCGTTTAGGGGAAAAAAGCCGCTGAATGTGTTCATTATCATTACGCAGGCGGTGCCGCCAATGACGCTGTTGATTCCGTACTTCGGTATGCTGGTTCTGTTTGGCCTGTATGATTCTTACTGGGCTTTGATCGTTACCTATCTGGTGTTTACGCTGCCTTATGCAACGATCATGATCACAGGTTATATCAATACGCTGCCGAAGGATCTTGACGAGGCGGTTGCCATTGATGGTGGCTCTACCTGGTGTGTGTTATGGCGGGTACTGGTGCCGATTTCGACACCGGGGCTGGTGGCAACAGCGATCTACACTTTTTTGCAGTGCTGGAATGAATATCTGTTCGCGCTTTGCCTTACAAAGTCTGGGGAGATGCGGACGGTTCCGGTGGGAATTCAGTTGTTGATGGGGCAGATCAGTTATAAGTGGAACGAAATGATGGCTATGAGTATTTTAGGATCGATTCCCATCATCATTCTTTTTATCTTTGCCCAGAATTATTTTATTGCGGGCCTGTCGGCAGGAGCGATCAAAAGTTGAGATAGTTTACTCCTTTTGATTATGTTCCAGTGCATGAAGCGTATCAAGATAGTTTGCCGTATAGCCGAGATCGGTGTGTATGATGCGGCTGAACAGCAGATCGATGATAAAGAGGATAGGCATCTGGGGAGAGATGAGCATACCGGTGTTCATCTGCGGCAGGGATGCAGCGTACAGAACGACATCGAAATCCTGCTTTTTGTCATAGTGAGATGTGATGAGCAGGGTTCTGGCCCCGTTTTCATGTGCTTTTTTCAGGCCGAGGATGGTATTTTTCGTAGTGCCGCTTAAGGAAATGCCGATGACCAGCGTGGCAGACTGCACCATGGCGGAATTGGTCTGCATCATGAAATCATCTGTGTAGGCTTCTACCAGAAAGCCAAGTCGTTTAAAGCGGATCATAAATTCTTTTGCGGCATAGCCGGAAATGCCGTCGCCGTATATGAGAATGTGTTTGCTGTGGCAGATCAGGTTTACAGCCCGCTCCAACGAGCGGTTGTTGATGTTTAAACGGGATTCTCCTAAAAGGAAGGTATAGTCTTCCCAGACCTGACGGTCCGAATCATTCAGGGAATCAGACTGCAGGCGGTTTTCTTCTTCTGTCTTATACTGGTATAGGAACTGCCGAAAGCCGTCAAACCCTAATTTCTTGGCGAAGCGGGAGAGGGAGGCTTTGGAGACATAGAGGGCAGAGGCTACCTGCGAAGGCGTTAACTCTTCCTGAAAACCGGTATTTAAAAAGTAGTCGGCTATGATACGTTCAACAGTGGTCATTTCCTCGTATTTGGAACGTATTCTGGCAGATAAAGCACTGTTTTCCATCGCTGTTTTCCTCATAAAATGAAATACTATCTGTCATTTTATCATGAAACAGGTTTCACAGCAACTGGAAGCGGCCGGCTGATTGCGCAGTGTTTGAAAGCTAAAAAGAAAGAGGTGATGAGATGGAACGAGGTGACAGAGATACAATAGCGCTCGGGCTTGTGAATACGGTGGACTATGAAATAGAGTGGGACCCTGCACATCTGGAAAAACTCATCTGCCGGACGAACCTGCAGGAGTGCGATATCAGAAAAATGTATAAGATCTGTACGTTGAAAGATCTTCTCTCATCCATCCTGTTTCACATGAGAGAAGGAACAGGGTGTGGACTTTGGGTAGAAGATCCGGAGGTGATTGAGACGTTTCTGGAAGGAACAGGATACCGGGTGACACTGGGGGGGGGGGGAACCAATCTGAGAGCTGCACAGGTCATTTCGACACTGGGCGGCAGGGCACTGGTACATCTTGTTTCTGTCAATGAAAATACATTAAGCCGTCTGCCGGACGGTGTGAAATGGGTTGGCGGACAGAAATACCGGTGTTGTTTTCCGCATATTGCCATTCAGTTTCCGAAAGCGGCGCATATTTGCGCAAACGGTGTGGAAATGGTTACGCCGCGTGCAAACCGGGTGATCTATTCCGGGGATATTGCCTGTGCACAGATGCCGTTGGAACAGGAATTTTTCACAAGGGCGGCCGGAATGCGGGCCATGCTGGTGTCAGGGCTTGACCTGGTTACCGATCCGGCTGTTTTGTCGATGCGTCTTAAGCAGATTCAGAAAGGACTCAAGGGGTTTGGAGGGGAAAAACCGCTGGTCTTTTATGAACATGCCTGCTTTGCGGATACGGTATATGAGGAAATGCTGCAGAGGGAACTGGAGCCGCTGCTGGATATATACAGTATGAATGAGGATGAATTTCAGACACTGGAGGAGGAAGCGTGGAACTGCTGCATGCAGACACTGTGTTAAAGGGGCTGCAGGCTGCACGAAAGAAACTGCCCGACGTGACTCTTGTGGTACATACGGGATACTGGGGACTGGCGTATGGAATGCGGGCGCAGGAGATCAGAGGAGCGCTGGAAAAAGGAATGCTGGCGGCGACGGCACGGTACTGGCTTGGAAATTCGGACAATGCCGGTATGGACATGGCGGCGATGCTGCCGCGGCAGGTTTTGTCGAAAGCATTTGCAGAGGAAATAGAACGAATATCCGAAGAGCAGGTGGTATGTCTGCCTGCAGCAGAGGTGAAGCCGGATGATCCGACAACGGTAGGGCTGGGTGACAGCTTTGTCGGGGGATTTTTATATCAATACTGTTTCGACAGGAGGAAGAGGGAGGCATAAAGTATGCTTTATACAATGAAGGATTTATTAGAAGTAGCGAACAGAGAGAATTTTGCAATACCGGCACCGAATATCCAGAATGAGATGACGGCGAGGGCGGTGATCGAGGCGGCGGAACTGTGCTGTTCTCCATTGATAATTGATATCGCATTTCCAATCCACCCGGACATCGTGTTTCTGGGGGAGATGACCAGGCGGCTTGCGGAAGAGGCAGCAGTTCCGATAGCCATCAATCTGGATCATGGAGGAAGCCGCTGGACGGATATGGAGACATGTCTGGAGGAAGTAATGCCCTGTATCCGGGCAGGCTTTACGTCGGTGATGGTGGACCGTTCCAGCCTGCCTTATGAGGAAAATGTGCGGCAGGTGCAGTTTGTCGTGAAACTGGCCCATGCCATGGGAGTTTCCGTCGAGGCAGAACTTGGACATGTGGGAGATGGACAGTTATATGATGAAAAAAGCGATATGGTGCTGACCGATCCGGAGGAGTCAGCGCGGTTTGTCAGAGAGACAGGGATTGATTGCCTGGCAGTTTCGATCGGAACGGCGCATGGACAGTATAAGGGGAATCCACATCTGGATTTCGAACGACTGGAAAAGATCAAAAGGGCTACGGGCGGATTTCCGCTGGTCCTGCACGGAGGCAGCGGGACCGGAGATGAAAATCTGCAGCGTGCCAGCCGGTCAGGGATCAATAAGGTCAATGTGGGAACGGATCTGTTCAAGGCGTCTTTGGATGCGGTGCGCACGGCAGATCTGGAAGGAGGAAGAATCTACAATATATGGCAGGTGATCAATGACAGCTGGCGGGATAAGCTGATACACTGGATCAGACTGTTGGGAGCCGCCGGAAAAGCGGCCGAATATCCGCCGGTGAACAGGGCAGACAGGATGCCCTGGCAGAGACTGGTGGAAGACGGAATCTACAGGGCAATCTAAACACACAAAAACCTTCCGGGGGATTTTGCAATGACAAACCATTTGCAAAATCCCCCGAAATACAGTACTATCTTAAATGTCGAATTAAGAAAACATTAAAGAAATTCCCATCTATTCCTTTAGGTTTTCCTGACATAATGCATAGTAAATGCAGCCGGGAAGGCCGTGCAGAGCACGGTCGGCCGGACAAAGTACGCAGGGGAGGGTGACATGGCTAACATTCTGGTTTGTGATGACGACAAAGAGATCGTGGATGCGATCGAGATCTATCTGCTTCAGGAAGGGTATACGATCTTCAAAGCCTATGACGGTGAGCAGGCGATCAGGGTGCTGAAGGAGCAGCAGATTCATCTGCTTTTGATCGATGTTATGATGCCGAAGCTGGACGGGATCCACGCCACTTTGAAGATCAGGGAGTACTCCAGCATTCCGATTATCATTTTGTCGGCGAAGTCGGAGGATAATGATAAGATACTGGGATTGAATATCGGAGCGGACGACTACGTAACGAAGCCTTTTAACCCGCTTGAGCTGCTGGCGAGGGTGAAGTCCAATTTAAGGCGCTATACGACGCTGGGGAATCTGAATGCGGACAACAATGCGCTTTTTCAGGTCGGCGGATTGTGTATCAATGACGATACCAAGGAAGTGACGGTGGACGGCGACAATGTGAAGCTGACGCCGATCGAGTACAACATTCTGCTGCTGCTTGTGAAAAACTGCGGCAGGGTTTTCTCCATCGACCAGATCTATGAGAGCATCTGGAACGAGGAGGCTATCGGGGCGGATAACACGGTGGCGGTACATATCAGACATATTCGCGAGAAGATCGAGATCAACCCGAAAGAGCCGAGATATCTGAAAGTAGTCTGGGGCGTCGGTTATAAGATCGAAAAGCAGTAAACAGGACAGGCGGACAGAATGCGGCAGACAGGCACGGCCGGCAGACTGATAGAAAGGCATGGTTGAAGATGGGAAAAGAGGAAAAGGACAGGACGGCGGATTTGTGGACAGAAGATGACGGTGGAAAAGATCCGGCAGCAGGCGCATATACGACAGAGGAAACTTTGGAAAAAAGGAACATGCAGACAGAAGATAAAAGTACGGAGCAGACAGGACAGGCGGAAGGTAAAGAGCAGGAGAAGGAGACGGCTGCGGGAAGACACAGCAGCCGCCGAAATCGAAGGGACGGAAAGAAGAAAAAGGCCAAAAAGGGCAATCATGCCGCCAGGACATTTCTGCGTATCGTACAGCATACAGCGCTGGCCGTGATGATGGTTTCCGTGTTTATCGTGGCGATCGGATCGACGGTCCGTGTGGAAGGTTTCCGTTCGAAGTACGGCTTCAATATGTATACCATGGATCAGAAGCAGACATACGAGGAGTCGGAGCTGTTTGACAATATTTTCGGCTATGCTGTGGCGGATATCATCCGGCATGGTGTCGTGAGCGGGCAGCTGGAGAGTGAAGGCAGTTTTGACGGACGGAAGGTTATAGACGTCACGGCGTATAATTATCGGGATATCGGTTTGCCGGAGCAGTATGTGACAGCGAGCTATTATCTGGAGGACCTGCTGAAATGGCAGAATTATGGCTTTGAGTGGACAGGAACCGAGATGACGGCCGCACAGGCACAGAATTTTCTGGCCGACCGGACGCGGGTGACGGTGATGGATCCGGACAGTAAGTACTATAACACTACGGATGCCAATTATCTGAAATCGGACGTGGAAAGCTATACGTTTGTGAATGACGTATCGGCGAACCAGCTGTGGATGGATCCGGATGATACGGATGGCTTCGTGGATAATTATCGGCCCGCGAAGCTGGAGGTTTCGGAGGAAGATGGGGCGTCCGTGGCGGTTACCGACGTGGAAGAAGACGGCACGGATTACGGACTCGACAGCGAAAAAGTGGATACCTACAATGTGATGGTGAACCGTTACAAGACGACAGAAGGGAAGAATCTGGAAGAATATGTGTCGGACTGGGAGCTGTATTATGATCTGTGCCATAACGTGCAGTATGCTGCCCAGAGTCTGTCCTACAATTATAATGAATATCTGGAAGCCAAAAGATATTACAGCGTGAGAAATTCCAACGTCCGCTATCTGATCTGCAAGACGGTGGGAGAGAATACGCAGATCTACACGAATCTGGAGGATGAGGAGGACCTCGAAGATGTGATGGCCTTTACGGAGGTGCAGGGGGATGAGGAGAATGAGGAACATTCCCCGGCGGGCAGGTTTATCTATTACAGCCCGGCAGACATGAATTACCTGACAAACACCTCGATCACCGAGGAGACGATCCGCCAGATCCTGCAGGGATATGATTATGCCTACCCGGAGACGGTTAAGATCTGGATCGGCGTGGATACCGGTTACCCGGCGGAGGATGCCTTTACACAGGGCAGGGAAGGCTTCAATAATTATCAACCTTATTTTATGCAGTGGATCGTTCTGGCCCTGGGGGCAGGCGTGTTGTATCTTGTACTGTTCTGTTATCTGACCTTTGTGACGGGGAAGGATATGGATAAGGAAGGAAGAGCCTTTGTGCGCCTGACCTCTTTTGACAGGATTCCTACGGAGATCATGCTTTTACTGGGATTCGGCATGATGATCCTGATCGCGTGGGTATTGATCGTTGTGGCTGAGCTGCTTGATCTGAATGTTGTATCTATCCTCTCTCGGGATACAGTGGCCCATGCACAGTGGTTTCAGGGTGCGCTGTTCGCGATGGTGTTTGCCATGGACATGGTGGCAATGTTCTTTTTCTACAGTCTGGTACGGCGGTGGCGGGCGAAGACTCTCTGGAAGAACAGTTATTTATGCAGAATATTCCGCCTGCTGAAAAAGGGCGCGCTGCAGATGTACGACAACAGCGATATCGTGCTGAGAACGTGTGTACCTTATGGCCTGTTCCTGCTGTTTAATCTGTTGATGATGGTGTGGGCGTTTGGTACAACTGCACCGTTTGGGATACTGGTGCTGGTGTTTATCACGATGGCCGTTGACGTTGCGGTGGGGCATCTCCTTTATCAGAATGCAAAAGAGCAGCAGCAGATCATCAAAGGCATCGAGACCATTGCCAATGGACAGCTGGAGCATCAGGTGAAGACGGAGAAGCTGCATGGGGATAACCTGACGCTGGCCCATTCCGTCAACAGTATCGGCAAAGGCATCAAGGAGGCTGTGGAGATCAGCATGAAGGATGAGCGCATGAAAGCCGACCTTATCACCAATGTGTCCCACGACATCAAGACGCCGCTGACTTCCATCATCAACTATGTGGATCTGATCAAAAGGGAGCGCATCGACAATGAGAAAGTGCAGAATTATATCAAGGTTCTGGACGAGAAATCCCAGCGTCTGAAACAGCTGACGGATGATCTGGTGGAGGCCAGCAAGATCACATCCGGCAACATCAGCCTGCATTTCGAGCAGATCAACCTGACGGAGCTGATGAACCAGACGATTGGGGAATTCTCCGAGAAGTTTGAGATGAAGAATCTGACGACGGTAATGAATGTGCGTGTGAAGAATGCCGTTATCGAGGCGGACAGCCGCAGGATCTGGCGCGTGATGGAGAACCTTTTCAACAATATTTACAAATATGCCATGGAGGGAACCCGCGTTTATCTGTCCATCGAGGATATGCCGGATAAGAAGAAATTTATCGTGATATCGATCAAAAACATCTCGGCTTCTCCGCTCAACTGCAACCCGGATGAACTGACGGAACGGTTTATCAGAGGAGATGTCTCGAGGACGACGGAGGGCAGCGGACTGGGACTGTCCATCGCCAAGAATCTGACGGAGGCGCAGAAGGGTACGTTTGAGATTCAGCTGGACGGGGATCTGTTTAAAGTGATCCTCACCTTCCCGAAGGCGAAGGGAGAAAAGAACGCGTAATGTATACAGAAAAAGGTTCGGTCACACAGGCCGAACCTTTTTGGCAATGGGAAAGAGATCTGTATGACAGCCAAAAACCGTCAGAGATCCAGTCCACTCACTTCGCGGTTATTATATTTATTGAGAATCTGATGAATCTTGTCCGTAGGGGTGTAGATATTGGACATGGAGGCATCATGATTCATAAAGTCGATGATGGAGGCCAGGAACTTGCTCATGTCGGCTTCCAGATAATAAGGCTTCTCCCGCAGCATGGGCGGCTGGTAGCACAGGTTGGTGGTGATGATCCTGTCGAAGTAGCATTTCTCGTAAGCCTCGTCGAAAGCTGCAAGACCGTCTGTAAAAAGGCCGAAGGTACAGCAGATGAACACTCTTTTGGCGTTCATTTTCTTAAGCTGTCTGGCGGTATCGATCATGCTGCCGCCGGAGGAGATCATGTCGTCTATGATGATGGCGTCCTTGCCGTCGATATTATCCCCCAGAAATTCATGTGCTACGATGGGATTCTTGCCGTTTACGATGGTAGAGTAATCCCGTCTTTTATAGAACATGCCGGTATCTACGCCCAGCACGTTGGCGAAGTAAATGCCGCGGTCCAAAGCGCCCTCATCAGGACAGATGACAATGGTGTGTTCCTTGTCGATGATAAGATCCCGTTCCGTGCGCAGCAGCGCCTGGATAAACTGGTAGGGCGGCGTGAAGTTGTCAAAGCCCTTGATGGGAACGGAGTTCTGCACTCTGGGGTCGTGGGCGTCGAAGGTGATGAAATTGGAGACACCCATGTCCATGATCTCCTTGATGGCGTAGGCGCAGTCCAGAGATTCCCGGCCGCTTCTTTTATGCTGTCTGCCCTCGTAGAGAAAAGGCATGATCACCGTCAGGCGGTGTGCCTTGCCGTTGATGGCGGCGATGATCCTTTTTAAATCCTGATAATGGTCGTCAGGGGACATGTGGTTTGTGTAACCGTTCATCTGGTAGGTAATGCTGTGATTGCACACATCCATGAGGATAAAGACGTCCTTACCACGGACGGATGTGTTGAGAATGCCCTTGGATTCCCCGGTGCCGAAGCGGGGGCACTCTACTTCTATAAGATAATCGTCTTCCATATAGCCGTGGAAGGCGGGATCCTTCTTAAAGGTGTTGTCTAAACTTCTGCGGTATTCTACAAGATGCTGGTTGACCTTGTGCGCCAGCGGCAGAGCGGATTTGGTAGTGAGCAGCTTGACAGGCGCTACCGGCATGGCGTTTTGTAGTTGTTCTGTGTTCGGCATGATGTCCTCCTGTATCTTCCAGTAACTTCCTAATAGCGTGAAAAGCCATGTACTGACAATTATTTTATATCATTATGCCAGTGACACGTCAAGGAAATTCTAGTAAAATAAGAGAAGTTAAGAGGAGGTAAGAATGCAAAAAACAAAACATGTAATCCGTAGGATAAAAGAGAACTCCATTGCAGAGGAGATGGGCATGGAACCGGGGGATGAGCTGCTTGAGATAGGCGGGCAGGAGATCGTGGATATTTTTGACTATCAGTACCTGACGCAGGATGAGTACATTGAGGTATTGATCCGCAGGGCGGACGGTGAAGAATGGCTGTTGGAAATTGACAAGGAGTACGACGAGGATCTGGGGATCGAGTTTGAAAACGGGCTGATGGATGATTACCGTTCCTGCCACAATAAATGTATTTTCTGTTTTATCGACCAGATGCCGAAGGGGATGCGGGAGACGCTGTATTTTAAAGATGACGATTCCAGGCTTTCCTTTCTGCAGGGCAATTATGTGACGCTGACGAATATGTCGGATGAGGATGTGGAGCGGATCATCCGCTATCATCTGTCGCCGATCAATATCTCGTTTCAGACTACCAATCCAGAACTGCGGTGTATGATGTTAAATAACCGGTTTGCCGGGCAGGCGCTTTTGCAGGTGCGGAAGCTGTATGAGGCCGGGATCACGATGAACGGGCAGATCGTTCTGTGCAAAGGCGTCAACGACGGGGCGGAACTGGAGCGGAGCATCGCGGATCTGACGGCATATCTGCCGCATCTGGAGAGTGTGTCGGTGGTGCCGGTAGGACTGTCGAAATACCGGGAAGGACTGTATTCGCTGGAGCCTTTTACGAAGGAGGATGCACAGGAGGTGCTGCGGTGTATCCACAGATGGCAGGAGAAGCTCTATCCGCAGTACGGCCTGCATTTCGTACATGCCTCCGACGAGTGGTATGTGCTGGCGGAAGAGCCGCTGCCGGAGGCAGAGCGCTATGACGGTTATCTGCAGCTGGAAAACGGTGTGGGGATGCTCAGACTGCTTTTGACAGAATTTGCGGAAGCCATGAAGCTGTTGGAAGAGCAGAAGCAGGTACGGGAGCGTTATGCGTCCTGTGGCGGGGAACTGTCTGTTGTGACGGGACAGCTGGCGTATCCTTTTCTGCAGGATATGGTCCGGCAGCTGGAAGAGCGGTTCCCGGCGCTGCATATCCATGTGTATGCCATCACCAATGAGTTTTTCGGGGAGCGAATCACGGTGTCCGGCCTGCTGACGGGGCAGGATATCATCCGCCAGCTGCAGGGCAGGGAACTGGGAGAGCGGATTCTGCTTCCGCAGAATGTACTGCGCAGCGGAGAGGACTATTTTCTGGATGATGTCACGGTGGGAGACGTGGAAAAGGCTTTACAAGTTAAGGTAGATATTGTAAAATCAAGCGGGCATGACTTTGTACAGGCAGTGTTGGGCCGTTGAAAGTGGCAAATTTACTTTTGGGAAATGGAGCGTGTTATATGAGTAAGAAGAAGACCAAGCCGATCGTGGCGATCGTGGGACGGCCCAATGTCGGGAAATCCACGCTGTTCAACGCGCTGGCAGGAGAGATGATCTCGATCGTCAAGGATACGCCGGGCATCACGAGAGACCGGATCTATGCGGACGTGAACTGGCTGGATATGAATTTTACATTGATCGATACGGGCGGCATCGAGCCGGAGAGCAGAGATATCATCCTCTCACAGATGCGGGAGCAGGCACAGATCGCCATCGACACGGCGGATGTGATCGTCTTTCTGGTGGATGTGAAGCAGGGACTGGTGGATGCGGATTCCAAAGTGGCGGATATGCTGCGCCGGTCGCAGAAGCCGGTGGTACTGGCGGTCAACAAGGTGGATGATTTCAATAAGTATATGGCAGATGTGTACGAATTCTACAATCTGGGCATCGGTGAGCCTTTTGCCATCTCTTCCGTAAATAAGCTGGGCTTTGGAGAGCTGTTGGACGAGGTGACGTCTTATTTTGACAGGGAGGCGGCCGAGGAGGAAGAGGACGAGCGCACGAAGGTGGCCATTGTGGGCAAACCGAATGTGGGCAAGTCGTCAATTATCAACAGGCTGATCGGGGAGAACCGTGTGATCGTGTCCGATGTGGCGGGCACCACCAGGGACGCCATTGATACGGAGATCACTCATAATAAGAAGGAATATGTGTTTATTGATACGGCGGGACTGCGCAGGAAGAATAAGATCAAGGAAGAACTGGAGCGCTATATGATCATCCGCACGGTGGCGGCTGTAGAGCGGGCCGATATCGTGGTGCTGGTGATCGACGCCACGGAGGGCGTGACGGAGCAGGATGCCAAGATCGCGGGGATTGCCCATGACCGCGGCAAAGCCATCATCATTGCAGTCAATAAGTGGGACGCCATCGAGAAGGACAACAAGACGGTGAATGAATTTACCCAGAAGGTGAGAAAAGTGCTTTCTTTTATGACCTACGCGGAGATCATTTTTATCTCGGCGGTCACAGGGCAGCGGCTGGGTAAGCTGTTTGACCTGATCGACGTGGTCAGCGAGAATCATTCCATGCGGGTGGCGACAGGTGTGCTCAATGAGATCATGGCCGAGGCCGTGGCGCTGCAGCAGCCGCCTTCTGATAAGGGCCGGCGGCTTCGTCTGTATTACATTACCCAGGCTGCGGTCAAACCGCCTACCTTTGTCATTTTTGTAAACGATAAGGAGCTGATGCATTTTTCCTACACGAGATATCTGGAAAATCAGATCCGGGAGACTTTTGGATTTATGGGAACGCCGCTTAGATTTATCATTCGCGAGAGAAAGGAAAACAAGTAAAAGTGGAACGAGCTATATGTTTGGTGATCGGATATGTATTTGGACTGTTTCAGACGGCTTATCTTTACGGAAAGCTGCATGGCATTGACATCAGGAATTACGGCAGCGGCAATGCAGGTACGACGAACACGCTGCGGACGCTGGGAACGAAGGCGGGACTTATCGTTCTGCTGGGGGATATCATGAAGTGTATTCTGGCTATCGTGCTGACGAACATGCTCTTTCAAAATTCCCATCCGGACGAAATATACCTGTTGAAGATTTATGCGGCGGCGGGTGCTATTCTGGGACATAACTTCCCTTTTTATCTGCATTTCAAAGGAGGAAAAGGGATTGCGGCGACGGCGGGCATGATCCTTTCCTTTCATCCCTGGCTGATCCCCATGGGCGTGATTTTGTTCTTCGGCACCTTTTTTACGACGCATTATGTGTCGCTGGGGTCGCTGCTTGTCTATGCGGGATTTATGATCGAGCTGGTAGTGCTTGGCCAGATGGGGATTTTCGGTATGCCGCAGGCGGCGCTTAACGAGATGTATGTGGTGGCCGCATTTTTGACGGTCATGGCGTATTATAAACATAAGGATAATATTAAAAGACTGCTTGGCGGGACGGAGCGCAAGACGTATCTGATCCATAAAAATAAGGTAGATTGATCCGGCAGTCAGGGGACGGATGTCAAGGATATGGAAAAGAAGTTGTGACATTTCGGAATGGAGGAGAAAATGGCTGATATCAGTATCATAGGGGCAGGAAGCTGGGGGATTGCGCTGGCGGTGCTTTTGCATAAGAACGGACATCATGTGACGGTCTGGTCCGTCATCGAGGCGGAGATCAGGATGCTGCAGAAAGAGCGTGAACATAAAGACAAGCTGCCCGGGGTGAAGCTGCCGGAGGACATGGTCTTTACGACGGATTTAGAGCAGGCGGTGAAGGGAGCGGAGGTGCTGGTGCTGGCGGTGCCGTCGCCCTATACGAGAAGCACTTCCCACAGCATGGCGTCTCTGGTAAAAGAAGGACAGGTGATTGTCAATGTGGCGAAGGGTATCGAGGAGAAAACGCTGCTCACCCTTTCCCAGATCATAGAAGAAGAGATTCCGCAGGCCAATGTGGCGGTGCTTTCCGGGCCTTCCCATGCGGAGGAAGTGGGAAGAGGGATTCCAACCACGATTGTTGTGGGAGCAAAGGACAAGGAGACGGCGGAATATCTGCAGAATATCTTTATGAATGAAGTGTTCCGCGTCTATATCAGCCCGGACGTGCTGGGTATTGAGCTGGGGGCGGCTTTGAAAAATGTGGTGGCTCTGGCGGCGGGTATCGCCGACGGCCTGGGGTACGGGGATAACACGAAGGCGGCGCTGATCACCAGAGGCATTACCGAGATCGCCAGACTGGGCGTGGCCATGGGCGGCAGGTTCGAGACTTTCTGCGGACTGACGGGGATCGGAGACCTGATCGTGACATGTGCTTCCATGCACTCCCGCAACAGGCGGGCCGGCATCCTGATCGGACAGGGCTACACGATGAAGCAGGCCATGGACGAGGTGAAGATGGTGGTGGAAGGCGTGTATTCCGCCAAGGCGGCCATGGGTCTGGCGAAAAAGTTTGACGTACAGCTGCCTATTATCGAGCAGGTCAACGCGGTGCTGTTCGAGGGACAGCTGGCGGACGAGGCTGTAAAAAATTTAATGCTGCGGGATAAGAAAATCGAGAATCCGCTGCTGCCCTGGTAAAGGGCCGGCAGCGGATTTTGGCTTTTTAAAATGAGAGTTTAACTTTTAACTTTACAGAAAAAGTTAAAAAAGTTAAAATACTCTTGTAAGGAGGGACGTGTATGTCGAAAGAAGAGTATGGCAGGATCATGGCAGAGATTGAGACTTTGCCAGGTGGCGGTATCACTTACAAGAAAATAAACGGCATAGAGTATGCTTATTATCAGTGGAGAGAAGCCGGCAGGCAGCATTCCAGAAGAGCAAAAGGTGAAGAACTGGCGACTCTTACAAAACAGATCGAAAGAAGGAAAGAACTGCAAAATCTGTTGAAACAAATAACAAGAGAGGAAGCCGAAGGGATCAAACCGGCCTGGCAGTTTCATTGTCCGGTGAGGATCGGGGAAGAACTGGACCGCTTTGTGAAACCTGTTTCCGGGTGGAAGAGGCGGGAATGTTATCAGCATCTGCGGGCGTATATCTACGGCGATATGCAGGACAGGGTGTATATTTTATACGGTCTGCGAAGGACAGGGAAGACAACGCTGATCCGTCAGCTGATCTCTGAAATGGATACTGCAATGAGACAGCAGACGGTTTTTATCCAGATACAGGATAACAGGACGCTGGATGATGTGAATCAGGATTTAAAGTATCTGGAAAAGAGCGGTTACCGGTATGTATTTATGGATGAAGTGACGCTTCTGAATGATTTCATCGAAGGAGCGGCTTTGTTTTCCGATGTGTTTGCGGCAAGCGGCATGAAGATCGTTTTGTCGGGAACGGATTCTCTTGGCTTTCTGTTTACGGAAGATGAAGAATTGTATGACAGATGTATCATGTCTCATACTACTTTTATTCCTTATCGTGAGTTTGAGCGGGTACTTGGCATTGAAGGGATTGATGATTACATTTATTACGGAGGGACCATGAGCATGGGAGGAAAGCATTATAATGACAGCTCCCGGATCTTTGCCACGAAAAAAAGCACGGATGAATATGTAGACAGCGCGATCGCACGTAACATTCAGCATTCTCTGAAAAATTATCAATATGGGGATCATTTTCGTTCTTTGAGAGAATTGTATGAGAAAAATGAACTGACAAACGCGGTCAATCGGATCGTAGAGGATATCAACCATCGGTTCACACTGGAAGTTCTGACAAGGGATTTCCGGTCGGGGGATCTGAAGATTTCCGCGAAGAACCTGCGCAAGGACCGGGAAAAGCCTACGGATATCCTCGACCGCATTGATATCGAAAAGGTAAATGAGACGCTGAAAGAGCTGTTGGAGATCAAAAACAGGGAAGAGCAGTCCGTGGAAATTCGGGACGTGCATCGTTTTGAGATCAAAGAGTATCTGGATCTTCTGGATCTTACGGTTGAAATTGAGAACAGATGGATGTCCGATCATAACCGGAAGGAAACAAGGACCGTATTTTCACAGCCCGGTATGCGGTATTCGCAGGCGGAGGCGCTGATCAGATCACTGATGCAGGATGAAAAGTTCAGAGATATGTCCCTTGAAGAGAGAAAACGCGTGACAGACCGTATCCTGGATGAAATCAAAGGCAGGATGATGGAGGATATTGTGCTGCTTGAAACAAAGCAGGCGAAAAACAACTGTGAAGTGTTCAGGCTGCAGTTTGCAGTGGGTGAGTTTGATATGGTAGTTTTTGACCCGGAAAAAGGCTGCTGTGAGATTTACGAGATCAAGCACAGCACGGAAGCGGTCAGAGAGCAGTGCAGACATTTGCTGGATGAGGCAAAATGCAGGGATACAGAGTTCCGATACGGGCCGATCACCGGAAAATATGTGATCTACAGAGGCCAGACGACAGAACCAGAAGATATGGCCGAGAACAGGGGAGGGAATGTGACTTATCTGAACGTGGAAGAATATTTGAGAAGTCTCAGACAGTGACAGAATAGAAGAATTATTTTGACAGTACAGAGACTGCACAGTTTTTGTATCTTTTTGCCTTCTGCGTACTCTAATATACAAAAGGCAGGTGATCGCAACGAATGAATTTGAAAAACTGATCCGGGAGCATTGGGCTGTCGTGTATCGTTTTCTGCTTTCTCTGTGCGGGGATGCGGCATTGGCGGAGGAGCTGACCTCGGAGACTTTCTATCAGGCATACTTGCATATCGATCGATTCAGAGGGGAGTGCCGGCCGGAAACATGGCTGTGCCAGATCGCGAAGAATGCTTTGTATAGAGAAAACAAGAGGACAAAACGGACCGTTCCGTGGGAGCAGAACGATCGCGCCACAGAAGAGGCCGGTATTTTGGAGCAGCTGGTGAAAAAGGAGCAGGCGCTGAACATTTACAGACACATACATGAGCTTGACGATCCCTACAAGGAAGTGTTTATGCTGCGTATCCTGGGAGAACTCAAGTTCAAGGAGATTTCAGCTGTTTACGGCAAAACGGAATCCTGGGCGAAGGTCACGTTTTACCGTGCCAAAAATAAACTGATCGAGCTGATGGAGGACATGGATTGAAAGCAGAGAAGGAGTATGATAGCAAAATGAGAATTAGTTGTGAGATGGTAGAAGATCTGCTTCCGCTCTATCTGGATGACAGCTGTTCTAAGGACAGCCGGATTGCCGTAGAAGAGCATCTCAGAGCGTGTCAGGACTGCCGTGACAAGCTGTCCAGAATGCAGAGCGATATCATGGATGACAGGCAGGAGCCGGCAGAAAGAACGGAGCCGGACCTGACGGAGCTTGCAGAAAAGATCAGGCGGCATCGCATCCGTGTGGCCGGATTTGAAGTGTTGGCCATTATGATGTTGTCCGTCCTGTTGACGCTCGGTTATCTGACAGTTCAGGATATGTACAGCCAGATGCATCCTTATGTCCATGAGGTAGAAGAGGGAACACAGAATCTTGCGGCAGGTGCGTGTGAGATGAGAGCAGAACGGATCGAACAGGCTTTTTTTTATACCAATAATACGCAGATCAAAGTAAGTGTACAGGCGGGAGAGGGCTTTCAGGGTAGGGGGACGATCAAACTGTGGAATATGATCTATAAAGATGACTTTATCCAGACAGCGGATGTGAAGGGAGCAGCCGATTCGGTGCTGTTTACGGGTCTTTCCAGTGCGGACCGCTACAAAATAACCTGTGAGGGGCTGGACGGGGCGGTGCTCACCGTGAGCGATGGACGTTCGGTTAGTTTCTGGAAGAGTCTGAAATCTGTACTGCGGGATATTGTTTTATATTGCACGGCATGATATATTGTAAACGGAATTTCTAATGTCGTTTACTATAGTTTCGGTAAAAAAAAGACGAAAGGAGCCTGGTTATGGCAGTATATACGATTGTTTTCAGCCCCACGGGCGGGACGAAAAAGGCGGCAGATTTATTTGCGGAGGCATTCTGTAAGGACTATGTGACGATCGATCTTACAGAGCGGGGCAGAGATTTTTCAAAGGACTCATTTGTGCAGGAAGATATCTGTATCGTGGCAGTTCCGTCGTATGGCGGCAGGGTTCCTGATGCTGCCGTTTCGCGGCTGCGGCAGATGAAAGGCAACGGTGCCGGAGCGATCCTTATGGTGGTCTATGGAAACCGGGATTATGACGATACACTGGTGGAATTGCAGGATACGCTGACAGACGCCGGATTTTCCTGTGTGGCGGCGGTGGCGTCGATTGCCGAGCATTCCATAATGCGGCAGTTTGCCACCGGGCGACCGGATGCGCAGGACGCGCAGGAACTGTCAGATTTTGCAGGGCAGATTCGGAGGAAGATGGAGGAAGGCACCGGATCGGGACAAGTAGTTCTGCCGGGGAACCGTCCCTACAAAAGCTACGGCGGTGTTCCCATGAAACCGCAGGCCGGCAAATCCTGTACCCGCTGCGGACGATGTGAAAGAGAGTGTCCGGTGGGAGCGATCCGTGCGGATGATCCGACGGTAACGGACAATGCCGCCTGCATTTCCTGTATGCGCTGCATTGCCGTCTGCCCGCAGAAAGCCAGAAGCGTGAGTAAGGTGCTGCTTGCTGCCGGCAGTATGAAATTGAAGAAGGAATGCAGCGGCTATAAGAGAAATGAAGTATTTCTGCCGCGTTGACCGTACATTGTCCCATGCCGTATGGAAAACAGTTCAAGACAGGGCCTCTTTGACCGATATATACTACAGACACAGAAAAACGGCAGGAGGGTTTCGTATGAATGTAACAATGAATTCCGGTAACACACGTTTTTCTTCCATGAGAGCGGTTCGTTTTGCATCGGCGAAGGAAGAAGGCGGGGTAAAATCAAATACTTCAAACAGAGATCAGGTAACAATATCACAGGAGGGACGTGATAACCTGGAAGTTATGGTTGATAAAACGGTGGATAAGCTGAGCGCGATGACGAAAGAAGAGTTCATGGATATGCTCAGGCAATGGCAGGAGGAGAATCAGCCTGAACTGGAGGTAGATCCTTATTATGATGTGGATCCGGACGGTTCTATTGCCAATAAGATTTATTTTGAATCCTATCTGGGACAGTTGATGGAGCAGGAAGAGAATATCAAGTGTTATTATGCGGATGCCTATCAGGAAGCAGTCTCAGCCCCGATCGACAGTCTGGCGTTTATTACCGGAAAATATCTGAACGATCAGTCGAAGTACTTTGCTCATAGTATGCCGGCGCAGGAGCGCAAGTGGGCATTTCATCAGCTGAGTGCAATGCTGACAGGCGCCCATGTGGGGTTGAACGATCCCTATGCACTGGCGGCGTATGGCGGAACAAAGACAGTCGATGAACTGGATAAGATCGCGAAACAGGCGGTCAAAGACAAGCTGGATGCGCTCATCAAAGAGAAGAAGGAAAAAGGCTGACACAGGGCAGCCTTTTTCCTGTCCGGCCTGTTCTATAACTGTCTGCAGATCTCGGTCGTAGTCTTGACCTTATTCATGGAATAAATGTGAATACCGTCCACACCGTGTTCTCTGAGATCACGGATCTGGCGCACCGCATAGTCTATGCCGGCTTTGCGCATGTCTTCTTTATCGTCCCCGTAGGTGGCGATGATGTCTGCCAGAGCTTTCGGCACGGAAGAGCCGGAGAGAGACACGGTGGTGCCCAGCTGTTTGGCAGTGGTGATGGGCATGATGCCGGCGTGGATCGGAACATGGATCCCCATTGCATGTGCCTTGTCGAGGAAACGATAGAAAAAAGTGTTGTCAAAGAACATCTGGGAGACCAGGGATGTGACGCCGGCCTCAACTTTTTCCTTCAGATGTTTCAGGTCTTCTTCCAGACTCGGCGCCTCAAAGTGTTTCTCCGGATAGCAGGCGCCGGAAATCTGCAGACCCGTATGCTCCTTCAAATGACGTACCAGATCCGTGGCATAGTAAAATTCACGGCTGTCAAACTGTTCGTCGCTCATGGACAGCGGCCTGTCTCCGCGCAGCGCCAGTACATGGTTTACCCCGGCTTCCTGCAGCGCCTCACAGTTCCTGTGCAGATCTTCTTTCGTGAAACCAACGCAGGTAATGTGGGCGATGGCGTCAATCTGCAGCTGCTGTCTGATATAAGAAGTGATCTCTATCGTCTTACCTGCCCGGGAACCGCCCGCGCCGTAGGTACAGCTGATAAAATCAGGACGCAGCTCAGCCAGCTGCTGCAGAATGGGATACACATTGTCGAATTCATCGTCTTTCTTGGGAGGGAATACCTCGAAGGAGAGACCGGTTTTGTTTTTTGTCGTCGTCGTAGTCTGTGTCATATGCGTGTATTGTTACTTTATGCTGATAGTGTAGTAACGTCTTCCTTTCTGTGATTTGTTCTTCTTGCTTTTGTACTCAAAATATCGTAACATAAATTTATAAGACAGGCAAGAAACGAAATTATAGTACACCGGAAAGGAAATCTAAAATGAGTGAACAGAACAAGAATTTCAGCAGCACTTCCGACTATGTTGCATCCGAGCAGCTTCTGGCAAGCGTCAACGTGGCCATCGCCCTGCAGAAGCCGCTCCTGGTGAAGGGAGAGCCGGGCACGGGCAAGACGATGCTGGCGCAGGCGATCGCCAATTCCCTTGGGAAGAAGCTGATCATCTGGAATATAAAATCCACCACCAAGGCGCAGGACGGCCTGTATATGTACGATACGATCCAGAGACTGTACGACGGCCAGTTCGGCGAGGAAGGGGTCAATGACATCGCACGTTATATCAAGCTGGGCAAGCTGGGAGAGGCTTTTGAGTCGGAGGAGCAGGTGATTCTGCTGATCGACGAGATCGACAAGGCGGATCTGGAATTCCCCAACGATCTTCTCTGGGAGCTGGATCAGATGGAATTCTACATTCATGAGACGAAGAGAACGGTGAAGGCGAAGCACAGGCCCATCGTTATCATCACTTCCAATGCGGAGAAGGAGCTGCCGGATGCTTTCCTGCGCAGATGTATCTTCCATTATATTGATTTCCCGGATCAGACGCTGATGGAGGAGATCGTGCGCACCCACTATCCGGATGTGGAGGATAAGCTGTTGAAGGATGCCATGGAGGCCTTTTACTGGATCCGCTCCATGAAAGATATCCGCAAGAAACCAAGCACATCGGAGCTGATCGACTGGATCAACGCCCTGCAGATCGGCGGCATCCCGACGGATAAGCTGCGCACGGAGCTTCCTTTTATCGGGGTAGTGGTGAAAAAGGACGAAGATCTGGAGACGGTAAAGAACAGGCGGGAATTTTAAACGGGAACCGATACGGGAATGAATACAGGAAAAGGAAATATTTATGTTCAGTAAATTTTTCTATACATTAAAAGATAAGGGACTGGATGTGTCCTTAAGCGAATGGCTGACGCTGCAGGATGCGCTGAATCAGGGATTGTGCAACAGCAGCCTGACGGAATTCTATTACGTGGCACGGATGATCCTGGTGAAGTCGGAGACGGAATTCGACAAGTTTGATATGGCTTTCGACGAAGTGTTTAAGGGGATACAGTCGGAGAATGAGGTCGGCAAGAATATGATGCGCTGGCTGGATAAGCCGGAGATGCAGGAAGTCTTCGAGGAGATCCGCCACGAGATGAATCAGGAAGTGATCCAGGTGGATAAGGAGGATGTGGAGAACACCTTCAAAGAGCGCCTGCGGGATCAGAACGAGGAGCACAACGGCGGCAGTCACTGGATCGGCACCATGGGTAAGACGTCCTTCGGTAATCTGGGCGGTAACATGGGCGGCATACGGGTCGGCGGCACCACCGGCTACCAGTCTGCTTTTCAGGTGGTGGGAGCCAGGAAATACCGCGACTTCCGCAATGACAAGGTGCTGGACAACAGGCAGTTCCAGATGGCGCTGCGGAAACTGCGGCAGTTTTCATCGAAGCTGGACATTCCGGAGACGGAGCTGGATATTAACGGTACGGTGGATGCCACATGCAACAACGGCGGCTGCCTGCAGATCGTGATGGAGAAGCCGCGCAAGAATGCGGTAAAGCTCCTGCTGCTCATGGATTCGGGCGGGACGATGATCCCCTATACGACACTTTTGAATGAGCTGTTTCATTCTGTCTATAAATCCAATCACTATAAGGATGTGAAGACCTACTTTTTCCATAACTGCATTTACTCCAATCTCTATAAGACGCCGGAGTGTGAGAACGGGGACTGGATCGAGACGGAATGGATGTTCCGCAATCTGGACAGCGATTACAAAGTGATCATCGTGGGCGATGCGGCCATGGCGCCGGAAGAGCTGTATTCCACATCGGGCAATTACAGGGGCCCCAACGGCGGCCTGTCCGGTATGGAGTGGCTGCAGCTTATGAAGCGGCACTACAAGAAGATCGTCTGGCTGAATCCGAAGATGGCTCCAGGCCATGCGCCCTGGCGGGAGGCGGAGACGGCCATCAAGGGGATGTTCCCCATGTATAAACTGACGGTGGACGGGCTCAATCAGGCCATGATCAAGTTGATGGTAAACCGCTAGCGCGGCGGGACTGCTTTCTGTGTCCGTTTTTTGCATGATATGCTCTAAATGATTTCCGGATCATGTTTTGCCGCATGGTCAGCGGAAGCATTTAGGGCATTTTTTTGAGGGAAAAGGCATGAACTGGGATTACTTTCTGCGGCAGTGGGGCAGGATATTCCACTGCAATATTTATCTCGTGGAGCGGCATGACAGCATACGGCAGGTATACGGGGAGCAGTCTCTTGAGAATGAGAGGGCGTTGTTTCCGGAAGAGCCGGCGTTTCGGAGGCTGCTGACTGGCGGGCAGGCGGAGGCGCGCCCCGTCCTGTACGGTGAAGCGGAGCCTGTGCTTTATGCCGTACTGCCTTTTTATGAAAAAAGGCTGGTGATGGGTCCGGCAGCGCCCGGGGAAAAGGACGAATTTGCCGCCGGCGTGCTGGCGCTTTGGCACAGCATGACAGGGCAGGAGTTAATGACGGAGGAGCTGTGGCAGCAAAACGGGGCAGCGGGAGCGGAGATCCGGGAGGCCAGAGCCAACGTGCAGGAAGTGATCTTCCAGCGGCAGGAGACGGAGCTGCCGCACAATCCATACGAGCAGGAAAGGCGGGAAATGGACAGCATCCGCAGGGGCGACCGGGAAATGCTGCGGCGCAGCCTGCAGGAGACTTACCGCGGGGAAGTAGGGCAGCTTTCCAGGGATGCGCTGCGGCAGGCGAAGAATATAGCGATCTGCGTCGTGACACTGGCTTCCCGGGCAGCCATCGAAGGGGGAATGCTGCCGGAGGAGGCCTTTTCCATGGTGGACGGTTATATTCTGGAAATAGAGGAAATGACAGATCCCCATAAGATCGAAGCGGCCATGCGGCAGGCGGAATTTGAATTTGCGGAGCGGGTGGAAGCCGTTCATGCCACGAAAGAGCGGAATGAGCTGATCGAGCGGACGAAGAACCATATTTTCCAGAACCTGCACAGCGAGATCGTGATCGGGGAGATCGGGCATCAGATCGGCGTGTCTGCGGCCTGGCTTTCCGCGCTTTTCCACCGGGTGGAGGGGGTGACGATCCAGCAGTACATCCGCCGTGAGAAGATTCGGCTGGCGCAGAACCTGCTCCGCTATTCGGATTATGATGTAAAAAGTATCGCCAACTATCTGGCCTTCTGTTCCCAGAGTCATTTCGGAAAAGCCTTCAAGGAACAGACCGGCATGACACCGACCGCTTATCGGGCAAAATACGGAAATATGACAAAAAATGAAAATATGCAAAAAGATAAAAATATACAAAGAAACAAAAATATGCAAAGGAACAAAAATATGTAAAGAAACAAAAATACATGATAATTACATGAAATAGATGATATATCCAGCCGTGCTTCTGTGCTATCCTGTTTTTACCATGCAGCAATATAGCGGAATCTGGAACAGAAAGGGTAACAGGAAAGAAAAGATGAAGGAAATTTTATTCGGGGCGGCTTATTATGACGAGTATATGCCCTGTGAACGGTTGGCGGAAGACGTCAGGATGATGAAGAAAGCGGGGATCAACACGGTGCGGATCGCGGAATCCACGTGGAGCACCTGTGAACCGCAGGAGGGCGTATTTGATTTTTCCCATGTGGAAAGGGTTCTGGACGCCATGGAAGAAGCGGGCATTCATGTGATCGTGGGGACGCCCACCTATGCGGTGCCCACATGGATGGTAAAATCCCATCCGGATGTGCTGGTGGAGACGAAGAAGGGGCGGGCCATCTACGGGGCGCGTCAGATCATGGATATTACCCATCCGGTCTACCGGTACTATGCGGAGCGGGTCATCAGAAAGCTGATGGAACATACGGCTCACAGGAAATGTGTTATCGGTTTTCAGGTGGATAATGAGACCAAGTATTACGGGACGGCGGGGAAAAACGTACAGGAAAGATTTGTGAAGTATCTGAGGAAAAAGTTTGACAATAATCTGGAGGCCATGAACATGGCGTTCGGGCTGGATTACTGGAGCAACCGGATCAATGCCTGGGAGGATTTCCCGGATGTACGGGGGACTATCAACGGCAGTCTGGGAGCGGAATTCGAGAAGTTCCAGCGGACGCTGGTGGAGGAGTTTTTAAGCTGGCAGGCGGCTTTGGTGCGGGAATACAGCAGGGAGGACCAGTTTATCACTCACAATTTCGACTTCGAGTGGAAGGGCTATTCTTACGGCGTTCAGCCTGACGTGGATCATTATCATACCGCAAAATGCCTGAGCATCGCCGGGGTGGATATTTATCATCCGACGCAGGACGATCTGACCGGTAATGAGATCGCTTTTGGCGGAGACATGACGCGCTCCTTAAAGCAGGGTAATTATCTGCTGCTGGAGACGGAGGCACAGGGCTTCCCGGAATGGCTGCCCTATCGGGGACAGCTGCGCCTGCAGGCTTACAGCCATATCGCATCCGGGGCAAACAGTGTGATGTACTGGCACTGGCATTCTCTGCACAATGCGATGGAGACTTACTGGAAGGGCCTTTTGAGCCATGATTTCGAGGAGAATGCCACTTATCGGGAGGCCTGTACCATCGGCAGGGAACTGCAGGAGGTCGGCAGTCATCTGGTCAATCTGAAAAAGAAGAATGAGGTAGCGGTGCTGGTGAGCAATGAGGCGCTGACGGCCCTGAAATGGTTCCGGATCGCCGCGTCCTACAATGATATTGTACGCTGGCTTTATGACGCGCTCTATAAGAGAAACGTAGAGTGTGACTTCCTCTGGCCGGAGTCGGAGAACTTTGACCAGTATAAGATGATTCTTGTGCCCGCCCTCTATGCGGTGCCGGATCACGTATTGGAGAAATTGAACCGGTATGTGGAGCACGGCGGCACGATGGTTGCTACTTTTAAGAGCGCATTTGCGGACGAGCATGTGAAGGTCAGCCATACGGTACAGCCGCGGATCTTAAAGGACTGTCTGGGCGTTCACTATCACCAGTTTACGATACCGAAGCATGTGAAGCTGGACGGTGAGATCGTGGAGGACGGTGCGGCCCATGAGGCGGCAGTGTTTATGGAGCTGCTGCTTCCGGATACGGCGCAGGTGCTGGCATCCTACGATCATGAGAACTGGAAGGAGTACGCCGCGGTGACAAGAAATGTTTTCGGGCAGGGAACGGCATACTATATCGGCTGTATGACGGACGAGGAGCTGCTTGCACGGATTCTGGAAAAAGCACTGGAAGATGCGGGACTGTCTGTTCCGGAAGGAAGCGGTTTCCCGCTGATCATCCGCAAAGGGATCAATGATTTCGGGAAGACGGTATATTTTTATCTCAATTATGCCGATCAGGAGCAGAAAGTGCAGTACGGCTATGCGGACGGTACGGATCTTCTGACGTGGGCGGCTGTCAGAACGGGAGAGTACTTTACGGTTCCGGCCTGGGATCTGAAGATAATCGAGGTAGGCTGAAATTGAGGCTTGTTGAAATTGCGGTGTGTTGACATTGAGACTTGCTGAAAATTTTCTGTTGACAAACGGGGCACTTTCGTTTACATTAGAGTCATCGGAGAAATGAAAGGCGTTGATAAGAACAAGTAGTAAGCTGTGGAGCGCACAGAAAGCAGCCGGTTGATGAGAGGCGCGCGGGAAGCTGCTTATGAATACATCTTGGAGCCGTACGACAGAATGGAGCTGTAGAGTGTAAGAACATCCTAGTAGGTCGTACCGGGAAATGCCCGTTACAGCAGGAGAGTATTATGACGGTGTTTACAGGGAACGTAAGGATGGCCCGAAAGAGCGTTGTTGTACTTGGTGAGGCGGACAGTGTGAGCTGTCTGTGAAAATAGGTGGTACCACGAGTGTAAACTCGTCCTATGGCATGGATAGGACGGGTTTTTTTGTGTGAAAAAGCGTCCTATGGAAACAGTAACAGGAAAAGCGGTTCCGGGAGAGGGCCGCGGCAATCTGGAAATGGAGGAAGAGAGCAATGAAAATTTACGAGGAACTTCAGGCAAGAGGACTTCTTGCACAGCTGACGGATGCGGAGGAGATCCGCGACCTGATCAATAACGGAAAGGCGACCTTCTATATTGGTTTCGATCCGACTGCGGACAGCCTGCATGTGGGACATTTTATGGCGCTGTGTCTGATGAAGCGGCTGCAGGAAGCGGGCAACAAGCCGATCGCGCTGATCGGAGGCGGTACGGCCATGATCGGTGATCCTTCCGGCAGGACGGATATGCGCAGCATGATGACGAAAGAGACGATCGAGCATAACTGTGAGTGTTTCAAAAAGCAGATGAGCCGGTTTATCGACTTCTCGGAGGGCAAGGCGCTGATGGTCAATAATGCGGACTGGCTCCTTGATCTGAATTACGTGGAATTTATCAGGGATGTGGGAGCATGTTTCAGCGTCAACAACATGCTTCGGGCGGAGTGCTACAAGCAGAGAATGGAGAAGGGATTGAGTTTCCTGGAATTCAACTACATGATCATGCAGAGCTATGATTTCCTGGCATTGTACGAGAGATACGGCTGTAACATGCAGTTCGGCGGCGATGACCAGTGGAGCAACATGCTGGGCGGCACGAACCTGATCCGCCGTAAGCTGGGTAAGGATGCCTACGCGATGACGATCACGCTGCTGATGAATTCCGAAGGAAAGAAGATGGGTAAGACCCAGAAAGGGGCGGTCTGGCTGGATCCGAACAAGACCACGCCGTTTGAGTTCTACCAGTACTGGAGAAATGTGGCCGATGCCGATGTCCTTAAGTGTCTGCGGATGCTGACATTCCTGCCCATCGAACAGATTGACGAGATGGATCAATGGGAGGGAAGCCAGCTGAACAGGGCCAAGGAAATATTGGCTTACGAGCTGACCAATCTTGTTCACGGCGAGGAGGAAGCGAAGAAGGCCGAGGAAGCGGCGAGGGCGCTTTTTGCAGGCGGCGGAAGCTCTGAGAACATGCCCACGGTGACGCTTACGGACGATCAGTTCGTGAATGGTTCCATTGATATTCTGGGTGTGATGGTGGCGGCCGGCATGGCGTCATCCCGTTCCGAGGCAAGGCGTGCCGTGGAGCAGGGCGGCGTATCCGTGAAGGGCGAGAAGGTAACGGATATCAAGGCTTCCTACACGAAGGATATGATCGGTGCAGAAGAATTTATTGTAAAAAAAGGGAAAAAGAGCTTCAAGAAAATCGTGGTAGAATAAGATTTGAATATCTGTGGAACAGGGGAAAGAAGGCTAATGTTTCAGAAAAAGCGAGGTGAAGATATATGGAAAAAATAGAAAAAATCGCAAAAGAAAGAACGCTCATGTCCTACGCACCGGATATCAAGGTGATGGACTGCACGCTGCGGGACGGCGGCCTGGTGAATGACTTTTTCTTTACCGATGAGTTTGTGAAAGATTTATACCAAGCGAACATCAGATCCGGCGTGGACTACATGGAATTCGGTTACAAGGCTTCCAAGGAGCTGTTCGATGTAAAGAAATTCGGCAAGTGGAAATTCAGTGACGACAAGGACATCCGCGCGGTGGTGGGAGACAATAAGACGGACTTGAAGATTGCCGTGATGGCGGATGTGGGGCGCTGTGATTTCAGAAAAGATATTTTAAATAAGAAGGACAGTCCCATCGACCTGGTGCGGGTGGCGACGTATATCAATACGATCCCGGCGGCGGTGGAGATGATCGAGGACTGTACGAAAAAGGGCTATGAGACGACGGTGAATATTATGGCCGTCTCCAAATCCAACGACCTGGATATTGATGCGGCGCTGGAACTTCTGGGCAAAAGCAGCGTCGGCACGATCTATCTGGTGGACAGTTACGGGTCGCTTTACCCGGAGCAGGTCAGAAGACTGTGTGACAAATATCTGGAGGCGGCGGAGAAGTACGGCAAGAAGGTGGGAATCCACGCCCATAATAACCAGCAGCTTGCTTTTGCCAATACTACGGAGGCGATCATCAAAGGGGTAAGCTATCTGGATGCCACAGTAAGCGGGCTGGGGCGCGGATGCGGGAACTGCCCCAGCGAACTGCTGCTGGGCTTCTTAAAAAATCCGAAGTACAGAATCAACCCGTTGCTGAAATTCGTGGAACAGCATATCGTACCGCTGCGGGAGTCCGGCCTGAAATGGGGCTACGACGTTCCCTATCTTCTGACAGGTATCATGAATCAGCATCCGAAGACGGCGATCCAGTTTATGAAGGAGGAGCGGACGGATTACAACAGCCTCTATCTGGATCTGCTTGACATCGGTTAAAAAGCTCTGCTATGCTTAGGCTGTGAGTGCTTGCGGGCAATGACGGGCGGGCCGGTATCGGCAGGAAAGCCTTTGCGTTGCGCTGCTGTGGGCGGCATGACGGAAAGTGTGGCCCGGGACGGAGGATGCGAATGAAAAAACTGAGTGACTTAGACGAGCTTCTGGATCTGGACGAGGAGGATGTATTTGACGAAACGGAAGATGCATTCGAAGAGGATGTGTTCGAGGAGGAAGACGATTACGAGTTCGAGTATGCGGGAAACATGCCGGATAAAAGGATCCTGCTCCTGGTGATCGCAGTGGCGGTCATTGGGGTGGCCGCTGTGGTGACGGCCGTTCTTCTGGCAGGAGGAAGCAGGAAGAAGGAGGCAGCGGTGGAGACGTTGGTGTCTTCTGCGTCCGGGGAAGCAACGCCGGATTCGGGAGAGACGGCAGGCGGACAGGAGCAGATGGCGGAGAATGACCCGACATCCGGCGGGACGGGGACGGCAGATCAGGCAGACGCCGCTGCGGACGATACAGATAAGCAGAACGCATCGGCGAAAGCCGGTGAGATAGCAGACAATGGAGAAGCAGTGCAGGAGGATGCGGTGCAGGAGCAGGATCCCCAGACTTCCACCATGAGTACCGAACAGGGAACGGAGGTCAATGTGACAGAGCTTCTTTCTTCGGGCAGTGTGGCACAGACCGATCAGGTGACCATCGGCATCGACGTGGCGCGTTACCAGGGCACCATCGACTGGGAGCAGGTTGCCGCGTCGGGCATCGACTTTGCCATGGTGCGGGTGGGCTACCGGGCGGATAAATCCCGGGAGATCTGCGCCGATTCCAATGCCAGATTCAATATGCAGGAAGCGCAGAAGCATGGCATCAAGGTGGGTGCATACTTCTTTTCCACAGCGACGACGACAGAAGAGGCGGTGGAGGAAGCCGGCTGGGTGGCCGATTATATTTCCCAGTACCAGATCACCTATCCGGTGGCCTATGACTGCGAGGGCTTTGACCAGCCGGACAGCGCGCAGTATGAGCTGACCAACGCGGAGCGCACGGAGATTGCCATTGCCTTTGTGACAGAAATCAATAACAGGGGTTATACACCAATGTTTTACTCGTCCATGGGGGAATTGACGGGGAGTGCGAAATGGGATACGCAGCGGATCGAAGAAATATGCCGCGTCTGGGTCGCCCAGTATCCGGAGACGCCTTATCCGCAGACGGCGAAGTCTTCCTACACGGGAGCGCATGTTATGTGGCAGTATACGAACCGGGGGACGGTGGCCGGGATCAGTAAGCCGGTGGATGTGAATGTGGCCTATTTCGGTTATGAAGGCACGGCGCAGGCCAGGAGCGACGAGGCGCCGGAGGAGGTAGAAGCCGACGTGGAGGCGTTGATGAATTTCACCCAGGTCAGTGAGAATGTGACGGCCAAGGATTCCACCAATCTGCGGGATATTCCCAGCCAGGGCGCAGACAGCAGGGTAGTCTATACCTTGAAAAACGGAGAGGCCGTTGCCAGAACCGGCGTCAGCGACAGCGGCTGGTCGAGACTGGAATGGAACGGACAGACCGTCTATGCGGTATCCAGTTATCTGACCACGGATCTAAGCTATCAGGCGCCTGCGGCTTCTTCTCAGGAGGGAGCGGGCAGCGGGGACGGGCTTAAGACGAAGTTTGCGGAGAGAAACGACCAGGTGACGGCCAAGATCGAAGTGAATCTGCGGACGCTGCCCAGCGTGACCAATCCGGATGCCGCCGTGGCAGCCGTGCTGCACAATGGAGAGTATGTGACACGAACAGGCATCAATGAGGAATACGGCTGGTCACGGGTAGACTATAACGGGCAGATATTGTACTGTATCAGCAGTTATCTGACGAATTAAATGATTTCCTTGAAGATTGAAACTATGGCAGGTAATTTACCTGCCATATATTTTTTGGAGATTGTCCAGTCTGGCGGAAGCGTTGAGCAGAAGGGCGTCGGCTATCGTGAGCGCCGCCATCGTCTCCACCACGACTACGGCCCGGGGAACGATCACCGGATCGTGCCGGCCCTTGATGGAAAGCTCGATGTCTTCGCCCTGCCTGTTGACCGTCTTCTGGGGCGAGAAGATGGAGGGTGTGGGTTTTACGTAGGCGCGCAGGACGATGGGAGATGCATCGCTGATGCCGCCCAGGATACCGCCTGCATGGTTGCTTGTTTTGACCACCTGTCCGGCTTCCATATGGAAGGGGTCATTGTTCTGAGAACCCTGCCTGGTGGCGACTGCCGTGCCGTCACCGATCTCCACGGCCTTCACGGCGCCGATGGACATGAGCGCTTTGCTTAAATTGGCGTCCAGCTTCTCGAATACCGGATCGCCCAGACCGGCGGGCACACCGTTGATGACACACTCGATGACGCCGCCTGCGGAATCGTAATGCCGCATACAGTCTGCCAGATAGGCTTCTGCCGCGGCGGAGGCATCCGGATCCGGCATACCGGTGGGTGTCATGCGGGCTGTCTGCAGGTCAAACCTGCTGCGGTCGATCTCGACCGGCCCGATGGCCGTCGTGTAGGCGGCCAGTGTGATGCCGAATTCCCGCAGCAGCTTCGCGGCCACGGCGCCGCCAGCCACCCGTCCGGCAGTCTCCCGGCCGGAGGAGCGGCCGCCGCCGCGGTAGTCACGGAAGCCGTATTTGGCGTCAAAGGTGTAGTCTGCATGGCCGGGCCGGTAACAGTCCGCCAGATTGCCGTAATCTGCAGAGCGCTGGGAGGTGTTGCGGATCATCATGGAGATGGGCGTGCCAGTGGTCCGACCCTCAAAGATGCCGGAGAGAAGCTCCACCTGATCCGTCTCCCGACGCTGGGTGGTGATGGCGGAGCTGCCGGGTTTTCGCCTGTCCAGATAAGCCTGAATATCCGCCGCCTCCAGGGGCAGTCCTGCCGGACAGCCGTCCACGACGACGCCCAGCGCCGCACCGTGGGATTCTCCCCAGGTTGAGATCTGAAAAATAGTGCCAAAAGATGAGCCTGCCATAATTATTTTCCTTTCTGTCGCTTGTGTTTTGTGATCGGACGCCGGTGATACGTTCTGTTTAACATGTATAAAATGAAGTTTTCTGACAAATTCGCGCAGGAAAACCTGCACGCATTAAATAGTACATGTTATCATATTTTTCGAGTCGAAATAACACAAGTAATTGTTGTTTTCTGTATTTTATCATACCACATCTAGTGTCGGTCTGTATATGGCTAATTTATCGACAATTCAAGGGATTTTGCCGATTTTTTCAGGGAAAATTAACGAGGACAAAGGTCGCGGACAGAGGCGTCTGCGCCGGATTTTCCTGCGGATCAAAAAGTGGTAAAAATTTTCAAAAAATTATAAAAGGATTTACATAAAAAAGGTGTACAAATAAATTTTATGTGTTATTATGTTAAATAGCAATTGTATTTTGTATAAAATATAAATTTGACTTGCAAAAGCACAGTAGATTGAGGACCCGATGAAAAAGACATTTCGAGAAAAGATGATTTTTAAATTCAGCGGCATAGCGAAGAAACACAGGAGACTGCATTACCCATGTCTGATCGTACTGTCAGCCGTCCTGGGGATCTATCATATCGGACTTCATTTCAGGACGAATACCAAGCGGTATGCGGGCGTGGCTTTCGTGATCATTTTCTTCATGAGCAGCTGCAGCTTTTCTTTTGCTGTGTTTGCAGAGCGGACAAGTTTCGTCAAAGCACAGGAGGCTTACGGCGCGGTGGTCGGTGACTCGGATGTTTCTCTGGCGGTGGAGGAAGACAAGATCCCCACGGACCAGATCCTGCTCGAGGACGAGGATCTGGATGTTGAATATGATATCGAAGAGGACGCAGAGGGCGTGGATACTTATACGATTGACGATATTCTGGAGAGCAAACAGCAACTGCAGGGCGTAGAGGAACAGACACAGCAGGACGGTGAGTATGTGTTTGACAAGACGGACTGGCGGCTTGTGCTGATCAATAAGCAGCATCCGATCCCGGAAGGATACAGTTTCAACTTCGGAACGATCAAGGCCAATATGAAATGCGATGAGCGCATCATAGACGATCTGCTGCTGATGATGCAGGCGGCGAAGGCGGAAGGCATCAATCTGGAGATCTGTTCTCCCTACCGGGATCTGAACCGACAGGAATTTCTTTTTAATAAGAAGATAAAGAATTACATGGGGCAGGGAATGTCTTATATGGAGGCTTACAAGGTAGCGTCGCAGACAGTCACGGTGCCTGGCGCCAGTGAACATCAGATCGGCCTGGCGCTCGATATTTTCTGCGATACATACAAGTACCTCGACGAAGGGTTCGGGGAGACCGAGGCGGGGATCTGGCTGGCAGCCCATTGTCATGAATACGGATTTACGCTTCGCTATCCGGCGGATAAAGAATATATCACCAGCATCGAATATGAGCCATGGCATTTCAGATATGTAGGCAGGGAGGCGGCAGCCGTTATGCAGGAGGAAGACATCTGTCTGGAAGAATTCTGGGATAAATACCTGTAGGATGTGGAAGAGACAGAAAGAAATAGAACAGGAGGCAGTGCGTTTACCGGCGTGCTTTGAGCGTGGGTAGAGGCATGAAAGATTTGAGATATGTATCAGATATTAAAGACAGAAGGCAGAGCCAAGCGGGCGCAGCTTGAGACGGTGCACGGCACGATCCAGACGCCGGTGTTTATGAATGTGGGCACGGCGGCGGCGATCAAGGGAGCGGTCTCTACGGAAGATCTGGAAGGGATCAAGACACAGGTGGAATTATCCAACACCTACCACCTGCATGTGCGGCCGGGGGATCATATCATCAGGCAGCTTGGTGGTTTACATAAGTTTATGTCCTGGGAGAAACCGATCCTGACGGATTCCGGTGGATTTCAGGTTTTTTCACTGGCGGGACTGCGCAGGATCAAGGAAGAAGGGGTTTACTTCCATTCTCATGTAGACGGGCGCAAAATCTTTATGGGGCCGGAGGAGAGTATGCAGATTCAGTCGAATCTGGCATCTACCATCGCCATGGCTTTTGATGAATGTCCGTCCAGTGTGGCGGACAGAAGATATGTGGAGGCGTCCGTGGCGCGTACCGCCAGATGGCTGGAGCGCTGCCGGCGTGAGATGGACAGATTGAACAGTCTGGAGGATACCATCAATAAGAAGCAGCTTCTTTTTGGTATCAATCAGGGGGCGATCTATGACGATATCCGTATCGACCATGCGAAGCGGATCGCGGAAACAGCCTGCGACGGTTATGCGCTGGGCGGTCTGGCGGTGGGAGAGAGCCATGAGCAGATGTATCATGTGATCGAGGAGACGGTGCCTTATCTGCCGCAGGATAAACCAACCTATCTGATGGGGGTAGGAACGCCGGCCAATATACTGGAGGCGGTGGAGCGCGGTGTGGATTTCTTCGACTGTGTGTACCCGACCAGAAACGGCAGGCACGGCCATCTGTATACGAACCATGGCAAGATCAATCTCTTCAATGCGAAATATGAGCTGGATGAGAGGCCCATTGAAGAGGGATGTTCCTGTCCGGCGTGCAGACGTTATTCCAGGGCTTACATCAGGCACCTGCTGAAAGCGAAGGAAATGCTCGGCATGAGGCTTTGTGTGCTGCATAACCTGTATTTTTATAACACGATGATGGAAGAGATCAGACAGGCGTTGGACGAAGGACGTTTTGCGGCTTACAAAAAACAGAAGCTGGACGGGATGACAAACCGTTAAGCATTGGACCACGAAATCGAAAAAATAGGAAAAAGGCTTGTCTTTCGGGTTTTTTAAGTGTATAGTATGCTGTAGATTGCTTAGATCAATATATTTATAACAGTGGAGGAAATCATATGGGATTTTTATTGACAGCGGAACCGGTTGCCGCTGCGGGTGGCGGTATTGTGATGATCTTGTATATCGTGGTCATCGTGGTTTTCATGTATTTTATCATGATCCGTCCGCAGAAGAAGGAGCAGAAGCGTGTGGCTGCGATGCTGGCTGACATGAGCGTTGGTGACTGTGTGCTGACGACCAGCGGCTTTTACGGGATCGTCATTGATATTACGGATGACACGATCATTGTGGAGTTCGGCAGCAACAAGAACTGCCGTATACCGATGCAGAAGTCGGCGGTTGCACAGATAGAGAAATCTGAGACAAATTAAGTTTTGTACAAAAGAGCCTGGTTTTGGATGCCGGAGCTCTTTTTTTCTGTATATTTTGGTCTGTGCATTCACAAAATGTATCAAAATATAAGAAAAGTCAATATTTGGATATTGACAACAGATAAAGAAGACGGTAGAATCTTAAATTGTGTAAAGGAACAAGTATTGTTCGGAATTAGCAAAAGGAGGAGAAGTACTATGAAAAGGAGATCTTTAAAGTTTATTGCATGTGCAGCGATCATGGCAATGACATTGTCTGTTACCGCCTGCGGTGGTTCCGATGATGCGGCACCGGCAACCGAGACAGAGGCAGCTGATGACGCAGCTGAGACAGAGACACCGGCAGAAGACGCAGCAGGTGACGACGCAGCTGAGGCTGAGACGGAAACAGAGGCAGAGCCGGAGGCAGAAGATGCGGCTGAGCCTGAGACAGAAGAAGCAGAAGACGAAGGCGCTGATACAGCGGCTGCAACAGGTGAGACAGTGGAGAGCCTGCTGAACGATCCTGCGGTAAAGGCACAGTACGAAGAGGCATTTGCTGAGTATGAGGAACAGGGTATGACTGTTTCTGTCAGCGCAACAGGAAATGAACTGATGATGTCTTTGACATTTAATGATGCTTCCCAGGTTACAGACGAGGTGGGCGCACAGCTTCAGGCAGCTCTGGATGATGATGCGATGGCATCTGTTTTCTCAGGACTGGCAGGCGCACTTGATTCATCCGTAGGCGGCGAGGCAGGTACATGTACTTATTCTGTATCTTATCTTGATCCCGACGGAAATGTGCTGGCTGAGAAGTCTTACACAGCAAAATAACAGGATATCATAAGTAAGCAGAAAAGGCGGATCAGCAATGGTTCGTCTTTTTTTCTTGAAATTTAGGGTAGAATGGACTATGATAAATAAGTGATATTCTGACTTTACATATTTATGCAGCTTTTTTGTATAAGATGGTACAGGAATGGCAGGGGCTGTTTTTTGACAGGGCCTGCAGATAGAGTGTCTGTGCCGCAGAAAGGGCAGGCAGGAACAGAAAGGAATAAGAGAGCTATGGAATTAAAGATCACATGTATTCCGGGCGACGGTATCGGTCCGGAGATCGTAGCGGAGGCCAGGAAAGTGCTGGATACTGTGGCGAAGAAGTATGGCCACACGATACACTATACCGATATTCTGATGGGCGGTGCGTCCATTGACGCTTACGGTGTGCCTTTGACGGAAGAAGCAGTGGAGACGGCAAAAAGCGCGGATGCGGTGCTGATGGGTTCTATCGGCGGCAATACCGCTACCTCACCCTGGTATAAGCTGCCGCCGAATTTAAGACCGGAGGCGGGGCTTTTGGCGATCCGCAAGGCTTTGAATCTTTTTGCCAATCTGAGACCGGCCATATTATATGACGAGCTGGTGGACGCGTGCCCGCTGAAAGAAGAGATCTCGGCGGCGGGATTTGACATGATGATCATGCGGGAGCTGACCGGCGGGCTTTATTTCGGGGAGCGGAAGACCACGGAGACAGACGGCGTCAAGACGGCGGTGGATACGCTGGTCTACAATGAGCATGAGATCAGAAGGATCGCGGTCAAAGGCTTCGAGATCGCCAGGAAGCGCCGGAAGAAGGTAACCAGTGTGGACAAGGCGAACGTGCTGGATTCGTCCCGCCTGTGGCGTCAGGTAGTGGAAGAAGTGGCGGCGGACTATCCGGATGTGGCGCTGGAACATATGCTGGTAGATAACTGTGCGATGCAGCTGGTAAAAGACCCGGCACAGTTCGACGTGATCCTGACGGAGAATATGTTCGGGGATATTCTTTCCGATGAGGCGAGTATGGTGACGGGCTCCATCGGTATGCTGGCTTCGGCCTCTTTAAATGATACGAAATTCGGCCTTTATGAGCCGAGTCACGGCTCCGCACCGGATATCGCCGGTCAGGATATCGCCAATCCGATCGCCACGGTACTGTCGGCGGCCATGATGCTGCGCTACAGTTTTGATCTGGACAAAGAGGCCGACGCCATGGAACAGGCCGTAAAGCAGGTCCTGAAAGACGGATACCGCACTGTGGACATTATGTCTGAGGGATGTACGCAGGTGGGGTGCAGACAGATGGGCGATCTTCTTGCACAGCGGATCTGAGCACAGCGGTTTATCCGGAATGCAGGAGCAGGACCGGGACAGCCGGGGCGCCGGGAAGGGAAGAGACATACTGACATTAAGGAAGGGATTGCATGGAACGAAGAGCTGTTCAAAGAAAACTGGATATTGAGACGGTGGTCTTTCTTCTGTTCTTTCTCTTTATGGCAGGTTATTATGGCTGGCGCATGTTTGCCCTTACGCCCTGGTATGACGAGCTTTATACTTATTATTATTTTATCAGCAGAGGGCCGGTCTATGCGGCCATCCACTGGCCCCTGCCGAACAATCATATTGGCTATTCCGTGCTTTCCGCATGTCTTGGCATATGCGGGAGTCCGGCGGTGGCTCTGAGAGGAATCTCTTATCTGTCCAGTCTGGGCAGTCTGCTTCTTGTCTTTTTGATCGGCAGGAAATGTTTTGGCAGGGGAATCTGTCTTGTGCCGGTGTCCCTCTTTGCCGGCATGAAGCTGGTGAACCAGCTGGCGGTACAGGGCAGAGGCTATGCTTTTGTGACCTTCTGCTATCTGGCGGCGCTGTGGGAGCTTCTGCACATTGCGGTGGAGCACCGGGGCAGGGCGAGAGATTATATTGTGTTCGGGGTCAGCCTGACGGCGGCGCTGTATGCCATACCGAGCAGCGTATATGTGGTGATACCGGTGTGTCTGACCGGCGGGCTTGTGCTGCTTATGCAGGGCGAATATAGACGGCTTGGGCGTCTGATCCTCACTTCGCTGGCGAGCGCTGTCTGTACGGCGGGGCTCTATGGGATCGTATGGCTGGCGATCGGCTCCAATCTGCTGGTGAAGACGGAGGGCAGCGCCTATTATGGCATGGGACATGCCGCGGTCATTCTGCGGGCGCCGTTTGCAGCGCTTGGCAGGGGAATCGAGTATATGCTGGCGACCCCTTATATCCAGAGTGTGGGCAGGGAAGGTTTCCTTGGGAAATATGCGGACTGGCTGCGGAGTCTGCTGAATGAATATTATCCGGGCGGTGTTCTGGTGCTGGCGGTATTGCTGCTTCTGTGTGCGGCTGCGGCCGCCTGGCGGATCATAGAGAGGCTGCGAAAGAAGGCATACAGGAAAGCAGTCGACAGCTTTATGGAGTGTTATCTGGTTTGCAGTATCGTGTGCATTTCGTTGCTGCAGATCGTACAAAGTTCGCTGCCGTATTACCGTGTGTTTTCCTTTGCGGGAGTGGTGCCTGCCTTTGCGGCCGCCTGGCTGTTGTGGCTGGCCGGCAGCCGCTGGAAGGAGACAGGTACGGGCACCGCTTCCGGAACAGGGAAGCTGTGGAAATATCTGTCTGCCGCAGCGACAGGGATATGCGGTATACTGTGTGTGACGCTGCTGCTCTCAGATTCCTACAGGGCACAGTACGGCGGACGGGAGGCGGCGATAGAAGAGGCCTGTGCACAGATTGACTGGTCGAAGGTGGAGAAAGCTGCCGTGACAGACTGCGATCAGGAATATCTGCTGTTATTTTTGTATGGTATCGGGGAAGAGCGCATAACAGACAGGCCGGAGGAGGCCGATGTGGTGCTGGCTGACCGGTATCTGCTGCTGGGGCAGGGGGAAGACAGGCCGGAACTGGACGCGGATGCATGGAAGCTGTATACGACGGGTGATGAATTTGCACAGTTTGTGGAAACGGCCGGTATGCAGCCGGTTTACGAGAATGACAGATTTGTCCTGTACCAGAAGTAATGTCAATATATAACGATTGATATTTAATCGAAGGGATTATGAAGAATAACATGCGTGAATTGCAGGAAGACAGGAAATACAAAGCATCATGAGATATAAAGCATTACGAGATATAAAGCATTATGAGATGCAAAAATTATGAAATGTAAAACATTATGGAATGCAAAACATCATAAAATATATAGTGTTATTTAAAGATAAAGGAGAGAACTTATGAGAAGCGACAATGTTAAGGCAGGCGTACAGCAGGCGCCGCACAGAAGTCTGTTCAATGCACTGGGATTTACGGAGGAAGAGATGCACAAACCGATGGTCGGTATTGTCAGCTCTTACAATGAGATCGTTCCCGGACATATGAATCTGGATAAGATCGTCGATGCCGTGAAGCTGGGCGTGGCGGAAGCGGGCGGTGTGCCGGTCGTATTTCCGGCGATCGCTGTCTGTGACGGCATCGCCATGGGCCATGTTGGCATGAAGTATTCCCTGGTCACAAGGGATCTGATCGCGGATTCTACGGAATGTATGGCGATGGCGCACCAGTTCGATGCGCTTGTGATGGTGCCCAACTGTGACAAGAATGTTCCCGGGCTTCTGATGGCTGCAGCCAGGATCAATGTACCGACTGTATTCGTATCGGGCGGGCCGATGCTGGCCGGCCATGTGCACGGGCAGAAGAGAAGTCTCTCGTCCATGTTCGAGGCGGTGGGTTCCCATGCGGCGGGCACGATGAGCGATGAAGAGCTGCGCGAGTTCGAGGAGAAGACCTGTCCGACCTGCGGTTCCTGTTCCGGCATGTATACGGCCAATTCCATGAACTGCCTGACGGAAGTGCTTGGCATGGGTCTGCGCGGCAACGGCACCATTCCGGCGGTCTATTCCGAGCGGATCAAGCTGGCGAAACATGCGGGCATGGCCGTGATGGCGCTTTTGCAGCAGAATATCAGGCCGCGGGATATCATGACGAAGGAGGCCGTCTTAAATGCACTGACGGTGGATATGGCGCTGGGCTGCTCCACCAATTCCATGCTGCATCTGCCGGCCATCGCGCATGAGATCGGCTTTGATTTCGATATCTCCTTTGCCAATGAGATCAGCGAGAAGACGCCTAATCTCTGTCATCTGGCGCCGGCAGGCCCCACCTACATGGAGGATCTGAATGAGGCGGGCGGTGTCCATGCGGTGATGAAGGAGCTGGCGGATATCGGGCTGTTACATACGGAGTGCATGACCGTGACGGGGGCTGCTCTGGGAGAGAATATCAAGAATGCGGTGAACAGGAATCCGGAAGTGATCAGGACCGTGGACAACCCTTACAGTAAGACGGGCGGACTGGCTGTGCTGAAAGGAAATCTGGCACCGGACGGCAGTGTGGTCAAGCGTTCTGCGGTGGTGGAAGAGATGATGGTACACGAAGGGCCTGCCCGGGTGTTTGAATGCGAGGAAGACGCCATAGCTGCCATCAAGGGCGGTAAGATCGTGGCCGGCGATGTGGTCGTTATCCGTTACGAAGGGCCAAAAGGCGGTCCCGGTATGCGCGAGATGCTGAATCCTACGTCCGCCATTGCAGGCATGGGTCTCGGTTCCAGTGTTGCGCTGATCACGGACGGCAGATTTTCCGGCGCATCCCGCGGCGCATCCATCGGACATGTATCCCCGGAGGCGGCGGTGGGCGGTCCCATCGCGCTGGTGGAGGAAGGCGATATCATCAGCATAGATATCCCGCATATGAAACTGGATATGAAGGTGTCGGAGGAGGAGCTGGCAGCCAGACGGGAGAAATGGCAGCCAAGAGAACCGGAAGTGACGACCGGATATCTGGCAAGATACCGCGAGATGGTGACCAGCGGCAACAGAGGCGCCATTCTGGAGATCGCGGGACATAAGGAACGTAACGTGTAGCGGTGCAGGAAGCGGCACCGCTGCCGACAATACAGGAGAGCAGGAGGGAGAAATATGTTATTGACAGGGGCGGAGATCGTTGTGGAATGTCTGAAGGAACAGGGTGTGGATACTGTGTTCGGCTATCCGGGCGGCACGATTCTTAATGTATATGACGCTTTGTATCAACATAGTAATGAAATAAAGCATATTCTTACGTCTCATGAGCAGGGAGCGGCTCATGCGGCGGACGGCTATGCGAGGGCCACCGGCAGAGTAGGAGTCTGTCTGGCGACAAGCGGCCCCGGCGCCACCAATCTGGTGACCGGTATCGCCACGGCCTATATGGATTCCGTGCCGATGGTGGCGATCACCTGCAATGTGGTATTGCCTTCTCTGGGCAAGGACTCCTTTCAGGAGGTGGACATTGCCGGAATCACCATGCCGATCACGAAGCATAATTATATTGTAAAGGATGTGAACATTCTTGCGGATACTCTGCGCAGGGCTTTTGCCATTGCCGGAAGCGGAAGGCCGGGGCCGGTGCTTGTGGACATCACCAAGGATGTGACATCCAACAGCTGTGAATTCGAGAAAAAGGAACCGGAAACAGTGCATGTGCCTTCCCGGTATACGGAAGAGGAACTGCAGGAAGCGCTGTTGCTTCTGCGGGATGCGAAGAAGCCCTTTGTCTATGTGGGCGGCGGTGCGGTCATCTCAGGCGCCTACAAAGAAGTGCGGGCGTTTGCAGAGAAGATGGATACCCCTGTCTGTGATACGCTTATGGGCAAGGGTGTGTTCGACGGCCATGACGCGCGTTATACGGGCATGATCGGTATGCACGGCACGAAGGTTTCCAATTTCGGCGTCAGCGAGTGTGACCTGCTGATCGCGATGGGGGCCAGATTCTCCGACCGTGTGGTGGGTAATCCGAAGAAATTCGCGGAACATGCCAAAATACTGCACATTGATATCGACGATGCGGAGATCAACAAGAACATCCGCACGGATGTCTCGCTGGTGGGAGACTTGAAAGAAGTACTGGAGAAGATCAACGGGCAGCTGGAACAGCAGCAGCACACGGAGTGGATGCAGCATATCGCCGAATTGAAGGCGTCGTATCCGCTGAATTATGACAAGACAGCGCTGTCCTGTCCGTATATCATCGAGGAGATCGACAGGATCACAGAAGGCGAAGCGGTGATCACAACGGATGTGGGACAGCATCAGATGTGGGCGGCACAGTACTATAAGTATTCCAGACCCCGTACACTGCTTTCTTCCGGCGGTCTGGGCACTATGGGGTATGGCCTTGGCGCCTGCCTGGGGGCGAAGATGGGACGGCCGGATAAAGTCTGCATCAATATCGCGGGGGACGGCTGCTTTAGAATGAACATGAATGAGCTGGCGACGGCGAGTCGTTACGATATTCCGATCATACAGGTGGTGATCAACAACCATGTACTCGGTATGGTAAGGCAGTGGCAGACCCTTTTCTATGGCAAAAGATATTCCCAGACGATCCTGCAGGATAAGGTGGATTTCTGCAAAGTGGCGGAGGGCCTGGGCTGTGAAGCGATCCGGGTGACGAAGAAGGAAGAAGTGGCGCCGGCCATCGAGAAGGCGCTGCGCTTAAAGAAACCTGTACTGATCGATTGCCTGATCCCGGAGGATGACAAAGTATTTCCGATGGTGCCCGCGGGTGCGGCGATCACGGAAGCCTTCGATGCGCTGGATCTGGCCGCAGCGAACAAGTAAAGAGAAGTACGGAAGAAAAACTGAGTATAAGGTGACTGGAAACGTCTTATGAGTAAAAGATTCGTAAAACATGCAGCAATCATTTTATGCATGATTCTGGTCAGTCTGATGGGAACCTACATCGGACTGGCCATTTACTACCATAACGCCTTTGCCTACGGCACCTGGATCAACGGCGTCTACTGTACCGGAAAGAGCATCGGGGATGTGAACAGCGAACTGGTGAAGGACTTTTCCTACGAGGGCATTACGATTCTGGATAAGGACGGGAATACCTACGAAATTGCGGCGGATAAGATCGGTTATCAGTTTGACTTCGTGAAGGCGCTGGAGATCTACCAGAAGCAGCAGAACGCCTGGATGTGGATCGACAGCCTTTTTCATGGGGAAAATACGCAGCTGGTGCCGGTCGTTTCCTATGACAGGCAGGCGCTGGAGCAGATTCTGGCGCAGCTTCCTTTCCTGAGCGACGAAAGGCAGCATACAGAGGAAGACCGGCAGGTGGCCATTATCAAGACCGGGCAGGGATATGAGCTGGTGAATGAGCGGGTGGATGTCCTGTCGGTGGAGGAGGCCGAGGCGGCGATCGTGCGTGCGGTGGAGGAGTCCCGCAGTGAGGTTTCTTTGACGGAGGAAGGCTGTTATCATGATCTGGAGCTGACTGCCCGGATGAAGGATACGCTGGCGCTGTGGGAGAAGGTGAACGCCTTTCAGCAGTGCGGGATCGTCTATCAGATGGGAGAAGAACAGGTTCCGGTGGATGCGGCGGTGGTATGCGACTGGATTGCGCTGAATGAGGACGGCAGTTTCGCGCTGGATGAGCAGAATGCTCTGCAGCTGCGGGAAAATGCGGTGGAGGAATTTATCGACAGACTGGCAGATGAGTATGACACGGTGGGCGCCAGCCGGCAGTTTCGGGCGACCAGAGGGGAGACGGTTACCGTGGAGGGCGGTATATACGGCAACAAGCTGGACCGGAAAGCGGAAGTGAAGTATCTTAAAGAGGCATTTCAGGACGGCAGACGGGAGACGCACGAGCCGGCCTATACCCAGATGGCATGGAAGCAGGGCAAAGATGATATCGGCGGCACTTATGTCGAGGTGGACATGGGAGAGCAGATGATGTATTACTATGTGGACGGCGTACAGAAGCTGAGCACCCCTGTCGTGACGGGCAATACCTCGCGCAGGATGGGGACGCCTTCCGGGGTCAACTATGTGTATCTGAAACAGCGTAACCGCGTTCTGCGCGGACCCGGCTATGCGTCTCCGGTGGATTTCTGGATGCCGGTCAAAGGCGGGATCGGGATTCATGACGCTTCCTGGCGCAGCAGGTACGGCGGGACGATCTACCAGACCAACGGGTCTCATGGGTGTATCAATACGCCGCGGGATGTGATGGTGGAGCTGTATGACAGCGTGGAAGTAGGGACGCCGGTCGTGATGTTCTATTAGGAAAAATTGTGATCAGGAAAAACTGCTGTCAGGAAAAATTTAACGTTTTAATTGACTAAAGTGCTGTTTGAGGGTACAATGGGGTTTGTTTAGAGTATGTGAGGAAAGAAAGAGGAGAGGAAAATGTCCAGAGTATACAATTTTTCAGCGGGTCCTGCGGTGCTGCCGGAGGAAGTGCTGCGGGAAGCCGCGGAGGAGATGTTGGATTATAAGGGAACCGGCATGTCGGTGATGGAGATGAGCCACCGGTCGAAAGCCTATGATACGATCATCAAGGAGGCGGAGGCGGATCTGCGCACATTGTTAAAGATCCCTGATAACTATAAGGTACTGTTTCTGCAGGGCGGAGCCAGTCTGGTGTTTGCTTCTGTGCCGATGAATCTGATGAAAAACCGCAAAGCAGGGTACATACTGACGGGACAGTGGGCGAAGAAAGCGTTTGCGGAGGCAAAGATCTACGGAGAGGCCGTTGCGCTTGCGTCCTCGGCGGATCAGACTTTTTCCTATATTCCGGATTGTTCTGACCTGCCGGTTACGGAGGATATGGACTATGTCTATATCTGTGAGAACAATACGATTTACGGGACGAAGTTTCACAGTCTGCCGGATACGAAGGGGAAGATCCTCGTGTCCGATGTTTCTTCCTGCTTCCTGTCGGAGCCGATGGATATTGAGGCTTACGGCATGGTTTACGCCGGTGTGCAGAAGAATGTAGGGCCTGCGGGCGTGCAGATCGTGATCATCAGAGAGGATCTGCTGACGGATGATGTACTGCCGGGAACCCCTACCATGATGAAATATAAAGTCCATGCGGACAATGATTCCCTGTACAATACGCCGCCCTGCTACGGTATCTATATCTGCGGCAAGGTATTCAAGTGGCTGTTGAAGAATGGCGGCCTGGAGGCCATGAAAGAGATCAATGAGAAGAAGGCTGCCATCTTATATGATTTCCTCGACGAGAGCAGTCTGTTTCAAGGCACGGTCAGGAAAGAGGACCGCTCTTTGATGAATGTGCCCTTCGTGACAGGCAGCGAGGAGCTGGATGCGCAGTTTATCAAGGAGGCGACGGCTGCCGGGTTCGTGAATCTGAAAGGCCACCGCACGGTAGGCGGTATGCGCGCCAGCATTTACAATGCCATGCCGATGGAAGGCGTGGAGAAGCTGGTCGCTTTCATGAAGGAATTTGAAGAGAAAAATCGTCAGTAAGCCGGGTTGGCGGCGCTGTTAAAGAAAAGAGGATGTACGGATGTTTAAATATCATTGCTTGAATCCCATTGCGGGAGTCGGTCTGGAGAAATTCACGGACCGGTACGAGAAGACAGATAAAGTGGAAGAAGCCGACGGTATTCTGGTCAGGAGTGCCGCAATGCATGACATGGAGCTGCCGGAGAACCTGCTGGCGATCGCCCGGGCAGGAGCAGGCGTGAACAACATTCCGCTGGACAAATGCGCCCAGAAGGGAATCGTCGTCTTCAACACGCCGGGCGCCAATGCCAACGGCGTTAAGGAGCTTGTGATCGCCGGGATGCTGCTGGCTTCCCGCGACGTGGTGGGCGGCATCGAGTGGGTCAAAGAGAACCAGAATGATGAGAATGTAGGCAAGAACGCCGAGAAGGCGAAGAAGAATTTCGCCGGTACGGAAATCGAAGGCAAGAAGCTGGGTATCGTGGGCCTGGGCGCGATCGGCGTCAGGGTGGCCAACGTGGCAAAGCATCTGGGCATGGAAGTGTATGGATACGATCCTTATGTATCCGTAGACGCGGCATGGAATCTGAGCCGTGACGTGAAGCATGTGCTGCATGTGGAAGAGATTTATGAAGAATGTGATTATATCACGATCCACGTGCCGCTGATGGATGCCACCAGAGGCATGGTGGGCAAAGAAGCCATCGACAGGATGAAAGACGGGGTGATCCTGTTAAACTTCGCCAGAGATCTGCTGGTGGACGAACAGGCTGTGCTGGACGGCATCAGGGCCGGTAAGATCCGCAGATATGTAACGGATTTCCCCAATGCCGTTACGGCCGGACAGGAGGGCTGTATCGTTATCCCGCATCTGGGCGCTTCCACGGAGGAATCCGAGGATAACTGTGCGGTGATGGCAGTCAAGGAATTAAAGAATTATCTGGAAAACGGCAATATCATCAACAGCGTCAATTATCCGCAGTGTGATATGGGCGTCTGTGCGCAGGCGGGACGTGTGGCGATCTTCCATGAGAACAAGGCCAATATGATCACGAAGTTTACGGCCTGCTTCGGCGATATTGGCATCAATATCTCCGATATGACGAATAAGTCTAAAGGAGACGTGGCGTACACCATGCTGGATATCGAGACACCGGCTTCCGGGGAGATCATCGAGAAGCTGCAGTCCATCAACGGCGTATTCCGGGTGAGAGTGGTGAAATGACCGGTCAGGCTGGATTTGATACAATAAGGTAAGGAGAAAGGCTGCCGCAGCATACCGGGATGACCGGGAGCTGTGGCAGCCTTTTACAGGCGGGTCTGCCGCCTGTTTCAGTTGAGACGGTTGGCAATCCGGGAGAAATCCGCACCTTCGTCTTCGTCCAGCGTGGCCTGCAGCTGGTTCTCCGCTTCCACGGAGGCTTCGCTTGCCAGATCCATATAAAGGATGAAGATATCCTCGACGGATACGCCCTTTTCGGTGGCAATCTCTTCCATCACCGGCTTCAGCGCTTCCAGCTGAAAGGAAATCCTTGTCTTCTGCGGATCAATGTCTGCCAGGGCCGTTTCGGCATAGGCGTTGATGCGGTCTAATATTTTCTTGTTTTCAGGTGTCATACTCTGCACTTCCTTTCCTGGTCTATCAAATAAAGTAATTCCTTTTATCCGATGTTATATTCCGTAACAGAGAAGCCGAAGGCTGAACTGTTACTCCTGTTGTTATATTTTAACACTTCGCGCTTGTACTGCATAGCCTAATTTGCTAAAATAAAATATAGTATATCCGGTCATGGATAAGAGCGGATAACGGACAGGAGACAGCATGGCAGATATCAAACCTTTTCGGGCGGTCAGGCCCAGAGCGGATCTGGCCGGACGGATCGCTGCATTGCCGTATGATGTATACAGCAGAAGGGAAGCCTATGAGAAAGTGCAGGGCGACGACTGCAGTTTTCTGCGGATAGACAGGCCGGAGACACAGTTTCCGGAAGCCTTTGACATGTATGCGCTGGAAGTCTATGAGAAAGCCAGACAGATGCTTTACGGGATGATCCGGGATGGGCTTTTTATCACGGAGGAGAAGGAAGCATATTATGTCTATGAGCTGGTGATGGACGGGCGTTCCCAGGTGGGGATCGGGGCCTGTGCCTCGGTGGACGACTACGAAAGCAGGGTGATCAGGAAACATGAGAATACCCGGGCGGAGAAGGAGGCGGACCGCATCCGTCATGTGGATGTGTGCAGTGCCCAGACCGGCCCCATCTTTCTGGCATACCGCCGGCGGGAAGGGATAGAGGAAGTGGTGCGCGAGGCGATGCGAGGCCGTCCGGTCTACGACTTTACGGCAGAAGACGGTGTTACCCACAGGCTGTGGGTCATCGACGGGGTGGAAGCGGTGGCGCGTATCCGGCGGGAGTTTGCGCAGGTGGATGCCATCTATATCGCGGACGGGCATCACAGATGTGCCTCCGCCGTCCGGGTTTCCCAGCAGCGGAGGGCAGCGCACCCTGCGCATACGGGCGCGGAAGAATTCAACTATTTTCTTTCGGTGCTGTTTCCGGACGACCAGCTGATGATCATGGATTATAACAGAGTCGTGCGGTCGCTGAACGGTCATTCGGAGGCAGAATTCCTCGACCGGCTGCGGCAGGTCTGCGATGTGCGTCTGGTGGGGGAGGAACCCTGCAGGCCGCAGCGCAAAGGAGAGATTGGCATGTATCTGAAGGACGCCTGGTATCTTCTGACCATCGGGGCAGAACGGTATGGCGAAGATCCGGTGGAATCTCTGGATGTGACGATCCTGCAGCGGGATATTCTGGAGCCGATCCTGGGCATCAAAGATCCCAAGGTGGATGAGCGGATCGACTTCGTGGGCGGCATCCGGGGTCTGGAGGAGCTTGTCAGGCGGGTCCACACGGACGCGGCGGCGGCCTTCGCCATGTATCCGACAAATATCCATGAGCTGTTTGCAGTGTCCGATGCCGGGAAACTGATGCCGCCCAAATCCACGTGGTTTGAGCCGAAGCTGCGCAGCGGCATCTTGATTCATACAATAGAAGAATGAGGGAGGGTATTATGAACAAGAGACTATATAAACTGATGAACTGGCCGGTGATCGAGGGGATCGTCTACTCGGAGGCCGATGACCCGCATGCGACGCTGGGCGCCCATGTGGTGGGGAACTCCGTACTCGTGCAGACTTTTCAGCCCGGCGCCGAGAGCGTGCGTCTGCAGCTTACTGAGGGGGATATGAGTTATAAGATGGATCTGGCCGATGAAGAAGGCTATTTCGCGGCGCTGCTGCCGGGGAAAAAGATTCCGGACTACGAGTATGTAGTGGAGTACCAGGACGGTTCTCTGAAAAAGGTGAAGGACGCCTACAATTTTGCGCCCCAGATCACAAAAGAAGACACGGAGAAATTCAACGCCGGCATTCACTATATGGTCTATGAGAAGCTGGGGGCACATCCCATGAAGGTGGACGGTGTGGACGGTGTTCTGTTCGCCGTATGGGCGCCCAATGCCCTGCGGGCCAGCGTGGTGGGAGATTTTAACGGCTGGGACGGAAGAGTCCACCAGATGAGGCGGCTCTGGGATTCCGGCGTTTTCGAGATATTCATTCCGGATGTGAAGCCGGGAGAATGCTATAAATTCGAGATCAAGGCGAAGGGCGGCCTGACCTTTATGAAGGCGGATCCCTATGCCTTCGGACAGCAGCTGCGCCCGGACAGCGCTTCCGTGGTCAGGGAGATCAACGGCTTCAAGTGGACGGACAGTAAGTGGATGAAGAGCCGGGCCGGCCTGCAGGCAGCGGACAGGCCCATCAATGTGTATGAGATCTATCTTGGGTCTTTTGCCAAACCGGAAGACGGGAGAGAGTTCTACAATTACCGGGAGCTGGCGCCGAAGATCATCGAGTATGTCAAGAAGATGGGCTATACCCATATCGAGCTGATGCCCGTGATGGAACATCCTTTTGACGCTTCCTGGGGGTATCAGGTGATCGGGTATTATGCACCCACTTCGCGGTATGGCACAGCGGAAGATTTCATGTATTTTATGAACGAGATGCACAAGGCGGGTATCGGCGTTATTCTGGACTGGGTACCGGCGCATTTCCCGCGGGATACCTACGGACTGTCCGGTTTCGACGGAACATGCCTGTACGAGCACCAGGATCCGCGGCAGGGATCTCACCCGCACTGGGGGACGCTGATCTATAACTACGGCCGGCCCGAGGTGCGCAATTACCTGATCGCCAACGCCCTGTACTGGGTGGAGCAGTATCACGCCGACGGTATCCGCATCGACGCCGTGGCATCCATGCTGTATCTGGATTACGGTAAGAAAGACGGAGAGTGGGTTGCCAATCTGTACGGCGGCAATGAGAATCTGGAGGCGGTGGAATTTTTGAAGCATCTGAATTCCATTATGAAAAAGCGCAACAAAGGTGTGCTCATGATCGCCGAGGAATCCACGGCCTGGCCGAAGATCACGGGGGATCTGGAAGACGACGGCCTGGGCTTCGATCTGAAATGGAACATGGGCTTTATGAACGACTATCTGGATTATATCAAGACGGATCCCTATTTCCGTTCCGGACGGCACAATGAGCTGACATTCAGCATGATCTACGCCTACAGCGAGAAATTCATGCTGGTGTTCTCCCATGACGAAGTGGTGCACGGGAAGGCTTCCCTGATCGGTAAGATGCCCGGGGAGCGGGCCGACCAGTTCGCCAATATGCGCCTGACTTATGCCTACCATATGACGCATCCCGGCAAGAAATTAATTTTTATGGGACAGGATATCGGTGAGTATAAGGAGTTCTCCGAGGAGAGAGAGACGGAGTGGGGGCTTTTGCAGCATGAGGAACATGCGAAGCTCAACCGTCTGGCGGCGGATATGAATAAGCTGTATGCGTCCAGCCCGGCGCTGTATGCCAAAGATACGTCCAGAGACGGTTTCGAGTGGATCAACTGCATCACGCCCAATGCCTGTATGCTGTCCTACCTGCGCAAAGCCGATAAGATAGAAGAGACGCTGGTGGTGGTGGCCAATTTTGCCAACGCGAAGCAGTCCTTCCGGGTCGGTGTGCCTTACGAAGGAAAATATCAGGAAATATTGAATACGGATGCCAGGATCTACGGCGGAAGCGGTACGGTCAATCAAGGTGTCTGCGATACCATCGAGACGGAGTGGGACGGCAAGCCCTATGCCATTGATATGGTGAGCGCGCCGCTGTCTGTCTGCATTTTCTCCTATACGCCTTATACGCCGGCGGAGAAGGCAGAGATTGAGAAAAAACGCGCCGAAGAGTTACGGAAAGCCAAAGAGGCAGAGGAGCGCAGACTGGCGAAAGAAGAGGCGGAGTCCATAGCGCAGGAAGCGGCGGAAGCAAAGCGGATGGCGAAGCTGGCGGCCGAGGAAGCGAAGAAGAGAGCCAGAGAAGCGGAAGAGATGTTAAAGAAGGCACAGGAGGCCGAGGTCAGGCTGCAGAAGATCCTGGAGGCACAGGAGAAAGAAGCGGCCAGGAAAGTGGCTGCCTCTCAGAAAGAAGCAGCGGTAAAGAAAGCCCCTGTGAAGAGGGGAGCCGTCAGGAAAGAGTCCGCAGGGGATGACACGGCAAAAGAGGAGTCCGCGGAGAAAAAGGACGCCGGAAAGAAGGCTGTGAGAAAGGCTCCGGTTAAGAAGAAATAGGAGATAAGTGAATGGGAATGGGAGAGCAGGCAGCAGGATTGGAGCAGATCGCGCAGGAAGAGATTGATGTAGGATTGATACAGGCATATGTGCAGCAGCTGCCGGATAAGGCACTGCGGTTCGGTATCCGGGTACTGCTGGCGCTGGTGGTCTTTTTCATCGGTGTGCAGGTGATCAAGCTGGTGCGCAGGATCGTCCGCCGTTCTTTGAAGCGGGGCAATGCGGATATCGGTGTTTCGCAGTTTCTGGATTCCTTTATCAAGACGGTGCTGTATATCCTGCTTCTGTTCATGATCGCTTCCGGTTTCGGACTGGATGCCACCAGTGTGGTGGCGCTGCTTGGTTCGGCCGGTGTGGCGATCGGTCTGGCGATACAGGGGAGTCTGTCCAACTTTGCCGGCGGGGTGCTGATCCTGCTGCTGAAACCGTTTCGGGTGGATGATTATATCAAAGTAGACAATGACGGCCATGAGGGCACGGTGAAAGAGATACAGTTGTTTTACACGAAACTTTCTACGCCCAATAACCATGTGGTCATTATCCCCAACGGCACCTTGTCCAATTCCAGCATTTTGAATATGAGCACGCTGACAGAGCGGCGGATGGATATTCTGGTGGGGATCTCCTACGATGCCGACATAAGACAGGCCAGAGAAGTCATCATGAAGGTGCTGGAGGAGGACGAGGCGGTCCTTGCCACAAAGGACCGCAGAGTGTTTGTGGATGCGCTGGCGGACAGCGGCGTGAATCTCAATGTGCGCTGCTGGGCGGACAATGAAACGTACTGGGAATGCAAGTGGCGGATCACGGAGAAAATCAAGTATGCGCTGGATGAGGCGGGGATCGCCATACCGTATCCGCAGCTGGATGTGCATATAGCGCCGCCGGGGGATGGTGCCGGAAAATAATCCGGAAAATAATTTTTAAAAAATTATTCATTTTCTTCTTGCAAAAAGGACAGGAAATCAGTATAATAGTTCTTGTTGCAGGAACATGCTGGAATAGCGCAGTCGGTAGCGCAACTGATTCGTAATCAGTAGGTCGAGGGTTCGAGTCCCTTTTCCAGCTTTACGGGGAATACTTTATGAAATATATCAGAGAGGATGATATATTTTGTAAAGTATTTTATATTGTATCAGACTGTATACTGCGGGAAAGAATATGGAAAGTATAAAAGAATAGAGAAAAACAGGAAAGCAAAATGAAATCAGGGAACAGGTAGTTTGGGTGGAAGTCTGTGAAGGTGGCTTGCACCCTTGTTTTTTGGTTGTTTCGGCGTGAGTTGTTTTCAGGGGAGGAACAGGATGAAATACATCTGTCTGGGCGGGAATCCGGAAGAGCAGAAGGCGTTGCAGCAGGAGTATAAGGCGGCGGCCCGGTGGGGTGAGGTGCGGCTGGGAGAGCGGCATCTGTTTTACCGGTATTTTATCAGGGTCAGGTATGTCTCCTATGATGCGGTGCGGAAAGCCTATCTGCGGGAGGAAAGCGGTGAGAGCGGCGAATTTCTGTTAAAGGAATTCTATCTGATGTTGGAGACGGCCGACAGGGCGCTCCATAAACTGCGGATGGAGCGGGAGGTCAACGCCCGGTCGGTGCTGGCGTATCTGGAAGAAAACCATAAATATGTCAAGATCGGGTTTGAGCGGCCCGGCAAATCCAAATAAAAGCAAAGTAAAATAAGAACAAAGTAAAATAAGAACAAAGCAAAATAAAAGGTGGGAGTCTTACGGATCTTGCTGAAAATACTGAAAAATAATAGAATGGAATCATAAAACGATATACAATACCTTGACAGCATAGAAAAGGGTGATACAATATATAGTATGCGTGATGCGTTTGTATCATATATCATGTAGTTTGGAAGAGTGAAAGGAAATGGGTGGGGTTTCGTAAATGAAGATTATTAAAAGAAGCGGTGCGGAAGTGGCTTTTGACCTGGAGAAGATCATAGCGGCGATCTGTAAGGCAAATAACAGTGTGAAGACGGAAGAGAAGCTGACAGATATTGAGATTGACGAGATTGCCGAGGTGGTGGCTGCAAGCTGTGAGGACATGAAGCGTTCTCCCAGCGTGGAAGAGATCCAGGATCTGGTGGAGAACCAGCTGATGAAATACCGCGCTTATACGATGGCGAGGAACTATATCACCTATCGTTATAAAAGGGCACTTGTCAGGAAATCGAATTCGACGGACGAACAGATCTTAAGTCTGCTGGAGTGCAACAATGAAGAAGTAAAACAGGAGAATTCCAATAAGAATCCGACAGTCAACAGCGTGCAGCGCGATTATATGGCGGGCGAAGTGAGCAAGGATATCACGAAACGTTTCCTGCTGCCGCCGGATATCGTGGAGGCTCATGAGCAGGGGATCATCCATTTTCATGATGCGGATTATTTCGCCCAGCATATGCACAACTGCTGTCTGGTCAACCTGGAGGATATGCTGCAGAATGGTACGGTGGTCAGTGAGACGATGATCGATACGCCCAAGAGCTTTTCCACGGCCTGCAATGTGGCCACACAGAGTATCGCCCAGATTGCCAGCTGTCAGTACGGCGGACAGAGTATCTCGCTCTCTCATCTGGCGCCTTTTGTGGAGGTGAGCCGGGCGAAATTCCGCAGGGAAGTGCGAAGAGAGATGGAGGCGGCAGGGATCGAAGCCTCTGAGGAACAGATTGAACAGATCGCAGAGAGCCGGGTAAAAGACGAGATCAAGAGAGGCGTGCAGATCATCCAGTATCAGGTCATCACCCTGATGACGACTAACGGGCAGGCGCCTTTTATCACGGTATTCATGTATATTGACGAGGTGCCGGAGGGACGGCTGCGGGACGATCTGGCGATGATCATTGAGGAGATGCTGAACCAGCGGATCCAGGGGGTAAAGAATGAAAAAGGAGTCTATATCACCCCGGCGTTTCCGAAGCTGATCTATGTGCTGGAGGAGGACAATATCCGCGAGGGCACGAAATACTGGTATCTGACGAAGCTGGCGGCACAGTGTACCGCCAAACGCATGGTGCCGGATTATATCTCGGAGAAGATCATGAAAAAGCTCAAAGACGGCAACTGCTATACCTGCATGGGATGCCGTTCTTTTCTCACGGTCTATCACGACGAGGAGGACAGGCCGAAGTTCTACGGCAGGTTCAATCAGGGAGTGGTCACTCTGAATCTGGTAGATGTGGCGTGCTCTTCCGGAAAAGATATGCATAAGTTCTGGGAGATCATGGATGAGCGGCTGGAGCTTTGCCGGCGGGCGCTTATGTGCCGTCACAACCGGTTAAAAGGAACGCCCTCTGACGTAGCGCCGATCCTCTGGCAGAACGGGGCGCTGGCAAGGCTTAAGAAGGGAGAGAAGATTGACAGACTTCTCTACAACGGGTATTCTACCATATCGCTGGGTTATGCCGGCCTGTGCGAGTGTGTCCGCTATATGACCGGGAAGAGTCATACGGACCCGGAGGCTACGCCTTTTGCGCTCAAAGTCATGCAGTATCTGAACAATGCCTGCAAAGAGTGGCGGGAGGAGACGAATATTGATTTCAGCCTGTACGGTACGCCGCTGGAGTCCACAACCTATAAGTTTGCGAAATGCCTGCAGAACCGTTTCGGCATGATCGAGGGCGTGACGGACAGAAATTATATTACGAACAGTTATCATGTGCATGTGACAGAGGATATCAATGCTTTTGACAAGCTGAAATTCGAGTCCCAGTTCCAGGAGCTGTCTCCGGGCGGCGCGATCAGCTATGTGGAAGTGCCAAATATGGAGAACAATCTGGAGGCGGTGCTCTCTGTGATGCAGTATATTTATGATAATATCATGTATGCGGAGTTGAACACCAAGAGTGACTACTGCCAGGTATGCGATTATCACGGAGAGATTCAGATCGTTACGGATACACATGGCAAACTTGTCTGGAAATGCCCTAACTGCGGCAATACGGATCAGAATAAGATGAATGTGGCGAGACGGACCTGCGGTTATATCGGGACACAGTTCTGGAATCAGGGACGCACGCAGGAGATCAAAGAGCGGGTGCTGCATCTATGAATTATTCCGAGATCAAGAATTGTGATATTGCCAATGGCCCTGGCGTGCGGGTAACGCTTTTTGTCAGCGGGTGTACGCATCATTGTGTGGGTTGTTTTAATGAGATGACGTGGGATTTCGAGTATGGGATGCCTTTTGATGCGGCGGCGCAGGAGCGGTTGCTGTCCCTTTTGCAGCCTGACTATATCGCCGGCCTTACGCTGCTGGGCGGAGAACCGCTTGAGTACGTGAACTGGCGGGGATTGCTGCCTTTTTTGAAAAAGGTAAAGGACCAATGTCCGAAGAAAGATATCTGGTGCTATTCGGGGTATCGCTTTGAGGAGGATATTCTGGGACGCTTCTGCGGACAGTGGGAGGAAATGCGGGAATTTCTGACCTGTATTGATGTGCTGGTGGACGGGGAGTTTGTTCTGGAGCAGAAGGATATCAGCCTGCAGTTTAGAGGATCAGCAAACCAGAGGATCATTCTGGTGCAGGAATCGCTGGCACGCGGGGAAACTGTGCTGTGGCAGGGAATAAGATAGTAAAATGGGATAATAATGGGATAGCGATGATATAACCATGAGATAACGAGATAATGATAGCAATGAGATAACAAGAAATAATAGCAATGAGATAACAAGATAACAATAAGAAGAGAAACAGAAGCATAAAGAAAGAGATGAAAGCAGGCTGCAGGGCCTGCTTTTGTTATATGATGATATGTATGTACTGTAAAAAAATATTGAAAACGCTATTGAAAATAGCATTTTGAGAGAGTAGAATATAGTGATGTATATAAGAGGAGACAGGGAGAGGAAAAGAGGGCTATGTTAACCAAAGAGAGTGTGTGGAAAAAGTGGAGAGCGATATTCGGAGTGGTGATCCTTCTGGTCTGTTTGACGACGATACCTGCACAGGCGCGGGAAGCGGGATTGGAACAGTCACGACTGGGAGAAGTGTTGGAGCTGGCAGTGGAGCAGAGACAGCCGGGAGAAGTGTTGGAGCTGGCAGCAGAACAGACACAACCGGGAGAAGTTTCGGAGTCGACGGAGGAACAGGGAGCAGACAGCGCCGATATTACAGAGGTCAGCCGTTTTATGACGGCCGAGGGAGAAATCGAGGCCAAGGCATCTCCCAGAGAGGATGCGGAGACGGTGATCCGCTATCAGAGCGGAGACAAGATCTATGTGAACGGAGAACTGGCAGACGGCTGGTGCCGGGTCAGGTATCAGGATCTGACAGGTTATATTCGGCCGGCGCAGGCGGCGGAGATAGAAAGAGATGTGGAAGCGCTGGATGATGAATTTGCAGCCGCGGAATCAGAAGGAAAACTTGTGGTGGAGGAAGTGGAGCGACAGAGGACCGAGACAAAGCGCTCCAGGATATGGGGTGCAGTGATCCTGCTGCTTGTAGCGGGGATATTTGTGACAGGCATTTTTTCTGTTGTGCGGAGCAGGAGGACAGAGGACACAGAGCAATGAAACTCTTACATAAAATGAATCAGCTGTTCAACACCTGTCTGATCGAGAAGAATCCGGTCATTGTCGGGGAGATGATGCGCCATAACCGGAGGTATGGACGGATCAACGACCGCAGGGCAAGGGCAGGACTCGTTCTGGGACTTTTTCTTAAGTATGGTGTTTTGCATAGAGATCCGCTGCAGGAATTTGAACGGCAGACCAGCAGCATATCTTTTCCGGAGTCCGGAGACTGCGGCCAGATTCCGCCTGAGGAAATACGGAAAAAAACGGAGAGTGTGGAAACCGTAGTTTTTGACGCATGGGGCGTACTGCTTGTTATGGGACTGGAGACATACCAGCTGCGGGCGATGGCGGAGTGTGAATTGCTGGCACTGGGCAGTGCGGAACGAGAAGAAGGGGGAGCCTGGGAACAGGAGAGATATCGGTCTGTGGCAGAAGATTTTGTCATAGACAACCCTTTTATGCATGCATTGTGGGATGCGCTGCTGGCAGAGGGAAAGAAGCTGCTTATCTGTAATAATTCCGGCTGTGATGACAGGTTTGTGGCGGCGGTTCTGCGGCGGCATGGGTACCAGGGAGAGCTGACCGGTGGCAGTGTGTCGTTTTGCCATATCACAAATGACGCAAAGTCTGACAGGGATATCGTCTATCAGGAGGTGAACCAGGCAGGAGGCAGATACCGCACCTGTTATGAGTACAATGCCGTGACAAATCTGGCAGACAGGATCGTCAACCTGCTGCTGCATGGAGACGGCAGAAAAAAGTCGCCGTTCTATGAGTACGGCGTGGTCTGCGGCGGTATTCTTACCTGCGGATTCTGCCACTGGCTGAATGAACTGGCGGACAGAAAGAAGACAGACCTGTTTTTGTTCGTGGCCCGTGACGGGGCGATCCTGCAAAAGATTTATCGGGAACATTATGGGATACATGCGTCGGCATATTTGCTCTTTTCACGTTTTGCATCCTTTGAGCTGATATTTGAAGATCATCCACAGGAGTATATCGAGAAGAATATCAGGCCGCGGCTGGATCGTCGGGGTTGTGACAATTCTATGGCCGGAATCCTGAAAGAATGCGGGCTGGAGTTTCTGCTGTGCCGTCTGCCGGAAGGGGGAATGGCGGAATCAGATATATTGTGTCAGGACAATTATGGACAGTTCAAAGACTGGCTGCTGCGATATCATAAGCAGATAACGGAGCATTTTCACGAGTCCTGCGTGGCGGCCGAACAGTACTATAGAAAGGTGTGCCGGGGACACCGGAATATCTGCGTGGTGGATCTGGGCTGGCACGGGAAGTCGATCGTCTATCTGAAATATTTTATGGAAAGAAAATGTGCCATGGATGTTTGCGTGACAGGTGCGATGATCGGCGCCTGTGACGATGTGGTCACACAGAACTATATCCGGAAAGGCCTGATCGACACGTATGCGTTTGAGAGCGACAGATGGAGGTCGCAGGGCAGCAGGAACGGAACGAAGATGGGATACAGGGAGACCATCTGCACAGAAGCCCTTTTTTCTTCGTCTGCGGATACCCTGCTGCGGTATGGACTCGGAGAGGAAAGGCAGACTGTCTTTTATTATGGAAAAAAGAATGAAAACGCAGAGACGGTTCGTGAGATTCATCGGGGGATCGAAGATTTTGCGGGAATCTTTGCCAGGATTCAGAAACGGTACGGACTGCGCGTAACACCCCGGGACGCCTATACGCCTTTGTCCTGTAAGATGAAGGACAGGCGTTTTCTTAACTGGCTCTATGAGCATTACCGTGAGGAGACAGGGGCACTAAACGGGTTCGGACAACAGGATGTTTGAAAATATACAGTCGATGCCGCGGGAAGGGAGGGGTGCCGGATGAAACTGCTGATTCAGATTCCGTGTTACAATGAGGCCAGGACGCTGGAGACAGCGCTGAATGATCTGCCGAAAAAACTAAACGGCATTGATGAGATCGAATATCTGATCGTGAACGACGGCAGCCTGGATGATACGGTGGAAGTGGCAAGGAGATGGGGCGTGCATCATATCGTGAGCTTCAGACAGAATAAAGGGCTTGCGAAAGGATTCGTGGCCGGTCTGGACGGGTGTCTTAGAAACGGCGCGGACATAATCGTCAATACAGATGCGGATAACCAGTACTGCGCGGCCGATATTCAAAAACTGATCGAGCCGATTCTGGAAGGACGGGCGGATATGGTGATCGGTGCCAGGCCGATTGATGATATGGCTCACTTTTCTACGGTCAAAAAGAAGCTGCAGCATTTCGGAAGCTGGGTCGTGCGCAGGGCATCCAGCACAGATATCCCGGATGCGCCCAGTGGCTTCCGGGCATTCAGCAGGGATGCGGCCATGCGCATCAATGTAGTCAATGATTATACTTATACACTGGAAACGATCGTGCAGGCCGGCAGAGAAAAAATGGCGATCACCAGTGTGCCGGTAAGGACGAACGCAGAACTTCGACCGTCAAGGCTTTTTCACAGTACGTGGGAATATGTGAAGAAAAGCATGCTGACGATCCTGCGGGCGTATATGATGTATAAGCCTTTAAAAACATTTACTTATTTTGCTGTGCCGCCGATCGTGGCAGGATTGATGATAGGGTTTCGATTTTTGTTCTTTATAGCGGCAGGACGGTCCGGTGGGCATGTCCAGTCTCTGATCCTCGCCTGTACATTGATCATCATAGGATTTCTTACCTTTATGATCGGACTCGTGGCCGACGTGATCGCGGCAAACAGGAAACTGCTCCAGGACATCCAGTATCATGCAAGAAGAGCGGAGTATGACGCAGTGTACAGACAGATACAAAAAGAAAAAGCTGACAGCCAGGCAGGAACGAAAGAAAACAACTGCTAAAAAAGACAGCTAAAGAAAAACCAAAGAAAATATGGAAAACAGAGAAATTTTGTTTGCAAAATTCAATAAGTCGTGATATGATGATTGCAAACATATCTGGGAATCTGAAGTTCTGATATCACATCTGTGACATGTCATACATTCTTGCTGAGTCCCTTATATGAATTCAAATGAAGATAAGGGAGGAAAGAAAGATGGGAAAACGGGATGAATATCAGTATGATTATCTGGACGACAATGTCAGATTTGCAGATCAGATCAATGGAGCGCTGTTCAAAGGACGACAGGTAGTGAAGCCGGAAGAACTGGAGCCGGCTGACGGACAGATCGTCTATCTGGGAAAAGAAGCAGGTGTGCGGGAGAATTTCAAGACGATCGTAGATAAGACACGACTGTGGAAAGGCAGGTTGCTCCATATACTGGCAGTGGAGAACCAGACCTATGTGGATTATCGGATGATCCTGCGGAATATGCTTTCGGAGAGCTTAAGCTACCACAGACAATGGAAGAAGAAAAAAGCCGTTCATGATAGAAACAGCGACCTGCAGATCGGAACGGATGCGTTCTTATCCGGCATGACCAGGGAGGAAAAGTTTATACCGATCATTACATTAGTGGTGTATTGCGGAACGGAACATCCGTGGGACGGAGCGAGGTGCCTGTATGAGCTGCTGGAACTGGATGATGAGGTAAAAGATTATGTGACAAATTACAGGCTGAATCTGTATGACTGCCATGAACATGATACCTTTGACGAATATCGCACCGGACTGCGTCAGTTGTTTGAGACAGTGCGGTACGGAAAGGATAAGGAGCAGCTGAGACGTGTCATTGAAGAGAACAAAGACGCATACAGCAATATAGACGGTGAGACAAGAGAACTGCTGGAAGTAGTGGCGAATGTAAAGATTCCGGAATTGTATCAGACCAAAGGGGAAGGAGAGCAGGATATGGAGAGTAGGGAGAAGAGATTTAATGTCTGCAAGGCATGGGAGGACTGGCGGTTAGAAGGGAAAGAAGAAGGAAAGGCAGAAGGTAAAATGGAACACCTTGTGCAGGCAGTCTGTAAAAAGCTGCAGAAGAACAAACAGGCCGCAGTGATCGCCGATGAATTAGAAGAGGAGCTTGCGGAGATCGAGAAAGTCATAGAAGTGCAGAAGAAGATCGGCAGCTATGATGTGGGGCGCATCTGTGAAGCGCTGATGCTTATGAGCTAGAAATGGAATATGCTGTGGATGTCACAGCCTATAAGGGTAAGAGGATTTAGAGAGGAATCTCCAATCTGGAATGACAGAATGTTTTCCGGATTGGAGATTTTTTGTCGTGGCGCAAAGAAGATGCTTTGGTTTTGACATGGTATTTTTTTATATGTAATCAAATGAAAATTGAAATAGCAAAAATATAAAATAAGCTATTGAAAATAGCTAATAAAACTAATATAATTGTAAAAGTGAGTAGAAATGTTGGAAGGAAAGGTAGAAAAAGAAATGTGCAGAAACAAATGAAATGTAGCAGAGAATTTATGTGCTAAGTCATAATTGGCTTGTGAAGTGACAGGTTAAGAAGGAATTTGAAAAATTTTTTATTTTATCAGAAAGATTTGATTAATTTAAATTAGAGAATCTGTATGTAGATAGAAAAGTTTGAATAGCTGTAAGTAATATATTGTATCTTTGTAGAAAGGAAAATGTACAAAAATGATAACAGAGTTTATTGATAAACGAGAGAAAAAGGTATTTTCAGATGGGGTCGAAAATATAGCAACAGAAATCAGTGATTCAACAATAAAAGTAGTAAGCTTTGACATATTCGATACGTTGCTGTTACGTCCCGTATTGGAACCGGCAGATACATTTCGTTTATTAGAAAATAAACTTAATATACCTAATTTTCATAATATGAGGACGACAGCAGAAGCAGAAGCACGTAAACACAAGTCGGTGTACGTACAAGATATTACATTAAATGATATTTATGATATGTATGAAAAGCTCTTTAATGTAACCAAAGAGGAAAAGGAAAGGCTGTTACAAGAGGAGTTAAAACTTGAATATACAATACTTTATGAGAGAAAATCTGCAAAATACCTTTATGAAAAGGCGAGAGCGGAAGAAAAAAGAATTATTATTATTTCTGATATGTATTTATCAAAGGAGTTCTTGGATAAAGTTTTAAAGAAGAATGGCTATGACGGTTATAGTAATTTATATGTGTCTTCTGAGACGGGAGTATTGAAAGGAACACGAATGATGTATCAGGTGGTTCTTTCCGAACTTGCATTACAAGGAATTAAGCCAGAAGAAATATTACATATAGGTGATAATAAAAGAGCAGATGTTGAATGTGCATTAGTTTCAGGAATGAGAGCAGCTCATTTACCCAGACCGGCAGATAGAAGAAATAATTGCAGACAGTTAAGACGTGTATATGAATTTATATTGCAGGACTCTTTAAATTCTAATAATGCCATGCTATATGGTATAATGTTAAATTTATATTTTGATGATCCTTTTGTTGAATTTCATAGGAGTACATACTTTAATGGAGACCCGAAACTGATGGGGTACTGGTTTGCGCCATTAATGATAGGATTTACAAAATGGATGATCGAGCAAGTTGAAAAATATAGAATTGACCAAATATTGTGGGTATGGCGTGATGGATACTTACCTTATATTTTATTTCATGCCATGCGTGCATATTTTACAGAAAGAAATATTGAGTCAAAAAAGCTGTATATGGGTAGAGACCTGAGAATGCCCTTTTCTGCATTGGATAGAAATGGTTTTTTTCAATCTTTTGCAGATAATCCATTACATGAAAATTGTACAGTGGATTATTTTATAAGAAATAGAGTATTATGCAAAGATGATATGTCGCAATATCAGGAAATACTGAACATTTTTCTTGAAAATGGATATTTAAATGAAAAATCAGAGATTGGTAAATTTGAAAGATATAGAGGCTTTTTAAATACACTGGAACCTTACTTTTTGAAAAATGCAGGAAAATTAATTGAACTATACGGAAAATATATTGGATTTACTGTAGATCGTGATAAAAAGAATGCAATATTTGACAGATCACCAAGGGGAAAGTCGTCAAGATTTTTGGAACAGTATTTTTCAATAGAATCAGTATGCTTTACGACGGAGGTATATGATACAAAGAAAGCAAAATTAAACGATGTAAATACTCACGTGGAATCATATCTTGAATATGGTCGGTTTTATATTAACAGAATGGGCTGTATATGGGCACAGTTATTTGAAATTATTATATCTGATCGAGCGCAGGGATTTAAAAACATTATAGATAACCATGATGGTACATATTCAGTAGAATTAAATGACTTTGTTCAAAATGAAATGATTTCTAATACAGACAGTATAGTGAAAAAAATACAGGATGCTATCGTTGAATTTGTAAATGTAACTACAAAATCTTTGGGAGATTATTTGCCTTATATAGAATTGGACAGATATGGACTTTTTGATTATGCAGTTGAGCCGTTAAATACACCACATATAGAAGACGCTGGTTTGATTACACAAATTTATCCAGGAACCTCAATTCTAGCACCAATTGCTGAAAATGTATTTGTTGATTGGTATAGCAGGAAAGTGGAAAAAGCAGATCAGAAAGAGTATGCGCAGAAAAAACTTTGGGATTATATCCGCCATGCCGGGTATGTGACTGCTGAAAAATTAGGGATACTTTGGCCTGCACGTACACTTTACCGTAAAATAATTGGTGATCCTCTGGAACCTATAGTTTCACTTGAAAAGATACAGAGGATTACGAATAGCCAAATTGATTATATAAGAAATTTGAATTTTGGAAAAATTAATGTGGCTTTTATGGGAAGTATTCCACAGGATGTTGGATCATATTTTAATAAACTTGCAAAAATAAATAGTAGTTTATATTTTGTTTTTATTGCTGTAGGATTTATGAAAATTCCGGATTGGCTAGAATTTCCCTGTATTGCTGGACCCCAGATTTTTTCCTTTTGGGGATTGGAAGGACAAGATTTAAAAATAAAGCTTTCCGAGGAGATAAAAAACAGGGTGTACGGAGAAGAATATCTTTATGATTTAGCAAAGCGAAGGATCTTACGTGGCTATAGTAAAAGTGTGGCTATAGCTCTTGCGTACGAGGCGGAGAGATATTTTGAGGTATTAATTGAAAAGATAAATCCAAGATTGTTAATTGTATGGAATAATTGGGGCAACAATTCTGTGGTACCTTGTGAAATAGCAAAGAAAAGAGGAATACCGGTTATTTCAGCTGAGAGAGGTTTCCTTGAGGGTACAATGATGTTTTCAAAAAACGGCTATGGAAAAGACTTAATTAATACAAATCCTGAAAAATTTTGTGTGCTGCCAGTTAGATCAAGTGAAATAAAAGAAGCAAAGGAGGTAATAAAATTTTTAAAAGATTCAAGATTTAACAGGTATATACAACCAGTCAGTAGCAGTTTAGAACAGTTGAGGCAGAAAATGAATAATGGAAAACATAATATTTTGTTTACAGGATCATTTGATTGTGAAAATCCGATATTTCCTCAAAATGACGAAGTGAAAATGCTATATAGTCCGTTTTTTGAAACTTCAGAGAAAGCATTTGAATTTATTAAAAAGCTTGCCAGAAAAAATGACTGGAATCTGATTTACAAGCCGCATCCACTTATGGATCAAGTTGACCAATCCAAAAATAGATATAACGAGAGTTCACATGTACATATTATTAAAGAGATTGATATCAATGATCTGATTGATTTTGCTGATGTTGTGATATGTATGGTTTCAGGAGTATCATATATATCTCTTATACGTGGGAAGCCGCTGGTTGAACTGGCATATACGCCTTTAAAAAGTAAAGGATGCTGCTACGAACCTGATAGTGAAGCTGATATTGAATTTAAAATTAAAAAAGCACTTAAAGACGGATATACAACTGAACAGGAGAAAGCGTTTATAAGACATGTAGCGCAGGTAAATAAATATTATTATTTTGATGATTTGGGAAGCAGAGCAATTAGGTATGGCCGTTCCATAGAAGAAATAAGCACGATTTTAAATACTATGATCAATTAAAGAAAGGGACTGAATAGATATGAAAGTTGTAGCATGGGTACCGATCAAGTTGCGTAATCAACGTTTGCCTGGGAAAAATATAAAAGAACTTGGAGGAAGACCACTTTGTAAGTATATGTTGGAGACCCTCTGCAAAATTGATTTAATTGATGAAATATATGTGTATTGCTCCGATGAAGCAATCCTCTCTTTTTTGCCAGAAAAGGTAAAATTTTTGAAGCGTTCGGAAAAACTTGATGGGGATGGCATCGGTCATTATGAAATTGTAAATGCATTTTTAAGTGATATCAATGCAGATATTTATTTAAATGCACATGTTACAAATCCATTTGTCAAAAGGGAGAGTATAGAACGTGGGTTAAAAAAAGTATTGAGTGGGGAACATGATTCAGCACATACAGTTTTATGCTTAAATAAACCAATATGGTATAGGAAAGAACCTTTTAATTTTTCCAGAACAAAAATGTTTAGAAATCAAGATATTGAACCTATATTTATTGATATGAACCTTTGTATTTATAGACGAGAGGTATTTACAAAAATGCATTCACGTTATGGCGATAATCCATATTATATAGAGGTCAGTCAAGTTGAAGCTATAGACATTGATACTTTGGAAGATTTTATTTTCGCGGAGACAATGTATCGTACATTTTTGAAAGATGAGATGGCTACAAATGAATAATATTAAGATTCTTGATTGTACATTAAGAGATGGAGGAAGAATTATTGATTGTGAATTTCCAACATCACAAAGCAAACGAATCATATATTCTCTTCAACAGGCAAATATAGACATAATAGAAGTAGGATTTCTTAGAGATGAAAAAATAGTTAAATCTAGGGATAATACTACTTTTTTTACAAGTATAAATCAAATGGTTCCGTTGTTGCCGAAAGAGCGTAAGTCTATGTTTGTTGCTTTTGTTGATTTTGGTATGTTTAGTTTGGAAACTTTGGAGCAAAATGATGGTGTGTCAATTGATGGCATCAGGTTTGGTTTTACGAAAAAAGATTTTGAGAATTCATTAGATCAAATAATTTATAATGCACAATTGATTAAAGATAAAGGATATAAGCTGTTCTTACAGGGAGTAAATTCTTTGGCATATACGGACTTACAATTTTTAAAACTTATCGACAGTGCAAATAACATAGAACCATATAGTTTTGGAATTGTGGATACATATGGAGCCATGTATGTTGATGATTTGCAACGTATATACAGTTTGGTAAACCATAATTTGGATTCAAAAATTACTGTTGATTTTCATTCACATAATAATTTTCAACTTTCTTTTTCTTTTGCACAGGAAATTATTAAATTGAGTGATGGTGTAAGGAATGTCATTATTGACTCAACGCTAAGAGGAATGGGGAAGGGGGCCGGAAATACCAATACGGAGTTAATTGTAGACTATTTGGTGAGAAAGAAAGGATATCCATATGATTTAGAAAAAATTCTGGAAATTATTGACTTGGATATATATGACATATATGAAAAGAAAAGATGGGGATATTCTCCGGCTTCCTTTATGGCCGGTATTTATAAGTCACATCCGAATAATATAATTTATTTGTTGGATAAATATAGTTTTACAACGAATGATATAAAGAATATTCTCGCTATGCTTTCGGATAAAGAGAGGCAACAATATCCATATGATAGAATTGACCAGTTGTGTAAAAAATATTGTTTAAAAGAATATGATGATAAATCGAATCTGCAACATCTGCAAGAAATTATTGGCAATAAAAAAGTTTTAATACTTGCACCTGGTAAAACATTATTGAAACAAAAAGAAACAGTTGACTTATTTATTAAAAGGCATAAACCATTCATTATTAGTGTAAATTTTATAGCTGATTATCGAGACAGTATTCCGTTTTTTGGAAATAAAAAAAGATATCATTCGTTTTGTTACGAAAAAGGGAGAAAAGTAATAGTCACTTCTGATATTGCAACTGGAAGTGATAAAGAACTGGTTATTTCTGCTAAGAGGTTATGCCCTGTACAGGATAAAGATAGTAACAGTAGTGTGTTAAAATTGCTCAATTTATTGCATGAGGTTGAAGTGTATCATATTGCAATTGCAGGTATGGATGGCTTTACAAATGATATGGATAATAACTATTATGACAAATCTTTGACAGTAAATAGAACTCTGGAAGATATTCAAATAATTAATGCTCGTTGGCAGAAAAATTTAGATGATTTTCAGAGAAAATATGATGGAATGCATAATATACAATTGATTACAGCCAGTGCGTTGAAAGTTAAAAGCGATTTTTCACAGAAAACATATATTTATGATAGTAAATGACCAAAGGATTGAATTTAATTAGTAGTAAAATTTTTGGAACTATATGTACTATGCAATATTCTACTAAAGGAGTAAACCCATGTTCCATCTCACCATGCTCATCCTGCCACCCGTTCTGGCATGGATCATACATATTTTTCTGCGTTCAGCGCAGTTAAACGGCAGGAAAAAGGCGGTATTTTTTCTGTTTTATCTCGTGCTTGTCAACAGCGCTACCTTTGCGGTGTCCTATATACGCGGGGTAAGGGATCTGCGCTTTGAGGATATGACACTGACCTATAAGATCAAGTATTTGTGTATGGGATGTACGTGGGCGTTGATTCTGCCTTTTTTCGTCGGTATTTTTGTGGATGGCAGGGGGAACCGGCAGGGCGTCAAACGGGGTGTGCAGAAGTTTCTTTATGATATCAGGAACTATACCCGTTATGCGGTTAGCTCTGCCAGGGCGGATCTGCGGGCGGAGGTGTCCAATGCGTATCTGGACTGGCTGTGGTGGCTGATCGAGCCGGTGTGCATGATGCTGATCTATGCGGTGATGTTCGGGGTGGTGTTCCATGCGTCGGAGCGGTATTTCCCGGTGTTTATTTTTATCGGTCTGACGATGTGGAATTTCTTTTCCAGATGTGTGACCAGCAGTGTAAACCTGATACGAAGCAACCGGTCTATCATTACAAAGATCTATATGCCGAAATTTATCCTGCTTTTGTCCAGGATGCTGGTGTGCGGGTTTAAGATGATGATCTCTTTTGGTGTGGTGGGTGTGATGATGGTCGTTTTCAGGGTGCGGCCGACAGGCAGTATAGTATATATGCTGCCGATCCTTGCCGTTTTGTTTTTGTTTACGTTCGGGATATGCAATATTTTCATGCACTATGGGGTATATGTAAATGATCTGTCGTACATTGTGGGAATCGTTCTGACGATGCTGATGTATCTGACGGGGGTTTTTTACAATGTGGCGAAGCGTATTCCGGAACCCTTCGGTGAGCTTATGGAGAAATATAATCCGGTGGCGTTTCTGATATCTTCCGCGCGCGGTGTGCTTTTGTACGGACAGGCCCCGGACTGGGCACTTCTGGGAATGTGGCTGCTGGTGTCTTTTGTACTGATCGTCTTTGGCGTGGCGACGATCTATCGGAATGAAAACGCATACGTGAAGGTGATATAAGTGATATATAAATTATATATAAGCGATATATAAGTGATATGGAATGCAGATAGGAAGGCAGCATAAGCGATAGAAAGCGGCCCGGGTCTGATCTGTATAAAACAGGCAGCCGGGAGCGTGTGAAAGGCGGAGGAGATGCATGGAATTATCTGAGAAAAAGAAAGCGATCGAGCTGAAAGACGTCTGTATCAACTACAGGATCTTGAATGCGACCAGTGTTCAGAAGCGTTTTTTCCACAGGAAACAGCGGGAGATCATATTTGAGGCGGTAAAGCATGTCTCGTTTGCGGTGGAGGAAGGCGGGATCCTTGGCATCATTGGTAAAAACGGGAGCGGCAAGTCTACGCTGCTGCGTTCCATTGCGGGCGTGTTTTCTCCCAATGGCGGGGAGATTGATCTGAAAGGGCATTCGGTGTCTTTGATGGCGCTTGGGGTAGGCTTTAAGGATACGCTGACAGGCAGGGAGAATATCATGTTGTCCGGTATGCTGCTGGGGTTTACACAGCGGCAGATTCTGGAGAAGATGGAGGAGATTATAGCGTTTGCCGAGATCGGAGAGTTTATAGACAGGCCGGTCCGCACTTATTCCAGCGGTATGCATTCAAAGCTGGCCTTTGCAATCACAGCCATGTTGGAGACGGACATTATGCTGGTGGACGAGGTGTTGAGCGTGGGAGACGAACGTTTTCGCAGAAAGAGCCTGGAGAAGATGAAATCGCTTATCCTTGACCGGAACCGTACAGTGATCATCGTGTCCCACAGTACGGATACGCTACAGGAATTGTGTGACCGTATTTTGTGGATTCATGACGGAGAGATTCGGGAGATCGGCGCGCCGCAGGAGGTGCTGGCGCATTATGTGGAATTTATGAACCGCTGATGTAAGACGGGAATGGAGAGGTCGGGGTGGAAGCAAGGATTACTTTTGTGATTCCTGCGTATAATGCGGAGAAAACACTGCAAAGAACACTTGACAGTATTCTCTGGCAGACGGACGGCAGGTATCGGGTCGTGATCGTGGATGACGGTTCCACGGATCGGACGGGGCAGATCGGGAAGGGATATGCCATGCGGCATCCGGACAGGATCCGGTATATCCATCAGGAGAATAAAAGGCAGGGTGGTGCCAGGAATACAGGACTGCGGTCGGTGGAAACGGCGTATGTGTCTTTTCTGGACAGTGATGACTGGCTGATGCCGGAATATGTGGAACGGATCACAGGAGCGCTGGACGCTGCACGGGAAGCGCCGGAGATGATCATGACGCTGCCGGTGATCTATCACGAACAGAGCCACGGGGTGCGGGACTGGTATGACAAAGAACTGTTTGAGCGGATATTTCCGGCGGACGGCACAGTGGTGGACCCCGCACGGGAACTGCGGCTGTATCAGTTTGAGGTCAATATCTGCCGGAAAGTACTGCAGATGGATTTTGTCAGAAGGACGGGGTTTTCTTTTCGGGAAAAGATGAAATGGGAAGATGTATATCCGCATTTCTATCTGTTGTCCCGCTGTCGGTTGTGTATGGGGATCTCGACAGGGTTCTATTATCGGATCGGAGAGGGGACACAGACTACGGCGTGTACGGGAAGCGAGCGTCTGGAGATTCTGCAGGTCTTTGGTGATCTGGAAAGGTTTCTGGAACAGGAGGCAGAAAGCCTGATCTTTCCGGTGATAAGGGTGATCGTACGATTTGCGTTCTGGTGTATCCGCATGGCGGATCTGGAGACCAGAGAGGTGCTGGTCAGACGGGTGCAGAATTTTTTTGGCAGACTGCCGGGGCGTTACAGGCGCATACTGCTCAGGGAGTGTATCAGACAGTATTGTCTGAAAGATGCCGTTCAGTATGCACTGCTCACTGCTGCGCTCCGGTATCGCTTTTGTGGGCTGATTTTCTATGATTATCTGCCGCAGGAAATATGTGAGCGTTTTTTTAAGAAGATTCTCAGGGTACAAAAAAGGGTTTCCTGAACCGGAAAGGTGCACGGCAGGAGTGGAAAGGGGATGGAGCAGATTAAAAGTTATCTTTCGTTACAGGAATCGGTGGGGAAAGTACTGATCGTGGGAGATGAGCAGTGGGAGGATATACTGGCACGTTATCTGCAGCGAAGCGGTAAGGCGGCCGGCATTTGCAGGCTGACGCAGCAGGAGCGGGAGAAGATGCGGAATGCGGCGGCGCAGCAGAGTACGGCGGCCGGACAGGAGCGGCTGACGCAGCAGAATCTACCAGCCGGGCAGGACTTGTGGGTGCAGCAGAATCTGTTGACTCTGCAGAATCTGGCAGCAGAACAACAGATTGAGTCCATTGTGTTTGGGCCTGGCTGGGTGGAGGGATTGAAGTGTCTTACAGATATCAGGTTGCGGTATCTGATCGGGCAGATTGGTCAGGGAGAAGATTATTTCGGCCTGTGGGAGTCATTCAGCGTGCAGGCGGAGCATATCTGTATCGTTAGGGAGCGGCCCTGTGTGCAGGGGCGTGATGCGGAGCACTGGGAGGTCCTGGAATGGAACAGGCGCGAAACTCCTGTGGAGCTGTCGGTGATCATTCCGGTCTATAATGTGAGGCCTTATCTGGAGCAGTGTATCCGTTCCCTGACTGCCTGGCAGGCGCCGTATGTGGAATATCTTTTTGTAGACGACGGCTCCACGGACGGCTGCGACGGGCTGTTGGAGGCCTGGGCAGCGCAGGATGGAAGGATCAGGCATATCCGGAAAGAGAACGGCGGCTGCGCGTCGGCCAGAAATCTTGGGCTGGAGAGTGCAGTCGGAAATTATGTGGGGTTTGTGGACGGGGACGACTTCGTGGACAAAGAGATGTTCCGCAGGCTTTTACAGCGGGCTATGATGGGCCGTTATGAAATGGCATATTGCGGGTTCTCGGAATACCACGAAGGGGAACAAAGGACAGTGGCAGTGCGCGGTGAGTGTATGCAGGAGCCGTACCTGTCGGGAACCCGGGCGGCAGAAGATGTGCAGAGACTGGTGATCAGAACGAAGGTTGCGATCTGGCGCTGCCTGTACCGGCGGGAATTCCTGCTGCGGGAGGGAATCGTATTTCATGAGGAGCTGAAACGGTTCGACGATCTGCCTTTTAAGGTGGAGAGCGGTTTTCTGGCAAAAAGTGTTGTCTGTGTACCGGAGCATCTCTATTATTACCGGATCGGAAGGCCTGGACAGGACGTAGCGTGTACGGATGAAAGGCTCTTTGTCCATTTTGCTGTCTTTGCGCTTCTGGATGCCAGGATCATGCCGATGAAGAACCGCAGGCTGCTGGATTATCTGCAGATCGTAAAACTGCATACACATGGTTATGCGCTGAGCAGGATCGACAGAAAGTACTACAGAGCCTATCTGCGAAAGGCGCGGGCGCAGCTTGACCGGTCGGCAGGGTTTCTACGGACACTGTGCCTGATGCTTGTTTACGGCGGAAGGGGTAACATGGGGTGGTATTTCCTCAGCAGTTTCATGAAAAGTGGGACGGCTAAAATGTCAACAGGACCGGAGAACACCAAAAGTTAAAGTGCCAGAGAGACCGGAGGATACAGGATGCAGAAGACATTGTCTATCATCATACCAATCTATAATGTGGAGACATATCTGGAACAGTGTCTTAAGAGTGTTGTCTGTCAGCTGGATGAAGGTATGGAATCTCTGGTGGAGGTGATTTTGGTGGACGACGGTTCCACAGACAGCTCCGGACAGATCGCCGACCGGTATGCACAGAGCCGGCCGGGGATGCAGGTCATTCACGGGCCAAATGCGGGAGTGGCCGCGGCGCGCAATACCGGGATCAAACTCGCACAGGGAGAATGGCTGTATTTTATGGATTCCGATGACTGGCTGGCAGACAACGGGATCGCCATGCTGCTGGCAGGAATGAAAAGATACGCCGAGGCGGACATGATTCTGTTTGACGGCTATCGGAACAGCGCGGCGAAAGAACAGCCCTGGGAACATTTTGCGCACAGCAAAAGGTGGCGTGCGGGAAGAAAGCTGCATAAGCTCCAGCGGGGGGTGTTGTATTATCCTATGGATTTTCCCGAGAGCCGGGTATCGCTTGCGGCACCCTGGGATAAGCTCTACCGGCGGGAGTTCCTGCTGCGCTGCGGGATCCTGTTTCGGGAGCAGCTGCATGTGCTGGACGATATGATCTTTAATATGGAAGTACTGGGAAAGGCCGGCTGTGCGGCCTATGACAAGAGCAGGATCTATCATTACCGGTATGTAGAAGCATCCATCACAAACAAGTATCAGGCGGACCGGGTCACACAGGATAAAAAAGTCTGGGATTACATCGAATGGTATCAGACCAGGCAGAGTGCAGAGGCGGTGTGGGAGGCGGATGAGACAGAAGCATTCAGGCAGGCTTATTACTGCCGGATCATCCGCTCCTTTGCAATCTGCTGTCGGATCCATTTTTATCATAGAGAAAATGGAAAGTGCTTTGGCAGAAAACAGCAGTATTTAAAAAGCGTGCTGGGAAGTACACCTTATGCAGAGGCTTTTGAAAAAGTCAGGTTCGGGAATCTGGAATGGAGACTGAAGGTGCTCGTGCTTTTCGTCAGATGCAGGCTGTACGGTGGTGTGTATCTGCTGCATCTGGCGGCCAGAGTCCTGTCAGGCGGATGAGTCGCCGAAGAAGTGCAGGATGGCATTGGTGAGAAAACGGGCATCACCGGCAGGTACGAAGATCGTATTCTGGTCGGCGCTGAAAAGCTCATGGTTGGCGGGGGTATCCCCCAGGATCATGGGCTTGTTCATTGCCCGGTAGATATAGGCTTTGCCGGGGATCGTCCGGGCGGCTTTCTCAATGCGGGCATCGAAATGTCCGGCGATGCACAGGTCGCAGAAGGCGATATGGTTTGCCAGATCTTCCTGCATAAGCCAGTCCTGCAGACAGAGGTTTGGCATATCCTGTACCTTCTTTTTCAGAACGTCGGGGAGCGGCCCAATGAAATAAAAGTAATAGTCCGGCCGGTCCCTCAGGGCGTAAAAGGCTTCCAGAATGATCTCATATCCCTGCAGGGGAAGCATGCTGCCGAAGAAGAGGACGGTGTGACGTTTTTGAAGCATCAACGGTTTGGGCACTGCCATTGGATGATAGAAGACCGGATCGGCCTCCAGGTAGAGCAGAGTCAGCTTATCCTTTTTGGCATGGAACTCTTCCATGAAATAGCTGCCGTGGCAGCCGGTATCGCAGATGATCGTGTCGGCGCGTGCCAGTGTGCAGCTGTCCAGCCGGTGCAGAAGTTTTCCGAGCAGCCCTTTTGGCCGGATGATCTGTCTGTCACAGCAGAAGGTGTCGTAGACAGAGATGAAGAAGTCGATCATGCGGTGTGCGCCTTTGAATTTCCAGGCAAAAAAGGGCAGGATCAGCTGCGGTGCGAAACCGATAAAGACGGTATCATAGTGTCTGGCAGAGCTGAACAGAAGCCGCAGGTATACGTGAAGCAGCCTGACCGGATAGGTTTTTTCATCGGAGCCGATAATGTGGAATTGGGCGGCATATTGCTTCAGCAGACGGATTTCCTGCGTGTTTCGGATATAATCCAGCCGTTTCGTGGTGATGAACAGTACCTTTTTGTTTTTTATGTATGCTATCATGACTATACTTTCCTTGGTAAAAGATATTATAAATAGCATAATAGCAAAAAAAGGATCGTAACGCCAGCATTAATGTGATATTTTTTCAAAAAGGAAGCACAGAAGATCTTTGCGGTCTCTGGCATCCAGCTTCCGGTAGCAGCCGACCAGTAATTGTTCGTCCGCAGACAGTTGGTCATAGTTGTCGGCAGGTCTGTCAGAGGACAGTTCTTTTAAAAATTGGTGTAGTGTGTAAGTGTTCATGGTTATAGTATGCACGATTTGATTAAATTTGTAATTAAGGTAATACCTTAATCCGCAGCAGTGATATGGTGTAGTGGAAGGTGAAGAGGGGTAGTGCGCAGATGGAATATATTGTGATCGACATGCAGAGGACAGGGGAGCATATCAGGCATCTGAGCAGAGAAAAGAACACGTCGGTAAGAGAGATTCAGGAATATCTCGGACTGGCATCGGTACAGTCGGTCTATGACTGGTTCCATGCGAGGACACTGCCTTCCCTGGATCATCTGCTGGCGCTTGGGCATCTGTGGGGGATTGGTATGGAAAGTATACTGGTGATAGACAAGATAGAGCGGACATGACGTTATCATGTCCGCTCCTGACGCTCCTGTTTTCTGTTTTCATATTTTACTTTGAGAAAAGTCAGCATATCTTCCTGATCCCGCTGGTCCAAATGCTGAAAGTAGTAGAGCAGCAGCTTCTCGTTATGATCCAGAGCCTTGAATTTCCGGCTCTGCTGCGGGTCGTTGACGTATGCCATGAATGCGCTGAGATCTGCCGGAGGCTCCTGCAGCAGCATGGAGGGCGGCTTTCTGGCAAAGTCGGAGTTGATATTGTAGGTTACCAGATATTCCATGAAATTCTCAACGGGAATGCCATAAAGGGCCGCCAGATTGTACAGGGAATTGACGGGAGGCGTTATGCGCCCGGTCTCATAATGGGAATAGGTCTGTCTCGTTATGTTCAGATGGGAAGCGACAAATTCCTGATGATACCCATGGGCTTTCCGCAGTTCTTTCAGATATTGTGACAGTTTGTTGCCGGTAGTAGTATCTATGTCCTCAAATCCTTTCTGTGTGTATTTTGAATAAGATGCAGCAAACAACAAATAGCTATTTCTACATAGAATTTTAGTGAAAATAGCACTTGAAAATATAGTAATAATAGAGTATTATAAACTAAATGATATCAATAATAGCTATCAAAATGCTGTATGGATATTATTTCAGGATATGGCGACAGCGCGGCCGTCAGGCCGTGTCGCAAATAAATCAAACGAGGAGGAATAACAATGAAAGCAAACATTGCTAAGAAGGTACTGCTTTGCACGTTGTCTGCAGCCCTTTTGGCAGCGCCTTGTGCCGGAGTATCTGCAGCAGGTACAGGTGCCGGCACGAAAGCGGCAAGCTCTGGCAGCAGCATCACTGCAGAGGTGGAGGAGATCGTTACTGCCAATGCCTGGGTGGGAAGCGATGACAATTCCGGAAGCGGTTCTTCGGTGACGGTTGCGCAGGTTCCGGTAACGAGTTCTGTCGGAGGGGTGAAGTCTTCTCTGCCTGGCGTTTATCTTGCAACAAGTGTGAGAGGAACGGCAATCACGAGCGGTCTTACGTCTATCGCAGACAACTATGGACTTAAGAACGGGGAGCGGCCTTACGCAAGAATCTACAACATGGACAGCAAGAAGAGTCATCTTGCGCAGGCATGCATCAACGATGCGGCTGCAGCTATGGGCGCGGTTACCGGTCCGGCCATCAACGTGGAGATCGGCAAGATGGCATCCGGTAAGTTCAGCCTGCTTCCGGCAGACGGGGCAGAGATCACCTTGAAGGTGGGCGTGCCGAAGTCCTTTGCACAGAGCGACAAGACATTTGCAGTCGTTGCTGTACGTCCGGGCGGCGTTGTATCTGTTCTGACAGACACGGATACAGATCCGAACACGGTTACTTTCGATACGACGGCAGGTCAGGGTGTATATGCGTTGATCAAATACTAATGCGGTACAGTACCGGAATGAGGTTGGAAAAAGAAGGCTCTTTTTCCAACCTTTCTGCTGTATTAATTTAAGGAACAGGAATAGAGGGAGATGTTATGAGGCTTAAAAAAAGAAAAGAATGCCTCTTTTTTTTATTGTTTGCTTTTCTTATTTTCGGCATTTTTCAATATAGTATTCATAAAATATTCGGCATGGTCTATTTTCCGGACGAATTCGGTTACTGGGCCAGCGCGGCAAAGTGGAACGGATATGACTGGAGTAGTCTGACTGCGCTTGGATCTTATTATTCTTTCGGTTACAGTATACTGCTGGCGCCGATCCTGCGGCTTGGATGTGACGGCGTGACAGCTTACCGGATGGCGGTAGCACTCAACATGCTGCTGCAGGCGCTGGCAGCGCCAATGCTGTATGGCATTTTTCGCCGGATCTTCCCGGCATCGGATAGACAGCCGGCGGTCTGCGCCGTGGGAATTGCACTTTTTTATCCGGTCTGGATCTTTTACGCGCAGGTAACACTGGCGGAAGGACTTCTTTTTTTCTTATATATCGGCGTTATCTATCTGTTGGCACGGACGGTGGAAAAGGCCTCTCCGGGAACGATCCTGCTGTTGTCGGCGGCATTGGTCTATCTGTATTTTGTTCATATGCGGACGGTCGGGGTGCTGGCAGCCGCGGTGCTGGTGCTTCTGTGCTGGCTGTGGCAGGAACCTGCTTATCGCCGGAGGATGCTTATCGGTTTTGGGGTGCTGGCAGTCGGCGGTATTTTGGGAATTGTGCTGCGCATTGTGGTGATCGGGGCCGTGTATGGGAATACGGAGCAGGAGATGCTTGCAGCAAACGACCTTACAGGGCAGCTTTCGAGAGTGGCGGCGGTTTTTTCTGCAGAAGGGATTGTGCGGTTTTTCTGCGGAAGTGTGGGGAAACTGTTTTATCTCGGGGCGTCCTCTTTCGGGACGGTGTATTATGCACTGGTTTCTATCGGAAAAACCGGTGTCGGATTCCTGCGGAAGCTGCGGCATAAAGAGAAGATCCGAAGAGAAGAATGGCTGAGCCTGTTTCTGCTGTTTTCTTTTGCGGGGCAGTTTCTGATCACGGCGGTCTATATGAATGAACCGAGACGGGCGGATGAGGTGGTATACGGAAGATATAACGATTATCTGCTGCCTGTTTTTATGGGAACGGGTTTTCTTGTGATGTATCGGTGCAGAAGGCTTGTCAGAACGACGGTGGCCGTGACGGCGGTGCAGACTGCCATGCTGCCGGTTGTACTGTACGGAGAGCGGCTGTATGGCGGCAGTGAGATGCAGGGATATTTTATGGCGGGGATTGCCTATCTGGTGGATGACCTCCATTTCGAGGCGCTGCCGGACCTGACAGCCATTTGTCTTCTGGCGGATCTGATGATCGTGCTGTTTTCCGTGCTGGTCTGGCTGGGGAGAGAGAAGAAGCTGGATGTCTGCGTCATGGCGCTGGTTGTTTTTGCACAGATCATGCTGGGCTTTAGGCTGCACCACAAATATACGTACCTGTTCAATGAGCTGATCTACAGGGAGGTGCAGCTTAGCGGGTTTATCGGTCAGAAGGCGGGACAAAAGGTCACCTGTCTGTATGAAGGCGGGACGGCGTACATTGATGTGATCCAGTTTAATCTTCCGCAGCACAAGATCGACGTGATCACAGAAAAAGAGATGACAGGCATATGTGGCCCGGAAGAAAGGGGAGATGCAGCACCGGGGGAGTATTTGCTTCTGGATATAGACAGCACGTGGAGGGAGCAGGTCGAGGAATACTGGACCCCTTGCGCAGAGAGTGCCTGTTTTGTATTGTATGAGAGAGAATCCACCCTTGACTTTAGCGATTAAAAGTGCTAAAGTGTGAAAGGCGGTTTTTATGGAGCCGGAAAGAATAACAGGAAAGGGGTCTGTTCATGTCAGCATTGGAGGAGATTCGAAACCGTTTTAAGAAGGATCGTTTTGCGACGGAGGCTGCGGGGATCGTTATTGACCATGCAGAGCCGGGGAAGGCGGTGTGCTCTCTGACGTTGGAGGAGAAGCATATGAATGAGAATAATGTACCCATGGGCGGCGCTGTCTTTACGCTGGCGGATTTTACCTGTGCCATCGCATCGAACGGGTATTCCGAAAAGAAGACGGTCAGTCAGCAGGTATCCATTACCTTTCTCGCACCGGCGAAGGGCAGCCGTCTGATCGCGGAGGCATCCTGTCTGAGAGCGGGGCGCACCACGGCGTTCTATGCGGTGGATGTGAAGGACGAGCTGGGAAATTATGTGGCCCATGCCACGATGAACGGATATATTATGAAGTAACGGATGATCTATAGTAAATGAAATTTCTAATGTCGTTAACTATAGATTGTGGATTTTGAGAAGGAGGAACTCTATCATGGTGATCACGGAGTTTTTGGAGCGCAATGCGCGCCTGTACGGTTCAGATACGGCGCTGGTGGAGCTGAATCCCTCCCAGGAGCGGGACAGTGCGGTAACCTGGCGGGAGGCGAGTCTGATCGAGAGCGCGGAAAACGGCGCTCCTTACCGCCGGGAATTAAGCTGGGCGGATTTTGACAGGCGGGCCAACCGTTTCGCGAATCTGCTCTTAAGCCGCGGCCTGGAGCGGGAGACGAAGGTGGGTATTCTGATGATGAACTGTCTGGAATGGCTGCCCATCTATTTTGGGATATTGAAGGCGGGCGGCGTGGCCGTGCCCTTGAATTTCCGTTATTCGGCGGAAGAGATCAAATACTGTCTGGAGCTGGCGGATGTGGAGGTGCTGGTGTTCGGACCGGAGTTTATCAGCCGTATGGACACGATCGCGAAGGAGCTGCCGGGGATTAAGACGATGTTTTTCCCGGGCCCGGAGGGGCCTTCCTATACGGAAGACTGTCTGAAGCTGATGGGATTCTGTTCTTCCAGCGCACCGCCGGTGGCGCTTCAGGAGACGGATTATGCGGCCATCTATTTTTCTTCCGGGACCACCGGGTTTCCGAAGGCAATCCTGCATGATCACAGGGCGCTGCGTTCTTCCTGCGAGACGGAACAGAACCACCACGGGCAGCGGAAGGAGGATGTGTTCCTCTGTATTCCGCCGCTTTATCATACCGGGGCGAAAATGCACTGGTTCGGTTCCCTGCTCACGGCCGGCAAGGCAGTCCTTCTACGGGGCGTGAAGCCGGAGTGGATCCTGCGGGCGGTGACAGAGGAGAAATGTACCATCGTGTGGCTGCTGGTGCCCTGGGCACAGGATCTTCTGGATGCCATCGACTCCGGCAAGGTGGAGATGGAACATTATCTGCTGGAGCAGTGGCGGTTGATGCATATCGGGGCACAGCCCGTGCCGCCCAGTCTGATTCAGCGTTGGAAGAAGCATTTCCCGCACCATCAGTACGATACCAATTATGGGCTGAGTGAATCCATCGGGCCTGGCTGTGTGCATCTGGGCGTGGAAAATATACATAAAGTGGGTGCCATCGGCAGGCCGGGCTATCACTGGGAAGCAAAGATCGTAGACGAGCAGGGCCGGGAGAGCGCCCAGGGCGATGTGGGTGAGTTGATCGTTCATGGACCGGGTGTCATGCTCTGTTATTATAAGAATCCCGAGGCCACCGATGAGGTTTTGAAAGACGGCTGGCTCTACACGGGCGATATGGCGCGTATGGATGAGGACGGTTTTATCTATCTGGTGGACCGGAAGAAGGATGTGATCATCTCCGGCGGTGAGAACCTGTATCCGGTGCAGATCGAGGACTTCCTGCGCAGAAACGACAAGATCAAGGATGTGGCGGTGATCGGACTGCCGGACACGAGACTGGGTGAGATCGCGGCGGCGGTGATCGGACTGAAGGAGGATGTCTCCTGCACGGAAGAGGAGATCATGGAATTCTGCAGAGAACTGCCCAGATATAAGCGGCCGAAGAAGATCATCTTCGACGAGGTGCCGCGGAATCCTACGGGTAAGATCGAGAAGCCGGTGCTGCGGGAACGGTACTGTCACGGCAGCCTGGTAGAGGCCCAGATCAGGAATTAAAGGAGCAGAGGGATAAACGATCCAGGAAGCGCAATCATGTAACAAGCGGAGGGAGAAAAAGAAAATGGATCTTGCGATTAAATTAGTGATGCTCATCATTTTTTTCGGTGTCATGATCGGCATCGGACTTTACTGCCGGAAACATGCCACCGATGTGAATGGATTTGTGCTGGGCGGCAGGAGTGTGGGGCCGTGGCTGACTGCTTTTGCCTATGGGACAAGCTATTTCTCGGCGGTGGTCTTCGTGGGTTATGCGGGGCAGTTTGGCTGGAAATACGGAATCGCCGCCACCTGGGCGGGACTGGGGAATGCGTTCCTCGGGTCCCTGCTTGCCTGGGCGGTGTTGGGACGCCGTACCCGTATTATGACACAGCATTTAGACAGCGCCACCATGCCGCAGTTTTTCGGAGAACGGTTTGAGAGTAAGCCTTTAAAACTGGCGGCTTCGGCCATTATCTTTATCTTTCTGATCCCTTATACGGCCAGTCTCTATAACGGGCTGAGCCGTCTGTTCGGGATGGCTTTCGATATCGACTACAGCGTGTGCGTGATCGTGATGGCAGTGCTCACCGGCATTTATGTCATAGCCGGCGGCTATATGGCTACCGCCATCAACGATTTTATACAGGGTATCATTATGATCTTCGGCATCGTGGCTGTGGTGGCGGCGGTGTTAAACGGCCAGGGCGGTTTTCTGGCGGCGCTGGATGCGCTGGCGGCTGTCAGTGACGAGTCGGTGTCGGCGGCGCCGGGGGTGTTCAACTCCTTCTTCGGACCGGATCCGGTGGGCCTTCTGGGGGTGGTGATCCTTACCAGCCTGGGCACCTGGGGACTGCCGCAGATGGTACAGAAGTTCTATGCCATCAAAAGCGAGAGTGCGATCAACAAAGGCATGATCATCTCCACTGTTTTTGCGGCGATCGTGGCGGGCGGCTGCTATTTCCTGGGCGGCTTCGGACGGCTGTTTGATGATAAGATCGATATTGCGGCCAACGGGTATGACTCGGTGGTGCCGACGATGCTGTCAGGGCTGCCGACGATCCTGATCGCGGTGGTGGTCATTCTGGTGCTTTCGGCCTCCATGTCCACGCTTTCTTCCCTTGTTTTGGCATCCAGTTCTACCTTGACGCTGGATTTCATTAAAGGTAATATTATGAAAGAGATGGATGAGAAGGAACAGGTGAAATGGATGCGGGCGCTGCTGGTGGTCTTTATCGCAATCTCCGTAGTGCTGGCGCTGATCCAGTACCGTTCCAACGTCACGTTTATCGCCCAGCTCATGGGTGTGAGCTGGGGCGCGCTGGCCGGAGCTTTCCTGGCTCCCTTCCTTTACGGCCTGTATTGGAAGCGGACCACGAAAGCAGCCTGCTGGGTGAGTTTTTTGTTCTCCACGGTGGTGATGCTGGCGAACATCTTTTTCCGGTCGAGCTTTCCGGCGCTTTTGCAGTCGCCCATCAATGCCGGCGCCTTCTGTATGCTGGCCGGGCTTGTGATCGTGCCGGTGGTGAGTGTGGTGACGAAAGCGCCTGCTGGAAAAAGGCTGGAGGAGATCTTCTCCTGCTATGAGAAGAAGGTGACGGTTTCTGTGAAAGACTCCATCGGAGATCAAGATTAGGGAAAACGATGAAGGAGGAAAAGGATATATGAAAACACTGATGCTCGGCAACGAGGCGGTTGCCAGAGGTCTTTATGAAGGAGGCTGCAGCTTCGTATCCAGCTATCCGGGAACGCCCAGCACGGAGATCACGGAGTGCGCGGCGAAGTATGAGGAGCTGTACGCGGAGTGGGCGCCCAATGAGAAGGTGGCGCTTGAGGCAGCGTTTGGCGCATGTCTTTCCGGAAAGAGAAGCTTCTGTGCCATGAAGCATGTAGGTCTTAACGTGGCGGCGGATCCGCTTTTTACCATATCTTATACGGGGGTGAATGCCGGACTGGTGATCGGCGTGGCGGATGACGCCGGCATGCACAGTTCCCAGAACGAACAGGATTCCAGACATTATGCGCAGGCATCCAAGATTCCCATGCTGGAGCCTTCTGATTCCGCGGAAGCGCTTGCCTTTGCGAAACTTGCCTATGAGCTTTCGGAAGAATTCGATACGGCGGTGCTGCTTAAGATGTGCACCCGTGTCAGCCATTCACAGAGCGTGGTGGAGACGGGGGAAAGGGTGCTTCCGGCGCAGAAAAAATATGAGAAGAACCCGGGTAAATACATTATGATGCCGGCCAACGCCAAGAAGCGTCATCCGGAAGTGGAGGCGCGTACAAAGGCGCTGACAGCCTGGGCGGAGACGACAGAGATCAACCGCATCGAGACGGGCAGCGATCCGTCCTGCGGCATCATTACATCCTCCACCTGTTATCAGTATGTGAAGGAGGCCTTCGGGGATACCTATCCGGTATTGAAGCTGGGCATGATCTGGCCCATGCCGGAGCAGAAGATCAGGGAGTTTGCGGCTGCTGTAAAGCGGCTTGTGGTGGTGGAGGAGCTGGACGGCTTTATCGAGTCCCACTGCAGAAGTCTGGGGCTTGCGGTGTCCGGCAAAGACCTGTTTTCCAATATCGGCGAGCTGAGTCAGAATCTGGTGAAGGAGAAGCTGGGCGGGAACGTACAGGCGGGAGCGGCGCTTGATGAAGTCATTCCGGCCAGACCGCCCGTGATGTGCGCCGGCTGTCCGCACCGCAGTATTTTCTATGTTCTGAAAAAGATGAATCTCACGGTGCTGGGAGATATCGGCTGCTATACGCTGGGAGCCGTGCAGCCCCTGGGAGCCATCGACACAACAATCTGTATGGGTGCTTCTGTTTCCGGTCTGCATGGCTTTGTGAAAGCAGGAGACGGGGAGAGCGCAGGCAGGACGGTGGCGGTCATCGGGGATTCCACGTTCATGCATTCCGGTGTTACGGGACTGATCAACATTGCGTATAATGAATCGAATTCCACGGTGATCATACTGGACAACTCCATTACGGGTATGACGGGGCATCAGCAGAACCCTACCACGGGCTATAACCTGAAAGGGGATCCCTGTGCGAAGATCGATCTGGAAAGTCTGTGCCATGCCGTGGGGATCAAGCGGGTAAGGGTGGTGGATCCTTACGATATGGAGATCTGTCAGGCAGTGATAGCAGAAGAGCTGGCGGCAAAAGAGCCTTCGGTCATCATTTCCCGTCGTCCCTGTGCGCTGCTTAAGTATGTGAAGCATCCCGGTCCCATCTGTTCCGATACAGAGAAGTGTAAGGGCTGTAAGGCCTGTATGAAGATCGGCTGTCCGGCTATCAGCATGGTGGACGGCAAGGCGAAGATCGATGCGACGCTCTGTGTGGGATGCGGCGTCTGTGAACAGTTGTGTAAATTTGACGCGCTGGGCAAGGCTGAATAAAGCGCTTCGGAATGGAGGGAAATATGGAAACAAAGAATATTATGATCGTGGGAGTAGGCGGACAGGGCACGCTGCTTGCAAGTAAACTCCTGGGGCGTCTGCTTCTGGGGAAGGGATTTGACGTGAAGGTGAGCGAAGTGCACGGTATGAGCCAGCGGGGCGGAAGCGTTGTCACTTATGTGCGCTGGGGAGACAGAGTCTGTTCCCCCATTATCGACAAGGGACAGGCGGATTGCATTCTTTCTTTTGAACTTCTGGAGGCGGCCCGCTATACGGAATATGTGAAGCCGGGCGGCAGAATCATTGTCAACAGCCAGCAGATCAATCCGATGCCGGTGATCGCGGGGATGGCTGCCTATCCGGAGAATCTGGTGGAAAAGATGGCGGCCCTTGCTATTCAGGTGGACGCGCTGGATGCGTTGTCTCTGGCGGAAGAGGCGGGGAGCAGCAAGGCAGTGAATCTCGTACTGATGGGCAGACTTGCGAAGCACTTTGATTTCACCGATGAGGAGTGGATGGATGCCATTGAGCACAGTGTGCCGTCGAAATTTCTGGAATTAAATAAGAAAGCGTTTGAACTGGGGCGAAGTGCATAGATTGAAAAAACAAGAATTTCCGAATTTTCTATTTAAGCAGTATAGCAGGCAGGCCTGCGATATGCATGGTTATCAGTGTCATAAATGCTGAGAAGACAGATTTCAGCAGTGTAGAGGAGGAGATGGAAAAAATGGAACGGTATTACCAACAGGAAATTGAAACTGCGGACAGGGAGCAGGTCCTTGCGTGGCAGAATGAGCGGCTGGTAAAGCAGGTGCGCCACGTGTGGGACAATGTGCCTTACTACCGCGCGAAAATGGAGGAAAAGGGAGTTACGCCCGAGGATATTCAGAGCGTGGCGGATCTGCATAAGCTGCCTTTTTTGACCAAGGACGATTTAAGGGAAGCGTATCCTTACGGGCTGCTGGCAAAGCCCCTCAAGGACTGTGTGCGTATTCAGTCTACTTCAGGGACTACGGGACGCCGGGTGGTGGCTTTTTATACCCAGCATGATATTGATCTGTGGGAGGACTGCTGTGCCCGGGCGATCATGGCGGCAGGCGGCACGGAAGAGGATGTGTGCCATGTAAGTTACGGCTATGGCCTTTTCACAGGAGGACCGGGTTTAAACGGCGGCAGCCATAAGGTAGGCTGTCTGACACTTCCCATGTCTTCCGGCAATACGGACAGACAGCTGCAGTTTATGGTGGATCTGGGTTCTACGATCCTGTGCTGTACGCCTTCCTATGCCGCTTTTCTGGCGGAGAGCATTCATGAGAGAGGGCTGCAGGATCAGATCAAGTTGAAAGCCGGTATCTTCGGCGCGGAGGCGTGGAGCGAGGAGATGCGGCAGGATATTCAGAATAAACTGCGTATCAAGGCCTACGATATCTATGGTCTTACAGAGACAAGCGGTCCCGGTGTGGCCTTCGAGTGCAGCGAGCAGACCGGTATGCATATCAATGAAGACCACTTTATTGCGGAGATCATCGATCCGGATACGGGCGAGGTTCTGCCGGAAGGCAGTAAGGGCGAGCTGGTGTTTACCTCGATCACGAAAGAGGCCTTTCCGCTGCTGCGTTACCGTACCAGAGACATCTGCGTGCTGACAAGAAAGAAATGTTCCTGCGGCCGTACCCATGTGAAGATGAGCAAGCCGATGGGCAGAAGCGATGATATGCTGATCGTCAAGGGCGTGAATGTCTTCCCGTCCCAGATCGAGACGGTGCTTCTGGAGCAGGGCTATCCGGCTAACTATCAGATCATCGTGGACCGCGTCAACAATTCCGATACCATTGAGGTGATGGTGGAGATGACACCGGAGAACTTCTCCGATAACCTGGGTAAGATCACGGCGATGGAAAAGAGCCTTGTATCTGCGCTTAAGGCGATGCTGGGCATCTATGCGAAAGTGCGGCTGGTGGCTCCCAAGTCCATTACGAGAAGCGAAGGCAAGGCAGTGCGCGTGATCGATAAGCGTAAGATTTGATATAAGGAGAATTGAAGAAAGGAGCAAGGCTATCATTATGACAATACCTCAAATTTCTGTATTTTTGGAGAACAAAGCGGGACAGCTGGCGGATATCACCGGGATTCTCTCGCAGAATCAAGTGAATATGCGGGCTATCAATATCGCGGAGACGACGGATTACGGCGTATTGCGGCTGATCGTGGATGATGCTGCGAAAGCATCCTCGATCCTTCTGGAAAAAGGCTTTATCCTGACCATGACACCTGTGGTTGGCGTGGCTGTTCCGGATACGCCCGGCGGGCTGAGCAGGGTACTCAGTGTGATTTCCGGCGCCGAGATCGATGTGGAATATATGTATTCTGTTTTTGGGCAGAAGGACGGGCAGGCCTGCATGATCTTCCGTGTGGCGGATTCGGACGGGCTGACGGCAATTTTGGAGCAGAACGGGATCGGTACGATTGCGGGAGAGGATCTGGGACTGCATTAGTGTAAAGACCAAATAGATCAAAGTGACAGTGAAGTCGCAGACTTTATTGTGACGGATCAGATATAAAATAGAGTATATTTTGAGGCTGCTACGAAATTCGGCGTTCATATGATATGTGGTTGTACATGACGAAACATCTGTACCATATATTGTAGAAATTGTCAGTTTTTTTGTAGCAGCCTCATATTTATTTATGAAGCCGTTATCATGTAACAGTGCAGATGCCCTCACTGTTACATGATAGCAGCATATCTGAGAAAGTTGACAGGGAAGTGTGTGAAGTGTATTTTTGTGCGAAGGGATCTGCAAAAAGATATTTGGAGTATTTGATGCTTTTGTGATATGATGGTTAGGATATTTATTCAGAATCCGGAGGATTACTTTGGGGTAATTATATGCTGAAAACGATAAAAGGAAAACTGATCGCCTATTTTTCAGTCGCTTTTTTATCTGTGGCTGTCATAATCTGTGCCTATTATTATTATACAAATTATCATTTGCAGGAAAATCAGATCATTGAAAATGTCAGCACAAACATCGACTATATTCAAAGCAATATTAACAGGATGCTGGTCAGATGCGAGGAATTTTCGGACAAAATATACTGGGATGACCAGATCACCAAGATTCTGACGAGACAGTATGATTCCAGAAAGTCTTATTATAGTCTGGATCGCGATCTGGTTAATGCGATCAATAATATTTCGCTTTATCTGGATAATGACATCATATCAAAATATATAAACGGTATTGTCATAAAGGGAAATAATGGAAGGGCTATAAAATATGGGCTGGATGCGGATTATATTAATATAGACGAGCTTACGCAGACAGACTGGTTTCAGAAAAACAGGGATAATGACCATTTGGAATGGCTGCCGATGATCGAACATGACTCACCAGTCATACAGGACAAGTATCAGCTTCCTGTTGTGAGAAAGCTGATACTCAATTATACAGGCCGAAACGTCGGCTGGATGTTTATCTCCGTATCCCCTTCTATCATCGAGGATGTGGTGAAAGATTATGAACTTTCCAGTGATGATATTCTGATCATCTGTGATCGTGACAGAAACTGTATTTACAGCAGCAATCCCGGGCTTTTTGGTACGAATGTGGCCGGGCTTCTGGATTCCTGGGGAGATGAGAGGGAGATAAACTATAACGACCAGAAATGGTTTGTAGTAAAGGATCACTCAAAGTATTCAGATTTTATGATCATACAGTTGATCAATAACCGGGTTTTCAGGAATCAGAGTGAGATACTGTTGAAATCTACTGTTATGATGATCATAATCATACTTGTGGTGATATTTGTGCTGACAAGTCTTCTCTCTAATATCTTAATGAAACCGATCTCCAACATAACAAGAAGAATGAAAATCATAGCAACCGGTGATTTTTCGGTTGATGAGTCGCTGGAGGGAGATGATGAGATTGGAACTCTTGGAAAAGGGATCAACAGGCTTTCCAAAAGTGTGGACTCTCTTATGGAGCAGATGCGAAGGGAGGAAGCGCTTAAGAAAGAATTGGAGTACAAGACGCTGCAGAGCCAGATCAATCCTCATTTCGTGTACAATGTACTGAATTCCATCAAGATCATGGCACAACTCCAGGGAGCGGACAGCATTTATACTATGGTGGAGAACTTTGGCGAACTGCTGAAGGAAGTCTCCAAAGGAGTGGATGACAAGATTACTATAAGGAAGGAATTTGAACTGTTGGAGCGGTATGTTTATCTGCAGAAGATCCGAAAGAAGGGACTAATCCGGACGGAATATCAAATAGAGCCCGGATGTGAGAATGCATTAATTATCAAGTTTCTGCTGCAGCCTCTTGTGGAGAATGCGATCCTGCACGGTTTTGAGAGAAAGAAGGGGATGGAGATTATACAGATCAGTGCCAGGAAGGAAGGGGATAATCTTCTGATCCTGATCCGTGATAACGGTATCGGTATGACTGAGGAAGAGATCAGGCAGCTGTTTCGGACAAACCCGGAGAATAAGATACAATATAACAAGATTGGGGTCAAAAATATCCAGGAAAGGATACAGATTCTGTACGGTTCCGAATACGGTCTGTCCTATGAGAGTGAGCCGGACAGATATACAATCGTGAGTGTGCTGCTGCCATTTGAATTAAAAAGGGGTGAGGATATTGTTTAAAGTGGTTTTTATAGATGATGAAACATTGGTGAAAGTAGGGCTGCGCTCTATGCTGGACTGGGAGAAGGAAGAATTTGAGATTGAGGGTGAGGCTTCCAATGGATGCGAGGGCCTGGAACTGATCTTACAGACAAAGCCGGATCTTGTGATCACAGATATCACTATGCCGGAGATGGATGGAATCGAGATGATGCAGAAAGTGAAAGAAAGTGATCTGCAGCCGGTCTTTATCGTCCTTAGCAGTTATGACCAGTTTGAGCTTGTAAAGAGTGCGATGCAGCTTGGAGCCCGTGATTATCTGCTGAAATTGAAGTTAAACAGCGATATGCTTCGGGAAATGCTGAAGACGGTGAGAGAAGAACTGGGAAAAAGAGGTGGAAAGACAGACCGGAAGAGAGAGCGTTCCGTGTGGGAGACGCAGGAGTTAAGGAAGGCTTTTTTAAAGAAGGCGGTTCTTGGCAGCCTGGTACACATGGAGAGCGATGGGATTGATCCGGAATGGGAAGACAGACCGGTACGCATTATTTATATTGTGACCAATGCGCAGCATGTGATCGGTACAAAGGATGAGGCGGAAAAGAAAATCTATTTGGATACCATACGGAATCTGATCGAGGACATTTGCAGGGAGTTTTTTGAATCCTGCTGCATTGAGTGGGGCAATGGAAGATTCCTGATTGTGTGTTATGACCAGAGCCGGGAGAATGCAAAAGACGATTCCAGTATGATGGCGGAAGCGATCATTGACGTGCTGATGCAGTACAGTAACATCCAGGCCTCTATAGGGATCAGCGGCAAAGTAACAGGATATGAAAACTATAAGGAAGCGTATCTTCAAGCCAAAAGGGTGCAGGATCATCTGGCAGTGGAAGGATATGGCAAGGTCAGTTTCTTCGAGGATACGCCTGAGACTGAAACACTCTCAAGGAGAGGTGTCTCCGGCGATGCATTCAGTGCCGAGAAGCTTGCGTCGATCTGTGAGACGCTGCATCTGGAGGAACTGGAACAGGTGTCCGGCCAGGTCGTGGAAGATATTAAGGAAAATGGAGTGAAGCTGGACAACGCCGCATCCCAATGCGTCAGGTTTATGTGCCTTTTGGAGGAATACTTAAAACAGAATTGGGGTAACCGTTATAAAGGTGTGAACATTAATGACTATATGAAACGGTTGTACCATTCTGACACCATTTCAGAGATCACGGAGGTTTTGAATCGTTATACGGAGGATGTGAAAACATTTTTTGCGGGTCAGAGTGATAATGAGCAGGAAAGGATCGTACGGGAGGCAAAAAAGTATATCAGAGAACATGTATATGAGAATATCAGCCTGAAAGAGATTTCTCAGGCTCTCTTTATCAGCGCGGGTTATCTGAGTGCAACTTTTTCAAAATATGAGTCTATAGGAGTTGCAAATTATATCAATAAAGTAAAGATTGAGGAAGCAAGAAAGCTTCTGATGAAACAGCGGCTTAAAGTCTACGAGGTAGCGTTTCAGCTAAAATATGAAAATGCAGGTTATTTCGCTAAGGTGTTTAAGAAATATACGGGGTGCACGCCCAAGGAATATATGGAACAAAAATAAGGTGTGTTCCGGTCCATGGACGCTTATCTATAAATAATTACTGTTTTCTGAAAATATTACATGTATAAAAAAATGGAATGTGCATATAGTATATAAGTGGGTCGTATTCAATTAAAATAGTGTGCAAAATAACAAGAGAGTTGCTTCAAGTGACTCTCTTGTTTTGTTATACTTGTCACATGAAATACAAATACTTAATTTAAAGAAAGGAAGGGATACATGAAAAAGTACATGGGGTATGAACTGGGAAGGGTAATGATCCTCAATCTGGAAAGGGATGATCTACTGCTTGAGACCATAGAGCAGGAACTGCGAAAAAGCGGAATCAAAAATGCTCTTCTGACAAGTGCAATCGGTTCCCTGCAAAAGGTGGTACTTCATCGTGTGGTGGGAACGGGAAGAGAGCCGGAGGATGAATTTGTCACATTGGAAAAACCGATGGAACTGGCGTCCCTCCAGGGAGTGGTGCTGGATGGAAAAGCGCATTTTCATATGGTTGTCTCAGATGTGGAACAATCTTATACGGGGCATTTAGAACCGGGAACCAAAGTCCTTTATCTGGGAGAAATCTCTCTGGTAGAGCTGAAAGGCGTATCGCTGTGCAGAGAAAAAAACGAAAACAATATCGGTATGATCGTGGAGAAGGAGGAGAGGTAATGAGGAAAGAAAATTTAAAGAAACTGTTCGCAATATCACTGACAGGAGCATTGACAGCATCTGCTTTACTGACAGGATGTGGAAGTACACCAAAAGAAGAAGTAAAGACACAGGATGGTGAAGTGCAGGAAAGCGCGGATGCGGAAAATGTTACGACAGAATCTGCGGAAGAGGAAACGAAGACTTCGGGAGAAACAATCGAGATCAAGCTCTCCACCACATGGACCCAGGGATCGGTGGTTCAGGAGGAGATTGAGAATCTGATTGCGAAGTTTGAAGAAGAACATCCGGGCGTGGTGATCGAGCATGACGCGCTCTCCACGGCAGACCTGCGCACAAAACTGACGGTCCAGGCAGCGTCTGGGGATATGCCGGACGTGTCCTGGTGTCCGCAGAGTTATGCAAGAGAATTTATAAAAGATGGACTGATCATTGACTGGTCCGGTATCGTGGAAGAAGATCCCGATTGGCATGCATGGTTTGCGGATCCTGTTTTTGATGCTTTGACAGAGCCGGACGGCAAGATCCTTTTGGCGCCGCTGGAAGCGAGTATTGATGGACTCTATTATAACAAGGCCATGTTTGATGAGTATGGTTGGACTGCACCGAAGACCTGGGATGAATTTATGACTCTGATCCCTAAGATCAAGGAAGCGGGAATCACGCCTATTGTTACAGGTGGTAAAGACAGTCGGTTCGCCTGGATGGCTTCCGCATTTCTGGTAAGAGCAACAGGACTCGATAATTTTAAGAGTCTTTGCTATGGTGAGGATATGACAAACTGGAATAACGAATCTACCGGATTCCCTGCGGCAGTTGCGAAATTCAAGGAGATGGTGGATGCGGGAGCATTCCCCAACGGCGTGATGGGAATGAGTGCGACTGAGGCAGATCAGATGTTCGCAAATGAAGAAGCGGCCATGTATTATGAAGGTGCATGGAAGGTGGGCAACTTTGAGAGCGCAGGTGGAGCCGAATTCCTGGAGAAGTTGGACAGACTTGACTGGCCGGCAATGACAGATTGTCCGGATGGAAATCCCGATACCAGAGTGGGTGGTTGTTTCATCGGTGTGATGGTAAAGGCAGGTAACGAACCGGAAAAAGAGAAACTTTGTATTGAGCTTGCAAAATCGATCTGCTCTCCTGATTTTGGGATTCCGATCATGGAAAAGGGTGGCCAGGTATATCCCGGTGTAGCAGAATATGATAAGTCTACATGTTCTGAGATTATGAATAAGATGATCGAGGCATTTCATTCTGCAGACAGTTATATTCCTTCTATGGATGGTATTGCTCCTCCGGCGGTGGATCTGGCAATCAAGCAGACGGCTTTTCCCGGTATTATAACGAAAGAGCTGGATGCCAAACAGGCAGTTGACGAAGTACAGAAGGCGGCAGAGGATTATGCAGCCTCACTGGAAGCACAGTAATTGCTGATATTACAGAGAAGTACCGGCCGTCAGGCGGCCGGTACCCGTAAAAAGAGGTGTAAAATGCTTGGAAATAAGAAACAGAAAGTATTGATCTATCTTGCTTTGACGATTGCTGCAGTGCTTGTCATACTCCCTCTTATGTGGTTGTTTTTTACATCCTTTAAGTCACGGGCTGATCTGGCAAAAAATACCTGGGGACTGCCAAAGATCTGGGAATATTCCAACTACATAATAGCCTGGACGGGATCGCGTATCCCGACCTATATGTGGAACAGTGTGAGAGCAACGGCGACAGCGATCCTGCTGACGGTCGTTCTGGCGACACCGGTAAGTTATGTGGTATCCCGGTTTCGGTTCAAGGGAAATAAATTACTGTATCTATTTTTTATCGCAGGGATGATGATCCCGATTCATTCCACCGTGATTCCAATTTATACCATGGTGGGAAATATGAAGATGAATAACAGTCTGGAAGTGCTTGGTCTTGTATATGGTGCATTCAGAATTCCTATTTCTATTTTTATTCTGGAAGGATTTATGTCCGCTCTGCCAAGGGAACTGGAGGAATGTGCCGTTATTGATGGATGTTCGACGGCAAATATCTTTTTTAAGATAATTGTCCCTCTGTCCAAAGACGGTATTGTAACGATCTCTATCCTGACCGTTCTCTCTTCATGGAACGAGCTGTTGATTTCCATGCTGCTGATCAGTACGCCGTCCAAAAAGACTTTACCTAACGGACTGATGGGATTTATTACGGAGTACAACTCGGAATACACGCAGCTTGCGGCCGGCATTATGATCTCCATTATACCTGCTGTTTTATTCTATGCATTTGCACAGGAAAAGATAGAAAAGGGTATGATAGCAGGCGCGATCAAAGGATAAGGCGGGGGATGTGAAATGAAAATTACAAAGAAAAGCAGATTGACGATTATACTATTTATCATGCCGGCTCTAATTGTGTATCTGATGTGGGTAATTTACCCGATTATCAGCGCTATATGGATGAGTATGCAGAAATCCGACACGCTGCACAGTAGTCATTTTGTGGGAATTGAAAATTATATCAGCGTATTGAAAGCCAGGCTTTTCTGGAAGTCCATGAAAATTTCATTTATATTTATTATTTTCACCACGATCTTTCAGGTGATTCTTGGATTCTTTTATGGCTATCTTGTGTATCTGCAGCCCAGAGGATACCGAATCTACAAGATCCTGCTGTTTGTCCCCAATGTATTGCCGTCTGTTGCCACCGGCTTTATCTGGAGCTATATTTACAGCCCGAGCATGGGGATCTTAAAGCCGTTCATGGAGGCTATTGGGCTGGGACAGTATTACATATCGCCGATCGCGGATCCGAAGCTTGCGCTGGGAGCGGTGATCTTTGCGCAGATCTGGTGCGGACTGGGGGTACAGGTAATCCTGTTCAATTCAGGGTTTATGAATATTCCGTCTGAGGTAATAGAAAGTGCGAGGCTGGACGGGGCAACAGGCTGGAAAATGATAAAGACCATGGTCATTCCCATGTCCTGGGATATTACGAAAATGGTGATCATCCTGCAGACGATCGGTGCGCTCCGCTCCTTTGATCTGATCTATGTCATGACAGCCGGCGGACCTAACCATTCCACAGAAGTGTTGCCCATGCATTTGTTTGTAAATGCATTCCAGAATTTCAATCTTGGATATGGTAATGTGATAGCGGTAGTGTTGTTCATCCTTGCGATGCTGATCACGATCATAATGAGAAAGGCTATGGAAAGAGAAAGTCTTTATAATTGATAATAGAAAACAATAATACATGTATGGAGGAAAAACAAATGATGACAGATGCAGAATTGATTCAGGAAATCAGAAAGTACAGGTGTTCCGATCTCTCCGATGGGATGGATGCCATCGGGCTGGTGGATAAGGGAACCATGAATGAGGCTATGCGTCCTTTGCGGCCCGGTATTGAATTTAAGGGATTTGCCTACACCATCAAGTTGCTGCCAAAGTCGGATGCGGTGAAAGTATGTAAGACTGTAGAAGAATGGAAAGAAGAGCTGGGGAAGGCCTGCGGTCAGATCTATAATTTTGTCGGCCAGATTACGCCTGAGCGGGCAAAGGATACGGTCATTGTAGTGGATATGGAAGGCATAAGAGGTGGTCTTTGGGGATCTGAGATTGCAATGACTATGATGGAGCGAGGCATCGAAGGCGTTGTCCTGGATGGCGGATGTAGAGATTCCTATGAGACAAATCTGGAAAATGCACCTGTATTCTGCACAAAGAGAACCTTTACCCATGCTTATGGAAGAGTGGAGCCGGGTGATCTGAACATTCCTGTAAATTGTGCGGGCGTAACCGTGAAACCGGGAGATATTGTCTGTGCGGATGACGATGGTGTACTGGTCATTCCCAGAGACCGTGCGGAAGAAGTGATGATGTTTGCAAAGATGCAGCTGGAGGATGATATTGCTGTCCGGACAGAGCATTATAACAATTTAGGATTTGCACATGACGAAACGTTGGAAAGAATGAAATAATGTTCCCAAAATGTGGGAGAACCTGATCTTGTGGCCTGCAGGGAGCGCTCCTTCTTAAAGAGTGTTCCGGCAGGCCATAAAGTTTTGATACAGGAAGTTAAAAATGGGGGTATAGCCATGAAACACGGAATATGTCTCACAACCATCTATCCGGACGCCATAACAGACAGTAAGTTGATGGGAGGGTTGATCAGGAAGGTAAGAGATCTGGAATTGTTTCAATGTGTTGAGATTTATTTTGAGGGTTCGCCGAGAGAGGAGGCGGCTATACAGAAGACGCTGGCCGATGCTGGTATTACGGCAGTGTATCTGGGTGGCCTGCCGGTCAAGCGGGATGGGATCGATCTTACATCAAAGAGTGAGCGTGTCCGCCAAAAGAGTGTGGAAATGTGTAAACGTCATATGGATCATGCGAACCGTATGGGGTGCTCCAGGATCGTGATCGCCAGTGGACGGGACTGGGAAGAGACAGGATGTCGGGAACAGATCGCAGAGTGTATGCGAGGATCTCTTGGTGCGCTGGACCGGTACGTTGAGGGGAGTGGAATTCAGATTTGCCTGGAACCCTTTCCAGTGAAGACAGAACCGTATCTTGCGGTGGGGGAGAGTATGTTTGTCTATGAGATCTTCACAGGCAGCGATTTTCGCAATGTAGGGATCACTTTTGATACCAGTCACTTTTTGCAAATTGGTGAGAATGTGGAAGAAAGTTTTCTTCTGTTAAAGCCGTGGATCTCTCATATACATTTGGCAAACTGTGTGATGAAGGATAAGACGAGTCCTCTTTACGGAGATAAACATCCTCTTTTTTGCCAGGAAGGAGGCAGTCTTGGGATAGAGGATGCTCGTGCGTATTATCAGAGACTGAATAGAGAAGAGCTGTTGCAAAAGGTCGAGATCTGTTCGGTTGAAATCATCAGCAGGGGAAGAGAAGACTGGTATTTTGATGCTGTCTGTAAAGAAGCGGAAAGCATTTGGAGATAAGGGGGAGTGAGGGATGTATAGTACGGCTATCCGTTTGTGGGAACCATTTGAGATCGTTCTCACTGCGGAAAAGGAATATGAAAACTGTTACAGGGATGTCTGTGTGTGGGTGCATTTGAAAGGACCAGGATTTGACAAAAAGTGTTTCGGTTTTTGGGATGGCGGCAATATTTTTCGGATCAGAGTGACAGCTACGCGACAGGGACTTTGGACATACGTAACCGGCGCCAATGTGAATGACAGGGGACTTTCGGGGATCACGGGAGCATTTGTGGGAGTGGAGTGGACCGAGGAGGAAAAGCGGCAGGTACCGACCCGCAGGGGGATCGTAAGAGCCAGTGAGAACGGGCATGCCATGGAATATGCGGATGGAACTCCCTATGTGATGGTCGGTGATACCTGGTGGGGGCTTGCAAGTTATCGGTATCCCTGGGAGGAAGGGGAGGAGGAGCATCCGGTCGGCCGGGATATGAATATGAAGGATATGGCAAGGCAAAGGCTCCGCCAGGGTTTTAATACCGTGGGTATGATCGCATCCTTCCCTACCTGGGCGGATGACGGGCAGGATGCATGGCTTATGCTGGATGACGACCACGAAACTACCATCAGAAATGCCTGGACCGTTGACGGTGCCACCAGGCGGGGTGCGAGGAAGGGCACTGCGTCCTGTAAGGCAATGCACAACGAAGGCGGCCGCCCTTTCTTTTTCCCAGGGAAAGTGGAAGGATATGAACAGGTGGTGCCGGATTATGACAGGATCAATCCAGAATATTTCAAGGTTCTGGACAAGAAAATAGATTGGCTCAACAGGCAGGGGATCACGGTATTTATGGAGGTGCTGCGGCGGGACTGTTCCAGGACCTGGAAATATTATTATGATTGGCCGATTGTCTATACGCGTTATGTACAATATATTTTTGCGCGCTATCAGGCAAATAACTGCATCTTCAGCCCAATTCATTTCGATGTGAAAATGAATACCATAGACAGCCGGGAGTTTAATGAACCCATCAATCTATTGATTGATACATATGGAAGACCGCCCTTTGGTACACTTCTGGGCACCAATCCCTCGCCCAGTACACTGATCAATTTTGGTGGGGAAAAGGAACAGTATTGGTTGACGTTGCACCAGACCGGGAACTGGAGAGAACACGAGAATTACTGGTATCTGACGGATATTTTCCACGCCACGCCCGCCTGTCCGGCGATCAACGGAGAGCCTTATTATTCAGGATATCCGGAATCTGCCATGAGGATTGATGAGAATGGGAATACGGTGACGGAACTGGGAACGTTGACTGCTGACAGTCCGGAGGATCATTATAACTGCCGGTCCGGGTATTACGGCAGTGTGTTGAGCGGCGCTTATGGAGGCGTTCTGGCGGGATTCGAGGGATGCTGGGGCGCAAATGTGGAGGAAGGGGCGCGCTACCATATCTGGGATACGATGACCTTTCCGGTAAGTTATCAGGTTCGTTATGTGAGGGATTTCCTGCTGTCTGAGGGGACAAGATACCAGGAGATGATTCCCTGTGCGGATCTGGTGACGCCGAACAAAGCGGGAGATCCTTACGGATACAGAGGCTGGGCATTTGCATCAGCTACTCCTGAACGGGATTTGATCATGGGATATATGGAAAAGGATTGTCCGAGAACGGCGCTCAGGGGCCTGCGTCCTTATGAGAGATTTTTGTTCAGTTGGTTTGATCCCTGCAACGGAACTTTTCAGGAAGAGACGGAATTGTGTGTGAACTGCGTGGGAATGATTCCGCTTCCTGCCTGCCCCAAAGATCAGGACTGGGCCTTTAAATTAAAAAAGATACTGGAACCTTACAGGATTGATGCTTCCGAACATCCAAAAACGTGCTGGGAAGAGTATGTGAAGCAAAAAAGCTGGTGACGGCACTTCTGACGAATGAATTTGTGTCGGGGTGTCCTTCCCAGAGCAAGGTTGATGCTTATAAAGAGTATGACAGGGAAAGAGTGTGTGTGGAATGAAAGAAGAAAAAAGGATCATAGATCGAATTGACAAATGTTATGCGGTGACGGAATTTATTTATGATGGGGAACGCCGTCTGTTGTGTTCGGCGGGAGGAAAAGGTCCCTGTAACGCTTATGATCTGCAGGGGAATCTGGTGGAAACACTCTGGAGGGGGCCGGGCGGCGTGATGACGCTGCTGCAGCTTCCGGATGCACCACAGCCCGTTCTCCTGGCAACCCAGGGATTTTTCTCCCCGGACAATGCAGCTGGAGGGAAGCTTGTATATTATTACCGAATGGATGGCAGATGGGTCTGTGAGACGTTGTGTGAGCTTCCCTTTGTACATCGTTTCGGGATTGTGGAAAGAAAGGGAAAAAAGTATCTGGTTGCCGCCACGCTGAAATCTGCGAGTGCTTTTGAAGGAGACTGGACCTGCCCGGGCAGGGTGTGGACAGCGCCGCTTCCGGAGAATATTTTCCAGTATGACAGGCTGCATCCGCTGCAGATGCAGCCTATATGCAACGGCTTGTATAAGAACCATGGGTTTTGTATCAACCAGGATACAGAAGGCAGCTACGCTGTAGTGGGAACTGACAACGGGGTATATACGATCTTTCCACCGGAGGATTCTTGTGGAGAGTGGAGCTGTGAACGGATTCTTGATGTGCCTGTCAGTGATATGCTGTATCAGGATCTTGACGGGGACGGGGAGAAGGAACTTCTGGTCCTGACTCCCTTTCACGGAGAAGACGTAAAGATCTTCAGGAAAGAAGAGAACGGAAGTTTTGTCAAAGTATATGAACGGGAAAAGAAGCTTCCTTTTGCACATGCCATATGGGGAGAGACGATTGAGGACAGAGCCTTCGTTTTTCTTGGAGGAAGAGGTGGTGAGAGGGAACTGATTGCCATCAGCTATGACGAGAAGAAGGGAGAGTATACGGAAAGCCTTATCGACAAAGGAGCCGGGGCGGCCAACTGCATGGTGTTTCGGGAGAATAAAGAAGTCAGGCTGCTTGCTGCGAATCGGGAGACAGACGAGGTAGCGATGTATTCGCTTCTCGTACCGTAGAAATAACCGGAGGTCAGGACTATGCACATGCTGTGTGGTTCGTGGGTATGATGAACATTGAGGCATAGAAAGCGTAAAATGTCTCGGAACGGAGGAAAATATGAAAGCAATTTTAAAGGACAAACCGGAAGCAGGATTTAGCCTGGTAGATATACCGGTTCCAGAAATCGGAAAAGATCAGGTCTTGATCAAAGTGGAGGCATCGGCTCTGTGCAGATCGGATGTGGATGTGTATGAGTGGACACCGCTTGTGCAAAAGGCAAACTATGATCTGCCTTTTGTTATGGGACATGAGTTTGCTGGAACTATCGTGAAGGTTGGGGAATCTGTCCGGGGTTATGAGGAAGGCGACAGAGTTGCCGGGGAGACCCATATTCCCTGCGGCTGGTGTGAGACCTGCAGGACCGGCAATCAGCATATCTGCGGCAACCATATGGGGGTATTGGGAAGAACGGTGAACGGCTGTTTCGCGGAATATATTGCCTTACATGAGAAAGCCCTGATCAAGCTTCCGGACAGGTTGTCCTTTGCGGAAGGAGCGATCCTGGAACCTTTTGCCACTGCGATGCATGCCGTGTCAAAGGCCAACCCTTCCGGAAAGTCTCTGCTTGTAGCCGGGGTGGGGACAATCGGGCAGATGGCCGTGGAGATCGCCAAATATCTGGGCTGTACCAGACTTTTTGCGGTAGATATCAGCGATGAGAAACTGGAGGAGAGTCAAAGAAGAGGGGCAGACGTACTGATCAACGGCATGAAAGAGGATCTGGTTCAGATTATAAAGAGAGAGACGGACGGATACGGTGTCGACGCGGTGATCGATTTTACAGGAAATGAGAGAGTGATCAATCAGGAAGTAGAAGCAGTGCGGATCGCTGGAACCATTGTCCATGTGGGTATGGTAGAGAAGCCGTTAACATATCAGAACTTTATGTATGGTGTGGTATACAAAGAACTGATCGTTACAGGAATCTTTGGAAGACGTATGTATGAGACCTGGCAGGAGGTCATGAATATCCTGAAGACGGGAAAGATCGATCTGAAGGGCTTTATTGCAAAGAAAAGGAAGCTGGATGAATTTGAAGATGCCATCAGGGAATTTCCCTCTTATTCCGGGAGGATCGTGTTTGAACAGGACAGAGGAAAGGTATAAAAGGAAGGAACGATATGATACGAGAGAGCAGAAAAGAGACAATGGATGGAAACACGGCCGCAGCCATGGCCTCTTACTATTTCACGGAGGTGGCGGCCATTTATCCCATTACGCCTTCGTCGCCTATGGCGGAGGCAGTCGACGAGTGGGCAGCAAAGGGAAAGAAGAATATTTTTGGCAAACCGGTGAAACTGATGGAGATGCAGTCGGAGGGTGGAGCGGCAGGTACGCTCCACGGAAGTCTTCAGGCTGGAGCGCTGTCAACGACCTACACCTCCTCCCAGGGCCTTTTGCTGATGATCCCCAATCTTTATAAGATCGCGGGGGAACTGCTTCCAGGGGTATTCCATGTGAGTGCCCGATCCCTGGCCAGTAATGCCCTGAGTATTTTCGGGGATCATCAGGATGTGATGAGTATCCGGCAGACAGGAGCAGCCCTGCTTTCTTCCGGTACGGTACAGGAGTGTATGGATCTTGGATGTATTGCACATTTGTCCACAATTTCATCAAGAATTCCCTTTGTACACTTTTTTGACGGTTTTCGGACTTCTCATGAAATTCAGAAAATAGAGATCATAGGGGAAGAAACAATTAAGGAACTGGTGGATTATGAGGCGGTGAGCGCGTTCCGGGGCAGAGCGCTGAATCCGGATCATCCGGTCCTTCGGGGAACGACTCAGAATCCTGATATTTTCTTTCAGGAGCGGGAAGCAGTAAATAAATTTTATGTAAGGCTTCCTGGAATCGTACAGCAATATATGGACAGAATCGGTGAGCATACCGGAAGATATTATCATCTGTTTGATTATTATGGAGCGAAGAATCCTTCCGTCGTTCTGACAGCAATGGGATCTTCCTGTGAAGCGATCAAGGAGACGTTGGATTATTTAAACAGCAGGGAAGAGAAATACGGTCTGGTGCAGGTACGTTTGTTCCGTCCCTTTGATGCGGAAGCGTTCCTTGCGGCATTTCCGGAAAGCACGGAAAGAATTGTGGTGCTGGACCGCACGAAGGAACCGGGAGCGGATGGCGAACCTCTGTACCAGGAAGTATGCGCGGCATTTTATCATAGCGGGAAGCAGCCTTTGATCATTGGCGGCCGGTATGGACTTGCATCAAAGGACTTTGGACCAAAGGATGTGGCGGCTGTCTTGAAAAATGCTGAGCAGGAAAATCCTTTAAACGGGTTTACCGTGGGGATTCTGGATGACGTTACGAATCTGTCCCTTCCGGTGGAGGAGGACTTCCCAGACACGGCGCCAAAGGGCATGGTGAACTGCAAATTTTGGGGACTTGGATCGGACGGAACCGTGGGCGCCAATAAATCAGCAGTGAAGATTATCGGCAACCATACGGATAAGTATGTGCAGGCATATTTTGCCTATGATTCCAAGAAATCCGGAGGAATAACCATTTCCCATCTGCGGTTTGGCGACAGCCCTGTCCGTTCATCTTATTTGATCCACCATGCGGATTATATCGCCTGTCACAATCAGGCTTATGTGGGCGGTTATGATTTGCTGGAAGGGATTAAGGATAACGGGATTTTTCTTCTGAACTGTATCTGGGATGATATGCAGTTGTGCACGCATCTTCCTGTGGCGATGAAGAAAGAGATTCTTGAGAAGAAGATTCGTTTCTATACGATCAATGCGGCGCAGCTGGGGGAAGAGCTGGGGCTGGGCAAAAGGATTAATATGATCATGCAGACTGCCTTTTTCGCTCTGTCCGGCATTATCCCGCAGGAGCAGGCTGTTTCTTATCTGAAACAGGAGGTGCAGAAGAATTATGGGCACCAGGGACAGCAGGTTATTGACAGGAATTATGCGGCAATCGACAATGCTGTCGGACAGATCCATAAAGTGGACACGGCGCTGCTTGAGGCTTCGCTGTCAGGAGACGAACAGGAGCAGAACGCACAGATTTCAACGGGTTCTGAGTCACTTGACTTTTTTGTTAATCAGATCATGATTCCCATGAACAGACAAAAGGGGGATGAGATTCCTGTCAGCGCATTTGAAGGAATGGAGGACGGTACTTTCCCTACGGGAACTACACAATATGAGAAGAGAGGCATTGCACTTGAAGTCCCTGACTGGAATCCGGATCACTGCCTGCAGTGTAATCAATGTTCACTTGTGTGTCCGCACGGTGTTTTCAGGCCGCAGCTTATAACGGCGAAGGAACTCGAGATGGCGCCAGAAAAGGTGAGGAGGCAGGCAAGACCTGCAATGGGATATCAGGATAAATATTTTTACATGGGATTCTCTCCGCTTGACTGTACGGGTTGTGGAAACTGTCTGCATGCCTGTCCGGCAAAGGAAGCGGCTTTGGAGATGGCGCCGCTGGAACGGAGAACGGAAGAAGAGCGGAAATCCTGGGACTGGATCATGGGGCGGAAAGACGAAGGAGAGATCAGAAGAGAGAAGTGTAACTTGAAGGAGAGCCAATTCCTTCCGGCTTATTTTGAATTTTCAGGCGCCTGCGCCGGGTGTGGGGAGACACCTTATGCAAGGCTGATCACCCAGCTTTACGGTGACCGGATGATGGTCTCCAATTCGGCGGGATGTGCCACGGTTTGGGGCGGCAGCGCGCCGGCGGTTCCGTACAGGAAGGATGAGAAAGGGCATGGACCGGCCTGGGGATTCTCGCTGTTTGAGGACAATGCGGAGTATGGTCTTGGAATGTGTCTTGGCTACCAGGCAGTGCGGGAGGAGATCAGAGAGCAGCTTGCAGAGATACTCAAAGGAATTTCTGCCACCAGGAGCGAAGGAGAGAGGGCAGAGTTGGCGGAGACGATCCGAAGCTGGCTGTCGGGGTTTGCTCTTTCTGAGGGAACAAGGGAACGGGCAGATGCGTTAAGCAGATGTCTGTATCATAACCGGGATGTCTGTGGAGTGGAAGCTGTTTATCAGAGAAGGGATTATCTCATCAAGAGGTCCAACTGGATCTTCGGAGGGGACGGATGGGCGTATGATATCGGATATGGAGGCCTGGATCACGTTCTTTCCACTGGGGAGGATATCAATGTGATGGTCTTTGACACGGAGGTTTATTCCAACACGGGCGGCCAGTCCTCCAAGTCTACGCCAAAGGCGGCCATTGCGAAATTCTCCGCATCCGGAAAGCGGGGAAGGAAGAAGGAACTGGGGATGATGGCCATGCAGTACGGTAATGTGTATGTGGCGCAGATTGCCATGAATGCAAATCCTTCTCAGGCGCTGCGGGCGATTCAGGAAGCCGAGAGTTACCCGGGGCCTTCTTTGATCATCGGATATGCACCCTGCATTAATCACGGGATCAAAGCCGGTATGGGATGTACCGGGAAACAGCAGAAGAATGCTGTGGAGGCAGGCTACTGGAATCTGTATCGCTATGATCCGAGAAGAAAGGAGCAGGGAGAGAATCCCTTTATCCTGGATTCAGGAGAACCGAAGTCGAACTTCAGGGAGTTTCTTATGAGCGAAGTTCGCTTCTCCTCTCTGGCGAAGAAGGATCCCCTTCTGGCAGAAGAATTATTTGAACAGGCCGGTAAGGACGCCATGGAACGGTATCGAAGATACAAAGAGCTTGGAGGGAAGTAAGATACTTGTGTGTCAGCAGCGAAAGACAGAGGAAGAGGGGTATGAAAACAAATGGAATTTTGATACATGAGTCGGATCATGTGGTGACACTTACTCTGCCGGTGAAGGCAGGGGAAGCGGTTACATATATCAAAAAAGGCAGATTGATTCAGGTGGAGGCCATAGAGGATATTCCGCAGTATCATAAGGTCGCAGTGCAGGATATCGGAAAGGGACGGAAGATCCACAAATACGGAGAAGAGATAGGAGAAGCCATATCGCATATTTCAGCGGGTGGCTGGGTGCATGTACATAATCTGCAAAGCTCCTGTATGGCGGATGCCAGACAGGAACGGGAGGAAACCATATGAGGAAAGTGAAAGGGTACAGGAGGCCGGATGGAAGGTTCGGGATCAGAAACCACGTGCTGATTCTTCCCTGCTCTCTTTGTGCAAGCGAGACGGCCCGATTTGCGGCCCAGAACGTGGAAGGAGCTGTCTATGTGGCAAATCAGGGTGGATGTTCCTTAAGCAGGAGAGATTTGAAAGTGACGTTAGAGACGTTGTCAGGGCTTGCAGCAAACCCCAATGTCTATGGGACGATTCTCGTAGGAAATGGGTGCGAGGTGGTGCAGGCATCTCTTCTCGCCGAGGAGATCAGGAGAAAAACCTGTAAACCTCTGGAGGTTCTTGTGATCCGGGAGGAAGGCGGCAGTCTGCATACGGTAAACCGTATTGTCAGATTTGCGGAAACCATGCGAAAAGAGGCCGACCGTCTTACCCTGGAGGAAGCTCCTGTTTCGGAACTGATCCTGGGGACGGAATGCGGAGGCTCCGATCCAACCTCGGGTCTTGCGGCGAACCCGGTGGTGGGATGCTGCAGCGATCTGGTGGTAAGGGAAGGCGGAACCGTGATTCTCTCGGAGACACCGGAGATGATTGGAGCGGAGCGGATCCTTGCGGCCAGGTGTGAGAATGAAGGAGTAAGGAGGAAGCTGCTTGACACGATTAAAAATTTCGAGATGGATTTTCTGCGGGTCGGGGAAAATCCGAGAAGCGGAAATCCTACGCCCGGTAATATCGCAGGGGGGATCACGACTCTGGAAGAGAAATCTCTGGGCTGTATTCACAAGGCAGGATGTTCCATGATCCGCGAAGTAGTAGGATATGGGGAGCTTTTTACCCAAAAAGGACTTGTAGTAATGGATACGCCCGGGCAGGACGTAGCGTCTATCGTGGGAATGGCGGCTGCCGGCGCGCATGCCGTGGTATTTACGACTGGTCACGGTACGCCTACTGGTTCGGGAATCCTTCCCGTGATCAAACTAACCGCAAATGAAGAGACGGCTGTAAAGATGAAGGACAATATGGATTTTGACTGCAGTGCAGTACTCACAAGTGGGAAAGATCTGGAAGAAGCAGGGAGAGAATTATTTGATCTGGTATGCAGGGTGGCTTGTGGTGAGAAGACCAGAGCAGAAGAATTAGGGTTTCAGGATGTTTCCATGGCCAGATACTGTAACTTTGCATAGCAGGTTAACGGGAGCCGGGGCCGCTTCGGAACGGAGGAAAATGTGATTTATGGCCCGGTGATGTGTATTTAGTGTGAATAGGATTCAGGAAAGAAGGAGATACAAATGGGTTTCATGACAGCACATGAGTATATTGAAAGTCTAAGAAAACTGAAAACGGTAGTTTATCTGTTCGGAGAGAGGGTTGAAAATTTCGTGGATCATCCCGTGATCAGACCGTCCATCAATTCTGTGGCGATGACGTATGCACTGGCGCAGAATCCGGAATATCAGGAGATCATGACTGCGGTCTCGAATTTGACCGGGGAAAGGATCAACCGATTCTGCCACATTCATCAGAGTACAGAGGATCTGGTAAACAAAGTGAAAATGCAAAGGCTCCTGGGAGAGAAGACAGGAGCATGTTTCCAGCGCTGCGTGGGTATGGATGCTTTCAATGCCATTTACTCCACCACATTTGAGATTGATCAGAAGTATGGAACCGTTTACCATCAGAGATTCTGTGATTACATGAAATATGTACAGGAGAAGGATCTGACCATAGACGGAGCCATGACCGACCCTAAAGGAGACAGAGGACTTTCCCCCGGCAGGCAGGAAGATCCGGATCTGTATCTGCATATTGTTGAGAAAAGACAGGATGGGATCGTGGTGACCGGCGCAAAGGCGCATCAGACCGGGGCGGTGAATTCCCATGAGCAGCTGATCATGCCAACCATAGCCATGCGGGAGGAGGATAAGGCTTATGCAGTATCCTTTGCGGTTCCCTCAGATGCCAAGGGCATTACCATGATCTACGGACGGCAGTCCTGCGACACCAGAAAACTGGAAGAAGGGGGCTGTATGGATTGTGGGAACTGCAAGTTTGGAGGCCAGGAGGCGCTCGTGGTCTTCGACCGGGTTTTTGTTCCCTGGGAGAGAGTTTTTCTTTGTGAAGAGTATGAATTTGCGGGAATTATGGTAGAACGTTTTGCCGGTTATCACCGACAGAGTTACGGCGGCTGTAAAACCGGTGTGGGAGATGTGCTGATCGGCGCCGCCGCACTGGCTGCAGAATTCAATGGGGTCGAGAAGGCGGCTCATATTAAAGATAAGCTGATCGAAATGATGCATTTGAATGAAACCATGTACTGCTGCGGTATCGCCTGTTCGGCAGAGGGGAAGGCCACGGAATCGGGAAACTATCAGAGCGACAATCTGCTTGCCAATGTGTGCAAACAGAATGTGACAAGATTTCCCTATGAGATCGCAAGACTGGCGGAGGACATTGCAGGCGGGCTGATGGTGACCATGCCTTCGGAAAAAGATTTCAACTCTCCGGAGGTGGGCGCTCTGTGCAGAAAGTATTTTAAGGGCAGTTCCAGGGTTGATGCGATGGACAGGATGAAGATCCTGCGGTTAATCGAAAACATGACCCTGGGAACGGCAGCGGTAGGTTACCGGACGGAATCCCTCCACGGCGCGGGAAGCCCTCAGGCGCAGCGTATCATGATTGGCAGACAGGGCGGATTAGATGAGAAAAAGAAGCTGGCCAGAAACATAGCGGGAATTATGGATATATAAAGATTAAATGTGGACCGGGAATCTATTAAGATTCCCGGTTTTATACTTTCAGTCAAAACTTTTTCCGGTAATAGTGTTCCATTCGCTGGATCAGCTGATAGAAGATCATGGCGATCGCGCATAGGATGATGATGGAGGTGATCACCATGTTGAGCTGGAAGACCTGCGACCCATAGATGATCAGGTACCCGAGCCCCCGTCTGGCAGCAAGAAATTCACCAATAATGACACCCACCAGCGCCAGCCCGATATTGACTTTCATATTGCTCAAAATCAGTGGCACGGAGCTCGGCAGGATGACTTTAAGAAGAGCGTCCCGTTTGTTGCCTCCCAGCGTGTAGATCAATTTCAGCATCTCGGGATCGGCCTGGCAGAAGCCGGTATAGAGATTGATGATGGAACCGAAAACGGCGACGGAGATGCCGGCCACAATGATGGTGTTTGTGCCGGTGCCGAGCCAGACGATCAACAGGGGGGCCAGTGCCGATTTTGGCAGGGAATTGAGTACGACCAGATAGGGCTCCAGGATTTCGGCGAGGCTGCTCACGTACCAGAGAAGCGTTGCCACAAGCAGACTCAACAATGTGACCAGCAGGAAGCTGACAATGGTTTCTAAAAGTGTGATGCCAGTATTTGTGAAAAAGGAATAATCAATAAGCATCTGGTACAGGTAGCGCACGATATCGCCCGGACTGCTGAAAAAGAAGACATCGATCCACTCTTTTCTGGCAGCCAGTTCCCACAGGCCCAAAAAGAGGACGACCAGAAGCAGACGGAACAGGCTGACCATATGGTGATGCCGCCTGTGGGCTTTCAAGTAGCGGATCTGGTTTTCGGACACGGTTTCAGGTTGCGTGGACAACGGACTGTTCATTCGTCAGCACCTCCCATAAATGATTAAAATATTGCTGATATTCAGGTGTGTTCCGGATCGCCATAGGATCATGGCGGTCTATTTCATAGTGGATCGGCATTTCACATTTGATGATGGCGGGTCTTTTGGAAAGGACAAGTACCCGGTCCGCCAATGTGATGGCTTCGGACAGATCGTGGGTGATAAGAACGGCGGTTTTATCGGTCTGCCGGATGATCTGTGCGATATCAGCGGAGACGTTTAGGCGTGTCTGGGAATCCAGCGCACTGAAAGGTTCATCCAGAAGAAGCAGGTCGGGGTGGATGGCCATGGTGCGGATTAAGGCCGCCCGCTGGCGCATTCCGCCGGACAGTTCTGACGGTTTTTTATCTTTAAAAGCGGCAAGGCCGTAGTCGGCAAGCAGCTTCAGGACGTATTCCTTGTTTTGTTGTGTGAGTGTATGGTTCAGTTCCAGTCCGAGAATGACATTCTGATAGATGGTACGCCATTCAAACAGATGGTCGCGCTGCAGCATGTAGCCGATCGTGATCCGGTCATTGTCACCGCAGTCCGCGAGACATCTGCCCTTGAAGAACAGGGAGCCCTGTTCCGGGGCAAGCAGTCCGGCGATAATGGAGAGCAGGGTAGATTTGCCGCCAGAGCATATTTGGAAACTTTTGAGGGATTGTTGACAAAAGGTGGAGACAACTGGTTACAATTCACGGTGCCCTGTACCCTGCGGCAGGGCATCCGGCCGATAACTTTACAGTTTCAGGCATCCAGCACAGCCGGTGGAAACCAGTTGCGATTTTATGGGGAATCAGGTATGATGAAAATACAAATCTGTGTTTAGGCAAAAAAGCAGTCAAAGATTCCTCCGATGTGACAGATACATATACGGTGCTCATAAAGAGGAAGGCAAAGGAAGATACTCATGAAGAAATCAAATCCCATTTTAAATGTACTTACAGCCATTTTGGCCTCGGTTGGAGGATGTACGGCGGTCCTGTCCTGTTTTATCATTTTCCATGCTGTATTTATCGGAGAATTCGGAGTGCCGGACAACAAATCTGTAACCCGGGAGACTGCCCTGATACAAAGCGGGTCCGTACCGCAGGAGACCGCTTCGATACAAAGCAGCAGTCTGCCGGAGGGTTTTTCTCTGCCGCTGTTACTGCCGGAGGAAATACCGGGCATGACAGCGCCGGCAGCTACTGACACGACTGACGTCGTAGATCATGCCGAATCACAACCATTAGAAGCATATCAGGCGGAAACAGAAGTTGACAGTATTCCGCTAAAATACTATCAGGCATTGAACCGTGCCAATGCCTACAGTGACACCCTGCATATGCCGAAAGCGGATATCTATGAGCAGCTGATCTCTGCATATGGAGATTATTTTCCAGCGGATGCCGCGCAGTATGCAGTGGATCACCTGACGAATGTATGGGAGCCGGAAGAGCCGGAGCCCGTCCCAGCCGCTCAGGACAGTGCAGAAATGGCTTCCAGCGATATGACGGGGCAGGCCGTTCCCGCAGCGGATGAAAATGCCGGGCAGCCGGAAGGAGAGCCGGTCACCGCCATGGCCGAAAAAGGTAATGCTTCGCAGCCGGAAGCAGCGTCGGGCATCACGACAGCCGGGACAGACAACCTTCCGCAGTCGGAAGCAGCGCCGGACACCACGACAGCCGAAAGAAACAACGTCCCGCAGCCGGAGGAATCCGTCGATGTCGAAGAACCGTCTGTTCCGGAGCCGGAAGTTTCAGTGCCTGCCGGTACTTTGGTGTGGCTTTCAGCGACAGGAGAAAAATACCATCGCATCAATGATTGTGGACGGATGAATCCGGACAGAGCCAGACAGGTCACGTTGGAAGAGGCGCTCAGGGGCGGATTTGGACAATGCAAAAACTGTTATTGATCAGGGAAGGGACGGGCAGATGATACGAATGAGACGGGCCGGGAAGCGGAGAACCCTGACAGGGCAGATCAGCACGATCGTGCTGGTCCTGATCCTTGTAGGGCTGATGGAGGCCGGAGCCGCATACACGATGCTGGAGTGGTATCACGCGCAGGTATCGGAACTGGAATATACGATCAGTGATATCTACCTCTCGGAGACCGATCAGAATTTTAACCTGATCAATACGAGCATCCGCAGTATGCTTCATGACGGGAACGAGGTGCTGGATGTTCTGGAATCGTATTATTCGCCGGTGGATTATGCCGCGGAGGTAGAGCGTCTGGCGTACATATTAGGGAAAAACAATTCTGTCATCCAGCTTAAGAATGCATTCGCGGAGATGGTGATCTATTACGGGAGCCGGTTCAATTTCTTCTTTCTCAATCCGGAAAAACAGCTGTCAGTGGAATACGGCGGCGGGGAGTATGCGAAGCGCGCCGATTTTATGCAGATGATAGAGCAGTATGTCGAAGAGGACGAGGTTCGTTATACCATAAACGGGAAATGGTTTCTGCTGGGCGATTATATCTGCACGATCTACCACAGTCCGAACGGAATTGGCGGTGCGTACATATGGGCGGAGGATTTTGCCACAAACATGTTCGGCATATCACCGACGGGCTGCTCCAGCATTGATATTTATGATCCGGGGAAACAGAGTTCGCTTGTATATGCAAAGCAGGAGAACGGATCGGTGTCGGCGGCAGAGCTGGTCACGAATGTCGGTATGCCGGAGGATTCCTACCGGTTGGAACATGCGGGATTCGTATGCCGTTTTGTGATGGACACGAGCAAATATGAGAAGACCGTGCTGCTGCCGGTGCTTTTTCTGGGGCTTCTGGGAATCTATCTGGTGATCATAGCTGTGACGTGGCTGTATACCAGGCGCAGGGTGTTGGGACAGGTAAATTCCTTTTATAATAATCTGATCGAGTACAAGGATACCGAGCGCTTTGACGGGGATATGGGAGTTGAAGAATTTGCCGAGGCCGGTAAAGTTTTAAACCAGCGCTCCGAGGAGATCAGCCAGTTAAAGATCAGTGTCTATGAGGAGCAGATCAACCGGCAGAAGGTGGAACTGGATTATGCCCAACTGCAGATCCGGCCTCATTTTTATATCAACTGCCTGAACATCATTCACAGCATGGCGCAGGAGCGGCTGACTGGCGAGATCCAGGCATTTGTCGTATATATCTCGCGCTATTTCCGCTATATTTTCAAAAAAGGCATGGAACCGGTGACAGTGGAAAAAGAGCTGGAATTCACGGAGACTTATCTGAAGATCCTTGAATGTATGAATGATACAAAGTACCGGTATGAGGTTTTCTGCGAGGAAGGACTTTCGGCGGTACGGATTCCGCCGCTGCTCATACAGACATTTGTAGAAAATGCGGTGAAACACAATCTGGATGATGTGGAAGGCTGTGAGATCTGTGTACGCGTGGAACGTGTCTGCAGCAGCGGACGGGCGGCGCAGACAAGGATGCCAGGCATATTGCCGGGCACAGACAAAAACGGCGGAGTTGTCTGGCCGGTGGCAGGAGGCGGCTCCGGCGGAGAATGGATGCGGATCACGGTCTGCGACAACGGTTCCGGGTTCGACGATGCGACGCTTGAACACTTTGGCGCCGGGGATTTCGGGGAGGAAGGAAGCGGCTACCACATCGGGATCCGCAATGCGGTAGAACGGATGAAGATGATTTACGGGGAACAGGCGCGTGTCGTTTTTTCCAACCTGCCGGACGGCGGGGCGCGGGTGGAACTGTTTCTTTTGACAGAGGGACAGGTTCTGCAGGAGAACGGCCAGGGACTTACACAGGGATAACGGCGATGGAGGCGAAGATGAATATTCTTCTGGTAGATGATAATATCTATACGATCCGGGCGTTAAAGAGTGGAATCGACTACAATGCGCTCGGGATCACCGGCGTCTACACGGCGCGGAATATGGCATGTGCCGTGGAGTGGCTGGAAAAAGAAGAAATCCCTCTGGTGCTGACGGATATCGAGATGCCCAACGGAACAGGCCTGCAGCTTCTGGAATGGATCAATGAACACAGACCGGGAATCGTGACGCTCTTTTGCACCAGTTACGCGAATTTTGATTATGCAAAGAAGGCAGTGGAGCTTCACAGCTTTGACTATTATCTGAAACCGATTCAATATGAAGATCTGCAGAAGCTGCTGGCGAAGGCGGTGGAGGAGGTAAAGAAGCGCGCGCAGGCAAAGGCGAAGGAGCGTTACGAGGTATACTGGAACGATACGCTGCGCGTGCATAAGAGCCATTTCTGGGAGGACGCGCTGTTCTGGGTTGACAGCTATGATGAAGAGGAGCTGGAATTTCTGGCGGAGAGCCGCTATCTTCCGTATTCTGCGGAAAGCCGTTTCACAACCGTTATCTTAAGGTTTGAAAAGGAAAAATCGCGCATGAACGATTTTCCGAGAAACCTGGAGCGGTTCGTGGCGGGCAATATCATGGAAGAACTGTGTGAAAAAGCGGATATGCAGATCGAATTATTATTAAAATGCCGCCGGGATACGTGGACACTGGTTCTCTCACACGGCGACACTCTCACAAAAGAGGAATTCCACGAGGTGCTTGCCGGACTTGTACACAATATGGGAGAGGTGCTGCACTGCGCGGTCTCTGTCTGCTACGCCTACCGGTGTACCCTGCAGGATGTCCGCGGCCGCTATATGCTGTTGGAGGATCTCTGCCGGGAACACGGTCCGGAACAGGACGGGGTTGTGGATATTGACCGGTTTGAGGAGAAAATCTGTGAGAGAGAAGAGCACGGGGAAGTGCAGGGAACAGGGAATGCGATCGCCAGAGTGAAGCAGTATATCGACGAACATTTCTGTGAGAATATTACCAGGGATACACTGGGGGAGATCGTGTATTTAAGTCCGGGGTATCTGGCGGCGTCGTTTAAGCGGGAGACGGGCAGCTCTCTTGGCAGTTATATCATTGAACGGAGGATGGAGAAAGCGAAGGCGCTTCTGGCGGAGGGGAAGTTGACGGTATCGGAGGTGGCATTTGCTGTAGGCTATGATAATTTCACCTATTTTTCGCGGTTGTTTAAGAATAAAGTCGGGGTGATGCCGAAGGAATATAAGAAAGGGAAGAAGCGATGAGGACAGCGGGTGCTGTCCTTTTTTTTATATGCAGGGAAGGCAGTCATAAAGTGATACAGATAGTGCAAATCGTGATTCAGATTGTGAAAGAAAATCTTCTGCTGATTGGATAAAATAGTGCCGTAAAAGAATTCTACTAAAAAGTGAGGAGGAACGAGATGAAAAGACGACTTGCGCTTTTACTTACCATGGCAATGGGTATCAGTGTACTGGCAGGCTGCGGTGGCGGTGAGGCCGACACAGGGAACGACGATGGTGCGGCTTCCACGGAGGGCAGTGCCGGGGATGGCGGTGCGGCGGAGATTGATTTTGACGAGGAACCGTATGAGGCGACATTGATGTACTGGGCGGCAAACGATGCCCGCGATCTGGAATCTGTTTCAGCAGCGTTCAACGAACTGACGCTCGCAGAACTGAATATGAAGGTAAATCTGATGCCGTTGACTTTCGGTACCTACACGCAGCAGATCCAGATGATCCTCTCTTCGGATGATCCGCTGGATGTATTTCCGTACTGGGGAACGAATGTGGGAAGTTACATTGATGCCGATTATCTGGTGGACATGAGTGAGTACATGGATACTTACGGACAGGATCTCGTCCGTGTGATCGGTGAAGAGGATATTTCGTGCGGCAGCTTAAACGGTTTTCTTGCAGGTGTGCCGAACATGCATGAGCGCACCAACCCGATGTGCTTTATCATGCGTACCGATCTGCTGGAAGAGACCGGCTTTACGGCGGAAGATATTAAGACAGCAGAGGATATGACACAGATCTTTGCAGCGGTACATGAGAAGCATCCGGACATCACGGTATACGGCGGTTCGAACGGTTCATCCTATCCGATAGGGATCAGCCTTTCCATCATCGATCCACTCGGCGGCGGAAACTTCGGTGTTCTGCCGGATAACGGGCAGTCCACGACGGTGGAAAACTGGTATGAGAGCGATACCTTCATGGAGGCCTGCAAGCTGGTGAGAAGCTGGTATGAGGCAGGATATACCTCAGCGGATTTTGCCACCTGTACGGATGCAGGAGAATCCCTGATGCGCGCTGGAAAGCTGTTCTGCTTTACGGCACCCGGCAAGCCGAATACCAAGGCAGAGAAAGATGCGCAGACAGGCTATGACACGACCTGCGTGATCGTCAGCCCGGATGTGTGCTATACACAGACGACAAACGGCATTCTGTTCGGTATTTCCAGTAATTCCGAGGATCCGGAGAAGGCGATGATCCTGTTAAACTGGCTCTACGCATCGAAAGAAGCCAATGACCTGCTTAACTGGGGAATCAAGGATAAGGATTATATTGTGAAAGAGGACGGAACACTCGATTATCCGGAAGGCGTGAACGCAGACAATGTCGGCTATCATCAGGATTATGGCTGGGCGTTGATGAACCAGTATAACAGTTATGTCTGGACCGGAAATGAACCGGATATCTGGGATCAGTATCAGAAGGTGCGCGATTCAGCAGAGATATCGAAAGCATATGGCTTTTTCTTTGACACCACACCGGTGATCAATGAGATCTCCGCCCTTACGGCAGTCAGCGAAGAGTACCTGACGTCGATCGGCACCGGCGCCGTGGATCCGGAGACCGGGCTGGCGGAATTTAACCAGAAGCTCTATGATGCCGGTTTACAGACGGTAATGGACGAGAAACAGGCGCAGCTTGACGCATGGCTTTCAGAGAATCAGTAGGGATATCGGGTAGATTGATCTGGTCACGGAATTTGGCATGACAGCCGGATTCCGTGATCTGTCTCTCGCTACAGGCGGTTTGGAATGAGCAGATTCCATAACAGGGAAGCCGAAGGCTGACCTGTTACAGCGAAAATGCAAGATAGACAGAAAGGTATGGTGACAGGTTTGAAAAAGAATAAGAAAAAAGATAAACTGACCTGGGTGCAGTTTAAACAGTATATTCCGCTTTATCTGATGCTGCTTCCGGCGTTGATTTACCTATTTATCAATAACTATATCCCCATGACGGGAATCGTGGTCGCCTTTAAGAAATACAGCAAGAAAAAGGGAATCTACGGCAGTAACTGGAACGGGTTGGAGAATTTTGAATATCTGTTCAAAAATGACGCGGGCCTGATCGTGAGAAATACGCTGCTCTACAATATCGTGTTTATCGTGCTCGGCATGGTGGTCGGCGTGACGCTGGCTATTCTGATCACGGATGTGCTCTCAAAGCGGTTAAAGAAGCTGTATCAGAGTGCAATCATGCTTCCGTTCCTGATTTCCATCGTGATCGTCAGCTATATCGTGTTCGCATTTTTGAGCGTGGAAAACGGGATGTTCAATAACAGTATCTTAAAGCCTCTCGGATTGTCTCCGGTGCAATGGTACGCGGAACCGAAGTATTGGCCGTTTATTCTCACCTTTGTGAATATCTGGAAGGGCTGCGGTTATGGAACCCTGATCTACATTGCGGGTATTGTGGGAATCGATCCTTCCTTCTACGAGGCGGCAAAACTTGACGGAGCGACGAAATGGCAGCAGATCACAAAGATCACGATCCCCAGCCTGGTGCCGGCCCTGATCACGATGACGATGTTAAGTCTCGGGCGGATCTTTGCTTCGGATTTCGGTCTGTTCTATCAGGTACCGCAGAACTCCGGCGCACTGTTTTCCGTGACGCAGACCATTGATACCTATGTGTACCGTGCCCTGATCTCTTCCGGCGGAATCGGACGTTCCGCGGCAGCCGGATTCTTCCAGTCCGTGGTCGGATTTGCGCTGGTCATGGGAGCGAATGCGCTGGTGCGCAGGATCAGTCGTGACAATGCTATGTTCTAGGGAGGTCGGATGAATATGATACACTCAAAAGCAAATCGAAGATATCAGTTTATAATCAATACTATCATGCTGCTGGTTACCGTGATCATGATCGCGCCGCTGGTGCTTTTGTTTATGTCTTCTGTCTCATCGGAGGCATCACTGTTAAATAACGGTTATTCCTTCTGGCCGGAAGAATTCAGCCTCTCGGCATACCAGTATATTCTGGCAAACGGGCAGACAATCTTCAGGGCCTACGGGGTGACGATCCTTGTGACCATTGTAGGAACGTCGATCAACCTGCTGCTTTGTTCCATGGCAGCTTACGCACTGTCGATCAGGAAACTGCCGTTCCGGAATGTGATCAGCTTTTTTATCTTTTTTACGATGCTCTTTAACGGCGGTCTTGTCCCGTCTTACCTGATGTGGACCAGTACATTCCACATTAAGAATACGATCTGGGCGCTGATCGTACCGAACTTTTTATGCGGTGCGATGAATATCATTCTGATCCGGACTTATTTTATGACGAGTATCCCGGAAGCACTCTATGAGGCGGCCAAGATTGACGGCGCTTCTTATCTGTACATATTCCGCAGGATCGCGGTGCCGATGGGCGTGCCGATCTTCGTGACCGTGGGGCTGTTCTCCGGGCTGGGGTATTGGAATGACTGGACGAATGGTTTATACTATATTAATGATGCAAAACTTTACAGTATCCAGACGCTGCTCAATAAGATGATCCAGGATATTCAGGCGCTGCAGGCCAACGCGACGGCGGCTTCCAGCGGCGCGGCGATGCAGATCCCGACGGTCAGTGTCCGTATGGCGATCGCGTTCGTGGCTCTCGCACCGATCCTTGCGATCTATCCGTTCCTGCAGAAGTATTTTGCAGAGGGTATCGCGATGGGAGCTGTAAAAGGGTAACAATTTAGAAACCGGAAAAGCGTTTCGGAATGGAGGAAAAGATGGCAGTATTTCAGTGTAATGTGATTTCTTATGTGCTGACGAGGACGGTGGATATCACCGTGATCGTTCCCAGCACGACGATTCCTGAGTCCATGGCTTCCCTGATGGGGAATGCGGATGCACCGGCGCCGAGCCATGTGGTGAAGGAGAAATATCCGGTGCTCTATCTGATGCACGGCATGGGGAATAACCATGCGCAGTGGCGCGGTTATACCAATGTCGAGCTGTTCGCGGAAGAGCGCAACATCGCGGTGGTGATGATCTCCGGGGAAAATAAATTTTACCGGGATGTGCCGGGCAGTGACAAATTCTTTGACTTTGTGTCAAAGGAAGTGCCGGAGTTCGTGACGAATTATTTTCCGATCTCCGATGCGCCGGAGCACAGTTATATAGCGGGGCTTTCGATGGGAGGCTACGGGGCGCTGCTGCACGGTTTCTCCAACCCGGAGCGTTTCGCGGCGATCGGTTCCTTCTCCGGAGCGGTGATGCCGGCAGGCGATCCGAAGGAGATCGAAGGGCTGGTGGATGGTCCGCTGGATGTGAGCTGGTTGGCGAAGACGGCTCTTGACGGGGGCAGGAAAGTGCCGCCGCTCTATATTGCCTGCGGAGAGGACGATTTCCTGTTCAAACTGAACACGGAGTTTGTGGATACCTTAAAAGAGCATCACGCAGATGTCACCTGGGTGCCAGTTCCCGGATTCACGCACGAGTGGCGTTTCTGGAATCAGCAGGTGGAAGCGTTCCTGGAGTGGATCCCGCGCACGGACGGCTATGCGGCAGCCGGAAAGCGGAAGATCTGACGGCGCGTCGGCATACAGCAGGATAATATTACAAAAAGATTCTCTGTTCTGGAACAGTTCAGGACAGGGGATCTTTTATTTCTGTGCCCTCACAGCAGGGAAGGCTCCCATAGAAAAGAAAGCGGAAATATGGGAATAACGGTTACATATATTGTAACAAGAACCGTATGGAGTCCTGCATGAGAAACCATGAAATAGACTGCATCACATTGGGAGACAAAGGAAAACCGGATCTACAGAATATCGTCAATGAATTTACACTCATCTATATCAAGCAGGCCGTATGCAAAAGCGGCCTGTCAAAAAAGGAGCAGCTTGCAGTGCTGGATGAACTGATCCACAGGTTTCGAGAAAGCAGTCCATAGCGAAAGGGGGAATCCTGTGCGGATCGCCATCTACAGCAGAAAGTCCAAATGGACCGGCAAAGGCGAAAGCGTCGAAAACCAGCTTATCATGTGCAGGGAGTACATAGACATGTTTCTGGAGGAAGGCGACAGGGCACAGATCATAGAATACGAGGACGAAGGGTTTTCCGGCAAGAACACGAAGCGCCCCATGTTCCAGCAGATGATGCAGGATATGCAGGAGAAGCATTTTGACTATCTGGTCTGCTACAAACTGGATCGTCTCGGCAGAAACCTTGCCGATCTGGCCAACCTGATGGAAGACTTAAACCGGCAGGGGACATCTTTTATCAGCATCAAGGAGAAATTTGACACGACAACGCCGATTGGCAAGGCCATGCTTTATTTCTCCGGTGTGCTTGCCCAGATGGAGCGGGAACAGATCGCGGAGCGGGTCAAGGATAATATGATCATGCTGGCCAGAAGCGGCCGGTGGCTGGGCGGCACTACGCCGTTGGGGTATGCCTCGGTCAGGGTGGAGAAGGAAGGGAATGCCTTAAAGAAAAAATCCATGTACTGCCTGACCCAGAATCCTGATGAGATTGACCTGGCAAAGTTTATCTTCACTTATTTTATGGAAAAAAGATCTTTGACGAAGGTGCTCCGATATCTTATGGCAGGCGGCATCAGGACGCGCAGTGGAAAGGAATTCTATATTTCCGGGCTCCGGGATATTCTGGTGAATCCGGTATACTGTATCGCAGACGAAGCGGGGTATCAGTACTTTTACGATCTGGGCTGTCAGGTATGTATCGACCCGGAGGAGCTGGATCAGGAATCCGGTCTGCTGGGGTACGCCCGGACGACATCCGCCGCGTACCGGAATCAGGGGACGCCCTGTGAGTCCTGGATCATTTCCAGAGGACGGCATAAAGGGATCGTCACCGGCAAAGAATTTGTTTACGTACAGCAGCTGCTTGCGGGCAACCGGAGCAAAGGGGATAATTTCCGGGATACGAAAAACAGCGTTGCACTCCTGTCAGGGCTGCTTTACTGTACCTGCGGGCACCTGATGCGTCCCAAGAACTATCCGGCTTCCAGAGTGACACAGAAGGGGGAGCGGACTTTTGCCTATCGCTGTCCCTATAAGGATCTGACCCACCGGGAGCGCTGCGATAACAAAAACGTCCATGGGAATACGCTGGATGAGGCAGTCAGCAGGGAAGTGACCGCACTTGCCGGGCCGGACGCCGGCATGGTGCCGATGCTGGAGGAATTGCAAAAGCAGATCGCCTCTGCCGATGACGGGGCAGGGGCAGGAACACGGTTTATGGAACAGGAATATGACAGAAAGAAAAGCGAGATCCGGAAGCTGGTAGCGTCCATCAAACAGCTGGATGCCGGCAGCGTATCCGTACAGTATATTAATGAAGAGATACAGAGATTAGACGGGGAATGCGCAGCGCTTGCCAAACGCATGAAAGCGGTGCGGGAAGAGACAGAACATGAGAAAATGGAGGTGACAGATCCTGTCAGAGGGATTTCCGCGAAACCGGGTGATTTTTCCAAAGTGTTTGAGCAGCTGTCCATACTGCAGAAAAGAGATTTCTTAAGACAGATCATAGAGAAGGTCGTTTGGGACGGAGAGACCGCGCATATTTATTTGTGAAACCCACAGCACAAAAGTATCCAGAGCAAAACCAGCGCATTGCCGCAGCCGCTTGGCCCCACGATCGCCAGAAACTCCCCCGAAGACACCTGAAAAGATATATTGGACAGCGCAGGCGTTTCTCCTTTAAGGTTGTGATAGGAGTAGGAAATATCCTGCAAAGATAATATTGGCTGCATAGAACAACAACTCCTTTTGCTTATACGTTATTCTATGAAAAATAAGAAAATATGTGTTTTGATTGAAATGAAAAATGTTTTATGGTATCATCAAAGTCAGATTTTGCGATAACTTTTGCAGAATGTAAACCAGGGAGTCGTAACGACTAAACATTATGATAACGGGAGTTGATGATATGGCACAGCTGTGGGGCGGCCGATTTACGAAGGAAACAGACCAGCTTGTTTATAATTTTAACGCCTCGATCTCTTTTGACCGGAAGTTTTTCGGGCAGGATATCGAGGGCAGCATCGCGCATGTGGTCATGCTGGCGAAGCAGGGCATTCTGACGAAGGAAGAGAAGGATGCCATCTTAAAAGGACTGACCGGAATCCGCCGGGATGTGGAGGAAGGGAAGCTGACGATCACAGAGGAATACGAGGACATTCACAGCTTTGTGGAGGCGAAACTGATCGAGAGGATCGGGGAGGCCGGCAAGAAGCTGCACACGGGCAGAAGCCGTAATGACCAGGTGGCACTTGACATGCGGCTGTACACGAGACTGGAAGTGCTTCATGTGGATGAGCTGGTGAAGGAACTTCTGTGTACGCTGCTGCGTATCATGGAAGAGAATATGGACACTTATATGCCGGGATTTACCCATCTGCAGAAGGCGCAGCCGGTGACGCTGGCACATCATGTGGGCGCGTATTTCGAGATGTTCAAGCGGGACAGATCCAGACTTAAAGATATATACCACCGCATGAATTACTGTCCTTTGGGGGCAGGCGCGCTGGCGGGCACCACCTATCCGCTGGACAGGAACTATACGGCGTCGCTGCTGGGATTTGAGGGGCCGACGCTGAACAGCATGGATTCCGTGTCTGACAGAGATTATATCATAGAATTCCTGTCGGCGCTGTCTACGGTCATGATGCATCTGAGCCGTTTCTGTGAGGAGATCATCATCTGGAATTCCGATGAATACCGGTTTGTGGAGATAGACGACGCTTATTCGACGGGAAGCAGCATCATGCCGCAGAAGAAGAATCCGGATATCGCGGAGCTGGTGCGGGGCAAGACCGGGCGTGTTTACGGGGCGCTGCTCTCGATTCTGACGACGATGAAGGGCATACCGCTTGCTTACAATAAGGATATGCAGGAAGACAAGGAGCTGACCTTTGATGCCATTGATACGGTGAAGGGCTGTCTGGCATTGTTTGAGGGCATGGTGCGCACCATGAAGTTCCGCAGGGATGTCATGGAGAAAAGCGCCATGCAGGGCTTTACCAACGCCACCGATGCGGCGGATTACCTGGTGGGCAAGGGGGTGCCGTTCCGGGATGCTCACGGCGTGATCGGCAGGCTGGTACTGTACTGCATCGACAAAAAGTGCAGCATTGAAGATCTGACCATAGAGGAGCTTAAAGAAATCAGTCCGGCCTTTGAGGCGGATATCTATGAGGCCGTCAGTCTTAAGACCTGTGTGGAGAAAAGGCTGACTGTGGGCGCGCCGGGCAGGAAGGCGATGCAGAAGGTGATCGCGGCCCAGAAAGAATATCTGACAAGAGACTGGCAGGATGAAGAAGGAATATACATGACGAAACAGTGATGCGCTTGTGCTGCCGGGCAGCAGAAGACAGCAGGATAAATAGTTTGTACGGTAAGAAAGGAGCTTGAGGATAAAATGGAAGAAAGATTAAAAGTAGGTATTCTGGGCGGAACAGGTATGGTTGGACAGCGGTTTATCGCCCTGTTGGAAGATCACCCCTGGTTTGAGGTGACAACGATCGCGGCCAGTCCCCGGTCTGCAGGCAAAACATACGAGGAGGCTGTGGGCGGCAGATGGAAGATGACCACACCGATGCCGGAAGCGGTTAAGAATATCGTTGTCAAGAATGTCAATGAAGTAGCGGAAGTGGCGGCTGAGGTGGATTTCGTCTTTTCCGCGGTGGATATGACGAAAGAGGAGATCAGGAAGATCGAGGAAGAGTATGCGAAGACGGAGACGCCGGTTGTTTCCAACAACAGCGCACACCGCTGGACGCCGGATGTGCCGATGGTAGTTCCGGAGATCAACCCGGAGCATTTCCAGGTGATCGAGTCGCAGCGTAAACGTCTGGGCACCACCAGAGGTTTCATCGCCGTAAAGCCCAACTGTTCGATTCAGAGCTATGCGCCGGTGCTGACGGCCTGGAAGGAATTTGAGCCTTATGAGGTAGTGGCTACCACCTATCAGGCAATCTCCGGGGCTGGTAAGACATTCAAGGACTGGCCGGAGATGGTGGAGAATGTGATTCCTTACATAGGCGGCGAAGAAGAAAAGAGCGAGAAAGAGCCGCTGCGGATCTGGGGTAAGGTGGAAAACGGCGAGATCGTTCCGGCTACAAGCCCGGTGATCACCTGCCAGTGTATCCGTGTGCCGGTGCTTAACGGCCATACGGCGGCTGTATTTGTGAAGTTTAAGAAGAATCCGACGAAGGAACAGCTGATCGAGAAGCTGGTGAACTTTAAGGGGCTTCCGCAGGAGCTTGGGCTGCCCAGTGCGCCGAAGCAGTTTATCCAGGTGATGGAGGAAGACAACCGGCCTCAGGTCAAGCTGGATGTGGACTTCGAGAACGGCATGGGCATCAGCATCGGACGGATCCGGGAAGACAGTGTATACGACTGGAAATTTATCGGCCTTTCCCACAACACGGTGCGCGGCGCGGCAGGCGGTGCGGTGCTCTGTGCGGAGACTTTGAAGGCGCAGGGATATATCACGAAGAAATAAAGAGAATACGATAAAGATTTATTAAGCTGTGAGGACATTATGCTGCTTGGCAGGAAAGCGGAACTAAGACATCTGAATAATTATTACGACAGGGAAGGCAGCCAGATCGTAGTTGTCTACGGACAGCGGCATGTGGGCAAGACCACGCTTGTGAGGGAGTTCATGGCAGAAAGGCCGGGATATTATTATCTGGCCAGAGCCTGTTCCGAGAGAGAGCAGGTCTGCCAGTGGGGCATGCAGATGAGCCGTGACGGCTATGAGATGGAGGCGTTTCCTGCTTTTCGTGATATTCTGATCAGGATCACCAGCCGGGAAGAGGGCAAGAAGGTGATCGTGATCGACGAGTTTCAGAATATTGTCAAGACCAGCGGGGAGTTCATGAAAGAACTGGTTTCTTTTATGCACAGCCACTGGAACCGTGACGAGGTGATGATCATTCTGTGCAGTTCTGCCATTGGCTGGGTGGAGAACAGTATGGTGACACGGATCGGGGAAGCGGCCTATGAGCTGTCCGGTTTTCTGAAGATACGGGAGATGCCCTTCGGGGATCTTGTAGAGCGGTTTCCGAATTTCCGCATCGAGGAGTGTGTGGAGGCATATGCGATCCTGGGCGGGTATCCGGGGCTGTGGAACCAGTTTGATGACAGGCTGACGATCCAGCAGAATATATGCCGTCACATACTGGACCGGAACAGCTTTCTCTTCGAAGAAGGGGAGCGCATCCTGATGGACCAGCTGCGGGAGCCGGGGGTCTACAATACGATCGTGGCTTCCATTGCGGACGGCAGCCATAAGTTGAACAACCTGTACCTGCATACGGATTTTTCACGGGCCAAGATCAGTGTCTATCTGAAAAATCTGATCGAACTGGAGCTGGTGGAGAAGGTCTTTTCCTACGACACGGCAGGAAAGGATAACGTGCAGAAAGGGATTTACCGGATCAGCCATCCGCTTGTGCATTTTTATTATACTTATATGTACCCTTACCGGAGTGAGCTGGAAATGCTGTCCGTGGGGGAATTCTATAATCATTATATCATGCCGGAGTTTCGCAGATATGTGAACGGATACTTTAAGCAGGTCTGCAGGCAGCATCTTGGCAGATTGAATGACAGGAAGCGGCTGCCGATCAGGCTGGAGATGGTGGGCGAATGGGTCGGCAAGGCCGGAGAGCTGGACATCATCGCGCAGGATGTACAGGAGCATACGCTGATCGGGCTGTGCAACTGGGAGCGGCCTACCACCTACGAGGATTACGAGGCGCTTCTCGGTTGTGCGAAGAAGGCGAAGATCAACGCGGACTATGTCTATATGTATTCGGCGTTTCGTTTTGATGAGCGGTTGAATCTGGAGACGAAGGTCAGAAGTAATCTGAAGCTGATACAGATTTCGGATTTTTAGGAATTACCGGGAAATCACGGGAACAGACAGTTTTCCGGCAATTTATAATGGGGAGTTTATGGGAAAAAGTGTTTTTATTGCGGAGAAACCCAGTGTGGCCAGAGAGTTTGCGAAGGCCTTAAAATACAATATGAAGAGTCGTGACGGCTACATGGAATCCGAGGAGGCGATCGTGACCTGGTGCGTGGGGCATCTGGTGACCATGAGTTATCCGGAGGCCTACGACGAGAAATACAGGCGCTGGTCGCTGCAGACCATTCCGTTTATTCCGGAACAGTTCAAATATGAAGTGATCGACAGCGTTAAGAAACAGTTTCAGATCGTGAGCGGGCTGCTGAACAGGAGCGACGTGGATACCATCTATGTCTGCACCGACTCGGGACGGGAAGGAGAGTATATCTACCGTCTTGTGGAGCAGCAGGCCGGTGTGCACGGCAAGATGCGAAAAAGAGTCTGGATCGATTCCCAGACGGAAGAAGAGATTCTGCGCGGCATTCGGGAGGCCAGAGATCTGTCGGCCTATGACAACCTGTCTAATGCCGCTTATCTGCGTGCCAAGGAAGATTATCTGATGGGCATCAATTTTTCCAGAGTATTGACATTGAAATACAGCAGTCCCATCAAGTCTTATCTGAAAGCGGACAAGGCTGTGGTCTCGGTGGGCCGTGTGATGACCTGCGTGCTGGGCATGGTGGTGAACCGGGAACGGGAGATAAGAGATTTCGTGAAGATTCCCTTTTACCGGGTGCTGGCACAGGTAGAGGTGCAGGGCAGAGCGTGCAGCTGCGAGTGGAAGGCAGTGGAGGGTTCGAAATACTATCAGTCACCGCTGCTCTATAAGGATAACGGTTTTCTGGAGGAAAAGGATGCGGATGCCTTTATCGGTTATCTGCAGGAGGAGCCGGCGGGCGTTCCGGTGGTGGAGAAGCTGGAGAAAAAGAAGGAGACCAGGAATCCGCCGCTCCTGTATAATCTGGCGGAACTGCAAAACGACTGCTCCAAACTTTTCAAGATCAGTCCCGATGAAACGCTGCGGATCGCGCAGGAGCTTTACGAGAAGAAGATGACGACTTATCCCAGAACGGATGCCAGAGTGCTCTCCACGGCAGTGGCGAAGGAGATTCATAAGAATATCGGCGGTCTGCGCGGTTTTGGGATGGTGGCGCCTTTTGCGGAAGAAATTCTAAACGGCGGCAGTTATAAGAACATCGGCAGGACACGATATGTAAACGATAAACAGATCACAGACCACTATGCGATCATCCCTACCGGTCAGGGGCTGGGAAATCTAAACGGGTTACATCCCACTTCAGCCCGGGTGTATGAGATCATTGTCCGGCGTTTTCTGAGTATCTTTTATCCCGCTGCGGTGTATCAGAAAGTCAGCATCGGTGTCAAAATGAAAGGAGAATTGTTCTCGACCAGCTTTAAAGTGCTGGCGGAGCCTGGGTATTTGAAGGTCAGCCAGTATTCTTTTTCCAGAAAAAAGGCCGACGAGGAGGGAGACGAAAAGAAGGAGGAGAAGGAAGAACAGGAGACCGCCTGTGACGCCTCCTTTATGGAGAACCTGAAAGCCTTGAAAAAGGGGACGCAGTTGCCTCTGCAGGGTCTTGAGAAGAAAGAAGGCGAGACTTCCCCGCCCAAGCGGTACAATTCCGGTACGATGATCCTGACCATGGAGAATGCGGGGCAGTTTATCGAGGACGAAGAGCTGCGGGCCCAGATCAAGGGCAGCGGCATCGGCACATCCGCCACCAGGGCGGAGATTTTAAAGAAACTGGTAAATATCAAGTATCTGGCCCTCAACAAGAAGACCCAGATCATCACGCCCACCCTGCTGGGGGAGATGATCTATGAGGTGGTGGACGGCTCCATCAAACCGCTTTTGGATCCGCGCCTGACGGCCAGCTGGGAGAAAGGGCTGACGCTGGTAGCGGACGGACAGATCTCAGAGCAGGAATATATGGGGAAGCTGGATGATTTCGTCAGCAGGCGGACCAATGTGGTAAAGCAGATGAATAATCAGTCGATGCTCTATCATAGATTTCAGTATGTGGAGCAGTTTTATAAGAAATAAGGGAAGCATAGTCAGGGGTGTTGTACCGGCAGAGTTTATAAAAGACTGTGATCATAAAGGCATATAGTTTCAGGAAAGGACAGGTGAGGTAAAATGGCAGGTTTACAGGATACGAGAGTGGATATGCTCTACACATTGGAGGAGACGATCGCCAGGGATATTTTTGAAGGCGTGACATATCCGTGGGAGGTGCTGCCGAAGATCAGCGCATTCATCATTGCACTGGGCAATACGCTTCCGGAAGAGATCTATGAGAAGAAGGGCGAGAATATCTGGATCGCCAGATCGGCAAAGGTGAATCCCAGCGCCTGCATCAACGGGCCGGTGATCATCGACGAGGAAGCGGAGATCAGACACTGCGCCTTTATCAGGGGCAATGCCATCGTCGGCAGAGGCGCGGTGGTAGGTAACTCGACAGAGCTTAAGAATGTGATCCTGTTCAACAAGGTTCAGGTGCCGCATTACAACTATGTGGGCGACAGCATTCTGGGATACAAGGCACATATGGGCGCGGGTTCCATCACTTCCAATGTCAAGAGTGACAAGACGCTTGTGGTGGTACGGGCAGGAGAAGAGCGCTTCGAGACCGGCCTCAAAAAGTTCGGTGCCATGCTGGGTGACAATGTGGAGATCGGCTGCAATTCGGTGTTAAATCCGGGAACCGTGATCGGCAGGCAGACAAATGTGTATCCCACTTCCATGGTGAGAGGATTCATTCCGGCAGGCAGTATCTATAAGAAGCAGGGTGAGGTCGTGCAGAAAAGGGAAATTTAGTTACTTTTTTAGGAAATTCAACGGGTAAATTCGTAGAAATGACTGGATTTTTTGTCTTTAATATGCGAAAATAGAAATAACGGTTATGACAGGTTCCTGAGAATCTGTTATCAAATAATTTTACATAATCGAAAGGAGTTATCACATGATTTATTCAAAAGAAGTTGAAGAAATGTGTACAGTGGCACAGGGCGTTCATCATGGCTGTGCTCCTATCCCAGAAGAAGCGAAATGGGTTCAGGCGAAAGAGGTAAAGGATATTTCCGGTCTGACACACGGTGTGGGCTGGTGTGCTCCTCAGCAGGGCGCATGTAAGCTGACATTGAACGTGAAGGAAGGTATTATTCAGGAAGCGCTCGTTGAGACGATCGGCTGCTCCGGCATGACACATTCCGCAGCTATGGCATCCGAGATCCTGCCTGGTCTGACTGTTATGGAAGCGCTCAACACAGACCTTGTATGCGACGCGATCAATACGGCGATGAGAGAGCTGTTCTTACAGATCGTATACGGCCGTACACAGTCCGCATTCTCAGAGGATGGTCTTCCGGTAGGTGCAGGTCTTGAAGATCTGGGCAAGGGCTTAAGAAGTCAGGTTGGTACGATGTATGGTACTCTTAAGAAAGGTCCTCGTTATCTCGAGATGGCTGAAGGTTATGTAACAGGTATCGCGCTGGATGCGAACGACGAGATCATTGGTTACAAGTTCGTAAGTCTTGGTAAGATGACAGACTTCATCAAGAAGGGTGACGATCCGAATACGGCTTATGAGAAGGCATGCGGACAGTACGGACGTGTTGATGATGCCGTTAAGATTATCGATCCCAGATGTGAATAAAAGTAAATTCCTTTGGAATTAACTTTAGTAAATTCCTTCGGAATTAACTTTGCGAGGTTTGCTTCGCAAACTCGAAGTTATTTTAGAATCTATTTTACGAAGTTTGCTTTGTAAACTCGAAATTCCTTTAGAGTCTGCTTAGTAAGATTTAATGAGAAGTTGCTAACATAAACAGGAGGATTAAGATAAGATGGCTTTATTTGAATCATATGAAAGAAGAATTGACAAGATCAATTCCGTATTAAACAGTTATGGCATTTCTTCTATCGAAGAAGCCGAGAAAATTACGAAAGACGCTGGTCTGGATGTTTACGAGCAGGTTAAGAAGATCCAGCCGATCTGTTTTGAGAACGCATGCTGGGCTTATACTGTAGGTGCAGCGATCGCGATCAAGAAAGACTGCAGGAAAGCGGCTGACGCAGCAGCAGCGATCGGTGAAGGGCTGCAGGCATTCTGTATTCCCGGCTCTGTTGCTGATACCCGTAAGGTAGGTCTTGGACACGGCAATCTGGGTAAGATGCTGTTGGAAGAAGAGACAGACTGCTTCGCATTCCTGGCAGGTCATGAGTCTTTTGCAGCAGCAGAAGGCGCGATCGGTATCGCAGAGAAGGCTAACAAGGTTCGTCAGAAACCGCTGCGTGTTATCCTGAATGGTCTCGGCAAGGACGCTGCCAAGATCATCTCCAGAATTAACGGCTTTACCTTCGTTGAGACAGAGTATGATCCTTATACAAACGAAGTAAAAGAGGTTAGCAGAATCGCTTACTCCGAGGGTCTTCGTTCCAAGGTTAACTGCTATGGCGCAAATTCCGTTCCGGAAGGCGTTGCGATCATGTGGAAAGAGAACGTAGACGTTTCCATTACCGGTAACTCTACGAACCCGACAAGATTCCAGCATCCTGTAGCAGGTACATACAAGAAAGAGAGAACAGAGGCTGGCAAGAAGTACTTCTCCGTTGCATCCGGTGGTGGTACAGGCCGTACACTGCATCCGGATAACATGGCTGCAGGTCCTGCTTCCTATGGTTTCACAGATACGTTGGGACGTATGCACTCCGACGCACAGTTTGCAGGTTCTTCTTCCGTTCCGGCTCACGTAGAGATGATGGGTCTGATCGGTATGGGTAATAACCCGATGGTTGGTGCAACTGTGGCTGTAGCGGTTCTGATCGAGGAAGCGGCGAAGGCTGGGAAGTTTTAATTGAGTTGAATTAAAAACCGAAAAACAATATATAAATACAGATAAAACGCCATGATTCTTATGAATTATGGCGTTTTTAGATACAATATCGGTGTACTTTTGTCAAAAATCGGTGGTTGGTGCGACAGAGGCGTATTTTGTGCTCCCACCATGACGAAGAGGGAAAATAGCCTGAAGCCGCGCGGATTCTGGGGTGTGTTTGTGACGTTTAAGATAAATCGAGATAATTTGAGTTAATAGCAACAATATAGCAACCGGCTGTAGTAACCGATTTTCAAAATAATGACACAATTAAGAGAGCAGGAAAGATAATGATAAAACAAAAAATTTAAAACATCTTGTCGTACAGAAATGACTGTGCTATACTGTGAGAAAGGAAACAGTCGTGTTGCAGGGTGGTAGCCTCCCTAACTTGAAGAAGAAGGGAGGTGGTGCGGATGGAAATGTTTTCGTTTCAGGACTTGATTCTGTTTGCGACATTTTTAATTACACTGCTTGCCTACATAGATAGGAACAACAAGCGAAAATAAATAAGCCTACCTTGTCACTTGCCCGGTGAAGGTAGGCTTTAATGCTACTGGAGGTCAACCACTTTGTGGGCGGCTGCTTCCTTTTATGCTTATAATATAGCATTTTTAGAGAGGAATTTCAAGTGAGTTATAAGCTGGTTTGAGTTAGATTGAAATAATTTGAGTTGGGCCGTCATTCTTTACAACATGTAAAAGCAATCCTAAAACCCGCAAAAGAACAGGGCCAAAAGAGTTTTACTTTTCAGATACAGACCGGAAAGTGAGGATACTATTGAAAATGAGTAAAACCTTATATGTAACAGATCTGGACGGTACGCTGCTGAATAAGCAGGAGCGAATTCATCCGGAGAGCATCCGGATCATCAACCATCTGATTGAACAGGGAATGGCATTTACCTATGCGACGGCGAGATCGCTCTCGTCTGCATCCATCGTTACGCAGGGGTTATCGACCAATATTCCGGTAATCGTATACAACGGTGCTTTCATGATTAACCCCGCCACAAGAGAAATCTTATCCAGAGAAAGTTTCTGTCCGGAAGAGATGCGGCGGGTGACGGATATCCTGAGTCGGCTTGATATCAGTCCCTTGGTCTATTCTTTTGTGGAAGGGGCGGAGAAGGTATCGTGGATCGTATCCAGGGAGAATGAAGGAATCCGCAGATATCTGGATAATCGGAAGGGGGACAGGCGGCTTCGCCCCGTCACGTCCACAGAGGAATTATACCAGGGCGATATGTTTTATTTTACTTGTATCGGGGAACAGCAGGATATGAAGCCGGTGTATGACATTTTCTCGAAAGACGCAAGATTCCGCTGTACCCTTCAGCAGGAACTCTACAGACCGGAGTATTGGTGTGAGATCATGCCGGCAAAGGCTACGAAAGCAGAGGCGATCCGGAAGCTTAAGAAGATCTGGAAATGTGACCGGGTGGTGTCTTTTGGAGATGCGATCAATGACATTCCGATGTTTGAGATATCGGATGAATGCTATGCCGTAGAGAATGCGGTGGAAGAGTTGAAGGCGATTGCTGATGGCGTGATAGAGAGCAACGAAGACAATGGTGTTGCAAAGTGGCTTGAGAGAGCAGGCTGCGCTGATTTTCATTGATGGAGCAGCCGCGTCGCCGGATTCAGCCGCAATTCATTTCCGCCATCTGCACGCACCGCCTGAATTGAAGTTGATCCACGGTTGTGGAGAATAGAAAATTTGTATTGGCGATATGGTCAATGGATGAATATATGAAGTATTTAGCGGAACTACTTCCTGAAAAAGATAGTCTTAAACTTGTAAAAAATGAAGCAGAGAAATATGCATGACAGCTGGAAAGTACAGGAAATTTTAGCTATGGCTTTTGATAATCATTGCAAAATTATCGGGTATGAAGCAGCTTTACCTTTAATTAAAGAATGGTTAAACAGTGATTGTGCTAATGTTCGCAGAGCTGTTTCAGAGGGATTAAGAGTATGGACAAGTCGTCCTTATTTTAAGGATAATCCTCAAATAGCAATACAGTTATTATTTTTCCATAGAGAAGATAAAAGCGAATATGTGCGTAAATCAGTAGGAAATGATCTTTAAGGGATATCAGCAAAAAAATCCCGAATTGATTTCGGCAAAATTAAATCCATGGAATCTATCATCTAAAGAAATTAAACAGGTATATAAACTGGCGGGTAAATTTTTAGGTTTTAATGATAAGAGAAAACAGGAAATATAATGATAAAACAGGAAATTCAAAACATCTTGTCGTATAGAAATGTCCGTGTTATACTGTGAGAAAGGAAACAGTCGTGTTGCAGGGTGGTAGCCTCCCTAACTTGAAGAAGAAGGGAGGTGGTGCGGA